>Ga0207829_100009_pt1 | contig 723382 bp, 592 predicted proteins | sample TtaePargueraPR_4_FD_187738 | JGI IMG/M metagenome (GOLD analysis project Ga0207829, IMG submission 187738) | Aerobic enrichment media microbial communities from Bioluminiscent Bay, La Parguera, Puerto Rico - Tt and P1 (SPAdes) | ecosystem: Environmental > Aquatic > Marine > Unclassified ... | reverse complement strand
CCCTGACCAATGTGACGGTAAGCGATCCGTTGACAGGCTTGACGCAGAATTTGGGAACCCTGACTCCGGGCCAGAGCCAGACAGTAACGACGAGCTACACGGTAACGCAGGCAGACGTGGATGGGGGTCAGGTCTTGAATACGGGCAGCGTGAGCGGCACAGATCCGAACCAGACGGTGCTGACCGCCGATGCGCAGACGGTAAGTTATGCTATAGTGAATGCCAATGCTGAATTGGTAAAAACCGCTATCCAAACAGCCTTTAGCAAAGTGGGCGATGTACTTTCCTATGAATTGGTTTTGACCAATAAAGGAAATGTAACGCTTACCAATATTACAGTAGAGGACCCATCAACAGGCCTAAATGAGATAATAGATGAATTAAGTGTCAATGAATCAATCACATTTGAAACAAGCTATACCATCACTGAAGCTGACATTCAAAGAGGCTTCTTTACCAATATAGCTTTTGCCAAAGGAACCTATTTGGGTACTGATTTGATAGAAGCAAATGGATCTGCTACTTCTCAGTATGTTCCTACAGAAATTATAGCTGTTGACGATGACTTTGGAGTATTCCCATTGAGTTTTGCTGGTACTTTAGGAAATGTCCTCAATAATGATTTGGTGGATGGAGAAGTCCCTAATCCTACTGAGGTTTTTGTTGAAATTATCGAGAGTGGCAATTTGCAAGGGGTGAGCTTTGATTTGGAAGGAAACCTAATTCTCATACCAGGTCTTAACGAACCCGGAATTTATCAATTGACTTATCGATTGAGTGAAGTAGGTGTGCTAGAGAATTACGATGACGCCATAATTACCATTGAATTGGAAGATGACCGTGTGGATCTATCTATTCAGAAAGTCACTTTGGTAGATGAAATCTATGAAGGAGATGAATTCGAATATGAAGTAACAATCCAGAACTTGGGAGAAACTGCTGCTAGAAATGTAGTTGTTCGAGATGAACTGCCAGGAGGCGTTGAAAGAATCAGCGAGGAAATAGTTCAGGTGAGTGATCCCCAAATAGAGATTAATCCAAGCGTAGTAGGCAGTGTGCTTACTTGGGAAGTTCCTTTCTTGCCTTCAGGAGCTGAAATCGTGATCAGAATTAATGTTAAAGCCGGTGACCCAGGATTAATCACGAATGCGGCATCTATACTTTCTGAAGGTGTGGAAATTGATCCAAGTAATAATCAGTCTAGCGTCACTGATGAAATTAGAGCTTTTAGAATCACTAATGTGATCACTCCTAATTCAGATGGATTTAACGATGAATTTGAGATCAAGGGGCTCCACAAGTTCACAGAGAATAGATTGGTTATTTTTAACAGATTGGGTGATTCTGTACTTGAAGTAGATGATTATCAGAACAACTGGTCTGCCGAAGGACTCAATCCTGGAACTTATTTCTATGTTCTAAAAGCTAAGAATTCTTCCGGTGAAGAATTTGTATTCCAAGGCTGGATTCAGGTAATCAAACGTTAAAGTATGACAGCTATGAAGAAATATTTTTTACTTCTTGGAATGGTTCTGATTTCTGTGGGTTCAAGTTTGCGGGCTCAGCAGCTTCCCCAGTTTAGTCAGTACATTTTCAACGGGCTTCACATCAACCCCGGGTATGCCGGTTACAAAGGGGAACCTTACATTCAGTCTACGTATCGTAGTCAATGGCTGAATTTTCCAGGCTCCCCATCTACCTTTTCATTGACAGCAGATCTAAGCGCGAATGAAGGAACTATGGGGTTCGGGCTTTCTATACTGAGTGATGAACTCGGACCCACCAATACCTTTTCGGGTATGCTCACGTATGCCTATCGGATACAGTTGGGAAAAGAAAGCTTTCTAGGGCTCGGAGCTAGTTTTGGATTGTCAGAATATAAGATTGACGGAAGCCTTTTGGATCCAAACGATCCTAATGATCCAGAAATCCCCGAAGGAACTCTGAATATGTTTACACCTAATTTAAACTCCGGTTTGTTTTTTCATACTCCTACATTCTATGCAGGATTTAGTGTTTTCAATATGATCGGTCGGAAGGCCTTAGAACGGGAAGACATCGCTTTGGCCTATCACGATTTCCACTATTTCTTGACATTCGGGGCATTGTTTAATATTTCAGATCAGGTGGCATTTAAACCCAACATTTTATTCAAAGAAGTAAAAGGTGCCCCAACAAATGTAGATATCAATGGGATGTTTCTTTTTTATGAAAGAGTATGGCTTGGAGCCGCATACCGATCTAATCTGAAAATTTGGAATGAAAACTTACAAGACAATCTGTCGAATAGAAATGCTATTGCGGGGATATTAGAAGTCTTTATCACTGACCGATTGCGTTTGGGCTATGCTTACGACCATAACTTGAATGTCTTGAGAGATGTTAGAGCAAATTCACATGAGTTTTCACTTGGATTTTACATGATTCCAAGGAAAGCTGTGATGAATAATCCTCGCTGGTTCTAGTTTTCAAGAGAAAAATTAGATTCGTTTAAGGACCTACGCATCATCCAATCCAGCTGCTCATCCTCGCCAAGTTTGAAGAGGTGTTGATCAAAGATTTCAAATCCATTTTTCTGATAAAAATCCATGGCCTTGGTATTCTTTTCCCAGACGCCTAGCCAGAGCCATTGCAGACCAAGTTCCTTTCCAAATTCTATGGCCTGATTCAAAAGAAGACTGCCAATTTTCCTTCCCTGAAATGACTTATCCACATAAATTCTGGCAATTTCTATGGAAGAATCCAGCTTTTCACTTTGTGCTTTGCCCCAATTGACCTGAAGGTATCCGATGATTTGGCTGGCCTTTAATGCAAAAAAGAATTGAATGTTGGGATCCTCGAGGAGCTTCAGGATTCTTGCTTCAGAGAATTCCTCTTTCAAATAAAGGCTCATATTCTCCGGCGTGTTTTGACTGGCATAGGTATCCACAAAACAGGCTTTGGCAAACTGATGCAAATCCTTTAAATCAGCCACCTTGACTTCTCGAATCTCGAATGAGGTCATTTGATCTTGAAAAATTTAAGCTTTGATTATGACTACTCCCTTACCTAGCATTTTTCGCTCTAAGATCGCATTCAAAGCTTGAGGCGCTTCCTCCAAGGAATACCTTCCGCCGATATGCTGAGAGATTTTTCCTTGCTGTATCCATTGCATCAATTGGGCGATGTTTTGAAAGCTTTTTTCAGGCTCGAGTTTTGAAAATTGCCCCCAAAAAACCCCCACAACGGAGCAGCCCTTTAGCAAAGGCAGGTTCATCGGGATTTTGGGAATTTCTCCATTGGCAAATCCAACGATGAGATAACGTCCTTTCCAAGCCATTCCTCGAAGGGCTGCTTCGGTGTAGTCTCCACCTACAGGATCATAGACTACATCCACTCCTTTGCCTTGAGTAAGCTCTTTGATCCGAGCCTTCAGATCTTCTTTTTGATAATTGATGGTGAGTTCGGCGCCTTTTTCCTTGCAAAGGCTCAGTTTTTCCTCCGAAGAAGCTGCTGCAATGACTTTTGCTCCCATTGTTTTTCCTAGCTCAACTGCTGCGAGGCCTACTCCTCCCGCTGCACCTAAGACCAGCAAGGTTTCCCCGGGCTGTAAATTTGCACGGTCCTTCAATGCATGATAGGAGGTGCCATAGGTGTAGAGAGTCGTGGCCGCAATCTCGGAAGGAAGACCCGGAGGAAGCTTGAATACCCGGTCGGAATCCACAGCTACCTTCTCGGCAAAGCCTCCCCAGCCACAAAGCGCCAAAACGCTATCTCCAACTTGGACGTTTTTTACTTCGTTACCAATTTCAATAACTTTTCCAGCGACTTCTCCGCCCGGCGAAAAAGGTAATTCAGGTTTGAATTGATATTTATTTTGGATGATGAGGACATCCGGAAAATTGACTCCGCAGGCATCGACTTGGATCAGTACTTGGCTAGGACTGGGACTTGGATCAGGTAGCTCTCCGTATTTCAGGGTTTCAGGAAGTCCAAATTTTTCGCAAATAACTGCTTTCATCGCTCTCTGTATTTTTGTCACTAAGAAAAGGTCGGTGGAAAATAGGCATTTCCTCCCGAATCCGATAATTTTGGGGACATTCACTAAAAGCATGCTCATGTCAGTCAATAAAATAATCCAAGAAAATAAAGATCGATTTTTAAACGAACTCCTCGACCTATTGAGGATTCCTTCTGTCAGTGCCGATCCTAAATTCAAAGATGAAGTTTTCAAAGCGGCCGAATTTGTAAAAAATAGCCTTGAAAAGGCTGGAGCGGATGTAGTTGAAATCTGCGAAACCCCGGGCTATCCGATTGTTTATGGGGAAAAAATCATTGACCCTAATCTTCCTACAGTTCTTGTTTACGGGCATTATGATGTGCAGCCGGCAGACCCTTATGAGCTTTGGGACTCCCCGCCTTTTGAGCCGGTGATCAAAAAGACTGCAAATCATCCGGAAGGAGCGATTTTCGCCCGTGGATCTGCTGATGACAAGGGGCAGTTTTACATGCATGTGAAGGCGTTTGAAGCCATGATGGCTGCCGGAGACCTGCCCTGCAATGTCAAATTTATGATTGAAGGTGAAGAGGAAGTAGGTTCTGACAATTTAGAAGGCTTTGTCCTGGCAAATAAGGAGAAATTAAAATCTGACGTCATTCTGATTTCTGATACGCATATGATCTCCATGCAAGATCCGTCTATTACAGTAGGACTACGCGGGCTGACTTACATGGAGGTAGAAGTGACAGGACCTAACCGGGATCTACACTCCGGTACCTACGGTGGTGCGGTGGCAAATCCAATCAACGTTTTGGCTAAAATGATCGCTTCGCTGAAGGATGAGAATGAGCATATTACCATTCCGGGCTTTTATGACAAGGTGCAGGAACTAACTGCCGAGCAGCGCAGTAGATTGAATGAAGCACCTTTTGATTTAGAGGAATACAAGGCCAAGTTGGAAGTAGATGAGGTTCACGGAGAAAAGGGATATACAACCATCGAGCGTGTAGGAATCCGACCAACCTTGGATGTCAATGGCATTTGGGGGGGTTATATCGGTGAGGGAGCCAAAACGGTCCTTCCTTCCAAAGCTTACGCAAAAATCTCTATGCGATTGGTCCCTGATCAAAACTGGAAAGAGATTGCCAAACTATTTGAAGATTATTTCCGCTCCTTGGCACCAAAATCAGTGAAGGTAAAAGTGAGAAGTCATCATGGCGGTTCACCTGCGGTAGTTTCTGACACATCAGTTGGCTATAAAGCTGCTGAAGCAGCGATGGAAGAGACTTTTGGAAAGCGACCAATCCCTACTCGAGAGGGTGGCTCCATTCCGATTGTAGCACTTTTCCAGAAGGAACTCGGGTCTGACCCCATTCTTTTCGGTTTTGGTTTGGATACGGATGCACTTCATTCACCCAATGAGCATTACGGGGTTCAAAACTATTTTATAGGAATTGAGACTATTGCAGCCTTTTTCCGACACTTCCGTCAGATGAGTCAATCCTAATTGCGAACTATCTTTCCTTCATTTTCCTTTTCTATGCTAACCTGATAGCTTGGTATGAATCAATTTTCCAATTGGCTGAAAAGCATTTTCCTAGTTGGGCTCTTTTCGGTCAGCTTCCTTGCCAAAGCCCAGATAATCTCTCCACCGGAATGGTCGGTGAGCGTTTCTCCTGCGGAGGTGCAAGCTGGTGAGGAAGCGGTTGTACGATTTGAGGCAAAAATTCCGATTGGTTGGTATATCTATGGGACCGGATTCGATCCGGATTTAGGTCCTTTGGTGACGACCTTGATTTTGGAAGATTCCGAGAGTTTCGACCGAATTGGCAGTTTGCAGGAAGTAGATGCCAAGGAGAAATATGATGAAATCTGGGAAGGAGATATTACCTATTTCATGGGTTCTGGACTTTTTGAGCAAAAAATCTTAGCCAAAAAATCAGGAACTATCAAAGGTGTATTGGAATATCAGATGTGCTCTGACCTTACAGGGCAATGCATCAATTATGAAAAGGATGTCTCTATTTCACTGACAGTGACAGGAAGCCAAATCTCTGCTACCCAAAATGCATCGGAAACGACTTCCGTCCAAGAGGAGAATTCAGATGCCCTTGACACTTCCGCAAATGATTCGGACCTATTCAATTCGGTAGATTCAGGTGAATCTAGCGGCACAGAAAATTCAGAAGTCCAGGTAAGTTTTGAACCGGAAGGAGCCGTAGAGGAAAGTCTTTGGGGCTTTATGATTTTGGCTTTTTTGGCTGGTCTTGCTGCGCTGGTGACGCCTTGCGTCTTTCCGATGATTCCCATGACGGTGAGTTTTTTCACCGGAAGAGCTAAAACCAAAGCTGCCGGGATTCGAAATGGATTTATTTACGGCCTCTCAATCATAGGAATTTATACCATAGCTGGTACTGCAGTTGCGGCCATTCAGGGGCCTGAGTTTGCCAATTGGCTGGCTACTCACTGGCTTCCCAACTTATTCTTCTTCGGTATTTTCATCTTTTTTGCCTTGGCATTTTTGGGATTGTTTGAGATCACCCTGCCTTCTGGTTTGGTAAATAAAGTAGATGCAAAAGCTGAAAAAGGTGGCTTGATTGGTATTTTCTTTATGGCCTTTACATTGGTTTTGGTGTCCTTTTCCTGCACAGGGCCGATCGTTGGATCGATTTTGATTTCTTCGGCTGGAGGAGAATTGATCAAACCTGTTCTGGGAATGTTCTCTTTCTCTTTAGCATTTGCGATACCATTTACTCTTTTTGCGGTCTTCCCAGGATGGATGAGTAGCCTTCCCAAGTCCGGCGGTTGGCTCAATTCGGTGAAGGTTGTTCTAGGCTTTCTTGAATTGGCTTTGGCCTTCAAATTTCTATCCATCGCTGATCAGGTTTATCATTGGGGGATTTTGGATCGGGATGTATTCTTGGTGATTCACATCGTGATTTTCTTTGCACTAGGATTGTATTTGCTAGGCAAAATCAGGCTTCCTCACGATTCTCCGTTGGAATATCTTGGTGTGCCTAGGCTTTTAATGGCCTTGTTCAGCTGGATGATTGCTTTGTATATGATCCCTGGACTATGGGGAGCTCCTTTGAAATACCTAAGCGGATACTTGCCGCCACTGACTTCACAGCAGTTCAAAGTTGGGGGTTCGATTACTATGTCCGATGATGCAGGTTATGCTTTGGATGAGTCTGTCAAATACGCGGATCTACTGGAGATTCCCCATGGGATCAAAGGATACTTTGACTATGATCAAGCACTCAGAGCCGCCAAAGCTGCTGGCAAACCCTTGTTGATTGATTTTACGGGGCATGGCTGTGTGAATTGCCGGAAGATGGAGGAGAATGTATGGGTAGACCCGGAAGTCTTGAGACGATTAAAGGAGGATTTTGTGATGGTGGCACTTTACATCGATGAGCGATTGGAGCTTCCTGAGAGTGAGTGGTACACCTCCGAATATGACGGGAAGGTCAAAAAAACGCTTGGCAAGCAGAATGCCGATTTTCAGATCACCCGTTTTCAGAATAACGCTCAGCCTTATTATGTGATTTTGGATCATGATGAGGAACTGGTCGCAAAACCCAGAGCCTATGATACGGATGTCCAGGCCTTTGTAGAATTTTTGGATGGGGCAAAAAAAGAATTTGAGAGGAGGAAGTGATTGACCATGAACTGAGCTTGTGAAAATTCAGGAGTCTTTACTAAAAAAAAACCCGCACTAGGCGGGAATGTTTGCTTTCTAAAGGGCCGGTAAGAAGTACCGATTGAGAATGGGTTCGTGTGTTTTTCCAAACATCCGATAGCACCAATCTCGAAACTCCATCAATTCAGCGGGTAAAATAAGTCTCAGGCCCTTGCGTAGTTCCTTCTCGAAAAGATATCTCGAGAAACTCACTTTCTGCAAAATGGTCTTTACATATTCTATCATAGCTAAAAGAGTTTAAGGTTAATTAAGAGATTTATTTACCATACGGAGGCTTTTCCTCCGTTGTTGCGTAAAATAAGCTACCCTGATTGGGATTAATCCTTAATTTCGCAACCATGACTAAAACGCTACTGACTTCTGTTTTGGTATTCGTCCTTTCCTTTTTTGCTGGGAAAGTTGTAGCTCAAGAGGTTACTGTTGAGCTAGGGTCTGATCAAATTGGGCTGAATGAAACATTCACCATTAAAATAAGTGTAGCCAACGAAAAAATCAAATCCTACGATCAATTTCCTGACATACCGGGATTCCAAAAACAAGGGGTTTCGCAGTCATCCTCTATGAATGTGATCAATGGGCAAGTAACTAGCTCCAACAGTATCATTCAGTATTACAAGCCTACTAAAAAAGGTGAGTTTCAATTACCCTCCTTTTCCATCAATATCAATGGGCAAAACTTTGATTTCCAAGGAAAAAAAATCACAGTAACTGATGCCGTTTCCAATCAAAACAGCGGACGGAGTGGAGGTTTATTTGACCCTTTTTCTGATTTTTTTGGAAGAGCTGAGGAGGAACCTGAATACATTGAGCTGGATGACGAAGCTTTCTTCTCTGTCACAGTAGATAAGGAAGAAATCTACGCCAGAGAAGGTTTTACCGTAGCTTTGGCTTTCTACATGTCAGAGACCAATCAAGCTCCTTTCAACTTCTACAAGCCAGGAGAGCAGTTGGATAAGGTCTTGAAACAGATCAAGCCTTCTAATGCTTGGGAAGAAAATTATAACATTACCAACATTGAACCAGAGCAAGTCACGATCAATGGCAAGCGATGGGTACGATATAAGGTCTACGAGGCTACATTCTTTCCTTTTTCAGAAGGCACAATAGAGATCCCAAGTATCCCTTGGGAAATGATCAAATACCGGGTTGCCCGCAATCCATCTTTCTTTGGGGCAAGCAGACAGGAAGATTTCAAGACCTTTTACTCGTCTCCAAAGACAGTCACGGTGAAGCCCTTGCCTCCGCATCCGCTACGTAATGAAGTGGCCGTAGGACAGTTCCAACTGCGGGAAAATATCACAGACTTGGAGGTCGAAACTGGACAAGGCTTTAATTATAATTTTGGGGTGACCGGTGTAGGAAATATCAACTCACTGCCTGCTCCGAAACTCATTTCTGGTGCAAATCTCAATACCTACGACCCGAATGTCCGTCAGCAAATCAACCGCGGTTACGGAAGAGTTTCGGGAATCAAGGAATTTTCTTATTACCTGACTATCAATGAGCCCGGGGATGTCAACTTAGCCAATCACTTCGAATGGATTTATTTTGATCCTGAGCAGGCGGCCTATGATACACTCAAGCCATCCGCACAAATTCGAGTCGTGGGCGAAAGTAAAACCAATCAGGCGATTTCAAATCAGCGACTGGGAGGCGTCTATGACCGGATAGGCACGGAGGATAATGAGTTTTCAAACGAGCGATATAAATACTATTTTGGCACCGCCATTAATGTACTTCTGCTAGCAGTGCTGATACTTTTGGCAATCATTATACTTCGTAAAAACAATGGGTAATTCATTTGGAAAGCTTTTTAAGATCACCACTTTCGGGGAGTCTCATGGCAAAGCTTTGGGCGTGACTATAGAAGGTTGCCCGGCGGGACTTGCTATCGATGAGGACTTTATCCGGCAGGAGATGCAACGTCGAAAGCCAGGACAATCCAAAATCACTACCCAGCGACGAGAAGAGGATGAGATCGAGATTCTTTCTGGGGTTTTTGAGGGAAAAAGTACCGGTACCCCGATCGGAATAGTGATCCGAAATGCTGATCAGAAAAGTAAAGACTATTCGCATATTTCAGATAAATTTCGCCCTTCTCATGCAGATTACACCTATTTTGAGAAATATGGAATTCGCGATTACCGCGGTGGAGGCCGGAGCTCAGCAAGGGAAACAGCTGCACGGGTAGCGGCAGGAGCTGTCGCCAAAATGCTCTTAAAGGCAAAAGGGATTTCCGTTCAGGCCTATGTTTCACAAGTAGGGGACTTGACTTTAGAAAAAAACTATCAGGAGCTAGACCTTAGGCAGACAGAGGACAATATCGTGCGTTGTCCAGATCCTGAAATTGCTGAGGAAATGATCACGCTGATTGATTCTGTCCGAAAGGATCGAGATACCATTGGGGGAGTGATTTCTTGTGTCATTCAAAATGCCCCTCCTGGCCTTGGTGAACCGGTTTTTGATCGTTTGCATGCAGAGTTGGGCAAGGCAATGCTCAGTATCAATGCAGTCAAGGGATTTGAATATGGGAGTGGCTTTGAAGGAGTAAAAATGCGTGGTTCCCAACACAATGACAGTTTTGTCAAAGAAGGAGATCGTGTGCGTACTACTACCAATCATTCCGGAGGTATTCAGGGTGGAATCAGTAATGGAGAAGACATCTATTTCCGCGTGGCCTTCAAGCCGGTGGCAACTATCATGCAGGATCAGGAATCTGTTAATGAGTCAGGAGAAAATGTGACTGTTTCGGGTAAGGGAAGACACGATCCATGTGTTGTTCCACGAGCTGTTCCCATCGTAGAAGCTATGGCTGCATTGGTCATAGCAGATTACTTATTATTAGCAAAAAGCGATAAAATTCAAGATATATAAACCCAAGCTGGATGAAGAAGAAAATACCCTTGCACACCAAAATCATCATAGGATTGGTCCTAGGATTGGTTTTTGGATTGGTGGTGATCAAAACCGATATCCCAAATTCTTTTACCCTCGATTACATTAAGCCGGTTGGGACTATCTTCATCAATGCTCTAAAAATGATTGCCGTACCGCTGGTGTTGGCATCTTTGATCGTAGGAGTTTCCAATTTGGGTGATATTTCCAAATTAAGCCGAATAGGAGGGAAAACTATTGCCACCTATTTGATTACCACGGTGGTTGCAATCTCAACCGGATTGATCTTGGTCAATGTTTTTAAACCTGGAAAAAGTTTGCCGATCGAGACTCGTGAGAACCTCATGAACATGTATGAAGGTGATGCTGGAGCTAGGGTCGGTCAGGCTGCGCAGCTTCAGGAGCAGAGTCCTCTGCAACCGCTGGTAGACATCGTACCCCAAAATTTCTTTCAGGCAACCACGGATAATGGAGCGATGCTTCAGGTAGTTTTCTTCGCTATTATTGTTGGAATTGCGCTTCTTCAGATCCCAAAAGAAAAGGGGAATCCAGTCATCGCTTTCTTCGATGGCTTCAATGATGTGATCATTCAGATTGTGAATTATATCATGATGATTGCTCCTTACGGGGTTTTTGCCTTGATGGCATCATTGATCGTAGAGATAGCAGGAGACAATCCCGATTCGGCCGTGGAGTTGCTTTTGGCCTTGTTGAAATACAGCCTGGTCGTGACGGGTGGCTTACTATTGATGGTTATGGTTGTTTATCCGATGATCTTGATCTCTTTTACGAAAGTGAAGTATTTGGATTTTTTCAAAGCGATTCGACCCGCACAGCTTTTGGCATTTTCCACGAGTTCCAGCTCGGCGACACTACCAGTCACCATGAAGCAGGTCGAGGAAGAGATTGGTGTTTCGGAAGAGGTTTCCAGCTTTGTGTTGCCTCTTGGAGCCACGGTGAATATGGACGGAACCAGCCTTTACCAGGGAGTGGCGGCAGTTTTCATTGCTCAGGCCTTGGGAATGGATCTAACTCTTACTCAGCAGTTGATGATCGTTCTGACAGCTACCTTAGCCTCGATAGGCTCGGCCGGTGTACCTGGTGCGGGTTTGATCATGTTAATTATCGTGTTGGAATCTATTGGAGTACCTGCTGCAGGTATTGCCTTGATTATTGCCCCTGATCGAATATTGGATATGTTTAGGACGGTGGTCAATGTCACAGGGGATGCTACCGTTTGTACCATCGTGGCCAGTACAGAGGGAGAATTACCGGATGGGTTGATCCGAAAAGGTAATCCGCTCACACCAAACGAATAAGATATAGAAAGTTTCAATCGAAAGGTCAGGCTAAAACTAGTCTGACCTTTTGTCTTTTGTGACAAAAGACAACGAATTCAGAAACTTATGCCTTATTTTTGCGCTTGAAAAAGCCAAATTACCCTATGCGCCAATCCTGGTGGAAAATTCTGGCCGTTGCGCTCTTACTGTACACGATCACTGCAGGCCTACTGATGGATGTACCCCGATTACCCATTTTGAATGAGACGATTCGGGCATTGCATTTTCATGTGACCATGTGGTTTGGGATGATCCTGATGTTGATGGTTTCGGTTTACTACAGTGTGCGATATCTCAGAAGCAATGATCTTCGCTTCGATGATCTAGCCATTGAGTTTACCAATGCGGCAATTCTATTTGGAGTTCTGGGCATCACCACTGGAATGCTCTGGGCCAAATTTACCTGGGGAGACTACTGGAGTGGCGACCCAAAGCAAAATGCTTCTGCTATCGGATTGCTGATGTATTTTGCCTATTTAATTCTTCGCAATTCCCTGACCGATATGCAGCAAAGGGCCAGAATAGGTGCTATTTACAACATCTTTGCTTTTGCAGCATTTATCCCGCTGATATTTGTTCTACCTCGACTCACGGATAGTCTGCATCCCGGAAATGGTGGAAATCCCGGCTTCAATGCTTACGACCTTGATTCCAAATTGAGAATGGTGTTTTATCCCGCAATAATCGGATGGACACTTTTTGGAGCTTGGATCGCAACTGTCCGCGTCAGAATGCGTAGGGTGCAAAGGGTACTTGAAGATCAACTGATCAATTCCTGAAAATGAAAAAATACCTCGTTTTATTCCTCCTTTTTGTCAGTTTGCACGTAGTAGCACAAGAGAAGATTCCTGTGACTGAGTCGGACTATTCCAACAACAGCGTAGATATGGCTGATAAGATGCGTGAAGATGGAAAAATCTACGTCTTAGTGGGAATAATTGGAATCATCTTCGCCGGAATTACGGTTTACCTTGTAAGCACTGAGCGGAAGATTACAAAAATCGAAAAATCTATTACTCAAAAATAAGATGAAGAAAGGACACTTGGTAGGTATAGGCATCATCGCTGTTGCAATTGTGATCATCATGACCTCTATTGGCGATGCGAGTAGCTATGAGACCTTCAATACAGCTCTAGAAATGAAAAAGGATGGTGATGAAAAAGCCATTCATGTGGTAGGGCAACTTAAAAAAGATGCACAGGGAGAAGTTCAGGGCCTTCAAGTCCGAGAGGATAAGACCTCATTCACCTTTGTATTGGTAGACAATGAGGGTACGGAGCAAGAGGTCTTTTATAATGAACCTGTCCCGGCCGACTTTACCAGATCCGAATCCGTAGTGGTAATCGGATCCTACAAAAATGAAGAGATATTTATTGCAGATAAAATCCTGATGAAGTGCCCTTCTAAATATCAGGAGACTGACGTGCAGGCGGCAGGAATGTGAAGTAGTAGCAACTCAACGAATCAATGATCAATACCTTTATCGGGAATTTGGGCCACATGATGACCATCGTGGCCTTTGTGAGTGCATTGGTAGCAGCTTTTGCTTATTACCAATATTACAAAGCCAATGAGCTGGAGAAAAAGAGCTGGCAGCGCTTTAGTCGCATCGCTTTTTACATCCATGGTGTGTCCAGTGTGTTGATCGCTTTTTCACTTTTTGAGATCATCTACAATCACCGCTTTGAATATTTTTATGCCTATTCCCATTCGAGTAAGGCACTTCCGGTGCATTATATGATATCAAGTTTCTGGGAAGGTCAGGAAGGTGCATTTATCCTCTGGATTTTCTGGAATGTGATATTAGGAGTGATCCTGATTCATACCAATAAACTTTGGGAGGCTCCTGTAATGATCGTTTTTGCGCTCGTGCAGGCATTTTTGGTTTCGATGATTATGGGTGTGGTGATTGGTGATTTGAAAATCGGTAGCTCACCATTCATTCTACTTCGCGACGCAACTCCTGCACCGATTTTCGAAATCAATCCAGATTTCGTTCCTGAAGATGGGACAGGCCTCAATCCACTACTACAAAATATTTGGATGGTCATCCACCCGCCTACCTTGTTCCTAGGCTATGCTTCTACTTTAGTACCATTCGCTTTTTTGATAGGTGGACTTGCCTTGAAGAGATATTCAGAGTGGATCAGACCTGCTTTGCCTTGGGCGATTTTCTCTGCTATGATTTTGGGGATGGGGATTTTGATGGGAGCCTATTGGGCCTATGTGACCCTTAATTTTGGAGGATATTGGAACTGGGACCCGGTTGAAAATGCAGTCTATGTCCCTTGGCTGATTTTGGTGGCAGCAGTGCATACCATGATTACTTTCAAGAAAAGTAGTACTGCGCTGAAGACGTCCATCGTCTTGGTGATCCTTTCATTCATTCTTGTATTGTATGCTACCTTCTTGGTTCGATCTGGGGTACTTGGAGATGCATCTGTGCACTCATTTACCGATCTAGGTCTCTCAGGGCAATTGTTGATATACATGTTGTTTTTCACAGCAGTTGCCTTATTCTTCACGATTCGAGCTTGGAAGCACATTCCTACTTCCGAGCGGGAAGCATCAGTTTACTCCAGAGAGTTTTGGATTTTCATCGGTGCGACTACGTTGGGCTTGATGGGATTTCAGGTAATTCTCCCTACCTCCATACCGGCATTTAATGCATTGATTGAAAGCTTTGGAGGTATCTCCAATATGGCTCCGCCGGCAGATCAAATAGAATTTTACACAAAATTCCAATTGTGGTTTGGGATTGCCTTGGCGCTGCTTACAGCAGTTGGACAGTTTTTCTGGTGGCAGAAAATGGACAAAAAAGCACTGAAAGATGCGCTCTTGACTCCATACATAGTTTCCGTAGTTGTTTCGGCTTTGATTATTGTAGCTGCGAAAGTATACGATTGGAAATATATGATCATCGTCGTGGCTGGTACATTTACTGTAGTAGCCAATGCTGTGATTTTAAGTCGACTTTTGAAGAAATCTACCTTCAAGCTAGCTGGAGGCTCTTTGGCGCATATCGGTTTGGGGATGATGCTGATTGGAATCATGTTCAGCTCCGGTTATTCCGAGACGATCTCGATCAATATGTCAGGATTGACTTATAGCAATAGCTGGGAGGACGATCTCAATAAGGAGCACGTATTGCTTTGGATCAACAAGCCGACCCAAATGAAAGACTACACGGTCATCTATCGAGGAAGGCAAAAGAAAGTGGTGGGTGTACCTGAATATGTCCCTGCCAAAATCTTAGAATCCACCGGAAATGTGAATGAAGCCATTGCTTTAGAGGATTACAAAGACTTTTTCAAGAAAGGCGATGTGGTTGATATTGTATTGGAGGAGAATGATTATTTCAAAATTGATTACTTCCAAAATGAGGTCTTGAAATTCTCCTTGGCACCTATGTCTCAATTCAATCAGGGAATGGGAGGTTTGATTTCTTCACCTGATTCCAAAATTTACCTCAACAAGGATCTTTACACCTACGTAGCAGCGATGAATGACTACGAAGATCCTGATTGGAAAGAAGATGAGTTCTATGAAGCAAGCCCGGGTGAGCAATTCCATATCGCTGATTTTGTCACTTATTTTGATGGAGCAGAAGTACTTCAGGAGGTAGAGGGCTATGTGCTGCAAGAGGGAGATGTGGCTGTCCGTGCCAATCTTCGGGTGCTTGATTATGATGTTGAGAAAAAGCTCACTCCTACATTCATTATTCGGAATAACCAAGTCGGTAAATTACCTGTAGTGGACAATGAGCTCGGGATCAAAGTCACTTTGGATAACATCGTGCCTGAAGAAAATAAGTTTGTTTTCAAAGTCAACCGCTATCAAAAGGACTATGTGGTGATGAAAGCTATCGTCAAACCATACATCAATTTGTTGTGGTTAGGATCTATCATCACTTTGATGGGATTCACTGTGGCGATCTATCGAAGATTCGATGAGTTTAAGAAAATGAGAGATAAAGGGATGGAATAAATTTCCCCAACTTTTTTCAAAAGGAGGTTAGCGCCTCCTTTTTCTTTTTTCACTCCGCTTCAAAAAGCCTATATTCAGGTCCATTTTAAACCAGTTTTACCTAATTTTTAACTAACAAAAAGATTATGAAGATCAGTAAGAAGGATTTCGATCAGATGCAGAAAAAGTATGATAAAGAAATCCAAAAGGGGAAACCCGCTCGAGGACCAAAGGAGGATGTAGAAAATCAGACCAAGTGGGTGTTTTTTGATCGAGAGACTCTTGAGGAAGTGCTAAGCAAAGCGGATAAGGATCCCAAGAAAGGTGGAATCAAGTTTTACCTAACTGAATACACGGAAGAGGTAGCAAAGAAGCTTTACCCGGAGAACTCGGAAGAATACATCGGAAGGCTTGCCATCGTCATGTCTCCTGTAAATGAAGCCAAAAAGGGGTTGGTAGAAGAGGAAGAAGATTATTACAATCGAGGCACTACTTGTCCTCCTAAATGTGAATAAATTTTATATTCATGGTGAAGGACTTTCTTGCCAGAATTGGAGATAATTATTACCTCCATGTTGTCATAATTTGTGGAGTGCTGGCTATTGTTTTTTACGGATTTCTTAATCCTGAAAAGAAGCGTAGTCTGCACTTCCTAATTCCTTTTCTGGTAGTCTTCTTAGTTTTTTTTTATGAGTTTTTAGGAGCCTGGATGCTCGTCAACAAGAGTATCAACCAAAAAATCCATTATCTCCTTACAGATGATACTTTTCAGGGGTGGAATATCTGGGTTTTTAATATTTTCAACTATCAGGTATCCAAGCTTCTACTATTAGGTTTGATCGGAATCAATTTAAGAAAAGGCCTTAGTCAAAAAATCACCGTGTCCCTTGGAGTAATTTTTCTCGCCTATTGTATTTATACCTACTTTTCCGAAGCCACTCCCATTTATGATTTTCAGCCGGTGCTATACTTTTTCGGCAATACCATTTTGATTGTGGCCAGTGGTTTATTCTTCGTGGATTTGGTGTCTGAGGATTATTACATCAATATCAATCCTCTTAGGTACTGGCCTTTTTGGTATATCACCTTGATTTTGTTTCAATCAGTCACTTTATTTTTGGCAGATGTAGCCTTTGAGTACTTGGTATTTGAAAATGAAAATGTGTACTTCTTATTCAATTATGTTTCAATGATCCTTTACATCATTTTATTGGTAGTTTTTAACATGCTACTTTACACAGGAAGCAATACAATTTCAAAATTGGCTAAAGCATAATGGGCGGAGAAGATAATCAGATCATTTTTATACTTTTTGCAGGGGCATTTCTGGCAGCCATTATGGCCACATTTGTGGTCTCTATGGTTATTTTGCACAGGCAGCGTCAGGTCCAAAACAAACAAAAGATGGATCAGATAAAAGCAGAATATGAAAAGACGCTTTTGAATATCGAGAATGAAATTCAGCAGGATACCCTGAGGCATATCGGTCGGGAACTTCATGATAATGTAGGCCAATTGCTTTCCCTCGCAAAACTCTATCTCGGCTCCAGCAAACCTGAAAAGCAGACTGAAGGACGCCTCCTGATTAATCAAATAATAAACGAGGTTAGGGGCCTTTCCAAGACCCTGAACCTTGACTGGGTAGAGTCCATTTCATTGGAAGAATTTATAAAACAGCAGTTGGATAAGATCCAGGCAACTGACTTCTGCGAAACGCTCCTTGTGGAGAGTAATGAGGCCTGGAAATTAAATAAAGACACAAAACTTGTGCTTATACGCGTCATTCAAGAATGCCTAAACAACGCCATCAAGCACGCAGGTCCATCAAATATAAAAGTCCAGATGAAAGAATCAGATGGAAGGTATCTGGTTCGGATAGAAGATGACGGAAAGGGGTTTGACACTTCTCAGCAATCAAAGGGTAGTGGTATGACCAATCTTCGAAAGCGAATGGAGACCATTGGAGGTGCATTTGAAATCATATCATCACCCGGAAACGGCACTCAAATAAATCTTTCTTTGCCTGTATCAGTTTTAGTCCTAAATTAGACTTCACCCTTAAGTAACATGATACGGATCGCTATTGCAGACGACCACACCCTTTTTGCAAAGGGCATAGAAGGATTATTGGATGAGCAGGAGGATTTCTTTATCCGTGGGCTTTTCAAAAATGGATCTGAGCTAATGGATTTTCTAGCCGAAAACCCAGTAGACATCGTTTTGACAGACCTCAATATGCCTGAAATGGACGGGTTTGAGGTATTGGCTGCTGTGAAGCAGCTTGACTTTCCAATCAAAGTCATCGTCCTTTCCATGTATGATGAGGAAAAAATCTTCAAAGAATGCGTTGAAAAAGGTGCTGACGGATTTATTCTAAAAGATGCTGATCCGGATGAATTGGTTTTTACCATTCGAGAAGTTCACGAAGGAAGGCATTTGATCAATTTTGATAGAATCATTGAGCAGGCACGTCCCAATGCTTTTTTCGATTCCTTTCGGGATAAATATCGTCTTTCCCGGAGGGAGGTTCAGATTATTAAGCTGATCAAAGAAGGTTTGACGAGTAAAGAAATTGCCAAGCAGCTTGTATTAAGTAAGGGTACCATCGAAAGCCACCGAAAAAATATTTTTCAAAAACTCAGCATCAATTCACGGGTAGAACTAGTGAATAAAGCTCACGAAATGAATATCTGATGAATTCAACCAAACCAATCAAAACTGCCATCGTCGGATTCGGATCCGTAGCGGAAAAAATGCATGCTCCTCTGATAGATGTCTGCCCGGAATTGGATATGGTGGAGGTAGTAGAAAGACACTCCAATCTCTGTGAGCAACAATATCCGGGGGTTAAAACCTTTCGGTCATTTGAGGAGCTTTTGAGTCAGGGGAGGTCTGAGCTCATTGTCATCACTACGCCAAATGAGTTTCATTTTCCCATGGCCAAATTAGCCTTGGAAGCAGGGAAGCATGTGGTGGTAGATAAACCAATCACTATTCATTCATGGCAGGCCGAAGAACTGCTAAAACTTGCTTCTGAAAAAGGGTTGATTTGTACTGCTTTTCAAAACCGCCGTTTCGATGGGGATTTCCGAACTGTTCAGGAGATTTTGCAAAATGGATTGCTAGGGGAAGTTCATTACATTGAAAGCCATTTTGATCGTTTTAGACCTCAGCCAAGGGATAATTGGCGAGAGAAAGAGGTGCCTGGAAATGGGATAACTTACGATTTGGGTACTCACTTAATTGATCAAATTTGTGTGCTTTGGGGAGCTCCTGAATCCATCACAGCTACTATTCGCAAGCAGCGCCCACAAGTAGTAGCTGATGACTACTTTGATATTCAGCTAGACTATGGGAATCGCTTGGCCCGGGTCACCGCAGGAGTCCTTGTCAATGCACCTACTCCAAAATTCCTAGTATTAGGCGAGAAAGGAACTTATCAAAAATTCGGATTAGATGTACAGGAAGCTGCCTTTAAGGAAGGGAGAAAGCCTGAGGGAGAGAATTGGGGATTGGAGGAAGCTGATAAGTGGGGGAAGGTTTATTTAGAGGAGAAGACAGACTCTTATCCCACCTTAAGAGGTGATTATCGTTTTTTCTACAACAATATTGCTAAAGCTATCCTTCTTGGAGAGCCATTACTAGTTCGGCTAGAAGAGGCTATTATGGTTTTGAAATTGATCGAATCCGCTTTTTTGAGCTCCGAGCAAAAGAAAACCATCACCAAGTCGGAAGGAGGCTGGTGAAACGGTTTAGAATGGGAGCTTCCCTAGGTCCACATTTCCACCTGATAATATTATCCCGACTTTTTTGCCTTTAAAAAGCGCTTTATTTGCCAACAAAGCTGCCAGAGGAACAGCGCAAGAAGGCTCGATTACGATTTTCATCCGCTCATAAATAAGCCGCATCGCATCGATGGTTTGACTATCTGTTGCCAAGAGTATGTCTTTGACGTAGCGGCGGATGATTTCAAAATTCAAAACGCCCAAAGATGTAAGTAAGCCATCTGCAATGGTATTTGGCTTGGTTTGAGGAATGATTTTTCCCGCTTTGAAAGATCGATAGGCATCGTCTGCTCCTGAAGGTTCTGCCCCGTATACTTCAATGTCTTCATCCCACTCATGACTAAGCAAGGCTGTCCCACCGAGAAGCCCTCCTCCACCTACAGGAGCCAAGATTACTTCCAGGTCTGGTTCATCCTCAAAAAACTCCAAGGCACAGGTGGCTTGTCCTTCGATGACATCCATAAAATCATAGGGAGGAATGAAGGTGGCTCCGGTTTCTTTGACCACCTTTTCAAGGGTAGTCTCCCTCGCCTGAAGGTTAGGTTCGCATTCGATTATTTCTCCTCCGTAGCCTTTGACTGCTTTCTTTTTGATCTCTGGAGCACTAGATGGCATGACAATGTATGCCGGAATGCCTGCAATCTGTGCTGCCCGAGCCAAAGCCGCTGCATGATTTCCACTGCTGTGAGTAGCTACTCCTTTGGCTTTATCTTCATCCGATAATTTCATGACCGCATTTGCCGCACCCCGAGCCTTGAAGGCCCCTACTTTCTGAAAGTTTTCGCACTTGAAATAAATTTCACAACCGGCTATTTCATTGATTGCTGAGGAAGTCAGGATGGGCGTTCGGTGTATGAAAGATTTGATCCGAACGCGAGCGTGTCGGATATCATTGAGGGAAGGGAATTGCGGCTTTTGCATGTAATAAAATTATAAAACTACTTCCAAAGCTAACTTCACAAACTGTTATTTTTTCATTTTTCTACCTGAAAGAAAAGTCTTTTCTTCGGACATGAATTGGAATGAATTGGATTGCTTTCCCGTAATGGGAGAGGCTTTAAACTCGGAGAATACGCTGAGGCTGGACTTTAGTGCCAAAAATCAAGCCTTGGAAGAGGTAGAACTTAGCAATACGGAGGCTTTTGATCAATTTGTTTTTTCACAGCTTGAACTATCCGGCAAACGCTTTGGAATAGGGGGTTATCTGGAAAATCGAGCCATTTACCGTCGATCCAATGTATTTGCTACGGATGCAGAGGATTTTCGAAATATTCACTTAGGTGTGGATGTTTGGTGTGAGGCAGGAGCTCCGATTTTTTCTCCATTGGAAGGAAGAATCCACAGTTTCCAGGATAATGCTGGTTTTGGTGACTATGGTCCTACGTTGATTTTGGAGCATTCCAGCCAAGACAAGGTTTTCTACTCATTGTATGGGCACCTTACTCGTACAGATTTGAAGAGTTGGGAGCTGGGAAAAATCGTTAAAAAAGGAGCGATCATTGCACATGTAGGTCCTTTTCCAGAAAATGGCGATTGGCCACCCCATCTACATTTTCAGTTGATGTGGGACATGGAGGGTAAATCAGGAGACTATCCAGGCGTCTGCTCTCAGCGGGAAGTTGCACATTATTCCGCCAACTGTCCTGATCCCAATTTAATTTTGGGTTTTCAAGACTGATTGGATTTTTGGTTTGCCTGGGTAATCCATCGAATCCCATTTAAGGTCAGATAGCGATCGATCTCTTCAAAGTCCTTTTCCAAGGTGGTCAAAATGGCTGAAAGTCCTCCAGTAGCAATGACTTTAAAATGGAGCTCTTTTTCAGACCGAATGGTTTCTAGCATTCCCCGTACCAATCCTGTGTATCCGTAAAGAATCCCTGCCTGAATCGCATGGATTGTATCTTTCCCTATTGCTGATTTGGGCACTTTCAGGGGCACCTCGGGTAGTTTGGATGTGCTTGTAAATAGGGATCGGATGGCTGTTTGAAGACCAGGAACAATATTTACCCCCAATACCTTTCCCCCATCATCTACGACGGTGAAGGTGAGCGCCGTTCCAAAATCCACGATGATCAAGGCTTGCTGATACTTTTGCCAAGCAGCCATTACATTACACATCAAGTCAGTCCCTATTTCTTTGGGACGAATCGTGCTGATGGGAAGTGATTTATAGCTTTTAGGGCCGATTTGATAGGCGGCTTTGCCAAAAAACTTTTCGCAAAACTCCTGAATGGGTCCTTGCACTTCAGGCACCACCGTACTAAAACCTATCTCGCTAATGTCAGATGGGGAAATGGCATGCTCCAAAAAATAGAGGGGCACCTTCTTGGTGAGCTGAGAAATGAGGAGTTCGGTTTTGGTTTCTAGACGAAATTGATTGGTCCACTTTTGGGTTTTGGGATCAAATAATGCGAATACCACATTGGAATTGCCTGCATCGATGGCTAGGAACATATTTTTGGAGCTTTTGACTAATTTAGGCTTTCATTCTTGAAAATTAAATCAAATATCCCATGTATACCGTCCGAAAAGGAAAAATCGAAGACTTACCCCGAGTTCTTGAATTGATCAAAGAACTAGCCATCTATGAAAAAGCACCTGAGCAGGTGACCAATACAGTGGAAATGATGGAGAAAGATGGTTTTGGACCCCATCCTGTTTTCGGACTTTTTGTCTGTGAAAAAAACGAAACCTCAGAGATCATTGGGATAGCGATCTATTACTATCGATACAGTACCTGGAAAGGAAAGCGCATGTATTTGGAAGATATTGTGGTGACAGAATCTGAACGTGGCAATGGTGCTGGAAAATTACTCTTTGACCGAGTGATGGCTCAGTCTCTTGATGACGCATGCACCGGCATGATGTGGCAGGTACTAGACTGGAATGAACCCGCCATAAATTTCTACAAAAAATATGGAGCATACCTGGAGGCAGGTTGGCTCAATGCGCATTTGCAGTCGGAAGAGATTAGGGGTTTGTTGGAATGATTGCATTTGCAATAATTGATTATTGCAAATAAAATAAAAAATCGTATCTTTAAGAAAAAGAAGATATGGATCAGCTATGGAATATTCGTTTTCCGGATGGAAGTCAGCAGGCTCTTTCTACAGGAAAAAGTCGCCATTACTTTTTCCAAAGGATAATAGATTCAGTGAGTGAGCCGGCGGCTATTTATGAGACAGCATTCAAGTATGAGGACACCAAGGATTTTTTTGATTTTTTGGGGTTCACGCAGCAGGATATTTCAGAAGTAATGGAAGTGGACCCGAGTACGCTATTTCGATGGCGCAAAGAAAATCGACAGTTGACCAAAGCAATTACTAAGAATATCCTAGAAATGGATCAAGTAGTGGCAAAGGGAGTTCGGATTTTTGGCTCAGAGCCGCTTTTTTCAGAATGGCTGAGCACCATCAATTTCTCTCTGGGTGATCGTAGACCCATAGATTTGCTTAAGACTCCGTATGGAGTGGATCAGGTCAATAGTGCATTAGAAGGGATGTCTTGGGGAGCTTTTCAGTAGTTTGATGCGCTGTTTTCGACTTATTGAGGCGATGCCGGAAAGATCTCCTTTAGGGTATGGGATTGGTCCCGGGCGATGGAATGACTTCGGTGTTCCTATGATTTATGCCTGCAGTGTCAGTTCGCTTAATTTTCTTGAACTTCTAAGTATCAAAGGCCCGATCGTCACTCAAAGTGCATGGCAGTTGATTGTGTTGGAAATAGCTGCAGAAATACCGGAGTTGGAAATTGCTGAGCTACCTAGAGATTGGCGGAATCGTCCCTATCCTAGAAGTACGCAGGAGTTTGGTAGTACTTGGTGCAAGCAGTTTTTGTCTCCTGTTTTGAAAATACCCTCTTGTCGGATTCCTTTAGTAAACTACCAGGAGGAATTTAATCTACTGATCAATCCGATTCATCCAGATTTTAATAGAATTGTCAGCGTGGAGGATGTATTGGATGTGAGCTTTGAGGTGAATAGTTAGTTTTTTATTTGAGAAATTAACTCCCCGAACTTCCAAGACTGACTCTGCTGTTTGAGGCTAATTCACTTGCTTTAGATTCAATTTCAGTTTCAGGGTATTCTGCCGACCTTAGAAAAGTTGCATATTGACCGAATCTTTGTCCGCGACTAGTACGACTTTGAATCATTTTATTCACTTGGGCTGAGGTAAGTCCAGTTACCTCCCTGATTTTTGAAACATCTGTTTCTTCATTTAAATAAACCTTGGTTTGTACCCCACCGTCTGAAAGAAAATAACTTGTGAGACTTCTTTCAACAGGATTATCTACTTTCTTTTTTACAATTTTCCGACCCCTCTCAAAATTGTTATTTCTGGTTTTTTTCATGGTATAAGCCTCCGTGTCTAGAGACTTTGGAACATTCGACTCTGCTTCTACTATTTGTTTTTTGGTCGTCTTTGTTGGACCATCATCATTGCTAGAGTCAATAGCTGAAATTAGGCTAGACTTTCCTGAGTTATGTTTTTGAGAACTGGGAACTACCTTATATTCAATTACAGCACCAGCATCAAAAGCAGCTTTCACCTGATTTTCTACACTAGACTCATGACTGCTATTGCCTGTTCGAGAAAGAGGAACCATATTATCCCAAGAGCCTGGTCCTCCAATATTATGGTTTAGTAAATGTCCTCTTATGTAGTAAGAAGCCCCGCTTGAAGTTCTTCTTGCATTCAACTTATCATATTCAGTATGAGCAGCTTGAGTAGGAGTAGATCCATCGGAGGGTTTGTTGGACAAATGCAACTTCTTAATGTGCATTGAAATACCATAGCCCGCCGAATCTGTACCAGGAAGTATTCTTTCTGGCGGACCATCAGGAGTATCGGTACCAAAAAATACTTGAACAATGTCTCTAAGCTCTCCTAATAACCTTTCAATTGTAGTTTTCTTAGAGTTTTCAGCCTCAGCTTGTTGTTCATCAGATAGATTCCTGTCAATTCGCCTCCTTTTTTCTGAATCGATTTCAATTGCTTTTGCAAGTGCTTGTTGTTTGGCTGTTTCTTTTTGCGGATTATTTCGAGTATCTAGATTTTGAATGAAGGTTTCAAATTGCTGAGGATTACTAGCGATCATAAGAGAAGCGTTTTCTGCCTCTCCTTCTAAATACAAAGCGTGTTGATGACCGTCAGCTGCTTGGAATGATACTCTTGCATTCCACCAATTCGTAACAGCAGAGACCGCATTCCTTCCTGCTTGCAAAATTGCCCCACCCACGCTAAGTGCTTTATCAATTAGCCAGTCAATAGCTCCATTGATCTTTTCTCTCAGACTTGCAATCATCTCCCCAATTCGGGTGCCTAGTCCCCTCAATCCCACCTGATTGGCCAAAAATCCAATGGCAACAGGTATAGCTCTTGCCAGTGCATTTTCGAGATAGTTTGCAGCATCCGCGATGCTACCTCTGGCAATATTGGCAACTCCGGCTACGAAACTGTTGACAATCTCCAACATTTCGCGCAGCTTCTCAATGAAGGATTGTACCGCACGATAGAATGCGATGAAGCTATTCACAACAGCCATAATACCAGTCGGGTCAAGCATACCGAGCAACTTCACTGTGACTTGCTCAATAATGCGAGTCATGATCCAGTTTTGGATTTGACTTAAAACAATACTCCAGAGATCACTGATTTTCTCTTGGATATATTCCCAAATGGCGACCGGCCCTCTTTCCCATACATCTTTGATGAATGTCCAGATACCTGTCAAGGTATCGATCGCACCCCGGATTTGAGCTACCCGTTCTTCTCCAATTTTCAAGGCGAGCCGTTGCCAGATATTTTCCATCGTAAGCCCGAGGACTTCTAGGACAAAGCCTAGAATGGACTGGAAACTCAAATCGGCCGGTGGAGTGATGCCTGCTGAGGCTAGTTCTCCAAACAACCAGTCTCTCAGTCCACCTAGCAAGTGAGTGACAATATTTTCAAAAAATTGTACAAAGCCCTGTTTGACTGCGCGAAGTAGATTTTTCAGGAATCCTATTGGGTCCCGTTTGATATCTTCGAAAGCCGACATGGCATTGGCGATAATCTGCTGTACCGTCTCAATCGGGAAGTTCATCACCACCAGCAATACCTCAACCAGAATCTTCACGATGGTCACCACAAAGGCAAAGAGGCGTTGGATAGGACTTGCCAGCGTTTGTACGATCCGCACAAAAGCCTGGATCGGTGCAAAGACATCTTGGATAGTAAAGCTGTTCCAAAGCGTCATAAATAAGCCAGTGATATACTCCCAGGTGAAATTCAGCGTGGCTACGGCAGCTTCAATTCTGGCTACAGTCTGTTCGATCGCCCCAGTTTCTTTCATTTGCTGAAACTGCTCCTCACCTCCCGGCATCAATCCCATAAATCCCCGTATGATATTCTCAGTTGTCCTGGGGACTTCCTCTTGGGTAAATGGATCTTTGCCTAGAATGACTGTGATCAAGTGAAAACCCTGTTGCTCTTTGGCATAGGCAGAAAGCTGAGCGAGAAGGGCGTTTTTGATAAATTCAAGAACTTTCACAGCGACATTTGCAGCAAAGGTGAATACCCGAGTGAGGAAGGGTGTAAAAATCCCAACGGTTCGCTGAAAAGCACCTAGTGGATCCCGAAGGTCATCGAGAGAGAAGGCGTTCCAAGCAGTTTCAAAAAGTAAGCGAACCTCCTCAAAGCTGAAATTCAATGCAGCTAACTCTGCATCAATCCAGTCTGCAGTCTCCTGAATAGTCCCTTCTGCACGCATTCGTTCGAGCTCCTGCTCCTTCCCAATCAAGGTAAGGAATGCTTCGATCTTTTCTGCGGTGGTACTGATGACCTCCTCACCGGTGAGCGGATCTCTTCCGAGTAATTTTGTCAAAAGCGGATATCCTGGGGTGGATTCTGCCAAGGCTTTCAAGCCGGTCATCAAAGCCTCCTTGATCAGCTCAAATATTTTGTCTTTTACTCTCCCTGCAAAGGATACGATATCGCGGTATAATTGTCCAAAAGTCCGGTCAAGCACTGCCATATTCTCATCCCAGCTATTTCGGATAGAGACTTGGTCCCAGGTGCTTTCCAGAGTTCTTTCTAGTCGATTAGAGCTGAGATCTAAAGCAGCCATTTCGCTCTGCACCCAAGCAAATGCTGAATCGATGATTCCCAGTTCAGAGAGTTTGGTGAAAAGTAAGGTGCCAAAAACAGGAATTAGACCCAGCAGCCCTCCAAGCAAGTTGGTAGCATTTCGGGCGACAGTTCTTCCAGCCAATGGATCATAGCCAATAATTACTGTTAACAGTGAGTATCCTGGAATATAGCTGGCAAACCTTGATAGTCCTTCCCGAACTGCCCATGGAAGCCGCTGAACCTGCGGTTCGGCTTCAGAAACATTCATTTCTGGCGAACGCCTTACTGCTGCCCCTTGCTGTACGGTGTGGGTCAACTCGTGAGCAAGCAAGTGTTTCCCCTCTGAGGTGCCTGGCTGGAAATTGCCTTCATTGAAATAGATGTCATTTCCGTGTGTGAAGGCTTTGGCTCCTAGTTGCGAGCTCATTTGGGCTGCATCTGGTCCCGTGTGGATTTTAACAGTAGAAAAATCGGCTCCAATCTTTTGTCCCATTTCTGCCTGAATGGGACTCGGGAGGTTTTGACCAGAGCCTTTGCTTTGGATGATTTGGGAGGAAACATCACTTGAGACAGTACCACCTCCTTCTCCAAAAAGTTGGATTTGTTCTTCTTCTTCCTCACTAGAAAGCTGTACTTCCTCTTCCTCCTCCGTTGAAAGCTGCACTTCTTCCTCTTCCTCCTGTCTGCTGACCATTGATATGGTGGAGGAAATAGGCATCATTTGCAGCTCTTCTTCTTCCTCCTCCACTTGCATTTGTATCCCATCGCTAAGTGGACTCATCATAGCAGTTTGAGAATTCGCAGTCATCATCATTACCTGATCAGCCACCGACTCGGCTTCCTGCTCAAACTTGTCTCCCGGCTTTCCTACTTTGAGGGCAGGCTGTACGATTCCCATATGCCGAGCTATCGGCGGAGTAGATACTCTAGGGATTCGTTCTGCCTGTGCTGCCATGATTAGCTATTCAGTGGATTCATGGGGCTTTCAGACTCTTTGGGTGTCATCTGAATCCTTTCCTGCTCAACAGGGCTCATTTTTTCCGCTTCTTTTTCTTTTTCAAGAACGGGAGCGTGTTCTTCTACCTCCTCTTCGGGTTCAGGTTTTCTCCTTACTTTTCGTTTCATGGAATTAGGGATTAAATGGTACGACCTACTTTCTGAAATTCTCGCCGGATACCTTCCTGAATATCTTCTCGATGAACCCTTCGCTCTGGACGGTCCAAGGCCATCAGCAAGCTATGCTGAACCACATTGATAATCGCTCCTCCGCTGAGTTCATAGCTGTTTGCGAGCTCCTTCAAATCAATTTTCTCTTCGAGTTTTGCTTGGATGGGGAATCCGTTTTTCCAAAGTTGATAGCGCTCCTCAGGATTAGGCACAGGGAAAAATATCGTAGACTGAAACCTTCGCATAAAGGCATCATCCAAGTTGCTTTTTAGGTTGGTGGCCAAAATGACCAAGCCGTCATATTCCTCGATGCGCTGTAGAAGATAGGATACTTCCTGATTGGCATAGCGATCATGTGCATCATTGACAGCGGTACGTTTACCGAATAGGGCGTCAGCCTCATCAAAGAAAAGAATCCAGCCTTGGTGCTCGGCTTTATCGAAGACTTTTGAGAGATTTTTCTCGGTCTCCCCGATGTATTTGGATATCATCCTCGAAAGGTCAATTCGGTATACATCCAGGTCCATTTTTTTACCTAGAAGTGCTGCTGTTAAAGTTTTCCCTGTTCCCGGAGGCCCGTAAAAAAGCGCTTTGTATCCGGGCTTGAGAATGCGTTTCATTCCCCAGTTTTCCATCAAAAAATCTTTGTTTCGCAGCCAGGACTCCAACTCCCTCAATTGCTGCATTGTGTCATGTGGAAGAATGAGATCCTCCCAGTCCAGATTGGTGCGAAGTGGGTGGGCTGGAAAATCATTTCCAAATCTGGGATTTCGCTTTCTGCCGGTGGTCATGATATCCAGGACTTCTGGCTGGATCAAGAGTGTGCCGGATAGAAATGACTCTTCAGGGTCTACCTCTCCCATTGAAAGTATTTTCTCGCGAAAGAGGATGCTTTCCTCCTCAAAAAGTGACTGATACTTAAATCGCTTTGCAAGGTCTCCTCCCGCTAGGATAAACATCACGGTTTCGCCGGTAGGCAAAATGCCACTTGCTCGCTTCCCCTTTTTCACTCCAAACTCCGTGTAGATTTGCTGAGTCTGTTGATTTCGACTCATAAACATATCCAAGAGTTGGGGACGGATATGCGGAACTGCTGCCATGATCAAAAGAAAGCGATGCTCAGGACCTAAGTCGTATTTTTTGACCAACTCAACAAAAGGTGCGTCAATTCCTTCCAGATCCGGGGCGGGGATTTCTAAAAGGTCACTCGGGCCTGTGCCTGGTTTAGCATTTTGGATGGAACGGGCCTTGAGAATTTGCTGTAGCCATTCGAGCTCCAATTGAATGCAGTGGGCGTTATCATTGTGTAAATTCACCATTCTGTGATTAGGGTTTGATCCATCCAGGGCAGCTTGATGATTGAAATCGCCCAAGGCAGGCGATCAATCAAAATGTCAAAGGAAAGTCGGTTGACTTGAAGTTTGAATCCGGAATCAATTATCCGAATGGACCCTTCACGAGGGAAAAAACCCTTAGCCATAGCGGGACCAGAGGTGGCTTTCAATGCCTCCCAATGATGAGCCACGGACTCGAGTAGTGCCATGGACTCTTCTATCTCAGTGTCAGAAAAGCTTGCCTTTATTGGGATAGCTTGGTGAATGGGGATTCCACAGAGAATCTTATTTAAAAGAAGGTCTTCCTCTGCATATTCAGCATTAGGGTCTACAAGATATTGGAGCAAGAGTGCTGCTCTTTCCTGACTTGATTGATCCTTGAAATTTTTGTCTTCCAAGTATCCAAGATTTGAGAAAAAGTGCTTCAGAAAAGGCCCTAGAATTACTAGTCCGGCATTGGAAACGATGAAAACCTCATCATCTTGGGGCTTTGGAGTATCTAGCCTTTTTGGTTTTTCCTTAACTTTTTGCTTTGAATATTGGAGGTAAGCCTCAGTAAATTTTTTCAATAGACTTTCTCTCTTTTCTCCAGTGGAAGACCAACTTCTATAAAAACCATAGGTCCGACTTTTGGTAAGTAATTCTTTTCCTACTTCCCTGATTTTTGGAGCGGTCATTTCAGGAGTTTTTTTAGAAAGGAGCCAGGCCATCAAGTGGATAAAGAAATCACTGTTTGTTTCTAAATCGGGCCTAAATATGGCAGCAGAAAATTTCCTGATTTCTTCTTCTGATTTCTCCGAAAAGGGCTTCAAGTCCATCATGAAGAATTCTATCAGGAGCTCTTCCAATTGGTCCTTTGTGAGCCAATTGTTCACCAGAAGCTTCCTGCAAGCTGAGTAAAGTCTTCGGGCATTAATGGAAAAGTGAGGGCTATGAAGGGAGAGTAAGTCGTATGTTTTTTGAAAGTCAAGTACCTGATTGAGCCTATTCCACTCTTGAGAAGAAAACTTTTTCTGCTCGAGAAATTCTATCAGTTTTGGACTTTCTCCCTCAATTAAATCTTGTAGTACTGTTTTTAGAGATGGCTTCTTTGTAGTAGAGGACCACCAAGGCCTACTTCCATAGCGGAGTAGGTGAATAAATAATTCCCAAGTGGAATGGCTTTCTTCATCACTGGGAGAGCTTGTATCATTTGAATCCTGACTCCTTTTTTCAAAGTCTTTTCCTTTCAGTTTTTTATCCAGTGAAACAGCTAATTGATCCTCCAATTGATTTTTAAGCCGTGACTTTAAAATGTCTAGATCCAGGCTTGGCGGGATGCTGCCTAGGTTTAGATCCAGACAATCAAGCCGAAGATGAAATCCATTTTGCTCATACCTGTCGAAAACTTCTTCCATGACTGGCAGGAGTTCTTTTTCGTAGATTTCCCCCCAGCGATTTTGATCCGCTCGGGCAAGCTCTTCCTTAGCATAATTTAGCTCCAGTCTCTGTGTATGGATAATATGCCTAGCCATTAGAAGCGCTTGAATTTGTTGATCAATTCACTTTTATTCTCGCTTGCCCTTACTTCAATATTCTTTTCCTCCAGCACCTTTTTGAGGGTGTCTTTTTTGAGCACTTTAAGTTCTTCTTCCTTGAGAACTGATTCAGGGTTTTCTCGGAGGAAAGTAGCAATCAGCGTTTCTTTATCAGCTTCTTTTTCAAAAGTGATATTTCGATTGGCGAGTATGGTTTCAACTTCCTTCCTGTCTAAATTTTCCATAGTCACCACATACCCTTCTGTGGGCACCACCCTCTGGAAAGGCATAAGTTGGAAATCAGCCGTTGTCTCTGAGCAGATGAACCGTTCTTGCGAAATATATCCATCTTGGGAGACTATGATGGTTTGGCCTGGACTAGGAAAACCTAGTTCGTAAGCCCCTTCTCGACTGGTTTGTGTTTGAATATCAGTGTTTTTTATTCGGATAATTGCCGCCCGAATGGGCTTTCCATTTGCATCTGTGACAGTTCCTTGGATTGCCTGACTGGTACAGTCATTTTCAGATCCGCCACAGTTAGCCTGCTGATAGTCAAGAATCAAGCGGTTCAACTTCGTGCCTGTCTCTCCTGTGAAGGAAATACCCAAACAAGTAAGAAGAGCCTTTTTACTTTCATCCGATTCTAACGGTCCTTGAGTCATTTCGAGGGAAGTGAATCCTTTGGTTTCTCGGAGGCTTTCTAGGAGTAAATTGATAGTTTGTTCTGGTGTGGCCAGATCGGGGATATTGATATCCCTGAAATTCAATGTGTCTACGACGTTTTTGAGACCCCAGCATTTCAAAATTTCTGCAGAGTAACATGACTTGACATTTTCATGGACTAGAATGGTTACTTTTCCTGTATCAGATTTTCCAGTCTCTTTATCCACGAGTTTGTATTCGAAGCGATCGATACCAACAAAGTCCTTCTTAGGAGTATATAAAAACTTGTTTTTGCTTTCATCTTGATTGACTTCACCTCCTTCATCACTTTGAGAGGAGACCAAGATTACCTCGTAAGTTCTAGGGATAGCCAGGCGGTCATTGAGGCTGGGCTCTACCAAAATGGGGACATTTGCAAGTGTGACTGCGTAATCGGGTCGAGCAAATGGAGGAAGTAGCCCCCAGTCCATATTTTCGCAGGCATCAAAGCAATCCTCACAGGAGCAAATTTCTCCCGGCAAGGAGAAGTCTCCGATGATCCGCTCAGATTTTTGATGATAAAGCAATATAAGTGTCCCTCCTCTGTAAGCTCCCGATTGGTGCTCGAGTCCGGGGTTTCTTTTAAGGAAATCAGCAAAAAGGTTGTTTCTACTTAGCTGTTGAATTCTATTGAGGTAGGAAAGGTATAGTCGTTGAATTTTGCTGAAGAAAACCAAGTCCAAAAGACGATAGAGCAAAGGAGACAATCTGGAAATGATACCATTGTACATCTGAAGCACAATGTTTGGAATTTGAGGGGTAACCCGAAGGCGATTGATCAGGCGAAGGCGGAGTAATAAAAAGTCAAGGATAAGCTCCAAGAGTTCTTTGTAAGCCTCCTGAAATTTCTCCCAATCCAATTGATCTAAGCATTCTGGTAAGGATTCGCTGACTCGTTTTAAGAATATTTCACCGCTGTCCTCTTTGATCGTCTCTTTGGCGGTTCGCAGATTTTCCGAGTTGAATTCTGCACGGATGCTTTTCACATACTCAATGACCTCACGAATGTCTCTCGCCGTACCGATCAGAAGTAATCGCTGATGGGCATATTCCTCCTGTAGATCATGCCAGCCACAACGATCAAGCATTTCTGCCTCACCTTCATCCAAGTGCAGTGCATGTACATGAATGGGAAGGTTGAATTGTTTGATCAACTTTTCAATACTTTTTTGAGCTTCTTCCAGGTTTTGACTCAGATGACCTTCTACTCTGAAAAACGGATAGAGATCCAAATCATAGTTGAGAGGGCTTTCAAGAAATCCATCTTTTTCCGACGGAGAATCAGGCTGGTTATCATAGGAAAGTACGCCTTTCCGCTGTGGAGACCAGGTGTTTTTCCGCTGTGGATCTGGCCAGGATTTTTCTAAGGAATACCAGGAACCCGTTTTGCCTTTGCTTTTGATATCATAGTAGTAGGGAATGCTCCGCTCTCCCAAGATCCCATATTTCTCCTTAGAAGGAGTGATCTTCACCGGGTATTCCTTTCCCCCCTCCTGAATGATGGACAGTTCCAATGTCTCGATCATCAAGATCAATCGGCGGTATTGTTGGGCAAGTCGCTCTTTCTCCTCCCGCTGATCATTGTAAATGGGGGGCTGCACAAAACCGTGTCGGTATTGGTAAAATTCTGCGGCTGTTTCCGACTGAGCCCTGGCTCTTCCCAACATCAAATGAAGAGGGAAAAGGGAAGGGTCCGTGGGGCAGCTATACCATAAATTTCGACCAGTTTCTAAAAACTCTGTCCAAGCAAGGACCAGCTCCTTAAAGAAATCATACAGGTATTGGATGCCTACGACTTCTTTGGCATCCGCGGAAATGAGCTCTTCGATATTTTTGATTTTTTCCCGAAGACTGTCTGATTCAAATGGATTATTGAAATCAAAGGTCTTCTCCAAAATGGGCGAAAAAACCCCAAAACCTTTGGCTATATTTTCCCAGAAGCTATTGGAAAGTAGCTCCTTTATGGGGTTCTGATAGTTTTTGACAAAAGCCTTCCATTCGCTGGATTCAGGTCCTTTTGGAGAGAAAAGGGGACGCTTGAGATGGAAATCGGCCAATTCTAGTGCCTGCCCAAAGTCTCCAGATACATTACCAGTACGTTCGGGAAGTATCCGGTCAAGGTCTTCTTTGGAGATCAACAATCTTCGCAGCGTTAGCAATCGGTTTTGACCTCGATCGTCACAGGAATTCCCCAGGCATGATTTGAGGTCTTGATCGAATATTTCTAGGAAAAGAAGGACAAATTTGTCGTTTAAAAAATTGGAGGGATTGGTTAATTTCTTGACTGTTTCATCATCATCTGGTTCCTCGCTGAGAATTTCATGAAGCGTGACATCCTGTTCCTCTTGGCCGAAAGGCTTATAAGTGACTCCTTCCGGAAGCGTGTAGGGTCGGTAGTATTTGCCTTCAAAATCTCTTCCGATTTGAATCAAAAAGCCTTCCGAAGTGATTCCCAATCCTTTGCTAATCAGGAGCCCTCCGGAGAGCGGCTTGATCTTGAGACCGCAGACAATACCGATTCCAATTAGCTTGGAACGAGTCAGTCGGTTTTGTTGATCGAGATAGGCGCTGAGCTGATTGAGCTGGGCACTGGTGAGGACTTGGCTTCCTTCAAAAATCGGATAATTGGAAATAAGCTGGCTCATAGTATTCGGATTAGAATTCTCCCAGAGATGAGAAATTGAGAATAATGGAATTGTCCAGGTTGTCATCCTCGTCGCAGTCATGTAAAGTACCAGCGGGATAGACGTTTCGGACTTTTTCAAGCGCTTCAATCAGCCTTTGGAGGGCTTGGGAAAGGTGAAGCGGATGGGGTACGGATTTCTGAGCTTCGAGATGCCAAAGTTTCCAGGCGAGTTCAAGCTCCTCCATATGCGCAGGACTGATCCAACACACGGTAAGAAAGACATGTGCCGGGGTCTCTAGTTTGATCTTTTTTTCAATGAAGTTTCGGAAGTCCCGATTGGTAAATCGACCTGCCCAAAATGGCAGAATGAGGTGACCCATGCAGGTGTATGGGTCATCTAGGGTACAGTCACACTCCTCTTGGAAGTGAGGGTCAAGAAGGCGGTCTTCAATTGTTGAGATCACCGGGTTTCCTAATTCATCAGGATACGTATAGGAGCCCTTGTATTTGGGTCTCAAAAGTATGTGCTCGAATAGGTGACTTCCCTCCATATCGAAAAACTCCATTTGGAAGAATTGCTGCATAGCTTCGATGGCTTTTTCTTCCTCTCCACCATGCACTTGTACCTTATTGCCAAGGACCCTTAGCACTTCAAAGGTTTTACTCATAATGACTTCCCCTCCCTCCAAGTCAGGTCTTGGAGATTTTTTTGTTACTAAAGTGGTATCACTTCCTGATACTCGACTTTCAAGTATTTCATAAGATACCGAGGTCAATTCACCCTCTAATGAGAAACTAATTTTGACCTGATCGCCTTGGCTCCAAAGTGTATGGTGGTCGCCTCCAATGGTGATTTCGTGTAAGTCCGAATCAACACTAAGAATGGGAAAGCCTTTTCTGAATTCGATCAAATCCTTTTTCTGAGGAACCTGGTCAAACTTCAAAAGAAGTTGGCTGCCTTGGGCCACAGCTTGTTCAAGACTTATTTCAATTTCAGGGAAGCCCGTTTGCTGTAGATAAGGAGCACCAAATACCCCAGCTAGCAAATCGGAAGCGAGGGAAGCATTGAAGTCGGCTTCGCTGGACTTGGCTAGGGTATTTCCAAATACAGGGTCTACCAAATAAAAGTGATAGGGAGAAGCATCGTCAGGGTCTAGTTGATAGCCCGAAGGCCGAGAAGCAGAAGCGACCAATTGCCAAATATGAGTTTTGATTCTTTCCTCAGCTAAATCTTCCAGTTCCTCCTCAGTAGTGGCACCGGGGACTTCTTCGGTGATTTTTCCAGCGAGGATTTGATTTCCCTGCCCAAATGGAGCGTCAAAGAATTCGAATTCGATTTCATAGCGTGGAGGTGCAGGGGCAAGGCTTACCTGAATGCTGTAATCATACCAGTTTTCTAGATTAAGGCTAAGACTTTTTCGGTTAGCACGAGCATTGAAGAGGAACTCTTCTCTGAAAATGGCATTTACTTTCTCAATAAAAATTGCTGCTTCTCCACCGCTGTCCGAATTGGGGAAATCTTTTTTAATACTTTCCCCGATTATTTCTTCTTCATAAATGAGCTCGACCAGATAATTTCCACTTGATCCCGTGATACTGAAATTTTCAGAATTTGAGCCTAGGCTAATGGTCTTTTCCAAAGCCAAAGCAGCTTCCTCATGAGTTTCAAATAGCTTGGCCAGGGTGAATATTTCTTGATCCAATTCGTCTTTTACCCACACAGTCCAGCCAGTCAAGTCTTCACGGATTTCAAAGGATGGGCTAAATTGCAACCAAGACCAATCTTTTTTCTTGAATCCATAAAGAGCTCCGATTCTATCCTCCAATCCTGATTGATTTTTAATATGGAAAAATGAATCAAGTCGCGAGTAATCATAGCCCTGACCTCTTCTCGATGAGATTTGTGGATAATGATTGAGAAGGCGGAGCTTGTCGTCGATCAGTTGGCGCTTGGCAGTGGTAGTTCCGATTCGCACACTCAGGCTTGCATAGTCCACCACCTGCTCTGCAAATCTTCCCAAAAGGTGATTCAGGAACTCATTCCGCCGCGTCAAGTAAGTTTCCTCTGATTCTGCAAGGTTTTTCACCAGGTCTTCCAATCCGACCAGGTCTTTCCATAGGTCGGCTGAGTCGGGAACTAGGTTCTCTAAGCTTTTGGTGAAATAAGTCCGGTCAATAAGTGGGTTGCCAAAAGAATCCCGCTCTGCCGACATAGAAAAGAGGTCCCTGATATGGGATAATTGCTGCAGATAATTGACCAGAAACTGCTCAAAAACCATCAAGAAGGCCTTAAATTGCTTCACTTCATGTTTTTTCGGTCTACCGGGGGCTGGTGGGAGCATTCCATCCTCACCGATTCCATATACTTGGGGAAAGTCATTTTGGATAGAGAAATAGTCTCCGGGATCCATGAATGTGCCACGTGGTAATTCAAAATCTACCTGCGCATTGCGAATTTTTTGAGTTCGCTCAGTTTCTTTTTGTGAGGAAAGGATATCCTCCACCTCTTCCCGGTTGGCAACAAAAGGAAGCTCCTCTTTGTAATACACCAATTTACTTTCAGGGATATTTAGGCGTGGGACGTAGTTTTTATCAACTGCCAGCTCCAGACACCACTTGACGCTTTTACTGGGGATTTCTCCACTCTCATTATCCTGAGGTTTGTTGGCAATTTGAATGCTTTTCACGGCCTTGACCCCAGGAATATCCATGATGATGTGGATAAGGTCGGATACATGGATTTTCGATTTTCTACTGGCTTTTTCCAGCTCCTCTTCATCAATGAATCCATGTTTGAGAAGTGGACCTTCAAAAATCTTTTCAGTTGGGGTGCACTGCTCACCAGACCAGTCTCCGATGAAGACTCGATCCTCATCTTGCAAAATAGGGCTTGGAAAAGCGGGGCTAACCTGTATTTGAGCAAGATTTGGAGATTTCTTGTCAGGGCTTATTGAGGTGACTGAATAGCTGCCCACATTATTTCCCGATCCAACGATGCTAATCAGCGAGCCTATTTTTGGATACTCTTCTTCGGGAAGATTAAGCCATATTTTCCCCGGCTTTTGCTCAAATCGCTGGATTTCGAGATTTCCTGATTTACAGCGATGCAGCATCTCATCCAACTCATAAAAATTAACCTGAGGTGAAAGAAATTTTGAGATTTGGGTGAAAATAGTAGCCTCGGTAGCTTTCACATCGGCTTCTGCATGCAGCTCGATATCTGCACAAACAAGAATTTCCTCTACACGAAGGGCGTGGAAATGGACAAAATCCTCACAAAGGTTGCGGTTGGCATACAGTGTTTTTTTGGCCTCAGCCAGAATCTCTTTTACCTTTTTGATTTTTAGAAGGTAAAAACTCAAAATCCCATCTTCGTTTTTGAAGACAAAGTTATTTACTTGGGTGTTGATGGCGGTAAGCCCGTCTATGGCTTTTGGTCCCGATGGGGTAAGTTCACTCCCCTCAATTTTTATCGTGTTGGAAGAGGTAGTGCGATAGGTTAATTCAAAATTATCAGGGACATTCTGGTATTGGACGACAATATCGATAATCGATTTTTTGATTTCAGTGGGATCATTCCAATCGATATCAGCATCCCATCGTGGGAATTCAACTTGGATATCGATGACCATTCCAGCCAGGTCGGGATGTTCATCCAACTGGATTTCCATCGAGATTTTATTCTCATTTAGATCTCCAAGGAGCTCATTTTCATCAAATTCCAGCAAGACATCGTATAAAATGCCCATTTGAAGTGCTTTTTCTGATTTGGGGAAGGGCTGGTAGGCGAGCTTTTTTTCTTTTCGATCTGGGAAAACAGGAATCTCGTTGGTTGGTCGGATTTCAATCCAGGCATTTTTTATTCCCGCATAAAGTTTTTCCCCATCAAGATCTTCTACCACCTCGACATCCATCAGAAGTTTCCGGTAGTCGTTGATTGTCAGTGCCTTGGAGGGAAGAATCTCTGAAGCCTTAAAAAATTGATCTTTAAGACTTCCTGTCGAGTCAGCCAGTAAATCTGAAATAGGGAGATTGCTCCGGTACCCTAAATCGGTGATTGCGTAGCAAAGAACCTCCAGAATAGTCATTCCTGGATCATGCGCATTGTAATCAGTCCAGATTTTTCCAGATAGGCGCTGAATGTATGTTATCGCCTCTTTTCGCAAGAGTTCATAATCCATGACTGGATTTTGAGACTTTTCCTTCGATATGGTTGTCGGTGTGAGCATAGCTTAGGTTTCGTAGGCTTCGTCCATGTCTGAGTCCTCAGATGAGGCGATCGTTACAGCGGCTTTTATTTCATTATCAGGACATTCGCAGTCCTCGCCTTCTAATATTTCCAACAGATGATCCCCATAGTTGCCAATGACACCGGCTGATCCCAAGATTGAAATCCCGGTACTACCCTTTGCTTCTTCGACACTTCTCTTGGAAATTAGACTCCCATCGACGGGGTTTCGGATAATCTGATACAATTCAAAACAGGTCAAATAGTCGATATAAGACCGCTTTTCGATGAAGTGGAGCACTTGTGAACTGTGTACTTCACCTGCAAAATCAAATCCTTCAGGCAGCTGATAGGCCCATGGTGACAAAAAGGTTTTGATTTCATCTTCTAGTTTTTTGGTAAAAAAGCTTGCATCGATTCCAGGGCGGTATTTGATTTTAGTCTTGACCTGCAGCTCCTCGTAAATGGGATTTACCACATGAAGGAATACCCCCGGAGGATTGATTTTTTCAAGAAATTCTCGTACCGATGCGATCAGCGCGACGCTAGCTTTCGGCCTCAGTGGGTCGATCGCATTTTGATTTAGTACATTGGCTATAATGACAACGGTCACATGGCGAGGTGCCAATGCCCGGTATTTCTCCAGATTTCCATCGTAGAAGGTGTGATTGAGAACCTTCACCTGATAGATCTCAGGAAACTGTTCTAGCACCAAATGCTCATAATCCCAGCGTGTAATGGCTCGTTGCTTATGTCTTAACCTTTCTGAGATTCGCTGATAAAAATCTTCAGGTTGCTCAGGGACTTTTCCTCCAAAGGATGCAAAAGGCTGAGATATTTTACTGATTTGACTTTGTCCTGATACTAGCTTGGAGATGGAATCGGCAGGAAGTGCTTCAGCCAACCTGTCCGGATCGTTGTCTTTGTCTTCAAAAGTCACCCGAATCGCCTGAGCTAAAATCTGAGTGAAAAGAGGAATGGCGTCACTATTATTCTCTACTGAAGCTCGGATCCAGGTAAGTCCATCCGAGTGGATTGTATGGGAAGCATTCGCTCCTTTGGGAGGAGTGAAGCCAATTATCCCGGTTTGGATCAGCCCTTTGGTTTCGTCCACGGGGATATCCAACTTGTCAAAAGAAATCCAGGTATTGTCACTCAAGTAGCTCCAATTGACGGTTGGTACAGGCTTTTCAGGGTTGCCGCTTCCATCCAAGACATGAATCAATAATTGGAATGACTGAGCTGGGAGATGATTTTTTAAACCGATAAAAAGTATTCCCTCGGCTTCATAATCGGGAAGTAGTTTCAAGCCTTTGGGATTGGAATCTAGCTTTGCCTCTCCAAACGCACCAATATGGAAAAAATCAGACTCGGAGTCCCGATCCAATGAAAAACTATCTGTAGCCACATAATCCAGTTTAACGGATTTGATTTCGGGGGAATAAGGTTCTTTTGGGAGTGGAGTATTTCCTGTTTCATCCTTATTTAAGGCAATAATAGCTTTGGCCAAATCACTTGGATACTCTTTATGTCCAAAATCTATTCCTGCCAAACTCAGTCGAAGGAACCCCCTGCGAATACTTGGCCCCCATTCCGTAAATGAGGGCATGTCGGGCTCAGCCTTTAATTTTTCCAGAAAAGTACTTTCAAATGAAAGCACCTGATTGGTTTGAAGGGTTTGGTTATTGGTTTGTTTAAATAGCTTCAGTTGAGGGCCTGGTAGCCAAGCCTTATCATCGAGCAGGGCAGTTTGGACCAAAAAGCTTTCGTTTTTACGGTTTTTATTTGTGTAGTCAGTGTAATGATTACCAAAATTTGATGGGAGACCAAACCATTCAAAATGAAGGGTTAAGGACTCTAGCTTTTTAGCGAAGGCCTCTTTGCTACCAATGTAGAATGAAGAGCCTATCTGGGGCCGAAATCCAAAAGGAAAAATATTCTTGCCCACAGGAAGAATGGATTGATCATTTTGAAGAATGAGGTTTTCCACACCCTTGACCTCCGTTCGGATATCGACAGCAGTCACTTCGACTTCTTTCAGGACGCTGTAAGGGTAGCTTTGGATTGTGTCGGCCAATTCGACTTTAAGGACAGGTTGCTTTGTCTTAAATTTTTGTAAAAGCACCTCCTCGGAATATGCGACTACTGCTGCCTGATCGGGATTGAGATGAATACTCAAAACCAGTACAAGCTGCTCTTCCTTTTGCTGAATCCAATGGGCTTTGGTTCTAAAACTGTATTCCAGATCTTCCAACTTGTCCATTCCCATTCCTCTGACATCCTTCAATTGCTCGAGCTCCTCAAATCGGCCTCCCAATGCAGTTCTTCTGGCAAGGATGTTTTTGGCGGTGACTTCTCCGATGTCATACCCTCGGAAAGGGCGGTGTTTCCCAAATTCCGGGTTGTCAAATATTCTCCCCATCTGTGGTTCAATCCCGGCAATATCCGACCATTTGGAAGCCTTATTGATAAAATCTAAAGCTTCCTGTTTTGCTTCCAATTCAGATTCTGGTAGGTATGGGCTTGCTTCAATCCATTCTTCTTCACCGCTCAACCAAAAGCGAAAAGAGGAATCTAGGTGTAGCGAAAGAAGTTTGTCAAAGAGGCCTTCTTTCTTTTTGATGTGAAGGGAAAGTTTGATTTTCCGATGACCTTCTTGTAAGTGTAGCGTAGGGGAAGCAATGGCAAATCCTAAAATGGCCATTTCTCTTTCAGAATCCGGGAAAAGTACATCGGGTCGCCCAAAAGACTCCCATCTTCCGTCAGGTTCAGCTATTTCTCCGCCTTTTCCATCTGATGAATTTGCGATACTGGATTTGTAAAATCTTGAATTCTCATCCCGATACAAGGCTTGAATAGCTGCTACCTCTGTTTTATTTAGGACTTGGTCTGTTGGATTTTTGAAGGTGACTTCTTTTCCCAAATCATCCTTTCCAGCCTTGAAACCAGTGTTTTTTGGCAAAAGGTATTCGTGAACATGCTTGGCTAGCTGCAAAATCAAATAGGCTTGGTCTGCCTCAGCTGGTTTTTCGCCAAGCTTTAAAACATCTCTGTAGAAAAAGTCCAGATGCTTTTTGCTCAAGCTGTTCAGCTCTTTTTGAGCGAGAGAGAAGGCTTGAAGAAATGCTAGGAAAAGCGCAAAGTGAGGGGAGTTTCTTTCGTCTTCCTTGATCTTTTTTTCGAAAAACGGCTTCCAGTCTCCATTGAATTCCACTGTTTCCTTATCCCCAACTTTCTTGGATTCAGCAAATCGGAGTTGCTCGGCTAGGCCAATTGCGAAAGCCTTGAGCTCATCCAACTTCCTGGCATCTACAGCCACATAGCTAGGCAAGAGGCTTTCCAGCAGCCGGTTTCCCCGGTTGGTTCCGCTTCCTGGAGCGACTAGGCTATGGCAGTTGTCTTGACTCATAGTTCGGTGTCTGTAGCTTCAATACTTAAGTATGGATAGACTAGATTTTTTCGGTTGTTGGTGGCAATGATTCGATAGTTGATGAGCACTTCCACCTTGCCTTCCTCATAATTTGGACGCATATCGATCTCCTCCGCTTTTACTCTTGGTTCATGAAATAAAATGGCCCGTTTGATTCTGTTGATGATGATGGTAGCTGTGGTGACATTGAGAGCTTCGAAAAGCAGGTCTTCCATGTTGGCCCCATAATCCGGTCGCATGACTCTTTCCCCAACTGTGGTATTCAGCAGGATGATCAGACTTTGCCGAATGTCCTCTTCCTTTTCAGCCAGAACTACTTCAGTTGAGCCTTTGTCAAAGGATACCGGGAATCCCCAGCCTCTTCCCAAAAATGAATTATTGTCTTCCATATCATCCAATGATTACAGTGGGTTCGCCAATTACTGTTGATGCGCCACATCCACAGGTATCTCCAACTCGCAAGGCTGGTACGCCTCCTATTAGTACTGTAGCACTTCCTATGGTAAATGGGCTAGAGGTCGGCTGATGTCCAGAGGGTGGTAAGGCGCACACATGCATATCGCCCATTACTGCAGCCGGCATACCTCCGATAAGTACGGTTGCTTGTCCGGGCCCAACGATGGTTCCTCCGTGATTTGTAAGATCGGTGACTCTTGCTGCTGCTGGCATAGCTTAGTTGATTTGTACAATAGACCCTTGAATTTCTGTACTCCCTGAGGAAGTAAATGCTGCTGAAGCACCACCTTCAGCATTCAATCCTGCCGAGGCTTTCAATTCTATATTGGTTCCTTCCATAATGATGTCTCCAGATGCCTTCATCTTGATATTGCTATTACTTTCTAGCTCTATTCCTTCACTGCTCATTTGAAAGCGGTTGCTATTTTCATCCTCTATTAAAATGCTCCCATCTTCTTCACTGAGTAGGATTTTATTTCCATTGGGAGTTTTTATGGTGAGAGAAACCAAATCATCATTGAATACTATTTGCATTCCGGATCGTGTGAAGATTCCCTTTTCGTGGTTGTCATCTGACGGTTCCAGAGGTGCTGCTTTGGCACTGCTGTAGAGTTTGCCAAGGACTACTGCATCCCGTGGGTCTTCGTTGATGAATCCGACGATTACTTCATCTTCGATTTCAGGATAGAAAAAGCTGCCCCTACCATCTCCGGCGTCAATTTGGGCTAATCGTGCCCAAATTCCTTCCTCCTCAGCTTTGATCATAGGGATGACGACTTTTACTCTGTATTCTCCATCCGGATCGTCTTGTAGCATCGTCACTTTCCCAACCTGCAGTCCTTTGATAGCGGGTAAAAGTCCTGCAGCTGGAGCATCCTGAATATCATCGTAAGTGTAGGCAATGAGCTTTGGGTCCAGACCAATTCCTAAGTGAGTAAACCATTTCTGATTAGGGGAAATCTCGTGATACACCGAAGAGACAAATGCTTTTCCATTAAATCGATCTCCGAATCCTTGTAGTGATACCAAATCACCCGGACGGATACTGTTATTTCCCAGGGTCTTTAGCCTTCCTTGGATTTTGGATAATCTGCTTCGGAAAAGATTGGTGTCGGCCCAAGATTGAAGTTCCTCGTCTTTTTTGGGTCCGCCATGCTGTAGCTTGTTTTCGCTGAGCCCAATGACTGCGGCAAGGTCATCTGGACTGATGTTCCCATGGATATCCAAATTGGGGTTGGCAGATTCTTTTTCTTTCAGTTCTTGGAGGGATGCATCCCAACTCACAGCCTTGCTAGAAGAGTATTGTCTTCGGGCATCCATTTCAGCTTCAAAGCTGATCACATTCATCCCAAACTCCAGTTCAAGTACCGGTTCGCTGCCAGTGTCAGGTTTGAAGACTTCTACCTCTCCTGCAGCTACGCGGACTATTTTCCCGGAGGATTCTGCTCTGGTAAGCATAAAATCCCAATCTGAGCAATAATACTGCACCATTTCAGCATGATTTGGCTGGGTGCTTTCCACATTTGCACTTAGGTCAGGATAGCTACCAATTAAAGTTTCGATGATTTCTGAATCGGAAGAATCAAAAAAGTAATTGTTCTTCCTTCCCACGGTCATCCGAATGACAGGATCTCGAAGCTCCAAAACCAGTTTGGAAGAATCCTTGCTGATATCCAGACCATGTTTGATGATGATTCCTTCGAAGATTTGTTCCTCATCATTATTGTAGCCCGCCTTGATTTCGATTTTTCTCCCCGGCACAAATAAGTCCCCGTCGCTTAATTCGAATTCACCCGTCGCCACATCTCCATCAAAGAGCACCAATTTGGCAGCTGGAACCTTGTTGATAGCATAAGTCACAGCAAGCATGGCAACTCCCACAGAAGCAGGGAGCTCCTGTCCTTCCGAAAGGATGGTATAAGTAGCCAAATCTGGATTGGTACGAGCGCTTACGGGAATTATGGGCATAGTTTAATTCTTTTGAACTGGCGGAAAGGAAAGCTCCTGTCCTATTTCTAGTTTTCGAAAGTTTTTCAATTGATTGATTCTGGCTATTTCCAAATAGTAATCTGGGTTACCATAAATCCTCTGACACATGATGGGAAGTGTATCTCCTGCTTTTACCACTCGGACATGGGTAAGATCAGGCGAGTTGCGGGCTGTCTCTGCGGCCTGTTCTTCTCTGGATATGGATTGCTTGAACTTGGCTGAAATCGTTGCCCGAATAGGAAGCCCTGCCGAATTGAAGAGTTTGTAATTAATCGTAGCGCTTTCCAGCACTCCCCGAAACTGAAAAGCACCCCAGTTGATTTGTAGAAAGTTGGGTTTGTGGGTGTCAGATTGGATTTTTTGAGTGATGTCTAGGAATCGCTGAATGGCCCGATCCACATGTTTATCCTCTTGGATAAGTTGGATCGCAGATACCTTGTCATTACTGATCAAATCTGTATTTGGCTTGCTATCTCCCAAATAATCCAGGTTGATGTCTCCGGGCGAATCATTTCCCGGCGGTGAGGCAGCTGTCGCATCAAATAAAAACTCGAAGGTGACCGATTCAGATTGGTTGGAGCGAAATTGATTCTGGGCTCCATCTGCGAGTCCCTCTTCTGGCACCCATTTATTTTGAACCTCCTGACTGTAAGCAGTCGGATTGTACATGACGACATAAGTCTGCCTGGAGGAAGTGAAAAAGTCATCCGAAAATGCGGTGATTTTCAGTTTTTCCAGACCTCCTAGCGGTGAAAATATGTCTTTAAGTGCCATGAGATTAGCGTTCGTTTTTATTTTTGATCAGATGGACGATTTCTTCCATTCCTTTTTCCAAAGCTTCCACTCGAGGAATCGGCCGTTTTGTACCGGTTGGCTTTTCATCTGCCGTATCCACGGTAGTACGAATGATTAATTCTTTGACTTCAATGGGCATATCAAATCGGTAAAAGGTCTGTTGGGTCAATTCTTCGGTAGTATTGGTAAGCAAATTCAATCGACTCGATCATCAGGGTGTTTTCCATCGCATTGAGTCCTTCAATGTTCCATTTGACCGGCCAGGCATTGATGAAATTCCAAGCTTGAAGTGGCAGGTGTTGCTCATTGAGTAGGATTACTGTAATGTCCTGTGCCTCGAATTGAAAAGCTTCCACCGAATCCTTAAACCACTTCATCAGTTGGGACCCGACCAACATTCCTCTTTTCATGGTAAGGTTTGGGTAGGAAACTGGATTTGGCATTCGATGCTTGAAGCGGTTTTCTCCTCCTTCAGCATATTCCTCTACTCCTATTTCCACGCTTAGGCCGCCTACTTCCTGAAATCCTACATCCGGTATTCCCGGATATTTGAGTAGTAGACCCTCAAATCGAACCAGAAAATGAAATCCGGTGGGTGGATAGAAAAGCGCCATAGATTAGGGAGTTTCGATGGAAAGTCCTTCGTGGCAAAGCTCGATCGTCTCGATGGCCACCTCATTCCCAGTGGAGTTGAGCGAAGGTCCTTCGACCTTGCAGGGCCAGGCTTCTTTGACCTTCCATACCATCACTGGTTCGTGTTCTTCATTGAGAAGGCTGATGGTGAGATCCCGACGTTCGATATTATTTTTCCTGACTGTATTCAGCCATTGGAAAAACTCATTATCCGCTCGAAATACACCTCTTTTGAGTGTGATATTGCTATATTGAGGAATGCCGGGCATTTTACTGACGTGGTATTCCAGAGAGCTTCCTTCTCGATAGTCTATAGACTGAAGCTCTACGGTCAGGCCGGACACTTCGGTGAAACCTATTCGGGTACCGCCCCACTCTACCTGAAAGTGAAAGACGGAAACTGGATATGCTACTGCCATGGTATTGAGATTTTAATGGTTTATGATTCTTGAAGTTTGTGAGAGAATTTCAGGATGATGAATTCTGCAGGTCGTACTGCTGCCAATCCGATTTCTACATTCATCCTTCCCTCGAGAATATCTTGAGCTGTCATGGTGCTTCCGAGTCCTACTCGTACAAAAAAGGCATCCTCCGGTTTGGCTCCAGCCAGTGCACCATCTCTCCAAAGCTTGGAAAGGAAGTTTTCGATCATGGTTTTCACCCGAAGCCAGGTGTTGGCATCATTGGGCTCAAAGACCACAAATTCGGTTGCTTTTTTAACTGATTCTTCAATGAAAATGAAGAGTCGTCTTACGGGTACGTAGCGCCATTCATTATCATTTCCTGCTAGGGTTCGGGCTCCCCAGACTAAAGTTCCTTTTCCGGTGAAGCTGCGAATGACATTGATAGACTTTCCTGAAGCAGCATCTACGTTAAGTGATCCTTGTTGCTCGTTTGTCACTTTGATGGAAGGTCCGATGATAGATCGTACGCTGACATTGGCAGGGGCTTTCCACACGCCCCGTTGACTGTCCACTCTGGCATAAATACCGGCTATTGCTCCGCTTGGAGGAAGAGTCACATAGAGTTTTGCTATTTCGGCTAGAATAGCCCGGTGGAGGCTCGGATCATTCATGGCGATCCAGTCGAGCGTCTGCCCATTTGCATCTGTTGGGGTAGCCGGAGCAGGAGTTTCGGTTCCTTCATAGCTACTGCTTTGGGCGACTGTAATTGAGCTATTATCAAAACCATAATTCAAGGCTGATTTGAGCTTGGGGTAATATGCCGCTCCATATTTCAGATCTGAGATGCCGAATGAACCTCTGAAATTGTCCGCATCCGTAATGGGGCCTGCTCCTTCCTCTTTTACATCCATGATGACAAAGCGATCCTGAAGCTTTTCGCATTGAGCAAGAGCTTGCTCATATACCTGTCCTGCATTTGCCAGTGAGAGATCATCCGGAAAAAGAATGAGTGTTGGTTCATCTACTTTTTCCAAAGCTGCTAATCCTCCCAGGAGACTGGTGCTGTCTGTCGGGTCTCCTACACTCGGCCCTGCAGTGAAGTCATTGACTGATATGATGTAACAGGGTCCACCTCCATTGTCAAAAAACATTCGAAGGCTATAGTACATCTTATAGACAGAGGCCGATGAAGTCAAAGCTGCTGAAATAGTTCGCTCAGTAAGTTTGGTAGGAGGGCCTCCATAAGTATCCGTGATCGTGATAGTAATTGCCTCCGGGTTGGCCTTGCCAAAGATGGACTCATATTCAAGCATAGAGGTGATTCGAGTAGGAACACCCCGTACATCTTCTCCGTTTTTTGTAGCCTTATCGGTATGACCAATGAAGGCAGGTATGGCTGTCTCTACCGCTGCCACTGATGCAGGAAGTGTAGAGATCTCCTCTATATAGACGCCTGGTGTGAAGTAATTTGCCATGGTTTTATGTTTTAATGGTTAGATCAACTTTCTTGAAGTTTGTGAGAGAATTTCAGAATGATGAATTCTGCAGGTCTCACGGCTGCCATGCCGATTTCCACATTCATTCGGCCTTCCAGAATATCCAATGAGGTCATGGTCTGACCCAATCCTACCCGGACAAAAAATGCCTGTTCAGGTTTTGCCCCAGCCAGTGCTCCTTCCCGCCATAGGCCGGATAGGAAGTTTTCGATCATGGCTTTTACCCTCATCCAAGTATTTGCATCGTTGGGCTCAAAAACCACAAACTCAGTAGCTTTTTTGACTGACTCTTCCACAAAAATGTAGAGCCTTCTGACTGGAATGTATCGCCATTCATTGTCATTTCCGGCCAGTGTTCTAGCTCCCCAGACCAAGTTGCCTTTGCCTGGGAAAAGCCGAATGGCATTGATTGATTTTCCAGAGGTAGCATCCACATTGAGTGGCTCCTGATCTGGCGATGAGAGAAGCACAGATGGCTGAGATACGCCGCGCAGGCTCACATTTGCCGGTGCTTTCCATACGCCTCGTTGACCATCTACGCGAGCATATACTCCCGCCATTGCTGCAGAAGGATAGAGAGTCATTAATCTGGATTCAAGCTTTGCCTTGATGGTATTGTAGAGTGATTTTTCAGCCTGAGGGATTCGAAGAGTGCCTCCAGGGCTAATAGTAGCCCCTCCGTCTCCATTGTCTGTATAAGTCAAAGCCAAGCTTTCGCCAGCACTTCCTTCGGCAGTAGCTTCAATGATGATCGTAGCTCCTGACCTTCGGGCGGTGTAGTTGGGATTTGCAGCTGCTTGGATGGCTACCAGTAAGTTTTCTGCTGATCCTGCATTGGCTGAAGGGCCAGGCTCTTTGGTAAATTCTGTTCCTTCGTTAAAGGTATCTGTGTCAATAGTGAAGGAGTCCAGATCAAGGTTAGCGTTGTTGGTGATTTGGATAATGCCTACTGCCCGGTTGCTACCCGTTCCAAGCATTTCTAGAGGCATTTGGTGAAAAGGACCTTGTGCTGTACCACCCCGATTGTCTGTCAAAATGAGCGTTTTCTCATTGAAGTTTCTGAATAAAAATGTTTTCAAACCCGGATAGTAAGCTGCTCCATATTTCAAGTCGGATGTGCCTACCTGATTTCTGAATGCCGTGGCATCCTCAAGGGGTGTATCGTTGTTATTGTGTAGGACATCCATTATCGCAAAGCGATCCTGAAGCTTTGCACATTGTGCCAAAAGCTGGTCATGTAGTGTGGTACGGTTTACATCCGAAAGAACTGCCGCTTCGGGGACTACAAGAAGTGTTGGTTCGTCCTCTTCCTCTAGAGCTGCTAAACCTGCCAGTAAGGCTGCAGGATCAATTTCATTTCCACTAGGATTGGAAATGTGAGTGCCCACAGATACGATGTAGCATGGCCCTCCTCCATTTAAGAAGTAGAGATAGACATGGTATGGTAATAAATAATTGGAAAAATGGCTAGGGTCGGTAATCGTATATCCCGGTTCGGTGCTCGTCAAGCTGACCTCATACCTTTCATAAAAAGAGTCCCCAAATATTTCCTTAAACTCCAGATATGAAGTTATCCGGGTTGGCTTATTGTTTGCGATTGTTTCTCCGTTTTTCTCCCGTTTGGCGGTGTAGCCGATAAAGGCAGGGATAGCAGTGGCTACCGGTACGACGGAGGCTGGAAGAGTAGAGATTTCCTGGATATAAACTCCCGGAGTTTTAAAGTCTGCCATGGTCTGTGATGCTAGATGTATACATAGATTTCGGATATGGGGTCTCCTCCGTCAGTCTTGACAGGGCTGTGCCGGAGAGGATTGGGTAAATGAGAAAATAAAACCCGATTGCCTGGATTTCTTCGGAGCTCAAGGTTGAGCTTGGGCCTTTCGAAATATGGAATGGGTACCTGCGATCTGAAAATGACCGTTTCGTGATCATTGATCCGGATATCTGGATGGGGAGTACTTCCCAACTGATCAAATTGATATTGTGAATAGGGTGAGCTTGGGGGATTTTCCCTGTCCTCGATGATCAGGGTAGATGAGCTCAAGTCTATTCGCTTATTTTGGTTGACGATGTAGTACGTCCACTTTGAGGTCTTTCTGTTTAGTTGTAAGCGATAAAACTCCTGCAATCCATACAAATGATCCGGTGAGTTGATGTATCGAATCTGTACTACACCAAGGCTATTTGATAAATTTGGATCTGCGGATAAAAAAAAGTCACACGTCCAAAGCGTCGTGGTATCTAAGTCATTTCGGAGTCGAATTGTGTAGACTCCTTCCTTTTTTCCATTTAGATTGATTTCAAATCGAACCTTTCCATCAGGCTCAGCTTGAATATTTCGGTCTACTGGAAATGCTTGGCCATTGAAATCCTGACCTGAGCTGATTTTGTTCCCATCCGAATCCAGGACTTGAAGAATTACTGTTCCGGGATTTGGGTTTAGTACTAATTCTGAGCTGAATCTCATGGGACGTCTTCCGTCCAAGATCTCATGTTCTAGGGACTCTGGATTCGAGGAATCGGTGGAAGCTTGGGCAGGGAGATTTTGAAAATGTAAAAAGTCACCAGAAGAAAATTTTCTGGGTAGTTTGTCAAAATCGCTGACAGTTTGGATAAAAGCCGGATCATTACTCTGAAGCAAAAAAGTGAATGTTTTCGGCCGAGGAAGATCTATTTCAGGGCTTACTAAATCATTTTTTGCCCGATATAAAACTAAGGTGCCATTGGGAGTATCTCTAAAAAGCATTCGCCCACTTTTGAAAAGGTTCTGCGTTTCTTTGGTGGGAATTAGGTTTAGGTTTCTTCCTTTCCCATTTGCGAAAAACTCGTGTCGTATCGAAAGCTCGAAAAGTCTCTTGTAGATGATATTCATGACTTATGCTGGCTTTGTGTGAATATCTGCTCGATCGGCTCACCCTGCTCGAGGACTGCATTTTCCTGAATGCTGATGGTCTTGATTTTATACAGCACACTGGGCAGGTATTTTGCACCTACCACAGACCAGAAATTGTAAAGCTGCTCAAAGGAATAGCTGTACAATTCCACTACTATCTTTTGAAGATTGGGATCGAAACTCCCCAAGCCGGGGCTGTTTTCAGGCGTAAAGACGTTTTTGGATTGGAAAAAGGAAATCGCATAGCTTAGCTGCTTTAGCCCTTCCACATAATCATCCGAGGAGTTGTTAGGATTCTTATTTTGAAAATTAGCCGTGATTAGGACGTAGAGGTTGAGTCGTATTTCGGGGTTTCGCTTCTCGACTTTTCCCACTGCATTGACGAATCGGTTTTGCTGATCTTTATTGACCCGCTCTTCCTCGATATTGATCAAGGAAATACCCAAAGATTGATCAGGAATGGCTATTCCAGCTTCATTGGTTACTCCTGAGAGATAAATCCGAGTTGTCGTAGGATCGCCTACCTTTAGTTTGATAAAGGTGTTTAATTCATCCGTAAGAAATTCTAAAACAGAATGGATCATCGACTAAAAGTGAAAGAATGAAAGAATACAAAGACTCACATAAGATATTGAAGTGGCTTGGGCTTTGATAGGAAAAAATCAGATTGAAATAACTTGAAAAATTCTCAAGAAAATATTTTAATTAATTGATTATCAATTGATTGTAAATCAAAAAGATTTTAAAAATAATCTCTATCTTTTTAATATCTAAATTGCTTTTTATTTGATTAAAGAATTAAAAAAATTTAAATATTGAATTTTATCTAGAAATTATTTAACAATATTTTTATAAAACCACTGATCGTAAGGAAGTAATTCAAATCCATCTGGGTGCCACTTGTATTCTCCTATTCTTTGGTTGAGTTTTTCCCATAGCGAAGATTCCAGAAGCTTTTCTACCTCGGTGTGTTGATGTAGATCTGAGAGCAAATGAAAGGCAGAATTCAATCGAATGCTAGCCTTATGGCTCCATCGAGAAAGGAGTTTTCGAAAGTTTTCCATTTTGTACTCAAGCCAGTCCATATCTTTCTGCTCAAACAAAATCATTAACTCCAGCATTTTTGATCCCAAATAATAATCCGGAACTGATTTGAGGCGGGATTGGCAATCATGAATTAACTTCAGTGCAGGTTTATACTTTTCTAAAGAGAAAAACGTCAAAGCTTTCCAATATTCCCAGTGTGGATTTTTCTGAAGTTCGGGTCCATTAAGTTTTTGATGAATTACCTGTAATGCCTCGTCCCATTTTTTTTGATGAAATAGTGAAAGGAAATAATATTGAAAAAATGTCGATGGAACTTCCTGATTTTTGAGTTTTGATTGTAGGTATTCTTCGCAAAGGGATTGGGCTGGGAGAAAGTCCATTTTTTCGAAGAGCAATTGCAGCTTGGCATGAAGAAATTCACACAAGGCAGAGTAGTCATCCGGTTCGGAAAACTCCTCTCTTTCTACTTGCTCCATCAATAGGCTCGCCTCCTCATAATCTCTTTTTTGGATCGAATTTTTGAGGCTGCTTACCAGTCCCCATTGTTTCCGATTTGCATTCAGTTTTTGAATCATCTGTCTCAACCATCGATTGGAGCTATGCAATTTTCCATCAGCCTGTATTTCAGACTGGCTTACCAATACCTGCAAATGGCACTTGATGGCAAGCTCGAGCTCCGGAAGGTCTTTGGTGCTGAGTACGTGGCCAGACCCATATTCTTGTCCTATGGAGAATACAGTCAGTGCCAAATCGTGAAAGCCACCTTCAATGGCCAATTCCAGGCTCTTTTGAAGGAGTTTTGACCCTTCGTCTCTTAGGTTTCGGGCAAGCAGCAGTTGAGATTGTAAGATCAATTCAGAACACCTGATCCGCTGATGGGCTTTGGTATTGACTGCAGATGGCTTGATCAAAACAGAGATTTCCTTGATCTCTTCCTTTAGCCGCTTTTTCAGCTGCGGAAAAGCATTGCTTTGATGATTAGGATAAAGTCTTTTTGCAAAAAAGTCATCCTCTTCATGTGGATTTCTAATCAGTAATCTAAGTAGGTCTAGCTTTTTTGATCTGGCTGTATTTCTTGCAGAAGCTAAATGAAGTAATTGTTCCTTTTCCTGTGTAGAAAAAGCATTCAAAATATCGTTGAGACGATCCATTTGTGAACTGGGTTAAAAAGTAAGAACCAGTCTCAAATAACACTTTAAATCGCTGAAATACAAATGTTTGAACCCTTATTTCAGGATAAAGACATTCGTTTTTTCCATTTTATATTTTCGTTCAAGCTCCTTGAACTGACTCAGCAATTGCCCAAAGTCACCATGTGGATCATAAACCACTTCAGGCATTTGCTTATTGATCATTCTAAAAAGCTGCACTTTTCTAGCGAAGGTTCGTTCCTTCTCCAAAAGCTCCTGGGATAAGTAGTAATTTAGAAAAGGGCCTTTCATGGAATGGTCTTGGTATAAAGAAAGATCACTGTCAAGCACTAGGACACTTTTTCCCGGCCATTGTGGATTTGCAGATTCTTTTAAGAAATATTCCGATTGTAGCGATCTGTTTTCTGCCCAAAACCACCAAGAACCCAAAGGCAGAAGAATGACCAAGCCCAAAAAGCCTATCTGTAGAGGTAATTTTTTCTTCACCCCCAGGAAAAAAGCGGTAATCAAATAACTTATTAATGGGAGAAAAACCATCATTTCCAAAGCTGCGTGATGTCTGGAAATGAAAATGGCTAGGCCAGCGAAGATTGCCCAGAAAAATAAAATTTGCCGCTGTTTCTGCTGATTGATGGAGGCTCCTTTAGATAGTACTCCAAAAAAGTATCCTAAAAATCCCAAAACAAGTGGAAATGCAAAGAGAATTCCTAAGGTGGCGAAGGTATGAAACTGGTATGTTTCGGATGTGAAACTCAAAGGCCAAATTCTCAGAAAATCTTCCAGCCCATTCGACCAGAAATAATAAACCACGATAAGTAACAAAGGCGTGAAGTAGCCAATCAGCGATAGGATCAACTGCCTAAAGCTAAAACCACTAATAGTCACTCCTACGATAATCAAAAAGGGAAGAAAAACGATATAAATGGGATGAAAGCCCGTAGCCAAACCCCCATAGATTCCAATTAATAAGGTCGCCTCACTGCTTTCTTTTTGGAGGATGGTCTGGGAGAATAGCTGTGATAGCGCAAATATCACAAAGGTACTACCCAATAGTGCCGGACTTAGGCTCAGCATATCAAAGCTAATATGGAATAGGCTCAACAAAACAATAGCCGGGATAAATGTATTTTCATCAAAGACGCGGTATCTGATGAGAGCGCTGTTCCAGTAGATCACTTGTATGAAAATCAAAATCCTTCCAATGATTTGATAGGCTAGAGAGCTCCCTCCAAATATCCAATCTATCAGAAAGAAAAAGCCAGCCGACAAGGGACCTGTGTCATCTACTAAATCGCGATAGAAGAGCAATCCATCTCCCAATCGCTCACCGAGCAGCATCCAACTCATTTGAAGCTGAGTGAGCGGAAGGTCCGCAAACACCAAATAAAGAATAGTCCATAGGAGTAGAAAAAAGACTACGCCGATTATTCGGAATGGATCGTTTAATTTGAAAAATTGAAACAAGGCTGTAGAATTGGGGTTAGCTGGGTCGAAATTAAAGCTTGCCCAAGTATTTCGCTAAATTTGTACCATAAATACTTCAAATGGAAAGCAAAAGACAACAAAAACACGCAAAACTTCTGCAGAAGGAGTTGGGAGAAATATTTCAAAAAGAGGCTAAACACCTGGTAGGAAAGGCAATGGTGACGATTACGAGAGTTTTTGTCAGTCCTGACTTAAGTGTTGCAAAGGTTTACCTTAGTTTTTTGCTTGCAGACACACAGTCTACTTACGAGCTCATTCAGGAGCACAAAAAAGAAATTAGACATCATTTGGGAAGGAGAATCGGCAAGTCTGTTCGAATTATTCCTGAATTGGCATTTTTTCCGGATGAGTCTGCGGCTTATGCCCAGCATATGGATCAGGTGATCTCCGGATTGGAGATTCCGCCAGCACCAGATGAGGAGGAAGATGAGTCAGATGAAGATTAATTCCTTGGATACTTGAACCTCAGCTATTTTATAGCGGCCCGGTATTTTCGCAGTAAAAAGAAGCGAAACTTTATCACGGTGCTTTCGACTATCTCCATGATTGGAGTGGCAGTTGGTACAATGGCATTGGTGATAGTCATGTCCGTATTCAATGGACTGGAAGATCTGATCCGGGGACTTTTTGCCAGCTTCGATGCGGAGTTGAAAGTGGAGGCTGTGCTCGGCAAAAGTTTCGAAGTGGATTCTTTATGGCTAGATGGGATCCAAAACGTAGAGGGAGTAGCTGTACTTACCGAAGTGATCGAAGATAATGCGCTTCTGGACTACAATGGCAATCAATTAGTAGCTACCATCAAAGGGGTTTCGGATAATTTTTTGGAGCAGGACCGTTTTTCCAGAGGGTATTTTTGGGGAGACACCACGCTCGGAAATGATCTTAGCCCCGGCGCCATTATGGGTCGTGGAGTTGGGTTTTTCTTGTCTGTAAATCTCAAGGATGTTAATGTCCCCTTGAAGGTCTTTTACCCAAAGGCCCCTCGAAGCGCTGCCACTCTCAATCCCAATCAACTCTATTCCTCCGCTTCGCTTGAGCCGGTTGCATTTTTCTCAGTCGAGCGTCAATTCGATGATGAGTATGTAATTGCCCCCTTGAAGTTCACCCGAGAGCTATTGAACTATGGAAACAAACGGACTTCTCTGGAAATCAAGATTTCGGATGGATATTCCATTGATGAGGTACAAGAAAATTTGAAGGCTCACCTGGGACCTGATTTTTCAGTAAAAAATACCGATGAACAACATGCCGGCTTGCTACGCACAGTCAAGCTTGAAAAGCTATTTGTTTTTTTGACCCTGAGCTTTATTCTGGCTATTGCCTCCTTCAATATCTTCTTTTCCCTCAGTATGCTCGCAATTGAAAAGAAGAAAGACATTGCTATGCTAAAGGCTTTGGGCGCAAAGGATAAGCTAATTCGGGAGATATTTTTGAAGCAAGGTGCGATGATAGCCGTGGTAGGTGCTGCAATAGGCTTAGTCTTGGGATTTGCTATCGTTTGGCTACAGGAGAGTTTTGGATTGGTCTCTCTAGGCATTGCCTCTGCAGTAGTGGATGCATACCCGGTTCGAATGGTTTGGACTGACTTTGCTTGGATCACCGTGGTGGTCATTTTGATCACATTGGTAGCTTCCTGGAGACCAGCCTGGATCGCCTCAAGGGTGAAGACTACCGGCGAACTCTAGTCCTGACAGGCTTTTTTAATGACTTCTTGGGCGGCTTCCATTCCCCAATTGGCTGCAAGCTGTAGGTTTTCGCAGGCTTCTTGATTTCTTTTCATCCGGAGGAGGGTGATTCCTCTGTGATAGTAGGCCGTAGGAAGCGTGGGGTCTATGCCTATCAATTGAATAAAGTCTGCCAGCGCCTCTTCCAATTTACTTTGTTGATAGCGAGCTTGTCCCCTGGCTAGGATGATTTGTGTATTGGTTTCATCCAGAAAAAGCCCTTCGCTGTAGTATTTTTCGGCTTGAGCCCATTCTTGCTGCCTGGACGCAATCGTTCCTAGGTATAGATATAATTCAGCGTCTTGATTGTCCAAAGCAAGGGCCTCCCTAAGGTCTCTCTCTGCCAATTTCCAATTTCCTCTTTCTAAAAAATAATAGGCCCGTTTTTTCCATACTTGGGGTTCATTGGGTTTGTTTTTTACGGCAATATTTAGTGGCTCGATCAATTCTTCTGGATTTTTCCCCCGAATCAAAGCAAGACGTTCTTGAGCAAGAAAATGATCCGGGTCTATTTCCAAGGCTGTGATTAAAGCAGATTCCGCCTCATTGCTCCGATCGAGTGAAAGCAAAGCTTGGCTTTTCTCAGTGAGATAGTCTGGTTCAGGTCGGATCTCAATCGCCCGGTCAAAATACTCATTGGCCTTTTCATAGTTTTCCATCCCCATCTGACAAAGCCCAAGGTGGTAAAAGACTTTTGCTGATAGATTTCCCTGAAGGGTGAAAATTCCCGATACGCCAGCTTGCGTGGAATTTTTTTCGAAAAAGATTTGATTGGTTTCTCCTTTGGGAAGATTCTGAAAGGTCAAAAAATCCTTTTCCGCAGCTTCAAACTTTTCCATTTGAAGAAATATTCTCCCACGACTGAAGTATGTGGAGGCCAGTTGTGGATTCAAATTGATGGCTTGATTGTAGTATTCGAGTGCGAATGGAGTGTTTTCTCCAGGAAAGGACTCATAGACCTGACCCATATACCAGTGAGCAAGCGCATCTTGGGGATAGCTTTTCAGCCAGTTTTCCAGATGAAAAAAAGCTGCTTCCTGATCCTCACGATCCATGGCTTCCAAGGCAGCCTCAAAGTCATTTTTTGGGCTGTTTTGTCTGGCAAGGCCAAAACCGCTGAGGGAAATGAATAAAAGGACAAGAAAGATTCGGGTCATTCATGAATTACTTTTCCCAAATTTAAAATTTAAAAGCCCACGGTTCAAAAGTGCATAGACACTTCCTAGCAATCCGAGTGAACCGGTTAGGTACGCATAGGCTTCGGAGAAGAAATTCTGGTCGAAAATACCGATCAAGGCAAGACAGATCAATGCAAAACTGACCAGTGAAACCTGAATGCTCTGGGCATTACCTTGTTTTTTCTCAAAAACCCGGAAAGCTTCAAGTTCTGATTCTGAGGTTTGGTCTAAAATATATTTTCTAAAAACCGGACTGTAGAGTTGCCATTCCAGCCAGGGATTTTCTAGCCAAACCGGTTTTTTGACTTTTGTATCCTTTGGTTTTAGGACTCCTTTTTGTGCCAGCCCAATCATGACATCCTTTCGGGCGGGGCTAAAGAATCCCTCTTGAGCAAATGAATAACAGACTAAGCGCTCTAAAAATGAAAGTTCTGCCCACATATTGGTAAAAAATGCCTTTCTGCTTCGCATTTCTCTTAGTAGAATTTCTGGTTTTTCGAAGCCGGGTTCTGTCTCAAGGGTTTCATGGGGAATGGCTAAGAATTTAAATCGGAAATCTGAAAAAGCCTCCGAGAAACGCATGGACTGATCATTGTCCTTGATTTTTGATAGCAACTCAGGCCAGGTTTTTCCAGAGCATATCCAAATGGTCTTGCCTGGACCGTCTAGATTTTCGATGATTTCAATGGCTTTTGTAGGGTCAGCTAGACAGTGGAAATTTTGAAAAATATACATGTCGTAGCTTTTGTCTACTTTAAACTGCCAATTGATCTCTTGCGTCAGGAAGTCAATCTTTGCCACAGTTTTAGCGCTATTTGAAAGCAATTGATCCATAATCTCGTCAAAATGCCCAGAGTCAATGCTACATACAAAAAGTTTTGGCTGGCTGAGATCGAAATTATCCTCATGTACAGGTTCAAATGTGAAGAAAATGGTGCGCTGCAAATAATAGATCAAAAAGCCAAAAAGGAATAGGAGTCCGATCACTCCAATCCAGCCAATTCCAAAGCTCAAGTTTTTGGAGGTCCCTTGCATGGCTGCCCGAAAGACCTCCTGATTTGGTGTGATAAAGTCGAGAATTTTTTGATCAAAAGGATCGGTTACCGTCATCATGATCGATCTTCGGGATTTTTCCAGACTCTCAAGTTGAAGGTTTTGCTCCTCTTTTTCAGAGCTTTTGACGCTATTCCAGATTTTTGATTCGAAAATCTGTGTCTTGGACTGAATAAGATAGCCGGGAATAAATCCCACCAATAGAAACCAGGTCACGAGATAAACAGGGAGTACTTTGGAGGCAGGAATGATTTTGATTCTTCCCGGGATTTTTTTGACAAATCCATGCCACAAATAAGTCAGGACAAGAGCCGATAAACTCAAAATGAGAATAGGTATCCAACTAATTAAGCCAGACAAAACCGATACTAAAATGATCATTAGGTTGATCCCTAAAGGTGCATAGGCTGTCTCATTGAGGTGGTATTTTTTCGAAGAGTTGCCTTTTGAGCTATTGGAATCTGTTGCTAGGTTGATAAATGAAATCCAGAGGGAGGAAATGATCAACAGGAGTAGTAAACGGATCGGATCAAGTGGTAAGTAATAATAGATCGTAAGGACGATTCCCCCATAAATCAGAAAAGCGAAGGTCAGATATTTGAGCTTTCGAAGATTTTGCTGGGTCGGCTTAAGCCATTCAAACAGGAAGGTGTTAAATCCGAAATCAGTCAATAATTGTCGAGATAGCCCCTGTGCGGCCATAGAAAGGAGAAGAATCAGAAAATACGCTGATAAAATCAAAACAGCTTCCAAGGATGAAAGCGAGGAAAATACATGGGTAAGGTTGTGATTGACTAGGAAGACCATCCAAACCGGTTGGTCAAATCCCGTATCCCGTATCCGTGAAAATACTCCAGTGTACTGATGACCGTTTAGATAGAAGGGCACCTCGAGAGTTTGATTTTCGCCCAAGTCTCTATTGTTTTCTAGAATAGATTCGATTTCCTGCCATTTGACCAGACTGACTCCTTCCTTAAGGTTGGAAATAGGGGAGATTATCTTTTGGCTTTTATATAATATTCCTCCATCTTCTTTGATGAGGAGGAATCGGAAATTTTTACTGATATCCGCATCTGGTTGAAGCTTGAATGTTACAGCATGGATGTTTCCTTCATTAGTTTTCCTGCTGATTACTGACTCTAGTTGACCACTTCCCCTACTGTAATGAGAGTTGATGAAAACGGAACTGTCGCCTTCTTTGAAATACGTGAAATAAGCCCGGTCACTCAAGTCAATAGGAGAATTTGAGCCATCTCCAAAATTCAAATCCAGGCCGGGACCTTGAAAATACATTTGTTTGGCAAGGCCATCATCGGAGAATTCTATCAGTTCATTTACCTGTCCAAAAGTGTTTTTTTCACCTTGATCCTGAAAATCTCTCAAAATCGTATTAAAGCGACAAAGACTATCAGTGAACTGTTGGTCTAAGGTCAGGCGTATATTTTTAGTCTCTAGAAGTGGGTCAGGTATATTTTTGAAAAAAGAAAAGGCAAATCCCAAAATCAAGGTCAAGCCCAAAAGAGATAGACCCACCTGAAGAATTTTGGATCTTGTCAGTGAATCTCCAAGCCCCAAATTTAAAATGGCCAAAATGGGCACGGAAGAAATGAGTATAACCAAGAAGAAAAGTAAAATGCTCAGCAAGGAAAAATTGATCCGAAGGCCTACTTTCATGAATTGGGCCTCGGGAACTGTTCCTACCGCGAAAAGCTGAAGGTTTTCCAGTGTCACAGGAGCGATATAGGCTCTGTTTTTGAATCCGGAAAAATTGATCACTTCGTGATAAACCCCAGATCTTACCACGCCTAGACTATCTCGTGTAAGCGGGAAAGGCTCAAGTAGCTGAAGGCCTAATTGCTCCTCGGGATAGACTACTTCTCCCTGACTATTCAGTATAAAGAATTGCTGAAATACTTTGTTGTTTTCCTGCTTTCTAAGAAGCTCCTCGATAGGAAAGGTGACATCAATTATCACGGCATCTTTGATGGATTCTGAGCTGGCTTCAAATTTTCCTGTAAATCCATAACTCGTGAAATAATTCATTTTTTCCGAAGGGATTTTCACCTTCAGATTCTTTCGCGAGAGTTCGTTTTGATCTAATGAAAGAGATGGGAGCGGAACTTGACTTTTACCTACCAAGCGGACCCTTTCGATTTCAGGTTGAAAGACATTGGCAAGCAGGTCGACGAATTTTTGGGACTCCTTACTAATCGAATCTTCCGAATAAACAGCGTAGGCCTCTCTGAAAATATAACCTTCCACTCGCTGATAATAATCAGGCAGAGCAGCTTGCATATCATTTTTGACTGCTTGAATACTTCTCAGGTTTTGCTCTTCCAGTTCGGTGATATTATTCGATGACTGGATATACAAGACCGTCCCGATGATGCCAATTACAGGCAAAAGAAAAAGCCAAACCTTTAGAATTTTTATACGCATGGTAAAAAAAATGGAAAAGGAATTTAATTATAATTATCTGAAAATCAACAAAAAAGGATTTTGACAAAGGGTTTTTACTGGAAGGTTTTCAAAAAAAACAGGCTAAATTTGCCGGAAGGCACATTTATTGAATCACCCCTTGAACTCAAAAAATACGATAATGAACAAGCATCTAGTATTTCTGGCGCTAACTGTGACACTACTTTCCGGTCAGCTTTTGGCCCAAGAAACCAATGAAAATGCACTTCAATCCGGCACAATCGATGAACAGTTTGACTATATCTACGGAGCTTCAAATAATTATCAAGAGTATAAAGTCGTCAGAAGGTCATTTTTGGATCGATTAAAATCAAATATGCTTGACTCCATCCAAACCATGCGAGGAGAGGTTTTGGAACTCAAAAAAGACGTACAAACCCGACAGGACTCTATTCGATCTATTCAAAATCTTCTTGCACAGACTGAGTCTGAAAAGCAGGAAGCAATAGCCGCCAAGGACAACTTCAACTTCCTTGGTCTTGGTATTCAAAAAGGGGTCTACTCCACGTTTATGTGGGTTTTGGTAGGAGCCTTAGCGGCAGCTTTAGCCCTTTTCTCTTTTAAATATTTCCGAAGTTTTTCAAAGATCAAAAAGGCCGAAAAAGACCTCGCTGAACTACAGGAGGAATTTGAACAACACCGCAAAAATACCTTGGAGCGGGAGCGCAAACTCAAGCGAGAACTAATTGATGCCCAAATGGGTAAATCCTGACTTGAAAAGTCTCCATGAAGGATAATGACTATGTGGTAATCGGACTCGGGGCTGTAGGATCTGCCGCCCTTTATTTTCTCTCGAAGAGCGGAAAGAGGATTCTTGGAATCGACCGCTTTGACCCACCGCATAGCATGGGCTCCTCACATGGAGAAACCCGAATCACCCGACTGGCTGTGGGTGAAGGAAGAGAGTATGTCAAGTTTGCTCGTCGATCCCAAGAGATCTGGAAAGAAATCGAAAAAGAGGCAGGAATTGAGCTTTTCAAACAAGCAGGGGGACTTTTGATCGAGTCCGGCCAGGAAGCTTGGGTTAAGTATGGGGGCTCGAGCTTTTTTGATCAAACCAAACAAATCGCTGATTCAGAATCTATTCCACACTCGATTTTTGATCAGGAGAAATTGAATGAAGAATTTCCTCAGTTCAATTTTCCGGAAAAGGTAAGAGGGTACTTTGAGCCGAGTGCAGGATTTGTATTTCCTGAGAAAACCATACAAGCCCAATTGGATCTTTCCGTGAAGAATGGTGCTAACGTCCGAGTTCATCAGCCGGTGTTGGGTATTCAGCAAAAAGCGGGATTTGTTGAAATCCAACTTCGAGAGGAAACCCTTCGTGCCAAAAAAGTAATCCTATCTGCCGGCGGTTGGGTAAAGGACTTTGTCGATCCAAGCTTTCAGACGAAGTTTAAAATCTGTAGACAAGTGCTTTACTGGGTGAAGATGAAGGAAGATAGTCCTTTGAAATCCTTGAACTCCGTATTTATGTGGGGATATGGTCCAGAGCCCACAGATTTCTTGTATGGTTTTCCAAGCCAAGATCAGGAAACGGTGAAGATAGCCTCTGAGCAATTTTTGGAAACTGAGCATCCTGAGCAGATCGATCGCTCTGTGAGCAAGCTGGAGCAAGAAAGGTTTTGGAAGGAAAAATTGGAAGGGAAATTTGTGGGACTTTTACCTGAAATCGTGCGGAGTGAGGTTTGTTTCTACACCGTTACCGAAGACGCAAGATTTGTTTTGCAGCCACACCCACAGATGGATCACGTTTCCCTAGTTTCTGCTTGCTCAGGTCACGGGTTCAAACATGCAAGTGCTCTTGGAGAAATGCTAGCTGCCCAAGTTTTGGCCGAATAACCCTTTGCTCAAATTTCCATATTTTGGAAGCTTCTTTTCAATCAAAAGGCTATTTTTGCATCAATATTAATTCAGAATGGCTAAAAAAAGGGGAGCGGCGTTAGAAGATCACGAGAAGCGTAAGTTAAGCAAGCAAAATTTTCAAAAACTAGGCGGAATATTCCGTTTCATGGTTCCATACAAGGGAAGATTTATCCTTGGTTTGGTGTTTTTGCTTTTGTCTTCGCTTACCCTGCTGACCTTCCCGTTTGTTGCGGGTAAACTGATTGATACAGCTCAGGGCAGTGACTGGATCATTCAGGACATTGATTCCATTGCTTTTTTACTGTTGGGCATTCTGGCCATCCAAAGCGTCTTTTCCTTTTTCCGAGTTTGGTTGTTTGCCCAAGTATCTGAGCGCTCCATGCGGGATATACGTCTGGCACTTTATAGCCGAATGTTGAGATTACCGATGACTTTTTTCGACAAGCGAAGAACAGGGGAGTTGATTTCAAGAATCACTTCGGATGTCAGTTTGCTTCAAGACACCTTTTCAGTAACCTTAGCGGAGCTTTTTAGACAGGTAGTTACTCTTCTGGCAGGTATAGCCTTTCTTTTCTTTACCACACCGAAGCTTACCTTCTTCATGCTGGGATCCTTTCCGGTTTTGGTTTTGCTGGCAATGGTATTCGGTAGATTTATCCGCTCTTTGAGTAGGAAAACACAGGATGAACTCGCCTCAGCCAATGTCATCGTGGAGGAGACTTTACAGTCGATTTCAACCGTAAAGTCTTTTGTGGGTGAAGCCTATGAGTCTTTACGCTACTCCAATAAGTTGGGAGATGTGGTTCAAGTGGCTTTGCGGACAGCCAAGTTCAGAGGAGCTTTTATTTCTTTTATCATTTTTGCGCTTTTCGGAGGTATCGTGGCAGTAATGTGGTACGGAGCAAGCTTGGTGGCAAGTGGGGAGATGAGTGTAGGTGAATTGGTTTCATTTGTTCTCTATACCACTTTTATCGGGGGGTCGATTGCCGGCTTGGGAGATATTTATAGTCAGGTCCAAAAAGCAATCGGGAGTTCTGAAAGAGTCTTGGAAATACTGGAAGAGTCAGAAGAGAAAAGCGGAACAAGCAGTGCTCAGGAAGAAATTCGAGAAATCGAGCTATCCAACGTCGAGTTTCGATATCCAACACGCCCTGAAATGGCTGTTTTGAAGTCACTTTCCATGCGAATTCATACAGGAGACAAGGTGGCATTAGTCGGTCATTCCGGAGCAGGGAAATCGACCATCATCCAACTTTTACTGAGGTTTTATGAAGTAGAGAAGGGGTCCATCTCCATCAATGGAAAGTCTATCAATGACTGGAATTTGGACAAGCTCAGAAGGCATATCGGGATGGTTCCCCAGGAGGTTTTGCTTTTTGGAGGAAGTATCCGCGAAAATATCGCTTATGCACGTCCGGAGGCTACTGAGGAAGAAATCATTGATGCTGCCAAAAAAGCCAATGCATGGCAGTTTATCTCTCAGTTCCCAGAAGGACTGGATACATTGGTTGGAGAGCGGGGAGTAAAGCTTTCCGGTGGACAGCGTCAGCGTGTAGCCATTGCTAGAGCTATTTTGAAAGACCCTAGCCTCTTGATCCTCGATGAGGCAACTTCTTCATTGGATGCCGAATCAGAAGCCCTTGTTCAGGAAGCCCTAGACGAACTGATGAAAGGAAGGACAACGATCATCATCGCCCACAGATTAGCGACGATTCGAAAGGTCGACCGAATCTACGTCCTTAGCGAAGGAAGAATTGTAGAGGAGGGAAGTCATCTGGAACTCGCTGATCGAGAGGATGGATTTTATTCCAACTTGGTTCGCTTACAGTTTGCAGAAAATTAATTATCCCAGATTGTTTTTTTCTATCAAATGAATCGAACAATCCCACAGTCCTTCTGTGTTTTCCTATTAAAATTTATTCATGAATAATCACCTAGATCAATTGATCTCGTCGGTAAGCGATGACCGACAAGAATTACTACATCACCCAATTTATCAAAACTTAAATACCCTTGAAGATTTCCGTGTTTTCATGGAGTACCATGTCTTTGCGGTTTGGGATTTTATGAGCTTGCTCAAAGCTCTTCAGCATAGACTGACTGGGATGAGTCTTCCTTGGATACCGGCAGGAGATCCTCTCGTGGTAAGATTGATCAATGACATTGTACTTGCAGAGGAAAGTGATGAGGATGGAAAAGGTGGCTTTTGTAGCCACTTTGAACTTTACTTAAGAGCCATGCAAGAAGCTGGTGCTTCTACCAAGTCTATCAATAGTCTTGTGAAATCCGTTTCCGCGGGAATGAATCTTGACGATGCGATGAATGTCGCCCAATTACCAGAATTCGTTCAGAAATTCCTTCGGGTAAATTATCAAACAGCCTTATTTGGTTCTGCTCACGAAATTGCCTCAAGTTTTACCTTGGGAAGAGAGGATCTGATCCCTGATTTGTTTAGAAAATTGGTGGACGAGCTTGTCAAAGATCAACCTGAGGAATTAAAAACGCTTGGTTTCTATTTCGACAGACACATTCATCTGGACGAAGAAGAGCACGGTCCTTTGGCTTGGAGAATGGTTTCTCTTCTTCTCGAGACAGACGTGCATCTTGAAGGCGCCAAAGTTTCTGCCAAAGAAGCTTTGTCTGCCAGAAAAATTCTTTGGGACGGAATCAATCAAGAAATTTTGACTCGAAAAGCGACCTTGGTTCACTAAAGTAAATTGTGTGCAGTGATTGACTTGGTCAATCCTGCCACTTTTTCTTTTAGAATTTCCGAACTAGGGAAAAGTCTCTGCAACTCTTTCTCATCGAGTAGCCTGATCTCGGCGATATAATCGGAAGCTTCCTTGCTTGACCATTTTCTGAAACGGCTGAGTGGTGTCCTCGTGAGCGTGTGAAAAAGTAGCTTTTCGGGCCAATATTGGGCATAAGGTAAGGCATAATGCGCTTCGATAGGAAAGTATCGGTTTGGCGTCTGTACGAAATGCTTTTTCCCCACTCGCTCAATTTCTGCCGCCATTTTCTGCTGGTTTTCCCAAGTAAACAGATGCTCGATTACTGAATTTGAAAAGATGAGATCAAATTCATTTTCCTGATATTCTTGAAGATTAGTCGCATCACCTGTAGTACTCTTGATAGCAGGATGAGAACTCTCTTCGAGATGGAGGTTGAGCAATGTAATTTCGACCTTTGGATGATCGAGTAATGAGCTGCCTTTCCAAAAATAATCTGTACCTCCGACGTCAAGAATTTTAACCTGCTGATTTACATCGAATTGATTGAAAAAAAGCTGTTCAAATTGCTGTAAACGTTTTTTTCGAAAATACGCCCCAAGAGAATTGGGATCGTCGGAAGAAGCGAACAGCTTAGAAATTGAAAACATTTAGACTAAAAATCGTTTTGCATTTGAAATTACTCGCAAAAGTAAGCATGCTTGACGATTCTTTTCTTAATTTTGGTTTTGAAATCGTGTTTCGGCCAAAAAATGTAGTCTAGCGCGGTTTTTGCAAAAGTGTAATTGTTTGATCAGATTTTTATGAAGCGCAGATTTGACCGGTATTTTCCTTGGCTTTTCACAGCCTCTGATTTTATTGCTTCCCTTGTTTCGCTTTTACTGACCAATTTCCTTCTTCAGAAATTTGGAATTTTCGCCAAGGTTGAACTCGATGCCTTTTTGCCGCTTTCCGTGCTTTGGTTGTTGATTTCCCTTCTTCGAAAAGACTATAAAATCGGTCGTACTGATGAGTATGGAGACACGCTGAAGCATCTCCTAGGCACGGTCTTTTGGTTTGTCGGTGCTACGGCTATTCTTTGGATTCCATTCAATACGCCTGAGTTGCAGGTTTTGCCAGTCCTTACTTTAGGAGTAGGCATGCTGGTATTGATGGGAAGTTATCGGGTGTCTGTTCATATGATGCTCCGGTCCTACAGATCTAAGGGTAAGAATTATCGAAATGCTGTCATAGTCGGAAAAGGAGGAACAAGTCCCCGGCTAGCTGATGTATTTCGGATTCGAAAGGATTTCGGAATCAATTTCCTAGGTTATTATGATAATCTCTCCGATTGTGCACAGACCCGTGGAGGGATTCAGCAGTTTTTCGAACACGCCCCAGAATTAGACCTTGATCTGATCTACATCCACGAGCAATTAGAGCCAGGATTGGTCCGAAAAATCATTGACTTCGCAGATGAAAATTACATCAAAGTCAAGATGATTCCCGGAGGATCCCTTCAATTGGAGAAGAATCTATCATTTTCAAGGTATGGCGATTTCTTTGTCATCAATGTCAATGAAATTCCTTTGGACAATGCCTTCAATAGCTTTGCAAAAAGAGCTTTTGATATTGTATTTGCTAGTTTGGTGATTGTATTTATCCTTTCTTGGTTGATCCCTCTGGTCGGGTTTTTAATCAAACTGGAATCAAGAGGTCCCATATTTTTTATCCAAAAACGAAATGGAGTCAACAATCAAGTGTTCAGCTGCCTGAAGTTTCGGTCTATGACTCCTAACGATTATGCAGATACAGTGCAGGCAAAGAAAGGAGATCCTCGGGTTACAAGAATTGGGTCCTTTTTGCGTACGACCTCTTTGGATGAAATGCCACAGTTTATCAATGTGCTGCTAGGGGATATGTCCATTGTAGGTCCGCGACCTCATACGATTCCAATGAATCAAACATTTCAAAAGCAAATTGAGCGGTACAATTCCCGACACAAGATCAAGCCGGGAATCACAGGTTTGGCTCAAGTGAGAGGCTTTAGAGGGGAAATTGAAAACCCCCATCAGATTCGCTCACGGGTACGATTAGACTCTTTTTATATCAATAATTGGTCATTTTTGCTGGATATGGGTATCATGGTGAAGACAGTTCACGAACTGCTTTTCAACCGGGAGAATGCCTATTGATCGATGAATCACTGTCATTTTTGTAATAGCGAATCGCTTCGGGATTTTCAGGCAGAAGAGAAAATGCTCGGGCTGGGAGAGCAATTTATTTACCAAGAGTGTCAGGATTGTCAATCCCTTCAAATCAAATCTGTTCCGTCAAATCTTTCTGTTTTTTATAAGTCAGATACCTACTATTCCTTTTCTTCTTTAGTCACTTCAAGCTCGCTTAAAAATTTCCTGAAAAAGGTAAGAATGTGGCTCTTTTTGAAAACAGGCGCCTCGGTATTCAGCCCTTCCTATGGATATTGGCTTAGGGAGTTAAATCCTGCCTATTCGGATCGAATAGTTGATATCGGTTGTGGTAGTGGACAGCTTCTCTATGAGTTATGGGCGTCTGGCTTTGGAAATCTGACTGGAGTGGATCCTTTTTTAGATAGTTCAAAGGATTTGGAACCAGGACTGTCATTGATCAAGGGTGGGCTGGAGGACCTTCCGGGAGAATTTGACATTATGCTCATGCATCATGCTTTTGAGCACATGGCAGAGCCAAGGAAAACCTTGGAGACTTGTCGCCAAAAGCTTAAAAAAGATGGAAGACTGCTAATTCGCACTCCTTTGGCAGGAAGTAGTGCTTGGGAAGAATTTGGAGATAATTGGGTTCAGCTTGATGCTCCAAGGCACTTGAGTATTCCTAGTTTGGAAGGGTTCAAAAAGCTAGCAAATGACCAGGGGCTTAAGCTCGAAAAGATTCTTTTCGACTCTACAGCCTTCCAATTTTGGGGGTCTATTTTGTATCAGCGAGGAATAAAGCTTGCAGGGACGGACTGCGAAGCCCATTTTTCGTCAAATGAATTAAGAGTATTTCAAAAAAAAGCCCTCCAGTTCAATCAGGAGGGCAAAGGGGATCAGGTTTGTTTTTATCTGCGCCGAGCAGATTAAATTCGGAAGAGGGCATCGAAAAAGCCCATCGTTTCACCTTTCTTTTTGAATATTATCATTGGAAGCGAATTATTGACTTCGATGAGTTTCTCGGCTGTGCTTCCCAATAGAATTGCTGCGGATTTGGTCCGTCCGCGAGAGCCCAGGATAATCATATCCACGTCCATTTTATGGGCTTCTTCCAGCAATTGTTTACCGGAGCTTTCGCCACTATCTAAGATAAACTCACATTTCAATTCCGGATGATCGTGTTTGGATACGAACTTTTTGAAGTCTTTTTTCGCATTGAGCCGCATGATTTCAGAGAATTCCTCGAAAGATTTACCGGTCTTGGAGTAGCCTGCCGGGACATGGAAAATATGAACGGGAATCAATTCAGCTTTTAATTCATCAGCTATTCGCTCTCCAAATTCATAAATCATGTGATTGTGCTTGGAAAAGTCCGTGGGTACCATAATGCGCTTAGGAATACCAGGAGGACGCTTTTCCTGAAGCAACATGATGGAGCAGGGGGCTTTTTTGGCAACTCCGTTAGCAAGGGCACCACTACCTACTAGGCTTTCTTTCCTTCCCATCACAATGAGATCCACATCTTTGATTTTGGCCCATCGGAGGAAGGTCTCTAAAGGATGGCTTCCTTCCTCGGCAAAAATTTCGATCTCGATATTTTCAGGAAAATTATGCCGCTTGATTTTCTCCTCCATGATTGCCTCAATGGACTCATCTCCTGGGGCCAAGAGATCTGGATATTGGCTGAGAATGTCATCTGGGATGGCCAAGTTTTTTGCCACATGCACAAAATAGCATTTTTCAACTCCTAAAAACTTCAAGAATATGTTGGTCTTTTGGATCAGGATTTCATCCATTTCGGTCAAGTCCAAACCGATCATGATTTTTGGAAAAATCTTCATGTGTCTGCGTTTTGATTAAAGGCTTTTGCCCTAATTCGATCTTTCACTCTTACGGAGAGATTCTCATCAGGGTATCTGATAGCGCTTGTTGGTTTCAAAGGCTTAATTTAAGAGATTGATTGAGTTAATTAAACTGTTTTTGTGAAATTGAGCTTTTCAAAGGTTGATCGGGTAATTTAATGGCTGACTTACAAAAATATTTTTTAGCAATACTTCCTCCTAAAGAATTTAGGGAGCAAGTTCACGATTTGAAACTTTCACTCAAGGAGGAGTTTGGGGTAAAATATGCCCTGAAGTCTCCGGCCCATATCACCTTGAAAATGCCTTTTCTGTATAATAGCAACAAGGAGGATCGTTTGGTGGAAGCACTAAAAAATTTCAACCAAGGTTTTTCCCCTTTCCCCCTAAGCATTCGAGGTGTGGATCAATTTCGGAGGCGTGTTTTGTTTTTGAGTGTGGCGAAACAACCCAAGCTGTTTGAACTGCAGGACGGCCTGAGAATTTTTGGTAAAAGAGATTTAAAATTGAATCTAGAGTTGAGCGATACCAATTACCATCCACACCTTACGGTTGCCTTTCAGGATATCAAGAAGGGGCAGTTTGACTCTATTAGGTTAAGAGTAGAAAAAGCAGGTTTAGAAGTAGATTTTAAAGTAGGAAGTTACTATTTGTTAAAGCGAAAAAATGGACTTTGGGAACCCCAAACGGAGATATTTTTAGCAGAAACTTGACCTTTTGCCCATTTTTTAATCCATTCGAATAAATTTTTAACAAAAATTTAATTTTGACAGGTGCTTAAAAAGGTTTTTAAAATTCCGAGAATATGATTTTCAAAAACGAACATCATCAGAATAATATTTTAAAAATATGAGTATGGGTTAAATATTCGGAATAATATATCTATCAAATCAATTTTTGCAGAATAAAAAATTAATTGAATTATTCCAAGTTTAAAAATAAACTAGACTGTTTTTTATCGTTTTCAGAATTTATTATCGAGAATTTGAAAATAATATTAAAAATTCGTGGTTTTTGAAATCCGGACAGTGTTCGGACACCAGTAAATCCAAATATTATTTCTAAAATTTGGTATTTTCAGTATGATAGTGTGATTTTTACCTTTTTTTTGAGCATCTGCCAAATTTGCTCTTTCACAAATTAGTATCGTCTTTTATCTCCACGAAAATTAAATCATTTTATTAAAACTAAACCTATGAAGAAAATTTTACTGGGTTTTGTTTTTGTATTGCTGGCATCCGTGTCGGTAATGGCGCAAAACAAAACCATCACAGGTAGAGTGACATCACCGGGTGAACCTGAGGGTTTGATCGGGGTGAATGTCCTAGTGAAGGGTACGACCATTGGAGTCGTAACGGATTTGGATGGAAGGTATACCCTTTTGGCTCCAGAAAGTGCCACTACATTGGTCTTTAGCTACATCGGCTATCGCAGTGTGGAAGAGCAAATTGGCAATCGTTCTGAGATCAATGTAGTGATGGAAGAAGATTCCCAGAATCTTGATGAAGTAATCATTACTGCATATGGCACTGCTGATAAGGGAAACTTTACCGGTTCTGCTATAGCATTGAAAGGAGATCAAATCGCAAACAGACCGATCAACAACGTAGTAAACGCAATTGAAGGTCAGGCTCCTGGTGTAATTACTACTTCTGCTTCCGGTCAGCCAGGGTCTACTCCAGCTGTTCGTATTCGTGGTATTGGTTCGGTAAACTCTTCTTCTTCTCCACTTTACGTGGTGGATGGGGTTCCATATGATGGAGCACTTTCCAACTTGAACCCAGAAGATATCGAGGACATGACCATTTTGAAGGATGCTTCTTCAGCAGCTCTTTACGGTTCTCGTGCGGCTAACGGTGTGATCATGATTACCACTAAGACTGGTAAGAAAAACAAGCCTATTTTCAATTTGAGATTGCAACAAGGTATCTCAAGTCGTGCACTTCCTGAGTATGATCGCGTAAATGCTGATCAGTATTACCCACTAGTTTGGGAATCCCTCAGAAACTCACAGCTTGGAAACGGTGCCAGCGGTGCTGATGCAGCTGCTTTTGCTTCTAACAACCTGATTGATATTCTTGGTTATAACATCTACAATGTACCAAATGATCAAATCGTAGGTCTTGACGGTACTTTGAATCCAAACGCAAGAAACAACTTCCAGGGACTTAACTGGTTCGACGAGTTGGAGCGAATGGGTGATAGAAAGGAGTACAACATGACCTATTCAGGTGGTTCTGAGAAGACTGATTTCTACACCTCTTTCAACTATTTGAATGAGAAAGGATTTATCATCCAATCTGATATCGAGCGATTCACCGGTCGATTGAATGTAAATACTCAGGCTACTGACTGGTTGAAGACAGGTATCAACCTTTCTGCAACGCTAAGTGAAGGAAACAATGCGAGAGATGGTGGTAGCAACAGCTTTGTGAACCCATTCTTTACTGCAAGATCCATGGGTCCTATTTATCCGGTTTTTGCTCAGAATATGCAAACTGGTGGATTCATTCTAGATGAATTCGGAAACAGAATCTATGACCTAGGTGACTTAGAGGAGCTAGGCCTACCATCTAGAGGTGCGGGTGCATATCCTGGTCGTCACGTGGTTCAAGAGACTTTACTTAATGTGGACAGATTTGACAGAGATGTAATCTCTTCACGTGCATACGTTGAGGCTAAGTTTTTGAAGAACTTCACTTTCAGAACAAATATTGCGACTGATATCACATCGCTGTTGAACATTGGATATGACAACACGATCGTAGGTGATGGAGCTCCAGCGGGACGTACTCGTAGAGAAAATATCCGAATCAATTCTTTGACTTTCAACCAGCTCTTGACTTATACCAATACGTTCAAAGAGAAGCACTTTGTAGAAGTATTGGCAGGTCATGAGAACTATGATTTTCAAGTAAATCGTCAATTTATTTCCAAGCAAGATCAAATCTTGGCTGGTAACATTGAGCCAGACAACTTTGTAACGATCAACTCTGCTACAGGCCGTCTAGACCGTGACAGAATTGAGTCTTATCTCTCTAGAGTTAACTATGTATATGATGATAAGTACTCCTTCTCCGCATCTTTGAGAACAGATGCTTCTTCCCGATTCTTTGAGGACGTGAGATGGGGAACATTCTTCTCCGTGGGTGCTGCTTGGTCTATCGATCAGGAAGACTTCTTTGATTCTAATTTCTTTCAGATGTTAAAGTTGAGAGCTTCTTACGGTGAAGTAGGTAACAATAGCATCCTTAATTCCGGAGGAGGACAAAATTATTACCCATGGCAGGCACTTTATGACTTAGGGTTTAATAACGCATCTGAGCCTGGTATTTTGCAAGCTTCTCTTTCAGCCCTTGATTTGGAGTGGGAGTCTAACAATACCTATGATTTGGGTATTGATTTTGCATTCGCTAACCGATTCACTGGTGCTTTGGAATATTTTAACAGAGAGTCCCAAAACTTGATTTTTGACGTTCCATTATCATTGACCACTGGTTTGGAAAGTAGGTTCTTAAATATCGGTACGATGTCTAACACCGGTATAGAATTCAATGTAGGTGGAGAAATTATTAGATCTGGCGATTTCAAGTGGAATGCGAATGTGAACGTCTCAACTTTCAATAATGAATTCAAAGAATTGCCATTTGACGAGCAAATCGAAGGAACCAAAAAATATGTAGTTGGAAGATCTATCTATGACTTCTGGTTGAGAGACTGGTATGGAGTAGATGCTGAGACCGGTGAAGGTCTTTACAGAGCTGAAGAGTATGCAGAAGATGATCCTCGTGATCGTATTGTGAATGGTGATACACTTACTACCAATTTCCAGAATGCACGTTTCCACTTCGCTGGTAATGCAACCCCTGACTTCTTTGGTGGTTTGACCAACACTTTCACGTACAAAGGATTCTCTTTGAACATCTTGATGAGCTTTGCAGTGGGTGGTGATATCTATGATGGTATCTATGCAGGATTGATGTCTGCCGATCCTGATGGTGGTGCCCTTCACGTGGACATCCTTAACAGATGGCAGCAACCAGGAGATGTAACCGACGTTCCTAAAATGGACGTAACCGGTGCAGCTCAAACTAACGTGGCTTCTGACCGATGGTTGACGGATGCTTCCTATCTGAACCTTCGATCTGTAAACTTGTCCTATACTTTCCCACGTACTCTATTGGAGCGTTGGAAAATGAGAGGTGCTACTGTTTATGTAGCAGGTGAAAACTTGGGATGGCTTTCTGGACGTTCCGGTATGTATGTATCCGGTACATTCAGCGGTACGACTTCCAATACCTTTACTCCAGCTAGAACATTCACGCTTGGTGTTAACTTACAACTGTAATTTACCAAAACAATGAAGAAATTATTAAGTAAAATATTCTTGCTCGGAGCAATCCTAAGTTTTGGTTGCTCGGAGGACTACTTGGATACCCTTCCTACGGATGCGGTTTCTGAAAATTTGGTCTTTACGACTACTACCAATGCCATGACGGCGTTGAACGGGATCCACCGATCCATGTTTATTCGTTACGATTCTCAGGGTCAGCCTGGTGAAGGTGGCGTGATGATCATGAGAGAAGCGCTTGCTGAGGATTATGTATTGACTGGAATTGCAAATGGTTGGTTTATCTCTATGTCTAGATGGCTAAACCATATCAATGAGAACAGTGGTGATGTCCGTTTTGTCTGGAGATTCTACTACAAAATCATTGGTAATGCGAATATGATCATCGCTAATATTGATGATGCTGAAGGTCCTCAGGCTGAAAAGGATGAGATCAAAGGTCAAGCTTTGGCTTACAGAGCTTGGGCTCACTTCAACTTGGTTCAGCTATTTGCAGAGCGCTATCAAGCAGGTGGTGGTAATAGCCAATTGGGTGTACCAATCGTGTTGGAGCCTATCACTGAAGGTAGTGCTCGTAATACGGTAGAGGAAGTTTACACTCAAATCAATGCTGACATCGATGCTGCTATCGCTCTTTTGGACGAAGGTAGAAACGCAAAGTCTCACATCAACATCAACGTGGCTCGTGGTATCAAAGCTCGTATTGCTTTGACGCAAGGTAACTATGCTGTAGCTGCTCAATTGGCTAGCCAAGCTCGCGACGGATATGAATTGATGTCTGAGTCTCAGCTTTACGAAGGATTCAACAATGTTGATAATCCTGAGTGGATTTGGGGAAGCCGTCAGATTGACGATCAGCAGACATTCTTCGCTTCTTACTTCGCTTACGTTTCTTTGAACTTCAGTTCGACGAATATTCGGGGTAATCCGAAAGCGATCAACAGTAAGCTTTATGCTGAAATCTCGGATACAGACTACAGAAAAGGCCTTTGGGATCCGAATGCCTCTGATCCTGCCTTGAGAGATCCTTTCATCGATGAGGTTACTTTGAGCTCCTTTGCAAAACGTGACTACATGAACCGTAAGTTTATCGCTCAAGCAAATGCAAGCTCTGTAGGTGATGTGCCTTACATGAGAGCTTCAGAAATGTTCTTGATCGAAGCGGAAGCCTTGGCAAGAGCTGGAAATGACAGCCAAGCTGCTCAGGTTTTGTTCAGCTTTGCTTCTCAGCGTGATCCTGAGTACACCTTGACTACCAACACCGGTGAAGCTTTGATCGAAGAGATCATGATTCAGCGTCGTATCGAGCTATGGGGTGAAGGCTTCAGATTCTACGACTTGAAGCGTCTGAACCTTCCATTGGATCGTACTGGTGCAAACCACGTAGAGACTGTGATCAACTCTAAGTTTGAAGAGCCTGCTGGTACTTCAAACTGGCAGTTCAAGATTCCTATCTCTGAATTGAACGCTAACGAAAACATGGTTCAGAATCCTTCTTAAGGATTTCTAAATCCATAAAAGTAAAAGTCCGGGCTTAGGCTCGGACTTTTTTGTTTTACCCCTTTCAGGGAATTTTAAATAGTTATCCCGTTTTTCTACCAGTAATCAAAGAATAAGGGCTAGAGGGACCTTCGATTCTCATACTTCCGATTCTAAGCCGAGAAAGTATAGAAATTAGGCTACTGGAATGATTCAGCTTATTCAGAATCACATTTTCAGCCTATTTCAATTCCAGTTCGTCCGTTTCCTGTCCTTTGCCCAACAGTAAACTTCTAGGGCTTCGGCTATTTCCCTTGTAAACATGCACGATATTTTGCTGTGTGGAGAAGTCCTCAATTAGCACTGAATTTCTTACCCGAATGCTATTCTCCAGCTTGACCGGGTCAGATTCGATATAAAACCAAGCTGCATCTTCTTCTACCTCAAAGCCAAGAAGAACCCAATTGACCTCCTTTTCAGCGATCCAAACCTGAAAATTCTCCTTCAAATAAGCTTCTACTTGTTGCTGCAGAATTTCCGGATCTTTCGGATTCAGGAAGTCTATGGTCTCATCATGAAAACTACCTAATCCTACTTCCAAATCATCCCAAAATATCTTGGTAGCAATTTCAAGTCGTTGGGAATTCGGGTTTTGACGGATTTCTGTCAAAGAAATGTAAAATGGGTGGGATAAAACCATCCATCCCAAGGAAATCATGGAGATGTAAAACTGTTGCATTTGGAAGAATTTGGGGACTATATTATGGGAATAAACCTGTATTATTGCCGCAATTTACTTCAATTGGAATATTTATTCCCTTATGGATTCATTCGAACTCTATTTCCGCATCGGACTTCAGCATATACTCGATATTCAAGGGTATGATCATATCCTATTCGTATTGGCACTATGTGCAGTGTATATTCCACGGGATTGGCGCAAGATCGTGATATTGGTTACAGCCTTTACTATTGGTCATTCACTAACTTTAGCCTTGGCGACATTCAAAATTGTGCAGGTAAGATCTGATGTGATCGAATTTCTAATACCGGTCACTATAGCGATTACTGCTTTTTTGACTATTCTGAAGCCAAGACCTTCTTCGGGTAAGAATATTCAGTTAAATTATTTCCTCGCTTTGGTTTTTGGATTGATTCATGGTTTGGGTTTCTCCAATTATCTTCGAGAATTGCTTGGCAAGGAAGCGATGATTTGGAAGCCTCTTTTGGCATTCAATGTGGGATTGGAAGTGGGTCAGTTGGTTATTGTGGGAATATTCTTGACAGTGACTGGAATTCTAGTAGGAATCGCAGGAGTCAATCGTAGAGATTGGACTTTGGTCATTGCTTCCTGTGTCTTTGGGATAGCCCTTTCATTAATGTTAGAAACGAAATTTTGGTAAAATATATAGTATCATGATTAGAAAATTAGGACTTGCATTAGCAGTTTTTGCGCTGGTATCGACCGAATCTTGGTCACAAGCGCGTCGATCTGAGCAAAATCATGCCGAGCGATTTGAGCAGCTCGGAACCATGCTTCGCTCACCCAATGTCTATCGTACCGCTTCAGGCGCTCCGGGTCATATGTATTGGCAGCAGCAGGCCAACTATGTGATCGATGTGGAGCTGAATGATGACAATCAATCCATCACTGGAAAGGAAACGGTCACCTATATCAACAATTCGCCTGATGTCTTGACTTATCTCTGGGTGCAGTTGGAGGAAAATCAGCGAGGTCCGGAATCGGATGCCCCTAAGGTGGCTGAGAGCTCTATCAATTCCCGCATGACCATGCGTACGCTAGAAGGGATTCTTTGGGAAAATGAAGAGTTTGGCTACAAGGTTTTGAATGTCAAAGACTCCGAAGGAAATACCCTTCCGGTCGCAGTCAATAAGACCATGATGCGAATTGATCTTCCTGAGCCTTTGAAATCAGGAGAAAGCTTCAGCTTTTCCGTAGACTGGTCTTTCAATATCACCGACCGAATGTCCTACATTTCAGGTCGTCCAGGCTATGAGTTTTTCCCGGAGGATGGAAATTACCTCTACACCATGGCAGAATGGTTCCCTAGAATGGCCGTTTACTCCGACTTCGAAGGCTGGCAAAACAAGCAATTCTTCGGAAGAGGAGAATTTGCGCTAGTTTTTGGAGACTATGAAGTTCGAATCACCGTACCGGCAGACCACATGGTAGGTGCTACAGGAGTTCTTCAAAACCCAGAAGAAGTGCTTTCTGCTACCGAATTGGAGCGTTGGAACAAGGCAAAGCAGACCTATGATAATCCAGTGATCATTCGTACGCAGGCAGAAGCAGAGAAACTGGAGAAAGGCAAATCGAGTGAAAAGAAAACATGGATTTTCAAAGCTGAAAATGTTCGAGATTTCGCCTGGACTTCTTCCAGAAAATTCATCTGGGATGCCATGGCAGTAAAACAAGGCGGGAAAGATGTAATGGCCATGTCTTACTACGCCAAAGAAGGTAATCCGCTTTGGGAGCAATATTCTACGCGTGTGGTAGCTCACACTATTAAATCGTATTCAGCCAAGACTTTTGACTATCCTTACCCTACTGCGATCTCTGTGGAAGGTAGCAATGGCATGGAATATCCGATGATTTGCTTCAATTATGGTCGTCCTGATAAGGACGGAACTTACTCTGAAGCTGTCAAATACGGAATGATATCGGTAATTATTCACGAAGTGGGCCACAACTTCTTCCCGATGATCGTCAACTCGGATGAGCGTCAGTGGACCTGGATGGATGAAGGCTTGAATACCTTTATGCAGTTTATGGCTGAGCAGGAATGGGATAGAAATTATCCTTCCCGTCGTGGTCCGGCTCATAAGATTGTGCCTTACATGAGAAGCGAAAAGCAATACTTGGAGCCTATCATGACTAATTCTGAAAATATCATTCAATTCGGTCCGAATGCCTACGCCAAGCCGGCAACTGCCTTGAATATCCTGCGAGAGACGGTGATGAGCAGAGAGTTGTTTGACTTTGCTTTTAAGGAGTATGCGAGAAGATGGATGTTTAAGCACCCAACTCCTGAGGATCTTTTCAGAACCTTAGAAGATGCTTCCGCAGTGGATTTGGATTGGTTTTGGAGAGGTTGGTTTTACGGGACTGAGCCAGTTGATATCGCTATTCAGGATGTGAAATGGTTTAAGCTAGACAACCGAACTCCTGCTGAGAAAAAGGCTGCTGAAAAGGCTGAATTCGAGCGGGAAGAAAGCTACATCACGAAGGAGTTTAATAAGGCTGACGTACCTCAGACGGTATTGGAAGCGGATCCGGCCACGCGTGATTTCTACAACAGCTACGATCGATTTGCCATTACTCCGGAAGATGAGGACGAGTACAAGCGATTTATGGCGAGCCTTTCACCAAAGGAGAAAGAATTGATGAACTCGAATCTAAATTTCTACGAACTCACTTTTGAGAATGTAGGTGGTTTAGTGATGCCTTTGATCATAGAGTTTCAGTATGCAGATGGCACTTCGGAAATCGAGCGAATTCCAGCTGAAATCTGGAAACTGAATGAAACTGAAGTGACTAAGGTATTTGCTAAGGAAAAAGAAGTGGTTCAGTTTGTGCTCGATCCGATGCGAGAAACTGCCGATATCGATGAGTCGAGCAACTACTGGCCGAGACAGTATCAGCCTAGCCGCTTTGAGCTATTCAAGGGTCGTGGTGGAGCAAGAGGTGCTTCTACCGGAGATAATCCCATGAAGCGTGCTCAGAGTAAAAGGAAGTAGGTTTAAGTTGTGAGTGAGATCCGCCTAAGGCGGACAGGCTACTTACAAAGTCAAGAAATAAACGAAGAACCCTCTAAGTGTCTCGATATCTGTCGGGATTCTTGGAGGGTTTTTTTTTATTCACCATTTTCTTGCTATCTCGCTGTCCCGCGTCTCCAGACGCTGGACATGATGATTATTAAGTCTTTGAATCTATTTAGTGGAAGAGGGATTGAAAATCCTATGTTCGCTATGAATATGAATCTATGTGGTTTTAAAAAAGGGGTAACCACAAATCAGATGGAGCAAGAAAAAGCTTTGGCGGTCTCTTTGCAGCTATATGCTTAGCGAATCAAAATTTTCGAACTCAAAATCCCAAAAAAGAAAATGGACAAGCTTCAACTTAGATTTTTATTTTTGATTTTATTTCTCACGCTTCCTCATCTGGTCAAATCCCAATTTCGCCTCAATTTGGAGTCTGGAGCGGCTTTTTCGCAGTATAATGACGTTCGGGTGCCAAATGCAGAAGCCAATGCGGGTACACTTTTTTCCCTTCATGATGACTTTTGCCCTCAACCGACTGCTTTCTTCAGAGTAGAAATGAGCTATCTGATCAAGGGTAGACATACAGTCGAATTGACTGCCGCTCCTTTACAGATTGTGTATCAGGATGCACAACTTGGGGAAATTGATTTCGCCGAAACCACATTTTCAGGAGAAGAGATCGATGGGACTTATCAATTCAATACGTATAGGGCAAGCTATCGCTATCGCGTGGTGGACAATGACAAATGGAAGATTGACTTGGGCGCGACGGTTTTGGCTCGGGATGCTCGAATTGCGCTGACGCAGGGTAATTTAGAGGCTGAGGATACCGATTTGGGCTTTGTGCCTTTGCTTAGCTTTAATCTGAACTACAGTCCGAAAGAAAAACTCTCATTGGTTTTGAAAGGTGACGCCTTGGTGGGTCCTGTGGGCAGAGCAGAAGATATTTTTGCAGGGATTTACTATCCTGTTTGGAAAGAAGGCTTGCAGTTGAAGGCAGGATATCGCCTGATCGAGGGAGGTGCAGACGTGGATCAGGTGTATAATTTTGCCTACATCCATTTCGCCAGCCTAGGTTTGGTTTACGACTTTCCTTCTGATTGATTCCTTATAATTCTATCAAATATCCCCACCCCCGTCTCAATCAATTCATCCGGGAAGTCATAAGTCGGTTCATGGAGTTGGGGAGAACTCTCTCCTGCTCCCAGTCCAAATAAATAAGCGGGACAGCTTTGGCTAAAAAGCCCAAAATCCTCGGACCAACGAAAGGGATCGGCTTTTTCTAAAACTTCCAAATCTAAGCTTTCAAAGGCTTGTTCAGCTAATTTTGCTGCTGCAGGGTCATTCTTCGATACAGCAAAGCTTTCCTGGAATTGGATGGTAATGTCCAGGTTTTCAGCTTTTGCCAGCTGTTTTGCTTTTTTTTCTACCTCTTCGATGAGCTGTTCCAGGTTTTCTTGATCAAAAGCCCGAAGTGTTAAACTTAGACTTCCGATACCAGCACTGGTGCCAAAGGCCAAGCTGCCGATCTGAACATGGATGACCGTAGCCAAACAATATCCCGGTACACTTTTACGTATTTCAGGAAGTGCTAAGATCAATTGAGAGATTGCGGCAGCAGGATTCCGTCCGTCCTCCGGATGGGCTGCATGAGAGGTTTTTCCTGTGAATTGGAGGGTCATGCCCGTACTTCCTGCTGCAAAGGTTCCTTTACGGGTAATGACCTGCTGCAAAGGAAAGCCGGGTAAATTATGCAGTGCAAAAGCAAAATCAGGTCGAATTTTATCAAATTTGGGATCTTCCAAAACGCGTTTTGCTCCCTCCCCGGTCTCTTCAGCAGGCTGAAAAAGCAGTACTACTTCACCTGAATCGGGCCGCTGCTGAGACAGTTTTTCACCCAATCCGCAAAGAATAGCCATGTGCCCATCATGTCCACAGAGATGCGCCTTGCCGGAAATCGTACTTCGGTAGCTGGGATCACCTTTTTCATCTATGGGTAGGGCGTCCAGTTCACTACGAAAGAGCAAACGTTTACCGAGGTTTTTCCCTTTGAAAATGAATGCTAAGCCTGTTCCACCCAAGTTCTCGATCACCTCATCCGCTTGTAATGGCTTAAAGAATTCCAGAATCCGCTGGGCTGTCTCGGTTTCTTCCCCGGCAATTTCTGGATGTTGATGAAGGCTGTGTCGAAGATGAATGAGTGGGTTCATGCTGTTAATGTGGGGTTTCCTGAATTACTTTGCAAATCATTTGATTTTTAAAATCCATAATAACTAGAGCTACCTAAGATTTGAAGAGATTGATCGCATTTTAGCCTTTAGTTTTTTTCTTTTTTTCGCCAAATAGGGAAGGGGTTTATGACCACTTATTCCAAATTAGCCCACAGTGATTCATCACCGCTAATTTTCAGGATTTGTTGGCCACTATCAACCCATTCAAAATACTCTTTTCAGTCCCGTGGGGACATAGCATATTATTGCTTGTGGTTTTAATCTCTAGAATACTTTGCTTCTTCTAAACTTTGCGGGAGAGAAATTGCCAAGCCCCGCTTTCTTTTGAAAAACTTTGAGACTGCCGCGCTCCGTAAACTACGCTCGCAGTGACGCTTAGACTTTACCGCTTCTGAGCTTTGCGGGAGAAATAATCAAAGCATCAAATTTTTTCTGCCTGATTTTCAATTGGAATCATTTTTGCCTCAGCTTTTTTACTAGCATTTGGGAACTTACATTCCTTTCTTGCTATTTTCAACCAATCAATCAACCTTTAACCACAACTTTTATGAGCGAATTACAACTGAAAGAACTCGAAGCGCAGATTGCCGAATTGAAAGGCAAGCTTACCGGAGACATGTTTCAAGACATGGATGTACGTGATCAGATCCACAATCTCGAGATGAAACTCAAAGGCGTCAAGCCAATGGATTCCAGTATTGATTGTGTGGGTTGCGGAAGCTGATCAGTTTTGAATCGATACTTTATCATTTACAAGCCCTTTGGGGTTTTGAGCCAATTTAGCGGAGAGGGGCAGACACTTGCCTCTCTTTTTCATTTCCCCAAAACAGTCTATCCAGTCGGTCGTCTCGATAAGGACAGCGAGGGTTTGCTCATCATCACGGATGATAAGCAGCTCAATCATCAATTGCTGAACCCCCGGTTTGCCCATCAGCGAACATACCTGGCGCAGGTGGAGGGGATTCCCGATCAAGAGGCCATGCGTCAGCTGGAAAAAGGCGTAACGATCAATGTGGACGGAAAACAGTATGCAACCAAGCCTGCCATTGCTAAAATTCCCGAAGAAATACCATCCCTACCAGATCGGGATCCTCCGATCCGCTATCGCAAAAACGTGCCCGATACTTGGATAGCCTTGACCTTGATCGAAGGAAAAAATCGGCAGGTGCGAAAGATGACAGCCGCAGTGGGTTTTCCTACCTTGAGGCTGGTTCGCTGGTCAGTGGAGAAGTTGACGATTGAGGGGTTTCAGGTGGGTGAAGTCCGGGAAATGGGCAAGGAAGAAATTTACAAAGCCTTGGGATTGACTGGTTTTCGGAGGAAATAAGGGGCTGAGTAAAGCTTGCTGGGACGCAGATGCGTGAGAGGTTTTTTTAGCAGCATCGAAGGGGAGATAGGTTTTTGGGGGGTGACTCATTGGGATATTTTTGATTGAATATTAGTAAATTGTTTGAAAAAGTATCCATCATTTAATTCTTTTGGTTTAAGGCTCATGGAAATTTTTACGACAATTGGATTGTCCTTTTTATCTTGACAGATACAGGCTTGGGAAACTTGCAGAAAAAGCCCGTCTTTTAAATAGCCTAAAAATCAAAAACTATGATTGGATTTAAAATAGAGGGTAAAGGAAAAAAACTATCAGTTGCCTCAGATGCCATACATGTGATTTTTGCTCTATTGGTCAAAGAATCTGAAGAAGAATTAAGTCTTCATGTCAGAGGTTCTAATGATTTTTTTCAGGAACGATTGAACTGGGGTTCAATTAAATTGGAGCCTGGAGATGAGTTTCTCATTAAGGTTGAGGAGATAGAAGACATTTCAAAACCCAAAAAGAAAGAGTTTCATGAATGCTCTGAAGAGCAGTTAAAAGAGGAGTTGAAGACTTATTTTGCTCTTAAGCAGGAACTGGAAGGTGCAAACTGGATATGATTTCTAGCCTGATTAAAAAAGCAAATACTAAAATGATGGTATTCAAGTAAGATTCTCCCCAAATCGAGATTGTGAAAGATTATGTGACACCTAGAAGATGTAAAAAGTATGAGTAAGGAAAAAGTATTGGGTTTTGAGTTGATTAATCAGGGAAAGAAGGTGTTTGGTGGATTTAAAAATGCATCAATTACTTTGATTTTTTCTAAAAATACCGAAGCTCATGAAAAAGACCTAGAGATCACGTTTTCAGGTCTAAATATTGAGTCAGGCGAATCCGTAGAGTGGTTGAATAAAGAGATTCAGGTAGGGGATGAGTTTATCATCAAAGTAAATGAAACTGATAGTATCAGTCCTTACAGAGTCAAAGAGAAACCGCTTCCCTATGCAGAAGTATTGTCAAAAATGAGCGAAGAAGAGCTATTAGCCATGAAACTCAAACAGTTTAACTATTTGGAAAGAAAGCTAAAAAGCAAAGGGTTGATTTAGTAGATTATCCTATCCTGCTTTCGGAGAAGCAGAATAACAAAAAATACCCTGCTTTCGGAAAAGCAGGGCAGCAATCAACTATTAAACCCTCCAAGGGATTGGTCTTATCCTAGATTTAGGTTAAAAATGAAGAAAGGAGAAAATTCATTAAAAACCCTTGGAGGGTTTTCCTTTTTAATTCCAAGAAACCCTTTGTTTGGTTGCGCCTTTGCGAGAGATATTCCCTCTTAAAAATTCCTAAAAATCCCTTTGCTCCGCTAAGATTACCGCTTCAAAGAATTAAGATTGCGCTTGGGACAAATTATTCTATTTTTACACTTCTCAAAGAAAAGTTAAGCAGATGTATCAGGACAAAATCCAAGCTGTCACAGAGGAAGTTCGAAAGGTCGTTGTCGGTCAGGACAAAATGGTCAACCGATTGTTGATTGGGCTTTTTACCAATGGTCATATTTTGCTCGAAGGGGTGCCGGGATTGGCGAAAACTTTGACCGTCAACACCCTGGCCAAAGTGCTTCATTTGGACTTCAATCGGATTCAGTTTACGCCTGACCTTTTGCCTGCCGACCTGATCGGTACCATGATCTACAATCAGCAGAATGGAGATTTTGAGGTGAAAAAAGGACCGATTTTCTCTAACTTGATCTTGGCCGATGAAGTCAATCGATCCCCGGCTAAGGTGCAGTCAGCACTCTTGGAGGCTATGCAGGAAAAGCAGGTGACTATCGGAGAAACTACCTTTCAACTAGATCGTCCTTTTTTGGTATTGGCTACGCAAAACCCGGTGGACCAAGAGGGGACCTACCCCTTGCCTGAAGCGCAGGTCGATCGATTTATGATGAAAGTCCATATTGACTACCCATCCAAGGCAGATGAGATGGAAGTCATGCGCCGCATGGCGAATATGTCCTTTAGCTCCGAAGTCAATGCGGTCCTTTCCAAAGAGGACATCTTTGGTATTCGGGATGAAATCAATGGAATCAAAATCGCAGAACCGCTCGAGCAATACATCATCGAATTGGTATTTGCAACCCGATTCCCGGATCAGTACGGTCTAAAAAATGAAGCTAAGTACATTCAGTTTGGTGTATCCCCACGCGCAAGTATCAATTTAAACCTGGCTTCCAAGGCTGTAGCCTACATGGATGGGCGGGATTATGTGCTTCCAGAGGACATCAAGGAAATTGCCGAGGATGTACTGAATCACCGAATTATTCTCAATTATGAGGCAGAAGCGGATGGAATAGACACCCGTGACTTAGTGAAAATTCTACTAGAAAAGGTGCCGATTAATAAGTCGGTAACATTGAAATAACATGAAAACTTGATTTAAGTGGCTTTCTGAAAGGAAAGCCTTTTTTTATGCTAAATCTGTTAATCCAATATTAAATTCTGAATTCATTTTTAAAAAAAGCATAATTCGAATAATTCTCTTGTGGTAGAAAATTGAATCAGTTTTGCATCGAATTAAAAGCAAAACCAAAATTCAATCTATATCACATGAAAAAGTTTAATTACCTATTCTTGATGTTCGCAGCGATCACAATTGCCTTCACGGGTTGTGATGACGACGAGCCTACACCTGACAATGGTGTGACAATTTCAGGAATTCCCGCTACAGCTACTATTGAGGCTGGTGGAACTCTAGGTCCCGTGACCGCAACTGCCACCGCTCCTGACGGCTTGGCTCAATTAGTAATCACTAAAGACGGAAGCAGCTTTGCTACTGTTCCTTTGAGCGGTACTCAAGCTACTGCTCCTTTTGAGTACACAGCTCTTCCTGAAGATGCAGGAAAGAATGTAGTTTTCACTTTCACTGTAACTGATGTTGACGGTGATCAGGCTGTAGCTACTCACGTATTGACTGTAGGAGCTGAAGCTACTACTATCAGAGTCGAAAGCAATATCACTGCTGACCAGACTTGGGAAACAGGTAAGACTTATATCCTTGGAGGACGTATCGTAGTAGAAGCTGGCAATACTTTGACTATCCAGCCAGGCGTAGTTGTAAAAGGTGAAGTAGGAACTGGTGCCAATGCATCTGCTTTGATCATCGCAAGAGGAGCTACTATCAACGCGGAGGGTGACGCTACTTCTCCAATCATCTTCACAACTATCGCTGATGAAATCATGCCAGGTCAGATCGCTTCTCCTAACCTTGATCCAGATCTTAATGGACTTTGGGGTGGTTTGATCGTCCTTGGAAATGCAAAAGGTTCATTTGCAGGAGACGTTGCTGAAATTCAAATCGAAGGTATTCCACCATCAGATACAAATGGTCTTTATGGAGGTGCTGCAGATGGAGAGTCCTCTGGTACTTTGAAATTTATCTCTATCCGTCATGGTGGAGCAAATATCGGTGAAGGTAACGAAATCAACGGCCTTACACTTGGTGGAGTTGGAGCAGGAACGATCATTGAAAATGTAGAAGTTGTAGCTAACCAAGATGACGGTATCGAATGGTTTGGTGGTGAAGTAAATGTAACCAATGCTATCGTTTGGAATGCTGGTGATGATGCTATGGATACTGATCAGGCTTGGTCTGGTACTTTGGACAACTTTATCGTCATCACAGGCGGAGAGACTGATCACGCGCTTGAAATTGATGGACCAGAAGGTTCTTTCAACGCCGGCCATACTTTGAAAAATGGTTCTGTGAAAGGTAACGATGTTTCTGAGCTAGGTGACTTCCGTGATGGAGCAAGAGGTACATTTGAAAACATCTACTTCTTTGGATTTGCAAACCCTGCAGACACTGAGGGTAGAGGTGACCTTTCTTTAAGTGGTGACAAAACTCTTGCAACATTTGCTGATGGTGCATTGAAGTTCATGAATCTTGAAATCACGCTTGCTGAAGGTGTTGATTTGGCTACTGTATTCAAGTCAGGAACTGCTGCTAGCGCATCTTCTGTAGCTGCTGGTGCTAATACCGTTGGTGCTGACAAGTCTGCATTCGCTGGTTGGTCTTGGGCTGACGTAGCAGGAGAGCTTGCTGACTTCTAAATCTCGATTAAATCTCAATAAAAGAGGAAGGAAAGACTCGCAAGGAACTTCCTTCCTCTTCCTTATACAAGATCAAATTGCTGTATGAAAACAAAATCCACCCAGCCCATCATGAAAAAACTATTGATTTTAGGGGCTATCATTCTCACCCAGGTTCTCACGGCCATGGCTTTTGCCCAAAATGGCACCATCAGAGGAACTATCTATGAAGAATCAACTGGAGAACCGCTATTTGGGGTTTCAGTTTTAGTAAAAGAAACATCAACCGGAGCCGTTACTGATTTCGATGGAAAATTCGAAATTCAAGTTGCTCCCGGGACTTACAATCTTCAAATCTCTTACATTTCTTACTCTACTGTAGAACTTACTACCGTGGAGGTGAAAGCAGGTGAAGTCACGGTTTTAGACGATATTCTGATGGCAGAAGAAGCTTCTGAATTGGAGACTGTGACCATCGCGGCTTCTGCGATTCGTACGACAGAATCTGCATTGATGTCTGTAAAGAGAAATGCTGCCAATCTGATGGATGGTATTTCTGCCAGTTCATTCCGTAAAATCGGTGATGGAGATGCAGCTTCCGCAGTGAAGCGAGTTACAGGTGTATCCATCGAAGGCGGAAAATATGTTTACGTCCGTGGATTGGGTGACCGATATACAAAAACCGTTTTGAATGGCGTAGATGTACCAGGTCTGGATCCAGATCGAAATACCATTCAAATGGATATTTTTCCAACCAATGTGATCGACAATATCATTGTTTCCAAGTCTTTCACAGCTGACCTTCCTGCTGATTTCACCGGTGGGGTGGTAGATATCGAAACAAAAGACTTTCCTGAAGAAAAAGTTGCTAGAATCGGCATCTCTGGAGGCTACAATCCTTCCATGCACTTCAATAGCAACTATGTCAAGTATGACGGTGGCAAAACAGATTGGTTGGGCTTCGATGACGGAACCCGTGCCATCCCTACAGGAGGCCGTACCGATATTCCTCAGTATGCCGATGTGGTAGGCAATCCTAATTCCCCAGCAGGTCAGGAGTATCAAAGTATTCTTGGAAACTTCAATCAAACCTTGGGAGGCTTTAGAACCAACAGCATGATGGACTTTGGATTGAGCTTCTCTCTAGGTGATCAATTGGTTCGTCCAAAAGCTACCTGGGGTTATAATTTGGCTTTGACTTATAAAAACGACACCGAGTTTTACCAAGATGCAGAGTTTAATCTCTATGGAAAACCAAGAGAGTCAACTGAAACAGAGCTTGAAGCACTCGAAAGACAGCGTGGGGACTACGGTGTCAACAATGTCCTTCTAGGAGGTATTGCCGGAATTGCCCTAAAGACAGAGGCTTCTAAATTCAGGTTGAATTTCATGCACCTTCAGAATGGTGAGACGAAGGCCGGTGAGTTCGATTTTGTCAACACGAACCTCGGAGCAAACTTTGAGGCTAAGCAATATAACTTGGAGTATTCTGAGCGAGCCTTAACCAGTATTCTTCTTGGAGGTACGCATTATTTAAATGGTAGAGATTGGGAAATCAACTGGAAAGTGGCACCTACTCGTTCCAGTATTGAAGATCCAGATGTTCGATTCACTCGATTCAGAATACCAAATAATACAGTGGGAACAGAGGTAGGTCTTCCAACACGAATTTGGAGATTCTTAGAGGAAGAAAATCTAGTGGGTAAATTGGATCTGACTAAGCAAGCTTTCCTTTTTGAGCGCGATGCCAAGGTGAAGTTTGGTGGAAATTATGTCTACAAAAACCGAGATTTTGACATTCAAAGCTTCCAGTTTCCTACTGGGAATGCTGATTTGAATGGGGATCCTAATCAAATCCTAGCTCCAGAAAATCTCTTTTCTGCGGAAAATAGAAACGGGGTAAGATACAACCCGGACTTTATTCCAAACAATCCTAACCAGTACAACTCAAATGTGACCAGCTATGCAGGATATGTATCAGCTGAGTTGCAGCCGGCAGAGCGTCTTAAGGCAATTGCTGGGGTGAGAATGGAAAAATACACGCAGTTCTATACCGGTACCAACCAAAATGCGACGATCGTATTTGATAATGAGCGAGTACTTGATGATTTGGACTTCTTCCCTACGCTTAACTTAATTTACAGCTTGAAGGAAAATCAGAACATTCGACTTTCTGCTTCACGCACGATCGCTAGACCTTCTTTCAAGGAGTTGTCTTTTGCCGAAATTTTGGATCCAATCACAGGTCGTACCTTTATCGGTGGCTTGTTCGAAGAGCGAACAAATGGTGGAACGGAATTGCTATGGGATGGTAATCTGACTGCAACCCGAATCAATAACTTTGATCTTCGATGGGAAGCATTCCAGGAAAGAGGCCAAATGCTTTCTGTGAGTGCTTTTTACAAAACCTTTGACCGTCCTATCGAAATCGTACAATTCCTTTCTGATCCGGGAGCTTTCCAGCCTCGAAATGTAGGGAACGGTACTGTAGCTGGATTGGAATTGGAGTTTAGAAAAGAATTGGGCTTTATTTCTCCTGCATTCGAGAAATTTAGCTGGAATACTAACGTGACTGTGACTGAGTCTCAGATTAAGATGTCAGAATCTGAATTTAGATCCAGATCCTTGACTGCCCGTGAAGGAGAAGAGGTGAAAGATACTCGTGATATGGCAGGTCAAGCTCCTTACATTATCAATACAGGAATCAGCTACCAGGATTACAATTCTGGTTGGGAAGCGGGGATCTTCTACAACGTACAAGGCCCGACCTTGAACTTGGTAGGTTTTGGTAACCGTACAGATACCTATACTGTGCCATTCCATGCTTTGAATCTGAACGTGAACAAGTCTTTTGGTGCTGATGAGCGAATCCAGACCAGCTTTGGAGTATCCAATATTTTGAATGACAAGAGACAACTCGTATTCCGTTCATTCCAAGCTCAGGATCAGTTCTTCACGAACCTAGCACCTGGTACGGAGATTAGCTTTAGCTTCTCCTACTCATTCTAAGATATATTTTGAATTTTGGGAGCCGGTTTGCATTTAGCAGACCGGCTTTTTTATTGCCTTTCCAAAAATGAAATAAGCAATGGGGAGTTTCTCTCAATTGCTTAACTTCGGATCAAAGCGCTAGTTTTATTTATGTCTCACCATCACCATCATCATTCAGCATCCAAGAATTTGGGGTTGGCATTTTTTCTCAATTTGGCATTTACCATTCTTGAGTTGGTCGGAGGTTATTGGGTCAATAGTGTGGCTATTATTTCAGATGCCATTCATGATTTGGGAGATAGTATCTCCTTAGGGTTTTCGTGGTTGATGGAGCGAAAAGCTAAGTCTGCCCCGAGCAAGCGCTTCTCTTTTGGTTACCGTCGTTTTTCCCTTTTGGGAGCTTTGATCAACAGTATCATTTTGATTCTGGGGTCTGTTTTTGTAATCAAAGAGGCCATAGATCGATTGATCTCACCCGAAATGCCTGATGCTAAAGGAATGCTGATATTTGCTGTATTTGGAGTAGCTGTCAATGGCTATGCAGCTTGGAAGCTTAGTGGAGGCAAGACGATGAATGAAAAAGTGATTACCTGGCATTTGCTGGAAGATGTCCTTGGCTGGGTGGCAGTTTTGATTGCTTCTATTGCTATCTATTTTTGGGAAATTCCTCTTTTGGACCCCATTTTATCTTTGGCCATTACAGCCTTTATCCTATGGAATGTCATCAAACGATTGAAGGAGACAATCCTTATTTTTCTACAAAGCCAACCTGCTGAAATTGATCGTAAGAAAGTTGAGAAGGAGCTATTGGAAATAGCGGGAATCCGCTCCGTGCATCATACACATATTTGGTCTTTGGATGGAGAGCGACACGTGTTCAGTACCCATTTGAAATTAAAAAAGGAAACAGTACTCGAAGAGATCGCCACTATTAAACAGGAGGTAAAAAAGCGGCTTGAAAAGTTTCACTTTGAGCACATTACCCTAGAGACAGAATTAGAGGGAGATCCCTGTGAATTTGAATAGATCAAAATGGAAAATGACCAATTAATTGAACTTTGGAAGGAAGGGCGAACGCGATTCACCAATCTTTTGGATAAGGCTAAAGAAGCAGATTTAACCAAAAAACTTGGCGATAGTCCTAATTCAGCTGGTTTTTTGATTCGGCATATCGCAGAGGTTGAGCTGCTTTTTGCCAAAAATGTATTTGGGAAGAAAGATGTAAAAATCACCGCCAAAACACTGATTGCGGGGAAAGATACGGGAGAGTGGACCAATTTGGCTGAATTAAAAGACTTTGCTTTTTATGCAGGAGAGCATTTAGAAGCCGCAATTCAAGAGCAAAAAGATTGGTCCGAAACGGTTGAGACAAAGGAGTTTGGTAAAAAGATCAAATCAGAAGCTTTAGGAAGGATTCTTACACATACAGCCTATCATGCTGGACAGTTGGCTTTGGTCCTGAAGTACGGGAATTGATATCAAGTCAATTTCCTGATGATTTCTTCCGCATCGGGATATTGATTTAGCAAGAATTCTATATCCATCAACTCAAAATCTTGGAAATCGAATCCAGGTGCCACTACACAGGAAACTAAAGCGTAGCTATCCGGATGAGTCACTGTACTTCCAAAAATCGCATTTGCAGGCACTAGTTGCTGTGGTGAGCAGCCAGATTCTCCCACTGGTCCCAGGGGTAAAATTTGATGGCCCTTTTCTCCTAAAATATGAACCGATAAGGGGCTCCCTTCATGCCAAAACCAATGCTCATCACTTTTGATTCTGTGGAAGTTGGAGTGATTTTCGGAGGTCAGAAGAAAGTAGATGACAGTAGCCAAGTTTCGCTTTCCGGACTTTGTTTCTAGCATCTCAATACTTCGGTAGGTTTCTGCAAAAAAACCTCCTTCGGGATGAGGCTGAAGTTTGAGCTCCTCGACTAGTTGGGCGATGCGTTTCTGGCTATCCATTAGGAGTAGTGCTGGACTAAGATATCAACGATTCGCTCAGCAGTTTTTCCATCCCACTTAGGGATTCCTTGGTATTGCTTCCATTCCCCTGCCATGACCTTTTCCAGATAGGGCTTTAGCTTCGCTGGGTCTGTTCCCACCAGCTCATTTGTTCCTAAGTGGATGGTTTCGGCTCTTTCGGTATTGTCACGGAGCGTAATGCACGGGACATTCATGACGGAAGCTTCTTCGGTGATACCTCCTGAGTCAGTGATTACCCCTTTGGCATTTTTGACGAGGTAATTGAACTGCAAATAGCCAAGCGGTTCGCAGAGGTGGAGATTAGGTGAGGATATTCCCAAAGCTTGGAGGTTTTTGGCTGTACGGGGATGCACCGGGAAGATAATCGGTAGACCCTGTGTTCCCTCCAAAATGGCTTCAATCATGGCCTTAAGCTTTTGTTCCTGATCCACATTGGCAGGTCTGTGCATGGTCATGACAAAGTACTCCTTCGGCTCCAGTTGCTCGAAAAGTTCTCCTTCAGGTTTCTCAAATCGAGGCATTTGAGCCATGAGTGTATCGATCATGGTATTGCCTACGTAGTGTATTTTTTCTTCTGAAAAGCCACTTTTTCGCAAGTTTTCATTGGCGATTTCGGAGGTGGTGAAAAAGTGATCCGTGATGGAATCGGTGACCATTCGATTGATCTCCTCCGGCATGGTCAAGTCACCGGAGCGAATTCCTCCTTCCACATGGGCTACATCGATGCAGAGTTTTTTGGCAGCAATGGAGCAGGCCAAGGTACTGGTGACATCACCCACTACAAGTACCAGATTGGTGGGATTTTCCAACAACTCCTTTTCAAATGCTACCATGATAGCGGCAGTTTGCTCGGCTTGGGTACCGCCTCCGCCACCCAGATTGGAATCAGGCTCGGGAATATTGAGTTGCTCAAAAAAGTCTCCCGACATCTTTTTATCATAGTGCTGACCTGTGTGAATCAGACGGAATTTGATTGCTGGGTTTTTAGCTTGTTGCTTTTGTAATTGGTGGATGATGGGGGCGATTTTCATGAAGTTGGGTCTCGCTCCCGCCACGATCGTAAAAGTGGGCATGAGATTTTTTAAAATTTTATCCAAAAGTAAAAAATTAGGAGCAAGCGACCTGATAATTTGCGAGGATTATCTGCTTCAATTCTGGCTCCTTTTTTGTTTCTTTGTCAATCAAAGATTTTAGGTAATATTCATGAATTCAGCTTTTTGGAGAAGAGTAGTAGGGGCGTTTACAATCTTGATTCTTGCTTTCTTGAGTTCATGCACAGATACTTTGGAGCGTTCTGAGGTGGTGTATGACAATGATTTTTCAAATCTTGATTTAGCAGGCTTTGAAAATGGAAAGCTTTTTATCTTTCAGAATGATACGATTGCCGGCTTTTATCACAATGAGGAGGTTTCTGTGCAACTGGAAAATTTGCCCTCTCATAATATGCTGAAGGTCACTACCGAAATCCTCATTCATGATAGCTGGGATGGGAATCCTGAAGATGGAGTTTCCGGTCCTGATTATTGGTTTTTTGGTTTGGATAATACTGAGATCTTCCGAACTACCTTTTCCAATTCACCGTGTGAGTCGACTTTTTGCCTTTATCAATCTTACCCCAATAGTTATTTCCGACAAAATCGACCCAAAGATGGAGCGATTCAAACCAATCTGCCTGGACTTTGTCTGTTTGGGGCTTTTAGTAATTATACCACACGCTATCGAATCGAAGAGATTATTCCTCATTCCAATAATTCTGTGAAGATTTTCTGGAATAGCGAATTGCGACAAGAAGAAAACCCTAACCCTGCTTGCGATGAGTCTTGGTCTTTGGCTAGAGTTACTGTGGAGGCATTTGTAGTAAATTGAGATGATGGGCAAAAAAGGACATATTGCATTGATTTTTTGGATTTTCCTGATCGGAAATGTTTCTGCTCAGACCATTCCTTTAGGCATGCCGGTGTTGGATGATTACCTCCGGAGAGCCCAATTATTAGGTCGGGTAGATTCTGCTTCCAGCTGGATGATTAGACCTCTCTATCCTACGGAAGCCTTTGGCGTCAAGGATGGCTTTGATCTCGACAGCTCTGTAGTGGACTTTGATCAAAGTAGATTTCATCGGTTCGTGGATGTGGATTCCGCCCGACAGTTGAAGTTATTGATGCTGCCGGCCAGTTACCGCCTGCAATACAATTCGACTTATGCTTTTGGAGTCAATGATGGGGCCATGATTCCTAACAGGGGATTTCAGCAAGTTTTATCCTTTGGAGCCTATGCGGAGTTTGGCAAGTGGTCCTTACAGTTTCAGCCGGAGATCTTGATGGCTCAAAACAGAGACTACATCGGGTTCCCGATTGAGCATCAGGCCACGGTGCTGTTTTATTATGAGTACATGAATCGGATAGACATGCCGGAACGATTTGGCAATAAGAGTTTTAATCGCTTCTATCTGGGGCAGTCAAGCTTACGATATAATGTCAAGGAGTTTTCGATCGGAATGTCCACTGAGAATCTTTGGTGGGGACCGGGAAGGAGAAACTCACTTCTTTTAGGCAATAATGCGCCGGGTTTCTTTCATTTCACAGTGAATACCCGGAAACCTGTCATTAGCCCAGTGGGATCATTTGAGGGGCAGTTGATCAGTGGCTTTTTGAATTCCACAGATTTTCTTCCGCCACACCCGGACTATTCCATTCAGCAAAATCCAGTTTACATTCCCAAACGGGAAAATGGCAACCGTTACCTTTCTGGAATCGTCTTGACCTATCAGCCCAAGTGGGTTCCAGGTTTATTCCTTGGCTATGGAGCCACGAATCATCTCTATCGGGATGAGGTGCAGGTGATGGGAGACATTCTACCCATTTTCAACGGTCGCAAAGGGCCGGAAAATGTCTATGACCCGGTTCGTGATAGAAGACAACAGTTTTCTTCAGGCTTTTTCCGTTGGTTGAGTCCTGAGGGACATTTCGAATTTTATGGAGAGTACGGGACCCGAGGGAATAGTCGTAGGGTAAGCGATTTTATGATTACTCCTGAAAAGGGGAGAGCATTTACTTTTGGGTTTTCGCACTTGATGGCATTGGGTAAACCCGGCAATTACTTCCAAATCAGCTCTGAAATGACTCAAACAGGTCAGACGATTCGTGAGGAGATCAGACAGCTAAGGACTTGGTACATTCACGATCATGTTCGCCATGGCTACACCCATCAAGGTCAGGTGCTTGGAGTAGGAAATGGTCCGGCAAGTAATCAGATTTTTGTAGAGTTTGCCTGGGTAAAGGATATGAATCGCCTGGGTTTTCAGATGGAGCGAATTGTTTACAACAATGATTTCTACTATTACCGCTATGAGGCTTCGAAGGATTTCCGAAATAAGTATGTGGACTTAGTGCCTTCCTTAGTGGCAGATTGGCGGTTTGGGAATGTACTAGTTAGCGGAAGATTCCAGTATGTGAATACTTTGAACTATAAGTGGTTTCTAGAAAATCAACCCGATCAGTATTTTGTACCAGGCTATGACCGAAAGAATTTCGTAGCCAATTTGGGCGTAGCTTATTTATTTAGATAAGATGATTGCAGAAAAAAATAAAGTCATTACCATCTCCTATCGCTTGCTTGCGGATGATGGAGATTCCGGAATGGAATTTTACGAGGAAGTTACTTCCGAACAGCCTTTCGCCTTTCTTTTTGGCCAACAGTACATCCTTCCCAAACTAGAAGAGGCTATTGCAGGCAAAGAGGCAGGTGAGACTTTCTCGGTTTTTATTGATTTTGAAAATGGATACGGTGATTATCTCGAAGAGCGGAGGGTAATTATTCCTAAAGCCAACTTCAAGGAAGAAGGGAAAAAGAATAAGGATGTCCTCCGTGTGGGGAATGTCATCCCCATGAAAGATGATCAGGGAAACCAAATGCGTGGAGAAATCATCAAAGTGGATTACATGGGAGTTCATATGGATTTCAATCCTCCGCTGGCTGGCTATGATTTGCAGTTTGACGGAAAGATTGAATCAATCCGGGAAGCTACTCCTGAAGAGATTGAGCACGGGCATGCACACGGTCCGGGTGGTCATCAGCACTAGTTTATAGGGCATTTGACTTATTGATTGGAGCGCTTAGGGTTAATTCTTTTGTGTATAAGTCATTGATTCATGCAAAAAGTATTAACCATCATCAGATTATTAGCTCTGATTGTATTTATTCTGATTTTTCTACTCTAGAGAAATAATGGAGTCGAGAAATTTCGGGTGAAATTATTTTTTCCCTAAGTCGGTTCCTGAGCTCTTGTAAGCCTGATCAATAGTCAACTCATAGAGTCCTTCAATTCGCTCGGAGGGATAGAGTTCCAAGGCTTTCTTAAGCTGAACCTCCGAGATTCGGTATGCCTGTTGGTTGAAGTGAAAAATTGCATCGTTGTAATACTGCAATCCGGCTAATTCGCGAAGATTGATCGATCGAAAAATGGTCTTATCGCTGTAGTCTATTTCGGTGGAACCAATTCGCTGATTTAGCGAAAGGTAATAGGAGTCCTCTTCCGGCTTGTAGGCATCAATATACTTTTTGACCTCCGATGATCGTGATATCATTCCGCCGATTTTCAGTGTGCTTTCCAATACGACCGGTTGCTCATCAATCGTTAGCATCGTGAAGACATGGTAATCGGTTTCGATGATTTCAAAATCAAATCCGTATCTGTCAAGAATCATTCCCAGTACAGCCGTTCCACTGACACAGTCGAACTTTCCAGACTCCATCATTTCATTGAATGTGGCGTGCTGCTGGTATTTTTTAAAAAGCTCTTTATGGGATAATTGAAAGGCATATCGAATGAAACCCATCGATTCTCCTTTCTTTTGGAATTTGTGGTCAAGTTTGGCTAAAAAGCTTTCCCATTTCTGCTCGGGAAAATCTGAAATGGGATGAACTGCACGAAATAACGCTAGTTCTTGATCTGAAGATAGGCCTTCCTGCCAAAGTTCCTTTTCTACAGTCGAGTCAAAAAGTGTTTCTGGGCTTTGGGCAAAGGTCAGTTGGGCTGCTGATTTTATAATCAACAGACAGGTAAGTCCGATGATAAGCCCAAGATTCTTCATTTCTCTGTAATCCCAATGTTAACTTATTTTCTTAAAGTTAACAATTTGGTAACATTAGAAACAAGAGAATGAGGTAAAAGTTTTAAAAAAGGCTGTTTTGGAGCGCTGGGGATATTATTGGTATAGCTTGGTATTCGGGGAGTAGGGAGTGAAGTAAGTGGTAAATAGGGTTGGAAGGTTTGAAAGAGGGAAGGTTTGCTGAAAATTTTGAATCTCGATTCAAATCTGTTCTGGGGCTCGTATTTCGTACTTCGTATTTCGTAGATAGGGTTTGAAGGTGCAAAGGTTGGAAAGTTGGATAAAAATTGGATTTCATTTCAAATCCTGCTCACACACATTCTTCATACCTCGTAATTGGAATTTAAGATGAGCCTGGGAGAAACCCTCAACTTTAACTTGTTTATCTATATTTTACAGAAAAAGCCCCCTACAATCTATTCATGATGATAGGGTTCGCCACGAAGAATGGTGAAGGCACGGTAGATTTGTTCGGCTAAAAATATCCGGATCATCTGATGAGAAAAGGTCATTTTCGAAAGGGAAATCTTCCCGTTTGCCCGCTGGTAAACAGCATCTGAGAAGCCATAAGGCCCACCGATCACAAGAACCAACTGCTTGATACCGACATTCATTTTTCCTTGAAGAAAGGCAGAAAACTCCATCGAAGTCATGCTTTTCCCTTTTTCATCCAAGAGGATTACCCAGTCAGTAGGGCTGATTTTTTTAAGGATTGCTTCTCCTTCCTTCGATTTTTGCTGGCTTTCTTGGAGGGATTTGGTGTTTTTCAGATCAGGGATGATTTCCCAATCCAATCGAATGTAATGTTGTAGTCTTTTTGAGTAAAGCTCTTGCAATTCAAGAATGGCAGAATGATCTGTTTTGCCGATAGCGATAATTTTAAGCTGCATTTGAAATGGTCCTAGGTGATAAAGAGGGCTTTTAGGTTTAAATCAATTTTTTACCGTTTAAAAATCTTCAATCGAATTTAACAAACATATTAATAATCAAACTGTTCTACTCTCACAAACCAAAATCAACTATCATGAAAAAAGTAGTAAGTATGATTGCGATGGCAATGTTTTTCGTTGCCTCCTCATTTGCCCCAAAAACAGATTCAGTTCACGAAGTAGAAGCTGATATCGTAGATTTGGCAGTAAGTACCGATTTCTTGTCAACTTTAGTTGCTGCTGTGAAGGCTGGTGACTTGGTAGACGTATTGAAAGGCGATGGTCCTTTTACAGTTTTTGCACCAACCAATGATGCTTTCGCAGCACTTCCAGCTGGTACACTTGAAAGCCTTTTGAAGCCAGAAAACAAAGAAAAGCTTGTAGCGATTTTGACTTACCATGTCGTACCTGGAAAGGTGATGTCAACTGACCTTAAGAATGGTCAGAAAGCTAAAACCGTACAAGGTGGAGAAGTAACTGTTACTTTGAAGGATGGAAAAGCGATGATCAACGATGCTACTGTGACTGCTGCTGATATCGAAGCAGACAACGGAGTAGTACACGTGATTGACAAAGTGATTCTTCCAAAGATGTAATCAACTTCTATAAAACTTTAAAAGCCTGTTTGGATCTGATTCCAAACAGGCTTTTTTCATTTTATCAGCTCTTTTCGCTTTAGAATTGTCTCTAAAAATTTCCGCTCATTTTCAGAGTTGAAGATTTTGTAGGGTAAATGAATAAACTGAGCTTTGGATAGATAAAGTACAAAGGCGTCTTTAGGCATTTCAGCTTTTTTGATCATATTCCACTGAATTGGCATGCCTTGTTTGGTATTGACTTTCATCATGATTTGACGAGAATCTATTTCGTAAGCTAGTTTCTCAAAAATCACCTTGTTTTGTTCCATTTGGGTTACACCCGCGAATTGAATTACCCAAAAAAGCACATAGAGACCATATCCAAGCAATCCGCCGATAATCCACCAAATCGATGGAATCCAAAAGTAGCCGCAGCAGATAGCCAAAGCGATAAGGATAACCCACCATTGTTCTTTGAGTACATTCACAAGGCCCATCTTGATGTAGGTACCAGTTGGAAGTTGGTATTTTTTTGTTTTTATAATCATTTTATGGTCTTTTTCAGGGCGCAAATATCCATGTATCCGTGGGATTAACCAAATCACTTGCAAAGGTTCTGAAAGTCTAATCCAAACAAAATGGCTTTCGGATTGCTTCGAATAGTGTATTCAATTAACTTAAGAGAAATTATTTGGGTATGAGTAGCTTGATGATCAATCTTTTCTTGGCGGGCTTTGCATATGTTATCATCATATATTTTGTCGCGATGATGACCAAAAACAGCCTGCGAAATGGAAAGAATGGAAGTGATGATGGAGATGGGGGAATCGAGAACTTCAAGCCTCCCAAAATCGATTTACCTCCCGGAGTCATCTGGCCTAAAGACTCACCAAAGAAAACCAAACCTGATCCGGTAGAACTCTAGCTACATTTGGGACAAATACCAGTCACCAATAAGCTCATTTCTCGCTTTTTATATCCTTTGGGTAATTTCACTCCGGGCAAGGAAATATCCTCTAAGCAGCTAGTATCTCCGCAAACCTCACATTTGAAATGTACATGCTCATGATCGTGATCATGTTCATCCTCATGGGAGCAGAGAGCATATTTTGTGGCCCCGCTATCATCCAAAACTTTATGAATAATATCTTGCTCTAAAAAAGTATTGAGCGTTCGATAGATCGTCACCCGGTCAAAGTTACTCTTGAGTTTTTCTTCCAAATCACTGTGTGCCAAGGCTACCTGCCGATCCAAAAACTCCTGAATGATGTCTAATCGACAATCTGTGATCCGGAGCTTATGACTTTTTAATATTGTATGTGGGTTGACCATATCGTAGCATTCCAAATTACTAATATAAATAAAACGAAAAAAGGGCTTCCTTTCGGAGGCCCTTTTCAAGTATTTTAAAAGAATCTTACTTAGGCTCGAAAATCATATCGATGCGGGCATCCAAATCCTCTAAGTGTAACTTCGACATGCGGTCGGAAGTTCTCGGAATGGCTCCTTTTATTTGTCTTTGGAGGGTTTTCAGTTCTCCTCTTACCATTGGTCTGATGTCAGACTGAGAAGCATTGATCTGAGGTCCAAGGAATCTACGGAACTGGGCAGGTACTTCTACTTCTCCAGTCATAAGAAGCTCCAATCGCTCAATGTGTGCACGCTGCAGTGCTCTTCTGTGCACATCGATGCTAGAGCCTCTGCTCAATTCTGTCCAAATTCCTTTGCGGAGATCATCGAATAGCTCAGTCATTCTGTAAGCCTCGCTTCCGTTAAGTGCTTCATTTTCGATCACTCTACCCAAGCGTCCCCACTCAAGGATTCCATTGAGTGTATTTACTTGTAGGCTACGGATTCGCTCTAGAGCACCGAAATCTCCTGTACGGGCAATGATTTCTTCTTCCATCAACCAGCTTGGAGTCTGGAAGAGGTTTTCATTCAAGAAAGCCACAGCTGACTGCTGCATTTCTTTAGAATTGTGTGTGTACACTGGCTCTTCCTGACCTGAAGCGCGATAGACTTCCATCACACCACCTACGTGAGTTCGGACATGTCCCATGTATCGGTTGAATTGACCCAAAACTTGGCCATACATTTCCTCTAGATCCCTAAAGTCCTTATAAGGCTTTTCTTCCTCACGTGTCCACTCCATCAGGTTTGGCATGATACGCTTTAGGTTTTTGATACCATACTCAGATGCAAGCATGGAGTTGTCACCCAAATCTTCGCTCTGAGTGGTAGGATCGTAGCTATTACCTTGACGACCATATCGGTAGACAGGATCTCCCTGCTTCTCCATGATCCACTTGTCAAGTGTTGCTTGCTCTTCTTCTGGAGTGCTGGCCTCAGGTATTGGCTTGTAACCCCACATGATCGCATACTTATCGTATGGTCCCACATCCGGCATCAAAGAAACACCCTCGTCTTCCGGCTGTGCTACATAGTTGAATCGTGCATAATCCATGATAGATGGAGCTGTTCCCATTGTTTTGGTGAATTCCGGATCACGAAGTTTCTCGACCGGATAAGCATTGGAGGATGCGAAGTTGTGTGGAAGACCTAGTGTATGTCCCACTTCGTGCGCAGATACAAATCGGATCAATCGTCCCATTACTTCGTCCTTAAACTTCACGCTACGAGCTTCAGGATTTACAGCTGCGGTTTGAATGAAGAACCAGTTTCTCAATAGGTTCATCACATTGTGATACCAGCCGATATCAGATTCGATGATTTCACCTGATCTTGGGTCGGATACGTGTGGCCCATATGCATTTTGAATATCAGAAGCGAAATAACGGATCACAGAATAGCGTGCATCTTCTGGACTCCAGCTTGGATCTTCTTCCGGGCTAGGAGCTTCTTTGGCGATGATAGCATTTTTGAAACCTGCAGCTTCAAAAGCCTTCTGCCAGTCCTCAACACCCTGCTTTAAGTAAGGAACCCACTTCTTAGGAGTTGCTGGATCGATGTAATAGACGATCGGTTTAACTGGCTCAACCAATTCACCTCTCTTGAACTTCTCCATATCTTCCGGCTTGACTTCCAGTCTCCAGCGATCCAGGTATCTTCTGGATTCAGCTTTTTGTGCGTCAGCACCATAGTCTACATATGATCGGCTAAACCAGCCTACTCGTCTGTCTGATAATCGCTGCATCATTGGCTCCTTTGGCAGCAGGACCATAGAAGAGTTCATCTCTAAGGTAATCAATCCGGTAGAGCTGTTTGATGGAGGATTTTGCGCTGTATAAGTCATTACATAGCGAGCCTCAATATTGATTGGGTAGGTGTGAATGTGCTTAATGTAAGATCGATCACTATCCAATCGCTGTACTCTGTACTGTGTACGTCTGTTGCGCGGTAAGCCTAAAGCCTGTACATCCTTAGCAAAGAGATCCGTCGCTTCGATGACGATTCCGGTAGAATCAGTTGCGTTGGACTTGACGTCAAATTTTTGAAGGATGGGCTCCAAATTGGAGTTTTTCACCGCCTGAGCGATTGGAAGAGAATCAGCTGCAAAATTGTCAACCGAAACTACTTTCAGGAGAATCATATCTCCTTCTTTCTCCCATCGTAGCATCATGGTATTGGTACGCTCGCCACCATAACCTAGTCCGTCAGCGGTTTTAGCAATGGTAGTGACCATAAGCATATCTCTGCCAAGCAAAGAGTCTTGAAGCTCATAGAAGTATTTATCATCTATTTGATGGACTTTGAAAAGCCCTTCCATAGTTTTTGCCTCCTTGGTGATGACATCCTTGTAGGGTTTAGGTCCCTTTTTGTTGCCATTGCCATTGGAAGGCTTAGCTGCGGGGGCTGCGGGAGTATTTTTGGCATCTTTTTTCTTTTTCCGCTGCGCAAAGCTGTCCTCGGAATAGAACATAACACCAAGAATTCCCACTAGAAACATTAATCTCCTGAGAAATTTGGGTAGTGAGTTTTTCATAAACCTTATTTTTATTTTCATTTAAAGTAACTTTCAAAATTAAGCTTGTGCACCCATCCGAACTTATTATTTGATGGGCGGTTAATAATTAAAATTAAAGGCAGAACCTTGGGAATTAGGAAAAATATTGGAATTGTAGGGGGAGGGCTTGCCGGCTTGGTTTCTGCATATCTACTGGCCAAAAACGGACATTCGGTCCAGCTTTTTGAGAAAAAAAACTATCCGTTTCACCGTGTTTGCGGTGAATACCTATCCAATGAAGTGGTCGATTTCCTCAAGCGTGAAAGTCTCTTTCCGGCATCCTTGGATATTCCACAAATCGATATTTTTGAGTTTTCGGATACTTATGGGCAGAATGTCTTGGCCGATTTGGATCTAGGAGGAATTGGTATCAGTCGCTTTGTCCTAGATGATTTTTTATTTCAAAAAGCAAAGGCCGCCGGAGCCACTATTCATACGGGCATTCAGGTTCAAGAAGTGACTTTTATTGATGAAGGAAGCTTATTTGAAGTTACTTTGGCTGATGGGAAGACTTTTTCTTTTGATTATGTCATTGGTGCTTTTGGAAAGCGGTCTCGGATTGATTCAGAAATGGGGCGGGCTTTTACGCAAAAGCGTTCTCCCTTTATTGGCGTCAAATACCATATCCGGATCGATCGGCCAAGAAATGTGGTGGCTTTGCACAATTTCAAGCGGGGCTATTGCGGTATCAATGCAGTAGAAGGTGATCGCTTTAATCTTTGCTACTTGGGTAGAAGAGAGGATTTACGGAAATATGGTTCTATCCCTGATATGGAGCGGGAAATTTTATGGAAAAACCCCCATTTGAATCGGATTTTTCAGGAAGCTGAGTTTCTTTTTGACAAACCTGAAGTCATCAACGAGATTTCTTTCGAGAAGAAATCACCCGTGGAGCAGCATATCCTGATGACAGGTGATGCAGCTGGTCTCATCACCCCGCTCAATGGAAATGGGATGGCGATGGCTATTCATGCCGCTTATTTGGTGGCTGAGACTATAGACCAATTTGACAAGCGGGAAGAAATCGAATCAAATTACCGAAAAGTGTGGAAGGAGCATTTTGAAAATCGCCTCACTCTAGGAAGGTGGCTTCAGCGACTTTTTGGATCGAATATGACTTCATCTTTCGCCCGAAAGCTTTTGGCTGACTATCCCTATTTCTCCAGAAAAATAATTCAAAATACTCACGGAGAGCCTTTTTAATACCCAAACACCTGCATCACTTGGGTGTATTCCAAAAAGAAATAGATGAAGAAAGCATTCAAGACGATCGCCGAAATCCAATTCATTCCCATCGCCCAGGAGTAAGTAGCATAGCGATCAGGCTGTTTGCGGACAAAGGCAAACCAAATCAAGAAATACAGTACGATGGGAGCCATGGCTCCCAAGAATACCCAAAGTATAGGCTCTAGACCCTTATCTAGAAAATACCAGCCAAAGCCTACGCCCGTAAGTGTGAAGAATAATGCTGAAAAGGAAAAGGTCCCGATTATTCCCAGTTTTCTACTTAAAGTCATATCCCCACGTCTTGCATCCTCGGAGTGCTGATAGACTTGTGTGAGGGGGTAATTCCCCCAAAGCATCAAAGAGGTAAGAAATCCCGGGATCACTACATGGGACTTAACTATGACATCCCATCCAAAATCACTCAGTCCCGCATAGGCCATGGCAAAAGTAAAATAGCCCTGAAAAAGCCCGGCGATTAGCCAACTTAGCCAAGGATATTTCTTTAGCCGGATGGAAGGATGTGAATAGGCCATGCTGACTAGTCCATAGACGAGAATCATACTTGCAAATTCCCAGTTGATCAGCCATCCTAAACCAATGGCTATCAGGAAAAAAACCATGGATAAAGCCCATAGGTCTTTGGTGACAGTGGGTGGTTTTTTCAAACCTCCAATGCTCTCAGTATCCTTGTCATAGTAGCTGTTGTATCCATTGGAAGAAGGGTAGAGAAAAAGATGTAAGGCTAGGAAAACATACAATAACCTACTTTCATTGAGATTTGGTGTAAGTCCTAAGGCAAACAGAAATACCGGCATCAAAAAGAGTGAAAAAGGGATGCGGAGGTGAAGAATACTGGATCGGGTAATCATAGAATGAATAACCTTTGCGTTAAATTTAGGTTTCCTAAGAAGTGCTTCTAATGTAAAGATTATCCGCTAACTTACCTGCATGCCTTTTATCAATCGTATCGGTCGGGCCAATCCCGGCAGTCCTGTTGCCCAAGAATCCATTGCCAAATTCATGAAAATTGCTCATGGATTGGATGCTTTGGAAGGGAGGAAACTTGATTTTTTATATCGAAAGTCAGGTATTCAAAGTCGCTACAGTGTGCTGGAAGATTTTGAGCAGGATTCGGTGGAGGATTTCTCTTTTTTTCCAAAAAATGAAACCCTGGAACCCTTTCCAGGTACAAAAGCCCGGATGGATGTTTTCGCCAAAGAGGCACCGAAGATTTCGCTGGAAGCTGTCCAAAACTGTCTAAAAGATTCTGCGGTTCAGCCTAGTGAAATCACGCATATGATCTTGGTGTCTTGCACAGGTATGCTTGCTCCCGGGGTCGAGATGCAATTGATGGAAGCGCTAGGGATGAATCCGGCCACAGAACGCTATTGCATTCATTTTATGGGTTGCTATGCAGCCTTTTCAGGAATCAAATTAGCCGATAAAATCCTTCGCGCCGAGCCGGATGCCAAGGTGCTTTTAGTAGCAGTAGAACTTTGTACCCTGCATTTTCAGAAAGCGTACACAGAAGATAATTTATTGGCCAATTCTCTGTTTGGAGATGGAGCGGCTGCGGCCTTGCTTTCCAATCAGGCGGAAGGCTTTGAAATCAAGGATTATATTTGCGCCATCCTTTCACAGGGAGCCAAGGATATGGCTTGGAGTATCGGTGATTTTGGATTTGAAATGTCACTCAGCAAATATGTCCCCGGGATTTTGAATGAAGGAGTGGAGCAATTGAAGGCTGAATTTGAAAACCGGTTCAAGCTTTCAAAGATTCGAAATTTTGCCGTACATCCTGGTGGAAAGCAAATTTTGGAAAAGGTCCAAGAGGCCTTTGGATTTGATCCAAAGTGTAACCAACATGCCATGGGCATTCTTCGGCAGTTTGGCAATATGTCATCTGCTACTATTTTATTTGTGCTGCATGCTATGCTTTCGGATCAGTCACTTTCAGGAGACATACTGAGTATGGGTTTTGGTCCGGGACTGACACTAGAGACACTTTTGCTTGCTAAATCATGATTGATTTCTCCCAAAGAAGTACGCAGAAAGAGTGGATGGATGATCTGGAATGTGAAGGTGAGGTTTTGGAGCAAACTTTAAAGGAACTCAAGACCATCAATCGCTGGCTAGGAGGGAATCATGTCACTACCGATGGAATTCAAAAATTAATCAATGCGGGACCGCCAAAGGGCCGGTGGAAGGTAGTGGATATAGGCTGTGGAGGTGGAGATATGTTGCGTGTCATGGATGATTGGGCAGTCAAAAACAGTCAAAACATAGATTTTGAGGGAGTTGACGCCAATCCAAACATCATTGATCTCGCCAAAACTAGATTATCTGACAAACCTTCTATAAATTTGTCAGTACAAAATGTCTTCCAAGAGGCATTTGTGGAAGAAAAGGCGGACATCATTACTTGCACCCTTTTCACCCATCATTTTACGGATAGCGAATTAGTGGCCTTGCTTAGTACTTTGCTTCAAAAGGCCAATCTTGGGATCGTCATCAATGACCTGCACAGACATCCCCTAGCTTATCATAGCATTCGACTTTTGACCAAGGGATTTAGTAAATCCCCGATGGTTGTGAACGATGCGCCCCTTTCGGTGCTGAGAAGTTTTAGTCGCCAAGATTGGAATAATATCTTGGGTCAAGCGGGAATATCCGATTTTTCGCTCCGTTGGTTTTGGGCGTTTCGATGGCAAGTGGTGATTTCTGTTTGAAAATAGAATTTACTTTAACTTAAACTCGAATAGTATGGAAATTACACCAGAAATGGTCGATTCACTTATTGCACAAGGGATAGATCTTGTGTGGCTTATTATTCCCAAATTGATCTATGCGGCCTTATTTTACCTGGTAGGTCGATTTATTATTGGTAAGATTCTCAAGGGTTTCAATAGAGTGCTGGAAAAGCGTGACAAGAATCCCTCATTGAATGACTTCTTAAGTGGCGTGGTAAAAGCTGCGCTGTATGTTTCCCTTTTTATTGGAATTGCTACCGTCTTGGGAGTTCCCTTGACCTCTTTTGTGGCGATTTTAGGTGCTGCAGGTTTGGCCATTGGTCTGTCGCTGCAGGGATCCCTTTCCAATTTTGCTGGCGGAGTCTTGATCTTGGTATTTAAACCATTCAAGTCTGGAGATGTGATCGTCGCCCAAGGACATACAGGGGTAGTCAAGCAAATCGGGATTATTTATACCCGAATGACCACTTTTGACAATAAAGAAATCATCATCCCCAATGGTGGGCTGGCAAATTCGGATGTAGTCAATATGAGCACGCAGGAAACCCGAAGAGCTGATTTGACAGTGGGAGTGGCTTATGGTACTAATATCAAGGTAGCGAGAGAGACTATCCTGGATATTTTCAAAAATGATAAGCGGGTACATCAGGATCCAGAGCCAGTGGTTTTCTTGAATAATTTTGGCGATAGTAGCCTAGACTTGGTGGTCAGAGCATGGACCGATGCCGGAGATCTTTGGCCAGTGTATTTCGATACCATGGAGGCTATCAATACTGCCTTTGAGGAGAAAGGAATTGAAATCCCTTTCCCACAACGAGTGGTGCATCAGGGTAAAGACTGATGGCATTGGCATTTTCAAAAAAAGGAGGCTTTCGGGTCTCCTTTTTTTTTGGTTTAGTCTGAATTTGATTTGGAAAATGTCAGATTGAAAAGATGATGGCTGGTAAGCTCTGGGAAAGCTGGAGTAAAGTCTAGGCTTTCAGGTTCGTGGAGACACGAACCGGGGCAAAAAAACGCAAGCAAGTCGTAAAGCTTGTACCCCATCTGAGCTTAGAATAATTGTTTTACTGGGCGGAGTCCCAGAACTTGTATGGGAGTAATTACACCCAAATATCCTATGGAATTTGTAATTCCATTTCCTAGAGTTCAACCTCCCGAAATCGCTATGCTCATCGGAACAGCCACTTTAAGGTTGCTTAAACCAAAATGAATTCTATATTATTTCCCTAAGTTTCACCTAGGGCTCCACCACGATGGACAAGTTATTGAGAGTTCAATCCTTACAGGATCTTTTTCCAATCACTCAAAAGATCACCAGTGCTAACCCCAAAGGGGTCCAACCTTAAATAACCACGGGTGAAACCCGTGGATTTGGAAATCATCATCTATTCAAAATCACCCGACCCTTACGGGGTCGAACTTCTTTATTTGTTGCCTTTTTTCAATTCATTTCCGAAATTCAACTATTCTTTTTTCATTCAAAACTAATACGTTATGGCCACACATACTCAACTTTTATATCACTTTGTTTTTTCTACTAAGCACCGGGAACCCACTATAGTTCTTGACCATAAAAAGCGACTTTTTGCCTATATCCATCAACTATTAACCAATAAAAACTGCCATTTGTACCGGATCAATGGTATCGAGGATCACCTGCATATTTTGACACATGTTCACCCCACCATTTCAATTTCTTCTTTAATTAAAGACATCAAACTGGCAGCAGATGATTTTATCAAAAGGGAAGATATTTTTCCAAAATTCAAAGGCTGGCAAGATGGTTATGGCGCATTTTCAGAGTCCTATCTGGCCAAAGATCGATTAATCAATTACATCAAAAACCAGGAAGAGCACCATCGGAAAGTTTCATTTTTGGATGAATATAAGTCACTTTTGAAGGAACATGAAATAGAATTTGATGAAAAATACCTGCTTTGAGTTCAACCCTTTCAGGGTTGCCAAAACAAAATTGCTGCCATTCACTTTCCCTAGGTTTCACCTAGGGCTATTCAAATGTTCGACGGCTTCACCGTCTTTTCGCCATCGCGATTTATGATAAAAAATTCGACCCTGAGAGGGGCCTGCCTACCGGCAAAGGCAGGTCAAACCTCTTAATACCTGTGCCCCTCAGGCGTAGCCATGGGTGAAATCCATTAATTCAAAGTGAAAAATAACCGTATGCCTATCGACCCTGACAGGGTCGAAGTTTTACCTACCGACACCCACTTCCTAAGTCCCCCCTCATTTCAACAATCTCCATCAAGCCAAATCATCCACCAAAACCTTGTAGGTAGGATCTTCGATGATATTGACATCGATGATTTGGTCTGCCTTGGAAAGGAGCTTTCTACAGTCCGGACTCAAATGACGCAGATGGACTTTTTTACCCACCTTTTGGTAACGCTCGGTGATTTTATTCAGTGCTTCGATTGCTGACATATCCACCACCCGGCTTTCTTCAAAGTCGATAATCACCTCTTCTGGGTCATTCAATACATCAAACTTTTCGCCGAAGGCAGTCACCGAACCGAAAAATAAAGGTCCAAACATCTCATAGTGTTTCACGCCCTTTTCATCCACATACTTTCTAGCACGGATTCGCTTGGCATTATCCCAAGCAAAAAACAAGGCAGCCAAAATCACCCCGATCAATACTGCGAGAGCTAAATTATGGAGAACAGCAGTAATCAAAGTGACTAAAAACATTAAGAAAATATCCTTTTTTGGCATTTTGGTGATGGTGCGGAAACTTGCCCATTCAAAAGTCCCAATCGAGACCATGATCATCAATCCAGTCAAGGCAGCCATTGGTACTTGTTCGATTAGGCTAGAACCAAACACGATAAAGACCAAAAGCATCACTGCAGCGACAATTCCCGAAAGTCTTGCTCGGGCTCCAGAAGATACATTGATCAAGCTTTGGCCGATCATCGCGCAGCCACCCATTCCGGAGAAGAATCCGGAAGCAACATTGGCAGCTCCCTGTGCTATGGCTTCTTTATTACTTCGACCTCTTGTCTCGGTGATTTCATCGACAATATTGAGGGTCAAAAGTGACTCGATCAAACCAACCCCCGCCATAATCGCTGCGTAGGGGAAGATGATTTGTAAAGTCTCTAAGTTGAAAGGGATAGCCGGAATGTGAAAAGGAGGAAAACCACCTTTGATACTTGCCATGTCTCCCACTGTTTTGGTATCTATTCCAAAGGCTACCACAATTCCAAAGACTACTAAGATAGCTGTAAGAGAAGCGGGAACAGCCTTGGTGAGTTTGGGAAGTCCCCAAATGATCAACATGGTCAAGAGTACCAAGGCAAGCAGCATGTACAAGGTCTCTCCAGTAAGCCAGTTGCCATCTGCACCCTTAAACTGATCCAATTGAGACATGAAAATGATAATGGCAAGCCCGTTGACGAAGCCAAAAATGACCGGATGAGGAACCAAGCGGATGAATTTTCCCAGCTTGAGGCTACCTGCTAGAATCTGTATCAAACCGGAAAGAACCACTGCTCCAAACACGTATTCCACGCCATGCGTAGCCGCCAAGGTGACGATTACTACTGCAATAGCTCCTGTAGCACCGGAGATCATACCGGGACGTCCTCCAAAAATGGAAGTGACCAAGCCCATCACAAATGCCGCATACAAGCCGGTCAGCGGAGAAAGTCCCGCAATAAATGCGAAAGCAACTGCTTCCGGTATCAAAGCAAGGGCAACGGTCAATCCAGACAGAACTTCGGTTTTGTAATCTACTTTTTGGCTAAAATCAAATAGGTTGAAATACTTCTTCATAAGGCTGTTCAAATCAATGAAAGTGGAATGTTTTGGTGCATTGAGGTCCCGGGTCCAGACTGGAAGTCCAGCGCTACTTAGACAAATAGCAAAAATTAATGTGGCTTTTTTCGGGGCTTAAAGAATAACATTGCGTTGCAAAGGTAATGGAATTGTTTTTGCCAAAGAAAATTTTGAAATAGAGAAGGTGAATCTGACTGGCCTAAAGCCCTTTAAATCAGGCTTATCTCGGTTTGCAATCGATTTAGAGTCTGGAAGAAATCTTTGAAAGATATTCGTCTAATCCAAGTGGCCTCTGGCGAAGGTGACATTTTTTCGCACGAATGAATGGAAATGTGGCTTTTAGCCTCAGAGAGGTGTTTTAATAGTAGGGTCAGCTATTTGATAGAATAAACAGAGCTTCGGAGAGGCGATTTGATTAGTGTTATCCTTATTTTGGTTCGTGGAGACACGAACCGGGGCAGAGTTTTTAGGGTCAGGAAAACCGAATCACCGGATTTTATCCAATTCTTCACCGCAGTGGCGACAATACAGGTCATTTAATCCTAAACCTTCTTCTCCGCAGGAATGGCAGGCTTTCGTATGAATGATCTCTTCCGGCTTTCGTCTTTTGGCCATTTCAGAACTCACAATCCCAGTTGGTACAGCAATGATTGCATAACCCAAAAGCATAATCAGGGATGCGATAAACTGTCCAAGGGGTGTCTCCGGAGTGATATCTCCAAAACCCACAGTAGTTAAGGTGACAATTGCCCAATACATCCCTCTCGGAATAGAGGTGAAGCCAGCTGCCGGACCTTCGACGAGATACATCAGGGTTCCCATGATTAATACCACTGTCAATACAGTAAACAAAAATATCTGAATTTTGGCCATACTGGCCTTCAGCGATTCCTTGATAAAATCTGCCTCAGAAAGATATCGTCCGAGCTTCAATATTCGGATTACGCGCAAAAGGCGAAGTGCTCTGACCACGGTAAGCAACTGGATATTGACCACAAAAAAACTGAGGTAAACCGGGAGGATAGCCAGAAGGTCCACAATCCCAAAAAAGCTGGTAACATAGCGAAAGGTCTTGCTTGTCAGCCAAATACGAAGGATGTATTCGATTGTAAACAAAAAAGTGAAAAGGAGCTCCAAAATATAAAAAGTGTCTCCGTACACATCATGCAGCTCGCCAACTGAATCCAAGACGGCAACAAGTACGGAGCCAAATATGAGGGCTAAAAGGACTAGATCAAATGTGCGGGAAGCTTTGTCATTATGATCAAAGACAATCTGCGCAAGTCGCTTTTTGGTTAATTCCATGAGGGAAGATAAAAAAAATGAATTTCTGTTTTTACTGATCAGTCCAAAAAGTACACGCGCTTGACCCGGGTACTGATGTGGGTTAGTAGCTCATATGGAATCGTTCCGATGGCCTCAGCGAGGGGTGCCAGAGGAATCTCTGCTCCATAAATCAACACCTCATCTCCCACTTCAGCGTCGATATCGGTCACATCGATCATGACCATATCCATACAGACGTTTCCGATTACAGGTGCTTTCTTTCCTCTAATCAAAACATATCCCTTACCGTTGCTGAAGCGTCTGTCATAGCCATCTGCATAGCCAATGGGCAAGGTTGCTATTTTACCGCCAACCGGAAGTCTTCCTTTTCGAGAGTATCCAACACTTGCCCCTGCCGGTAAATCTTTGATTTGAGAAATAGTCGTCTTCAATTGACTGATGGATTGGAGTTCGGATGAGTAGTTTCCGGTGACTTCCACGCCGTAGAGACCTATGCCCAGACGAACCATATCAAATTGATAATCCGGAAAGGCTACGATTCCAGCCGAGTTGAGTGCGTGAAGTAGTGGTTTTTCGGGTAGGAAAGCAGAGATTTCTGCACTCATTTCCTCAAAATCTTTCAACTGACTAATCGAATACTCTTTTTCGTGGGACTCATCAGCAGCAGCCAAATGGGTATAGATGGACGCGATGCTAAGCTGGGGATATTCTTGAATGAGCTTTTTGAGGTCCTCCATATGAGCTTTTTCAAAACCCAATCGATGCATCCCTGTATCCAAATCCAGATGAATCTTCATGGCCTGACCTCCATGCTTGGACCATTCTCCTACAAGCTGAAAAAATTCCAAACTAAACACTACCGGTTCCAATTGATATTCCTGACAAAGACTCAGGGACTCTTCAGCGGGATTGAGAACCATGATGGGTAAGTGTATGCCCTGCTGTCGCAAAGCCACTCCTTCGTCTGTAAAGGCAACTGCCAAATAATCTGCTCCCAAAATCTGAAGGTGATTGGCGATCTCCGGAGCCCCGCCTCCATAGGCAAAAGCTTTGACCATGACCATGACCTTGGTTTGGGGTTTGAGGAGCTTTTTATAAAAATTGAAATTATGGGTCAGGGAATTCAGATTGATTTCCAGAGTTGTTCCATGGATTCGCTGCTGCAGCTGATTGACAATTTTTTCAAACTCAAAAATCCGCGCCCCGGTAATCAGAAGCAGATCATTTTCGAAATTGAATGAGTTGAGTTCTGCTTGCAAACTTTGGGTAGTTGGAAACCAAGAGAATGAACTGATTTGGTCATTTTCTAAGGTTTGAATCTCTTCACCCACCCCAATGATCAAGTCCAATTGGTGATTCTTCAAAATTTCTGAAGCCTCTTGGTAGATTTGGGCTGCTTCCCCCTGTTGCAAAAAATCGGATAGAATTAGAATTTTCCTGCGCTTGGGTCGCTGCTGCTTCATAAAATCCAGAGCAACTCTCAGTCCACCCAAGTCATGATTGTAAGTGTCATCGATGAGTAAGCATTCCCGTATGCCCGCCTTTAGAGTCAGGCGCATGTCCACCGGTTTGAGATGACTTAGACCTTCTTGAATCTTTGGAGCTGGCAGACCCAAAGTCAAGGCTGCAATGATGCAATGGGTGATATTTTCTAAGGAAGCTGTGTCACGAAGCTGTGTCCGAAAAGTATGCGTGGACAGGTCTTTTTTGATGAAAATAAGTCGTGTTTCGGTCGCCTCTTTTTTTACAATTCGGGTGAAATCCGCTCCTTCCTTATCCGACCAGGCAATCAATCGATCTTCAGGGAAATTTCTTTCAATTTCCTCCCTGACGATTTCCTGATCACTGCAATAGATCAAAAGTTTAGAATCTTTAAAAAGCTGGAGTTTTTCCTGAATCTTGGATCTTCTGTCCGGAAAGCCTGAGTCATGTGCCGTTCCGATATTGGTGAATATGCCCAAGTCGGGCCGGGTCATTTCTCCAAGAGCTTGCATTTCGCCCACCTTTGAAATCCCTGCCTCCAGGATTGCAACCTGATGATAAGCTTGGATTTCCAAAATTGATAAGGGTACGCCTACTTGGGAATTATAACTTTTGGGACTTTTGACCACAGAATATCCTTGTTGTAGGAGTTGGCCAAGCCATTCTTTGACGATGGTCTTTCCATTGGATCCGGTGATTCCTACGACCGGCTTTTCAAAGTGATCCCGAAGCGAAGCACTGATTGCTTGCAATGCTTTGTGAGGATTTGCTACCCGAATAAAGTTTGCATCAAGACCCTGTGGATCAAATGAATCAGGGATGATAAAGGATCTTACGCCCTTTTCAATCAGTTCAGGGATAAAATTCACTCCATTTGCCTTTGCCCCCTGTAGGGCTACAAAGAGACTTTTGGATGGCTGAAATACTTGCCGGGAATCTATGAAAATGCGGTTTATTTCGAAATCCTGCTGATTGGATGACAGGCTTCCATCACAGATTTTTGCAATCTCCGGTAGCTTTAAAGGCCTAATCATGACTTTGATTTGGTGTCTTTTTCTTTTTGAAAAAAACCTGCCGAATCCATCTAGGAAGGAAAATGGCTCCTAAAATCAAATAGGGATAATAGGAAAGCAAACGCCACAGAATGCTGGTCACAAAGGTGTAACCATCCAGGAACTGGGTGAAAAACTGCCCGAAGAAAAACTCGGCAGTTCCCGAACTTCCCGGAGTCGGAGAGATCATCATTACGATCCACATGATCACCTGTCTGGCAAAAACAATTACGTGATTATCGAGGCTGAGCGGGACATAGGCTGAGATCAGCGCGTTTAGCATCAAGTATCTTGAGCTCCAGATAAATATCGTAGCCAATATAATCGGAATCCAATAGCTCCACTTTTTTCCGCTAAGTTCCTTGGATGCTTCGATGATTTGATTGCCGTATTCTTGCGCATCATGCTTCCATTTTCGCAGCCATTTTATAGAAAATATCTTGATCAGTACCCATTTGAATACGCGGGGTCTGTAGAATAAGGCTGCCGCCATGATCAAACTATAAGTGGCATAGAGGCCATAGCTGATCCAAAATATTGCCTGTAGACTGTTTTCAAGCTGATTTTCGAGGATTTTGCTGTCTGGGAAGATGTTTCCTTTGGCAAAGAATAAGATAATGGGGGCTCCGATGACAAAGAATAAATTGTCCAAGATGGCAGTCACCATGACAAAGGAAATGGCTCTTCCTAGCTTGATTCCTTCTTTATTTAAGATGAAAATCGCGACAGCAGTACCACCTACCACGGAAGGAGTCACCGCGGAGGCAAACTCCCAAAGGATGATGACATAAATCGCTCTTGTCCAAGTTAGCTCTCGCTGGGTGATTTCACGAATTCGGTAGACGTAGCCTGCATCTCTGAAAATGATTACCAGGATCGCCAAAAAAATGTAGGGTAATGAAGCGTCAAAGACTCCTTTCAAAGTCTTGGTATTGACATTGGGATCGAAATAAAACATTGCGAACACAATGCCTAGACCGATTAGGATCGGAACCCAAACCTTATTAGGGTTTAGCGTTTTGAAAATCTTCTTGTTGTCAAGCTTCATACTTAGGCTGCAGCGATTGGCTCAGTCTTTTCTACCCAAAAATTATTATATCCTTCACCAATGACAATGGTAACCTCTGAGAGCTGTAAGAGTTCCAAAATGGCGAGAAAGGTGTAAATGACAAAAATCTTATCAGGCTTGTATTCAATAAAATCTGAAAAGGGAACTTGTTTCTTGAAGCTTATTTTTTCCAATACGAAGTCTTTTTGTTGCTCGATAGTGTAGGGATACTGAATGACGGTATGTTTTGTTTCCTCGCTGCGAGCGGCCATTTTGGCCATGCACTTTTGGAATACCTTCAGCAGTTTGTAGAGATCCACATGCTGCATTTCTGCATCCACATCATCGATGTTATGAAGTGATTTAAGTTCGGCTGCAATATTTCCCCGCTTTTCTTTAGCCTGACGGTCGGATTCCAGACTAGCTAAATCCTGAATGACAGACTTGTATTTTTTGTACTCCAGAAGATTTCGAATGAGTTCTTCTCTCGGATCAATTTCCTCTCCTTCTTCGTTGAGTTCGGGTCGGGGCAGAAGCATCCGTGACTTGATTTTCATCAGCGTGGCTGCAAATAAGATAAATTCGCTTGCCACCTCGATCTCCATCCGTTCAAGATGATGGAGATAATCAAGGAAATCATTGGTAATCTTGGAGATGGGAATATCGTAAATATCCAATTCGTCACGCTCGATGAAAAAGAGCATGAGGTCGAAAGGCCCTTCGAAAAGTGGTATTTTGATTTCGAAACTCAAAGGATATTTAGATTATTGGTTAATTTTGCGAACTTATAGCCAAAGATATTCAATTAAAGTAAATTAATTGAAAAGGGGAGATGGAGTAGCGGCTCGATTTTAGTTGCTATGCTAACTAAAAAACAATACCAAATCACGCTGGTTTATCTTTCCAATACATAAAAAAAGCAAAGAATTCATGTTGATCCAACCTGGAGAACTACTCGCCCAAATCGACAGCCCTGCCGATCTTAAAAAACTTCCAAAAGACAAGCTTGTCCAAATTTGCGACGAACTCCGCGACTTTATTGTGGACAATGTTTCTGTCTATGGCGGGCACTTTGGAGCCAGTCTGGGGGTAGTCGAACTCACAGTAGCACTTCATTATGTGCTTAATACACCTGAGGATCAGTTGGTTTGGGATGTGGGGCATCAGGCATATGGACATAAAATTCTGACAGGGCGAAAAGATAAATTCCATACGAACCGAATTTATGGAGGGATTTCAGGTTTTCCCAAGCGGTCAGAAAGTGAATTTGACACCTTTGGAGTAGGCCATTCAAGCACCTCTATTTCGGCAGCCTTAGGAATGGCGATAGCCTCTAAGTATAAGGGCAAAAACAAGCAGCAACATGTAGCAGTCATCGGTGATGGTGCCTTGACAGGTGGTATGGCTTTCGAAGCTATGAATCATGCAGGAGTCAGCGATAGTAATATTTTGATCATCCTAAATGATAATTGCATGTCTATTGACCCGAATGTTGGGGCTCTAAAGGATTATCTTACTGATATTACCACTTCTCATACCTATAACAAGGTCAAAGACGAAGTTTGGAAAATGCTCGGTAAACTGAGCAAGTTTGGCTCATCTGCCCAAGAGGTTATCTCCAAAGTGGAGGGAGCGATCAAGTCCGCAGTCCTAAAGCAAAGTAACTTATTCGAGTCTCTCAACCTTAGATATTTTGGACCGGTAGATGGACATGATGTCAATCACCTTGTCGAAATCATGCGGGATTTACAGGATATTCCAGGTCCGAAGATTCTGCACTGTGTGACCGTAAAGGGCAAAGGATATGCTCCGGCTGAAAATGGAAATCAAACCACTTGGCATGCTCCTGGTACTTTTGATAAAGTGACGGGGGAGATATTCAAAAAAGTACCTTCCACTCCACAGCCACCTAAGTATCAAGAGGTTTTTGGACATACCATTGTAGAACTTGCAGAGCAGGATGAGCGAATCATGGGGGTGACCCCGGCTATGCCTTCAGGTTCTTCGATGAATATTATGATGAAGGCCATGCCTCACCGCGCTTTTGATGTGGGTATTGCGGAGCAGCATGCCGTTACCGTTTCGGCCGGTATGGCAACTCAAGGCCTGAAGCCTTTTTGTAATATTTACTCCAGCTTTATGCAGCGGGCCTATGATCAGGTGATCCATGATGTCTGCCTCCAAAATCTTCCTGTAGTATTTTGTTTGGATCGAGCAGGATTTGCAGGAGCAGATGGACCGACTCACCACGGCGCATATGATTTGGCGTACTTCCGATGCATCCCAAATTTGGTTGTTTCAGCTCCTATGAATGAGGAAGAACTTCGAAATATGATGTATTCCTCGCTTAGTCATGAAGGCCCTTATTCCATCCGATACCCAAGAGGTAAAGGCGTGATGCCTGAGTGGAGAACGCCTTTCCAGCAGATTCCTCTCGGACAGGGACGAATCGTGAAAGAAGGTGAGGATGTGGCCATTTTGAGTATTGGACATATTGGAAATTATGCTGTCAAAGCTTCAGAAGAATTGGCGAAAGAAGGGCTGAATCCAGCTCATTATGACATGCGATTTGTCAAGCCATTGGACGAGGAGCTACTGCATGAGATTTTTGGAAAATTCTCTAAAGTCGTGACCGTTGAGGATGGTTGTTTGATGGGTGGTTTCGGATCCGCTGTATTGGAGTGGATGATGGACCATGGTTATCAAGCTCAAATCAAGCGATTGGGTATCCCTGATGCGATTATCGAGCACGGAGAGCAGGAGCAACTTCACCAGCTTTGTGGTTTTGATGCTGCGGGCATTGCTGATGCAGTTCGTAGTCTAGCTGAGGTAGCAAAGGCGCAGTAAAATCATGTCTTCACTTTATTTTTTTGAAAAAGGCTCCGGTCAGCCTGTGGTTTTAATCCATGGATTTTGTGAGATCGGAGCCATGTGGGAAGATTTTGCCCAAGAATTATCACAAAATTTTCGAGTGGTGTGCCCGGATTTGCCGGGTTTTGGCAATAGCCCTATTTCCCAATCGCATATCAGTTTGGAAGAGGTTGCTGTTTTATTGGAAGATTTCTTAGAAGAAAACGGAATACAAAACCCTATTTTGGTCGGACACTCCTTGGGCGGTTATGTGGCCTTGGCGATGCTGGAATTGATGGGAAATAAACTAAAGGGAATTGGGCTTTTTCACTCTACAGCCTTTGCCGATGATGCTGAGAAAAAGCAAATGCGCAATCGTACGATTCAGTTTTTAAAGAAGTTTGGCGCAGAGAAATTCGTGAGTTCTTTTGTACCTCCCCTTTTTTCCGAAAAACATCGAGCCGAATTTGCTTCCGAAATCGAACAAGCTACTGAGCAAGCCAAGCAGTCAAGCTTGGAGGGTTTGATCGCCTTTACCGAAGCCATGCGAGACCGAAAGGATAGATATGAGGTTTTAAAGAGTTTTCAGGGCCCCAAATTAATGATTGCGGGTACGGAAGACGGAGCGGTCAAAATCGAAGCTAGCCGGAAACAAAAAGAAGCATTCACGCACTATTACGAGCTAGATGGAACGGGCCATATGGGGATGATTGAGGAAAAGGAAAGGACTATAGCTTTGGTCAGAAATTTTTTAATTGATTCTGTTTAGTACTCATTCTAAGAGCTTCTTGATATCCATCGCCGAATGAAGAACTCTAACGATTTCTACAGGCTCATTTTCTTTTTTGCGATAAAAAATTAGGTGGGATTTAACTTTACTTACTCTATAGTCCTTTCGCAATGATTTAACCCGAAATATGCATTAGACTTCTTATTACGAGACCAAACCGCTTCAAAATCAATCGCTTTACTGCATTTAGCTCAATCACCGTAGCGGTGCTATGCTTCATTCGCTAAATGCTTGATTTTATTGCGGTTTGAACTCTCACTACAGATTCTAATGCATAATCCGGGTTTGAGGGATTTTCCTGAAAATGGATCTTTAGCCAGATACTCAATCTCTTGAATTATAAGCTTGTAGTAGCGATCTGCCTGCTCTTTTGACCAATTTTGGAAGGTGTAGACCCAAATACTCTCAAGATCTTCAATCGCTTTTTGGCTAATGCGATAGGAAGAATTATTCATGGGCTTTTTTCTGGATTTTTTTCAAATATTCATTTGGTTCGAAATCTTCCACGAAGCCACTGTCTTCGCCCTCTTGCAATGCTCTTATTAAGTGTCGTTCCTTCTTTTCTTCACTTTCCAATAATCGCAATGCCGCTCGAATTACTTCACTTGCTGAATTGTATCGTCCAGAATCCACCTCTTCTCTTATAAATTCCTCAAAATGATTGCCCAGTGAAATAGATGTGTTTTTACTCATTTCAATATAATTTCTTAAATATACCAAATCTTGGTATTGAGGTCAATCCAGTATTTGCTTCTTTTCAAATTCTTCCTCTTACCATCCGATCTTTCCCATTCAAATCCTCGATGATTTCTACTTCTGTATAACCCAAATTAGAAAGAAGTTTTTGGACGGCTTTTCCATAGTCCTCATGGATTTCAAAGTAGATTTTCCCTTTTGGCTTCAAGGCCTTTTTTCCTAATTCGGCAATTCTCCAATAAAAAAGAAGCGGGTCCTCATCCGGTACAAAAAGGGCTAATCCGGGCTCAAAATCCAAGACATTTGGATGAATGCCCTTCTTCCCTTTTTCAGGAATATAGGGAGGGTTGGATACTAAAATATCCAAGCTATCAACTGGAATGCTTTCATTTAAAATATCGGCTTGAAAAAACTCAACTTCAGCTTTTAGCTCTCGAGCGTTTGCTGTTGCAATGCTTAAAGCAGCTTCAGAGATATCCAAAGCGAATACTTGAGGCTGATTCATTTCCAGAAATAAGGAGACAGGAATACAACCCGTTCCCGTACCAATATCCAGAATCCTAAGGTTTGGCCGAGAGTTTTCTTTGATGATTAAATGAACGAGCTCCTCAGTTTCATTTCGTGGAATCAATGTGTCTTTACTTACCTGAAATTCCCTACCGTAGAATGGAGCTTTGCCAATAATCTGCTGAATTGGCTCTCCCTTTTTTAATCTTTCATAGTCATCTAGGATAGCCTTAGGCAAATCCTTTTCCTCCAAAAAATTCATCATGTCTACCCGCCGAAGTCCTAAATGATGCTCGAAAAGCCATTCTACCAAGTTTTGAGCTTCGGGTAGCTCATAGAGTTCAAGTTCATTTGCCCACTTTTTGACGAGACTGTTATAATTGATCATTGGTAGCGAATTAGGTCTTTGCTCCGTAAAGGTAATCACTAATCAAGCTACCGATGAAAAAACTGCTTCTACTCTTCGTTTTTGGGCTCAATCCACTTCTCTCTTTGTCTCAGGAAAGCAATAGAGGTCCCTTTATTGAAATTGATGGGAGTTATTGGGAAAGGGCCATCAAGCATCCTCAATTCTTTGCTCCTGAGAAAAATCGCTTTGGAAGTGTACGTGTATTTTTTGGGCTTCCGATCGGTCAAAATTGGGCTATTGGTTTGCTGGGTTCACATCAATCCTACTATGAGGAGCAGGCAAGAGGCTATCAAAATCGGGAGATTTATGGTCCAGACCCAAATGAAAGTGGCAATTCCATCTTGCTGGGATACACACAAGACGAGTTGAATGTAAGGCTGCAAAATGAACTGGTAGGATGGGGACTATTTTTGCAGCGAAAAGTCAAGCTTGGTACTCGGACTTCGCTGAATTTTAACCTGTATGCCATGAGAGAAAGTGGGAAAAATGGCCAATTAGAAATCTTTCCAGATTATACCTATTTAGCTTGGTGGCCCTGTCCAAATTGTTTGTCGATTGTTCCTGGTCCGATCACCCGACCAGTGGAGGAACGCAATTGGAAATCCGGGATTGATTTGGCTTTTGTTTGGGCACTTTCCAAGAAACTTGACTTGGGAATCAGAGCCAATTTTTTAGAATTTAGAAAGCGAACGATCTCTACGAATTCGGGCGAAATCAATACCTTGGTTTTTGACCCGCTGCAAGCTCTTGCTGATGGCTATTCCGGAGATCGCTATGACTTTGGATCGGCAGTAGGAAGGGAAGGTGTCCGAATTTCTTTGACCTTTAGGCCCTTTTAGCATTCTTTTCCCTAAGTCTGCAAAAGAAAAACTACCTTTGTGCAGAATATATTTCTGATGAAGTTACATAACAATACCATACGAGGCGTGCATGATGCCTTAGAAGCCATTTTTGAACGAGGACAATTTGCCGATAAGGTCATTGAGCGAACCCTCAAGTCTAATCCAAAATGGGGAGCAAGGGACAGAGCTTTTATTGCCGAAACTACCTATGAGATGGTGCGTTGGTGGCGCCTGATCAATTACCTCAGTCCTTCTTCCAATTATTGGGATCTTTTTGGGACTTATTGGTTGATGCAAGGCCATGAGCTTCCTTCTTGGGAGGAATTTTCTAAGCTAAATCCAGCCAAAATCAAGGAAAAGTATGAGCAACTGGAGGATCCGGGAATTTTGGAATCTGTGCCAGAATGGCTCTATGAATTAGGAAAAAAGGAACTGGGCGATACTTGGGATACAGAGTTGCACAGTCTCAACCAAGAAGCAGAGGTAGTTATCCGTGTGAATACCCTTAAGACTACTCGGGAGCGGCTGAAGAATCAATTGCTGGAAGAAGGAATCCGAACTTACCATGTGAAAGGTTATCCGGATGCTTTGATTTTGGAAGAAAGACAAAATATTTTTCGTTCTGCCCCATTCAAGGCTGGGCTATTTGAGGTGCAAGATGCATCCTCCCAATTGGTAGCTGCATCCCTTGCTGTTGAGCCTGGTATGCGGGTGATTGATGCTTGTGCAGGTGCAGGCGGAAAGACCTTGCATCTGGCAGCTTTGATGGAAAATAAGGGGAAAATTATTTCCATGGACTTGGAGGAATGGAAGCTTCAGCAGACTAAACTCAGAGCGAGACGAAATGGAATTGACATCATCGAGCGAAAGGTGATCGAAGGATCGAAGACTATCAAAAGACTGAAAGACTCTGCGGATCGATTGCTTTTGGATGTTCCTTGCTCGGGTCTTGGAGTACTTCGTCGTAATCCGGATACCAAGTGGAAACTCAGTCCAGAGTCCATAGCAAAAGTGCAAGAGGCACAGCAAGAAATCTTACAATCCTATCCTAGCATGCTGAAAAAGGGTGGACAGCTAGTCTATGCCACCTGCAGTATTCTCCCTTCAGAAAATGAACAGCAAGTCAAGAAGTTTCTGGCATCAGAGGCTGGAAAAGACTTTGAATTACTGGAAGAGCAGAAGGTCTTTTCCCATCAGAGTGGATTCGATGGATTTTACATTGCAAGGATGATCAGGAAATAACTCAATATGGATTTTTTACCGATTTTTGGTAATTTTAATGAAAGGTTTTCCTATGAGTAAAAATACATCTATATCGTTAGGAGATTATTTTGACCGCTTTGTAAGTAGTCAATTGGAGTCGGGACGGTATAAAAATGCAAGTGAAGTCATACGGGCAGGGCTTCGTCTCTTAGAAAATGAAGAGACTCAGGCTCTGGCTTTAAAAAATGCAATTGAGAAGGGCTTAAATAGCCCAAGAGTAAATGAGTTTGATTTTGATCAGCATCTAATCAAGCTCAAGTCCCAAAAGCAGGAAAATGGATAATCTTGTTTTTCGGCAAGAAGCCATAGATGATCTTTCGGAAATATGGGAATATACTTTTTACAATTGGTCCGAAACGCAAGCGGATAAATACTATGAAATGCTAAAACTAGCCTGTCAAGAAATCGCTTCAAATAGTCAGCTAGGGAAAGATTATAGTGATATTTTACAAGGGTTAAAGGGTTATCGAATTGGGAAGCATATTATTTTTTACCACAAGTCAAATCCGTTTGAAATTGAAATTATCAGAATTTTGCATCAGCAGATGGACCTAAAAACAAGGTTGAAGGAATAATTCTTTGAAATTAAGTGGAGTTTAGAAATTCCTTGCCTAATTAGAAATTTTCACTCCGCACAGATAGAAAGCAAGGGGAAATTATGAACCCGTACTAGATTTTCGGTTAGACTTGGATTGAAAAACTTACTGAAGCCAGACTTGTCGGTCTTAGCTAATGCTAAAATATCCGGTTGATTTCGCTCCGCATAGTACAGGATTCCATTCTCAGGATTTTCTGCATTGATGAGAATTTGTCGAATGGATGTGTCTCCATCGTATAGCTCTTGAAAGAGTTCATCGGATCGCTCCTGCTCATAGAAATTATACGGCGTATTGACAAAGATGACATCCAGTTCTGCTCCAAGCATATTGGCCAAGCTTTTTAGTTGCTGAAATACAGGTCTTTGACTGGGCTCCAGTGTGGAGAGAAAAGCAATCCGTTTGATTTCCATTCGGGCAGGTTCTTCCTTCACGATTAGCGTAGGGATTTTGATGTTTCGAAGAATCTTCTGAGCGGTAGAACCTAGGAAAAATGGTTTTTTGGACCCTCTGCCCTCCGAACCCATGATCACAAAGTCTGGAGAGGCTTGGTTGACATGTTCGAAAACCGTCTCTGAGCCATAGCTATAGATCAGAGTAGAAAAAGCCTCCAAGCCTTCTTGCTCAAACTCATGTACCAAACTTGAAAGCTTGTTTTTGGCCGATGCGATTTCTTGCAAGGTTTGAGGATAAAACTTTTCCTTGTCTTTATCCAATCTCACCCAGTCTACGGGAGTGCTGAGAATATGCATGACTTCAATCGCGGCATTGAGCTTGGATGCAAACTGCTTAGCGTAGTATGCAGCGTAGCCTGCCACTTGGGAAAAGTCAGTCATCAACAAAACTTTAGATCCTGTCTTCATGGTCGTGGTCATTTTGGTGTAATACCAAATTACAAAAACTTACTCCAATTTGGATTGAAAAATAGTGTTTCAAGAACTGATATTTATCAGCTAGTCAAGGGTTTAACCCGAAATATGCATTAGACTTCTTATTACGAGTCCAAACCGCTTCAAAATCAATCGCTTTGCTGCATTTAGCTCAATCACCGTAGCGGTGCTATGCCTCATTCGCTAAATGCTTGATTTTATTGCGGTTTGAACTCTCACTACAGATTCTAATGCATAATCCGGGTTTAATGAAATGCCTGTGCCAAAAAAAATGGCCAGCTCGATATGAACTGGCCATTTATGGTTTGAATACGTAAGTGAATTACTTTGCTAGCAAACCATCCTTGATCAATTGATTGATGATGGTTGTCGAGAAAGACCTTGAAAAGGTCTCGATAGAGCTTGGGTTGGTGGTTTCAGACTGAGAAGACCAAACCAGCTCTTCAGTGGCAACATCATATAGATTGGCCTCTAGGTAGTAGTTTTTGTCAGTGGTGTAATAGCCCGGGTCATACATGACTGGATTATAATAGTTGTAATAGCCCCAGAACCTTCCATAATACCCATACCCCATAGGCGAGTACATGGTTGAACCTGGCACATAACGAGTTTCATTGGTTTGGTCCAAAACTGCCACGGTAAGAATTGCATCGCTACCTAGTTCACGGATTTTTCTGAGAACCTCTTCTTTATCCACTCCGCTTGATTTAAATCCCGGAGGAAGGATGTCAAAACTGCTTTCAGCATTTACTCCTTCCTCTAGCAATAGATTGTCCAAATCTGTTTCGACTGTCTGTCTGGCAAGAATATTATCTGTCAATGCAGTGACAAAGATGTTGTTATAGCCTTCAGGGGGTGTGCTTGGACCAGTCCAAGAGCCTAGGATTTTTACACTGGGGGAGCAAGAAAGCATCACGGCCAACAGTGAAAGGCTTAGAATTGAAAGATTTTTTTTCATTTTTGATTTTTTATCTGATTTGAATTTGAAACAACTGTTTGATTGGCCGAAAGCATTTTGAATTGACTTATGATGTCATCCAAAACAATAGCCAGGATTACTTATCAATTTTAAGAAACAAAAGATCTACAGCGCTTTGAATCGTACTAGGCACATTCTTTTGTTTTTTAGGTAGTGCGCGATCTATGGTGCCTACCCAAACGGCCTCATTGTCCGATACATCTACCAAGTGCATGGTGAGTGACCCCTCTGTATAGGTATTTACGGGTACTTCTGTCCTTGTCCAAGTATAGCTTCGTTGCCCTGTATACATGAAAGGGTCCGTGGCCAAACTTGTCTCCCGCGTTTGAACTTGTTCTTGCACACTGATACCCAAATTCACTTTTAAGCTTGGGTTATTCGTGTCCCGTTTTACGCCTCTTTCTTCCATCTTTTTGGTGATGGCATCCTGAAGAAATTCGATATTTTCCTCATAATAAGCACCTCGCTCTTCTGGGCCTTTGAGTTCATAGAAGTCAAAAGATGCATACTCTTGCAGATCGAAGTCATCATAAATTCCTTTTGGAACGTTGACATATTTTTTACCAGAGCAGGAAGCAAAGATGCCTGCAAGGACAAGTAATAAAACAACTGATTTTTTCATCGCATTTTCGATTTATGAGTTAATATAAATTCAAAAGCCCAAATATCCAGTCATTGAGTTCTCCTAAGTCTGTTCTAACTCAGGATCTTCCTAGAGTTAACGAAGAAAGACTATTCCAACATTGATCCCGATGTTTGACTGTCCAGCCAGATTATTACTCTCAAATGAGCTGTAATATTTTGCTCCTAGCTTGAATCCTATCTGCGGAGCAGGCTCAATGATTAATCCCAATTCAGGTCGAATTGCAAACTGCCAATGAGTATCTTGTGAGGTAAAAATCCCCATATCAATTCGCCTATCATGAGCGATAGTACCTACTCCCAATCCTGCATAAGGCTTGACTTTGCCTTCTACCACAGGGAAATAAGAACCTGTCACTAAGATAGGATATGCATATTGGTAGCGGTATTGAATTCCTGAAAGTGATGCAGATCCTTCTGTATATACTTTGTTTTCCTCTCTCTTGTAAAGGGTCGTATGACCGATTTCACCACCAATTGCTAACTCACGAGTAACGAAGCGCTGATACTCGATATTGATGCCTCTAAGGGCTGATTGATCAATGAAGTCTGAAGTATTACCCATTGGTATAGTCACAGGTATTTCAATAGTGAAGGCCGATGTCTGAGCCTTTGCAATACCTAAACCCAGAAAAAGAAATAATAAACTGCTATATAAAATCTTTTTCATGATTACTTCGCTAAATATTGTGATTGTGAAAATGCTTGGTCAATACCATTAGTGATTCTGGTGGCTACCTGATCTTTGGTTCCTTCAAGAAGGCCGTTGATAATTCCTGTCCATTGAACAGGCACTTTATCCGAAGGACTTTGTCCGGCAGGCTGGACCATTTGGATAAATACCGACCCAGTACGTACTCTTACGACTTGGGGTGGGAAATAGCCGGGGTAATACCATCCCCATCCGGGTCCCCAGCCTGGAAACCACCAATTCCAATACCACCAATCGTAGTAGTAATAGAGTTGGTCAGTCTGGACTGCTGAGGGAAGTAGAATCAAATCAGGACTAGCCGACTTGTCCACTTCTCGGTATCCGAGTGCGTTCATGTTTGACCGAAGTGAATTAATTATCGTTGTGGAATAAACAGGATCTAAAAACTCCGGCTCATATCCTGGTTCTCCTTCCACTAATTCTGAAGTGATTTTGATCACCCGATCAGGAAGAGAATAGGTTTCTTGAGATGAAAAATCAAACTCTTGATTATGATTGGTATATACGATGTCTAATTCATCTACATAATCAGCCCCGTCTGGTACACAGGCCGTTTGACTGGCTGCCAGAAGGATTCCAAAAAGAATCGCTTTATAACTTTTTAGCATAGTGATAATTTAAATTTGTTTAGTTTTCGTCGATAAATGGTAACTCTTGCTGCATCGCATTTCGGATGGTATTGTGGATATACACGTCCACTTGCAAAAACTTTGCGGCATCCTTTGCAGAAGTAGCTTTTTTGAACTTTTTGAAATAGGATTTGTGCAGTTTGCTCAATGCGAGATCATTATTCAAGGTACGCATTGCGAGCGAGTTTGCTTCCTCCTCACCGATGGCGTCAAGGTTTTCGAGATAGTCATTAATTATGATTATTCGCTCTCTTGCTAGCTGTTGCCGAGCTGCTTCGTATTCTTGGTATACCGCCCAAAATCCATTTGAGACAGACTCGGGTAAATCCATATAAGCTTCGACGAGTTGCTTTTTACCCATACCGAATTCAGCCTGGATCAAGGTGATTTCATCATCGATTGATTGTGCAAAAAGCAAAACTGGACTGGTGAGTATAAAACAGAAGAGTAAAAGAATTTTTTTCATAACGGTATCTTAAATATGAATTCAAAAATAGAAGAAAGGCCTTTTGGATTTCTTTTAATAAATTTTGTTTATGTCAACATTTAATAAAAATATACTTTAAGTGTGAGAATTCCTGATTTTTTTGGATTAAAATGATTCGTTGATGTTTAGATAGAAGCCCGAATTTCCCTTTCTTCCAAATGCGTAATCCGCAGTGATTGTGGTGCGATTTTCCTTATTGATCATCACTCTGAGACCTACCCCGTATCCAAAATTTACACTTTCCAATAGTTTTTCCTGATTGAATTCATTTCCGAAGGAATTGGCATTTAGGAATACGGTTCCTCCAAAAGTTTCATTTCCTTTTTGTAGTGGAAAGCGGTACTCCGCTTCAGAGTAAAGCATAGATTCCCCTCGGAATCTCCCTTGTGGATAACCTCTTCCGGATCTGCCAAACATATCCCATCCCAAGGATGGAAGGTTCATATAGGGTAGGTTTCCAGTCATCAGGAAGTTGCCATAGCCCCAAAGAGCCAGGATGTGTCTCTTGCGGGTTTGACTGAGGTTAAAATAATGTCGGTAATCGAGAAGGAGGGTGGAAGAGCTTTGATCAGAACCCAAAAAGGAGGGGTTGATTTTATAGGAAATCAATGCAAAGTTTCGCTCATAAGGAGATACCGGGACATCCCGATTTTCATAGACTGCGTTGAGCGTAAAACCAGAAAGTGCATACCGCTCAGTATCAAAACCATTGGAGATATTATAAGCGTCATGGGTAAAAACACCTTCCGGTACTTGAGACTCTTCGTTCAAGAAGTTTTCGATTCTGGAATGAATATCTAAGTGATAACCTAGTCCTAAGTACCAATTGCTTGTGCTGATTCTTTTTAGGATAGTTTCATAAAAACGAAGTAAGCGGAAATTCATCTGCTGCTCTCCCCACAAAACGCCCGGTGGTTCACGGAAATATGGATCCTGAGTAGGATCATTCGGCGTGCTACTTCCGAGTCCAAAGGTAGGCTGGGAAGTGATAAGATAGCGCCAGTCTCCCACCAGGATCAAATCATTTTCACTTAAGAAAATATTACTTCTGACGCTGAATATCCACTGCTTCTTGGTCGTGTAAAGGACATTTCCAACGAGGTTTGAAAGCTTGGTGGTTTCAGGATTACCCATATACCAAGTAGCAGATGGGGCTAAACCAAACATCCAACCATTGGCAGGATTGGAGCCAATGGCTGGAAGTGGTACAAATTTGAATTGGTTGATTTTATTCGGCTGATACCGGACAGAATCCTGAGCAAAAGCTGAAAAGGAAAGAAGAATAGCCCCAATAAATCCTAAAATAATCCTAATCATAAACGAAAGGTAGAAGATATACTGAAATATCTTCTACCTGAAGTTAATTTAAAGTGAATTGACCCTTAAAATTTCATCTTGAGAGTACTATTTGGCACTTTATTTTTGAGGAATTCGAAAGACTAGCCCCCCGTCAAAGCCAAACTGATACATGCTGGAATAGGTACTCAATCCTCCTCCAACTCCTCCTGTTCCAAAGTATAATCCACCACCAATCGCTTGGGTAGCTGAAAATAAGGAAGCTTGGATTCTAAAGGCTATATTCTCGGCCAACCAGAAATTGGAACCCCCTCGAATCTGCCAAGAGAATTTGGTAGCGCTGTTTGAATTGCCATTGTCAGGGTTGTCCACACCAAAGATACCCAAGCCTATCCCCGCTCCGGCAAATGGCTCTACGATTTCATTGATTGGGAAGTGGCGGGTACCATTGAGCATGATCCAATTGATCGCCAAATCAAAATTGGTGGATTGTAGTTCACCATTCAAAAAGCCTCCATCCTGATAAATCGTTGGCGCATTGGTATCCTGTCGGAGATATTGAAGTTCAATGGCTCCTTTTTGCGGAATATGGTATTCCAATCCCAGTCCCCAGCGAAATCCATCTTGGATCGTTCCATCGAAGAAGGATGAATTAGAGAAGTAAGAGTCCACTCGGTCTTTAAATACATAACCACCATAGGTGTTCAATCGGATTTCCTGTGCAGAGGCCAATGACGCCATGACAAACAGGACAGCTAGAATTGTGATTTTTTTCATGATATAAATGTTAATTAAGTCTATTGCTTTGGTTTTCAATCTTTTTCCCAAAGTAATTTATTGAAAGCTACACCAAAAGTCCAAGCATTATAAACATCTTGCTTGGTCTCATAAGCTAAATTTAAGGCGATTTCAAACTTTTCTGTGATTTCGAAGCTGTATTCGGTTCCAAAGCGGAAAAAACGCAGATTCTCTGATTTTTCGAATTCATATCCCGGTCCTGCATAGAATGACCAGTGTCTTTTGGCATGATAATGCATGACAAAGGCTCCCGAAAAGGGATAGCTTCTTTCCAAGAAGGCTCCCTCGGCTTCCACTTCGAAGGATTGAAGCTTGATATCTGCCTGAAAGGCTACGGACCATCTTGGGTGAAAGAAATAGTCTAAATCTAAGCCCCAAGTCGGAATAATTGCCACTCGCTTGTCACCTTCAAATGCATTGGGTACATGAGAATTTGCCATCATGATGGCTCCTCGGATCTTTGGAATGTGGCCTTCTTCCTCTTCGTTTTCAAATTCCTGGGCGATAACCCAAAAGTTTATCAGACAAAGTCCAATTACCAGGGAAAAAAATTTCTGAAGCATATCAGTCTGGATAGACGGTTTTCCAATCTTTTGCCATATCCACGATTACCCAGCCCAAGTCGGGACCATTGATCAGACCTGCTTTCAAATTTCCTATTGCGGAAAGACTGTCATAAGCATATTCTCGCTCAGAATCCGTATGATGGATCAGTATTCCGAGCCGAGGTCCTGACGAATTGGTGGTGTATTCCAGCATCTGATAATCACCATCCGAGTTGCCTACAGCAATTGTAGGTTTCACTCCCAAATGTTGATGAATTCCCACCGGTTTTCCCTCTTTGTCGTCAAAAAAGTTTAATTCTGGAATTTTCACTACCTGATTTTTACCATCTCTTTCCTCATATTTTGCTTTGAGTGAAGAGCCTAATACTTGATAGGGAGGAATTCCATAAGCTTCCTCAGCCCAAACTCGGATGAAATCGATTCCTCCACCGGAGACAATAAAGGTTTTGTATCCATTTGCTCGTAGAAAGTCCAGGATCTCTAGCATAGGCTGGTAAATCATCTCATTGAAGGCTTTTCCTGTATCGGGATGGCGGCTTGATTGTAGCCATGATCTGACTGATTGGGCAAATTCATCTTCCGTCATACCTGCATGAGATACCATGATTAGTTCGGCGATGGCCTGATGTCCTCCTGCTAAAGCCCCCTTCAAATCATCATTTAAAATTGCCTGAACAGATTCGATTCCAGACCATTCAGGATGATCCGAAGCATTCTTTTTCATGAAATCCAAGGCGTAGTACAGCTGATAGTATATGGGCTGTTCACCCCAAAGTGTTCCGTCATTGTCAAAAACTGCAATTCTGTCCCCCTCTGGGATAAAATCAGAGCTCCCTTCGGTAGTGGTCTTCTTTACGAAGTCCATGATTGCAGATCGGCTCGCACCATCATTCCAGGAGTTTAGCTGTACCTCTTCTGAGGGAGCTTCTGAAACGCCTGTTGTGGTTTTTTCTACACAAGCAAAAGCCAGTATGACCAGCAGGAAAATTGAAAGTTTGTTTTTCATGGCTAGGTATAGAGTAAAAAAAGCCGAAGCATCAGGAAGATCTTCGGCTTTGATATAAAACGATTAATTTAATTACTTCCTCCGGCGTTCCTCAAGGTCTCTTCAATTTTAGATAGATTGAATGAGCCAGGTGATTGAGAAGGAGGATAGTCCTGCATTGTTTGCAAAAACTTGGCCGCCAAGGCCTGAATAGGAACGATTACGAAGGGCCGCTCTAAAAACCAATCGTTGTAAGTATTGGAATTATGCTGTGCTTTTTCAAACGGATCTCTTCTCAAGTGGAAAAGAAGGGGAACCCGTAGCTCTGTAAAAGGCTCTCTCCATACTCCGAATGCTTGACCACGGTTTTCCAAAAAGACTACTTTCCAATCATCATATCGAGCGGCAACTACTTGTCCGTCATCATTGACATACCAGAATTCGTTTCTTGGGGATTCCTTGACCTTTCCGGTCAAATAGTCCAGTTGATTATATCCGTCAATATAGTTTCTGTAAGTTCGCCCATTGATGGTGGTTCCTTCCAGAAGTCGTTCTTTTACATCAGTATCTCCAGCGATTGCAGCAAAGGTGGGTAGCCAATCTTCATGAGAAACAATTCCGTTCAGAGTGACTCCAGCTGGAAACTGGCCAGGCCATCTTACGAAAGTAGGTACTCGATATGCTCCTTCCCAGTTTGAGTTCTTTTCCGATCGAAAAGGCGTCGTACCTGCATCAGGCCAAGTATTATAGTGAGGGCCATTGTCAGTGGAATACATGACCACTGTATTGTCAGCGATGCCCAATTCATCCAATAAATCTAGAAGCTGGCCTACATGCATATCGTGCTCTACCATTCCATCGCTGTATTCATCTTGTCCCGAAATGCCCTGATGCTCTTCTTTCACGTGGGTGCGAAAGTGCATTCTGGTACCATTCCACCATGTAAAGAATGGTTTTCCGGCTTCAACCTGGCGCTTGATAAAATCTTTAGCCGCAGCTACCGTTTCATCATCGATAGTTTCCATTCGTTTTTTGGTCAAAGGCCCTAGATTTTCTATAGTTTGGCCTCCTTTGCCATCTGCTTTGGTTTTGAGGATTCCACGAGGCTTAAAGGTCTCATAGAACGTTTTGCCATTAGCCATGACCATGTCTCTTGGATAATCCCGGTTTTCGGGTTCCTCCTCGGCATTAAGATGGTAAAGACTTCCCATAAACTCATCAAATCCATGCATGGTAGGTAAATGCTCATCGCGGTCTCCCTGATGATTCTTACCAAATTGACCCGTAGCATATCCCTGGGCTTTCAATACTGTGGCCATCGTTACATCTGTTTTCTGCCAGCCTTCAGCAGCACCTGGCAATCCTACTTTGGTCATACCAGAGCGTACCGGTACTGAGCCGCTGATAAATGCTGCTCTTCCAGCCGTACAAGATTGCTGTGCATAATAATCGGTGAATGCAACACCTTCTTTTGCGATTCGGTCAATGTTTGGAGTCATATATCCCATCATGCCCCGGTTATTGTGGCTGATGTTCCATGTGCCAATGTCATCTCCCCAGATAACAAGGATATTTGGTTTTTCCTGTGCAATACTGACAGCTGACAGTAAAAATGCGCAAACCAAAAAGCTGATTTTTTTCATAACATGCTGATTTTAAAATTATTTAATCCTTTAAAACTGCAGGAATGAATCGAATATTCAACTTGATAGGAGTGGATCGCTGTCAATAATGAGTAAAATTTGACAAAATTGAAGGCTAAAGATCCCTAGTATGGATACGCTTACATTTCAACAAACCGAACCTCCACTTTTCTGTCATTATCCACCGAGCCCTTGCTCGTTCCTCGGATGATCAGTCCGCCTACATCTGACGAGATACGATCTTCGGGTATTCCTAGCTCGATAAAATAAGCCTTAACGGAGTCGACCCTTTGTCCAGATATTTTTAAGTTGTAGCTGACTGTTCCTGTGTTGTCGGCAAATCCTATTAGTTCAACCCCCAATTCAGGATTTGCATCCAATACTTCTTTCACCTTCATCAATTTTGCCTTCTCAGATTCTGAAATAGAGGTCTGATTGATTCCGAAATAGATTTCCACCTTACTTTGATTCAGCAAAATATGGGAGGACGAGGGGACGGTTTTTTCGACAATTACCGTATCGGGTGTCGTTTCTGTAGGAGTAATAGCCAACTGTCGCTGTAGACTATCAATCAGGACTGAATCTGCCTGGATTTGAGCCATCAAAAGGGAGTCACGCTGCGCTTGTGCAGCAGCCTCTTTCTTCTCACCGGAGTTTGCAATGGCTGCTGTGGTAGCAGCTGTACCTCCTACAAGCAAGGCGTCTTTGAGCAACTCATTATTTTTCTTATCCAGCCTTTCTTGTTTCTTTCTGTTTTTTTCGAGCTTTTTGGCTGTTTTTTCATCTACAGCTTCGGTAGAAACCAATACTTCCTGTGGGCTGCTTTCCTGTGGCTCGTATGCTTGCTGTTCAGGAATACGTGAAGCAAAAGCCATCATCATGGCTGAGTCACGGGTCGCTTGGGCTTGTAACATTTCAGATCGGAATTCATCCATTTTTTCTTCAAACTCTTCTCTTGACATCATACCCGTCGTATCTGAGGAGTAGGAAGTCGTCGACCGTGATTGCGCTACTATGGTAGAGTCTGTGATAGTATTTATTGAGTCGAGTTCTACCGAAGTCTCCCCCGATGCGGTATACAGGATTTTACTTACCTGACCAGGATAAACTAAGAGTTGTCTAGTCATAGCGGAGCTGTCCAGATAGGTGATTCGTTCATTTTGCATGACAGCATTCAGCGAATCCCTTTTGAATTCCAATTGAGAGTTCTGGGTATTGAGACTTGTCATTCTGCCCATAGCCTCAGTTTTTTCGTTTTCCAGACTAGTTATTCTACTCTCAGTTACGGCTGCTGATACACTACTATCGCGGTTTGCAAGTACTATTGTTTCTTCGATTTGTGAAATTTCTCGTTGAGTACCTAAGATTTGGCGTTGGAGTTCCTCTCGCTGAGAAGCAATAGAATCCTGCAAGTATTCGATTTCGGCGATAGCAGCTGAATCTAATGCCATGCTATCCCTTTCGAATCCCTTTTGCTCCCAGCCGGGCAATTGGATGACTGTGAAATAATTATTCGTGACTGAGGCATTCTTTGGAGTTGCTGCTTGCATTTTAGCAGAATCAGCCTGCTCCATACGCCTTTTGGTCAGTTCATCTGGTACAAAAGCATACCGCTGGCTGATGACAGGAGGAATGAAACTTTCCTTATTTGCTCCAAAACTGAATTTAACTCCAATGCCATGGTAGATATACCAATCTACAGGGGTATTTGCTCTACCCCTAAGAGGGTTTTCTGGTGTGATGATGTTAGTCCCGGGTTTTGCAGCATATTCTTGGAAGTCATTATCATAACTCAATCGATAGGCTCCAGAAACATCATCTAAATAATCTGTTGCAGCCCTTTTGAAATCAGACTGGGCAAAAATTTCAATTCCTTTTGCAACACGAAACCTTACGCCCAATCCCAAGTTTGCATAGAAAGTAGTCCTATCATAGCCTCCAGGTACTTCCGTTTCTACCTCTCTAAGGTCGGTTTCGAAAGTTCCGTCAGGGATTACATTTTGATTTCTATAATCATACCTATTTCCATTTGCATCTAAAAGATCACCAAACACATTAAAGGTTTGTACACCAGCTCCTAAGGTGATGTAGGGTGCGAAAAATGATTTGCCTGACAGTAGCCAGTTATTGTCAGGTTTGATGACAAAAGAAAGCCCGGCATCAATTACGTTTGTCTGGAAGTTAAGGGCCCGATCAAAATCAGGACCGTCAGTAAAAAGCGTTCCGTCATTTTGGATAAAGCGGTCCGAAGAACCAAACTGGTAACTTCCAGCAGTAAGCATTAAGCCTACAGAATTACCCAATGCATATTCAATGGAAGCTTGGTAGGATAGATCCTGGGAGTAGGTTTCATATCGCTTATAGAGCTTTGTAAATTGACTGAAGTTTCTCACCCCCAAGGGTCTGATGTCTCCAAAATAGTTTGTAGTTCCTGCACTAAAGCCAAACCTCCATTTATAGCCAAATTGTTGTGCTTGCGTGGACCCAAAGACCAAAAGACAAGCAATAACTGAAAGTAACTTTTTCATATTCTTATCTTTTATTTCCGAAGCCCAACCAAATTCTAAACTCTGCACTTAGGCCGACATAAGGCTGGAAGCTTCTCACATTATTACCATCCAACTGCTCTGTGGTCAAAAATGTACCTCCTGCATTGAGTCTGATAAACCTAAAAAAGTTGTAGCCTAAGCCCACATAAACAGGTCTTTCAAAAGCCGGACCGCTAATTCGCTCTCCCAAGGAGTTTTCTATGTTTCCGGAGATAAATACTCCTGTACTGATAGACATATTACTCATGAACTTAGCAAAGGTCCTGTTGCCTAAGGGGAATGAAAATCCAACGTAAGGACTGTAGACAAACTCTTGCTGAGGTAGATTTTTAGAGAGAGATATTGCTCCATAACCAATATTGATTGGGATAGAATTGGGCTTTTTCTCTGTCGGGTAATTTTGAAATATTTTTTCATCAACCCGTGCAAGTAGGTTAGTACTGAAATATTGTTCGACCTCTGAGAAAACAATTTGCTCCAATTCATCTAAATACTGTCGGGCATAGGCTCCACGCGCATTGTCGGCTTCACTAAGACCTGAAACATTAAATTTGGCTTTACCCATTTTTAATTTCTTACGTTGCTCTAGCTTTTTGCGAGTCAGATCAGAAAAGCCAGGAAAAATTGCTCCATTGGGTAGTTCGAAATAATAGGCTCCTGTATTCACGATTTTACTCATGTTATTTAGGATCTGCTCATCCGAATCTTCGAACTGAATCCCCCCTTTTTTTACCGAGGTAATCGTACTGAGATAGGTGTCAAGATTCGTTTGAATCAATTCCCGTACTTCCTCTACCTCATCTTTACCGGCTTTTTGATAGAATCCGATTTCTACATGGTAATCTTCGTTTGCTCTTAATGGATTGTCTACAAGTGCTTGAAAGGAAAGCTCGCTGTAACCAAAGGGTGCTTTCCAGAAATAGGTATTTCCTGCTTTTTTAGATTTTTTGGAAGGATATATTTCTACTTTAACTAGTTCTATGCTGCCTGGGATAGCTCCTTGTATGTAGAATTTTTCCTCAGAAGGAAGAGGCATTCCACCATTGATTTTACTTTGTACAAGGTCCAAAGGGATTGTTTTTATAGCCTCTTGAGCTAGTACAACTTGAGCCAAAAAGGTCAAAAGTGAATATGTAAATAGAATTTTTTTCATATCTATTTAATTTAGTTTGTTGATATAAAAGCTACCTGAAAAGTGCGCTTGTTTTAGAATAAACTAGTACTGGAAAAGACGCTCTTTTCGTAGACAAACTAGGTTTCAAAATGTATGTGGCTTTGACTTGGGGTGTCGGTTTTAAAGCCCTTTACCTTTACTTGATTATCAAAATTTCAAGAAACTCTTACACAAATTGTCAAGATCCATTATTTAGCTTCCTTAATTCTACCGAAATAAGCCCGGTAATTTGGTGCCCATATTGTCGATAGTAAAATATCTTGAAGTAGCCGATTTTTAACTATTTATCCTGGTCTTGAAAAATAACTATCACTTAATTTAATTAAACCAATAAAAAATTCCAATTTAATTCTGAAATAGTCTGTTGAAAACAAAAGGATTTATTCCATTAGGTCAGTGAAATATTCTTTAGATAATGACTTGGTGTATCCCCCTTTATTTTTTTGAATGCACTGATAAAGGTCGTTCTATTTGAGAATCCACACTTGGAAGCAATGCCATCTAAGGTAAGACGCTCGTGCTCTCCCTGCTGAATTAGACGATCAAATTCCTCAATTCTAAATTTATTAATCCATTGATTGAAATTGGTGTCATAGCACATATTGATGGCCGGGGAGATTTTATATACGGGGATGTTAAGTTCTTTGCTTAAGTCATTGATGGTAATTCCTTGTTTTAAATAAAGTTTCTGGCTTTGAACAAAATTGGTCACCTGATCACACAGCTCCTCCAATTCTTCTGTTTGAATGTGAGATGCTGACTTAATAGGTTCAATTTCTTTTATTTCGATCTTCTCCTTAATGCTGCCAGACCAATAAAAGCCGTAAAGTAGTCTTGGGTTAAAAACTAAAAAAACACCTGCCCCAATTAGAGCTGAGGATATAGTCATGGTTTGTATCTCGACAGTAAAGCCCGCCCATCGATCCATGAAACGAAAAAATCCAGGTAAGATGGCCAAGCAGAATGCTGCCGTGATAAAAACTAAAAAGTTGAAAATATACCGGTTTAGGTTAGATTCTTCTCGATTTAACTGGTTTTTGTTTTTCCACAAGAGCTTAATTACAAGGACCATGAAAACAAGCAACCATATTTGCCGAAAGAAAAAATGAAATTCGTCTGGGAAAAAAATCCCTTCTCTGAATAAAAAATGGTCATAGTTCAATTGTTGGCTACGGATTATCTCTACTTTTTCTGAGGCGGATAGGGAAAAATAGGGAAGGTAATCTACAGCATAGCCAAAAGAAGGTATCAGGATAAGCCATTTCCATGAGCCTTCATTTTCCTCCCGGTAAATTATTTTCTTAACAAAAAGGAAAAAAAGTGGAGCGATTAAATAGGCGGAGAAATTTCCTGTTCTTGAAAAGTGAGGAAATTCTAACATCAACTGGCTTCGGTATAATTCGGAAGTCAGAAGTGCATGTGTCAAACAAAAAAACGAAAAACCCAGTATTAAATTCCCATTATTTTTTGAACTTGGATAAAAAATTAAAATTAACGAAACTAAAAATCCTATAATTATACCTGTCCAATTGTATAATTCCATAATTAATGCACTTTTTTATAAATAAATATACAATTTAATCTCAATAAAAGAAGGGCAACGAATTTTTCAGCTTTTCACATTGAGAAGAAGAAATGACGGTTTTTCAGAAGAAAAATAGAGTAAGTCTATTTTGGAAATAGGAAGACAACTACAGCTCTCCAGCCCCAATCTGCTTTCCCTCCATTGGGTGCGGCAAGGTTGAGTCTTGGACCTACCGCAAATTGGACTTTTTGTGAGCCTAAGGAAGTTACGCCACTGAGGGTAGGGTTCAGCCATACTGTAGTTTGATTCGTTTTCCAGTTTTGAGTCCATTCCAGATTTCCTCCCAAACCAGCTCCAGATGCCCAGTTGTATACCAAAAATGGTTGGACAAACATCTGACTAACATCCGGCCGGTCTGCATTTCCCGCAACTGACCACAATTGATTTGCTAATGCACCGACTGTCCATCCATTAAATTGCTTCAAGGCCACTGCGGTAGGTCCCATTCCAAATTTCTTGGTAGTCAGGAAGTCATTGGTACCCACAGGAAGTAGCAAGGCTGGCCCAACTCCCCAAGTGAGTTTTTCAGAGTTTTTGGGAGAGAAAAAAGCGGACATGACAGCGTCTCCTAGTCCAGACTGTTTTTGTCCTTCCCCCGTGATATTATACTGGGTAATGACAGGTAGAACGACCCTCGTGATCATATTGAGATTTTTCCCAACTGAAATTGGCACTACAGGTTGGATGTTGAGCGTATTTCTGGATCCATTAAAAGCTCCTATCCCGTAATCAGTGTTGTTTTGAAAAGGAGCGGAAATCAAGGAAGCGATCGGATTTGCCAGTTTTTTGGCTAGTTCTGCAGCATCATCTTGGGCATGCAAAGTGATAGCTGAAAAAAAGGAAGTAATGATCAATAAACAGAGTTTCTTAAAATTGAGTACCATCTTATTAAGGGTTAAAGAATTATCATATACCTATTCAAGTTGCAATTTTTATATGAAATAGCAATAATTCATGCTCAAGGGATATTTTAAAATGACATCTAGGAATAATATTTCAGAAATCCGGAATCAAATATTGGTCAGGAATAACTGACCAAAAACCTCTAAAGACCTTGTCATACTATTTCAGCAAACGGCTATTTTTTAATTGCCTTTTTTAAAATCGATCTTTAATCCAGTTTTAGGCCCTTTCTCTTTTATAGAGCAATGGATAAAAACAATGCGGAAATAATGAATTCCTAGGGGGATGATTGTTTAGTTTAGCTGTATTTTTTGCTAAGATTCCGTAAATCAAAACAGCATTCCTTTAAAATGACTAAATCTGAATATCAGAAGATTGGTAAGTTTAGCACTTGCACTTCCGATAGCGAATGTGCCTTAGGAATGTAGTTGTTGGTTCTCGACCTTAGACAGTCTGAAGATTCTTAGTTGTCCAAGCGAAATAGTCTCAAATAGCTTGGTTTTAAATTAAAGTAAATATGAAAAAAACGATCTTTTTATTGTTGGCTATTATTGGTAGCACGCTAAGCTCCAAAGCTCAGGAGGTCTATCATGATTCCACAGCCTTGTTAATTCTCGACAAAGTGGGTGAATATTTCGGAGAGCTCAATTCCCTAAAATTCACTACCAAAACATCTGAGGATGTTGGCTTTCGCAACGATTTCTTCATCAAGGAATTTCGAATGGGTGAATTTATTCTTCAAGGATCCAACAAGCTTGCTGCCAAGGTGATTGCTCGGGGGAAACCCCAATTTTACTATTATAATGGAAGTCAGGTTGTTTATTATTCCCTAGAGGATAATTACTACGCTGCTTCCGAAGCACCATCGACCACACTAGATTTATTTGAAAGCCTTCATACTGATTTTGGAGTTCAATTGGTGGCGACTGATTTCCTTTATCCTGATTTTACAGCACACCTCACCGAGACCATGAATTACATTGAGTACCTCGGGGAGGCAGAAATAGAAGGACATAAAAGCTTTCATATAGGAGCGGCAAATAGTGAGATGACTTTTCAGATTTGGATCTCTCAAGAAATAGAATCAAGACCGTTTAAAATACTGGTCACATTTCTAGCTGAGCCTTATGCACATCAGGTAGAGGTTACTTTTGATAATTGGGAAATCAATATGAACTATCCTGAATCCATTTTCGAGTTTCTTCCTCCTCCCAATTCAAAGCAAATTACTTGGACTAAAAAAGACTAGGCTATGAACACTTTTAAGACAATCATCAAGTATTCCTTCTTTCTTTCTCTAATGATTTTATTCTCTTTGCCAGAATTAAGTTATGCCCAGCGATTTGCGGGAAGAGGTGGAGGAGGAGCAAGACCGGCAGTTTCCAGACCTGCCTCTCGTCCGACAGCCAAACCTGCTTCACGTCCGGCATCAAGACCAGCCGCTAGTTCTGCTAGTCGAAGCAATACCCGACCAGCCAATACTGATCGCAGTCGTCCTACCAATCGCAGCAATTCTGATCGGGCCGGGGCAATCAATGGAGGATCCAATCGAGTCACTAAATCCCCAAAAGTGGAGAATAAGGTCAGCTCCATCAACAATAATAAAAACAGCGGAAACCGAATCAATAATGTCAATACGGGCGATAGAGGCTCGAACAATCGGGTGAACGTTGACAAAAGCAGGGGTGACGTCAATATCAATATTGACAATAGCCGAAATACCATTGTAAGAAATAATCGAAATGTAGCTTATCGGCCACCCTATCGCCCCTATGTCCGTCCACCCTATGTTTGGGGAGGCTTTGGCTTTTCCTGGTATCGACCCTATTACTACCATCCATTCACGCCGTTTTACTGGGGACCGGCATGGCATCCATGGGGCTTTTTTGTAGCCACGCTTGCTGTGACTGCAATTGTGGTTAGTGTGGATAATCAAGATTATCACTACGACGAGGGTGTATTTTATGTAGAAGCTGACGATGGATATGTAGTCGTGGAGGCTCCTCAGGGAGCTACTGTCAAAGTAATCCCTAAGGAATCTGAGCAGGTAGAAGTCAGTCCAACTGTGAATAATTATTACTATGGAGGCACCTTTTATGAGCAAAATGACGGCACCTACACGGTAGTTCCACCTCCTGCCGGTTCAGTAGTATCCGCCCTCCCCGAAGGAGCAGAGGAAGTGAAGGTAGGGGAGCAAACCTTTGTGAAGTTTGGAGATACTTACTACATGCCTGTGGAAGTAGATGGCAAAAACATGTATGAGATCGTGCAGGTAGAAGAGGAGTCCTGATTACAAAGATATTTTGTGATAATCAAAAAGATCCTGAAAGGATCGAACCTCTGAATAACTTGTCCGCCGTGGCGGAGCCCTAGGTGAAACCTAGGGAAAAGGAATGTCATCGAGTTTGGTGTTTGCAACCCTGAAGTGCCTGTCCCGATGAGCGTAGCGATTTCGGGAGGTTGAACTTATGGAAAGGGTGTTACATAAAATAAAGAAGTTCGACCCCTTCGGGGTCGGGAAAACAAATGGATCGGAAATCTTCTTTTCCACGGGTTGCACCCATGGCTATTGAAAGGTTGGACCCCTTATCAGGGGTCAGGCATCCTGATTAACTTTTGAAAATAAATCCATGACCACATAGTGGTCGAACCTTTGAATAACCCTAGGTGAAACCTAGGGAAATAGAGATCAAGCTGGTGGAGGACAACCCCGAAGCGGGTTGAACTTGTCCGAAAGTAATTACTCCCGACAGCTGTACGGGATTCCTAAAAGATAAAAGGGCGGAATTGCAAATCCCGCCCAGTCAAGCGCTTATTCTACACTTAGCTGGGGTTGAACTTGTGTGAATTCAATTACAAATTCTTTGGTATAGGAAAGCGTAGATACAATCTACGCTTAGTCAAAGGCCAATATTGTACACCTAGATAGGGATTGGGTTAGGGGGAGCTTAAATTTATATCCTACTTTCTTCTTGATTTTGATTTCATAATTGCTTCCTCTATTTCTTTTTTAGATCGATAGTCACCAGGAATATTAATCACTGTTGGGAGTGTATTTAATTTTAAATTTATAAGTCTTTTTTCCTCAATTGGAAAAAAACTAAAGTAAGTAATATTTTCTAACCTAGTATCAATCTCATTTTTGTCTGTTGCGTTGGTAAGTAAAAAACCAAATGGTGGATGTGATATTTCCGTAATCATAATTGGTTTTGGGCCAGATTTGAAATTTCCAATAAACGACTCTTGGATGTACCTTAGATTTTCATCTACTTTATAATACGCCAAAACTTTGTATTCAGGAGGCAAAGGATATTCATCTTGATTTAGAATAAATTTCACCAAATTAATGTGCCGAATCCTAAATTCATTATCATTAATTGCAAAAAACATTGTAATTATTTGTTTTATTACTCTTAGCGGATTTATTTCATTTGGAACATAAAGGGAAGTTCTTCCTTTGACTCTTCTTAAAATATCCATATTATAATGGCAGAAGTCTGAAAATGATCTTGCATACCATCTTCCCGTATCATTATTACATTTACCACAAATTGAAAAAAAAGTAATTCCTCCTTGATTTATCCTTTTATTTTTTGGCAAAATCAATGGGTTATCTGCCCATTGATTCTCTTCATATAGGTACTCAGTCCATCGACCGTTATTAAATGCTTTTTTTGGTGGAACGTGCTCTTTCGTGAGTTGCTTATAACTTCCGCAAATATTGCAAATACCCATTCTATCACTCACCCTTCACCCCCTTCCACTATCCTAATCTCCTCCTCGGTCAAGCCATACAATTCATAGACTAGGGCATCGATTTCTCGGTCGAGGCGGTCAATGTCGGCTTGCAGGATATGGGCCTTGGCTTTTTGTTCATTGAAATAGGTCATCCACTCGGCTTCTTCAGACAAACTCAATCTCACCTTCGCTTTCTTTAACTCTCCCAAAAATCCCTTAAAATCTAAAGAAGGCCAGTTTTGGAGTTTGGTGGAAGGGATTAAAATATTATATTTTGAGTTCAATAGTTTTATAAGATTGTTTAAAAATTTGAAATATTCTTTATTTTTTTCTTGAATTAATTCTGATTTTTTACTCAAATCTGAAGTAACTGTATTAAGCTTTGGAAAAGGTAGTTTGTAAATATGAAATAATTTAACCTGAGCTAATGCCTCGCCTTTTTCAGGGTTCATTGTCCAATATATGAAATCTATAAGTTTTGAATTTAAAATTGCGAGAAGCAAGTCCAATCCAAGAGGTGAATCAGTTTTTTCTAAGACTATATGAGTATTGTCTCTTAAAATAACACCTTCTGAAATCTTTGCTCCAATTATTCTATCACTTGTCTGCCGAAAAATTAATTTCTCCTTTGCTTCAAATATTCCCTTTTCTCTTGGTGCTGCTAACCAGGGGCCATATTTAATCCAATAATTATTGTCCCATTTAATCAAATACCTTTGAAATAATGATCCTCCTATTAGAGGGGAAAAACTTTCATCAATTTTTGATTCTGAAGTGAAGGGTTTATTTTTCATAACCCAATCATCTTGTGGAGGAGTCCCTTTTCCTTTTTCATATGGTTTTACACCATTTTTCACATCGTAATAATCTCCTAAAAAAAATGAGTTTAAAAAAATCTTATCCCTTAATTGATATTTCAATTCATCTAAAAATAAATTTATAAATTCCTCCTGTTTAAGTCTACTCTGATTTACGGTATGTATTTTGTGTGAATTTTGAACGTTTCCGATATGAATTTCAATTTTGCTCGCACCTTGAAAGACTTGAGAAAATTTCTGAATAAAAACAGAATCTACGTCAACTGTAGCCTCTGCAAAAACTTTTTCAGTATGCTGAGTAATATTATATACCTTATATTGATTGGAGAAAATAAAGCTTCTAAAAATATTTCCTGCCTCAATTAATCTCCATGTATTTGGAGCGATATAGCCCAATACACCGTTGTTTTTTATAAACTCTCTAATTCCTTTAATGTAGAATGCAATGTATGTATCATTTAATTTTTTGGAATATCCAAAATCTAGGTATTTATTAAATAGGTATTCAACCTGTGATGATGAAATTTTTGCTCCATAAGGCGGATTTCCCACCACTACATCAAATCCTCCTTTGGCAAAGACTTGGGGGAATTGTTCGGCCCAGTTGAAGGCTAAGTCTCCGGCCACTTCGGGGTCATCGATCAGGGAGTTACCCACTTTGATATTGGAGTTCAGACTGCTGAGTTTGCGCCCTTTCTTGGCTGTGCGCAGCCATAGGGAGAGGCGGGCGATCTCCACGGATTCCTCATTGATATCCACGCCGAAGATGTTGTTCTCCAGAATATGGTTTTCCACATTGGGAAGAATCAGGGGCGAGTCGAAGAGTTGAGCCTCGAGTTCGTCCACGTAGCGATGCTCTGCGATCAGGAATTCCAGGACTTGATTCAGAAAGGCACCGGAACCGCAAGCCGGGTCACAGATGGTGAGTTGCAGCAGCCAGTTGCGGTAGCTGTCCAGTCTTTCCTTGAGCTTTTGGATGGTTTTCTTTTGCCTTCCCCGCTTTCCCTCGGCAAAGTCCTCGTCGATGATGCCGAGTTCGGCTTTCTTCTCCGTGCAGAGTCGGCCCAGGGTATTGTCCACGATGTACTTGGTGATGTACTTGGGTGTGTAGAAGACCCCGTCCCGCTTGCGCTTGGTTTTGGATTTGTCCACGGTTTCCCCGGCGATCTGGGCGCGGACATTTTCGATATCATTCAGACTGTGCTCGAAGATATGCCCGAGGATATTGGTGTCCACCTCGGATTCGAAGTCGTACTCGGTGAGTTTGCGTACATGCTTGTCCAGTACTTCATCCGAGATGACCAAGGTATCCAAGACCGGGTCGGGTGCGAATAGTCCTCCATTGTAGGCGTGGATTTCGGCCTTTCCGGGTTGGATTCGGCCGGTATTCAGGTAGCCGAAGTAGAGATTGAATCGCTTGTGAAGGGGAACGTAAGCGTCGAGTTCCTGCAAGCTTCGCCATTGATTGACGATCTCCATAATGGAATTGGGCGGAAGCAGGCCTTTGTCCTCGGCAAAGAAGATAAAGAGAAAGCGATCGAGGAGCTTTTGGCTTTTCTTGTACAGGACCAGTTCATCCTCTTCAGGATTTTGTGCGACCAAATCCTGCCAGAGTTCCTGCTTGAAGGTGGAGTAATCCCGGTAGAGTTGCTTGGTGATTTGCTCCTCAGCAAGAAGGGATTCTTCCTTGACCTTTTTGGGGATTCCACTAAGAAGATTGTCTTTATGAAGTAGCAGCCAAAGCAATCGGAATTGCTCGGCATCCAGCCCGAACAGGTTAAACTCCACAAAGTCCACGGCATTGTCAATGTAGAATCGCAGCTTTTCGAAATTGCTTGTGATTACATAGACGCAGTCGGGTTGGTTGTTTTTATAATTGAAGGCCTGATCGCGGATTTTATCAAGGTCTTTGGTATCGGTGCCTTTGAGCTCAATGACGGCTATGGCTTTTCCCTCTTTGAGAATGGCTCCGTCGGTCTTTTTGGAGTCTTTGATGTTTTTGAGTTCCGTGGTCAGGTTGTACTCCGGCTCGGGATTGATGGTGTAGCCGAGGATTTTGACAAACAATTCACGCAGGAATCCTTCCTGAAACTGCTCTTCCTTGGCTGCACGAATATTTTCCCGGATTTGGGGATTGTGGAAATAGCTTTGGTAAGCGGCAAGGGCCTCTTGGATTGGCTGGGAGCTCTGAGAGGCTAGGTATTTTTTAAGGACGGAGTTTTGAAAAAGAGCCATGTTAAAAACTAATTTTACAAGAGAAGTGAGTGTAGACACTCACTTCGGCGGAGTATTTTTTGAGAACAGAATTTTGGAATAGCGCCATCGAAAAAAGGAAATCAAAAACTGATTCCTAAAGATATGGGATTTGGGGAAAAAAGAAAGTGAGTTAAAGGGATTGACAAGAAATGTCGGAGAGGATGAGCGGGTCAAGGCATAAAAAAATGATTCGCCATCGCGAATCATTTTTTTTATTGATCAGCTTATAATCAGTTAGCTTTAAGCTGGTAAAAGTTTATTTTTAAATTCTAAATAAACTATCTATTCCCCCCCATTGAGTTGAGCTCTTCTCCAATTGAAGAGACTTGTACAGACATACTTTCCTGTCTTGGAGGGAAGTCTTCAAAGGTTTTAATAAAGTTTGCTACCATTCCTCCTGCCGATCCCAAGATCCAGCTTCTGTTTTCAGCCCATTCGTCATAGCCTCTTGCTTCATGAAATCGTTCAAAAGGGTCCAGCTTTAAATTGGTAATGATTGGTGTGGAGAGGGCTACCTGTGGACTTCTAAACCAATCATTCTGTTCGATAAATTGAACTTTCCAATCGCCATATCGCAGACCATGGAAAGTAGTTTCGGTAAAATAGTAATATTCCTTTCGTTTGGATTTACCATTGTTCAAAACCAAATCACTTTGATCATAGCCGTCCAAGTGAACTTTATAAGTCCTATCACCAATCTTTTTTCCTGTCAAAAGCTCATTTTTCAGATTTGGATTACCTAGCCAAGACATCAGAGTAGGAATCCAATCTTCCATGGTCATAAATTCACCTGTGGCAACTCCCTGAGGAATGTGGTTGTCCCACTTTACCAGCATAGGAACACGAAATCCTCCTTCCCATCCACCGGCTCCTTTTTCACCTTTGAAAGGGTGATTTCCTCCGTCAGGCCAAGAGTTGGAGGCGGCACCATTGTCCGTTGAGAACATGATAATCGTGTTATCATCCACCCCAAGCTCTTCTAACAGCGCCATCAATTCACCTACATAATCATCCACTTCCTTCATCCCATCGGCATAGACACCATAGCCGGTTACACCGTCTGATTCAGGCTTAAGATTGGTTCTGTAATGCATTCTGGAGAAGTTGTGCCAAACAAAAAAGGGCTTTTCATCGGCAACTGCCTTTCTGATAAATTCTTTCGAATGAATCATAACATCATCATCGAGCGTACGTTGAACCTCCCGTCCAAATGGACCCAAATCTTTGATTTCTTGCTCTCCGTTTCCAAGTGCTTTAGAGTGAATTATTCCACGTTGCTGGAGATGAAATTGCTTTTGCACCTCCTCATCTTTAGGAAAATCATATTGCTCGGGGTATTCCCCCGCATTCAAATGATAAAGAATTCCAAAAAATTCATCGAAACCATGGGCAGTCGGTAAGTGTTCGTCCCGGTCACCGAGATGGTTTTTTCCAAATTGTCCTGTCGCATATCCTAATGGCTTAAGCATTTCGGCCAAAGTGGGATCTTCTTTTTGAATTCCCTGAGGTGCCCCTGGCAAGCCAACAGTACTAAGTCCTGTTCTCATAGGGTATTGCCCGGTAATGAAAGATGCTCTTCCGGCTGTACAGGAAGCATGGGCATAATGATCCATAAAAATCATACCCTCTTTTGCGATTCGGTCAATATTTGGAGTAGAACCACCCATCATTCCCCGATGGTAGGCACTGATATTCCACATTCCGACATCATCTCCCCAGATGATTAAAATATTGGGCCTTTCTTGAGCTTGAATGGAAGGTGTTGAAAAAGCTGCCAACAAAATCAATCCTAAAAGGTGTTTCATGAAAAGTTTCATAGTTAGATTTTTTTTTGAGTTACTGATTTTCGAATGAAATCATTATTAAAATAGAAAATAATAGATCAAAATAGAATAAAATCTAGAAAAATAAGAATTTTGTTTTTGTATTATCAATTGCCTTAAAAAGGCTTAGCAAAGTCTGTTACAAATTCGAATCTTTACTAAAGTCTTGGAATAACAGTCTAAAAATCAAAAGTTTACTAATAGATGATATATCAGCAGGAAACCAAGGGAAGAAAATGTCACAATGGTGAATGTCAACCCCGAGGCAGCATGTCCCGATGAGCGCGGCGATTTAGGGAGGTTGAACTTACTTGAATGGAATTGCAAACTCCAAAGGATAGGGAGGGCGGAATTACAAATTCCGCATAGTCAAAGGCTAAGTCTACGCTCAGATGGAGATCGTGCAGGTAGAAGAAGAGTCCTGATTTCAAAGATATTTTGTGATCATCAATCAGATCCTGAAAGGATTGAACCTCTGAATAACCCCCGGTGAAACCGGGGGTAGATCGAATCAAAAACCATGGTTGGGGCCCAACCCTGAAGGGGTTGAACTCACGCACACCTATCGGGATTACTCCCAATCGGGGATTGAAAAGTTGTCGGGTAAAAGGTTTTGACTTGGAAAGGCTTGGAGGCTTCATTTATTTGATATTCCTAGCCTTTGTTCTTGCTTCACGAATTGGGAAAACACATTGTTTCCTCCTTTAGCAGTGGGTAAGTAATTGATTAAAAAATACCCATCACCAAATCGGTAATTCCCCTCAAAGTTCAGATCAAAGCACCTTTATTTTTGGCATTCGAACCTGAATCACACCGGCCGAAAAAATGGTGATTGCTGCGATAAGGAAAATCGCCCATTCGATCCCAAAAAGATCTGCGGTGATTCCCGAAATCACTGCCCCAAAGACATAACCTAAATCCCTCCAAAGTCGGAAAGTTCCGATACTCTCTGCCCGCTGTGTAGGTGAAGTTGACTGAGCTATCGTAGCCAAAAAGGTGGGATATACCAAGGCCGTCCCCAATCCTAAAATCCCGGAAATCAAACTCAAAAGCTGAAAATCATCGGTAAAGGGGATGGCTAAAATCGCTATTCCTTGAAGTAGCATTCCCCAGAAAAGCATTCCTTTTTTAGATAAATGATCCGACATTTTGCCAGTAAATAGCTGTCCTACACCCCAGACTGTGGGATAGATCGCCGTGATGATCCCGATGTGCTCATTGTCAAACTTTAGGGAAATCAAGACCATCGGTAAAAGGCCCCAAATCATCCCATCGTTCAGATTATTGATCAGACCGGCCTGAGTCACCGAACTGAGCGTTTTGTTTTTGAAGGTAGTTTCTACAAAAATATTTTTCATGGATGAAGTCTGGTCAGTAAAGCTTTCTTTTTTAACAAAAACCCGGGTGTCTTTCACCCAAATCCAACTTACCAGCAGTCCCAGCACCGAAATCCCTATTCCGATATAAAAGGGATGGGGCGTAACGCCGTATTGCTCGGCTACCCATCCAGTCAAAAATGCCACGATACCCACTGCGAAATAGCCCGCAAATTCGTTGAGTCCCATGGCCAGTCCCCGATTTTTTTCACCCACCAAATCGATCTTCATCACTACGGTACTACTCCAAGTGAGGCCTTGACTGATTCCAAGAAGTACATTTGCGAAGATGACCCAGCCCCAACTTGGTGCATGGATCAACAGAAATGGGACAGGTAGAGCCACCAACCATCCAAAAATCAGCAGATTTTTTCTTCCAAAATAGTTGGACAATCTTCCGGTATAATAATTGGAAGCGGCTTTGGTCAATCCAAAAGCCGATATGAATGAAAGGATGGCTGTCTTTGAGGCTAGGCCAAATTCTACCTCGGCAAACTGGGGGATAATCGTTCGCTCCATGCCGACCATTCCGCCCACAAAGGCATTTACGATAACCAAAATGCTGAATTGCTTCCAATTTTCCTTGAGTCCGAGTCGGGTATCCATCAGTGATCGATTTACCCTACAAAGGTCCTACGCTCAGGTTTAGGAAGCTTTTACATTTGTTAAAAAAAGGATTTGTCCTTCCTAGGTGATTTTTAGCTATCCTGCTTTTCCGAAAGCAGGATCAAAAAGCTAGGCAAGGAGAGTTTGGCTACGATCGAACCCCCAGCAAAATTAGATGAGGAGAAAATTCACTTATCTTTTTTGCCCTCTGATTCTACTCAAGCTTACTTGTGTAATCCCCAAAAAAGAGGCTATATGTTTCAATGAGATTTTCTGAATTAGTTCTGGCTTTTGCTCCATTAGTTTGATATATCGCTCCTCAGCAGTCAAAAATTGAATGTTTTCCAATCGGTGAAGTGTGTCTACATATGATTGCTGGACGAGCTTTCGGAATAGACGCTCCAAGTCGTGGTACTTGTCAAAAAGTAGAAAAAGTGAATCAGCTGGGATTGATACTACTCGGGAATCCTCTAGTGCTTGAATAGCTTTTCGACTGGGAGTTTGGGTAAAAAGGCTTTCTGCCCGGACGATTAGGTCATTTGGAAGGGCGAAATACTCTGTCACTTCGTTGCCATCTTTCAAATAATAAATCCTCCCGATTCCTGAAAGAATAAAATAAATCGTTTTACAAGTCGCGCCTATGGATTGTATTTCTTCGTTTTTGCCATAACTCTTCACTGAACACATGGAGATTAGCTGCTCTTGGGCTTCTTTGGATAGGTTTTGTAGAGAATTTAAGTAATTTATAAAAGGCAGTAAATCAGTCATGTTTTCTAGGAATCTGATTAATCTCAATGATGCCAGAAGGCTAGTTTTCTTTACTTATCAAGTCGGATGTCCGATGGCGGAAGCCTGCATATACCGATCACTTATGCAGAATTTTTACCGTTTAATTTCGCTACTGGTGAAATAGCGGGTGTACAATAATATCAATTTCCAAAGGTATCAAAAGCATGGCTTTGAACCATTCATATAGATTTAATAAAGACTTTGACATGATTAGGATTTATCTTTGATTTATGAGGTCCCTATTTCTATATTCTGTCTTGATTTTGAGCTGCTTTCATTCGGTGGCACAGTCCAGTATTTCTGGCTCAGTGAGAGATCGAGATACTCAGCAAGGGATGGAGTTTGTCTCCATCGCAGTCTACACAGCTAAGGATAGTGTTCTGGCGGGAGGAAATATCACGGATTTGGAAGGGGATTTTATGATCGATGGACTGAGTCCAAATGAATACTATTTGGTTGTAAGCTTTCTTGGCTATCAAAGCCAAACGATCTCCAATCTCACCCTAGCAAAAAATGAAAAAAAATTATTAGAGACGATTTTTTTAACTGCTGATTTCCAAAATCTGGAGGGGGTGGATATACAGGGGCAGCGCATTACCACAGAATTTCGAACTGAAAAGCAGAGTTTTTCCGCAGACAACTTTCAAGCTGCTCAGGGCGGTACGGCAACTGATGTGCTCAGAAACCTTCCTGGAGTGAGTTTCAATGCAGAAGGAATGTTAGCCATTCGAGGCAATTCAGGCTTTGTGGTGATGGTCAATGGTAGACCCGTACAAGGAGACCCGATGATGATTTTGGGTCAGTTACCTGCCAATAGTATTGAAAAAGTAGAATGGATTTCTTCTCCCTCTGCCCAATATGATTCTGAAGGAAAAGCAGGGATAATCAATATCACCACGATCAAAGGGGCCACGGATGGATTGTACCTTCAATTTAATGGTCGGTTAGGTTTACCATCCATCGAAAATTACAATAATAAGGAACCCCAAAATCGGTATGGTGGAGATTTTAACCTCAACTATCAAAAAGGTAAATGGGATCTTTCATTAGGAGCCAGCTATCAGCGAAATGATATTGCCGGAAGGAGAGTTGGCAACGTATTTACAGTAGATGGAGATACTACTACATTTTTTCCTTCCGAAGGGGAGCGCAGTACAAATGAATTGAATTATTCAGGTAGGTTTACTCTGGGCTTTACCCCAAATACATCCAACTCCTTCAGCTTAGGCTTTTTTGCAGGAGTAAGAGATCGAATTAGGACTGCCGACATTCTCTATTTTGATAATCGTTCGACTTTTCCAGGCGGATCTTCTACTCCCTTCCAGTACTTCAATGCCAATGATCAAAACCGCCGGGGTGATTTTATTATCAGTAGTTTGGACTATAGCAAAAAATTTGGTGAGGGGTCCCAACTCAGTACCTCGATACTTTACGAGTATTCTATGCTCGGTGGTCCTACAATCAATCGGAATTTGGGTTTTCCGGACTTGAGTATCATTTATCAAGATGAATACAATACCAATGACAACCCACTAAATGGCGTTCGTTGGAATCTGGATTATAGCTTCAAACCATTGCCGATTGGACAGCTTTTAGTAGGCTATCAATACCGTTTTCTCAATCATTTTGGTGACTTTGTCTATGAGCGAAAAAATAATGAAACGGGCGAATTTGAGCTTGTTCCTGAGTTTTCGAGCGAAGTCAATCTGGATAGGCTCATTCATACGGCTTATGTGCAGCTTGATCAAACCATCAATAAGTGGACCTACGGTGCAGGGGTTCGCGTTGAAGCTATGAAACGCGATTTTCAACTGAATGATAAATCCAATACCGTTGATACTTTATATCAATATGACTATATCAGGCCTTTTTTCTCCGGTAATGTCTCTTACAAAGTTTCAGATGATTTGACATGGAAACTCAGTTTTACTCAACGAGTCGAGCGAGAGACTACTTTTAAAATGAATCCTTTTCCAGAGCGGGAGCATAGTGAGACTTTGGAACAAGGTGATCCGACAGTTTTACCTGAATTTGTAAATACTTTGGAGATGGGATTGGTTAAAACTTGGGAGGATAATAGTCTTTTCCTGACAGCCTATCACACTCGAATCAATAATCTCGTCAATCGGGTAAATACAGTTTATAATGATACCATTCTCAATCGAATTTATTCCAATGTGGGAACAGCAAAATCTTTCGGGTTGGAGATGGGCTCAGAGATTTTTATTACTGAAAAGTGGAAGGCCTATTTTGGTGGAAATATTTACCGATATTCCATTCAAGGTGAATTTGATGATAAACCGGTGGATCAGGCAGCTTGGGTCTATTCTTTTAATTTTAATTCTACTTACAATTTTACGAGCAGCTTTAGTACGCAGTTTACATTGAATTATCTATCACGTCGTGTCACAGCCCAAGGAGAGGATGGTCGGTTCTACCAACCTTCATTGAATATTAAAAAGACATTTATGGACGGTCGGTTTTCATTAAATCTACTTTGGCAAAATATAGATCTGAGGCTACTCAAGTCAAATGAGCAACGGATCAGTACGGGTAGACAAGGTGAATTTTTTACTACTACCAATTACATTTATGAAGTTGACATGTTGATTCTTAACCTATCTTATACAATCAACCGATCTAAGAATAGGGCGAAATTTATTAAATCAGAGTTCGGAGATAAGGAGTTTTAGTCTTTGGAGCTTTTAGAGAATAAATACTTGAATTCTGTTTGTTTATTTTGTTTTGACTTGCTGGAAAACATATAGCATCTCCGAAGCGATTTGCAGGGAGCGCTCTTGATACTTTTCACTTTCCAAAGGCGTATCATCGAAGGCTTTGGGATCTTCATAGCGCACAGGAATCCGCTCCTCAGCATGGGGGATATAGGGGCAGTTTTCATCTGCATGTGCACAAGTCATCACCGCTGCAAAGGAAGTGTCTGGGGAAACAGCTTCACTAAAAGTTTTTGAAAAGGCCTCTATAGCGTCCCGCTGATCTGAATAGGAAAGGAAATAATAGGGATTGCTGCCATTTTCTTTGGAAGAAATCTTAAAACCCTGACGGGAAAGCGCGTCCACTGCACGTGGGTTGAATGCAGTAACTTCCGTACCGCCCGAAACGCAGTTTGCGGGTATTCCAGCAAGCTCTGAAGCAACTTTTGCCCAGATTTGGGAAAATTGACTGCGTCTTGAATTGTGAGTGCAGATAAAGTTGAGATGAAACGGTTCTCCCAGATATCTTTTCACTTTTATGTATCGAATCAATACCTGAAGGACAGCTTTTCTTTCTTCAGATATGGGCAATTTTAAAGCTTTCCGTACTGTAATTGCCAGTTCTGGATAGAGTTCAATCTTCTGTAATTCCATAACCTATGAATTAGCAGCAGCCCGAACCAGGGGCACAACCAGAGCTTTGGAGCTGAGAAAGTCGAATTTTTGGTTTTTCAGCAGGAATCCCGCAATTGTCTTTTGCTAAACAATCGGTCATTTTGGTAGTCAGAAGAAAATTATTGCCATCATAATCCAAGCCGTATTTTCCGATGGTTTCTCCTTGATACTCAACTTCGATTTCCAAGTCGGGAATGCCTAGCACCCGCTCTGAGAGCTCGATAATACTCACCAGTTTCTCAGGATGGAGTCGGTGATCGTAGTCATTTGCATTCCAGAGCTGGAAGTTTACTTTTTGTTCTTTTCTGACGGTCCCTCCGCAGTCGATAAAATGCTTGTCTACCAGCCCAATTTCGGTTACGTGGAAGTGACCTGGAACTAAAGTGCCATTCGGAAGTTGAAAGGCGATCGATGATGATGTTGAAAGGATGGATTTCGCTTCGGATAGTAGCATATTGGATACTTTGATTAAAGTGAATCGAATTTTTAACAAGTGGAGTCGCAGCAGTCAGAATAGCTTTCGAAGAAATCTTGGAAAAGGGATTTCAAGGCGGACCATTTCTCTGGATGAATGCAGTAATTGACTCGAGTACCTTCAATGCTTCCCTGAATTAGCCCCGCTTCTTTGAGCTCTCTCAAATGCTGAGAGATTGTAGCTTGAGCCAATCCGATTTCTAAGACCAAATCCCCATTGATGCAGGATTTGCTTTTGATCAGATGCTGAAGGATGGCAATTCTTGCCGGATGGGCGATTGCCTTGGCCAGTTGAGCAATTTGATTCTGCTCTTCAGTAAAGAGATGTGTCTGTGTAACTCCCATTTGAATATTTATTCATTGCAATATTACGATAAATAAGGATTATCCTAATAGGATGGCTTGAAGATTTTTTTCTATCCGTGCCAGTACGGATACAAATTCAGGGTCTTTTGGGATGTTGAGGAGGATCAAAAAAGTCCAATTTTAGAATTCCTAAACAATAAAAAATTATTAATCATGAAAAGCTTACTACTCATTTTTCTCTTGCTCTTTGTGGAGACTGTTCCCGGCACCATTCTCGATGAAAAAGACCTGAAAGTCACCAGTTATAATAAAAAGAAGCAACACCAGAAATCGCCCAAAAAAGTGTTTATAAGAAGCTACAAAGCACTTTTTGAGGTTTTTGAAGAGGCTTCGGCAAAGACTTCTGGCTCTAAAAAGGAGCGTGCAAACCGGACCACTTTCACCTCTGGAACTTCTACCCGTATGGGAGTTCAGATATCCGGAGTGGATGTAGCAGATTTTCAAAAGATCATTGATCAATCGTATCAGGATTTTGTCAATCAACTGACTAGTCAGGGATTTGAGATCATGACAGCAGATGAGGCCAGCCAAAGTGAGTATTTCGAAGGTTGGACGCTTATGAAAGGTGGGGCTTCTTCGGATGATCAGGCAGCAGGATTTGTAATGGTTACCCCTACTGGATTTGACTATCTTGTAAAAGGTGTCGCCAAAAGCGGGCGTGAAAAAGGTACTTTCTTGGACATGGGACCAAAAATTTCAAAAGAGCTTGGCGATGTCTATGTGGCTGATGTCAATTTTATCTTTCCTTTTGTCACCTTGGATGCGGATGCCTCTATGTGGACGAATACTTCCTCCGTCAAGGCGAAAATCGGGTATCGAATCGAGCCGATTATGAACACCTCACAGGAGAATCAGCAGACTTCATTGACTGGTTTTGCCAAAGGCTTTGGGTCTATGGGTTCTTCTGAAGTAATCAGTTCCCAAGTACGCTTTCTTTCTGGAAATGATATTGGTAATAACCCATTCTTCGACGCTAAAGTGGAGTTGAAAAAGGCGGTGTATTTTGAGGATGTATTTGAAGACAAAAAAATCAAGGAAGTGACTCAGGCACAATCTGATATGTTTTCTAAAACGGGATATAGTCAGCTAGTGATGGTATCGGGTGATCAAAGTACTGTTGCTTCCCATTTTGCAGAATGTGACACGGAACGCTACGTGAGTTCTGCTTCAGGAGCGATGAAAGATATGATTGATGCTGGCATTTCGAATTTTGTTGAAATGACAAAAGATTAAGCCATTCCTCCCACCAAATTATTTTCCAGGGCAAATTTCAAAAGACCAACCAGCGTGTTGGTCTTTGTTTTTTGGTAGATATTTTTTCGGTGGGTTTCCACCGTTCGCTCAGATATGAAAAGTTTTTCTCCGATTTCCTTATTGGAAAACTCATCAAAAATCAATGTTAAGACCTCCTTTTCCCGATCTGTAAGAATCCGCTCGTCTTCCGGAAACCGCATTCGCTGAATAAGAATTTTCTGAATCTCAGCACTGAAAAACATTCCGCCATCGGCTACTTCCCTCAAGGCTTTTAATAGTTCTTCATGCGCCGCTTTTTTCAGGACATAGCCTTCTGCCCCTGTAGCTAATGCTTCCTTGACTCGATAGGGTTCTTCATGCATACTGAGAAAAATCAATTTGGTGCCTGGGGATTTTGATTTCACTTTTTTGGCCAAGGCAATCCCACCAATTTCAGGGATAGAAATATCGGATATTATCAGGTCAGGGATCTCGTTATTGATCCGTTCCAAAGCTTCCTCTACGGTAAAGGCAGTATCAACTTGACTTATTTCCGGCTGACTTTCGATCAAAAACTTCAAACCGTCCAGTAAAATCCGATGATCATCAACGAGGAGAATTTTCATTCAAGAATAGGGTTTAATTGGCACGGTGAACATACGGAAAGGTAACCAAAAGCTCCGTTCCTTGCTGCCCTTCTTGTGTGAAAAGCTCCAATTTTCCATTGAGCAATTCGGCACGGGTGGTAATATTTTTCCAGCCATTTCGCTTGCTGTGCTGAAAAACATTCGGATCAAAGCCCTTTCCATCATCCAGAATCTGGAGCTTGGCGATTCCTTGATTTTGTGACAGAATAAGAGAAATATGACTAGCCTTGGCGTATTTGAGTACATTGTTGATCCACTCCTGACAGATTCGGAAAAGGTTGATTTCGACCAATTCATCCATGCGGTCCGGCAGGTTTTGGGACTCGATTTCCAGTTGTACTTTTTCTCCGGCATTGATGCGGTGAGCGAGGTCTTCCAGAGCCGAAATTAACCCAAATCGGATCAGGGTAGCAGGCATCAGATCATAGACCACATTACTGATTTCCTTGGACATTTCATCCAAAACAGAATCTGTACGGCTGACAAGTTCGGTTTTTAGCTCCTCTTTGGCTTGATTGTTTTTGAGCTGGGATACATACATCCTAAGTGCTGAAATGTACTGCCCAAATCCATCATGAAGATCTTGAGCCATGCGTCTTCGTTCCTGCTCTTGGGATTCTAGAGAAGCCTGGATAAATGCTTCTTTGACTTTCAGCTCCCGATCTTTCACAAGCAGCTCTTGCTTTCGCCTATTTCGATTTTGATAGAAAATAAAAATAGCGATTAGAAGTACTAATAATAGTCCTAAGGCTGCAAATGCAAAGTAGTTTCGCTGTAGCGTCGCATTTTTTTCCTGAAGTTCTGCATTTTGTAAAGCGATTTGGCTTTCCTTTTTTTCCAAATCATACTGCACCTGTAAGTCTGTTAGTAATTGTGCATTTTCCTCGTTGAAAACTTGACGATTAAGCTCTTGATATTCTTCTAAGTAAGCATTTCCTTTCTCAAAGTCTCCTTTTCTAAAATAGATCTTTGCTAAGGCATTTTTCAGGGTCAAGGAATAATTAACCAGCTCCGGGTTTTCATCCAATACCTTAAGGCCTCGGTTGGCAAATTCCAGTGCCTTATCTGTTTGTCCCAAATCAATATGCCCTGCGGCCGCATTGCTTACGATGCTGAGTTCCATTTTGGGGTCGGGAGTAAAGCCGTCCGAGTCATCCAAGGCGATATTTAGCATCAGTAGTCCCTTTTCATAGTTTTTTTGACCTATGTAAAGAGCTCCCAGATTGTCATGCACTCGGTGAAAAAGGACCTTGTTTCCAGCGGTTTTGGCATTTTCAATGGCTTGTCGATAGTATTTTTCGGCCCGCTGCTCTTCTCCCATAAGCCTGTAGCAAATACCCAGATTTGCAGATGAAATCGCAATTCCGTTGGAATCCTTTAATCGCTCCCTGATTTCTAAAGCTTCCAAATGATACTTGATAGCTTGCTCGTAAAGTTCTAGCTCTTGATTGGCAAGTCCAAGATTTGAAATACTGCTCACAAAGTTAGCTTCGAGGGCATTGGGATCACTACGGCCGATTTCCAGTGATTTGGAAAAGTAATCAATGGCTGCTTTGTAGTCCGAAGAGTTGAGCCGATTCATTCCCAGATTATTGAATGACCGCTGTTCCAAAGCTTTCCAGCCTTGTTTTTGGCTTTCTTCGAGTATTTTGGAAAAAATAATCAACGAACTGTCTGTTTGCTGATGAACATCGTAGTAAATGCCGAGATTTTGAAGGATTTCAAAGTAAATGCGTGATTTGCCTACTTTCTTTTCGGCAATTTTCAGGACATCTTGAATCTTGGTTTTGGCTTCTTCTCCATCACTGAAAATCATGGAAAAGGTACGCTGCTGAATGGCTCGATAGCGAATAGAATCAGGAAGATTCTGATTCTGAAAAACTTGCTCTAAGCTGTCAGCACTTGATTGCTGCTTGCCTAAAGCCAGAGATGTGACTACCAAAAAAATAAAGAGGAAAGAAATGCTGTGGAGTTTTTTCAAGGCAGGTAATTTAATCTCACAAAGTAACTCCACTGATTTTTTAATCAAATTTTTTTATCGAAATGGTTCATTTTTTTCTACAAATAATCATGTCGTAGAATCTCATAGAAATTAGTGTAGAACCTTCATTTATGTGAATTGTAAGCTGAAGCTTTTTCCTCCCAAACCAAAAAAATACCCACTGGTACGGATATCAAATACCCAGATTCTTGGATTTACTACTTCCTACTTTAAATCCAACTTGCCAATAAAAAGAATTATGAAAATCAGGTCTTTACTATTAGGTCTCTTGGCCTTCGTTTTTTTTGCATGTCCGGATAAGGATGATGAAATTCCTCAAGGTTCTCTGAATGTAGAAGCTACCATCGATGGGGAAGCTTGGAGAGGTGCCGGCAATAGCCGAATCACCAATGTGGCAGGATTCACTGTTTTGGCTATTGGAGCAGGGGCGACTGATCGCTCTAATTTGGCTTTTACGCTAGATGCGGAGCGAACGGGAAATTTTGATTTGACAGGAACAGCACTTTGGACTACAGCTAATCAAGTTGTACATAGTGCGACCTCGGGCACCTTGACGATCACAAGTATCGATGGAGACAAAGTATCGGGGACTTTTTCTTTCAAGGCGAGTCCGATGACAGGCAGTGGCCCAGAGGTCAATATTACCAACGGGAAGTTTACGGATGTAAATATTATGCGCTGATCAATTTTTAAGCGAAGGTGAAATTCACAAAATCCAGACCCAATTGAGTTTACTGGACGACTTTTTAGCTTTTGTTTGGGACTTTTTTGATAAAGGGGAGGCAAGGGTGTGCCTCCCTTTTTTTAGATCAGGTTCTCTTTTTCTAGTTTCAATTTAATCTGTTCATGTTGCTCCCAAAATCTAGTTTCAATTTTCTGCATTGCACTCTGGAATCTCGGTTGATTTTTTATCGGTTCAAATACCGGTTCATCTTTCAGATACAAAAACCAAAATTGATTGTTCTCCTCGTTGGCAAAGGCTTCCACATAGTCCAATGCTTTTTCCCAATCCTCTTCTATCGCATACTTGGTGGCCAAAGCGATATTGCGGTAGATGGATTGATCTGATTCAGCAAATTCTTGGTACTCTTCAAAAAGTCGATCGGCCTCCTTCACTTTTCCATTCTGTTCGTAGACTAGTGAGATTTTTGAATTTTCTAATTCATAAATAGAAAGACCATTGGTCTCTCGAGCTTCCACAAAAATGGTGTAATAGAAATCCGCACTGTCGTACTTCCTGTCTAGGTAGAAAAATTTTCCAATATCCTGAAGAATATCCAGTCGGCTTGGATCTCTTTCCCATAGCTTAATCAAACGCTGACGCATCTTTTCATTATCCTTTTCTTTGGCAAAGAGGATGTATGATCTCAGGTGTGGGGCATAATAATTTGTCGAATCATAAGCTAAAGATCGATCGATAAATTGCTTGGCTTCATCTACAAAACCTGCCGTAACCAAGGCATTCGCCAACTGAAGGTAGCTGTAACTTTGAGAAGTGGAGTCTCCACTTTCTACCTGAATCTGTACTGCCTTTAAGGCATATTCCAGATATTTTTCTGTGTCTGGCTCCAGCCTAAAATAGAAATCTGCCAGCATTTGTATAGCTAAGGCCGAATTTGGGTTGTATTCCAGCGCCTTTTCCAAATAAGGTCTTGCAAGGGCAAATTCTTCACTTTGAATATAATAAAAAGCCTTGGCCGTCAGGCTTTCGGCCGATTTTGAATCGAATAAGAGTGCCTTGTCGGCGTAAGAATTGATTTTCTCGGTAAACTGCTTTTCGGAGCGAAACATCTCCAACAAGTAGTAGGAGATAGCAATATGTGCATAGGCCAAAGAAAACTCCGGGTCTTGCTCTATCGCCTTTTCGAAAAGTGCTATTCCTTTCTTCAGACCTTCGTCAGTCCGGGAATGGTAAGGTTCCAAAGCCTGGAGGTAATAGTCGTAAGCGAGAAGGTTATCCGTCGGTCGCTTTTCGATTTGTTCAAGTTCAGTCGGAGTGACGAATACCTTGATCGCATCTGTGATTTGAGTAGCAATTTCATTTTGAATAGAAAAAATGTCTGCCAATTGACGATTGTACTGCTCCGCCCAAACTTGCCGCTCTGTCTCTGCATCGATCAACTGGATGCTGAGTAAGACTTGCTCCCCGACCTTTTGCCCGCTGCCTGAAACAAAATAGCTTACCCCGAGCTCTGAGGCCATTTCAGGAATGCTTTTGTTGGTATTTCGATACTTTTCTACAGACGAGCGACTGATCACCCGGAGGTTTTTGATTTTCTGAAGATTGTTCAGGGTAGACTCCATCAGACCATTCACAAAGTAGAGATTGCTGGAGTCGGCACTTTCATTTTTAAAAGGGAGTACCGCAATGGATTTCTCTTCCAGGGAAAACTGTGGTTCCGATTTAGGCCAAAAGAAATAGCCAACTGCTACAACAATTAGAACTGTCAAAAGTCCAAAAACCCAAGTATTCGAAGGCCTATCTTGGATCGGTTGTGCGATAGGGTTATCTCCTTTTTGAGGTAGTTCTATTTTTTGTTTTCCTACTTCGCCGGGAGGAAAGCCATACTGTTCGCGAAAACACTTGATAAAATAAGATGCGCTGCCAAAACCTACCTGATACGACACTTCCGAAACAGTCATGTTTCCTTCTTTGAGGAGATCCATGGCAATTTCCAAGCGGATTTTTCGGATAAAGAGGCTTGCCGAAAGGCCGGTACCTGCCTGGATTTTTCTCAGTAGGTTGGATCGGCTCATGTTCATCGCCTCTGCGAGTTCGGATACACCAAATTGCTCATCGGAAGCTTTTTCCACCACGATGGCAGTGGCCTGAGAAAGGAAGTCTTCGCTATGTTTTTGATCTTCTGCCATGCTAAAAATTCATTTTCAATGTAGAGAAATTTACTCAAAGTGACAGCCACTTTTTCCGAAGATTCTCCTGCGAATCCAATGCTTTTGCGTCATAGTTTATAGCCTTGCGTCATAATTTTTATCCTTGAGCGATACTTTATGCTTTTGGCATCCTGCCTTTTACACCCACCTCTGAGGCTTGCCCCAACTTTGTAGCAAACAAATTTCAAAAAGTATTCAATCAAAAAAACAACACTATGAAAGCTTTAAAAAACAACTCGCTCAAATTCATTGCTAGCCTTTTACTATCGGTAATCCTTTTGCCCGCATGTAGCAATGCGCAAAATAAGGCTGAAAAAACTCAGCAAATTGAAGCACCTCAACTTGACATCCATACGGCAGTGATGACCAATAATCTGGAGGTAGTCAAACAACACATTGCTGCAGGTTCGGATATTAATGCTAAGGAATCTTTTAGCGGATCCACGCCACTCATTACAGCAATCACCTTTGACAAGCGGGAAATCGCTCAAAATCTCATAGACGCCGGAGCGGACTTGACCATCGCCAACAATGACGGAACGACCCCACTGCATGCTGCGGCCTTTTTTGGTCGGGTAGAAATCGTGGAGATGCTGCTTGATGCCGACGCGGACAAGTCACTCCAAAATAATTTTGGATTTACTCCTCGCCAGACGGTCATGGGGCCATTTGCCGAAGTCAAACCGATCTATGAAATGATGAAGCAGCAACTCGGGCCACTTGGTCTTGAATTGGACATGGAGCGACTGGAAAAGACTCGCCCCGTCATCGCGATGATGCTTCAGTAATTCCCACTATCAACTCATCAGATCATGACAACTCAAAGAAGATACGATATTGATTGGCTGCGGGTGATTGCCATCGCCCTGCTGCTGATCTACCATATTGCGATAGTATTCCAGCCTTGGGCCATGTTTCTCGGTTTTATCAAAAGCGAGGAGCTCATGACAGGGCTTTGGAAGCCGATGACTTTATTGAATGTTTGGAGGATTCCTTTTCTATTCTTCGTATCAGGAATGGGGGTTTACTTTGCCATTCGCAAGCGAAATTGGAAGGAACTCTTGATGGAGCGGAGCAGGCGAATCCTGCTTCCCTTCCTATTTGGAGTAGTGGCGATTGTGCCTCTTCATTTCTTGATTTTCCAGGCTTATTATAATCTCCCGCTGGGTTACTCAGCACATCCGGCCCATCTGTGGTTTCTCGGAAATATTTTCGCCTATGTGCCGCTTTTAGCTCCGATCTTCTTTTATCTGAAAAAATCAGAAAATGGAGCTTTTAAGAAAAAGCTAGCAGTCTGGATGAGTAATCCCCTTGGCCCTTTGTCTCTTTCATTGCTTTTTGTTTTGGAGGTGATTTTGGTCAAGCCACAGGTCTTTGAAATGTATGCCTTGACTTGGCATGGATTCTTTATCGGGATTTTAGCTTTTTTCTGTGGTTTTCTGCTGGTCTACAGCGGAGAAGCTTTTTGGAAAACGGCCTTGAAATGGCGATGGGTATACCTTGGGCTCGCTCTGGGAATGTATTTGACGCGATGGTTTGCATTTGACTTGGTGGCGCCCGGCTATTTGATGGCTGTAGAGTCAGTTTCTTGGATCTTGGCAATTTTTGGTTTTGGGTACAGGTACCTCAATAGGCCGAGTGCTGTTTTGAGCTACCTGAGTCAGGCGGCGTATCCGGTTTATATCTTGCACATGGTGGCCTTGCATACAGCTGCCTGGGTGATTTTGCCCTTGAATTGGCCGATTTTCCTTAAATTTCTCGCCATTATAGGATTTACAGGTTTGTTCTGTTTTGTCATTTTCGAATTCCTGATCCGACGAATACCTTTCCTGAGACCGCTTTTCGGACTCTCTTGGGATTTCAAAACCTCCAAAATCAAAGCTATTTCCGTTCCATCTCTCGATTGATAATCTCTGGGAAACCGGACCTATTTCTACTGCACTATGAATTTATCAAAAAGAAAATATGCCATTATCGCTGGACTCGCGCTGATTCTGATGGCCGTTTTGGCTGGCTATGCTTATGGATTTGTTTATGGTTCTTTGGTCTTTCCGCAGGAAGGTCAAAAGACCCTTGAATCCATCCAAAAATCAATTGGAACGTTCAAGTCTGGTATTGCAGCTTGGGTGGGGATTTTGATCTTGGACCTCCTAGTCGCATGGGCTTTGCATTTGTTTTTCAAAGAGGTTCAGCCTCGGCTTTCCCTGGCTACTGCTCTTATTCGAATATTATATTCAGGAGTACTTGGACTGGCGATTTATCATCAGGTGGCAGTCCTTTCAGTATTGGATGGTGGAGGAACCGCTAGTCAAGTGATGCAAGAGCTGAAAGCCTTCGAAAGCATCTGGTCTAATGGCTTGATTATTTTTGGACTCCATTTGATAGGTTTAGGGTTTCTAGGCTGGAAGGCTGAATTCGTACCCAAATTTTGGGGAGTACTCTTGATTTTTGCAGGAATATGCTACTCAGCAATTCATCTGGCAAAAGCTCTTTTTCCTCAGCAGATCGATCAGATCATTTCGATCGAACAGGTTCTTTCACTTCCCATGGCATTTGCAGAGATTGGATTGGCAATTTGGCTGATTTGGAAGGGCGGAAGGATTCCTAGTCACATTAAAAATTTGTCTCAATGAAACTCAAAAAAGCACTTCGAATCCTTTTTATACTCGTGTCAATTTCCGCTACCATTTATTTCGTCCCTTGGTTGATCCTGCGGGCTTGGCTGGCACCGATCCCTGATACTATTCAGGAGCAAGTGGATATGGCGATGAATTACCAGCTCGATGGGATTATTGTCTATGTGGATCAGGGTGGTAAAGAACCTCAATTCTATTCGGCCGGCTGGAAAGATCGGGATCAAGAGATACCTGCCGACCCCAATTCACTATTCAAAATCGCAAGCATCAGTAAGCTGTACATCGCTGCTGCAGCCATCAAAATCGTGGCGAGTGGAGCCCTTTCCCTGGATGATACCTTGGAAGAGTTGCTTCCTGAGGTTGCCAGACACATTGAAAATGCAGATCAAATTACCCTTCGCCTTTTGATCCAGCATCGTTCCGGGATTCCCAACTATTCTGACCAGCCGAATTATCCCTGGGATAAGCCATTTACGGAAAATCGTCCGGCCTTGGAATTGATTTATGATTTGCCAGCTGACTTTGTTCCCAATGAGAAATACGCCTATTCCAACACGAATTATTTGCTGATCGGTGAAATTCTGGACAAAACCTTGGGCTATTCTCATCATGAGTATATCCGCAAAGAGATTTTGGAGCCTCTGGGTTTGAAGCGAACCTACAGTTTGCTATCGGAAGTCGATCAGGAGGAATTGATGAGTGGGTACTTTATTGGATATCCTTTGGACATCAAGGGAAATGATTTTATCCACCCGGGAGGTTCGATGATTTCCACTGCAGAGGAAGTCGGGATTTTCCTTCGAGCCTTAAATGATGGGACCTTGCTGACGGAAAAGGAGCAGGAAATTTATTCCTCCGTTTACGTGTATGAGCATACGGGTTTGGTTCCTGGCTATCAAAGCATTGCCAAGTACCATTCGGATATCGATGCAGTGGTAGTACAGTTTGTCAATACCAACGGGGGCTATGCCTGGAATCTTCATGAGATCGTGTACAATCGGGTGGTGAAGATTTTGAGAAAGCATACCCTATCTCACAGTGAGTAACCTAACTTTTGAATGGTAATGGTTTGACTTTTTTATTTAGAAGAGGAATTTGCTTTTTCTTTCCCTCAAAAGCCCATTTCTGCTATCTTTGTGCCTTATTTTGAGCGGGATGCCCCGCGTGAGGGATAGAAGCGGTATCCGTCTGATCCGATGGCAATCGGATCAGGCGGATAAGAGCGGATAGCCCGACCCCGACCTTTTCGTCGGGGGCACGCCCAAAAAAGGCCCGTCATTCATTCATCCGACAAAATTCGATAGTGAAAACGTATCAGGAATTCAAACAGGTAGATTACCCGCATATCGGGGAGTCAATCCTTCAGTATTGGAAAGAAAATCAAATCTTCGAAAAGTCCATAGCCAACCGGGAAGGTGCGGAAACCTTCACGTTTTTTGAAGGGCCGCCTTCGGCAAATGGTACTCCTGGAATCCACCACGTGATGGCTCGGACGCTGAAGGATATTTTCTGCCGTTACAAGACACTGAAAGGTTTTCAGGTCAAGCGAAAAGGAGGTTGGGATACGCATGGACTTCCTGTGGAGCTTCAAGTCGAGAAGGAACTCGGCATTACCAAAGAGGACATCGGCAAGAAAATCTCGGTGGAGGAATACAATAAGCGCTGCAAGGAAACAGTCATGCGATTCAAAGATGAATGGGATGATTTGACCGAGAAAATCGGCTATTGGGTGGACTTGGATGATCCGTATATCACTTTTGACAGTAAGTACATTGAGACGCTTTGGAGCTTGCTGAGAAGGCTTTATGACAAAGGCTTGCTCTACAAGGGCTATACCATTCAGCCTTATTCACCGGCTGCCGGAACGGGACTTTCTTCCCATGAGTTGAATCAGCCTGGGACCTACAAAGACGTCAAAGACACTTCCATCACGGCTCAGTTTAAGTTGAAGGGGGAAGAGAATACCTACATTCTCGCCTGGACCACTACGCCTTGGACTTTGCCTTCCAATTCGGCTTTGGCGATAGGTGAAAATTTGGATTATGTGAAAGTGAAGACTTTCAACCCTTATACCCACGAGCCGGTCACGGTCATCTTGGCAAAGTCAAGAATGGGAGCTTATCTCAATCCAAAGGCTGCGGAGCTGAAGTTGGAAGATTATAAGCCCGGGGATAAGTTGATTCCTTACGAAGTGGTGGATGAGTTCAAAGGCAAAAGCATGCTGGGATGGGAATACGAGCAACTGTTCCCAATTGGTGCTTTGGCATTGCCGAATCCGGCGTTTACGGTGGTGGCGGGTGACTATGTGACCACTGAAGATGGTACGGGAATCGTTCACTTGGCGAAGGCATTTGGTGCGGATGACTTTCGAACTTTGGTACAGAATAATGTACCCGGTGTGTTTGTCAAGGATGACTTGGGTAATGATATTCCAGTCGTGGACAAGCAGGGGAAATTCCTCCCGGTAGTAGGAGAATACCTAGCTTCGAAAATGAAGGAACATGGAATCACGGCCCACAAGGAGTATGGGGCGGATGATTTTTATGTCAAAAATTACACCGAGGATGATGAGAGTGCTGCGGATTTCAAAAACACAGATATCATCATCTCTATCATTCTAAAGAATGAAAATAAGGCCTTTAAGGTCGAGAAGTATGAACACACCTACCCGCACTGCTGGAGAACAGACAAGCCGGTCTTGTACTATCCGCTGGAGAGCTGGTTTATCAAAACCACAGCCTACAAAGATCAGCTGGTAGCCCTTAACAAGACCATCAACTGGAAGCCAGAGGCAACCGGTACGGGGCGATTTGGCAATTGGCTGGAAAATCTGGTAGACTGGAACCTCAGCCGTTCCCGATTCTGGGGTACTCCGCTTCCGATCTGGAGAACAAGTGACGGAACAGAGGAAAAATGTATAGGTTCTATCGCTGAACTCAATGCCGAAATCGAAAAGTCCATTGCTGCTGGCTTTATGGAGAAATCTCCCTATGAAGGAAAAGAGCTTGATCTTCATAGACCCTATGTGGATGATGTGATTTTGGTTTCGGAGAAAGGTGAAAAAATGTTCCGAGAGCCAGACTTGATCGATGTTTGGTTTGATTCAGGAGCGATGCCCTATGCTCAGTGGCACTATCCATTCGAAAATGAGGAAATCTTCAAAGCCAACTATCCGGCAGATTACATCGCCGAAGGAGTGGATCAGACTCGAGGATGGTTCTTTACCCTTCATGCCATTGCCGTGATGCTTTTTGATAGCGTGGCCTTTAAAAATGTAATCGCCAATGGCTTGGTCTTGGATAAAAATGGAAACAAAATGTCCAAGCGATTGGGCAATGCTGTGGATCCGTTCAAGACCTTAAAAGAATACGGCCCGGATGCTTTGCGCTGGTATATGCTGAGCAATGCCAACCCTTGGGACAACCTAAAATTCAATCTGGACGGTGTAACCGAAGTGCAGAGACGCTTCTTCGGTACGCTTCAGAATAGCTATAATTTCTTTGCGCTATACGCTAATTTGGATTCATTTGTCTATGACAAGGCACAATCCGTACCGGTAAGTGAGCGTGCGGAGCTCGATCAGTGGATCGTTTCTAAATTGCAATCTTTAATCGCCGAGGTAGAGGAAGCCATGGATAATTACGATGCAACAAGAGCAACTCGAGCGATCATGAATTTTACCGTGGATCAGCTTTCCAATTGGTATGTGCGTTTGGCACGGAAGCGATTCTGGAGAGGCGATATGAATAGAGATAAGCAAGCTGCCTACGAGACGCTTTATGAGTGTCTGCTTTCTATCTCCCAACTCATGTCTTCCTTTGCTCCGTTCTATGCAGATTGGCTCTACAAAAATCTGACAGAGGCAGGTGAAAGCGGCCAAGAATCTGTGCATTTGACGGATTGGGTTTCCGCAGACCGAGCCTTGTTCAATACAGATTTGGAAGAAAGCATGGATTTGGCGCAGACCATTTCCTCCTTAGTGCATTCGCTTCGCAAAAAGGAAAAGTTGAAAGTTCGTCAACCGCTGCAGCGAATCTTGATCCCTGTTTTGAGTAAGAAAACGCAGTCTCAAATCGAGCATGTCGAAGAGTTGATCAAAACTGAGGTCAATATCAAGGCGGTTGAATACATCGATGATGCTTCTGGGATTCTAGTCAAAGAAGTGAAGCCAAATCTTCCGGTATTGGGTAAAAAATATGGCCCTAAGATGCGATTTGTCGTTGCTGCGATCAAATCATGGGAACAAGATCAAATCAATCAGGTAGAGCGAAACGGTTCGATTGCCATTGATGTGGATGGAGAAAAGGTAGATCTACTTTTGGAAGAGGTACTCATTTCTTCTCAAGATATTCCAGGATGGTCTGTAGCCTCAGATGGGGGAGTGACAGTTGCCTTGGATGTAACCTTGACAGATGAACTGAAGCAGGAGGGTGTGGCCCGTGACTTGGTCAACCGAATTCAAAATCTGCGAAAGGATATGGGACTGGAAGTACAAGACAAGATTCATATTTTGGTGGCTGATGGCAATGCATTGGTAGACGAATCGATCAAAAATTTTGGTTCCTACATCCAATCTGAAACCCAAGCGCTGAGTTTGCGTGTGAGTGAGGAGGCAAAATCAGGAACTTTACTCGATATGGATGATTTCGAAATCGAAGTGAAGCTCACCAAAGCCTAATCCTAAATCATGAATAAATACATCAAATATTTCGGAATTGCGCTTTTGGTAATCCTCATCGATCAGGCAGTGAAAATGCTCGTTCATTTTGAGATGGATTTTGGCACACCTGGTCAAATTAAGATTTTTGGCGACTGGTTTAAGCTTCACTACACCACCAATCCAGGAATGGCCTTTGGGATGGAGCTGGGAACCGAATATGGTAAACTTCTCCTAACTAGCTTTCGATTAGTAGCGATGTTTGGGATAGGTTATTATTTATATTACATCATACAAAAGAAGAATCATCCGCTTTATATTATTTGTATATCCATGATTTTGGGAGGTGCAATTGGTAATTTGATTGATTCTATATTTTATGGTGTTTGGTTAAATAATGCTCCTTATGATGCACCTACTCCCTGGTTTCATGGGCAGGTAGTGGATATGTTCTATTTTGATATATGGGAAGGATACATCCCTGATTGGGTTCCGCTTTGGGGTGGAAGTTATACAGCATTATGGCCTATATTCAATATTGCAGATGCAGCAATTTTTGTAGGAGTGGCTATTATTCTGATTTTCCAAGGGCGTTTTTTCCCGGAAACGCCGAAAAAAGAATCACCGGAACCCGAAATAGAGGTGAATGAACAGTGATTTTTGATGAATCAAAAAGAAAACCCTTTCTGGAATGCTCCCGAAAGGGTTTTTTTGTTAATTTTCACATTCCTATTCAATAATAAATAGCCGCCTCTTTATCGAATTATCAAAATTCGTTGGTAATAATTATACAATAATTAAATGATTGTAGATTCCTCGCAACCTTTTCAAATAGTCTATTCAATTTTCAATCATGAGTTTCTAGGCTTACTCTTTGAGTCTTTTGTAGTGCAAATTGATGATAAAGGAAGACTCTCTTTAGCCTACCAAAATATCAGTTCGGCCAATGCCTCGGAGTTCGATTCTGGACTCGATAGTAAGGACTATGAGTTGATCAAGTTGATGGATGCGATGCAGCCGGAGGAGGTAATCAAACCATTGATCCCTGCTAAGAAGAAAGTCCGTCCAAAGGACTATGTACAGCAGGTATTTGATCCAAAAACTGAAAATAAATCAGTCCAGGAATTACTACAAAAGCGTCTAGAGCGACAGCGCGCTGAGATATTGCCCAAGCTGATTGGCCGAAGACTTTTCGAGATGGGATCGGATGGAAGCCCAACTTGGAAGGAAATTGAAGTTCTGCCAGAGCCTACATCCATTATATTTCATTTTCATAAAAATCCAGACAATACGCATTATTACCCTACTCTTAAATACAAGGGTGAGCAGGTCGTGATTCATGGAAAAGGTGGATACCTTTTATGTAAAGATCCTGCGTGGTTTACAGTGGACCAAAAGCTTTATCACTTTCCCAATCATGTAGATGGGATGAAGCTTTTACCTTTTTTGAGAAAGAAGTTTATTCTGATTGAGAAAAAGATGGAACCGGTGTATTTCCGAAAATTCATGGTTCCGATGATGACGCAATACAATGTAGACCCCAAAGGTTTTGAGGTGACTACGGATCGTGGAAAGCCAGAGACCATTCTACAATTTTATCCTTTGAGTGGAAGCCAAGGCGATATTTGGGGAGGCTTTTCGGACGAAAGTGATGAGCAAAAGATCGTTTTCGAAATTCGATTCAAATACGGTGATGAGCTTTATCCTCCCGGTGCAAAAGAGGATGGATCCAGTCAGCCTGTTACCTTGATTGAGAAGGACGGGGAGTTCATGTTTAAGCAAACCATCCGGGCCGTTCAAAAGGAAAAATCCATGATCTCATTCATAAAGAAACTTGGGATGGATTTTACCAAGGAGCGTCCTGTCAATCTTGCCAAAACCTTGGCATTTGAGTGGCTAAGCGAAAATGAGGAGTTTCTTGAAGAGAAGAATATAAAGGTTATTCAGAAGCCAAGCTTCGAAGGAAAAGTCTACCATATAGGAAAGGCTCAGATGACGATCGAAGTCAATGAAAATATTGACTGGTTTGATGTCAAAGCCATGATCAAGTTTGGAATTTACCTGGTTTCCTTCCAGAAAATTCGAAAAATGATCTTGCAAGGCAAGACTGAATTTGAATTGCCCAATGGAGAAATGGCGGTTATCCCCGCTTCTTGGTTTGTCAATTACTCGGAGCTGTTTTCTTTCATGGAAGATGGCACCGTGGATGGTCAAGTAATCATGCGGAAGCATCATTTGGCTTTGGCCAAGCAGCTTGAGGAAGGCAATCTTGTTCAGTTGACGCTCAGTAGAAAACTTGAGCAACTGCGAGACTTTGAAAGTATCGAGGATTACGATTTGCCAGAATATTTTGAAGGGGACCTAAGACCCTACCAAAAGGCCGGCTACAACTGGCTTCGTTTCCTTAATGAATTTAGATTTGGAGGCTGTTTGGCAGATGATATGGGTTTGGGTAAGACTGTGCAAACACTGGCTCTTTTGGCCTACGAAAAGCAGGAAAACCCGGGTTTTTGTTCATTGCTGGTAATGCCCACTTCCCTGATTTATAACTGGGAGCTAGAGGCTAGGAAGTTTTGCCCCGAATTGAAAATTTTGGTCTATTCCGGTACGCAGCGAATCAAAGATCCTTTCAAGTTTAGAGAGTACGATCTGGTGCTGACATCCTACGGGATTACTAGACTGGATATCCATGTGCTGAAAGATTTTTATTTCAATTATGTGATTTTGGATGAATCCCAGGCAATTAAAAATCCAAGCAGTAACATCGCAAATGCAGTTAATAAGCTAAAAAGTAAGCAAAAGCTGATCTTGACAGGTACTCCTGTGGAGAATGGGACCATGGACCTTTGGTCGCAGATGAACTTTGTAAACCCAGGACTATTGGGTACACAGGCAGGATTCAAAAAGCAGTTTCTTCAGCCCATCGAAAAGCAAAATGACAAGGAGAAGGCGGTTAAGCTGCATTCGATGATCAAGCCATTTATTCTTCGAAGACTCAAATCACAAGTAGCGACCGATCTTCCGGAGAAAATCACCAATGTGAAGTACTCAGCGATGACTGAGGAGCAGGAAAAGGTGTACGAAGAGGTAAAAAGTTATTATCGGGAGAAAATCATTGGAGAAAATCCATTGGCATCTCTTGGTCGCCAACAATTCACCTTGCTTCGTGGTCTTACCCAACTGCGACAGATCGCCAATCACCCCAAATTGGTTCGAGATAATTATGAGGGGAATTCCGGTAAGCTAGAAGACGTGACCTACATGTTGCAATCAACGGTTTCGGAGGGGAATAAGGTTTTGGTGTTTAGTCAGTTTGTAAGGCATCTCGCTATAGTTCGAGAGTATTTGGATTCGGAGGGAATATCCTATTGCTACCTAGACGGTTCGACCAAGGACCGGCAAGGGCAGGTGGAGCGTTTTCAGCAAGATGACAGCGTAAAAGTATTTTTGATTTCCCTCAAAGCGGGTGGGGTAGGATTGAACTTGACCAAGGCAGAGTATGTCTTCTTGCTTGATCCATGGTGGAATCCAGCAGTCGAGGCCCAAGCCATTGACCGTGCGCATCGAATTGGGCAGGAGAACAAGGTGATCATCTATAAATTTATCAGTAGAGGATCAGTGGAGGAGAAAATCATGGCCTTACAGGACCGAAAGCTTGCACTCGCCGGGGAATTGATCGGAACAGAAGATAGCTTTATGAAAAGCCTCGATAGTGAGGATATTCGGGCTTTGTTGGATTAATGGTTAGGGGTTGAAGGGTTGGAAAGTGTTAAGGTTACTTTTGTAAACAGAAACTTTCCAACTTTTTTACTTTCAACTTATCAACCTTATAAAATTGAAAGTCAGTCTACTACACAGTCATTGATAAGAATTAACCATAATTTATTCTTATCGAGTGATATTCTCAGAGATATTTTTCTAAATTATTACAATTAATTACCATTTATTCTTTCCTGCACATGCCTAGAGCCAAATCCGATAAAGATCGGAAAATCTTTGTGCTGGACACGTCAGTGATCCTATACGCACACAATTCCATTATGAATTTTGCCGAGCACGATGTAGTCATCCCGATTACGGTGTTGGAAGAACTCGATCAGTTCAAAAAGGGCAATGATACCAAAAACTTTGAGGCCCGGGAGTTTATCCGACTATTGGACAAGCTGTCGAGGGATCAAATGATCCATGAGTGGACTCCGCTCAATGGAAAGACCAAGGGGAACTTCAAGGTCTTGATGAACCCAGATAATAAGATCAATGCAAATGTGATCTTTGGAGAGGAGAAGAATGATCATAAAATCCTCAATGCGGCTCTTTACCTTAAAGAGAATGAGAAAAACCGAAAGGTCATTTTGGTCTCAAAAGACATCAATCTCAGGCTAAAGGCAAAATCGCTGGAGATTCTTGCTGAGGACTATGAGACTGGTAAGATCAAGAATATCACCGAACTCGAAAATACCGGCAAGTATGTGCTCGAAGATGTAGATCCAGATCACATCAATACCCTTTATGAGGTAGGATTTATCGAAGCTAAGTCTGTTTTGGGTACTCGCAAGCGAAAGGCTAATGCTTATTATATCCTCAAAAGCAATAAAAACTCGGTCTTGACTTATTACAATTCCGATGAGAATGTACTGGAGAGAGTAGATAAAAAACTAGCTTACAATATCAAGCCCAAAAACGCGGAGCAGACTTTTGCCTTACATGCCATCACCAATCCAAATATCCGCTTGGTGTCCATTCAAGGGGTAGCTGGTACCGGAAAGACACTTTTGGCTTTGGCAGGAGCGCTGGAGCAGCGAAGAGATTATAAGCAAATCTACTTAGCACGGCCAATCGTGCCACTTTCTAACAAGGATATCGGGTATTTGCCAGGAGACATTAAGTCTAAGTTGAATCCTTACATGGAGCCGCTTTGGGATAATCTGAAATTTATCCAAAATCAATACAAGGAGACAGATAAGGAGTATCAAAAGATCACTGAGATGGTCAATCAGGAGAAACTGGTTATTCAGCCACTTGCTTACATTCGAGGTCGTTCTTTATCCAATATTTTCTTCATCGTGGATGAGGCTCAAAACTTGACTCCTCACGAGATCAAGACCATTATTTCCAGAGCAGGTGAAAACACCAAAATCGTTTTCACCGGAGATGTACATCAAATTGATACGCCATATTTGGATTCACAGTCCAACGGGATGTCTTACCTGATTGACCGGGTCAAAGATCATCCCCTCTATGCCCACATCAAGCTGGAGAAAGGGGAGCGTTCTGAGTTGGCAAACTTGGCGAATGAATTGTTGTAAATAGTCTTTCAGTAACTTTACTCAGATGGGCGGTCTTATAAATTCTTATAGGACCGCTTTTTTTGTGGAATGGAATAAAACATGTAAAATTTTGTAACCCTGATAACCCCAAATTTTCTTTGGTAATTTGTCCGTAAGTGATAGAGAAGCGTACGCTTTTGAACACTCATTTTTTGAAAAAGCTTAAAATCAGGCTTCTAGGGCAATATTTTCGTTTTGGGTCAGTTTTGGCATATAGGATTGGTACGAAAGCAAACCAACTTATTAAGCCATGACTACTTCAATCTTCACACAAAAAAATATCTGTGCAGCTTTAGGATTGGCGATGGCTGTAACCATTGTCATCAAAGCGAAAGTCGAATCAAGACAAACAGAAAATACTGCCCGATTTGAAATCACTGAACCAACTACACAAATGGGCTTAGAAAGTGCCAAGGGTCCTGAAATCCTTCAGGTAAATATTTACAAAGACGAAACCTCTTCTTCTCAGGAGGTATCTTAAAGACAAACTCGTAAGGGTTAATTTGGTTGATTGTTTGGTTAAATAAAGAGACGGACATTGTCCGTCTTTTTTTTTCATGTAAATAGTCCTAAATCAAAACCACCCTTAGACTGCACTATATTAAATTGGATGGTATGAGATTTTTCGATTGGGAAAAGAAAAAGCCCAACTTACCTTATATGTAAGTTAGGCATATTTCAAAGGCTGACATGAGAATTTACCTAAATGGATAATTCGTTTTTACCTCCCTTAAGATTTATTTCTTGATTGTTCCAGAAGAATTTTCCAGTGACATTTTCTGGAAGTGTAACAATGGCCTTTAGTGAGCCATTTGATTGCTTGTAATCAACACTAATTTCACCTTGAGGATGCGGCATAGTTCCAGCAATCTCATCAATCTCTCCCAAATTAGGCTCGATATTAACCGCAGAAAAATTTGGAGCAGCACTTTCAATTCCTAGTATAATCCGGAAGAATTCCACATTCGGGCTTGATCCCCATGCATGACAATCAGATCTAGTATCCTCCACTTGAGAAGTTTCTCCCCATGTAGTGAGACCTAGATCGATATTCTTTCTCCAAATGTCCAACCAATCCAAATATTGATTTCCCAATCCAGCTTCACTAAGTGCAAGATGGAGATAATATTTAAAGTAAATCGAAGCAGGAGCCATAGTAGTGTCTGAGAGCATTTTTTCTCCGATGACTCTTGCTTTATCTCCATCTACAAGTCCTGCTAGCAGTGCCAATGAATTGGCATGCTGTGAATACTTATCTTTTTCTGGAGTATCTGCAAACAATCCTGCGGATTCGTCCCAATATTTCTCCATAATGGTCTTTTCAAGGTCTTTTGCATACGATTCGTACAAGTCGACAAATTCCTGACTTCCTGCGTGTTTCTCAAGTTCAATAGCCGATTGAAATGCATGGAGTAACTGCAGGTCAAGGGCAGCGGAAGATCCATCTTCTGCCATTGGTGCTGTTCCTCGCTGCCATTCTGGGACCCAATCGGTATAATTCCAGCCAGGAACATTTTTCAAGGAACCATCCTCATCAATATAGGTGATGAAGTAGTTAAGGATCTGTCTAGTTCCAAGTAATTTAGGCTTTACAAATTCAGGATCTGATCCATACATCATATAATCATATAGCATACTAACGTGCCACAAAGAATAGGTAGGAATTACTTGGTTCTGTGTGTCAGGATATCGGCTTAGGGTATAACCATCCGCCTTTCTTGATTGATCGATCAGATTAAGGGCATTTTTTGCTAAACGATCATCCCCACTCATATAGAAGGAAACGAAGTGTTGTATTCGGGTATCACCAACATATTGCAGACGCTCGTAAAACGGACAGTCCATGTAAGTGTCAACGGCACATAACCTGGCAGTTCTCCAACCTATATCCATGATTTGATCCATTTCTTCATTATCGGTTGTAAGCACTGCCTTCATTTCAAAAGGATAGCCGATAAACGTTCCGTATACATCGTTGATGGTTAGAGGCTCACTTTTGGTAGTCACATCCAATTGGACATATCTGTAGGTACGGTACGAAAGCGAAATGAACTCTTGGAATTGAGCCCCGCTGGACATAATACTATCTAATCGCCCAATCATGGTTTTCCCCTCTATTTCATCTCTATTTCCTTTATACCTATCTTCTCCATAGAGTGCTTCAGCATATCGGATATTCACATTTGCATCCTTTCCTCCACTAAAAATCAGTGTGAAAAAGGCATTGGTCAGATAGTTTTGATCCAATAAGATAGAGGCCTTTGTGTTAGCTGGCACCTGGACATTGACTTTTTCTGCTGGGAATCCAGAAGGTACAGAAACTCCCACTGTCTTCCTAGTTCGGTTGAGTCGTTCATTAGACAATTCCATTCCTGGAATGATTGATGGTTGTAATTGCCATCCAGTTCTTCGGAAGAAGCCCAATCCTCTTTGAGTTCTTTCAAAAATTAGCTTTGCCTGTACCCATGAATCATCGTTGAAAGAAAGACTTCTCCAAGTGGAAGGGATTTTTTTTGTCATATCCACAAATTCGCCTGCTCCTGCCGCATAATAGCCAGGGACTCTCTGGGGAATCGGAGTGAAACTGAAATCTTGAGTACATTTCCAAGAATCATTAGTGTCGACAATTTTTGCAGCTTCACTTTCTCCTTGAACAATAAATCCGGTCTTCAAGGAAAATTGTGAAACCGGCTTCAAGTCTCCTTCATTCCACACTTTTGCTGCAATAATGTTGTCTCCCGTTTTTAGGTAAGGAAGTAGATCCACGGTTTCATAGTTCCAATGATCCAAATCTCCTAGGGAAGGCCCTACAGAGACTAATTGCTCATTTACAAAAAGCTTATATTTATTGTCTCCTGATACGCGAATGGTGAACGAATCAGGTATACTTTCAAGATCAAATGTTTTTCTGAATAAATAAAGCCCTGCGCCAGTTTCGTCAATTTCGGGAACAGAAATCCATTGGCCGGTCCACTGCTCAGGTTGTGACATACCAAATTGCGCTTTGACACTGAGAGCACTGAATAGAAATAGAATTAGGAAAAAGCTCCTCATCGATGGTTGGCTATTTTTCATAGGTGTTTTTCAATTACAAACTGGTAGAGAAGAAATACAAATGTTGCTAGTAAATACCCATAAATAGATTGATCTCTGATAAATTTTCCATCCTGTGGTATCCTGCGGTAGGCCTAGGAATGGCAGTACAAATCAGATTTTTAGAAAAACCATATTAGAACTCTATCGATTAATGTTTTAGGCTGCAATTTTAGGTACTTCAAGTAATTTCCAAATCTCTTTGAGTTTCAAATTATTTGAATTTCTTAACTTTGAGTATGATGATCAAGAATAAGCGTTCACTTTCAAAATTCAATACTGAGCTCAAATTGAAAGGATTCAATGCTTTTCAGATTGAAGATGATAGGAGTGCTACCCGAATTTACAGTCGAAAGGATTTCTTCAAAATCTGCCTTACAACCGGGAAAAGTATCATCAATTATTCTGATAAAAGTTATCAAGAGGAGGGAACAATTTTATTTTTTGGTAACCCACATATCCCGTATTCATGGGAAACACTTTCCAGAACTTACGTAGGATATACTTGCCTCTTTTCAGAGGATTTTTTTAATCTAAGTGAACGGTCTGAAAGCCTGATCCAATCTCCGTTGTTTAAGATTGGAGGTACGCCTATCCTAAGAATCACCGAGGAACAAAGACAGTATTTGAATACTATTTTTGAAAAAATGATTCAGGAGCAAGAGTCAGACTATGCTTTCAAAGATGACTTAGTCCGAAATTATATACACTTGATTTTTCATGAAGCCCTGAAAATGAAGCCTTCAGAGAATTTTGTACAACATAAAAGTGGGGCGGCAAGGTTAACTTCAGTTTTCTTGGAATTATTAGAGAGGCAGTTTCCAATAGAAACCCCAGACTCCCCTCTTGAGCTTAAAACTCCTCAAGACTATTCAAAGGTTTTGGCGGTGCATGTTAATTCCCTAAATCGAGCTGTGAAAGAGATTACAGGAAAACCTACCTCCGCTCATATAGCTGACAGAATCATGTTGGAGGCCAAAGCATTGCTTCAATATACTAACTGGAATATCAGTGAAATTGCTTATTCATTAGGGTTTGATTATCCAGCTTATTTCAATTATTTTTTCAAAAAACACACTGGTACTAATCCAAAAGCACTACGTGCATAAAAGAAAAGCGAATACAACTGGATATAGCTCCAACATTTAAAGCAATGTTTGAAAATCTTAATTCCCTATTTGATTTCCTTTAGTCACAGGAGAAAGTGTAAGTTATCTTTGGTGTGTTAGTTTTTAAGGAATTTATGATGAATGGCTTACCAAATAATGATGTCTTATCGGAAGTTTACCGAAAGTTGATCTCTGGAATTATAGTGCCGCTCAATGATCCTGTTTTTAAAATTATCAATGGGGTTTGTGAAAGTACTCTTAGACTTGTAGCACAGCTTAACTCCTCAGGAGATTTAGATCATGCCCACCAGTTACTTTCCGAAATCATTGGAAAAAAGCTAGATGAAACAGTTACCTTATTCCCACCGTTTACGACAAATTTTGGAAAGTTTACCAAGATCGGTAAGCATGTATTTATTAATCATGGCTGCTCATTCTTGGATTTGGGAGGTATCACTATTGAAGATCACGTATTAATTGGTCCTCAAGTAAAACTAGTCACAGAAAATCATCCCTTAGATCCAAAAGACCGAAGAGGCATGTTGGCAAGACCTATCCATATTCAAAAAAATGCCTGGATTGGTGCGGGTGCAATAATTCTACCTGATGTAACGATAGGTGAAAATGCCGTTGTCGCAGCAGGAGCTGTCGTTTCTAAAAATGTGGAAGCCAATTCAGTGGTAGGTGGAGTTCCTGCAAAATTTTTAAAAACTATAACTTGATTTATACCAAAAATATAGATTATCAACAAAATAAATTCTTCAATAAAAAACGACTATACCTATGAAAGTTTCTATAAAAGTATTTTCGGCTATGGCCTTTACATTGATTCTCCTAAGTTGTCAGGAAGAATCTTACCAAGAGGAGACACAAACCCAAATAGAAGAAGAGCTTGATGCAATTTTTCCTCAAGGCCAGAAAGGCTCTGAAGACTTATTTACTGGAAATGCCTACAACTATGGGCTTGTACCTAATGACAGTAGTCTGACAACCTTAATCGGAAATGTCTACTTTGAACCAGGAGCCCGAAGCAATTGGCATTCGCATCCTGCAGGCCAAATACTAATTATCACTTCAGGAAAAGGTTACCATCAAATCGAAGGTCAGCCGAAGCAGGAACTTAAAAAAGGAGATGTAGTGACTTGTCCCCCAAATACCAAACATTGGCATGGTGCTAGCCAAGACATGGGCATGCAGCAACTTTATATAATCCCGAACACTGAAAAAGGAATTGTAGAATGGATGGAAGCAGTATCAGAAGAGCAGTATACTAATTAACCAAGCCAAAACTCAAAAAATGGAAAATGAAATAGCGGGAAATGAAAATCCCAGGAGAAAATTCCTCCAACAGACCACAGCAGCTAGTGCAGCTTTAGCCTTGATTAGCCCTTTAGATTTAATCTCAAAACCTATAAATCAGAATACAAAACCAATGAATTTGCCTATTAAGGCAAGGGGCTATGCTGCGATCGATGAGTCCGGTATTTTAAAGCCATTTGAGTTTGAACGTCGTTCTTTGGGGGACGATGATATCCTTATCGATATTAAATTTGCCAGTATTTGTCACTCAGATATCCATCAAGAAAAAGGGCATTGGGGAAAGCAGATTTACCCGCAGGTTCCCGGACATGAAATTGTGGGGATTGTTTCAGCAGTAGGAAAGAATGTTACCAAATTCAAATTAGGAGACCGGGCCGGAGTTGGCTGTATGGTGGATAGCTGTATGGAATGTAACAGCTGTACCCATGGTGAAGAGCAGTTTTGCGAAAGAGGACAGACCTTATTCACATATGGATTCCCAACCAATGAGGAGCCTACCGGTATTACTCAAGGAGGATACTCGGATAAAATTGTGGTCAGGGATCATTTTGCCGTGCATATTCCCGAAGAAATAAGCTTTGAAGAAGCGGCGCCGTTACTTTGTGCTGGCATCACAACTTACTCTCCATTGATGAAAGCTGATTTTAAACTAGGGGATAAAGTAGGTGTTGCAGGAATTGGCGGATTAGGCCACATGGCTGTCAAAATTGCTGTATCTAAAGGAGCTGAAGTATATGCATTTACAACTACTGCTGATAAAATGGAAGACATCAAGTCCTGGGGAGCAAAGGAAGTTATTGTGGTGGATGAAACATTTCAATCCATGCAAGCATACAACAAAGTACTGGACTACATGATTTGTACCATTCCCTATGAATTCAATGTCACTCCTTACATCATGAGCGTGAAACCTTATGGGACCTTTACCTTGGTCGGAATGCCAATTAATTCAGAGATTACTATCAATAACCTAATGCTCTCCTTTGCTCGTGTTAATTTCAATGCTTCACTTATTGGAGGAATCCCAGAAACGCAGGAAGTAATTGATTACTGTTCCGAAAATGGAATTCGACCAACCATCGAAATCATCTCTGCAGAACAAATCAATGAAGCTTGGGAAAAAGTAGTAAACAAGGAGGCTAGATATCGATATGTGATTGATGCAGGGACCTTTTGAAAGTAAAAAAGAAACAACTTCTGTAGTTATACTTGGTGATTGAAAATGTATTCTGCAATACCGGGCAGCAGACAGAAGTCTTTTCCCGAAATTTAAAAAGTATGGAAGAAAATCTCTCAGCAAACATTAAGGTTGCAGATCAGGATTTTAGAGCAATTTTTTATCCAAACCCTACCTCTCGGAGCCTTATTGACCAAATGCCATTTACAGTTGAAATTGAAGACTATGCCGGGATTGAAAAAATCTTCTATCCAACGGAAGGACTATCAAAAGAAGGTGCACCAGAAGGGGCATCTCCTTCTGCAGGAGACATTATGTATTATGCTCCCTGGGGAGATGTGGCTATCTTTTATAAAGACTTTAAATACTCCTCTGGATTAATTCCAATGGGAAAAATTAATGATTTACCAGGGTTTTTAAAGGCTTTAACCAATTTCTCAAGCGCAACTTTTACAAACATAAAAGACTAACTCTATGGAAATTAAAAAAAATGGAACTCAGGGATTTTATAAAGGTCCTGAGGATTGGTTCACAGGACAAGTGCGAATCGAACCCTTATTTTCCAAACAACCCAGAACAGTTGCTGCCGGAGCCTTGGTCACATTTGAGGCAGGTGCAAGAACTGCTTGGCATACCCATCCTGCGGGACAAACCTTGATTGTCCAGTCGGGTTCAGGTTTGGTCCAAAAAGAAGGGGGGGCAATCGTGGAAATCGGCCCCGGGGATGTAGTCTATTTTGAACCTGAAGAAAAACACTGGCACGGCGCTTCTCCAAAATATCCAATGAGTCATATTGCCATTCAAGAAGAAATTGATGGAAAGGTGGTAACCTGGATGGAAAAAGTTACGGATGAGGAATATGAAAAATGATAAAATTCAATCCTACTTTTTGATAATTGTAGAGCCACTCAATAATTTATTCCAAAAAGAAAAAAGAGGTCATTGACCTCTTTTTTCCAACAATCCAAAATATAAACCCTAAATTTTACTTAATCAATGTTTGGATTCAAGGCTGCTTCAGCAGTCGGAATCTCATATTCGGTGATGATTGATGTCAAGACTCCTGGAGGAGGGGTTGTACCTGGAGGGAAATAGTACTCCTGCGGGTTTGCTCGAATAGCCTCACCCATGGCAGTCATTACAGGCACTAATCTTCCGGTTCGCTTGAGGTCAAGATATCGTTTGTTTTCAAAGGCGAGCTCATGTCTTCTTTCGTTTAGAATGGCGTCCTTAGTCAAAGAAGTCAGAGGCTCTAATCCAGCTCTTGCTCTAACATCATTTACATGGGCAAGAGCCACTGTGCTTCCGCTATTTTGCTCGAACAGAGCCTCAGCCATCAATAATTTTGCTTCTGCGTATCGATAGACTGGCCAGTTGTCACCTGCCTGTCCGAAGTTTGCGTGTGGATGCAAAAACTTAGAGATAAATGGATGTACTGGTGGATTCTCAGGATAGTTTGCAGAAGGTTCTAATTGAACGTAATCAACCGAATAATCCAAACGAACATCTCCATCTTCAAAGGAATCAATAAATTCTTTGGTAGGCATATTGAAAGTTTGCCGATTATTGTCTTCCTGCGGATCGCTAACACCGAGCAAGGCTCCATAGGTAGATGCACTCAACGGTACAGGCAGCCATGGATAGGTGAATGCGCTGGCAAAGCCCAGCGGACCTTCCAGATATTGCACTTCGAAAATAGACTCACGACCATTTTTATTGGATGGACTGAATGCATTTGCATAATTTTCTTCAAGACCCAAACCTAGTGCATTGATCACATTATTCAGAGCAGCCTCAGCTAATGACCATTCTTCTCGTACTACATGAACATTTCCAAGCAAGGTATAGGCAGCCTCGGAAGTTGCTCTTCCAGGAAGCTGAGAAGATTTTCCTGGTAGCAGATTACCAGCCTCATTTAGGTCTGAAATAATCAAGCTATAAACTTCGCTTGGTTCAGCTAGAGGCTGTCTGGTGTCTTCAAAGCTCTCAACTGGTTCAGTAAACAAAGGGATTGCTCCGAAATACTGGACTAAATCAAAGTAAGCCAAGGCTCTCAAAAACAAGGCTTCACCTCTTAATGGATTGGCAAAGCTCGGATCAAAGCTACCTGATTCTAAAGACACAATTACCTGATTGGCTCTAGCGATCAAAATATAATTTGCACTGAATTTTTCTGCTGTATTCGGATTAGCCCGAAGTGTCTGGTGATTTGCAATTTGCTCTTCTTCTTCTACATCACCTCGGCTGATATTCAAGGCATAATAGGTGTTGTCTGAGGCAAATTCACCCAGCATCCATGCATTATTGTAGATGCCAGGAAGTGCGGCATAAATACCGTTCACGGCTGCTGTCAAATCTCCCTCTGTCTGGAAATAATTTCCTGTAGTCAAATCTGTTTCAGAATTGATTTCGAGGAAGCTTTCTGAACAAGACCCAAGGGAAATTGCAGCGGAAAGAATTAATATATTTCTAATTTTCATTGCTTTTTTGCTTAAGATGTTCATCGATTAAAAACCTACATTAAGACCGAATGTGATGGTTCGTGGCACAGGAAACGTTGCAAAGTCTTGTCCAAGATTGAAGGTAGTTGTACCACCCACCTCTGGGTTAGAACCTGGATATTTGGTGAATACAAAGGCATTTTGCACGTTTGAATAAACCCGCAAGCTGCGGATTCCTTTGATCGTGTTAGCAGGTAGAGTGTAGCCCAGTGTAAGGGTTTTGATCGTAAAGAAGCTACCATCATACACGAAGTTAGTACTTACCCAGTCTCTATCTTGGGGAGGAGTAGATCCATAATTTTTTCCCCACTTACCAGATCCTGGATTTTCAGGGCTTCTCCATCGATCCTTGAGCTCGCCTAGTACATTCATCAATCCATCCCCATGGTTTACGAGACCTTGGAGGGATCTTCTGAAGATATCATTCCCATGTGAGCCAGAACCAACTATCGTAAAATCAAAGTTTTTGAATCTCAAGTTTGCATTCATCCCGTAGATAAAGTCGGGGATTGGATTTCCAATGATTGTTTGATCATCTGACCCTGGTGCACCAGAAGCCCCATCATACGTAGTCACACCATCCCCGTTGACATCTACATACTTAGGACCGCCTACCTGGGAGATATTTGCCTTCGGGTTTCTGTCAAAGTCTTCTTGGTCTACGTATACACCGTCATGCACTAGACCGTAGAACTGACCTACAGGGGAGCCTACAATGGTTAGGGTATTGTTGTTTAAAATGAAAGGAACTGTTTCATCTAAAGCAAGTACCTCATTCCTGTTGAAGGCAATGTTACCGCCAAATTGAATATCTAATTGGCCAACACGATGTCTGGTATTCAATAGGAATTCGTGTCCCCAAAATTGTATTTCTCCTATATTACCTGTAAAGCTATCAAAACCAGAAGCCGGAGGAACTGCCAAACTCCACAGCAGGTCAGAGGAGATTTTGTTATAGTAGTCATAGGAGAAACTCAATTTGTCATTGAAGAAAGCCAAGTCTACACCTACATCGATCTGATTAGAAAGTTCCCAGCCTAATTGTCTGTTAGCAATGGTAGTTGCGGCCGCTCCTGGGAAGATAGCACTGCCAAATACGGTACTCTGTCCTATATCAACATTACCAAACTGGGTATAATTTCCGATGTTATTATTTCCTGTGATACCCCAACTGGCTCTCAATTTCGCGAAGCTTAAAGGGCCATTTGTCCCCATAAAGTTTTCATCAGAAATCACCCAACCTGCAGAAATAGATGGGAAATTACCCCAACGATTATCAGCACCAAATCGTGAGGATCCATCTCTTCTTATTGCAGCAGTAAGTAGATACTTGCCCTTGTAATCATAGGTCACTCTACCTAGATAAGAAAGCAACCCCCATTCTTGAATGGTATTACTTGGAACACCAGGGACAGTTGCTGACTGTAGTGTAGTGATTCGATCATCTGCATGCCCCTGAGCACTGGCAGTTAGCCCTTCAAATCTGTAATGCTGTGCTGTATACCCTGCTAAGGCCTCCAGATTATGATCCCCAAATGACTTGGTGTAAGTTAAAATATTTTCATTCAGCCATGAGGTGAAATTGCTTCTTACAATATTCATTTCAGAGTTTCTAGGAACCGTTTGCCATGGATTGGCAGCTACAGTGCTTGGGCGGAAATCCTGACCATAGGTACTTCCCATGTCGATGTTAATACTTGTTCTAAAGTTTAGTCCCTCGACTATGTCCAAAGACAAGTAGGCGTTGGAAAGGATTCGGGTATTTTGAGTCTCATTTACTCGGCTCAAAATATTGTTGTAGTAGTTTGGCCAAGGCCATCCAGTAAAAGATGGATTTACATCTAGCATTAAATCTCTTTGTCCATCGCCATCCAAATCCTGATTAGGACTAAGAACTGGTGGTGTTAACATTGCGTTGTTTACAACATTTCCGGCAAAGAAGGCTCCTGTAGTAGGGACTAAATTATCTCTGGTAAAAGTTGGAGCCACATTAAATCCTGCTGAAATTCTATCGTTGAAGGTATAGTCAGTATTTACCCGGAGAGAAAATCTTTCAAAACCGGTGTTCTCAATAACCCCTTTCTGATTGAAGTAGCCTGCAATTGCTGTAGCCCGAAATTTATCTTGATTTGAGCTGAAAGTAACGCTTATATCATTGATTGGTGCTGTTCGAGTAATTTCGCGGAACCAGTCAGTTCCCTCTCCATACTGTTGTGGATTTTGGAAAACCTCAGGAACAGCCAAGCCTTGGTCTTCAAATGCCTCTTTTCTCATTTGAGCCCATTCGGTAGCATTCAAAAGTTCTTGCTCCAAGTTATAAGGAACCTGCTGAAAACCAGTGTTGATATTCAAATCCACGGATGTTCCTTGGGCACTTCCCCTTTTTGTGGTAATAATTACAACACCATTGGCAGCTCTTGAACCATAAAGAGAAGTAGATGCAGCATCCTTCAATACACTGATACTTTCGATTTCGTTGGGATTGATGGCATTAATGTCTCCTGTGATAGGCTGGCCATCTACCACATAGAGTGGCTCACTGCCTGCAGAAAGTGACACTTGTCCTCTAATCCGTACCTGCATTCCTTGACCGGGAGCCCCCGTTGTCTGGTTGATTTGTACACCGGCTAGCCTACCCTGTAGTTTTTGGCTTAGTTGTGCAGCAGGTATGTCTTGGAGTTCGGCTGCATCCACATTTTGGACTGAGCCAGTCATCTTTGTTTGCAGCTGAGTTCCATAACCTACAACGATCACTTCCTCAAGCTGTTCTTCGTCAGTTGGTAGGAGTACATCGATTATACTTCTTCCATTCACTTTTTCCTCCACAGTTTGATAACCGATAAAAGAAAACACTAGAATGGCATCCTCGCTAGGAACCTGAATGGAGTATTTCCCGTCTGCATCGGAAATCGTACCATTGGTTGTGCCTTTTACAAGTACTGTTGTACCAGGAACGGCCTGACCCACATCATCAGTCACAGTTCCTGTCACAGTTCGCTGCTGAGCAATTCCTGAAAAACTAAATGATAGTAGCATCAGAAATGTCAGCATTAAAGAGTAAACTTTTTTGCCTTCCATATTTTGGGTAATTGTGTTTGAATAATATTTAGTTTTTAATTAGTACTTGACAAATAATGAATTCAAGAAAGAATGAACTATTGGCCTAAATACCCCACTAATTAGCTTAGATTCCCAAAATGGCTGTCATGTACTATCCTGTTTAAGTCCAATTAATTTCCATTCAAGGTTAATTCTGTGAAAGAAATATGATGTCTTGGATTAAAAAGGATTAGATTATTTTGTGAGGCTTAAATCGGTTAATAAATAAAAAATGACAGGAAAAGGCCTTATTTTACTTAAAATAATACCACGCGAAGGCTTTTTGCTCCATGAGCACCGATTACCAAAGATTGTTCGATATCTGCTGTTTTAGAAGGTCCAGCTATAAAAAGTCCAAATCCCGAGTGATCTCTGCCTATTCGATCGTAGGCCTGATGCATATTGCTGACTAAGTTTTCTTTGGAAAGAATCAAGACCAAATGCTCCGTGATGAAAGGAAGGGCTCGATGTGGTAACTGTGAATCATCCAACCACATTGCTCCGTTCTCAGCCACTCCAAACTGAACTTCCAGTATCGCTAATTCAAGATGATCTAATTGATGTGCATCATCAGGTAGCTCTTGAGTAGCGTAGGTATGAAAAGGCTCCGAGCAGGAAATGATGCGTTGAAAATTGGTACTTGCTATCCAATTTTCAAATTCCTTTTTGCTCAAGATTTCTCCTTTATTGGCCTCAATGGCACTTTTAAAAAGTTCTACCAAATCACCTTCTTGCTGAAAGTTTGGGATATCGGGTAAGGCTTTGTTTTCTTTTTGAATACCCCTTATCGAATTCAAGATTTCTTCCCGACTACTCATGGCGATTTCGTTTATACCAGTCCTGAAATGATTCCTTTGGAGCTTTGGGAAGGTCTCGGCTTTTCCCCCAGATATTCAGCGGATTATAAATCACGCTCTTGGGCAAGCTTTTGATTACTTTTCGCATCAAAGATCCCGAAAACTGATAGGCTAATGGGCTTTTGAATATTCCACTGGCTAATTTCATGGAAAGGCCTTTTCCTACCGCTCCGTGATGTTTGGTGATTTCCTGCCGCCACTCATAGAGCTGTTCGTGAATATTGATTTTGACTGGGCAGACATCAGAGCAGCTTCCGCAAAGGGTTGAGGCAAAAGGCAAGGTGCTGTATTTTTTCATGTCTAATCCCGGCGAAAGAATAGATCCAATTGGGCCGGGGACGGTGCTGCCATAGCTAAACCCTCCGCTTCTGCGATAAATAGGGCAAGTATTCATACAGGCTCCACAGCGAATACATTTCAGAGAGTTTTTAAATTTCTCTCTTGCCAATTGACGGGTTCTTCCATTGTCTACCAGGACTAGGTGGATTTCTTTTCCTTTTGCAGGGCTTCTGAAATGGGAGTTGTAATTGGTGATGGGTTGGCCGGTAGCCGACCTAGCTAAAAGACGTAAAAAGACCCCCAAGTCTTTCCTCCGGGGAATGATCTTCTCAATACCCATGCATGCGATATGGGCATCAGCCAAATGCACGCCCATGTCCGCATTTCCTTCATTGGTGCAGACCACAAATTCACCTGTCTCTGCTACGCCAAAGTTGACTCCGGTAATAGCTACTTTAGAACCTAAAAACTTCTCCCGCAAATGGAGTCTCGCAGCATTGGTCAGATAAGTTGGATCCTCATTTCCTTTCTCAGTCTGTAGTTTTTCGTGGAAAAGGGCTGAAATATCCCGCTTCTTCAAGTGAATGGCGGGCATAACAATGTGGCTAGGGGGCTGATGCAGGAATTGAACGATTCGCTCGCCTAGATCCGTATCAACGACCTCAATACCGTGTTTTTCCAAATAAGGGTTAAGATGGCATTCTTCTGTCAAAATTGACTTGCTTTTGACGATAGCCTCGCAATCTTTCTCTTGAAGAATGCTCAGTACAATTTCATTGTGCTCTTTCGCATCCTTGGCCCAATGAATTTTGATTCCGTTTTTGAGAGCCTGAGCTTCAAACTGCTCCAGATACTTATCGAGATTGGAAAGCACATTGTCCTTGATCTCAGAAGCAAGATTTCTGAGTTCTTCCCATTCTGGGATGGACTTGCTGCTTGCGTCCCGTTTGTCTCGAATCATCCAAAGCGTTTCATCATGCCATTGGGAATTGGCTTGATCTTTTAGAAACTCAGTGGCTGCTTTGGGATGGCTCATCGAATAGCTTGATTTAGGATTTCGGCCACATGCATAAACTCCACATTCTGTCCTTCGCGAGTAGCAATACCCTGCAAATGCATTAGGCAGGACAAGTCCCCGCCAGTCAAAACGTCTACCTCATGGGATAAATGATCGGCTAAGCGATCTTTTCCCATCTGCACGGATAGTGCCTCTTCCGTAATGGCAAATGTTCCTCCAAAACCACAGCATTCATCACTGCGGCTTAATTCAACCCACTCCAGTCCATCTAGATTAGTCAAAAGTTGTTTGGCTTTGTTGAAATGAGGGATGTTCAATTCAGAACTCGAAGCAAGGCGCAGTCCTCGCAATCCATGACAGGAGGAATGATAACCCACTTTTTTTGGGAAAGTGCCTTTCAAATTTTCCACTTTGAGCACATCGGTTAAGAACTCTGTCAGTTCAAAAATCTTTTTCTGAATGCTTATGGTAGACTTTTCTTTCCCAGGAAGATTGGGGAAATGTTCTTTGACGTGGAGAACGCAGCTACCGGAAGGTGCTACGATGTAGTCAAACTCTTCAAAAAGTTCAACAAAGTGAAGACTTGAACCTTCTGTATCCCGCTGATATCCTGCATTAGCCAATGGCTGTCCACAGCATGTTTGCCCCAATGGATAGCTGACCTTACAGCCCAGCTTTTCCAAAAGCTCCAAAGTAGCAATCGCCACTTGAGGATAAAACTGATCCACATAGCAGGGAATGAAAAGACCTATTTTGGGGGATAACAAACTCATGACGAAGAATAGGCTTTTGTCTTAATATTTCCAAGGATAGCTGCACCTAGTGCTGATCCATTTGAAAAATTACTCGTAATTATTTCATTTTTTGGGAGTTTGATCTTTAGCATTTCGATGAAATGCTCATTTGCATTAAATCCTCCATCCACAAATATCTTGGATACATTCGATTCTTTTTGGACTAAGGACAAGGAAGCCACCTGAATATCTGTCAGTTCATGAATAAGTGTATGGTAGGCTTCTGAAAAATCAGAAAATCTACTCCAATCAGTTTTACTTGCCTCTTCGATTCCAAATTTTTCTGGTTCCAAATAGCGAAAATTTAGCCGTTTTTGGTTTAGGCCCGAGACTTTGACAAATTGCTTAGGGTCAAACTTAAGTTTTTTGTATGTACCTAATGGAAGCCCCCAATGTGAATACATTTGATCGATTTGATATTTGTGTTCTTCTCCTAAAAAGAGCCGTGAAATCTTTATTGGAAACCCTTTAATACTCATAAACTGTAAACAATCCTTACTTAATTCGTCCTCTGTTAAAGCAGTTTGATTAAAAGGGTTAATACTAATTGCCCAAGTCCCGGTAGATAGCAAAACAAATTGATCTTTTTGCATTTCTATATAAGGAAGTAATGCTGAAGAGCTGTCATGAATCCCTATTCCACAGGGGATACCCCCATACTCCGATTTAGTCTCAAGTAGGGTGTCATTTGAGCGAATCGGTGGAAGGAGTGATACAATTCCTTCTTCTTTTACCCAATAGTGGTAATCCATTTCTGTAAAATCCCATAAAGCAGTATGACATCCAATACTGGTATAATCTGAAATCAACTCACCCGTGAAAATGTAGCAAAGATACTGGGGGAGATGAACTGAATATTTGATTCTTCTAAATTGCTCCGGTTTTGCGTGCTTGAGAAAGTACAACTGTAATCCAGAATTAAGCATCCCTAAAGCTGGAGAGGATGTTTCTTTTGTTATGAGACCCTTACCTCCGTATTTGCTGTAGAATTGGTCCAATAAGTCTTCAGGATAGGGCTTCAGGTAGTCATAGACAGGCAATACTACTTCTCCTTTTTCATTAAGATGAACAAAAGTTGCTCCATGTGCTGAAAAGTTAAGTTTCTTAATTTCAAACTCCGGGAATCGTAAGGCTTCCTTTAAAATAGAGATCATCCAATCTCGAAGGGATTGGATAGGTAAGCTCTGAAACCCATCATCGTCAGGAATCGGTTCAAAACGCGTATAAGTTTGATACACCTCCTTGAAATCTTGATCAAAGAGGAAAAATTTCTTATTAGTTTTCCCGATATCAAATACAGCCGTAACGGGAATTTTATTCATTTTCTAGTTTATTTTTAATAGGAAATAATAAGAGAAGACAAATGGATGAATTTAAAATTCGACTATTTGCTTTCCTACCAATATGAAATTATACTGCCTAGAATTAAGGTAAAGATCCACATTTTGAAAGCTAAGAGTATCCTTCTTCCGACTTCTGTCCCGATAAGCAAATAATATTAGGCTAATTGCATAACGATATATATTCATGTTTACTAAATAGATTTATACATAAGAAAAACTTTCTTTTGTATATGCCTCTATCAAATTAATAGTATTTAGAGTGACTTTCTAAGAGTCATCCGAAATGGATTTTTGATTGGGATTCTATCCTCTACACCCATAATTTGTTCGGCTATCATTTTACCCATGCCTTGAAAATCAGTGGAAACAGTGGTAATCCCGTCTGCTAAAATTTCTTTGAGCGGTGTATCATTGTAGGAGATCACTCCCACTTCTTTGCCTAGTCGAAATAGTTGCTCTCGTGACTTTTTGACGATTGTTACCAAATCAGATTCAGCCAATACAATATGGCAATCTCCCTCATCCAAAGGTTCATTATCATCAACCCCGTCAACAATTAAGTTTTTGAAATTATGGAAAAAGCAAAATCGCTTAAACCCATCCATGATTTCCACAGGATAAAGGTCACCCTTCGGAAATACCAGAATCAATCTTTTATATTTTCTGAGGTGAGAGATACCGGATTCTAATACTTCAAAAATATCCTTTGCAAAATCTTGAAACACCCCTGGAAATTCATTTTCATGACCTACTACCGATCTGTCCAAAATCAGCAACTTATCTTTCGGAATTTGCTTTATCAGGTCATACGAATTGGCCGGGTGTCCATCTTGGTCAAAGAAGTGAGGAGCTAAGACATAATAGCTATATTTTCCCAAGTTTTGCTCCAATAGTTCTTCTAAGAGATTTTTATTATAATGATGGATTTGTAGATCAACATCAGCATAAGTTCCTAGCGTCTCAACTATTGAATAATAAATAATCTTTTTATAAGAACTAAGTTTATTAAATAACAGGAGAACTTTAGGTTTGTCACGTTTTTTAGTAGATGAAATGTAGAATCCTTTACCTCTAACCGAGGTAATAAACCCTCTATCCCTTAGTTCATTATATGCCTTCTCCACTGTGTCTCTCGAAAGTAGCAAGTCAAAACTTGTCTCGTTAATGGATGGAATTCTATCCCCAATTTTCAATCTACCAAATTCGATATCCTCTATGAAAAGGTTTACAACTTGGAGATATTTTGGAGTACACGAATTCACACAGATTTTTTCTGATTTGTCAAGAAGCATGGTTATAGGGTTTATTGGGTTTATTGGGTTGCGGTCTTGTCGCTACCTTGGGAAGGCAGCGGCAAGACCTCCGTCTACATTTAGCATATTTCCTGTTGATTTTTTCAGCATACCATTTACGAAAGCTAAAACGGCATTTGCTATATCCTCTACCTTGACACTTTCTTTTAAAAGCGTCCGATTTGCATAATAATTTGGTAAATCTTTCACATCAATACCATAAGCCTTAGCACGGTTTTCAGCCCATCCGCCTTCCCAGATATTGGAATTTTCGATGACGGCATCCGGATTGACAACGTTTACGCGGATTTTGCCTTCAGCCAATTCTGCAGCCATTAATCTGGACATATGCAGCTGGTTAGCTTTCATACTTCCATAAGCCACATTTTTTGGTCCGGCAACCAAAGCATTTTTGCTAGCGATATTGACAATATCTCCTCCCATTCCTTGCATTTTCATCACCTCAACCCCTGCTTTGGAAACATTGTATTGTCCCATCACCAAGATATTGAAGAGACGATCCCAGTCCTTTTGGGTATGATCTTCAAATGGTTTTGAGATAGAAATACCAGCATTATTAACCAAGATGTCAACTCCCCCAAATTTCAAACAAGTTTCCTTGATTGCATTTTGAAGGCTTTCTGGATCAGTTACATCCAATTTTGCTCCTAAGACGACGTCTTTTCCGAAACTTTTTTCGAATTCAGCAAGCGTCTCGTTTAATCTTTCCTGATCAATGTCTGTGATTACTACACAGGCACCTTCTTTCACAAACTTTTCTGCAATTCCTTTTCCGATTCCACCTGCACTTCCAGTAATCAAGGCGATTTTTCTGGAAAGCGGCTTTTCTTTAGGCATTCGCTGGAGTTTTGCTTCTTCCAGCAACCAATATTCAATATCAAATGCTTCTTGAAGTGGAAGCGAAACATATTCAGAAACTGCTTCAGCTCCTCGCATTACATTGATCGCGTTGATATAGAACTCGGAAGCTACTCTGCTTGTTTGTTTGTCCTTAGCAAAACTAAACAATCCAATTCCCGGCCAAAGGATTATTACAGGATTGGGGTCCCGCATAGCAGGACTGTTTGAATGTTTATGTTTTTCATAATAGTCCGCATACATTTTTCTGTAAGCATCAAATGCGGATTCCAATTTCTCTTTAATGTCTTGGGCATCACTCAAATCCTGATTTGCAGGAAGGTCTAGAACCAAAGGACTGATCTTAGTTCTCAAAAAATGATCTGGGCAGGAAGTACCCATCGGAGCTAATTTCTCCAAATCATAACTATTGGTAAACTGAAGAACGGTCTCGCTATCATTAAATGTACCCACCATCGACTTCTCAGAAGAAGCCAAGCCTCTCAGAATAGGAGCAATACGAGCAGCCTGAGATTTTCTTTCTTTGGGGGAAAGTGATTTTACTTTTTCTCCACCAAAAACGGGACGTTTCTTTCCATAATTGTCTGCCAGATATTGAGAAGCTCTCTCAATTACTTCCAAACTATTCATGTAGCACTCATAGGAAGTATCTCCCCATGTGAATAAGCCATGACCACCTAACATGATGCCTCGAATTCCAGGATTATTGTCCAAAGTTTCCTTCAGTTTCAATCCTAGATCGAATCCAGGTCTTTGCCAAGGAATCCAGGCAATCTGTCCGTCCCAAAGTTCTTTGGTTATCTTCTCTCCATCTTTTGATGCAGCAATCGCAATCGCTGCATCAGGATGAAGATGGTCAATGTGCTTAAAAGGTAAAAACCCGTGAAGCGGGGTATCAATAGAAGGTGCTTTAGATGCTAGATCATAGATACAATGATTGAATAATTCAACCATCTCATCTTCAAACTCAATCCCTCTGTAGACATTTTTAAGGGATCTTAATTTCTCAACATATAACCCAGCGAGACCAGCACGAGTCATCGTTCCGATATCTCCCCCAGAACCTTTGATCCACATAATTTTTACAGGTTCTTTGGTCAGAGGATCTAGCTCTGTGGTTTTACAGGAAGTGTTTCCTCCACCATAATTAGTAATCCGCAAATCAGACCCTAAAATATTGGATCTATAAATCAAAAGGTCTACCTCATTCCCTTCCATTTGGGAAGCTTTTTCTTCATCCCAAAGGTAACTTACGTGTTCGAAGTTTGTGGTCTGTGTATTCATAATTAAAATTCTACTGGTAAAATCAGGCTAAATTTGAAATAATAGGAAGAATTAAGTGTCCTGTGCTGTCGTGTTTGGGTAAATTTTTATTACAAATATTTTTGATCAGCTAAGTATGAATCTAACTGATTGATTATCATTAAGTTTTATCGATTCATATAATTAATCCTTAGAATAATGAAAAATGAAGAAAATTCAACAACCGAAAGTACAGGATGGTCCGTCACGCCGAAGATGTTTAATTTAGAAAAAACATGTCTATGAGTAAAAGTATTTTCAAAAAGCTTGTTGAAGAGACCAACGAATTTGAGCGGACTCCTGTGCCAGAATCTAGCTTAAAAGGAAGCAGAAGCTTTTTGGGTATGTATGCCGGTGAGCATACTGCTGGAACTGAGTTTGTAATAGGCCCCTTATTCGTTGCCCATGGAGTAAGTGCCATAGACTTAGTTTTTGGTCTTTTGATAGGGAATCTTTTGGCCGTATTAAGCTGGGCACTGATCACAGCACCGATAGCTACAGCAAAAAGAATGACTTTATACTATCAACTAGAAAGAATAGCCGGCAAGAATGTAGTGCGCTGGTATAATCTGGTGAATGCCCTCATGTTTTGCTTTTTGGCCGGTTCGATGATTGCAGTATCGGCAACAGCGGTGGGCATACCTTTTAATCTAGAAATGCCAACCTTGAATGACTGGTTGCCTCGATCATCCGGCTGGGTCTTGACTGTTTTGTTAATGGGAGTAGTGATTACCTTAGTTGCTATTCAAGGATATTCACAGGTGTCAAAATTTGCCAATGTGATGTCTCCATGGATGATATTTATTTTTATCTCCTCCGCGATTGTCGGTTTGGCTCAGCTTGGGGTGACTTCTTGGGAAGGATTCATCACGATCTCTCAGGAAGTGATTTGGAATGGCGTTCCATTATCAGGCATGAGTAAATTTTCCATATGGCACATCATATTTTTTGCTTGGTTCTGTAATATGGCCATGCATATCGGAATGTCAGACTTGACTATACTTCGATACGCAAAATCCTGGAAAGCTGGATTTACCTCTTTTTCGGGGATGTATTTAGGACATTTTGTTGCTTGGCTTGCATCGGGTATTCTGTATTCTGTATTCCTTCAGGCCAATTCAGGTTCTCAGGAGTTTGCTCCTGGACAGATTGCTTTTCAAACTTTGGGTACTGCAGGAGCCATCTGTGTCGTGATTGCAGGTTGGACTACTGCAAACCCTACCATCTATCGGGCAGGTCTGGCCTTACAGGGGATTTTTCCAAAAGTTCCGACTTGGAAAATTACCGCCATCGTGGGGGGAGTTACTAGTTTAGCAGCTTGTTTTCCGGCATTGGTCATGAAATTACTAGATTTTGTTGCTCTTTACGGATTGCTTTTGATGCCGATGGGAGCAGTTATTTTTGCTGATTACTATTTTTCAAAGAAAATGGGATTTATGGACGAAGCCGCACTCAAAACTGACTCAAATTTCAGTTTCCCGGCTTTGTTGAGCTGGATATTGACTTTGGGGTTTTGTCTGGGGTTGAATCTCTTCTATGGAGTGGATATATTTTTTCTAGGCCTTCCGGGATGGTTTGTCGCTGTCGCTATTTTTGTTGTCCTATCTAGAGTGAAGTACCCTCTTCTTAAAGCTTCTGTATCATGAAAAATCTACTAAAACTTATCTCATTCTCAGGTTTGGCGATGACGATTGTTCCTCCGATTTTTTTCTATTCGGGAGTTATACCCATGGAATCCATGAAGCTATGGATGCTTCTTGGGATGATTGCATGGATGGTTTCAGCACCATTTTGGGTAAATAAAAAAACTGATTCGATATAGCCAAAACTTAACAAAACATAAACCAATAATCATTTTATAGGAATTTAAATTATGCTTATCTCGAAAGACATTCATCAGAAGTCCCTTTCGGTACTCCATGAGCAGTTAGCCGCAAAAGGCAAAAGTATGGATACCCTGATTTCTCAAATTTCCAAGTTTCAAATTGCAGTCCCAAGTTGGGCTTTAGGTGCGGGAGGAACGCGGTTTGGAAGGTTTTCAATAGGAGGAGAACCTAGAAATCTGGAAGAAAAGCTAGATGACATTGCGCTTCTATCGCGAATCACCAGGAAAACAGATGCAGTATCTCTTCATATTCCTTGGGATATTCCTCGTGATGTCGATGCCCTTAAGCAAAAGGCAGGGGATTTGGGAATAGGTTTTGATGCAATGAATAGCAATACTTTTCAAGACTACGGGCAGCCCCGAACTTACAAACTGGGATCTCTAAGTAATTCTATCAAAGAAACTCGAGAGCAAGCGATTCAGCATAACTTACAAGTGATACAGCTTGGAGAAAAGCTTGGAAGTAAAGGCCTGACAGTCTGGCTAGCAGATGGAACAAATTTCCCAGGGCAATCAAGTTTTAGAAATTCACTCAAATGGACTATTGAGTCACTTAAAGAGGTCTATAAAAACCTACCTGCTGATTGGAAGCTGTTACTAGAATACAAGCCCTATGAACCTAACTTTTATCATACGGTAATCCCCGACTGGGGAACCTCTGCCTTAATTTGCAATGAATTGGGAGAGCAAGCAAAAGTGCTGGTGGATTTAGGACATCATCTGCCAAATACCAATATCGAACAAATAGTCGCTACCCTTATGTTTAAAAATGAATTAGCTGGCTTTCATTTTAATGATAGTAAATACGGGGATGATGACCTTACCTCAGGCAGTATAAAACCTTATCAGTTATTTTTAATTTTTTGCGAGTTGATTTCGGGGGCTGAAGAAGGATCTCAGAACTGGGATACAATTTCATGGATGATAGATGCTAGTCATAATACTAAAGACCCTCTAGAGGATTTGGTCCAAGCATTAGAATCCATATCGATTGCCTACACAAAAGCATTAATAGTTGATCGAAAAAAATTAACTGAACATCAATTAAATGGGGATACAAGCTCCGCACAAGAAATCCTCCATGACGCTTTTATGACGGATGTAAGACCTCTTGTCAGAGAAGCTAGAATTCGTCAAGGAGGAGAGGAAAATCCTTTAGATTTTCTTAGGAAAAACAATATAAGAAAGGGCTTGATCAAAGAAAGGGGAAAAGGTTCCAAAGCGAGTGGATTGTAAAATGTTTTGCTTGAAAAACAAAAAAAAAGGAAACCAACTTTGGTTTCCTTTTTTTCTTATTACCCAATTACCTACTATCCATGTAAGTATTAGGTTAAAATTGAATAGTTTTTTTTATCAAACCATCCTTGTCTTTCCTGCTGCAGAAAAAGAATTAAGATTACTTGAATTCAACTTTCCAAAAGATTTTTTAAGTCCTAACTTCGAGGCCAAAGAATTCAAAAAATGAAAAAATCACTCCTTCTTATTTTATTCCTAGCCTTTGGGCTTGGAGCAGCTTTCGCTCAAATCCAAACCCCTGAACAGTTTCTCGGCTACAAACCTGGGGACCGATTCACTCCGCATCATCGGATGGTAGATTATTTCGAGCATGTAGCGGCGAATAATCCCAATATCCAATTGGTTCAATACGGGGAAACCAATGAAAAAAGGCCGCTTTTTATCGCGATTCTTTCTAGTCCTGAGAATATGGCCAATTTGGAACAAATCCGGGAGGACAATCTCAAGCGAACAGGAATGCTGGAAGGTACTCCAAGCACGGCTGTTCCGATCAACTGGATGTCTTTCAATGTTCACGGAAATGAATCTGTAGGAATGGAAGCTGCAATTTCTGCTTTTCATACCCTAGCCGACCCCACTAACGCAAAGTCACAGGAATGGCTCAAAAATCAGGTGGTAATCATCGATCCCTGTATCAATCCTGACGGAAGAGATCGCTACGCCATGTGGTACAATCAAAAGATGAATACCATCTTACAGCCGGATCTTCAGTCCGTAGAGCACAATGAGCCTTGGCCAGGAGGTCGAGCAAACCATTATCTCTTTGATCTCAACCGTGATTGGGCATGGCAGGTACAGGTAGAGTCTCAGCAACGCCTAAAAATCTATCACCAATGGATGCCTCAGCTCCACTTGGATTTTCATGAGCAGGGAATCAATAATCCCTTTTACATGGCTCCTGCAGCTGAGCCAGTGCATGAGCAGTTGACTGATTGGCAGCATGAGTTTCAGGATATTTTCGGGAAAAACACCGCGAAATACCTGGACGAATTGGGCCGGTTTTATTTTACCAAAGAGCGCTTTGATTTGCTTTACCCATCTTATGGAGATACCTATCCTATGTACAATGGTGCGATTGGAATGACGATCGAGCAGGGCGGTAGTGGTCGAGCGGGAAGAGGAGGGTTTAATGCCTTGGGAGATACAGTTACCTTGAGCTATCGAATCGAGGGGCACTACACCGCAGCCATGTCTGCCGTGGAGGTTACCAGCCAAAATGGGGAAAAGTTACTAGAGGAATTTTCGAAGTATTTCCAAGAAAACTCCTCCAATCCAAAAGGGAAGTATAAGAGCTTTGTGATCAAAGGAGAAAGTAACCCTGCCCAAAAGGCAAAGCTTTTGGCACTTCTGGATAAAAATGAAATTCAATATGGTAAAGCAGGAAGTAAATCCGGTCTTCGAGGATTTGAGTACACTACTGGGAAAAATGTAAGCTTTTCAACTAGCGAAGAAGATATTGTCATTTCTGCTTTTCAGCCAAAATCAGTATTGACTCAGGTCTTGTTTGAGCCCAATCCGCAGTTGAATGACAGTATTACCTATGATATCACCTCTTGGGCACTTCCATACGCTTACAATCTGGAGGCATATGCTTTGGAGAGCCGCTTAGATCCTGCAGGAGAATATGAGGAGGCAGAATTTGAAAGTAATGCAGTTTCGAAAACTCCAGTGGCTTATATCGCCCGATGGGAAGGAACAAGAGATGCGGCATTTTTGGCCTCACTTCTAAGACAAGGGATTCGTGTCAAATATCCTGAATACGCCTTCAAAACTGAAGGCAAGAGCTTCCCTGCAGGCACCCTATTAATTACCAAAGGAGGAAATGAATATGTCGCTGATTTTGATAAGAAGGTCGTGGATGCCGCAAATCGATTTGGAGTGACGCTTGAGACTACCATGACTGGGTATATGGAGGAAGGAAAAGACTTTGGGTCGCCTAGTATTCGAGTTATTGAGGCTCCAAAAATTGCCTTGGTAGGAGGTGATGGTACTTCCTCACTCAATTACGGTGAAATCTGGCATTTCTTCGAGCAGGAACTCGACTATCCGCTTGTAAATCTAGAAATGGGTGATCTTGGCCGATATGATTTGAGTGATTATGACGTCTTGATTATGCCTTCTACCTGGGGTGGAGGACTGAGCAAAAGTGCTGAAGAGCGAGTCATGGAGTGGGTTCGTGCAGGTGGTAAGTTGATTGCCATTGACGGTGCTGTCAATCTTTTTGCCAATAAGGAAGGATTTGCCCTGAAAACATTTGATACTGATGAGGAGGAAAAGGCTGCTAAAAAAGCTGCTGATACCTTGGCCAAGGTGGAGCGATTGGAACCTTATTTAGAAGGAGAGCGCCTGGCAATTTCCGGCGGAGCAGCTGGAGCGATTTATCAGGTCGATATGGATGAGACGCATCCTTTGGGCTATGGTACAGGAGGAAAGTATTACACGCTGAAGAATAACTCCAGCATTTTTGCATTCATGGATCGAGGTGTCAATGCGGGTAAAATCACTTCCAATGATTCTTACCGCACAGGATACATTGGCTACAAAATAAAATCAAGCATGGGTGAATCGCTTGCTATCGGAAGCGAAAGAAAAGGCCGTGGAGAGATCGTCTATTTTGTAGACAACCCGATTTTCAGAGGATTCTGGGAATCTGGCAAATTGGTCTTGAGTAATGCAATATTTATGGTAGGACAATAAATCAGAAGCAAGAAGTTAGATTCAAGACACAAGACACAAGAGACCGGCTCCGATTATCGGGGTCGGTTTTTTTTAGAATCAAGAAATAAGAGAATAGAGACAAGAACAAGCAAAGGAATATTTTTGCACATTCATTTGTGCAAAATTTTATATATTTGCACATACGCTTGTGCAAAATGGAAGAATTACTCGAAATATCATACTCCTTAATTGGAAGAACGTCCTTGAGTTTTGAGAGGTACTTAAAAGATAAAATTGCTTGGGATGAAAAACTGATTGGTATCAAAGGGGCGAGAGGAACGGGGAAAACCACACTCATTCTTCAATATTTGAAAAGAAAAAAAGATGAGGGGTTCCAGGTGACTTACTTTTCTCTTGATGAGTTGTTTTTTCTAGAAAATAGTCTCGTTGAGACAGCAAAAGCTTTTTATCAAAATGGCGGAAAGATCCTAGCACTGGATGAAGTTCATAAATATCCAGGCTGGTCACGAGAAATCAAAAATCTACACGATCGCTATTCTGATCTACAAATCATCTTTTCGGGTTCGTCCATCATCGATATCAGCAAAGTAGAAGGAGACATTAGTCGAAGAGCAATCATTTATGAATTGCACGGTTTATCCTTTCGAGAGTATTTGCTTTTCAAGAAAAATTTGGTCTTGCCCCTTTTAAGCCTTGAGCAAATAGTATCCAGTACCAATGACCTAAGATCCTTTTTTCCTAATGATTTTAAACCCATTTCCTTTTTTAAAGAATATTTGGTTACTGGATACTTTCCATTTTCGGGGAAAAATGAAGATCTCTATTTTCAGAAATTACGCCAAATGATCCGGACGATTGTCGAATACGATATGGCTGAAATCAAAGGTTTTGACATTCGAAATGGGAAAAAATTACTTCAATTGCTTTATATCGTTGCTCAGCAAGTTCCTTTCAAACCAAACCTAAGTTCCCTCGCAAGTAAGACATCTATTCACCGAAATTCTCTTTCTCTCTATCTACAATATCTTGCAGAGGCTCGTCTATTAGAACTATTGTACCCTGAAGGAATCAGTGTTTCTACGCTTCAGAAACCCGAGAAAATTTTCATAAATAATACAAATTATCTCTTTGCTCTAGCTGAGAAAAGTCCTGAAATAGGTAGCGTAAGGGAAATCTTTTTTCAAAGTCAAATTAAGGTGAATCATCAAATTAACTATTCAAAAACAGTCGATTTTTTGGTAGACAAATCATTTCATTTTGAAATCGGGGGAAAAAATAAATCTAGGAAACAACTTATATCAGAGGACCACTTTCTAGTAAAAGATGATCTCGAATACCCAGTTGGACAAAATATACCGCTCTGGGTTTTTGGATTTCTTTATTGATTCTCAATTTCTTTTCCTATTTTTTCATACTGAAACAATAAACCTTTAAACCCTTTTGCCATGAAATCAAACAGAAGAGAATTCTTCAAAAAAGTGGGTGTTGGCACACTAGCCGCATCCGTTCCCTTTTCTTCCCAAGCTTTTGCAAAGGAAAGTGCTCCAAATTCAGATGAGCAATTCCTCCAAATCGGAGACAATATTGCGATCGCAAATACGAGCTACGGTAAAGTTCGCGGCTATATTCTCAACAGTACTTATACTTTTTTAGGCGTTCCTTATGGAGCAGATACATCTGGGAAAAACCGTTTTATGGCTCCTAAAAAGCCAGAACCTTGGACCGATGTAAAACCTACCATTTGGTGGGGAAATACCGCTCCGCAGATTATGGATAATCGCTATGCCAATGTGCATTATTCTTTCGCTGATCATTGGAATTACGATGATGTCAGCGAAGACTGTCTCAAACTCAATGTCTGGACCCCCAGTCTTGACGGGAAGCGTAGACCGGTGATGGTTTGGCTACATGGGGGTGGCTTCACCAACGGCAATGGCATCGAGCAAGATGGGTATCATGGAGAAAACTTCGCCAAGCAAGGGGATGTGGTCTTTGTTTCCATCAATCATCGATTGGGCCCGATAGGTTTTACGGATCTTTCGGGAGTGGGAGGAGAGAAATATCGGGATTCCGGAAATGTCGGAATGTTGGATATTATAGCAGCTCTGGAATGGGTTCGAGATAATATTTCCAACTTCGGAGGAGACCCAAACAATGTCACCATTATGGGACAATCAGGTGGCGGAGCAAAGGTCACTTGCACTATGGCCATGCCTGCTTCGGAAGGAATCGTTCACAAGGGCGTTGCGCTCAGTGGCAGTATGCTTTCAGCCACACCAAAGGACTATTCCCAAACTCTCGGAAAATACGTGATGGAAGCGGCTGGATTGACTCCTCAAACCATCGATAAACTGCAGGATTTGAGTTGGAGGGAATATCTGGATGTTGCTTATGTGGCATTAGAGCGAATGCGTGAGGAATTTCCTCAGCCCGGATTTAGAGGCGGTTTTGCTCCGGTCGCTGATGGTATTCATATTCCTGAGGGAGAGTTTTTCAGCGAAACTTCCCCTCATGCATCAGATATGCCTTTGATGGTGTGTACGACTTTCCATGAATGGAATCCAACCCGAACCAATGCCGAATTGGAAAAAATCGATCGGTCTGGGGTTATTGAGCAATTGAAAGAGCGCTTTGGAGACAAATCAGAACCGATTTATGCTGCCTACCAAAAAGACTTTCCGAATGCCACGCCGGCTGATCTTTGGGCGATGATCCTATCCAATCGCCAAGGGGCTATCAACACCTCAACGGCTAAATCCAAACAAAGTGCACCGGTTTACCTAGCTTGGTTTGGCTGGGAGCCCAATTTGTATGATGGCAGAATGAAAGCTTTCCACTGTATTGACATTTGTTTTTGGTTTAAAAATACAGACCGCATGTACACGCACACTGGTGGAGGAGCGAGACCTCGTGCTCTTGCGGATAAAATGAGTGCATCGCTTTTGGCTTTTATGCGTACAGGAAACCCGAATGTTCCTAGCCTTCCAAATTGGCCAAAGTTTTCGGCAACAAATGTAGAAACGCTAATACTCAATGATTCCTGTCAAGTCAAAAACAAACCTGATGGAAATGGTTTAGCGGCCTTGATGGCCTAATTCCTTAAAATGGGGCTGTCTCAAATTGATATTACGTCATTGCGAGGGCAAAAAACTGAAAACCCTAAAGTTGTCCTGTTTCCTTTGATGCCCGAAGCAATCTCATTTGTAAAGCCCTTCCTTTCTTTGAGACTGCTTCGTTTCACTCGCAGTGACGGTCTATACGGCATCGCGATCCCCGACAGAGTCGGGCGAAGCGATCTCAATGTTGATTCCGACATAGTGTAGCGCAGGTCTTTTGAGACAACCTCATTTTAATTTCAAACGGTTTCCAATATTTTTCCTTCAATTTTTATCCAATGAAGCCTTATTTCCCATTGCTTTTCCTATAAATTAGGCGCTCTCAAATCAATGATTATGACTGACTTTAAAAATTATAGCGTTCCTTATCAGATCGCTCCTGAATACACTCAAAAAGTAGCCTACTTCTCCATGGAGTTTGCTATTCATCAACCGCTAAAAATCTATTCCGGCGGTTTGGGATTCCTTTCCGGCTCCCATTTACGAAGTGCTTACGAATTGGGGCAAAACCTAATCGGAATAGGGATTCTTTGGAAATATGGCTACTACGATCAAACTCGGAACCAAGATCAAACCCTCAAGCCTGAGTGGTATGAGAAGACTTATAGCTTTTTGGAGGATACTGGGATCAAGTTTAGAGTGACGGTGCACGATGTACCTGTTTGGGTAAAGGCTTGGTACCTTGCGCCTGAGACCTTTAATTCGGCTCCTCTATTCCTGCTCAGTACAGATCTGCCTGAAAATGACTACCTCAGTCAGACCATTACTCACAAGTTGTATGATTCGGACACTGCTGCCAAAGTAGCTCAATGTCTTCTGCTTGGTATTGGCGGGGCAAAATTATTGGAAGAACTCAATTTCAATCCTGATGTCTATCATTTGAATGAAGCTCATGGCGTAAGCTCAGTTTTTCATTTGATGCGCAAGTTTGGTAGCAAAGAGGAAGTTCAAAAGCGATTGGTTTTTACCACGCACACCCCTGAAGAGGCTGGAAACGAAAAACATGATATTCATTTATTGAATAAAATGAGCTTTTTCAATGGATACTCTCCTGACGAAGTACGAGAGATGGTTGGCTTTACCGGTGATACTTTCAATCATAGTCTGGCTGCACTTCGCTTTGCAAGAAAGGCAAACGGTGTGTCCAAATTACATGGAGAAGTAAGCCGAGAGATGTGGAGAAACTATCCAAATATTCCTGAAATCACGCATATTACCAATTCTCAAAACTTCAAATACTGGTCCGATAAGCAATTGTACAGGTTTATGGATCAGGAGGATCAGGAAGGCTTTGATGATAGAAAGTGGTACTTAAAAAAGCGGGCTTTTGAAATCGTGGCCGATCAAACAGGGAAGTTGCTTGACCCCAAAGTACTCACTATTGTTTGGGCAAGAAGGTTTGCTAGCTACAAGCGAGCTGAGCTTATCACACGGGATATCAGAAGATTCGACGCATTAATGCGAAACTCAAAATACCCTATTCAAATTATCTGGGCTGGTAAGCCGTATCCACTTGACTATAATGCAATTTCGGTATTTAACCAATTGGTACACCTGAGTAAGCAGTACCCGAATATGGCAGTTTGCACTGGCTATGAATTGACGCTTAGTAAGCGATTGAAACAAGCCTCAGACATCTGGCTGAATAACCCTCGAGTACCTCGCGAGGCATCTGGCACCTCAGGCATGACCGCATCCATGAACGGTGGGGTAAATTTTTCCACCTTCGACGGTTGGATTTGTGAGTTTGCTGAGCATGGGAAAAATAGCTTTATCGTTCCTCCGGCTAATTATGAAGCCATGCATGTGGAGGATCAGGATGAATACGATTTGCAAAAGCTATACGAGGTACTCGAAAAGGAGATTTTGCCTACCTATTATGATGAGCCTGATAAGTGGAGAGAAATCGTCCAAAATGGGATGAAAGATGTCATCGGCTTTTTTGAAAGCAATCGAATGGCCAAGGAATACTATGAGGTTCTTTACAAGAGTTGATTTAAAAAAGTATTTTGACCAATCTATCAAGCTCAAATCGGATATTCCGGTTTGAGCTTTTATTTTGCCTTTCAAAGCTGAACGTTTTATGAAAAAGATCCTGCTCCTAGTATTTCTATTTCCCATAGTTTCCATAGCTCAGGAGGTAATGCCTCCGTTGATTCCTTGGAACGGAAAATCTGAAACTCTTCTTGTCGAAAAATCCAACCCATGGATCACTCCCGGTGAACTCAGTAATCTGACGGAGTCACCAACGTATGAAGAAACCTATCAGTGGATCAAAAAACTGGCCGATTCCAGTCCCTTACTTCAATTGAAAAGTCTGGGAAAAAGTGAGCAAGGGCGAGATATATGGATGCTTCTTGCCTCGGCATCTCAAACTTTTGATGCAGCTAGTCTCAAGGCTAGCGAAAAGCCTTTGATATTTTTTCATGGAGGTATTCATGCCGGGGAAATCGATGGAAAAGATGCAGGTATGATGCTGCTGCGGGATATCATTCATGGAAATAAGGGAGACTTACTCGAAATGGCGGATATTCTTTTCATCCCAATCTTGAATGTCGATGGTCATGAGCGCCGTAGTCCCTATGGCCGTGTCAATCAACGAGGGCCTGCAGAGATGGGATGGCGGACCAATGCTCAAAACTTGAATTTGAACCGAGATTTTTCAAAAATCGAAACAGCAGGAGTTCGGGCAGTCGTAGAAGTCATCAATGAGTATCAGCCTGATCTGTATGTAGATGTGCACGTGACAGACGGGGCCGATTACCAATACGATATTACCTACGGCTATGTCAAAACCGGAGGCTACTCTCCGGCAGTCAGCGAGTTTTTGTCAGAAACCTTTCAGCCCGAAGTAGATCAAGCACTTGAAGATTGGGGACACATTCCCGGCCCTTTGCTTTTTGCAGCAAACGGAAGAGATTTCTCTGCGGGAAATGTTGCTTTTTCCTTTAGTCCACGCTTTTCCCATACCTATGGGGATGCCAGGCATTTACCCTCCATTTTGATAGAAAACCATTCGCTCAAGCCCTTCCGGCAGCGTGTCTTAGGTACTTATGTATTTATGGAACAAGCCATCAAAACCATGGCTTCACATTTCGAGGCAGTTCAGCAGGCAATCGAAAAAGATCAAAATCAGGCTAAAGAGTCCTTAGCAGTTAAATTTAAATTCCGAGATGCCCCGGCGGATACCATGGATTTCAAAGGAGTGGCTTCAAGAAGAGAGAAGTCAGAAATCACGGGCGGGGAATATGTCGTTTGGGAAGGAAAGGCCATCAGTCAGCAGGTACCCTCGCTTTTGATGGATGTACCGGTACAAACTGTACCTATTCCCAAGGCCTATTGGATTTCTTCCGAATGGGGAGAAGTAATCGAAAAGCTACAGATTCACGGTATTGAAATGGAAACCCTGGCCGAGGCAAAAGAGCTGAAATTAGAATACTCCAAAGTGACAGATTTCAAAATGGTTGCTCAGCCCTATGAAGGCTTGATGCGAGTGCAGGATTTTGATTCTGAAAAAATCTATCGAACCCAAACTCTCCTTCCAGGCTCGGTTCGAGTGAAAACGGATCAGGATTTAGGTGAGTTGATCGTAATTCTTTTAGAGCCTGAGTCTGTGGACAGCTTTTTCCAGTGGGGATACTTCAATTCGATTTTTTCACAAACCGAATACATGGAAACTTACATCATGGAGCCAATGATTGCTCAAATGCTTGAAGAGGATCCTGATTTGAAAAAAGAATTTGAAGCTAAAAAGGAAGCAGAACCTGAGTTTGCTCAGAACCCAAGAAGGATTTATCGTTGGTTTTATGAAAAGACACCCTATTTCGATCAAAACTGGAAGGTCATTCCGGTGGGTAGAGAATGGTAATTGAGCTCAGAATATGAAAATCGAACACTTGGCTATTTGGGTTAAAGATCTAGAGGCTATGAAGCGTTTTTATTGCCAGCAGTTTGACTTCAAAGCAGGTGAACGCTATCATAACTCCAAACGAGGTTTTTCTTCCTTTTTCCTTTCAGGTGAAGGAGGAGCAAGACTGGAGCTTATGCAGCAGGATGATATTCAAGCAGGCAATCTTTTAAGAGGAAAGCGACTGGGCCTTGCTCATTTTGCGATTTCTCTAGGAACAGAGAATGCGGTAGATCAACTGACGAAAAGGCTACAATCCGCCGGGGTCAAGATCGTAGGTGAACCTCGGTGGACCGGAGATGGCTATTACGAAAGCGTCATTGAAGACCCTGAGGGCAATTGGGTGGAGCTCACCGTTTGATTACCAGCCTCCTCCCAGTGCCGCATATAAATTTGAATAGGCGGTAAGCAATTGCTGCTTTGTTCCAGCCCAATTCAACTGTGCGTCAAATGCCTGTCGCTGTGACTCTAAGTACTCCAAATAGGATGTTACACCCTGATTATATCGCTCTTGGGAGAGAAACTGAGCTTTTACAGCTGCATCCACATGAGCTTGCCGAGCGATCAGTTCTTTTTTAAGGGATTCTATGGAAAACAGAATATTTTCAACCTCTTCATAGGCACTGAGGACGGTTCGCTCATAGTTTAGAATCGCCTGTCTTGTCCGACTTTCTTCTATATCTACTTGCCTTTGTAAAGCTCCCCAATTGAATAATGGCCCGAGAATACTGGCACCCATATTCCAAGAAGCTCCACTAATTCCCAAAGAAGAAAACTGAGAACCTGCTACTCCTAGCAGCGCTGATAGAGAAATATTTGGTAGTCGGTTAGCTTTGGCAGCTCCAATCAGTGCATTAGATGCAATTAAGTCTTGCTCCGCAATCAATATGTCAGGCCTTCGGACAAGTAGCTCACCAGGGAGAACTTCCGGAAAAGGGATATCCTCAGGTTGATCCAAAAGCTCAATACCGATGGTCTTGGATTCGGGTAGCTCACCAACTAATCGGCTGAGAAGGTTTTCTGAAGAAACGATCAATCGCTCCCAAATCGGAATACTTCCTGCTGCAATGGCCTCCTGAATTTGTGCTTGGTTTAAATCTATTTCTGCGATGATTCCTTTGTCAAACCGCTCCTCGATGATGTTGAGCATACTATCGCGCAGATTCAGCGTCTGCTCAGATATTTCAAGGCGCAATTTGTACTCTAAGAGTTGGAAATAGGTCGTTGCTACGGTATTGATCAGGCTTAGCTTGACAGCCCGATAACCTTCCTCGGATGCCAAAATGTTGGCTTTGGCTGCTTCATTTAACCGGCGATATTTTCCCCAGAAATCTATTTCCCAGTTTACCGAACCAAACCCACTGAAAACATTTTGAGTTGAACCTAGAGCAAATCCTGCGAAATTTCCTCTTTGCGCAGCACCAGAATAGCCGATGGAGGGTAGCATTTGGGATCGCTGAATCACGAGAGATGCCTGGGCTTGCTGAATGTTTTCAGCCGCAATTTCCAAATCCTGATTATTGTCCAGAGCTTTCTGGATCAAATCCTGTAAAACCTCATCCGGAAAAACCTCAAACCATTGCAAGTTTACCGCGGAATCTATTTGAAGTGTATCCACATTTACGAGCACCGAATCTAAATTCCGGTCTAGCTCATCCGTTCGATATGTTTCATAAGTCAATACTTCGACTCCTTGGTAGTTCTGTCCTGATTTACAAGACCAGAAAATGCCAACTATTACTATCAATCCTAAAATCCGATTCATTTCTCAGTTGATTTTAGTGCCAAATCACGTTTTTCTTCATAGCGGGCTAATTTTCCTACCAAGACAAAGAGCATAGGATATAAAAACAAGCCCAAGAAGGTAGCAACTCCGATACCTCCTAATAAAGCCATTCCCATCACTTTTCTGGCAACAGCTCCAGATCCACTAGCCAGGATCAATGGCAAGACTCCAAGAATAAATGAAAATACGGTCATCAAAATTGGTCTGAATCGAAGTCGAGCCGCTTCAACTGCTGCCTCGAATAAGCTTAACCCTTCATCGAATTTGATTTTGGCAAATTCTACAATCAGAATGGCATTTTTCGCAGCCATAGCGATCAACATGACCAGGGATATTTGTGCGAAAATATTATTCAAATAAAGCTCATCGAATAGTCTCGCCAGATAGAGAAAAAGGAATGCTCCAAATAATGCAAAAGGCGTCCCCAGCAAAATCGCAAATGGCATGGACCAAGACTCGTATTGAGCTGCCAAAATCAAAAACACGAAGAAAAGGGAGAAAGCAAAGACAATTCCTGCTTGTCCCGAGGCTGCGCGCTCTTGGTAGCTCATGGCATTCCAACTGTAGGTCATGTCTTCAGGCAAAACTTCTTCGGCCACTTCCTCCAAAGCATCAAGTGCTTGTGTGGAGGAAAACCCGGGGGCAGGCCCGCCCGTGACCTCTGCAGAACGATACAAATTAAATCGATTGGTGTAATCAGGTCCTGAAATAGGTTTAACTGTCACAAAGCTTGAAATCGGGACCGATTGACCCTTAGCGTTTTTGATATAGAAGAATTCAAGACCTTCTTCCCCTTGGCGATATTCTGGTTCCGCCTGAATGTATGCCTTGTAAAGTCTTCCGAAGCGATTGAAATCATTGACATAAGCTCCTCCTAGATAAGCGGCGAAAGTATTGTACACGTCCGCGAGCTGAAGTCCTGCTTTGAGAACTTTTTCTTCATCAATTTCTATAAATCGCTGTGGAACTGTTGCTTGATAGGTAGTGAAGGCTGATGCGATTTCGGGCCGTTTTTGCGCAGCCTCGATAAATGCATAGGTGTGCTGGGCCAAATAAGCCGGATCTTTTCCTTCCTTGTCTTGAATCATGATACTAAAACCAGAGCCATTACCCAGTCCAGGGATTGCCGGAGGTCCGAAGCAAACAACTTGTCCGGATTTAATCTCAGTAGCAAAAATCCTGTTCAGGCGGGCCATCATATCAGCGGCAGTAGCTTCACGATCATCCCAGTTTTTCAAGGTCACAAACATAAATCCCGTATTTGGGATATAGCTACCAGCTAGTAGGCTAAAACCCGAAAGACCTGTAGCAAACTCTGTTTCTTCTTGGGCCATGACGATTTCTTCCACCTTCCGCATGACCTCATCTGTTCGCTGCATGGAGGATGCATTGGGGAGCTGCACGTTTACGAATAAATATCCCTGATCTTCCTCAGGTAGGAAACCTCCGGGAACCATCTTGGCAAAAATACCCGCAGCTACCAAGGTAATGATGACATATACCGCACCTCGTTTGAGTTTTCCTGCAAAAAACTTCGCCACTCCAGTGTACCGATCAGTGTTGGTATCAAACCAGCGATTGAATTTCCCGAAAAACCCTTTCTTGGGTCCAGGAGAATTTTTCAGTAAAAGGGCACAGAGCGCTGGGCTCAGACTCAAGGCATTGATGGATGAGAAAATTACCGAAATGGCAATGGTAATGGCGAATTGTTGGTAAAGTTTACCTGTGATACCTGCCATGGCTGCCACCGGAACGAATACAGCTACCATCACCAAAGTGGTCGCTATCACCGGCGCACTTACCTCCTTCATAGCAGCAGTGGTAGCATCTTTTGGATTCATTCCTTTCTGCATATTTACCTGCACTGCTTCCACGACCACAATCGCATCATCGACGACTATACCAATTGCTAATACTAATCCTAGGAGAGAAAGCGTATTGATGGAAAAACCCAAAAGCGGAAAAACCATAAAGGCTGCAACCAAGGAAACTGGAATCGCTAATGTCGGAATCAGCGTTGCTCTCCAATCTTGGATGAAAAGGAAAACCACCAGAATAACCAAAACAAGCGCAATGACTAAAGTTTCGATGATTTCTGCGATACCGGCGGTGATCGGTGCAGTGGAATCAAGGGAAATTTGATAGTCAATTCCTTCTGGAAAGTTGAGTTTCAACTCATCCATAGTGCCGATAATTTGTTCGGCAAGTTCTACTGCATTGGAACCAGGAGACTGATAAACTGCTACGATTGCACTCTCTTTTCCATTCAATCGGGTGAAGGCATTGTAGGACTCCACTCCCAATTCTACTCGTGCAATATCTTTGATTTTGACTTGGCTTCCGTCATCCTCGGATCGAATGACGACATTCCCAAACTGCTCCTCCGAAACCAATCGATCAGGTAATCTGACGGTATAGGTAAACTCTGTTCCCTCCGGTGCTGGTTCTGCTCCAAATTTTCCTCCCGGGGCTACAACACTTTGCTGCCGTATTGCATTCATGATCTCCGGAACGGTGATTCCTAATCTTGCAAGCCGATCCGGTTTGACCCAGATTCGCATTGAATAGTCACTAGAGCCCAAGACCTGAACCCGTCCTACTCCTCGTATTCGGGCCAGTTTATCTTGAACATTGATCAAACCATAATTTCCTAAAAATGCCTGGTCATAAGTTCTATCTGGAGAAGTCAATGCAATCAACATCAAAATGTTTGGCATTGACTTTTGGGTTTTGACCCCGATACGTTTGACTTCTTCCGGGAGTTTGGGAGTGGCGGCTGCTGCTCTGGTCTGGGTGAAGACCGTGTTCATATCCGGATCAGTTCCCAGATCGAAGGTGACATCCAAAGCAAGAGACCCATCATTGGCATTGGTGGATTTCATGTATAGCATGTTTTCCACCCCATTCATCTCTTGTTCCAAAGGAGAGGCTACCGATTGCTCCACACTGATTGCGTTTGCGCCTGTGAAGGCTGTACTCACTCTGACTACAGGAGGGGTAATGGCCGGGTACTGCTCAATAGCTAGCCCCAAAATCGAAATCCCGCCTATGATGACCATAAATAGGGCAATGACTATGGCGACAATGGGTCTTCGGACGAAAAAGATGTGATTTTGCTCTTCTATCTTACTCATGGAATCAGTCATTGAATTGAGAGATGAATTCCACTTCCTCGGGAACGATCGTCATACCGTTTCTTACTTGCTGTAATCCTTCAAGTACAATTCTATCTCCATCCTGCACCCCCGATTCGATCAAAAAATAATCTCTGTATTTTCCCGTAATGACCACCTCATCACGTGAGACTACATTTTCATTATCTACTTTGAAAACAAAAAATCTTCCTTGAAACTCGCTAACTGTGCGCTGAGGAACGATTACTCCGTTTTCAACTTCTTCGATGATAGCCCTGACTCTAGCGAATTGGCCAGGTCTAATCAATCGGTCTGGATTGGGGAAGGAGGCTTGGATCAGGATAGTGCCCGTAGAGGTATCGATTTCCCGGTTGATGAAGTCAACATAGCCGACCTGATCAAATAAAATCCCATCCGAAAGCACCAATTGCAAAGGGAGCTGCACTCTTGGTTGATTTCTGGCTTCCTGATATTCTCGGAAAAGTGCTAAGTAGTCGTTTTCGGCAAGGAAAAATTCTACTCGAATAGAGTCGATCAAGGATACTGTGTTTAAGATGACTGGGTTGGGACTTCTTCCTACAAATTCCCCCACCTTGGCATTGGTTTTGCCTATCAGTCCATCGATGGGAGACTTGATTTTGGAATATCCCAATTGGATGTTTTGGAAATTTAGATTGGCCTTAGCAGCATTCACCGCAGCTTCTGCAGCATCTCTTTTTGCTATGGCAGCATCCAGATCTTTTTGAGAAATGGCATTGATCTCGGCGAGCGGTTCATATCGTGCCAAATCATTCTTTGCTTGGGTAAGGGCCACTTGAGCTTCTGCCAATTGGCTATTTGCGGCATTCACCGCTTCCTGAAGTTGGTCAGGATCTATGGTGTACAGAAGTTCGCCTTTTTTGACGAGTTTACCTTCACTGAAATGAATCCCCTCTAGATACCCCTCTGTGCGAGTTCGGATGGGAACATCCTGTTTGCCATAGACCTGTGCTACAAAATCCTTCTCGATTTGGACTTTTTGAGAGTTGATTTTGACAACCTTTATTTCGGGGCTGGGTGCAGCAGTCGGTATTTCAGATTTTTCTCCACAGGATGTGAAAAGCGCAAATCCAAAAATTAACTTTAGAAAATACTTCATTCTACTAGGTTATTTTAAAGAATTAAAAATTAGTAAAAAAAAACCTGACAAAATTAAAAAAGAAATTTTTTTTTCGGATTTATTAAAAATGAGGGGCCTTCTCTGTGTATTTGATGAAAAATGATTTCAATTGAAAATTCAGCCTTTCCCCTTGTAAATGAGTTTCTAATTGGAAGACCGTATGGATGGATGAAAAGATATCGCTTAGATTTTTTCCAACACCAATCCAAACTTCACGTTGATTGAGTTTTCAACTTTGACTGTACCGAGGAATTTGATTGGTGGGTCAAGCTGAAAGTCAGAGAATGTGACTTCCTGAGCTCCCAGAAGGAAAGTTTTGCCATTTTCTTTGGTGGAAAGCTGACAGGATATAGGGAATCTACGACAGGTTCCGGCAAGTGTGATTTCTACATTCCCGCTTAGTTTTTCTTTCCCTGTGTTCAGATTTTCTCTTTTCAAGTCCAAAAACCTAACTTGGATTTCAGGGTGTTCTTCTGCCTTGACGGTTTTGTGAAAGTCCTTGGTCATCATTCGATTGAAACAGTCAAAGTTTTGGGACTTAAGTGTGAGTTCACCTGACCATATTGCAGTCTGTTCTCCGGGAATTATTTCTTCTTCAAGAATATCATTTCCCTGATAATTCATTGATTGGCACTCGAATGAATTGATATTGGTCTTTCCTTCAATGCTGACTGTACTTTGAGAAGAGACAAGCCATTGATTGACTTTTTTTTCTTTCGGAATGCTTGATATTGAAAATAAAAAGCTCACTAAAATCAGTAGTAGCGTTTTCATTTCTTTGGAGGTTTGAAAGGCTGACACTCCGAGAAGTGCCAGCCTTTAAATTTTGAAAATCTAGTCTTGAGATAATTAGAAGCTAATAGCTGCTTCTAAATTTATCCCTTTGAATTCTCCACCGTTAAACTTGTTGTCAGCAGCAAAACCAGACTTATATTGTTGATTGACGTACTCTAGTTTCACGAGGACATTGTTAGTCATAAACCAGCCTCCGCCGATATTGGTACGAGTGATTTTGGTGTCGACTGCGCCTTCGGTAGCATTGCCATTGACGGAGTTCAAGCGAGCGCCAATGTAGAATTGTTCAGTAGTTCCAAAGCGATAAAGTGCTTCACCTGCAAGCTGGGTAAACTGTCCGTTGCCTTGCTCTTCTGAATTGCTCACGATCTCATAGATACCGAAGAACTCAAATCCTTTGACTTTTAAGAATGGGTTGAACTGTATCGCTGACATTTGCTTGAAACGTGGATTAAATCTTCCTTCAAAATCATTTGGATTGCCTTCTATGGTTTGCATGATATTGTAGTAACGAGAACCCGCGCGATCGCCTCCGTATAGCCACGTTCCGGTGGTGGTTCCATTATTTAGGTACCAAGAACCTGTCAATCGAAATCTTACGTCATCATTGAACTGCTTATCAAATCCGACTTTTCCGTAAAATGATATTTTATTGTCTGAATTATCATTTAGGACTACACTCTGATTCAATTTTCCATTGGAAACACCAATTACACCGATAAAGCCATTTTTCTGTAGAGTTACCTCTCCAAAGGCCTCTGTTGAGAAGGCATCCATGATATAATTACCGATGAATGGGTTGAAAATTACCCGGGCATTATCAGATCTTCTAAAATGGGCATCGCCGTAGTTGAATTCATCCAAACCGACTGTAATGGTGGCTACACTCATAAGCCCTTCGAGGAAGCCCGGTTTGATAAAGTCTAATTTATCAATTTGCATATGACCACCCTTCACCCATGCTTCATTATGGTGCTTGGAAGACAGGTAAGTACGAAGGTGCAAACGCACACCATCAGCAAGTTGCGTATTGATGTTAAGGTTTGCTGTAGGGAGGTTGACATTAGAGCCTAGGTCCACCAGGTTATTTAAGGAGTTGGAATGGTTGATAGACTGGAATTGTAGTGCAAAATCACCGCCTACAAAAACTTTGACTTTTTCAAAGGTACCTCCAGCTTCCTTGGGGGTTTCAAATACATTCAATCCGCGCTTATCATTTTGCCGGAAATATTGCAGCTCTGTTTCATTTTTTTGAGCCAAAGCTTCGGTAGAGACGAGGGTAGCGATGGGAAATATCCCGGCGCAAAGCCAATAGGATAGCTTTTTCATAATTTAAAGATTTAAAGGGTTAATTTTTTGTTGAATAAATAGCTTGGAAACTCAAGGTGAGTTCGTTGCCTGTTTTTATTGTCCCGAAAACCGCCGTAGGAGGCTCAAGAGAAAATTGTTCAAATGTGATGTCTTGCTTCCCGGAGAAGAGAATACTAGTACCCTGCACTGAATAATTGACAGTCATAGTTAGGTCTCTGCTGTTTCCAGCGATATTGAGTTTCCCCTTCGCCTTGATCGTTGATGGAGTCATCTCTTCCACTTTTGTAAGTTCAAAAGTGATTTTTGGGAAGTCATCCGCCTTTATAGCTTCATATGCATTTTTGTCCATAGAAGACTTTCCACTTTTTAGGGCCTTAGAGTTCAAACTCAAGGAAAGGGATTGGATGCTTTCGATTTTTTTATCAGCCAAATTGATAATTGCTTGGCCTTCTACTCCTGTTTCTGCGACCATGTCCCAATCGTGTAGGGTCGAAGTACCTGAGACTTTCATCTCCTTGACATCGCTGATACTGAAGGTTTGCTGAGCGTGAACTACTGAGGCAAGCGAGCTTGCTAGCAGGGTCAGCATTAAAGCGATTTTTGTGTTGATCTTCTTCATAAGATTAAAGGGTTTGTTCCGTATTGGATGATTCAAAAGTAGTGGGGCAACCATTCCCAACTCGTGACAAGAGTTGCCTATAAAAGTGACTTTTGTCACAAAGCGACCGGGTGATTGGTCATATTCTTTTTCGTAATTATGTTTTGAAAAATAGAAGGTATCCAGCCGATATAAATACTTTATTCTGATATATTTTATTATACAGAATTAAAAATTGAAAATCAGTTATTGTGTAAAAATCAATTTTGGACTCGACTATATTTCTTAGTCTTAATTCTGAGCTCAAAAGAACTGACCAGGCTCATTAAAAAAATCTAAACCAATCCATATTTTGCCTTGTTCTCATTAAGTTAAGGTCAATCCCCATTGGCATAATTATTTATTACCTTCGCGCTTTAATCGCCAATTCATATTTATGAGCCAAACCACTGCCTCTCAAGAGGAATTTATAGAGATTTTTGGTGCTCGAGAGCACAATTTGAAAAATCTGGATATAAAAATCCCGCGGAATAAACTGGTCGTAGTCACAGGTCTGAGTGGTAGTGGAAAGAGTTCGCTGGCTTTTGATACCATTTATTCTGAGGGTCAAAGAAGGTATCTGGAAAGTTTCTCTGCCTATGCCCGATCATTTTTGGGCGGAATGGAGCGGCCTGACGTGGATAAGATCAATGGGCTTTCACCCGTGATTGCCATTGAGCAAAAGACAACCTCTAAGAATCCTCGCTCGACGGTTGGAACTACGACAGAGATCTATGATTTCATGCGATTGCTTTTCGCGCGTGCCGGAGAGGCCTTCTCCTATCTGACTGGGAATAAAATGGTCCGGCAGACGGAGGATCAGATCATTGAGCAGTTGTTTTCAAATTTTTCAGGGAAAAAACTGTACCTCCTTGCACCGGTGGTGAAAGGTAGAAAAGGGCATTACCGGGAGCTTTTTGAACAAATCCGGAAAATGGGCTTTTCGAAAATACGAGTCGATGGAGTCGTGATGGAGGTCGTGCCCAAAATGCAGGTGGATCGTTATAAGATTCACGACATTGAGATAGTCATTGACCGGATAGTAGCAGAGGAATCGGACCGATTTCGTATTACCCAGTCAATTAAATCGGCCCTTCAGCACGGAAAGGGAGTGATGATGCTGCGGGATGAAGAAGGAAATATCCACCATTTTTCTAAATATCTGATGGATCCTGAGACTGGGCTTTCCTATGACGAGCCAGCTCCCAATCTTTTCTCTTTTAATAGTCCCTATGGTGCTTGCCCCACTTGCAATGGTCTGGGAATTACAGAGGAGATTACCCGCGAAAGCATTATACCCGACCCAAATCTGAGTATTACCAGAGGTGGGATTGCTCCGCTTGGAGAGTACCGGGATATCTGGATTTTCAAAAAGATCGATGCTATCCTGAAGCATTATAAATGCAGTATCAGTACACCTATTGCCAAGCTTCCTGAGAAAGTCATTGAAGTATTGCTCTATGGCAGTCAGATAGAAGTGGCAGTGGACTCGGTAAAGTATCCGGGCACAAAATGGCATACAAGCTTTGAGGGAATTGTAAATTTTCTTCAGAAACATCAGGAAGGCAGTTCAGAGAAAATCCAAGATTGGGTTTCTGAATTTACGGTGACAAGAACTTGTCCCGATTGTGAGGGCTACAGGCTCAAAAAGGAGTCGCTGCACTTCAAAATTGATAATACTCACATCGGACAGTTAGCTATGCTGAATATTCGCGATTTGGGGGAATGGTTTTCGGATGTAGAAAGCCGAATGACTGAAAAGCAACAGGTCATTGGTACCGAGGTGCTCAAAGAAATTAGAAAGCGAATAGGTTTCCTGCTAGATGTGGGTCTTGATTATCTTACCCTGAATCGGCCATTGAAGACCCTCTCAGGAGGAGAAGCGCAACGAATTCGATTGGCGACGCAGATCGGGACACAGTTGGTTGGAGTATTGTATATCCTTGACGAACCGAGTATTGGTCTCCATCAGCGGGATAATGTCAAGCTCATTCAGGCCCTTCAAAGTCTGCGTGACTTGGGAAATTCAGTGCTTGTAGTAGAGCATGATAAAGATATGATGCTTGCATCAGATTTCGTATTGGACATGGGTCCAGGTGCGGGAAGACATGGAGGGCATGTGGTGGCAGCTGGAAATCCGGATGAAATCCTAAATCAAGGGGGAGTGACTGCTGACTATCTCAAAGGAAAGCTAGGCCTGCCAATTCCAGAGCAAAGGAGAAAAGGAAAAGGTGAATCTCTAAAATTGACCGGTGCCTCGGGAAACAACCTCAAAAATATTGATTTGAATATTCCATTGGGGACTTTGACCCTTATTACTGGAGTGTCTGGAAGTGGAAAAAGTACATTGATCCACGAGACACTGTACCCAATTCTCCGGCAGGAATTTTACAGTTCCAAAAAAGAGCCGATGCCGTATAAGAAAATTGCGGGACTAGAGCATTTGGATAAAGTAATCGAGGTGGATCAATCGCCGATCGGACGTACTCCTCGGTCAAATCCGGCCACATATACGGGAGTTTTCTCAGACATCAGAACGCTTTTTACTGAGCTGCCCGAAGCGAAAATCAGAGGCTATAAACCCGGTCGTTTTTCTTTCAATGTCAAAGGGGGTCGATGTGAAGACTGTGAAGGAGCCGGAATGAAATTGATCGAGATGGACTTCTTGCCGGACGTGCACATCCCGTGCGAGACCTGCAAAGGAAAACGCTACAACCGAGAGACTTTGGAAGTACGATTCAAAGGCAAATCTATTGCCGATGTTTTGGACATGACGGTAGAGCAGGCGGTTGACTTTTTTGAGAATCAACCAAAAATCCTCAGGAAAATCAGAACCCTAAAAGATGTAGGCTTGGGTTACATTACTTTAGGACAACATGCGACTACTTTGTCCGGCGGAGAGGCACAGCGAGTAAAATTAGCCACGGAACTTTCCAAAAAAGATACGGGGAAGACCTTTTACATCCTGGACGAACCCACAACGGGCTTGCACTTTCAAGATATAGAAATGTTGATGGAGGTTCTTCAAAAGTTGGTAGAAAAGGGCAACACCGTGCTCATTATTGAGCACAATCTGGATGTGATCAAGGTTGCGGACTACATCGTGGATTTAGGACCTGAAGGTGGAGATCAGGGAGGTCGTATTTTAGTAGAAGGAACCCCCGAAAAAGTAGCTGCTCATCCTGAAAGCTACACAGGGAAATTCTTGAAGGAGGAGTTAAATCTCTCATAAGGGAGACAATCAGTTGATTCTTCCTTTTATCAAAATATGAAAAGACCCTTCAAGCGCTTCATTTATATTTGAAGTTGGATGAATCGCACCGTATTATATTGGTTGTTGCAAATACTCGGCTGGGGTAGTATTGCCTTAGTTCAGATAGCCTTGGGATCACTGTCACCCACAGGGATTGGACCGGTGCAGATATTGGGTCTTCTGGTTTTGGCAGCGTTCAATTTGCTTGCCACGCATTTCCTTCGATTCATCATTAAGCGCTACAATTGGTTTCAGCTGAAATTTCCTCGGTTGATTCTTCAGTCAGTTCTGGCGATGTTGGCCCTGAGCTTTGTAAATATCATTGCTCAAATTCTGATCAATCTGGTATTTGGTACACTCAACCCGGAAGAGGATTTTGAAGTCCTGGTGATTTTGGCTGGGCTATTCATTGCATTTCTCTTCTATGCTCTTTGGTTTTTGCTTTACTTTTTGTTCCACTTTTTAGACAATTATAACACGAGTCTGAAGTATGAAGCTCGAATCAACCAAATCCGCCTCAATCATCTCAAAAGTCAGCTGAATCCACATTTTATTTTCAATGCCCTCAATTCGGTTCGGGCTCTGGTAGATGAGGATCCGGATAAAGCCAAAAATGCCATCACCCGCATTTCAAATATCTTGCGCTTTTCCCTAATGATGGACAAAAAGCAAACTATCGACTTTGAAGATGAGCTTAATACAGTTAGGGATTACCTGATGCTGGAATCCATCCGCTTTGAAGAGCGGCTTCAAGTAGTGTATAAGATTGAGGATGAGGCTTATTCTTATAAATTACCCCCTATGATGCTTCAGACTATCGTGGAAAATGCGATCAAGCATGGAATTTCTAATCTGGTCAAAGGTGGGCTGATCGAGATTAAGTGCCGGGAAGGTCTCGAAGATGATTTGTATATTCAGGTTAAAAATAGCGGCCATCTACACACTCCTCCCAGTCTAAAACCAAAGGCAGGCGGTGGCCATGGTCTGAGCAATACCGTGGAGCGATTGAAGCTGATCTATGGGGACCGGGCCAGTTTCCGAATATTCAATTCGGAAAATGAATTCGTGATTACTGAAATTAAAATACCCAAACAAAGAGTTACCTTCGAAACATAAACACATACATTATGAGAGCCATTGTAATAGATGATGAAAGATTGGCACGAAAGGAGCTGATCAACCTACTCAACCAACTCGAATCTGTCGAAGTGGTAGGAGAGGCGGTCAACGTGGATGATGCCAAGGAGAAAATAGAATCCCTTCAGCCGGATGTGATTTTTCTAGATATACAGATGCCGGAAAAAACCGGATTTGATTTGCTGGAAGAACTGGATGCTGTGCCACATGTGATATTCACCACTGCATACGATGAGTATGCGCTGAAGGCTTTTCAAGTCAATGCATTGGATTATTTGCTCAAGCCCATTGAGCCAAAGCGCTTGGAAGAAGCGATTTCGAAGTTGAGTAGTAAAATCGAAGGAGCTACTAGCAATACTGAGCCTCATCCATACCAATCAAAGAAACTCACCTTAGAAGATCAGGTTTTTGTAAAGGATGGAGATCGCTGTTGGTTTGTCAGATTGTCCAACGTTCGACTATTTGAATCTGACGGAAACTACATAAAAGTATATTTTGACAATTTCAAGCCGATGATTCATAAGTCACTGAATGCCCTGGATGAGCGCCTGGATGAAAAGTCGTTTTTTAGAGCCAGCCGAAAGCACATCATCAATCTGGGATGGGTTGAAGGGATAGAGCCTTGGTTTAATGGGGGCTTGGTTGTGACCTTAAGAGGAGGAGACCGGATTGAGGTGAGCAGACGTCAAGCAGCTCGATTCAAAGAGATGATGAGTCTTTAAAATATTTCATAGGCAAAAAAAAGCATTTGATTTACAAAATTAAATGTTGTAATTAGTGGAAAATTAAACTTTGTTTTAATCTAATTACCCTTTTGTCCATTAAAGCTTGATTATCAATTATGAAAGAAGAGCGGATACTCATAGTCGAGGATGATCCCAGTATTGCGGAAAATATCCAGGAAATTCTCGAACTATTAGGCTACGTCAACATAGACATCGCCAACTCAGCCAATCAATGTATCAAGGTCATCAAGAAATACAGACCTGACCTGATATTTATGGATATCAAGCTCAAAGGTGATAAGGATGGCATCGAGCTCGGAGAGATTGTCAAGCAGATGGTCGATGCTCCATTAGTGTTTGTGACTTCCTACAGTGACCCTACTATCATCGAGCGTGCAAAGCGAATTTCTCCGGCAGGATTTATAGTGAAGCCTTTCAATACCAATGATATTCATGCCATTGTCGAAATTGTGCTTTACAACAAGCGCACGAAGCCTGCTCCAGAAGTAGCTGCAGTCAAAACAGGAACAGAAAGTCCTTTTTTGGTCACTGATGCGGTATTTATCAAAGCGGATAATGCCTTCGAGCGAGTTCCTTACGAAGAGGTCTATTATGTGGAGGCTAATGGTAACATGGTTACGATTTTCACCAAAAACCGTGATTACCATATCCGCAAATCCATGAAAGAGATCGAGGAGATACTTCCATCCCATCTTTTTCTACGCGTGCAAAAGTCCTTTATCGTACAGCTAGGACAGATCGAAAGCTTCAATACCAAAGATATCAATCTAAAATCAGGAGCTGTGGTCCAAGTGGGTAGACAATACTACAACAGCTTCCTAGCCAAATTGAATACTATTACAGAAAGTTAAGCTTATTATCCACTAACCTTAACCTAGATCCCGCTTCTGAAGAGGCGGGATTTTTTATTGATCAATTGAGATTGGTAATGGCTCGGTGATGTTTTGAAAAGTAATTTACCATGAAAATCGTAAATCTTACTTTCGATTTTCATGGTAAAATGCTTCCATACAGAAATAAAAAAAGCACAAAATCGATCAGATTTTGTGCTTAATTGGTGGGATCTAGGGGTCCGATAACTATCGAGGGCGAACCCATAACAATCCTTCACATAAATTTAAAATAGTGGGATCTAGGGGATTCGAACCCATGACCTCTGCCCTGTCAAGGCAGCGCTCTAAACCAACTGAGCTAAGATCCCAAATTGTTTTGCGAAGATAGGAAACCTTCGAGTTTTTCAAAGCATAAGAGTTTAAGCAAACCCTTCTCTCAAATAATTCGCCGTGTAATTTCCTTCCTCTTTTGCCAAATCCTCCGGAGTCCCGCCAAAGGTTAAAATCCCTTCTTTATTTCTAACTGTGGGATAATGGATCGATTGGAGAAGTTTTATTTTAGTTACCCGACAATTCTTGGCTTATCGACTTTACTTGAGGAAGGAGGCTTGAAACATAGTTCTGGTAAGATGCTAAATCTTTCTCTATAGGAATTAATCTTTTTCCAGAGTTTGCTTGAAACTGATCGTTAAGGCCGATTTTTGAGCCAAGATCCCTTCTGATTTGATTAAAATAATCAGGACTTATTAAAGCATTGGAACTCCAATATTCGGGATCATAAGCAACCATAGTTTCCAATCCCACAAAACCAAATCCTTTTTCAAGTGACGCTAGATCCTTTTTGGATTGGACAAACTGAAAGTCGTTGAACTGAATTTTCTCAACTATCGTGACTTCGCTTCCTTTCTGGTAAGGTCTTGGATTTCCGATATTGATGGGACCGAAAAGTTTAGCTTTTAATTCTACTTCGCTAACAAAGACCTTTTCACTAGAATTTTCAAAAATGATTGATAGGCTCCCGCCCATTTGTCTTTCTCGCCCATTTCGATTTTTTGGAAATGCGACGTAATTGTATTTGGAGAAGTTGATGGTAATACTCTCGATGTTTTCTCTTGACTCACCCAAAACAATTTTTCCTTCTCCTATGAGAAATAAGCCTGAATTTGCCTTTACGCGCTCCTCGTCTTTTGATTTAAACAGAATGATTTCTTTTCCATTTTCCAAGTCATACTGGAAATCGTAGAATTTGAGATTTGAAGAGGATAAAGGCCAAGAATATTCAAAAGCATGGACTAATTCCCTTGCGTAAAAAGGTTTTATGGAATATTGATCGGGTCGATCCGTGCTAGGTGAGGTGTTCCTCGCAGGAATCGTGTCTCCAATAGTCCAGTCCCAATGATGACTTCTCCTCAGTTCTAGGGGCACTAGAAATTGATAAGCACTGCCGCCGCCCCATGCTTGGACAAAATTATAGGGCTTCCATTTTTGACTCTCGGAGTGGAGAGAAATACCACTCGCTTCGAAAAAATCTACATACTTTTCACGCTGTTGCACAGCATAATAGCCTCTGAAATTAGACAGAAAAGCTTCTTTGTCAAAAGCAGATTCAAAGCTTTTATTCAGGTGCTTGAGGTGATCAACCGGGTTTTGAAAGGTTCGAATTTCGACTTCTTCTAATGCGATTTCGGCTCTTTCCAGGAGAATTACTTTTTCTGCATTTGGCTCGACAATGAATTCCCTGTCTTGGTAAAAGAAACTTCGGATGAAAAATGTAATTCCTTCCTCCAAGGTGATATTTCCAATGCTATCGGTGATTCCATAAACAGTCCCATCTTCAGAAAATATGGGTAAAAACGGGATCGGGTTTCTTTTTTCATTTTCATCCTTCTCTAGGATGGAATACTGATGCTTCTTATGTTCAGCTTCTTGAGCGTATGAGGATTGTGAACCCAAGACTAAGCCTGTAAAAGTTATGAAAGCATGTAAAAAGAGGATTGACTTTTTCATTCTGATAATTTCAATCTATAGACGACTATCTTTTCGTCTTGTTCAAACTGCTTTTTGTAAGACCCGTAGAGATATGGCTCCTTGTATCCGAAGTAGCTAAATCCCTTCGGAACAGCTTGGTCCAAAATCAAGGTGTCATTTCTGTAAACCTGAATTCCGTCTGCTATTGGGCTGTTTTTAGTATAACCTCGTACTAAAAGATCTCGCTCCTCAATAAAATCTAAAGTAGTAAAGTAGTTGACTTTTGGGCGAAGTTCTTCTCTGCCCAGATCAAACTCAGTCACATCCAAAGCGTTCAGGTCAGGGTAGTCAATTATCATGTCTTTGCCAGAATGACCAAATGCATACTGAATCATGCCATCAGCTGAAAACTTGTACAGCAGGCTGTCTGCCTCAAAACCCTGAACAAAAAAACGGTTTTCAATCGGAGCTATCCCAGTTCCCATTAAATATGGAATAAAGTTATCTCCTGAATAAATAGACGGATAGCCACCTGAGATTTGTATTTTTCCACTGCTTAAGTTCAAAATTCCTAGGTTTCTGGCTTCTTCAAAGTAATTTTTATTTAGAATGTAATTGTACTCAGGATGCGTGGAGGATATCTGAATCAATACTTTTTCCTCTCCAAACCAGGAAGGTTTTTGAAATTCATAATGGAGTTCGTAAATGCCTGCGTATTCCGGTTTTGGATTCTTCAACAATTCATCATAAGGCGTATTTTCATGGTAAAAGTCCAAGTTGCCTTTTTGGGAAATAATCCAGTTCTTTTCAACGACATAATAGTCGTAACTCCCACCCAAAAGGAAAAGTCCTTGATCTCCGGAAGCCATGGCAACAAGCCCTCCCTTGATCTGATTTGGACCTTCACCAATACCTATTTGTGTCTGTTTTAGCCTCAGATCGTCTGAAAAAACATAGATTATCCCGGTTCTTTTATCCGCGAGAATAATCTGATCATTAAAAATCTTCCAAATTCCGCTGCCGGAGAATATGACCTCTTTGTTCTCAAGAGAATCAATTTCTAAGGAAATATTATCGATATCAGTGCTTCGATGATAGTCAATATCTTCTCCGTCAAACTTTACTTTTTCGCCGGAAGTACAGGAAATTAAAATAAAAGAAATAAAAGCCCCGATAAAAAACTGCTTCTTTGATATCAGGGAAATTAAAGAGGAGTTATCGGGGCTTTTCATTAGTTTAACAGTTGATTGAATAAAAACCACAAATACCTTGTCCAGATTCAAACTCTGCACATTTTGGTCTTAGTGAAATATGGTTTCCTGATCCACAAATTTTGTTTCCATCATCATCATTTTTACATCGACATTTCAAAGTATTCGAATCTGGAATATCAGGCAAACTAATTGTCTGTGCTTTAGTAGTTGTTTGGAATAGGTTTGCCCCAAGATCTATGAAGGGACTTTCTAAAGAAATATTCAGTGGAAGTCTAAATGCAAATAAAATTACTGCGGACAGAGTGATAATTTGAAATTTTTTAAGAAGTTGCTTTTTCATCATTTCTCAGCTTTAAGTTCAAGATTGATTTAATGAAATAAGCTTAGGTCTGTAACTAATTTCAACACTAAGTAAAAAAACAAACCTAGTTGTCAAGAAAAATCAAAAAAATCTGATTAATTTTTTAAAAGTCAAGATTTCAAAATGCTGCGAATTAGCGAAATTTAAGCAAACCCTTCTTTCAAATACTTCGCAGTGTAATTCCCCTCCTCCTTAGCTAAATCTTCAGGAGTGCCAGCAAAAGTCAAATGTCCGCCTTTATTTCCCCCTTCTGGACCTAGATCGATCACCCAATCAGCAGAACGGATCACTTCAGTATTATGCTCGATAATGATGACCGAGTGACCCTGGTCAATCAAGGCATTGATGCTGTGGAGGAGTTTGCGGATATCATGGAAGTGCAAACCCGTCGTCGGTTCATCAAAAATAAAGAGTACATGATCTCCTGATTTTGTACCTCCTTTTCCCAAGAATGAAGCCAGTTTGACACGCTGAGCCTCTCCGCCCGAAAGGGTATTCGAACTTTGTCCCATGCCGATATAGCCCAAGCCAACTTCTTGCAAAGGCTGAAGTCGATTGATGATCTGAGTTTTGCCTTTGAAGAACTCCATGGCCTCGTCGATGGTCATATCCAAAACTTCGGAAATGTCCTTGTCTTTGTATTTGACATCGAGAATTTCATTCTTGAATCGCTTTCCTTTGCAGGACTCACAGGTCAGATGGATGTCAGCCATAAACTGCATCTCTACGGTGGTCGTTCCTTCACCGGAGCAGGCTTCGCATCGCCCACCATCCACATTGAAAGAAAAGAAAGCCGGTTTGTATCCTCGCTGTTTGGAGACCGCTTGATCGGCAAAAAGCGTCCGGATCGCATCATAGGCCTTCACATAAGTCACCGGATTGGAGCGGGAGGATTTTCCGATCGGATTTTGATCGACAAACTCTACCTGAGTGATCCGCTTATAATCGCCTTCGATCTTATCGTACTTTCCGGATTCATCGATGACAGTTCCGAGCATTTTTCCCAAAGCCGGATATAGTACTTTTTTAATTAAAGTGGATTTCCCAGAACCGGATACTCCCGTCACTACAGTCAGCGTATTCAGCGGAAATTGTACCGTCAAGTTCTTTAGATTATTTTCCCGAGCGCCTTTGACGATGATGGAATCCTTCCATTTTCGGTTACCTTCTTTTCTGAAAATTTGCTCTTCTCCGCGTAAGTACCGAGCGGTATGGGTTTGCGCTGAAGCGATCAGCTCTTTGATGGGCCCTTGGAAGAGTAGTTCCCCCCCGTGAATTCCCGCATCTGGCCCTATGTCGATGATTTGGTCAGCTGCCTTCATCACCTTGTCTTCGTGCTCGACCACGATGACGGTATTTCCCATGTCTCGGAGAGACTTTAAGACTCCAACTAATCGATCGGTATCCCGGGGGTGCAAGCCGATGCTGGGTTCGTCCAAAATATACATGGACCCGACCAGCGCCGAACCCAAAGAAGTGGCCAACTTGATGCGTTGGTATTCTCCTCCTGAGAGGGTTGAGGTCAAACGATTCAACGTCAAATAACCCAAGCCTACCTGATCCATAAATTCCAGACGGCTGACTATTTCCTTGAATAGTCGGTTGGCTACCTTGGCCTCATGGGGCTCTAGCTCCAACTTATTGAAAAAGACCAAGGCTTCATCGATCGGCATCAGCACGATATCGGTGATGGATTTGTCCTTGATTTTGACATAACTCGCATCCTTTCGAAGTCTTGTCCCCCGACACTCAGGGCAGGTCGTTCTGCCACGGAACCGGGAAAGCATGACCCGATATTGGATTTTGTGAGTTTTGGTTTCTAGGTCTTTGAAAAAAGCATTCAAACCCTTGAAATATTTATTTCCGGTCCAAAGAAGCTCCTGCTGTTTTTCGGTCAAATCTTCGTAAGCGCGATGGATTGGAAAGTCGAATTCGATTCCTTTTTTCAAAAGTGGCTCCAACCAAGAGCGGGAAGATTCCCCCCGCCACGGAGCGATGGCTCCCTCGTATACAGACATAGTTTTGTCAGGGATGACCAAATCCGGATCGATACCCAAGACATTTCCGAAACCTTCGCAGCGCTTGCAGGCACCATAAGGATTATTGAAGGAAAAAAAGTTGACCGAAGGTAGCTCAAAGCTCATTCCGTCGAGTTCGAATCGATCGGAAAACTCCTTGGTTTCCTTTTCAGGAATGGTGATTTTGCAGTCTCCGTGTCCTTCGAAAAGAGCTGTTTGAACGGAATCAGCGATGCGAAACTGATTATCTTCGTCATCTTTTCGGACAGCCGCTCGATCGATCAGAATTTCATAATTCCCTTTTTGGATTTTCTTTTCCTGAAGCAAATCCTCTACAAAAAAAGCCTCTCCATCAATCAGAATTCTTGTGTAGCCTTTTTGTAAAAGCAGTTCCAACTCTTGCTCGATTTTCCTCCCTTTTGCCACCTGAAGCGGGCAGGAGATCATGACTTTATCTCCTTCTTCAAAAGAAAGGATGTAATCTACAATATCCGTGACCGTGTGATGCTTCACCTCATTTCCGGAGATAGGCGAATAGGTTCTTCCCACCCGAGCAAAAAGCAATTTTAGATAGTCATAAATCTCAGTGGTAGTTCCTACCGTCGAGCGGGGATTTTTGGTAGTCACTTTTTGCTGAATAGCAATCGCTGGAGCCACGCCTTTTATGTATTCGACCTCGGGTTTTTCCATTCGCCCGAGAAACTGACGTGCGTAGGAGCTCAGGCTTTCCACATACATGCGTTGGCCTTCGGCAAAAAGTGTATCAAAAGCGAGGGAAGATTTGCCGGATCCCGAGAGTCCTGTAATAACCACAAATTTATTTCTGGTAATGGCTACACTCAGATTTTTTAGGTTATTGACCCGGGCGTTTTTGATGATGATATATTCTTTGGGATCGAGTGAATCGATATCTTTTTTTGCTTTCAGGGTGCTCAAAGTCATAGCTGGCAAAGTTAATCATCTAACCCTAGAAGTCATGCGAAAGTTTGCTTCAATCAGACTCTCTACTTAGCTATTTCTTAAAACTCCCATCGGGAGAAAAGTCCAAAGTTTTGAGCTGTCTGTTTTTCTGGACCGTAGGCATCCCAATTTGCTCCGATACCAAAACCAAAGGGGCCTTTTTTAAGACCAGCTCGTAGGCAAAGAAAACTTCTGTTGTGCATGGGTTCAGAAAGCCCTTGAATGTACATAAACTGGATCCGGGAGTAGATGGACCAGGTATCGTTCAAAGCTGGTTTGTACTCATAGATTCCAAAAATCTGACCATCTGCTCCTTGATTAGAAAGAAGATTCACAAAGGTGAGGGCTAGTATTTCCCGACTGGCGAAAACATGCTGCACTCCTACTAAGGGCATGAATCCCGCTTTTGAATTTGCCTCAGCCCCTGCAGTGAGGTGAAAGCCACTTTTCCCTAGTTTGTAAGTAACCTGAACAGGTGCTACAATAGAATTTCCCAAGGTTTGCTCTCGGTCATAATTTTGGGCAAAAATACTAATGGCTACCAGGCTAAATTTGCTTGTAGGGCTAAAATCTCGCTTGACGATAAGTTGGAAGTCTAGGCGCTCGTGTCCAAACATCACTTCGGCAGGAATAGGGGTAGGAGGTGCTTGAGCCTCAGCTGAACCATGAAAGGCAAAAAGGAATGATGAAATTATAAGAGTGATTTGGATTGCTTGGGGTTTCATTTTGGATTCTCCGAATGGTGAATTCAAAATTACCCTTGGTTGAATTCCTAAACCTTGCTCTATGTCAAGACTTTAGCTACAGTTCTGCTTAAAGTATATGGCGTTATGCCTAAGTAGGATGCAACTAATCGACTTGGAATTCTAGTTAAAATACCTGGGTATTCTTCAAGAAGCCATCTTAATCGATCCACTGCATTTAGCCCTTGAAACTGATAAATTCTTTTTTGAGAGGTGATATAAGCGTTTTCTAGCATATTTCTATAAACTCGGTTGATGGCAGGAAGACTTTCTACCAGATCTAAAAAAATGGCTTTGGGAATATACAGCAGTTCGGTTTTTTCATTGGCTTGGATAAACTCCTCAGAAGGTGATCCCGTGATAAAACTTGTGAGATTGCTGACAAATTTATTCTCCAAGGCAAAGTAGCGAATCAGTTCCTCGCCTTTTGGATCAATTTTGTATAGACGGAGGGAGCCTTTCACAATAAAGTAATTGAATTTGCATATCTCTCCTTCCTGAAGCAGGAATTCATTCTTGGCAACTTTTTTAAAGGAGAAGGAATCCATAATCTTTTCCTTGACCTTTTCTTCTAGAGGGTGAAGTTTTTCAATGTAGGTATATAGGGGATCAAATTCGTTCATTTTTAAGATAGGGTGACGATGAAAAGCAGTTTCTTTACCTTTAGACAAGATATTCATTTATTCACCTTTACGGGATTCCCCCAAATTATTCCCAGGGAATATTTTACCCTTCTTTACAACCTTTACACTACTTACTTTCCAACTTTATTTCCTTTTCTTCGCATCATGGATTTTCAATTTCTTCTAGATGGATTGAACGAAGGGCTTCAAGCTATGACCTGGCTCGAAGCGGTGGCAGTCTTTTTTGGGATTGCTTCGGTATTTTACTCCATGCGGGAGCATATTTGGGTATATCCTACAGGGATTATATCCACCTTAATTTATGTCTGGATTTGCCTTCAGTATAAGCTCTACGCTGATATGGGCATCAATGCCTATTATTTCAGCATGTCCATCTATGGCTGGTATGTCTGGACGCATCCGAAAGAAAATCAGGCAGTACTCCCTGTCACCTGGCTCAAACCCAAAGGATGGTTGATAGCCCTGCTCATTTTCATAGCCTCTTATGGAGTCCTGTCATTTGTGCTGAGCAACTTTACTGACTCAGATGTACCCTATTGGGATTCCTTTACTACTTCTTCGGCCTTTGTGGGAATGTGGCTCATGGCCAAAAAGAAAGTGGAAAACTGGATCATGTGGATCATAACAGACTTGGTATCCGTGCCGCTTTATTTTTATAAAGGCTTGATTTTAACCTCTTTTCAGTTTTTGTTCTTTACTGTTTTGGCATTTTTGGGCTTATTTGCTTGGATAAAATCCGCTAGAAACTATGCAAATACCTAGGCGAATCCTCATTCTTGGCCCCGAGTCTACAGGGAAGAGTACCCTAGCCTCTGATCTAGCGGTCCATTTTGACGAGCCTTGGGTGCCGGAGTTTGCACGAGAGTATCTGAGCCTTTTGGATAGGGAATACGAATTCCATGATTTGCTGCAAATCGCCAAAGGTCAGGTCGCATTGGAGGATGAATTGGCCCAAAAAGCACAAAAATTTTTATTCTGCGATACAGACCTTCGAGTGATTCAAGTCTGGTCGGAGCATAAGTATGGGAAAGTTCATGAATGGGTAATTACAGAATTAGATCAGCGTGTTTATGATATGATTTTGCTGACAGACATAGATTTGCCCTGGGAACCGGATCCCCTTCGCGAGCACCCAGATCCGGAGATGCGCCAGCACTTTTTGGATTTATACCTTGAAATGGCAGCCCAAAGTGGAATTCCTTGGGAAAAAATCAGTGGAAACCGTTCCGCGCGCTTAGAAAAATCAATAGATTTAATCGAAAGCCACTTTAGCCAATAATCAAATGATCTCACGCATTCTTGCTGCTATTGCCCTCTTTGCAGCTTTCTCATGTCAGCCAGCCGAGCAGAAACCTCAAAAACCAAATATTGTCCTAATCCTCGCAGACGACTTGGGATACGGGGAAGTTGGATTTAATGGGCAAAAACTCATCAAAACTCCTCACATGGATGCCTTAGCAGCAAGTGGCAAAATTTTCACCAATCATTACACAGCTGCTCCGGTCTGTGCTCCGGCAAGAGGGATGATTTTGACTGGTTTGCATAGCGGTCATGCCTACATCCGAGGAAATGATGAGTGGAGGGAGCGTGGTGAAGTTTGGGATTATGCGAAAGCTGCTGCAGATCCAAATCTAGAAGGACAGCGACCTCTGCCGGCAGAAACCCAAACAATTGCCAAGATCTTACAGCAAAATGGATACAAAACTGCCCTTGTCGGGAAATGGGGGTTAGGAGGCCCTTTATCCGAAGGGATTCCTACGAAATTGGGCTTTGATTATTTCTTCGGCTACAATTGCCAACGGCAGGCTCACAATCTTTACCCACCCCATTTGTGGGAAAATGAGACAAAAGTTTCCCTGAATAATGAATTGATCGTTCCGGGTACAAAGTTGGACTCTTTATTAGATCCGATGAATTTGGATTCTTATGCAAAGTATTTTCAGCCCGACTATGCTCCGGATGTGATGCATCAAAAGGCGCTTAGCTTTCTGGAGGAGAATTCCGAGCAGCCATTTTTCCTTTATTATGCCTCTCCGTTACCGCATTTGCCCCTTCAGGCTCCAAAGGAGCTAATTATGGAGTATGTAGAAATATTTGGAGAGGAGGACCCTTATGATGGCTCCAAGGGCTATTTTCCAGCTCGCTATCCTAGAGCTACTTATGCGGCGATGATTTCGCTTTTGGATCAGCAAATTGGAGAGCTTCGCAAAAAAGTAGAAGAAATGGGTCAGTTGGAAAACACCATTTTCATTTTGACTAGTGATAATGGACCGTCCTACACGGGTGGGGTAGATTTTGAATTTTTTGATAGTTCCGCGCCATTTAGTAATGGCTATGGTCGGACCAAGGGCTTTGTCTATGAAGGAGGAATTCGAGTACCTATGGTGGTGAATTGGCCAGGGAAAGTAGATGCCGGAACACATTCAGATCATGCTTCAGTTTTCTATGATCTGATGCCGACTTTTTGCGAATTAATCGGAGTAGCGGTTCCTGATGAAACGGATGGGAAAAGCTTCCTGCCAGCAATTTTGGGACAAGAGCAAGAGCCCCATGACTATTTATACTGGGAGTTTCCAGAGTATGGTGGTCAACAGGCCGTTCGAATGGGGCAGTGGAAAGCTGTCAGGCAGAAACTCAAGGAGGGCGTGATCCAAACTGAACTCTATGACCTTTCTGCTGATCCTCAGGAGCAGAATGACGTATCGGAACAGTATCCAGAAATCCTAAGTCAACTAGAAGAAATCATGAAAAATGAGCATCAGACTTCCAGTATTGAGCGATTTCAGATTCCTGTTTTGGAAAATTAATCACCATTTACCCAAAGCCAAGGTCGCAGCTTCCACCAGTCTCATCTGGTCAGGATGGTAATTGTTATTGAGTAGAATAATCGTTTTGTTTTCTTCGATAAACCGCACAATGATTGTTTTGTAGCCAGGGTTATCTCCTGTGTGCATGACCATTTTGCCATAAGGACTATTGGGGTCTAAGTCCCAACCAAACCCATAAGTGCTTTTTGCCCCATCATTTAGCTCGAAGGGAGAAAATGCCTGTTCAAGTGTCTCATTACTGACCAATTTTTCAGTGTAAAGCGCCTGATCCCATTTCAATAAATCTTCTGCGGTGCTACTGACTCTTCCGGGCCCTTTTCGGTTGCCTAGCCAAAGGGTATAATCGGAAGATCGAAAGCGATTGGCATTTACATAATTCCCATTTTCATCCTTCAGATGACCTACAGCAAAGTTTGGGACCTGAGCTTTTTCATCTAAACTTCTGATGGCTGTATTTTCCATCCCAACAGGATCAAAAATCCATTCTTTGGAAAGCTCAACGAAGTCCCGGTTTGTCACCTCTTCCACGATACTGGCTAAAATCACATAGCCGGTATTGCTGTATTCATAGTTGTCACCGGGCTCAAAAAGCTTCGGGGGAGCATAGCTACGGAGATATTCTAATATCTCTGGGTTGCCGGCAGCCTTGCTCTTATCCCAATGCTCATCCATGATAGCCTGATAGTCTGGCAATCCGGAGGTATGCGTCAAAAGGTGGCGAATAGTGATATTGGGGTAGGGTACTCGGATATATTTTTCGATGGGATCGTCGAAATCCAGCAAGCCTTTTTCCTTACACATCATGATCATCATCGCAGTAAACTGCTTGGAAACCGAAGCCATTTCAAATACATCATCAGGTTGAAGTGGGATGCCTTCTTCAAAATTTCGCATACCCATGGCTTTTTCAAAAAGCACTTTTCCATTTTCAGCTAAGAGGATTACTCCGGAAAAGCCTTCTGTTTCGGCTCTATCAAGAGCATTTTGAAGATGTCGCTTTTGGCCAAAGGCCGAAAAAACAAATAAGAAAACTAGCGGGAAAACGAGTAGACGGTTCATGGCTTTTGGATTTGTTTCATGATAAAATCAATGATTGCTTCGTAGGCTTTCACCCAATTACTGTGCAGGATAAATGAATGAACTTCATCTGGAAAAACCAACTGCTCGACTTCCACGCCCTGTTTTCGGAGGACTTCTGCCAATTCCACAGATTCCGAAAAGAGTACATTTCGATCATCATCTCCATGTATTAAAAGAACAGGGTCTTCCCAGTTCTCCACATAGGCCATAGGAGATGATTTGAAAGCCAACTCAGCCATTTCGGGGAATTTCTCGGGCTCATACCAAGAATCGAATACCGGGATGTCATTATTCCAATTGTGCACACCGTGTATATCCACACCTGCGAGGAATTTTTCGGGAGCTTGTGCCAAACCATGTGCCGTCAAAAACCCTCCGTAGCTTCCACCCCAAGGGATGATTTTGGAAGCATCTACGTCTGGTCTTGCTGCCAGATAATCCGCTGCTGCCATCAGGTCCAAAACCTCGCTGGCTCCTCCGGCACCGTAGTTTTCAGCTTCCCGAAAGTTCATCCCATAGCCGATTCCTGATCGGTAGTTCAGTGTCAGGGCAATAAATCCATTTGCCGCAAAATATTGCTGCAAAGCATAGGCATTGCTGTAATATTGGGAGTAATTGAAGCCCAAAAGCATCTGCCTGCGGCTCCCTCCGTGGAGGAAAATGACAGCTGGATATTTCTTGGTAGCGTCATGGTTTGGAGGAAGGAAAAGCTGGGCTCTTGTTTTGAAACCATCTTCCGCTTGAAGGTCTAAGCCAAGAGGTTTGACTAGTGTTTTTGGAAGGTCCTGAGGGAAGAATTCTTCTGCAAGTGGCTCAGAGCTGTCATTTTGTCGAATATATGGCCACGCTGGTCGGGTAGCCGTGGCAGAAAGATAGGCAAGACCCTTTTCCAAACGGACAGGGGACCAATTGATATTTCCTTTTTCGGAAAGATCTTCCAATTCAAAGGAATTTAAATCCAAACTGTAGATTTTTCTACGCTCAATATCCCCAATATTGCTTGTCAGTAAGAGTTCATCTTTTTTATAGCTCGTTTTCACTTTTTCAACAATGCCTTGCCCCTTGGTCAGGTGCTTGACTTCCCCGCTTGCTGGATTCACTGCGTACAACTGCATCCAACCGTTTTTCTCCCAGGGGAATACCAGTTGACCAGAAGGTGTCCACCACAATCTATCCGCTTCTGCCGGAAGATCCCAAACCACAACAGAACCGGGCCCTGTTCCGGAATTCCAAACTTCTTCTGCCTTCATCGTCTCCATATCCAAAACCCGGATGCTCCATGGATTACTCTCTTTAATGGCAGTGAAAGAAAGTAAGTTGTTGATATTCGGTATCCGCAGATAGGCCAATTGTTTGCCATCGGGACTCCATGCTGGATAGCTGTCTTTATCTAGACTCGTCTCCGGATAGGTCAATTTTTTTTGCTCAAAATCCCAAATCCCAATAAAAGAGTGGTCGCCTCGGGTAGAGACGAAGGCGAGCTTTTCTCCATCAGGGGAGAAGGATAGCTGGCTAGATCCTCCCCTAGATACAAATAGCCTTTCCTGTTGGGATGAACTGTCATTGAGTGACTTCCAATAGACATTGGGTCCAATTTTGTAGACTAAGGCTTGCCCATCTGGTGAAAAAGTGATGGTCGAACCCGGACTGAAATGCCGGGTTTCTAGGGTGGTCAAATCAATTAAGTGGATTTTAAAATCAGTATTTTCCTGAAGTTGAGCCGGGTTGGCTGCTTCTCCAGATGAGTTTCTGGAGTTTCCACGTACAAAGGCCAGGATTTTTCCATCCGGGGAAAAGGTTAGCTCTCCTAATCCAAGTCCTTTGTCACCTTCAAAATTGGTGATTTTTTTTGCTTCGAAATTCGGGCTTTCTGCCAAAAAGATATTCCGCTCTCCTTCCGAATTAAAAATCCAAGCGATGCTTTTGCCATCTGGACTTGCAGTCAAATCGGTGGGAAAAGGAGCTGAGAGATATTGTGCGATGGATTGTGCATCTGTTTGATAAGCAGAAAGGAGGAAGAGAACGAGATAGGTTAGAATTTTTCGCATTGCCTAGTTGATTTCAGACAATTTAGCGATCAGAAAATGGCTTTCAAAGTTCCTGTTAAGCTTTGCTACCTGAGATGAATTCTTTTGATTTACTAATTGATCAATAAAAGCTGAATCCACCGAACTATTTTCGCCATGCTGAGACAAGCCATGTTATCATTTTTTCTGTTTTTGAGCTTTGACCTCATTGGTTTTGCTCAGCAAAAAAAAGTGGTCTTTATTATTTTAGACGGGATTCCTGCGCCAGAACTAGAAAGAATTCATACGCCCAATTTGGATCAAATATCAAAAGTTGGAGGCTATGCAAGGGCTTTTACCGGAGGTGAAAAAGGAGGAGAATCTGAAACGCCGACCATCTCAGCTGTAGGGTATAATTCATTACTTACCGGTACTTGGGCCAATAAACACAATGTCTGGGGTAATGATATCGAATCACCCAATTATGATTATTGGTCCGTTTTTCGCCTGATGCGGGAAGCGGAACCTGAATCGAAATTGGCCATTTTTTCCACATGGGAGGACAATCGAACAAAGTTGATTGGAGAGCGGAAAGCTGAGACAGGCTATTTGAAGCTAGATATTGTATTTGATGGATTTGAAAAGGACACGGTTCGTTTCGCCCATGATACGGAAAAGACTTACCTCCGAAAAATTGACAATTTGGTATCTTTTGAAGCAGCTCATTCTCTCAATACCCAAGCTCCGGATCTTTCTTGGGTCTATTTGGAGTTTACCGATGCAGTAGGACATCGCTATGGGAAAAGTGCCCAACTTACTTCAGCCATCGAGATGGCAGATCGGCAGGTAGGAAGAATCTGGGAGGCTATTCGTTTTCGAGAAGAAAATTATGGGGAGGAATGGTTGATTTGGATCACTACCGATCATGGTCGTAAGGCTCCGGAGTTCAAGGATCATGGTGGTCAAAGTGATTCCGAAAGGGAGATTTGGATGATCAGCAATGCAAAAAACTTGAACGAGCTATTCTTTTCAGGAAAGGCTTCCATGGTGGATATCTTGCCTACGATTATTGAGTTTTTAGGAATTCCTGTCCCAGTTGTACAGCGGGAAAATTGGGATGGGGCCAGCCTGATTTTGAAAAAATAAAGCTCTGGTTATTATACCAGAGCTTTTCAATTAATTATCTATCATTCCTTTTCTGTTAGGAGATCGCGGAACTGGCCAAAATGCCGGCTGACCGCTTCTTTGATTGATAGGAACTCTCCGTCTTCTAGAAACTAATTCTGGTTCTTCGCATGCCATGTAAACAAGAATTGCGGTCATGATAGCGTTATTTTTCACTTCCTCAAACACAATCTTATCATAGGTGTCAAGATTTGTATGCCAGGTATAATTAAAATAGGACCAACTAAGCGAACTGAGTGAGAAAGCAGGAACACCCGCTGCCACGAAAGAGGCATAATCTGAACCGCCTCCGCCTGGATTTCCAGGGAAGTTAGTTTCTATCTCTCTAGTGATGGGTCTAGGCACTTCTGCCATCCATCTGCCTAGGTATTCATAGCTATCCACAAAGCCCTGCCCAGACAGTCGGGCGATTCGTCCGGTTCCATTGTCCTGATTGAAAAGTACCTGAATTTTATCCAGCGTTTCCGGATGATCTTCCACAAAAGCCCTTGACCCGTTTAAGCCTTGCTCTTCTGAACCCCAAAGACCTACCAGTATGGTTCGTTTCGGATTAGGATAAACCTTCTTTAGAATTCGCATTACTTCCATCATGGTGATGACACCTGTACCATTATCCGTGGCACCCGTTGCTCCATCCCATGAGTCGAAGTGAGCGGATAACATGACATACTCTTCGGGTTTTTCGGTTCCTCTTATTTCACCAAAAGTATTGAAGGTAGGTTGTACGCCTGTTTCTTTGGATTGAGCATTCAGGTGGATTTTGGGCTTCTTGCCGCTTTCGGCTAGCCTGAATAAAAGACCATAATCTTCAAGGGATAGGTCTATGGTAGGCACTTTCTTAGTGTATGCTGAGAATATTTTATTAGCACCAAAACCTTTGGACCAGTAAGAAGTGATTACACCCAAAGCACCTGCCTCTTCTAATATAGCAGGAAGCTCTCTCCGGCCATGACCGGTCTGACTGATTCGAATTTCCCAATCGGCTTGCATTTCACCTCTTTCTTCTTTCATCTTGGAAAAAGATTCCTCCGTAGCCCATTCTTCCCAATTGTAGTCAGGTCGCCCGGTCACTTCTGGAGTAGAAATCATCACATATTTTCCTTTTACATTGGGTAACCAGTCCTCAAAGGACTGTCCTTCCTTTAGCTTTGGAATGGCAATTACCTCACCCATTGCACCACCTTCAGGACTTGGAGGGCTCCAGGCAAGTTGAGTTCCTGAGAGAGATCGCACCCAAGGCTCCACCATGTCGATGTGGGTGATCCCGCGTTCCCAGCCGCGCCATTCTCCCCATTGCTCGTTTCTCCCCTCTATGCCCCACTCTTCAAATTGTGCTACCGCCCAATCGTGCGCCTTTTGCATTTGTGGAGAACCGACTAATCGTGGACCGATCCCATCCAATAATTCATGACCGAGATATCTCAGCTGAGAGTTTTCTTCAGCTTCTTTGATGATGTTTTCAATGACAGGATCTTGGGCTTTTATTTGTGTGCTTATAAGCAACATCAGCCCAATCCCTATGAGGTGGCGTTTTCTCATTATAGAATTTGTTTAGAAAATAAAAATATAGGAAAGACTTAGAAAAGGCGGAACCGTTGGTGGATTTAATTGGGAATTGAGAAAGTAAAATTCAACAGGTTAAAAAATCAATTCAAATTTCAAAATTGCTTGCATCAGTCTAAAATGCTTATCCTTCGAATAGAGGGTCAAATTTTCTTCGATTACCTGATTGACAATAATTAGATCATGAATTCCTACTTTATTGATCCCGTTCTTCAAATTTAATTTTTGAAGATGTCGAATCACCTCCCAATCTATATCCAATTTGACCTTCTCAAGAGCCTCTAAACCCTCTATTATTTCTGTTCTTTTTTCGTGATGAAGTTTCGGAATTAATTCGGTTAGAATGATGTCATTAGTGACAACAATATCTTCTTGGAGATATGCTTCCAAAGGACTAGTCCTTGAATATTTGAAAAAGTCAATCCAAACGGAAGAGTCAACTAATATTTTTGGGATAGGCATTATTTTCGATCTCTGCTTATATCTAAATCAAGGTCCAGGTCTATGGTGCCTTTCATAGAAATCAGTCTTTTGCGCTTATTTTGAGCGATTTTTTCTTCCAAGACTAACTTCACAGCTTGACTTTTGGTACTTGCCCCGGTGATTTTCATCACCTCCTTCAATAATTCCTCAGGGATATCAATGGTAGTTCGCATGAATAATGGTGTGCTAATGCATAATTTTTTATGTAAGATATTGAAAATTTTAAAGTCACGAAAATTTAAAATTCCTGACTTTGCTCAAGTATTGGGTTTTTCTTTTCCACTCTTCCCAAATTGGGTGCAAATTAATTTTTGATTGAGTTTATTTACCTTGTCAAAAGCCCAAAATGATCATGAAGCAAAATCAGGAATACTCATTATTCCTTCTTGGACTACTTGAGAGCAGCGCTGAACAGAAATCTCTGGATTGGCTGGAGCAAAAGGTTTCAAAAATTAAGGATGCCTCCAGTCCTACCGGCTTTTTTCTGGCTTTTTCACAGGCATCAAGGTTTTTTTCCAAAGATCCGCTCAAACTGAGCGATGCGGAAAAAAACAAGGCTGAGCAAATAGTAGAAGGATTTGAACCTAGTCATTGGAATTCCTTACAAACAGCAAGGACCTACTTGTTATTCCATCTTAATTTGGAACAGGAAGATTGGTTGAAAGCAGTTAATCAGCTTTTTGAGACAGGTGATTTGTATGAGCAAGCGGCTCTTTATGCAGCGCTTCCATTATTGCCTTTTCAAAATGAACTTTTGCCAAGAGCAATAGATGGCTGCCGAACCAATATGACTTTGGTCTTTGATGCGATTGCTTTGAATAATCCCTTCCCGAGAAAGAATTTCCCTGAGCTTAATTGGAATCAAATGGTTTTGAAGGCCATTTTCATGCAGCGACCTCTTTACCAAATTCAAGGACTAGAAGAGCGAAGAAACGCAGCACTCGCTGAGATTGCTTCTGATTTTGCTCATGAGCGCTGGGCAGCAGGTCGAAATGTAATGCCGGAACTTTGGCGGCTGGTAGTTCCATTCATCAATGACCGATACCTTGCTGATCTTGAGAGAACACTGAATTCTGATGATCAACTAGAGCAAATTGCTGGAGCCCTAGCCTTGACTGAGAGTAATTCGGAAGAGTCTAGAACTCTTCTTCAAGCATACCCTGTTCTTATGGAAAAAGTTGCTTCCGGAAAGTATGACTGGGAGGCAATCGGGAGAGAATTTCAGGAGAAAAGTGCTTGATTTCAGATCCTATTTATAAATCACTTAGATACAAAAACCTTTTCAACCATGTACATAGATCCCCATATCCACTTAGTTTCACGTACCACAGATGACTACGAAGCCATGCAAAAGGCAGGAATTGTAGCTACCATTGAACCGGCTTTTTGGCTTGGTCAGCCTAGAACGGAGGTCGGAAGTTTCAAAGATTATTTCAGTACCCTCGTGGGATGGGAGCGTTTCCGAGCCAGTCAATTTGGGATTGTGCATTATTGTACGATGGGCTTAAATTCAAAAGAGGCCAATAATATTCCCTTGGCAGAGCAAGTGATGGAGCTTTTGCCACTTTATGTGGGGAAGGAAGGAGTAGTGGCAATCGGAGAAATCGGCTATGACGATCAGACAGAAGCTGAGGATAGGTTCTATCGGGAGCAACTCGAATTAGCCAAAGAAGTGGATTTGCCTGTATTGATACACACTCCTCACCGAGATAAGAAAAAGGGAACCTACCGATCCATGGATGTGGCGGAGGAGCATGGCATGGATCCGGGATGGATTATCGTCGATCATAACAATGAAGAGACTGTCAAGGAAGTCTTGGATCGTGGATATTGGGCGGGATTTACCATTTACCCGCACACCAAGATGGGTTCGGAGCGAATGGTGGAAATCGTCAAGCAGTATGGACCTGAACGAATCATCGTCAATTCTGCTGCAGATTGGGGGATTTCTGATCCTTTGGCAGTGCCCAAAACTGCCGATCTAATGCGAAAAATGGGAATTCCTGAGGAGCATGTTCAGATGGTTACATATAAAAATGCGCTTGCTGCATTTTCACTTTCAGGGCAAATGCACGAAGATGATTGGTTGAAGGCTCCACCTATCGATCAGACCAAGAAAATGGGCGGTAATTCTGTACTTCGTGGAGGACAGGTTCCAAGAGTGGAGGGACCTTCTGATCGGGTAGAAAACTGATTCATGGCAAGCAAGCTATTCGCCTATCTCCAACTTACCCGCCCAGCCAATGTGGTGACAGCAATTGCGGATATTTGGGCAGGTTTTGCCATTGCTGGGGGCTGGCCCTACTTGATTTCAAATTGGGAACAAGGGTCGGGAGACTTTTGGCAAAATTTGCTTTGGCTTTCCTTGAGTACCATCGGGCTTTATGCAGGTGGCGTAGCTTTCAATGATATTGCTGATGCTGACTTGGATGCCATAGAGCGACCCGAAAGGCCAATTCCAAGTGGAAGAGCAACAAAAAACGGAGCGATTCTGATGTCCTCATTGCTACTTTTAGGAGGAGTCTTAGCTGCCTTTCAGGTAAACCATTTAGCAGGAGTTTTAGCAATTTCTGTGGCTTTTTGCGCCCTTCTTTACGACTATTGGGGTAAGCATCAAACAATCTTTGGACCGATCAATATGGGGCTTTGTCGGGCTGGGAACTTGCTGCTTGGAGTGGCGGTAGCGCCTGAAATTTTGAGCAAAATATGGCCGATTGGTCTCTTGCCACTGATCTATGTTGCAGCCATTACCATGGTGAGTAGAGGAGAAGTGCACGGTAAAAACCGGAAGGCTCTTTTTGGTGGATTTGGGATGTATACCTTTATCATTTTGGTAATCTTCTTTACCGCAAAAATTCAAACAAGTGATTTTTGGCAGGTGATTCCATTTTTGGCACTGCTATCCTACATGATTTTTCCACCGCTCATCAGAGCTATTCGGACCCAATCACCTCAATTTATCGGAAAATCCGTCAAAGCTGCCGTTATTTCATTGATTATCGTGAATGCTTCCCTTGCTGTGGCTTTTGAAGGTTGGATGATCGGGCTCGTGATTCTAGCACTTTTGCCCTTATCTTTGGGCTTGGCCAAAGCCTTCGCTGTCACCTAGATTATGCCTTTGCGAAACTTTCGCTTGCTCAGACCTATTATCCCTGTATGAATACCATTTTGCAGCAGTCCTTCTCGGTTTCGTTTCAGTATCCAGTGTGCTTTACTGAAGACCTCTTTTCGTTTGCAAATACCCAATTTGTCGATGTTCTCGAAAAAGGGAAGCTTGTCAAAACCTATTTCGTCATAGATAGTGGGGTAGCGGAAGCTTTTCCGGATTTGATTTCAAAGATTAAATCTTATGCCACACACTTTAAAGACCGCTTTTTCCTTTGTGCAGACCCCTTGATTGTCCCAGGAGGAGAAGTCTGCAAGAACGATCCCAAAGTCTACCATCAGGTAGTGGAGGCAACTCATGAGTTTGGGATTGATCGTCATTCATATATCGTTGCTATTGGTGGTGGGGCTGTTTTGGACATGGTAGGCTTTGCAGCTGCTATTTCACATCGTGGGATCCGATTGGTTCGTGTCCCGACGACTGTACTTTCTCAAAATGACTCTGGGGTGGGAGTTAAGAACAGCATCAACTACTTCGGAAAGAAGAATTACCTCGGTACTTTCACCACTCCTGTGGCCGTCTTAAATGACTTTAATTTCTTGAATACGCTCGATGATCGAGACTGGCGAGCGGGTATAGCTGAGGCGCTAAAAGTCGCTTTGATTAAAGATTTGAGTTTTTTCGAATGGCTGGAAAAGGAAGCATTAGCCCTTTCCAAAAGAGAAATGGAACCGATGAAAGCTCAAATCATTCGGTGTGCGCAGATGCATATGGACCATATTGCAGGTAAGGATCCCTTTGAATTCGGTTCTTCCCGTCCCTTGGATTTTGGACACTGGGCGGCCCATAAGCTCGAGTATCTCAGCCAATATCGTGTTCGGCATGGAGAGGCTGTAGCCATTGGTATTGCCTTGGACTCTTGTTATTCCCATCTATTGGGATGGATCAGCAAGGAGGATTTGGATCGGGTTTTTGGGGTGATTCGAACTTTAGGCTTCTCGCTTTATGAGCCTGAACTTTCTGGCGAAAATCTCATTAAGGGACTTCGGGAGTTTCAGGAGCATTTGGGAGGTCAGTTGACGATTATGCTTTTGGAGAAGCTTGGTAAAGGAGTCGAGGTGCACGAAATGGATGAAAATCTTATTCAATCTGCAATCCAACTACTGGAAGAGGAAAACCGAACAGTCAAAAATCATTGATTTATGCATATTGGGGACTTTCATCTGAGCTACTGTAGCAATATCCATCCCGGAGAAAGCTGGAAAGAGACTTTCGAAAATCTAAAAAAGTATATCCCTCAAGTACGCCAAAACCTTGGTTGGGAAGGAGCTTTTGGAATTGGTTTGCGCCTATCTCATGAGGCTAGCTTGGAACTGCAAAATCCGGAAAACCTGAAGGCTTTTCAGCAATGGCTTGAGGCGGCAAATGCCTATGTTTTCACGCTCAATTGTTTTCCTTACGGAAGTTTTCATCATACACGAGTCAAAGATCAGGTTCATCAACCCGACTGGACCACTAAGGAACGGAAAGAATATACCATTCGGAGTTTTAGGCTCCTAGCTGAATTACTTCCTAGCGGTCAAGAAGGGGGGATTTCCACCTCGCCCGTTTCCTACAGGTATTGGTTTGCGGATAAAAAATCGACCGAAAAAGTATTAGAAACTGCTGTTCAAAATTTTGCAGAAGTGGTCGCTGAGTTGGAAAAGATCGAACGAGAGACTGGTAAATATTTGCATTTGGATATCGAGCCTGAACCGGACGGAATTTTGGAAAATTCGGATGAGATGATCTGGTTTTTCCAAGATTGGATGTTGACAAAGGGAGCAGCTTTCTTGGTGTCTCTGTATGGTTTTAGCCTTGAAAAGGCAAAGGAACTTATTCACCGTTATATTCAGGTTTGTTACGATGTCTGCCATTTTGCGATCGTTTATGAAAAGCCGGAAGTAACCTTTGAGAAGTTTGCGAAAGCAGGGATTAAAGTCGGGAAAATACAAGTATCAGTGGCCTTGCAAGTCAAGCTGAATCAGGACCGAAACGCTATTCGAAATCAATTAGAAGCATTTGCTGAATCCACCTACCTGCACCAAGTGGTGGGAAGAAAAATGGATGGTGACTTGGTCTCCTATTCAGATTTGCCGGAGGCTTTGGAGCAACTTGACAGCGCAGTAGAAAATGAATGGAGAATCCACTTCCATGTACCGCTCTTTGTTGAAAAATATGGGCAATTCTTTTCCACTCAATCCCAAATTGTCGAAGTTTTGGAATACTTAAAGCAAAATCCAGCCTTATGTCAGCATTTAGAGGTGGAGACCTATACTTGGGAAGTTTTGCCTACCGATATGCAAGTTAGACTAGATGAATCAATCAGTCGTGAGTTGAGTTGGGTATTGGAAAGATTGATTTGAAAATGAAAAAAACCGTCGTCCTAAATATCGTAGCACTTTCATCCCATGTAATTGGCGAGCATACGCCTTTTCTCAAAAGTTGGATAGAAAGTAAGCGAAAGGCCATCATCGAGCCCGTTTTACCAGCTGTGACTTGTTCCGCTCAATCGGTGTATTTGACAGGAAAAATGCCTGCTGAGAATGGAATCGTCGGGAATGGATGGTATTTTCAGGATGAATGCGAAATCAAATTTTGGAGACAGTCAAACCGTTTAGTTCAGGGACCTAAAATTTGGGACAAGCTCAAAGCAGAAAATCCGGATTTTGTCTGCGCGAATATGTTTTGGTGGTACAATATGTACTCTTCAGTCGATATCTCTGTGACTCCACGCCCGCTTTATCCTGCTGATGGACGAAAACTCCCTGATTGTCATTCCCAACCGATGGAGCTTCGGGATAGACTCCAAAAGGAGCTCGGTCAGTTTCCCTTATTTTCTTTTTGGGGACCCAATGCCAATATTTCCTCTACAGATTGGATAGCAGAGGCTGCTAAAAAAGTTGATCATTGGTATAAGCCTACGCTCAATTTGGTTTACCTTCCGCATCTTGACTATGGACTGCAGAAGTATGGCTTGGATTTCGATAAAATCGGTAAGCTCTTACAGGAGATTGATTTGGTAGCCAAAGACTTGATCACCTATTTTGAAAATCAAGGCACAGAAGTTATTCTTCTCTCAGAATACGGCATTACCAATGTTTCCCAACCCATCCACATTAATAGACTTTTGAGATCTGCAGGCTGGATTCAGGTGAAGGATGAATTGGGTCTCGAAACCTTGGACGCTGGCACTTCGCAGGCATTTGCTATTGCTGATCACCAAATCGCTCACGTGCATATTCAAGACAAAACGGTCTATGATCAGGTAAAAAGCCTCTTGGAAAATACGCCTGGAATTGAAAAAGTTTTGGACAAGGAGGCCCAAAAGGAATATGGGTTAAATCATGATCGCTCAGGTGATTTGGTAGTGGTCGCTGATTCTGACTCATGGTTCACCTATTATTTTTGGTTGGATGATGAAAAAGCACCTGATTATGCGCGCTGCGTGGATATTCATCGAAAGCCCGGATATGATCCTGTGGAATTGTTTTTAGATCCGAAAATTAAAATACCGCTATTGAAAGTGGGCTCAAAGGTGCTTAAGAAAAAACTGGGATTCCGGTATCTGATGGATGTGATTCCTTTGGAAGCGGAACTAGTGAAAGGTTCGCATGGTCGAATTCCCGAAGAGGACGAGGACAAACCGATATTTGTAGGGCCGGAAGAGTTGGTAAAGTCCAAAAAAATCAAACCTACCGAGGTTTTTGATCTGATTTATCAAGCTGTAAAGGCTTAAACCAAGCCGAGGGTCTTTTTGACAGATTGCAGGTTCTCTTGTTTTTTCGGGGTTCGATGTTTTTTGCAATACTCCGTATGGTAATGATGCTTTTCCAAAAATGTCAGTTGCAATTCATTCCAAGCCTGCTCTGAAAAACTAGGATTGAAGTGCTTGAGTTCTTCAAAAAGTGCGCTTCCTTGGCGCTCGAAATCATCCGTGCCCAAATATTCCAAATCCGCATCTGCAATAATTTTCTCTAATTGATTGGTGGGGCTTTGGGGGATTTTGGTTGCCATAATCATCCCATGTATTTTCTTTAAGTCTTCCTCAGAAACGATTTCTCCAAGGTAGTGGGTGGCAATCCCACATCCGATTTCCTCATGGTTTTTTGGATTTTCTATAAAGCCAGTATCATGGAACAGGGCAGCTAGACGAAGCAATTCTTTGTCTTTCTGGTTTACATTTTCCACATCAGCCAGAAAAAGTGACTTCTCGATGACATATTCCGTATGGGCAGGATTATGATAGGTCAAGTATTCGGGAAGCTGATCCAGAATATCCTGATAGATCTGTTTCTTTATTTTTTCAAAATCGATCATACGTGCTTTTTTCCCACTTGTTTGACGACTCCACCTTTTACCTCTTTGATAGTTTGGACATAAAAGAAGGCTTTTGGGTCAATTTCTTGAATAGCAAGCTTCATTCGATGAACCTCTAGCCGTGTCACCACTGTCATGATAATATCACAGGGATGATGGATATGAAAGGTGTCAGGAAGGTAACCTCGCTCGCCTTTATAAACGGAGATAGCCTTTTTAAAATCCTTTACTATCAATTCTTTTACCAATTCGTGTTCTTTCGAAATAATTGTTAATGCGGTGTACTCCTCAAAGCCCTCTACAACGTAGTCAGTTGTCTTGATTGCTGTGAAATAAGTCAGTATGGAGTACATGGCGGGCTCAATACCAAATACAAATGCAGCGGACAGCATGATCAAGGAATTCAAGAAGACAGTAATCTCGCTTGCAGTAAGGGCGGAGTTTTTATGAAAATACTCTGTAACCACCTCAAAACCGTCAATTAATCCACCTCCTCGAATGATTAGCCCGATTCCTAATCCCATTAAAAATCCTCCGAAAACAGCTATTAGGACTTTGTCTTCGGTTACGGTTGGTACCTCCAAAAAGTGAAGAACAATCGTGAGGAGAAATATCGAAAATCCACTTTGGATAGCGAATGTCTTACCGATCATTTTCCAAGCCATAAAAAGGAATGGAAGATTCAATACCACCAAAAGAAGGTTAAGATTTATCCCAAAACCTAGATTTGCCAAGATGGCAATACCAGTCACGCCACCATCCAAAAATTTATTGGGAAGCATAAATGCTTCTAAGGCTATCGCCGCAAGAGCAACGCCACAGATGGTGTAAACCAAGGATTGTGGTGAAAGGATGGAAGCCCAATCTATTTTTTGCTTTGATGACTGCTTCATCCTTTAGATTTAATTAAAAATACCTTCACTATTTAAGGCAATAATTGCAGATAAGTCTTCAATATCAAAATTTTTGATCTTTTAAGAAAATAATTATTTAGTAGTTTAACAAGTAAGATCTTATTTATTTTTGGTCTCACGAGCTTGATTATAAGAAAGAGCCGACCCTAAATGGATCTTAGGATCGGCTTCTATCTTTTAATGTTGAAGCGAAGTAGTCACTTTTGGGGCTTCTTTAGTCCAGGAACTGATATCCAACTTTCTAGGATTGGGATAGATTTCATCCAAGGTATTGCCATCGTAAATACGCCCATTTTTGACTACATGGCTGATGGTGTTGGTGTTTCGGATGTTCTCCAAGGGGTTTTCTGAAAGAATCACTAAGTCCGCTAGCTTTCCTTTCTCGATACTACCCAACTCCTGATCCAATCCAAGGGCCTCCGCACCTAGAATTGTAGCAGTCCGTAATGCATCCAAATTACTCATCCCACCGCTTGCCACAGTCCATAGCTCCCAATGATATCCAAGCCCCTGCAGCTGACCGTGAGATCCTACCCCCGCAAGTCCTCCCTGCTTGACGATATCATTGATTCCTCTGCCATGATCTTCAAATACATGGTCTTCAGGAGCAAACCAGCCACCGAGGCTACCCACTCTACGTCTAGCTTTAGAATTCATCTCTGTGTAAGGAGTAAAGCGATTAAGCTTCGGATCGTGAAGAGGACTTTCGGTCGTGTAGAAGTAGTTTTCTGCCCAAGGTCCACCATAGGCCACTAGCAAGGTTGGGGTGACTGCCATTTTGCTTTCTGCAATGGTTCGAGTCACATCCGAGTATAGAGGGTAGATTGGGATCGCATGCTCATGGCCAGGATACCCATCGAATAGCTGGGTCATGTTGAGTTTGTAGTCCAACCCCCCTTCAGTGGTAGGCATAAGTTTCTGCTCTTTAGCAGCCATGATGACCCACTGTCGGTGTTGACGGTTGCCGACCAGATACATTTTGATGTATTGCGTATTGTAATACTTCGAGTATTGCTTGAGGACGTTTTTAGTCTGTTCTAGGGATTTTAGGTTGTACATCCAGAAGCCTACACCGGGTCCTGTTGAATACACTCTTGGCCCCGGAATCATTCCTGCATCGACCATGTCAGCATAGGTAAGTACATCGGTAGTCGCAGTCTGAGGGTCTCTGGTTGTTGTCACTCCATAAGCTAGGTTGGCCGCGTAGATCCAAACAGTGTTTTTGTGAAGATTCCAAGTTGGCCACATGTGAGCATGCGTGTCCACAAATCCTGGAGTGACAGTTTTACCTGTGATATCGATTACCTCGGCTCCAGAAGAATCTAGAGTGCCTGTTTTCCCAACTGCCAAAATTCGGTTGTCTTCGATGAGTATATCCCCATTTTCAATGACTTCTGCGTCTTTCATGGTCACAATGCGAGCATTTTTCAGAAGGATTTTTCCTTTAGGAATGTCTCTATCGAAGTAGACCTTCACTTGAAATTCCTCAGGTTTGTAGTTCTCTTTTTCCTTTTTCTCAGCTTTATAAATGCTATCCGCCTTCGCAAGCGTCTTATCTGCTTTGAATAGGGAGTCAATTCGTTTTTTCTCTGCTTTTGCCAGCGAATCCGCCAATTTCACAGCTTCTTCACCTTTAGCTTTGAGTGTAGATACACTGTCTGCATCTGCCAGCATTTTGGATTTTTTGGCTGCTGCTACAGAATCCTCGATTGCCTCCGCTCGTGTCAAATCATAGACCCAGTGACCATTGCCAAGGGACCAGTGGATTTTCTCCCCATTAGCCTCCCAAGCAGGCCACTCCCCACCGATTTCGGTCAGTTGTCTGGAAGGAAAACTGCTTGATTTTGGATCGGCTACATTGATGGTTGGTGTTTTCCCCACCTGAGGGATCGTGACGACGTAGACATTATTATTGATCTGTGCGATGGCTTTGTTTCCTTTTGGTGCCATAAAGATGGAGCTGGCGCTGGATGGACGCATCTGAGGTTCTTGTGCTGACGCTCCCTCTGGCAACATGCAGTAGTTTAGGGCTGCTGCATTGGAAAAAGGCTTACCCATTACATAGCGGAAGTCATTTAGACTTTCATGATCGTGATTTTCATGTGGGTCCAATACCGAACCGAAAGGTGTGATTCCTGTGATTTTGGCATGGGTTTTTTCATCAGTACCGTCCCATTTGATACTCATCAGTGAACCTCCAGGACCGTTAAGGTAGATTCTGCTCGTATCTTGGGTGAAGTGGGCATTGCCGATATTTCTGGCTTCTTTGATTGTCCGTAGTGAGCCTCCTGCTGCTGGTATCCAGCCCAAAACTGACTCTGCACCGCTGATCCCAGGGCCTTCTGATTCTTCCATGAGGCGTTTATCCCCTTTGAAGACCACTATTTTTCCATTTGGACCCCAGACAGGTCCCATGTACAAGGCACTTTCAGCTGTTAGTTTGCTGACATTTCCATTACGGCCAAAGGAAGCTTTATACAAATGCCCTCCTTCATTTTCATCCCATGTGGTAAAAACCAATTGATTTCCATCAGGGCTCCAAGAAGGCATGGCTTCAGTAAAATTATGCTCACTCACCCGAGTAGGTTTTCCATCTGGAAAATCCATCACATACAATCTGTTCAAAACTGTGAATGCTAGCTTTTTTCCGTCAGGAGATGGAACTGCATCCCGGATTTGGGTGGCTAGTTTGGCTGAATCTTTTACCTCATAATTGAAATAAAGCCGAGGTCCCATTGCGAGCTTCACCTCTGCTTCGAATGGGATTTCAATGGCTGCTGAGCCATCTACAGGGATCTTCCAGAGCTTTCCTCCATAGGAGGCAATGACATGTTTGCTATCTGGAGTGAAAGCCATGGCAGGAAATACTCCCTGTGGCGCAATGGATTCCTGCTCGTCTCGCTGTACAGGATAGGCTAGCCACTTTTCGTCACCAGACTGAAGGTCTCGGATGACCAGTCCTGTCTTATCATCCCAGCGGGAGCCATAGACCATCCATTTTCCATCGTCAGATAGGGTTGGGGTGAAAGCTGAACCATAGCGGGAAGTGATGCTGGTAATGTGCCCTTCCTCTAGGTCATAAGTACCGATTTGATACTGCGGAAGTAGGGCATTGTAATTCCAAGAACCCGTCCGATGAGAAAAGTAAACTTTTTTGCCGTCAGAGCTGACAAAGGGATCGATCGTCTTCATAGAAGATGGCTCAGGATTGAGCTGAATGCCACCTCCGCCATCTTTATGATACATCCAGAGCTTGGTGATTCTACGGCCCTTGGCTACGACAATGTACTCTCCGTCCGGAGTCCAATCTGCACCAGGTACGTCTCCGGTTTTATCCTTCGTGACTTGAATAGTATCCTTTTTCTCTGTGTCGATGTACCAGAGATTATCGTTTCCGGCTCGGTCGGAGGTAAAGAGAATTTTCTTTCCATCAGGTGAAAATCGAGGGTGAGTCTCGTAGGCTATTCCTGTAGTGATGGGGGTAGCTTTCCCTCCTTCCATAGGAATCGTGTAGATATCTCCCATCAGATCAAAGGCAATGGTCTTTCCATCCGGGCTTACATCGACACTCATCCAGGTGCCTTCGGCTGTAGTAAATTTTATCTCCCGCTCCGGCTTCAGCGGTAGCTCTTTGAATTTAGGGTAATCAAGAGAGTCCTTGGAGGTGCTGTCATTTACAAAACCTGAATAGGGTAATGCTCCCTTTTGATTTTCGGGCGAAAGGATTGTAGCGCTGCCAATGGTCAGCAATGCCGCTGTCCAAATGGCTGGGTTAAGAATAAGCTTCATAGTAATTAGGATAGGATTAAGCAATGGAAGAGACAACCTCCAAAACTTTCACTGGGTGGGTTTTATTTTTCATTTTGATCTCCCCAATCTCACGGAAACTAAACTCGGTCATGTGGGGAGCCGCATTTTTTTCCAATACTAATATTTCACCGGGCTTGGCTGCAGTTTGCAATCGGGCAGCCACATTCACGGCATCTCCGATGACGGTATAATCCAATCTTTTGAGTGATTTTGATCCAATATTTCCTGACACCATTTCGCCAGAATTAATCCCGATGGAGACCTGGGGTTTAAAATTGTTTTCTTCCGAAAAAACTGGCATTTCATTGATTTTTGATCGAATCGCCAGACTGGCTCGTAAGGCTCTGGAAAAGTGATTTTCACCCTGAAAAACTGCCATCACGGCATCTCCGATAAACTTATCCACGCTGCCTTGTTCTTCGATGATTTCTTTGACCATGAGATCGAAATAGTCGTTCAAAAGGCCCACTACGATATTTGGTTCTTCGTTTTCGGAGATCTTGGTGAAAGCCACCAAGTCAATAAATGCCACTGATGCCTCGATCACTTCATTTTCCATCAAGCTAGACTCTAGCTCTTTATTTCCCATGAAGTTTAGGACTGTTTCGTCCACGTACATCTTCAAAATATTATTTTCTCGCAGTGCCTTTAAGGTGGATTTGATCTGGTTTCGGTATTGGATGGTCTTTTCGAGGGTAATCTCCAGATCTCTGAAGTCTACCGGCTTGGTGATAAAATCAAAAGCTCCGAGATTCATGGCTGTGCGGATATTTTCCATGTCCCCGTAGGCAGAGATGATGACAGTTTTCAGTAAGGAGTGTTTTTCCTTCACCTTTGAGAGGAGCGTAAGTCCATCCATTTCGGGCATATTGATATCGCTGAGAATCAAATCTATATCGGGATTTTCTTCCAGCATCTCTAATGCAATCCGACCATTCAGGGCAAATGAAAACTCCATCTCCCCTTCACGAATGCGTTTTCGAAATTTCTGTTTGATCAGAATTTCGAGATCCGCTTCATCATCAACTACGAGTATTTTGACCATTTTATTATTAATTGTGTCTTTCGATCAATTTGTTCACTTCTGCTTTCAGAGTGGTGAAATCTATGGGCTTGGTAAAAAACTCTTTAGCCCCTGATTCCATCGCTTTTTCATAATTCTGCAAATCTCCATAGGCTGAGATCATGCTTACCTGAATATGAGGAAATTGCTGCTTGATATTATCCAAAAGCTCCAGTCCATTCATTCCCGGCATATTGATGTCCGAAAAAACATAGACTACTTTTGGAGGGTGTTCAGACCCGAGAACTTGTAAGGCTTCTTCTCCTGAAAATGCGAATGCCAATTCGAGCATACCGCTCTTCACTTCTTTTCTGAATTTTTGGCGAAAAAGCATTTCTACATCCTTTTCATCATCTACTATAAGGATTTTCATCATGATTCATTTTTTGGGATAAATATTTCAAATTCAGTAAACTCACCGGGTTTACTTTTTACTTCAAGTCTTCCGTTGTGGCCTTTGGTAATGATGTCATAGCTCATGGATAGGCCCAGGCCTGTCCCTTTTCCGGTAGGCTTGGTAGTAAAGAAAGGCTGGAAGATTTTATTTTGAATGGAAGTAGGGATTCCTTTTCCATTGTCTCGTACTGTGATTTTTACTCCTGAATTGGTCGCATGAGTTTTTACAATGACAGAGGGAAGAAAGTCATTTACTCCTTTCTGATTGAGCTCACGTTTCTTTTCATCTGCTGCATAAAATCCGTTGTTGATCAAGTTGAGAAGTACTCGACCCACATCTCCTGGGACTACGCTTATTTTCTCCAGATTATCGTCGGTTTCTATTTTAAAATCCGCATTGAAGGATTTGTCTTTGGCTCTAAGTCCGTGGTAAGAAAGCCGCAAATATTCGTCAGCTAATTCATTGATATCGGTTGGCTCTTTCTGTCCGGTGCTACTTCGGCTATGGAGCAGCATTCCTTTGACGATGGAGTCTGCCCGCTTCCCGTGGAGCATGATTTTTTCCAGATTGGTTTTAAGATCGCTCAGGATTTCAACTGCCTCCTCCTGATTGCCGGAAGCCAATTCTTCTTTGGCTTCTTCGATCAATTCGGTGCTTACATCGGAGAAATTGTTGACGAAGTTGAGTGGATTTTGGATTTCATGGGCAATACCTGCAGTGAGTTCCCCAAGCGAGGCCATTTTCTCAGAGTGAATCAACTGCTCCTGAGCTGCTTTGAGTTCGTCGAGTGCTTTGACCAGTTCATTCTTCTGCTTGGTGAGTTCGGTCGTCCGTTCTGCTACTTGTTTTTCGAGTTGGGTTTTGAGTGCCTCAGTGATTTTGTATTCCTTCTCTTTTTCAAGGGCTTTTTGCTTTTCTTTTTCGAGGGCTTTGCGCTGCTTGGTATTATTGATCCACATCACAATAGCCCATAAAATGGCAAAGCCTACAGCACTTTCGAAGTAGATTTCAAGGGAGTTGTAAAGACTTGAGCTGATCATTTCGGTAATGGTCTCCAATACCATGATGGCCATAATCGGCAACCAAGCGTATATCATTCCTTTTCGGTGCTGCAGTTCTGGGTTTCGAATGGTCACATAAACGATGATTCCTCCCAAAACAAAATTGAGCATCCCAGCTAGTGGAGAAATATACCCTATCCCTAGTTTCGCGATAGTCAATAAAATACCCGCAACAGCCATCCCCCCTTTGATGATACGCTTCCATTCCTGAGACACCTCAATGGGTCCCATGGGACGTTGCAGATAGTACAACAAAATCAAAAGAATGAATCCGAGATTCATAGGCTAGGTGGTTTTTTTGGGTTTTACTGGAAGAAATATAGTAAAAGTCGTGCTAGAATTCTCACCCGTCTGACTTTCAACACTTATATCACCCTGATAAGACTTAATGGTATCATAGCTCAGAGACAGCCCCAAACCTGTTCCGAGTCCAGTTGGCTTGGTGGTAAAAAAGGGTTGAAATATTTTACCAATGATGTCCTGAGGAATGCCCGTTCCGTTATCAGAAATTTTTATTTCAATACCCTTTTTGACTTTATGCGTACTGATTTTCACTTTTGGGATAAAGTCAGGATCCTCGCTCTGCTTGGCTTTTTCTTGGGCCGCATAGAAGGAATTGTTACACATATTGATCAGAATTCGGGAGATTTCCTGCCTGATCACTTCTGGCTGGGGTAGCTTTTCGGAAAGCTCCTTATAGTATTCACCTTTGAAATCCTTTTCTTTTGCTCGGATTCCGTGGTAGCTGAGTCGAATGGATTCATCTGCAACCATATTGATATCAACGGGCTCTTTGGTGCCCATGCTTGCCTTGGAGTGTTGGAGCATGGCTTTTACGATGGCGTCCGCTCGCATGCTATGAGTAGCGATGCGATCCATATTTTCCTTTACGTCCTTGGCAATATTTCTAGCCTCTTCAAAATCTCCAGATTCGATTTCCTCATACATCTCCTCCACCAGCTCATGACTTACTTCAGAGAAGTTTTTGACAAAATTCAGGGGATTCTGAATCTCATGAGCTATTCCAGCGGTGAGCTCCCCGAGTGAGGCCATTTTTTCGGCCTGAATCAGTTGGGATTGTGTTGACTTGAGGTTTTCGTGAGCAGACTCGAGGTCCTTGTAAGCTTTTTCGATTTCCCGAGCATGGGCAAGTTCTCGTTCTTTGGCTTTTTCTCTTTCTGCTTTCAGCACCCGGTTCCGTTGGTACAAATGAAGGGGATAAATCAAAGACAAGAATAAAATGGTATAAATCGTATAGGCCCACCAGCTGCGGTACCAAGGAGGAAGAACAGTGAAAGAAAAGCTGATCGGTTCAGTCCATTCTCCTGATTGATCTTCGATTGGGCCTTTGATTCTTGCCCTTACTTCAAATTTGTAGCTACCTTCTTGAATGTTTCCGAAAGTAGCAGAGGTACGTCTGAGGACAGGTCCCCATTCGGATTCGTAGCCATTGAGCCGGTATTGGTATTCGATTAAGTCAGGTTTGGACAATTCATCAGTCCCGTATTCGATATTGATTTGATTGTGGCGATAAGGCAAAATCAGCTTTTGGGGAATGGGGAAGAATCCATCCACATTTTCAAAACTCACCCCTTTGAATCTGCGGCTTAGATTACTCTCTTCACTGGGATTGAGTCTCCTTTTGATAGTGATGAGTTGGTCTGTGGCTAGAAGCTCGGGAGAAACCTTTTCTGCGTTCTGTAGAGACTGCCAAGGTATTATTTCCTCATTTAGGCGGATTTGTTTGAGTAAAAGTTTGGGTTGACCTTGATTGCTCTCATTTTGGGAAAGGTCAAAGCGTACCAAGCCATTTTTAACGCTTCCGGTACCGGCCCAGAGAATCCCATCCCGATCAAGGAGTAGTGCATTTTCCCCATCAGTTAAATCCTTGACAGGATAGCCCGTTTCCGAATTAAAAATATTCAGGTTTTGAAGGGGGTTATCGGCCTTAGGGTCAAACTCAAAAATCGCCAAACCTTGGTTGGTACCCAGGCTGATTGTTGGCCCTGGTAGGTCTGTGATTTGAAGAATGACATTATCAGGAAGTCCTTGCTCGGTATCAATTGATAAGAAGTTGGGGAGATGGTCAGGGCTTTCACTTAAAGTTTTGATGTCCTCAACAAACAAAACGCTTACGCCATGTCCGGTACCTATCCAAATATTGCCGAGCTCATCTTCGGTTAATCGCAAAACGGCATTGTCGATCAAGCCTTGATCCATAGAGAAATTGATGAATTTTTCCCCATCAAAGCGAGTAATGCCTCCATCAACTGCCCCAAACCAAATCGCTCCGGTTTGGTCTTCAATGATATCTAGAACCTCATTTCCGATGATTCCCTGGTCAGTGGTATAATGAAATAAGGTTTCGTCTTTCCATCGAACCACCCCATCATAGGTCCCCATCCAGATGGCACCGTTTCGGTCTTGGGTAAGGCACAAAATCTCATCACTAGGAAGTCCAGATTGACTGTCAAAGATGGTCACCACATCTCCTTCAATAATTGACACACCATCGCCGCCCGTTCCAAGCCAAATCCGGTCTGTTTCATCTTCCAAAATCGCATGGATCACATCTCCAGATATTCCTTGGTCGGAAGAAAGGGTGGTAAATGACTGGCCGTCATACTTGCTGACACCCCATCCAGCTGTGCCAAACCAGTGATTCCCTTCTCTGTCCTGAAGGCCGGAAAGCACGAGGTTTCCGGCCAGGCCTTGTTGATTGGTAAAGCTGGTAAAAGCCAATCCATCCAATCGGCTGACACCTCCTCCATCTGTGCAAAACCAAAGATTCCCTTGACTATCCTTTGCCAGATCGAGGACACTGTTGCCAGCAAGACCTTGTTCGGTTGTGTAGCTGATAAAACGCTTTCCATCAAACCGGCTTACACCTGTCTCGGTGGCAATCCATATTTGTCTATTTTTATCCGAAATGATACTTCTGACAACGTTTCCAGCCAAACCATCGGCTTTGTTGAAGTTTTGAAAAGCTTTTCCGTCGTATTTACTGATCCCACCTCCCAAAGTTCCTATCCAAAGAAATCCATCCGCATCAGAATAGATTGCCCTTATTCGATCGCTTGGTAAGCCATCCTCAGTGGTGAAAGTCTTAAAAGTATTTCCATCAAACCGACTCAATCCATCACCATTCGTCCCGAACCAAAGATTCCCCTCTGAGTCTTTGGCCATACTGATGACCACATCTCCGGCCAGTCCATCGGACTGATCCAAAGTGCTGAAGCTCTCTCCATCATATCGAATTACACCGATTCCACTAGACCCAAACCAGATATTGCCATCCCTGTCTTCCACCATCGAATAGATGACATCGTCGCCTATTTTGTCATAGCCGAAGTTTTCGAAAGTCTTTCCGTCGAATTTGCTGATTCCTCTGCCGACGGTTCCAAACCAAATATTTCCCTTGGAATCCTCCAGCATGCTCCGGACTATATTACTGGCGAGGCCTTGATTTTCGGTGTATGTATAAAAGTCCAATCCATCAAATCGAGTCGCTCCTCCTCCATTGGTTCCAAACCAAATATGCCCTCTGGAGTCCACTAAGGCACTATTCACCCCATCCAAAGCGAGCCCATCGTCCGAAGTATATTTTTTGAACTGTGAAACTCCTCCTTCTCCTAAAAAAAACGGGTTGGAATCTTGGTCCAGAATCGGGTTCCCTTGCTCATCTCTAAGCATGGGAAGCATAGACCTTTTTTCATTGTTGGGCTTGTTGAAATTTCGGATTCTTGACTTTGGAAGGCTGCTAAAAGAGACTTTTATTTCCTTTGGCTGATTCCCTTCTTCCAAATCCGAAAGTCTTTGAATAGGAGCTTTTACTAGATCATCGGTTTTGGTAACAGGTTTTTTTGACTCTGATTGGCAACCAAGCACCAGAATAAAGAGTCCGCCAAACACCAGGACTTTGCCGTACTGGTTGAATTCTAAAAGTGGAATTTTTTCCAATTTTTCACTGAAAAAATTTTTGAATCTCATGGATTGATTTTAGTCCTTGCCCTACTCTGACTTCTAGTAAAAAGAGAAAATAAGTCTTCTGTAAATTCTACAAAAAATCGCATACAAATTGCTGATTATGAGATTTAAAAACGTTTAATAATTGGGAAAATACAAAAACATTAACAGAAAAAATAGCTCCTTAAGCCTTTTCTTCTGCAATGGAGAAGATATATTCTCCGAAATTCATTTCCAGAGGTATTTCATGTAAATCAATAGATGAAAATAGAAATTTTAAGCTACCTTTTTTCCAGAAATCAATTCAAAATGAGTCAGCTATGAATTATAAAATTTCAGTTCTTACTTTATTGCTCTTTTCGCTTTTTATAAGGCCTACATCTGCTTTGCAGGAATCCACTCCAGGCTATTTCATGCATCCCGATGTACATGAAAATACGGTTGTTTTTGTAGCCGAAGGAGATATTTGGATGGCTCCACTTTCCGGGGGAATGGCCACTCGACTCACGACGCATCCCGGTGATGAGTCGGATCCCAAAATCTCTCCCGATGGTCAATGGGTCGCCTATGCGGCTAGTTATGAGGGACCGACTGAGGTCTATGTGATGCCGATCTCCGGCGGCCTTCCCAAAAGACTGACTTACGAACCTGCCGCTTCTATTCCCACGGCTTGGAAATCTGCGACTGAAGTGGCCTACACCACTAATCAGTACTCTAATTTGCCACGATTGCGCACCGTGGTGGTGGATATGAATTCCAGAGAAAAAGAAATGCTTCCTCTGGAAATGGCTGCTGAGGGGAGCTTTGATCGAGAGTCCGATACTTACTTTTTTGTGCGGCCTACTTACCACAACAATGTAACCAAGCGATACAAGGGAGGGACAGCTCGCCAAGTCTGGAAATACAGCGATGGAGCTCCTGAAGCCGTCAAACTCACACAGAATTACGATGGGGAAGATCATCATCCGGTTTTTCATCAAGGTAGAGTTTACTTCATTTCTTCTCGTGATGGCATTCAGAATGTCTGGTCGATGAAGACCGATGGCTCGGATATTCAGCAGCACACCAAGGAAGAATCCTATGATGTCCGAGAGTATTCTCTTTCAGGAAATAAGTTGGTCTATCGCTCAGGCGCCGATTTGTACCAGATGAGTTTGGGACAGGTATCATCCGAAAAAATCGCCATTCGATTGGTTTCAGATTTTGATCAATTAAGGGAAAAATGGGTGGACAATCCAGCTTCCTACATCACTAATATTTCGGTTTCCAATAATGGAGAGAAGGTTGCTCTAACTGCTCGGGGTCGGGTTTTTGTCTTTCCTGCGAAAGATGGGCGAATGCTTCGACTGAGCCGAAAAGATGGCGTTCGCTATCGGGATGCGGTTTTCACCACAGATTCCAAGGATATTTTGACTTTTTCGGATGAAAGCGGAGAATTCGAAATCCATCAATATTCCGGTTTGGGTTTGGACCAAGGCAAGCAGTTGACGGAAAATGGCACCACACTGCGATTCAACTTAACTCCATCACCGGATGGAAAGTGGCTGGCTTGGACAGATCTGAATAATGACCTTTGGATTCGTAATCTTTCCACGGGAAAAGCCGTCAAAGCCAATCTCACGGATGAAGACCTTCATGGCAGTATGTCCTGGTCTCCCGATAGTCAATGGCTAGCCTATGGGCAGGCTGCTTCCAATACTTTTACTCAGCTATTTGTATTTAATCCATCTTCTGGGAAGCGGGTGATGCTAACTTCTGACCGGACCAACAGCCTCAACCCACAATGGAGTGCTGATGGGAACTGGATTTATTTCCTCTCTGACCGGAACTTCGAAACCAAGGTGGGTAGTCCTTGGGGGCAGCGACAGCCAGAGCCTTTCTGGGAAAAGCAGATGAAGATTTACCACATTCCTTTGAAGAAGGGCTTGATTTCTCCTTTCACTCCCAAAAACGAACTGAAAGCTGAAGAGAAGAAATCTGAAGGTCCAATGACGGTAACCATTGATGAAGAGGGACTGATGGAGCGAGTGCAGGAGGTTCCTGTGCCAGCTGGAAATTATAAAAATCTGATCGTGACGGATAAGGCTTTGTATTACCATCGAGTAGGTCCGGGCCCCGGTATTTATTATGGCGGCGGGGCATCCAATGATGATGAGCCTGCCTTGATGATGACTCCGATTTCTGAAAAAGCCGAGCAGAAGGTTTTCGCAAACAAAATCAACAGCTATGCGGTCTCAGCCAACAACAAATACGCTTTGCTAAGACAAGGTTCCAATCATTTCTTGGTGGAATTGGGGACTTCACCCGTTTCTGATTTATCAAAAAATAAATTGGATCTGAGTGGCTGGAAATTCAGCATAGACCCTCGAGAAGACTGGAGACAAATCTATACCGACGCTTGGCGCATGGAGCGGGATTACTTCTACGATGCCGGGATGCATGGAGTAGATTGGGATAAAATGCATGAAAAATATATGCCTTTGGTGGATCGGGTCACTACTCGAAATGAGCTTTCGGATGTGATAGGGGAGTTGATCGGCGAGCTCTCTGTTTTGCACACCTCCGTACGAGGAGGAGATACCCGAGATGGGGATGATAATATTCAGTTTGGAATGCTGGGAGGACTTTTCTCCAAAACCAATAATGGCTACCAAATCGATTACATCTTCCAAAGCGACCCAGACTATCCGGATGAGAAATCACCTTTGAGTCATCCTGCTTATGGAATTCAGGAAGGTGATGTGATCACGCATATTGATGGGACTTCTGTGTTGGAAGTGGAGGATATGCAGGTATTGCTTCGTGACAAAGCTGGCAAGCAAGTTCGGATAGCAGTAGCTGGAAAAGGAGATCACATCATTTATCCCATGAGTTCTCGGCAGGAGAGTAATCTCCGTTACAACGATTGGGAATATACCCGGAGACTGGAAACCGAAGCTAAATCCGACGGGGATATTGGATACGTCCACTTGCGAGCCATGACTTCTGGTGACATTGGGCAGTGGTATCGGGATTTCTATCCACAGTTTAAGAAGAAAGGTTTGGTCATCGATGTGCGTCATAATAGGGGAGGAAATATTGATTCCTTTATTCTGGAAAAACTCATTCGTGAGGCTTTCTTCTACTGGAAGAGCCGAACAGGAGAGCCCTACTGGAATATGAATTATGCATTCCGAGGGCATTTGGTTTTGCTAGTGGATGAGTTTACTGCTTCCGATGGAGAGGCATTTGCCGAAGGCTTCAGAAGGTTAGGTTTGGGCAAAGCAATTGGAGCTAGGACCTGGGGAGGTGAAGTTTGGCTTTCTGGAGTGAATACCCTTTCGGATAATGGTATTGCACGGGCTCCGATGAATGGGGTTTATGGCGAAACTGAAAATGGCGTAGAATGGCTGATCGAAGGAGTAGGTTTTATTCCGGATATCGAAGTGATTAATCTACCAAAAGCGACTTTCGAAGGAAAAGATGCTCAGTTGGATGCTGCGATTGAGCATCTGAAAGAGTTGATCCAAAAGGATCCTAGGGATGTTCCAGCACCTCCGGCTTATCCGGATCTGAGTTTTAAGAATGGTCGGAATTAAACGGTGCCACTAGCTTTTAATCCAAAAGTTTAGAAATAAAAAAAGACCAGCTAATCTCTTCAATTCTGAAGGATTGCTGGTCTTCTTGATTTTTAATCAGGCTAAATTTTTTTCTTTTAATCCAACATCCCCCGAAGAACTTTCCTTGCTTCCTCAAATCGATTCATCATACGATTCATTTCAATTTCTCCATAAGCTTGTCGAGCGATTTTTTCCGATGCATCAATAGCTCGAATGAGGTCCGCTGCTGCAGCATTTTTCGAAACAGGGTCAGTACTGCCAACGGATTCTATCCAGATTGGCGAACTGTGTGCAAAAGGTCTGGCATGCATACTTGGCCAAGAATCTTCTCTGATTTCGCTGGCATAGGCACGGATTGCTACCCAGCCTCCTTCGGGAAGAGTTACTTTCCCTTGATATTCTCGGGTTTCACCGGCTTTGACTCCCTCCAATTTTTCCACGATCTCTCCATTTACGATCAACTCAACTACATCAATATCATTGGTGCTAGCTAAAGTAGCGGACCAGTCTTGTTTTCCGCTCGAAACTACATCGCCGGGTTTGGCATTTTCACCCACTTGGAAAAGTAGAGCAGGGCCGGTGGTCACAAATCCTTTTCCGGCCATTGCTGCATCCAAAACGGCTTCGGTACTCATTTCAGCTCCTTCCAAGCGAACATAATTTCGGCCAGTACCCACCGCCATCGTACGATGAAAATCCACCCACATATCCGTGCCTGACATAGCCGCTACAGGACGGCCGATGTTCAGAAGGCGATACCACACATGGCTATTTCCCAATGGGCTGGTCCAGGCGCAGACCATTTCTAAACCAATTCGATCGGCTAATACCGCATCAGAAATAAGCTCGATAGGAATGGGGCCACTTTCGAGTTGCTCAAAAGGATCGGAGTCAATCTCTATGGGATGCACGTAAGTAGTGAAGGCATCATGTTGATCTGCAAAATCGACGACTTCCCCATTGCTTCGATCGGGATCTCCAAGTTTGGGGTTGTTAGGCCCCCAAAACCAAGGTGCATATGCTTTATCCGTTCCCATTAAACTGACATGGCCGTGAAAGTGAGAACGCACTTCTTGCCCTTGGGCGACAATTCGACCACTCTTTTCGGTTTCCTTTCCAATTATCGATGCATTAATTCTTCTTTCCCAGCGATTCCAAGACATAGGTGCTAGGAGGTCCAGATTTTCTCCCTCCAAAGCTTGAAGCGCATCCTGATGAGTCGCCCGATGATGCCCGTCTCCATTCAGGTGAACGTGGTGATCTGCCGATACATATCCTGCAGCTTTGGCATCCCAAATTGCACTGATGCTAAGGGTAACTTCGCTTGATTGCCCATCTTGAATCTGTACCATGGATTTTACAGATGGCGTCATGGGGCCTTGAACACCTGTTATTTGATAATTTCCGACTGGAATTGAAAAGCTTGATTCTCCTTCCAGATAAAAATAATGACGGCCCGTTTGAGGGTCTACATAAGTGGCATTTTCATGTGAAGCTACAGGATAACCGTCCTCTCTTACGATGGAAATTCTTGCTGTGATAGGCTGGCCAGAGTCATCGATCACTTTGATATTCAAGGTTCCTGTTGTTTCTCCCAAGTCCCAATTCTGAATTTTCACCTCTTCGGCCACTCCTCCATAAGTAGGGATTTGCATCAGTCGAAATTGTCGTTTTTCATCCAGTTCGACGAAATAAATCATCTCCCCATCAGCGCTAAATGCTGGAGTCAAGGCAAAAGGGTTTCCATCTGTTAGTCTATGCTTCACTCGAGGATCATCCAAGTCCATGGTCCAGAGGTGGTAGTCATTGTCAATGGGAGCGCTGTAGACAATGAGACGCTGAGCTGGATGGGAATCCGCAGTCAAATGATAAGTCAATGTCTGTGCAAGGGCGATGGTGTCTGTATTACTTTCAAAGTTTCTAATTCTGAGTACACGGTGGGCACCACTACCATGCAGGTACATCAAGCTATTGCCATCCGGTAGACTTCTTGAGTTTCGCTCCACTTGACGAAGCTCGGTCAACGGCTCATCCATGGCAGAAGAAAGGTGATATCTGCGGAGATTGAGCGAACCGGTTTTTCCAGAGGTGTAATAGATCCATTCTCCATCCGCAGAAAATTCAGGATCCAGTTCAATGGTTTCAGTATCAATTCTTTTTTCCTCACCGCTAGCTAAGTCTCGGATGATTATAGCTGTATTTTTCCCCTCATCTCTCACAAAAGTCAACTTATTGCCATCTGGTGACCATCTCGGCCGGGAGTCTATCCCTGGACCTTTTGTAAGTCGGGTAGCTGTTCCAGTCTCCAAATTGAGATTCCAGATCCAGCCTCTGGCAGCGAAAGCTAGATGTTTGCCACCGGGGGCAGGAGCGGGGTCGGTAGGACCATGCGCTAGGATAGGAAGCTCGTGCTGTTCCAAATACACATGATGTCCAAAGTCGTCGAGTTTCGCATAATGATTATACCATTGGGCGGAAGCAATGCCGAGGGTTAATAGTTGTATTACTACAGTTAGTGCAAGGGATGCAAGAATTGAGTTTAGGTAGCGCATTATTTCTATGAATGGGACTTTTTGTGAAGGACTGGTCGAAAGCCAATGCCTATCAATAAGTAAAATGAGGCCCTCTTGAGAGCTTAATGATGTTCTTTACCTATTGCTCTTCCAATTTCAAAAATCTAGCCGCATTTCCATAAAATATTCCTTCTTTATCTTCCTCCGTCAAGAAGTCCAAGCCTTCCAGAAACTCTATGGATTTTTCGATGGCGTAGGGCCAGATCATTTGGTCGGAGCCAAACATGACTCGGTCCAGGTAACCGGCATGCTTGATATTTCGGAGAAAATCCGCCACGTATCTCTGGGTATTTGGCTCCACCCAGAGCAATACTGCGATATCTGTATAAAGTTGTGGATAGTAGGCCATCAATCGAATGGCATGCTCCGGCCAGTCTTCCCCTCCGGCATGCATCAGATAGACTCGGAGTTTGGGATACTTGACCAATACATCTTCGATCAGGTAAGGATCTCCTAAGGCCAGTCTTGCTTTTGGAGACCAAGAGTAAGTGCCTCCCGGGTCTCCACCGCCGGTATGTACCGCCACCGGGATATCATATTTTTCGCAAATCTCAAGGTAGGGCTGCCAAATCGAGTCGCTCAAGGTAGTACCGCTATAGTAGGGGCCAAGTTCTCCGAAAATCTCAATTTCACCTGCTTGGATCATCTTCTCGAATTTGACGATATCTATTCCGTAATCGTCCGGTAAAAAGCTCAGAATACCCCGAATCACACGATTGTCTTTATCGCGTTCTTTCCAGTTTTTCACACTTTCAGGGTTCCCACTGACTGCAGCTTTGACAATATTGAAACGCTCCGTAGCTGCAAATGTCTCCAGAAGATGCTCCTCGGCATTGGCTGAACCCTTTACCCCATAATGATCTGTAGCAGAAGGTTCCCGCACTCCAAAATCACTTTCGGTGTAGGAGTGAATGTGCATATCGATGATTTTTCTTTGTGAAAAAGCTTCCTGAAAGGATATTCCTACTAAGAAAATTAATATAAATGTTTTTTTCATGGGTGTGTGATTCATGGATTGATTCTCCCGTATTTCTTTAAAAGTTCAATGACCTCGTCTTCCGGTAACTCATAGACTGTGGTGTTATTTTTTCCTACCATTGTTTCTGCAGCCACCAAGGCATTCAAAATCGACTCTTCTGTAGCCTGTGCCACTGCTTCGAAAAGTGAAGAAATCTTATCATTAGGGATCATGGTCAGTTGCTGCGTATCCAAACGGTTTGCAGCTCCAGAGTTGGCAGTAGAAAAAGCGATGAAAATGTCTCCTGAGCCATTTCCTCCATAGCCGCCCACTCTACTTATCCCTATCGGAACTCGGCGTGCCAATCGCTTTAATTGATGGGGAAGAAGGGGTGCATTTGTAGCGACGATCACAATGATGGAGCCCCGCTCTTCTTGGCGTTTTAGTGGATTCAAAAGAATCTGACGGTCCGAAATCTCCTTTCCAACTGGCACTCCTGCTATGGTCAAGCTCTCTCGCGTACCGTAATTTGCCTGCACCAAAACACCCAGGGTGTAGGTGGTATTATTGAGGACGACTTCACGGGAAGAGGTTCCGATTCCTCCCTTAAATTGATGACAAATCATCCCTGTTCCTCCTCCGACATTTCCTTCATCGACAGGACCTGACTTGGCATTATCCAAGGCAGAAAAAACATGTTCCTTTTTGACGTGAAAGCCGTTGATGTCATTCAAGTCTCCATCGTAGGTTTCAGCAACTACCGGCAAGGCCCAAAATACATCAGGTTCATCGGGTAGCGGGTCAAAATGATTGTTTTCAAACTCCCATTCCACCACGGCATCCCTCACTATCCCCACGCTATGGGTATTGGTAATGGCTATCGGCCCTTCCAAAAAACCCGATTCTTCCACCCAGGTAGTTCCTGTCATTTCTCCATTGCCGTTGAGGCTGTACCAACCTGCGAAAACAGGATCGTATTGCTTTCCTCTTGGAAAAATTGCCGTCACGCCTGTTCTTACAGGACCTTCTCCCACTATCAATTCACCTTCTCCAGAAATCAAGGTCGTGTGCCCCACCTCAACCCCTTTGACATCAGTGATGGCATTGAGTTTCCCAGGTTTTCCATACAGAGGAATTCCGAAATCTCTGGCTCGGGGCTTTTGGGCATAGCTAAAGGAAAAAGCAAATGAGAATAAGAGGACTACAAAAATTCTTTTCATTATTGATTCATTTTTTATTCCATTGCAAAACGATCTCTGTGATAAAAAGCGGAACGGCCCAAGAAAGCCAAATGGCGGTAGGGCCCGTTTCCACAAATGGCCCCAAATCATCATAAAAAGGTTGTCTCGTCAACCATCGAAAAAGGACGAAGGCAAAGGTTACCACGTAGCTTCGGATCATCCATTCTTTGTGGAGGTTGATTCGGCGCAGAAGGATAAATCGAAAGGCCATCCCTGTGGTGCCAAACCATGCAAAAGCCAAACCGATAAGAGATAAGCTCCAAGTCCAATGGAAATCCAGAGCGACCGTGAAGGAAAGTGCGATTGAGCTAATGACTGCAATCAAAATTCCACAGATATAGGCCATACCCATCATGCGGTGGACTTTGAGATACCGATTTCTAAAAGCTTTCCAAAATTGAAAGGGGCCTAAAGTGAGAGCGATGAGCCCCCCTGAAATATGGCCGATTAAAGGCCATTTCATTGCCCAATAGTCTCCAAAAAAGGATTCCTCAAAGCCAAAGTACGGTAAGGCGTCATTGAGAATGAATTTGCCCGCAAATAGTATCAGGAAGCCCCAAACAAAAAGTAGAAGCCAGGCTTTGGGTTTGCTTGGGACAAGTGTGAGTTTAGTTTCCATTGGGATTTCTTAGTTAGTAGTTTGAGGAGAAAGCCTATCCTAAGCTATTGAAGCCTCGTGTAGTTTCTTGGTATCCACGTATTGTTGAAATCCCGTGATTTTTCCATTTTTCACAGTCCAAAAATGTGCAACCTGTGCGTTGTATGCTTTTCCGCTTTTATACTTGGCATCATATCGTAAAGTGGCTAGTACCTTTCCATGAAGCATTTCATGGATTTCGATGTCCTTTAGATTGAAGTATTCATGGTCTTGCAAAATGGGACCAAAAACTCCATTCAGAACTGCATCTGGACCTACATAGGGATTTCCTTTTGCGTATTCATTTCCTTCGGCTTCGTTCCAAACGATTTGAGAATCCATAGTCCCGAGAACTCCCGGTACATCTCCTTTGCTGAAAGCCTGATAGAGACTATCGACAACTGCTTTATTTTCTGCGGATTCCTTGATTAAATTTTCCATGGTTATATAAGATTACTATTAGTGTGATTTATGGGCTTCCAGTTCGATTTCAATCAAAAATTCGGGCATGACCAAGCCTTTGACTTCTATCCACGAACCGGTAGGAAATTGCTTTTGATAGATTGAGCCTCTATATGCTGCGTGCTCTAAAAAGGCAGGCATATCCGTGGTAAATACATTTTCTACCAGTACATCATCGAAGCTGCAGCCATAATGTGCCAAGACTTTTTCAAGGTCAGCATAGCAGTTTTTCATTTGCTGAAGAAAGTCGCCAACAGCCAATGGATTACCTTCATCATCCATACTTACTGCACCTGAAATCTTGATGCTAGCTCCGATTTTCACTGCGTGGGTATAGCCATAGGCTTTTTCGAGTTCGGGTCTAAGAGAGAAAAATTCTGGGGTTTGACTGCTCATCTCATTTTTTTTAGGTTAAAGGATGGAATAATCTCCACTTTCATTTAATCCTTCCCAAAAGGCTTAGGATGAAGGCCTATAAAATGTTTCCCCAATGAGTATTTTCCTTCCCCGGAAAATTCACAATTAAGCAATTGATATTCAATTGCATTTTATTGTATATTAATCGCATGAAGCGATTTTTTATCCTTGTTTTTGCATTGTTTCAGATTCAGCTAGAAGCTCAGGTAGTTTCAAAAGACGGTAAAGTCGAGTATTCAAAGGTTTTTGAGGAGACAGATGATTTTGGTGCGGATTACCTTGAAAAAATAGAGCAATCACTTCCTTCAGTGAAAGAGACCGATTTGAGGCTGCAAATGCTCTGGGATCTGGGCTATTATTACCATACCAGAAATCTACGCAAATCCCTTTCCGTCATCAATCAAGGGCTGGAAGAGGCTCGAATGGCAGAAAGCGAGCTTTGGGAGGGTAGAATGCAGGTGGCTCAAGGGGCTATTTTGCTGAGAATGGAACAACTCGATCAGGCAGAAGAGGTGCTTCAAAGTGCTTTGGAAAAACTTCCCGAATCCGAAACTTGGCTTTTGCTCACCAATCTGGGCTATGTACAGGAGCGAAGGGGAGACTTGGGAAAGGCTTTTGAATTGGCAACCCAAACTCTTCAACTCGGGGAGAAATACGGTGACAGGAAAGCCATGGCCATGGCCTATTCGGATATCAGCAACTTATTTTGGAAGCAAGGCAAACCCGAGCAAGGCTTGGAATATGGACTGAAGTCTCTCGCCCTTTTTGAGGAGCGGGGAATCCAGGATTTAGATTTTGATTTTACCCTGCATGTGACTGGAAATAACCTGATTGCACTCGGGCGAAATGAGGAAGCACTTCCTTATTTCCAGCAATCTATTCGTATGGGCAAGCAATATGGCTTTTACAATAATCTCAGTGACACGTATATCGCCTTGACGGATCTTTATGTGGCATTGGTGGATTTTGAAAATGCAGAGACCTCCGGAAAGGAGGCACTCAAGTATGCCGAACTCCTTCAAAATGAGTTTATGGTCGTGCGCTCCCTGCTTTCTTTGGGCAAAGTGAAAAAAGAGCAGGGGTTCTATCAGGATGCGATTACCTACCTTGGACGAAGTATCCGCACGGCTACCGAGGACTTTGGAGATCGTTATTTTTTGAGTTTGATCTATCGGGAATTGGCGGAAGCCTACGAGGGAGCAGGTGAAATTTCCAATTCCTATCAGGCCTTTAAGCGCTATCATGAGCTCGATCAATCTGTCTTCAATGCAGAGGCGGATCAGCGGATTGCCCAATTGCAAACTGAAATGGATGTAACCCAAAAGGAAGGAATTATTTCCCTTCAAGAGGAGGCGCTGAAGCGACAGAATATCATTCAGATTTTTACACTTCTATTCACCGCATTGATGGTGTTTTTTCTCTTCTTCCTTTATCGGGTTTTTGTGAAGCGAAAAAAGTACAGCCAACTTTTGGAAAAGCAGAATCGAGAAAAAGAATTTTTGCTGAAAGAGATCCATCATCGGGTCAAAAACAATTTGGAGACTATTTCCAGCCTCTTGGCTTTGCAGACAGCTCAAATCGAAAATGAGGAGCTTCAAGACATCATGATCGAAAGCCAAAACCGGGTTCAAAGCATGGGGATGATCCATCAAAATCTCTATCAAGGAGAAAATTTGGCTGCGATTGAGATGAAAAATTATTTCAAAAATTTGGGCTCTTTTATCATTGATTCCTTCGATGCTTCAGCACGAATAAGCTTGGAAGTAGAGATGGAACCCTTGGAGTTGGATGTGGATCGTGCAATTCCGATAGGCTTGATTGTCAATGAGCTGATTACCAATTCGCTGAAGTATGCATTTCCAGATGGAAGAGATGGTGAGATTCTGATCAGTTTGAAAAAAGATCAAGATCATCTGTACCTGAAAGTAGCAGATGATGGCGCTGGAATGAAGAAAAATAATCCCACTTTGGGAACGGGCTTTGGTACTCAGCTCGTGGCACTTTTGACTAAGCAGCTCGACGGAAAAATGACACTGAGCACCCAAAAAGGAACAGAATTATATTTTGAGTTTAAGACCAATAAAGCAGCATGAGTGAGAAGACCAGAATTTTGATCGTGGAGGATGATATGATTATCGCTGCGAATATTTCACTGCAGCTCTCTAAGCTTGGCTATGAAGTCACGGGAATTGAGTCCCGGGGAGAGGATGCCGTCAATCACGCCATCGAAAATCATCCGGATATTATTTTGATGGATATCCAGCTGAATGGGGGAATGAATGGGATAGATGCAGCAAAGAAAATCCAGGAAAAGACTGCAATTCCTTTGATTTACCTGACTGCCAACGCTGACGAAGCTTCTTTTCAAAAGGCCAAAGAAACCAAACCCTATGCCTTTATTTCCAAGCCTTTTAACAAGTTGAATCTAGAGCGGACCATTGAATTGGTAGCGGAAAAAATTAAAGAGGAAAAAATTGAAACGGAAGATTCAGATTCGTTGATCGAGAGCCTGGATGACCGGATTTTCATTCGAAACAATGGGAAACTGATCAAGTTGATGCTGGACGAAATTCTCTATATCGAAGCTGATCGAAACTACTGTAATATTTTTACCAACAGTCAGAATTATCTCATTGTCAGCCCATTGAATGCATTTTGTCAAAAGATTGAAAGTAGGGATTTTCTGCGGGTGCATCGCTCCTATGTGGTCAATCTTAAGAAGTTAGATGCGGTAGCTGATTCACATTTGGAGATTATGCGAAAGGTCATCCCTATTAGTAAAATGTATAAGGAGGATTTGATGCGGAGTATCAGGAAGGTATAATTTAGCCTTTGGCCAAAATCCCACCGTCAATGGTGTAAACAGACCCCGTAATCCAAGAGGCATCATCCGAAGCTATGAACAATGCTAATTTGGCAATGTCTTCAGGTTCCCCTAAACGCTGGACCAAAGTATTTCTGCCCGCATTTTCCACCGCTTTTGCCGGATCGGGAAAGGCAACAGCTGATGCATGAATAAAGGGTGTGTCGACAGGTCCTGGGCAAATGCAATTGATTCGGACATGGGGAGCGTAATCAACCGCTGCCTGTTTGGCTAAAGCTACCAATCCTGCTTTGGATGCACAGTAAGCTGGATGATTGGGAAAGGATTTGAAAGCGGCAATGGATGAGTTGATTACCACCGAGGCATTGGGGCTTTTTTGAAGGTGTGGAAGGGATGCTTTTAGCAGGTGAAAAACGGAGGTCAAATTGACATTAAAGGTTTGAGTCCATGTTACCAAAGGTAAATCCGTAATTGATCCAAGACCCAGCATCCCCGCATTTGTGAGTAAGCCATCCATTTGCCCGAATTTTTCCAAAGCCAATTCAACGAGTCTTTGATTATAGCCCGGATCACTGACATCGCCCGCCAAGAAATAAGCTTCGGTTTGCAAAAGACTTAATAATTCCTCTGCAGCCTTCTCATTACGCCCGCTAAGAATAAGTTTTGCTCCTTCCTTAGAAAACTCTAAGGCCATAGCACGCCCCATGCCACTCGTAGCGCCAGTTATGATAAATGTCCTATTTTGAAGTTTCATATGGGGTTTAGCTATCCAACTTTTCCATCTCCATTGATATCTTTTCCACTTTCCTCCTCCAGTACTTTCAGCGTTTTGATCAGTAGTTCTTGCGTCTTGCGCAATTCACTTTCCAGGTAGGCCACTCTAGCTTCCAAAGTGGAGGCTCTTGAGCTGTGACTGGAGATTTGACTTTGTTGGATAAGGTTCCAGAATAGTCCCATGGTTTATTTTATTTTTAGTTCCGAAGAGTTTGATTTAAAATTTTTCGGGTAGTAGCACGCTTATTTGATCAAAATTTTTAGGGAAGTCCTTAATGTTTCTTGTAATAAAATAAGCGCATTGGTTCGAAATAGCAGTTTGATAAAGAATTGCATCCTCCAAATCCTTAAAGTCCGATTGAATAGCTCGCTCGATATCCTCTGAATTTGTTTGGGTTAAATGGACCAATAGATTGATTTTAGCTATCGTTTCTCTAATCACTTTGGGAGAGATATTTGATTTTTGAAGGACGTAGATAATAGTCTGAATACAAGAAAAGGAGGTGAATAGTTTGACTTGTCGGTTGGCACTGGATTCTAAAAATTTTTGAACTCTACTTCCGAAATCGCCTCGATCTAAAATTAAATCAAGAAAAATATTAGTATCGATGAAAGCTCTATTTTTCATACTTTTCTCCTGCCGATTCTCGGATTACTTTTTTCCAATCTGTGTTCTCAGGAGCCCTCCCAGCAATTCCTCGTAGCTCCCCAATTAAAGCAAGTTGCTTTTCTTTGTCTTTTTCGATTTCCTTATTCAGGAGTTCTTCAATCAAAAATGAAAGACTTTGCTGCTTGTTTTGAGCTATTTTTCGGCTTTTTTCTATTGTTTCCTTATCGATACTAAGTGTAAGTTTTGTTTTCATGATACGTATAAAAATTTTCTTACGTATAAATATAAATAAACTTTTTGATACAAATGACTCGTGATATTTCTGGCTCAATGAAGAGGTCTCATGGCTGGTCGTTTTGGGGAAAATCCAATTTCATTTCCCTTTTTTTTTAATTGGTACTTACGGGTAGTAAAATTCTAAAGGTAGAGCCTTCCCCTTCTTTACTTTCTAATAAAAGCTGTCCACCATGTGCTTGAATAATTTCATAGGCTAGAGATAAACCCAAACCTGTCCCGGAGCCGGTAGGCTTTGTGGTGAAAAAAGGTTGGAAGATTTTCTCCTTAATGGACTCGGGTATTCCAATGCCATTGTCAATAACAGAAATAACGGCCTGAGGTCCTGAAACTGAATCCTTTGCCAAGGATGTGGTGATTTTGACAAGTGGTTTAAACTCCGCATTGCTTTCTTTGGTTGATCTGTCCAAAACGGCGTAAAACCCATTATTCAAGAGGTTAAAAATCACTTTTCCTATTTCCTGTGGGATTACATTGACCTTGGGCAGATTCATATCAGTGGAGATGTCCATCTCAATCTCCACGTCTTTGGAGATTATGTTTTTATACTTTGCCAAAAAGCTATGATATGATATCCTCAAAGATCCATTTGCTAATGCATTTAAATCTGTGGGTTCATTTTTACCCTGACCTTGCTTGCTGTGTTCAAGCATATTTTTTACGATGGCATCAGCTTGCAGACCATGTTTTCTGATTCTCTCAAAATTGGATTTTACATCAGAAAGTAATTCTTGGATAATTTTCTCATCCCGGTTTTCTAGGCTTTTTCCGTACTCAGCAAGAATCTCATCAATCAACTCATCGCTGACTTCCGTAAAATTGTTTACAAAATTTAGTGGGTTTTGTATCTCATGCGCAATTCCTGAAGCTAGTTCCCCCATGGAGGCCATTTTTTCAGAATTGACGAGTTGTCTCTGAGTCTTTCTTAGATCTTTTAAAGTCTGCTCTAAGTCCTCCTTTTGTAGCTGTAGTTCGGCAGTTCGCTGATGTACTTTCCTTTCCAAATTATCATACAGCTGGGCATTGGATATAGAGATGGCGATTTGAGTGGAGAGGGTCTGAAGTAATTCTTTATGAGAAACTGTAAAAGCTCCAATCGAAAGAGAGTTTTCTAAATATAAAATCGCCAAAAGCATCCCTTGATGAATGACTGGAAGGCACAAAATGGATTTTACCTTGGCTGATTCTAAGTAGGGTGTTACCCCAAATTCAGGATGGTTTTGTGCATCTTCGAGCAACAAAGATTTATGGCTATTCAGCACATAATTGATTATCTCCTCTGGCAATTTTATGGCCTTTGAGGGATACGGAACGCCTTGTAATAGTTTGTATGACCTTGGGTTGACGATGCCTTCAGCTTCAATTTTCCAGGAATCATCCGAATGCATAATGAAATAACCTCTTTCGGCACCTGCATTTTCAAGCACCACTTCCATCATTTTGCTAAGTACACCTTTCAGAGTCACCTCTTGGGAGATAGCTGAAGAAGCCTTGATAAGTGTCTGGGAATCGAACATTTCAAGGGATTGAATAGTCCGTGTTGTTTCACTTATCGTCAAACTCTTTTGTTTTTGGCCTTTTTGAAAGAGTGTAGGGTAGATTTCCTGCAATTGGTTCACCTTATTGATTGCTCCATATTCGAGATAAGTCAAATAGGCGTCCTTCAGGTAAACTTCGCCAATTCTGCTTTTCCCATGATTTAGCATCATGATTCCGGCTTTCTCAAGGGCTATCGCCTTTAGAGGCAGCATTTCCTGCTTTGTGGCTTGGTCAATAGCTGCATCATAAAGTTCCAAAGCTTCTAATACATGACCTTCTTTATCCTTTTTGATTGCTTTGATGAGATCAATTCGAAACTGAAAGTTTTCAGGAATTGAAGAGTTCCATTTTTCTAAAATAGTGATCGATTCTTCAATGGAGTTTTGTAGATCTTCCTCAGGATTGGAGAGGTCAATCAACTCTAAAGCAATAAGTGGAAGGTAGATGTAATAATCTGCCAAAACCACCGAGCCAGGGACGGCAGAAAGGTAATTTTTGGCATTTGCCAAATGTTCGTATGCTCCTTTGGCATCTCCCAATAGATAGGATGAAAATCCTTTGTAAAGGGAGAAATAGAACCTTCCAAAATAGTTTTGCTCTTTTTCTAAAAGTGCGTAAATATTCTCTTCAGATTCAAATTCTTTGAGTGAAGAAGGGCCTCCCAAGTCGTGTATCAATTGATAAAAAACAAGAATGGTACTTTTTACAAACTGATTTTTGGTTTTTTCTGCAATCTGTAATCCCTCATACATCCGCTCATCCAAGACAGACAAAGAGCTCCCTGAAGTAGTAGTCACCTGCCCAAGACCCGAAATATTATATCCTGCAAATTGAAGCTCACCCGATTGAAGTCCCGAGGATATACCTTCTTTTAGATAGCTATAACCATTCTTTGCGGGTCTTGCATAAATATTCAAAAAAGCCCCAAGTACAAAACAGGTATTGCTTCGCTGTCTGAGGCTTTTCAGATCGATGGAAAGCTGATAAGATAAATCTCCAAAATCAAATCCCTGTTGATAGTCATTGAAAGCCAACCCACAAAGAATACCATAAGAGCTAAAGGCAGTACAGCTTTCGGCTACGTTTCCACTTTCTATGGAATTGGCCGTACTAGCCAAGACTAAGTAGGTCCATAAATTGCTTTGCCCACCCAGAAAGGCAGGAGCAAGCATGTTGACGATCAGTTTTATTTTTATACTGGAAATTTCATCTGAAGAGAGTGTCCGGTTTTTGAGAAGGTCAAGCGGTTTTTTACCTTCCATCAAGGAAATAATTGTTCCAAAACCCTGTCCGATTGCAGGTTCAAGTTCGGCGTCTTGGGGGATAGTTAATCCGATTAATTCCAGACCTTTTCTTCCAAAATCCAATGCTTCTTGGAATTGGATCTTCATGGTGTAGAAAATGATCAGCTGATTATAAATCAAAGCTTTCTCAAAATTGGAATTAGCGTAGCCCAAAACTTCATTTGCCAGATTAAGGGCTTTATTTTGATCTCCTGCGATAAACTCTACATCAATTTGAGCAAAGGAAATATTCCATATTAAATCATATTCATTGACCCAGGGATTTTTGTCCCGGAGTAAGGCACTTGCCAGGTTCAAAAGCTTCAAAGATTCATCAAAGGCCACCGCGTCCCGAGCTTTGATTCCTGCCTCATAGTTAAACTTTGCAAGCTCTATTTCTCTTTCAGGATCGGTGATTAAAGATTTGGCACGGTTCAATTGATTTGTGATACGAAAGACCCAATCTTCCTTTCCTCTGTCCAAGTGTTCTTTAAAGAACTCTCCGATCTCTAAGTGTACTTGTTCCTTATTTTTAAGAAATAAGTAGGCTGCTTGTTGAATTCGATCATGTACAAAAAAATAGTTGGTCCCGTCAAAGAATAGAAAAGAGTCATTCAATGCAGGCGAAAGTTCTTCTCTTAAGGTTGATTCTTTAAGACCATTTAAACCTGCTAATTCTGAAGCAGAAAAATGATTACCGATAGCTGCACCGGTACCTAGGTAGTGCCTCACATTTTCCGGCAGTTTTTCCATTTGCTTCATCAGGAAATCCACCACATTTTCAGTTGCACTTTCTATGGCAATTTCAGCTTCATTCCATTCCCATCTCCCCTTTTTGGGATCAGAATAAATCAATCCCTTTTCATGCAAACTTTCAATAAAGCGATGTACATAAAATGGGTTTCCACTGGTCTTTTCATGGATTTGTTTCGCAAACTCTAGGACTTCAGCATTTTTCCTCATGAGGCAGTAAGCCAAAATATTGTTGATCTCATCAATCGGCAAGAGCCCCAGTTCCATCTGGTTAATAGTAATTCCAGATTTTTTCAAATCTTCAAGCATCCGACTTAAAGGATGATCATTGCTTACCTCGGTATCTCTAAAAGCCCCTACAATAAAGAAGGCTTGATTTTGATTATTCTTGAGAAGCTGCGAAAGTAGATTCAGACTGGCAAGGTCTATCCATTGTAAATCATCTAAAAACAAGGTGATGGGATAGGGCTGGGAGGTAAAAACCTTGATAAACTCCGCAAATACATATTCAAATCGATTTTGAGATTCTAATGGACTGAGGGATTCAATTTCGACTTGAGGCCCAATTATTTTCTCTAAGGTTGGGAATACATCGGTCAGAAGTTTTCCATTCTGCCCCAAGGCATTGATTAGGCGGTCTTTCCAAAAAGACAATGCCTTTTTATGCTCGCTCAATAATTGAGAAAGGAGGCTTTCAAAGGCCTGAATCAACCCACTGTATGGAATGGGCTGATTTAAGAGCTCAAATTTACCATGAAGGAAAAAGCCATTTTGCTCCAGTACAGGTTTTTTCAGTTCCTGAATTAAAGCTGATTTCCCGATTCCCGGACTCCCGTTTACCAATAGTAACTGAGTTTTCTTCTTGTTTAAAGAATTTTCCCAATAGTCCATTAATTCTTTCAGTTCCTTCTCTCTACCAAATAGCTGCCTAGGCATCCTGAAAATGGTGGAGAAGTCGTATTCAGCTAGTTTGAATTCGGGTATTTCGCCTAATTCATCATAAAGCTCTGCACATTTCAGTAAATCTTTTTCAAGCCCTTTTGCTGACTGATATCGATCATCGGCAGATTTCGATAAGAGCTTAAATATGATTTTCTCCAATACCGAAGGAATATTGGATAGATAGTTCTTGAATGGGGGAGGAGGAGATGCAATATGTTTATGGATAATCTGATAAGAATCCTCACCGTCAAATGGGAAAAACCCAGAAAGTAAGCGGTAGAATAATACCCCTAAAGAATAGAAATCAGTTCGATAATCTGTTAATCTATTAATTCGACCAGTTTGCTCCGGAGATAGGTAATGAATTTTACCACCGGCAATTTTTTCTGAACTTATTTTTAAGAATGTAGCTGATACTCCAAAATCGATGAGTCGAATACTGGAGAAATCCTTTGCTACCAGAATATTATCAGAGCTTATGTCTCGATGAACGATTTTTTGCCGATGCATTTCCCCAACAGCATGGGTGATTTTTGGAGCGATTTTTAAGAATTCTTCTATTGATAAGCGGCTATTATTTGTTAAAAAATTATCCAGTGAAGATCCTTCAAAAAACTCCTGAACGATAGCAAAGCCATTTCCGATTCGAATGAGCTCCAGATATTTGGCCAAACCATCACCAGAAATATTCTCACCGATCGTAAATTCATCTTTTACTCGCTCTATTTTATGAGGAGATGGAAAGTCATCCGAATGAACCTTTATGATGACTTTAACTCCTGTTTTGTGATGCACGGCTTCATAAACAGAAGTTTCAATGTCCTCATAAAGCTTATTTTTTAATAAGTATTCACCTATGTTCATCTCCTATTTATCGATACAAGTAGTTGTTATACAATGTTTTAGGTTCAAAAGAAACTAATTTGGAAATTAATATTTTTCCTAGACTTCCTCACTTTAATTGAAATGCGGGTAAATTTCTTTCTCGAAGAAATCTTGGATTTTATGTTTGTCCAACCAGATTTTATCAATCATATATTGGTAATCTTCTTTCACCGGAACGGTGTAGGGATCTTCATCATTTGATTCTACCGAATCTGTCCAAACCGAGTGCAAGGTGAATGCAAAATTCAGGTCTGGGTGTGAGAGTACCGCTTTCGGCCCCTGTTTAAGATTTGCAGCATCGAAAATCCATACTTCTCTGAAGAAGTTTTTTACACCATCTAATTCGTCCTCATTGATCATCAGGACAGTAATGTATCCGTCAATCCCCGGCCTCGGATTTACACTTCCTTTTCTATGGGAAAACTGAAGGGATCTAATTTCATATCCCTTAGGAAATTGAAAATAGTCTTCCAATTCAAAGCTTTGGGCATTCAGCCGCACTACTTGATGTGGGATTCCCTCTTCAGAAAGTTGCTTGACCTTTTCTGCGGGTATTTTTCTATTCGGATAGTCCTTGTAAAGCTCGTAGATGAATTCTGTTAATCTTCTAGGTTCCAGTCCGTAGCATTGGAAGAATATATCCGTGATTTCATTACTTGGAATACTCCCGGAAATTATATCTCTAAACGTATAGATACCTACGCCCCAAGTGTGGGCACCCAAGTCTTCAGGGTGGTCTAGATTTCCGGTTGCATCTAAGATGCTTTCGGATAAAAGATTCCCTTTTTCACCATCAATTTCATACTTGCTGATCCTTCCTATATCCATGACTCCCGCAGAGATGATCCCGGCTGTGCCTGGTTCTATATCAGATCCATCCACTAATTTGTCGAAAGGTCTTACCCATTCTGCCAGACATGCGGCACTATTGCTTGCTCCGTACAGGGTTAGTTTCCCATTCGGATTCTTATAATTTAGATAGCAATGTATGAATTCGGGTTCAAGCTTAATTTGCTTGGCTACTACAGTTTTTGAAGCGGGATTTAAGTCCTTTCTAGCTACGATATACAGATAAGTATAAGGCTCTTGAGGTACAGAGGTGACTTTTCGGATGTAGTTGTCAATTTCCGGATTATGAGGAAATGGATTGTTGAACATCACATCCAATGAAAGTTTGAAAGCGGCATCAATAAATACAAAGTAGTCCTCAGAAAGGGTTGTTTGATGGCAGCATTGTGTGATTTTTAAATTTTCTCCTTTTTCATCGACCATCCTCCAAGACTTTAAAGATGGGGATCCATCAAAGCAATGAAGATATACTTCATCCTTGACAGAAAATTCATTTTCAGGGACTCCGAAAAAGGAAAGAATATCTCCCAATACTTTGGTAAATGTGTGTTTTAATTTTCGGAAAAACCTTTGAAACTTACTTTCATGAGTCGGTCGGTTTTGGTGGACATTCTGAAAATATTCATTCAGCTTTTCACGAGCTTCATTTTTGTCAGTAATCGTCTTCCAGCTTTTGACTTTTTCCTCTAATTCTTTTTCTATTTTATCATGATGCAAGTGGAGGGTTGGCCACAAATTGGATTCTTTGAGTTGTAATGATGTGGACTTAGTGTAGTTCACAGAAAAAAGTTCCTTGGTCACAGGGTCAAAGGCAGGATGCGCAGTAGTCTGCAAAACTGGAAATGGCCATGGAACAATCCCGGGGACGCCATTTATATATTCCTTCAGATAACCAATAGGGGTTTTGATCTTCAGTGTTTTGGGATCAAATTCATAAGGCCTCCCCACATCAGTTGTCGCGACTAATCTGTCTTTTTTATCATTTCCGTATCGGATCGGAGTAATCGCTGTGGACAACAAATCACTGCAGCCGAGCCAAAATGATAGTCGGGTAATTCCAAGATTCTTAAAACCACTGACGCTTTGTTTCCATTTTGGATAGTGAGGATGGCTTCCTTCTTTTGTCGCTTCATCGGCATAATATGCGGGTGGTTTTAGAAGCCTCGCTTTTAGGAATACTTTTCCTGCTTGGTCAAAATCATATCTCATTACAAATCCTCCGCCAAGCAGAATTGGAGAGCCATATTCTTTATTTCTGCTACCATCTGGATTTTTTTCAGGGTAGGGATAGGGGGAGTTTACCGAGCCACTAGAAGAGTTGATAAAAACGTGACCTGTGATGTCGTCAGGTAGCTCGCCATAGATGACTTTCAGTTCTAAATCCAACGGATCACGAGTGGATGAAATTAGCGGTCGCACAGGAAGATTGAGGGCCGCTCTTCCTTGTTGAAGGATTTTATGTTGGAACATGAGAAAAATTAAAAATTGTTGGTGTTTTTCAAGATAAATAAAACTTTTCTTATTTCAGATATTATTTATTTACTTTTATAAAGACTAAAATATCAGTGATTTTGCTTTTCAAACACAGCTGATTAACTAAAGAATAGTATAATTCAGGTTCCTCTATAGAGTTCAAAAAAATCCTTTATCGGAATAATAAAAAGTATGTAGAATTCTCCTAATTCGCACTTGAAAAAAGGTTTTTATAATTGGGGTTATTTCAAACAAAAAGGGAGGATCGATTTTGCTAAAAATAGGCCTTCAAAAAGATGAAATTTTCAGAGCCTTCTTTTTTTGCTTTCAAAAGTTGATGTCCCATTTCAAAAGTTCACTAGGTCGGTATTTGTATCCTGAATGTCGTGCCCTTTCCACTCTCGGACTCTACTTTTACCTCCCCGCCATGCGCCTTCACGATATCATAAGATAATGATAAGCCAAGGCCGGTTCCTGATCCTGAGGGCTTGGTTGTGAAAAAGGGCTGAAAGATTTTGTCTTTGATGGACTCGGGAATTCCCGGGCCATTGTCTGAAACTGAGATTTCTATTCCATTTTTTGTTTTAACCGTACTTAGAGTCAATTGTGGTTTGTATCCTTCCAAGTTACCTTTTGCTTTTTCACTCACCGCATAGAAGGCATTATTTGCCAGGTTGAGTAAAACTCGACCTATTTCAGAAGGCAGAATTTTGACTTTTGGAAGATTCGGAGCAAGATTCAATTTTAGATCTGCATTGAAAGACTTGTCCTTGGCTCGAAGCCCATGATAAGAGAGCTTGACATATTCATCAGCCAAAACATTGATATCTGTAAGTACTTTTTCACCGGTACTTATTCTGCTATGCTCCAGCATATTTTTCACAATGGAGCCTGCGCGATGACCATGTTTGTTGATTTTTTGAAGGTTTTGCTTAAGGTCAGCTATGATTTCAAAAATCAGTTCATTATCACGTTCTGCTTCGGGTTTTTTCTGTTCTTCTTCGATTTCTTCAATTAGCTCATTACTGATTTCGGAAAAATTATTGACAAAGTTCAAGGGGTTTTGAATTTCATGGGCGATTCCAGCTGTGAGTTCTCCGAGCGAGGCCATTTTTTCAGCTTGGATTAACTGGGCTTGTGTATTGATTAGTGCCTCATTTTTATTCTGAATATTTGCCAAGGCTTTCGATTTGCCAGTTTCATAAACTAATAGAATGATAAAGATCGTAAGATTAGTCCCTAGGATGGAGGAGAAATAAAAGAGATTGCTTTTTGCAGGGTCGAATGTGGGGACTGGCGTTCCGAATTGACTCTCAAACCAGAATAATCCCAAACTGAGGAATGCTGATAGAATCATCCAAAATGTCGCAGCACGTTTCCCCTGGATCAACATTGCCACTGCCGGAAGTAAGAAGAATGCCGCAGCTGCAGGAGATGATAAACCTCCCTGAAGCCATGCCTGTATTGGGAAGCTGATGGCAAATTGTGATAAGACTAATGTGGTAGCGATGGATTTTTTTAACCCATATCGATAAGCTAAAAGAATAAGCAGGTTAATCACCCCATTGATTAGAAGCAGGTAGCCGTTTAGCTCCGCTTTGATCTCAATAGCCAAATTGATTCCCAGAAAATTAGAAACTGCCGAGATAAGTAAGACTGCGACAAATATTCGTTCTGATCGTAATTCATCTCCGCTCTGTAGCTTTTGGGGAGGGATGAAAAACTCTGTGATTTTTTTAAACATAATTATGCTTTACTAAGTGCTCCAAATAGCTTACCGTGTCTTTTCCAAAGAATGTAGATGAAGGTATTGTCTAGGATGAAGCATGATATTCCTAGGAACTGTACGAAGTGATTTTCAGGGTAGAAGAAGAACATGGAAACAGAAATTAATCCTGTGCCCAACATGCGAGCCCAAGCCAAAACCATTGAGAATTGTCCGGTATCTTTGGTTTGCATCAGCAAAAACACACATTGTAATGAGAGAATTACATTGATGATATATCCCGAGTTTGCCCCGATGAGTGTGTCAAAGCCTTCATTTCTAAAGAGGTAGGAGAATACGATCCAGAAGCCAAAATTGATCACACAGAATAATGCAAAATGCTTTTTGGTTTCAGGATTCATTGGCTGTTTGGTACCATATCGAAGGACCGAGTAGAAAATAAAACAGTCTAATAAAAATGCAGCCTGATAGCTCAGGGCGAATAAAAGACCGGTATTAGGATGATAAATCCAGCTCCATACGAATTCCCAACCGATATTCGCACCTGCAACGTAGGCTGGCATTTCCACAAATTTCTTTTTGCGGATTTCCATCACCAAAATCACGTATGCGACGACCCAAAAAAGGCAACCGACACCATTGAAAATAAGTCCGGCAAGTGAATAATCTTCAAAATTGATTAAAGGCTGATTCATAGCATTTAAGATTTTGTGCCCCAATCTTGAGTGAGGGATTTGGGAATATAGAAATTGATGATTGAGCGGGTGGTCATTCGTTTAAGCATCAGCATAAGGCCAAGCTTTGTAAATCCCTGAAGGAAAAAAGAAAAGATCAGGCTTTTATCCAGAAACTCCCCTAACGCTGTGATTCTTTTGAGTTTCTTTTCCATTCTATTAATCTGTGATTGATCAATGGGCTCCACGCCAAGCAAATCCGAAATGTCTTTGCCCATCATTAATCGCATCATGGCAATATTGGATTGACTTCCCAGAATGGGTTTTGATTTCGTGTCTTGGAATTCCCGAAGAGCTTTGACCAATTCCTTGGCATGATCACTTGGGGCAATTTCTTTATCAAGAATACTATGGCCAAGCTTTAATGCGTCCTTGGCATTTTTTGGAATCATATCCTCATCTAGCCCAGCGATGTGGCCGATCACCCTCCAGCAATGGATGTAAGCTTCCATTTCTACTGGCTCAAATTCTACCCCAATCGTCTCAAGCCCTTCCAAAATCAAAGCGGAAAATGACATCAAAGTCCCCGCTAAATCCTCCTGATTGATAGGCTCACCGTAGGTGTCTGCATCCCAGTTATGTTGCTTCAGAAAGTATCGAATGGTGGCATGGATCAGACGGACTTTTTGTGTAGCCCTTAGTCCCTTACCTTTCTTATCCAGTCCATCGGGAGACATGGCAAAAACAACGAAGAGGGCCGTTTCTGCAATTCTTCTTGAGTAGGCGTCCAAGGAACCCTTCTTTTCATTGAGTCGGGCAGTCTTGTGAAGGACTTCCGCACCACGGGCACAGGCATAGCATTCGGGCAGTGATTTGTAGCAAAGTAAAAGCCCTATCCAAATCCCATGTCTAAGGTAGATTTGTTGGCCTAATGCAATCAGATCAGGGTCGGCCCAATCCGGAAGTTTGGCACTTTCTTCAAAATAATCATGAAGCTCTTTAGGTGCTGTGGGGGGTAGTTGTTCGCTGTCTTTGACGATAGATTGAAAAAGATGATTGATCTCAGCCGATTCCTGTTTTGCCATGATAATAGCTACTGTCTGATCAGCTAAGGGGTCCATGTGAGCGCGCTTGGAATCCAACTTTTCAGGGGACCAATCCGAAAGTTCTTGAGGATCCATTTCTTTGAATTTCTGAAGTGCTCTTCTTTTAATTCTTTTGTTTTTGATGACAAAGGCGATCGATAGGACCACAAAAATGAGTAATAAGACCAAAAGTAATTTTGAGAGCATATGGGTGATAGTTAGTGTATATGGTCGAGTTTAGATAGGCGGATTTTGAAATGCTGGATTTCAGTATTCAACTTAATTTTTAGAGTTTTAATGCAATAAATGCTTTCTAAAGTACAAATTGAAAAATAAAAAAAGCGCTTTTTTTATTTTTTATTTGACCTCTTATAATTCTTCAAACTTGACTTGTAAAGCATCGCCTTCAGGGCAAAGTATGCAGTAGCTCACTCGGGCAATTATTGAGGTAGTGATATCACAAACTTACTTCCATCCTGATTGCTTTCGACATCTAAGCTTCCCCCATGTGCCTTGATAATATCATTGGTAATACTGAGCCCTAAACCAGTACCCTCTGTTCCTTTTTTGGTGGTAAAGAAAGGCTGGAGGATCTTGTCTTTTATCTCATCAGGGATTCCGGGGCCATTGTCTTCTACTTCAATAAAGACTTGATTTTTTTCAGATTTGGTCCGCACAGTGAGTTTGGGTTGGTAGGAGTCAGGAACTTCTACCGTCTTCTGCCGCATGGCATCAAAGGCATTGTTGCAGAGATTCACAATGACCCGAGAGAAGTCTTCCGAAATCAGATTGACTTTACCTATTTCTTCCTCAAGCTGAAGATCGATATCGACATTGATGGGGTTTTTACCTGCCCGCATACCATGAAAACTTAAATTGACATATTCCTTCAGCAAAGCATTGAGGTCAGTGGGTTCCATTTTTCCGTCTCCACCTCGGGAGTGTTGCAGCATGGAGGTTACGATTCCATTTGCCCGCTTTCCATGTTCCTGTACCTTGGAAAGATTTCCTTTCACATCTTCCAGAATGGCGATGATCTCTTCCTTCTCCTCCGAATCCACTAACTTTTCCAACTCTTCAAAAGCTTCATCAATCAGTTCGTTGCTGACTTCAGAGAAATTGTTCACAAAATTGAGAGGGTTCTTGATCTCATGGGCGATACCTGCGGTAAGCTGACCCAGAGAGGCGAGTTTTTCTTGTTGGACGAGTTGGGTTTGGGTGGCTTTGAGTTCAGACATTGCCGACTCGATCTCTGCCTTGGCTTTCTCTAGTTTGACAAAGTCTTCATATCTGGAATAGGCAATCGCAAAGGCTTCGGATAGTGATCTGATCAAGTCAATTTCATCTTCAGAAAGTGGTTCTGTAGAACCCACATACAGCATCCCTTGGGTAAATGGTACAAAGTGAAGATTTAGGGATTCTGGAGGAGCGGCCGCGCCCTGATAGGTTTTTTCATCTTGGATCAGATCCTTTTCCATGATTTGTTGAATCCAGTTGAGAAAGTCTTCCTTATCCCAATGCTGTCGGTAAACTTCTCCTTTTCGCCAGGCTTCGACGGTCTTGAAAGTGAGCTCGCTCGCATCAAAGGGAAGGTGCAAGACTCCCAAAGATTTCCCCTCAGGCGAAGAGAGGTATGCCTCTACGATTTTTGCTTTTTCATTGATGATGAATACTCCGCAGCGGATAAATGGAATGTCTAAAGTGGTGAGCTCTTTGAATAAAAGTGGCGTGATTTTATCCAGATCTGCAGCTGTCCTCATAGAGGAAATATCCGCACGAACTCGATCTAATGAGGCTTGTCTCCGAGCTTCTTTGGCGCTAGCCTGGGCCCTCTGCAAATCCAAGAAACGGGTAAAAGCGAATGAAAAAACCGCAGTGGCTCTTCGCATCAAATCCCAACTTTCAGCTGAAATGGGTCCTGAAGATGCCGCGCCTAAGAATCCATCTGAAAACTTATAAAGGTGATAGGTTCGTTCGGGGATAGTTTCTCCATAGAATTTACTTTTTCCAAGTAGCTCAGATTTGCTTTCACAGTACTGAATCCATTCTACTCGCTGTTCGCCTTGCATCAGAATGGAGGTTTTTTTCTCTTTAGACCGATAGAACTTTAGCATTTGTTGGCCTACCCAAGTATCCTGCAGATCAAGGACCATTTGATCGGAAACGCTTCGTGCGGGGTTATGACTATTTTTTATCGTGAACCAGCATTGGGTCAGATTACTGGTTTTATCATGGATGTAAATGGAGCTGGTTTCTAATTCTTCTACCCCGAGAATACCCATTTCTTCGCGGAGCAACTGTGCTACTTCGGTCAATTCCTCCGGATCTTGCATGGCTAAGGAGCGGGAGCGGACTTTTTCCAATGCAGCTTCAATTTGAGCTTCCCGAGTCTGATTTTCTGCTATTTTAAGATCCAGGAATCGGGTATAGGTCAGGTCAAAAACCTGGGCAAAGCGCTTAAAGATATCTTCCTCCCCGCAAGGAACCTGCGTGATGATAACTAGGTAGCCTGTCTTGAAATATGCGGCATGCAATCGCTGCCAGGTAGGACGGGGAATACCGGACCCCTCCATTTCCTCAAAAATTTGAGCAGCGATCGGGATTTGTAACAACCAATCGTAATGCTCCTGGAGTTGTGGTCCTTCTAATGTGACGGTTCGATAGCTTTCTCCTTTTTTCCAACCTTCATAGAGGCTCTCGTGTGCATAGTCTCCGATGTTTGGAAGGAAAAAGGGGTCGATCAATCCATTATCCGCGCTCAGCCACCACTCGTCTTCTTGACGATCTTTTTCACAAAGGACAAAGCCACAGGTCCATAAATTATCCACCAGCGTATTCAGCTCATTAAATAAAAGAGTCGCTACATCTCCAAGTTCCTCGGCCTTTTGCATGCCCATGGTTCTTGATCGGACCTTTTCAAGAGCCACTTCAATTTTTGCTTCTCGGGCCTGTGCTTCGGCTTTTTTGATATCTAGGTAGCGGGTATAGGTCTGCTTAAATTCTTTTGCAAAGCGCTCAAAAATTGAGAGATCCTCCTCTGTAAAGGGTTCTAAATCCCAACGAACAATTGAAACGGTTACGTTTTCCAAAAACGCATCGACAATGGTCGAACCTGGATTGGCATAGACCAAGTCCTTGACCTTTTCCGGAACTCCAGGTGCATATTTCCAATAGTGATCTAGAAACTCGTCTTTCTCTTCTTTTGTAAAAAATTTTGTTTGGATGGACTTACCCGTCTTTTCATAATCCTCAACAGATTCAGCCGTTTTGGTGAAGTAGGAAATGTCCAAGTAGGGAATATTGACTTTGTGAGTGAAGTTGTTGGTACCTGGAATATAGCTCCACAATTCCCAATCTCTATTTTTTGTGATCGGACCTTCAATAAAAGTCACATCTGTAAACCTCACATTTACCTCACTAAGTTGTTGGCCGAACACTTCAATGATACCAAGTAAGTCTGAATGGGAATTCATGGCCATAGTTTTGGCCCTGACTCTTTCCAATGCCAGTTGGATTTGAGCTTCTCGGGCTTGTACTTCAGCTTTCTGTAGATCGAGGAATCGTGTGTAGGTTTGGTTAAATACTTTTGAAAACCGGCTTAAAATTTCCTGCTGTGATTCATTGATTGGCGTCTCTGTTGAAACATGTAAGCCGCCATAGTTATAAAATGAAATGGCGATATAGGTTTTTTTAACCTGTAGAAAAATATTTTTTAAATCAGTAGGGAATTTTTGGAAGTCGGTCTGATTGAAAAGATACTCATCTACTCTTTTTTTATCTTCTCCCTCTAATACATAGGTCCAATTTGGAATGCGAAGCTTCCATGCATGGAATACTTTATTGAAATAGGGAAGGTTGGTGAAAGGCACCTGGTAGGATTCGGGCAATTGGGTGTCGTTTATAGGAGCAAGCCACATCGTTGCCTCATTCGATTCTTTATTAATGATCCAGAAAATGCAGTTATCAAGGGCAAATTCAAGGTGTGACAGTTCCCGTTGCAACAAACCAATTGCATCTGCCAATTCTTCGGTTTTGTGCATAGCCATCGATCGGGATCGAACACGCTCTAAAGCTGCTTCAATCTGAGCTTCTCTAGCTTGGGCTTCGGCTTTTTGAAGGTCGAGGAAGCGGGTGTAGGTTTGCTCGAATACCTTTGAAAACCTCTGAAAAATATCATGGGCCTCCGGTACCGGTTGGTAGGTAATGAAAAGAAGGAAGCCATGCTTGAAAAATGCAATATGGTCATATTGTGACTCGGGTAAAGAACCTCCTGATGCCACTACTTCCAGTAAGGCATCACCCATCACCGGAATGGTCATGATGTACTCATAATGATCCTTGCAGGCTTCTCCCAAAAATTCCTCTACATGAAAAGTTTCTCCTGCTTTTCCCTTTTCGTAAAACTTTAGAAAGAAATTCTCTCTGGGTGTTTTATAAAACGGAAGGGTTCCAGCTTTACTGCTAAACCATTCATAGTCCCCTTCTGGATCATCGGCATAGATATGGAATGCACAGCCCCAAGTATCTATTCCCAAGGCTCTGACTTGCTGATCCAAAACCTGAGAAGCTTCAGTCAATTCATCAGAATGCTGCATGGCCATGGTCCTGGCCCGAACTCTTTCAAGGGCAAGTTGAATTTCTGACTCCCTTGCCTGTTCTTCTGCTTTTTGAATATCTCTGAATCGTTGATAGGCCAAGGAAAAGACCTGATGAAATCGCTTGAACAAACTCAAAGTTGAACCATCCATTGGCTGATAAAGCGTCAATCCCAACCCTCCCTTTCCAATAGATAGAAAACAATGGCTCAATTCCTTCGCTTCATCCAAAAGTGGGTCTGAGAAATGATTCTCAGCTTTACGATGCTCCCTAAATTCATCCAATTCCTTTCCTGCAAGCGTTCCGGTAAAATGACCGTCTTTTGATGCCAGCATCTGCCTGACCATACCATGCTCCACAGGACTTTTGAGATACTCTGTTCGTTCTACTGCCTCCTGATCATAAGGGGTAAAATATTGGTAGCAGAGATAGATTCCTTTTTCCTCATCAATAATCGCTGTTTGGATATTACGGATTTGTGTGACTCCAAAATTTTGTAGCTGTTCCGAAATAATTCGGCAAATGGAAAGCATGTCTTCGGGCTTTTTCATCCCCATTGCGACAGCTCTTACTCTTTCTAATGCAGCTTCGATCTCTAATTCTCGGTTTTTTTCGACCAAGTCAGCGGTTTTTTCTGAGACAATCTGCTCAAGCTCTTCTGTCTTTTTTTTCCAAATGTCTATTCCCCAGGTGTCCTCTTCGCTTTTGACCTCTTCTGGTTTAGACCCATGCCAATGGACCACTATCCATTTTTTTTCTTGGTACTCCAAGATCATGGAAAAGCGCATTTTCATTTCGAATTGACCTGAATCTGTTGTGATTCTCATAATCAAATCATCGACATAGATTGCCGAATTTTCACCGCTCAGGACTCTTCGATGTAGGGGCTTTACCTGATGTTCTAATTTGATTCCAACTGCCTGCTCCTCTTGTCTTTTGATCAGGTCAATAAAGTCTTGACGGGAGAAAATTCGCTCGTCCTCTGTTGTACCAAAACCCATGATTTTTGGATCAATCAAGTGCTTCAACTCATCGATAATCGGTCGAATATTCAATCCGATTTCGATAAATTCTTGATAGGCTTGGTTAAGCGATTGCTCTTTTTCTTTCCTCATTCTGAACCCGACTTAAAATCTGAATCAATAGGTAAATAGATGATCATTTCTGTGCCTTCCCCTTCCTTGCTTTTCACCCGAAGGTCACCACCATGTGCCTTGATGATATCATAGCTTAAGCTTAAACCCAATCCAGTACCACTTCCAGTTGGCTTTGTGGTAAAGAAGGGTTGGAAGATTTTATCAATGATGGCTTTTGGGATTCCGCCTCCATTGTCTTTTACGCAAATTTCTACACCATCTATTCCGCCTAATTCTACCAAACGGGATTGCACGGACACCTTAGGCTTGTAAGAGTCGGCATTATGTTCATCGCCGGGAATCACAGATTTTTTTCGCTCAGCACTGGTGCTTCGACTCCGCTCAGCACAGGCGCTTCGACTCCGCTCAGCACAGGCGCTTCGACTCCGCTCAGCACAAGCATAGAAGGCATTATTTATCAGATTGAGAAATACTCTCCCTATGTCTTGAGAAACTGCCTTTACCCGAGGGATATTTGAATCCAAGTCTGTTTCAAAGTCAGCTGAAAAACTCTTATCCTTTGCTCTCAGTCCGTGATAGCTTAGGCGAAGAAATTCATCCGCGAGTGCATTGAGGTTGGTAGGCTTTTTCTCTGATGAGCTGCCCCGACTATGTTCGAGCATTCCCTTGACTATCGAGTCAGCCCGCTTGCCGTGATGCTTGATTTTGGTGAGATTTTCCTTTAAATCTTTACTGATTTCCTTGGCATCTTCTATGTTTCCATTATCCAACTCTTCATGCATTTCATCAATCAACTCTTCACTGACCTCTGAGAAATTATTGACGAAGTTTAGCGGGTTTTGAATTTCATGGGCAATGCCCGCAGTGAGCTCACCGAGAGAAGCCATTTTCTCAGAGTGAACAAGTTGGGTTTGGGTTGCTTTTAATTCCTCGTAAGCCTTTTCTATTTCTCGTGCATGGGCAAGTTCTTTTTCCCTATTTTTCTCTTTTTCCCGGGCTAAAACCCGATTAGTCTGTATTTTGACCAGTCCGTAAACCAACAAGGCAAATCCTAGAAAGTAGATGATAAAGGCCCACCAAGTGGCATACCATGGAGGAAGGATCGTAAAAGAGTAGGCTATCTCCTCGGATTCCGTGTTAAATGTGTTTTTTGCCCGGACTCGGAAGGTATAGTCCCCATAGGGAAGGTTTGAAAACTCACGAGTCACTTTATCATTCCACTCTTCCCAATCTTCATCATAGCCTTCTAGATAGGATTGAAACTGAATTTTGTTCTCTCTCACAAAGAAAGGCGCGGCATAATCAAAAGAAATCTGATTGCCTTGGAAAGGGATTTCGGGTGATTTACCATCTAAAAATTCTGAAATAGGTAGAGCCTCCTCTGCCCCGGAAATGGCAGTGAAAAACAGAGGTACCGGGTAGTCAGTCTTGTATTGCTTATTGGGATCTATCCTGATCAAACCCTCATCAGTTCCTATCCAAATGACCCCATTGGGTTCGGTATATCCCGAGGCCACTCCACTCGCTGTTATTAGATTCACCGGATAAGTTTCCAGAATAAATCCTCCTTCAGGCTGTTTTATGGCGTATCTTTTTTCTCCCTTGAAGTCCAAATAAACATTCCCCGTCTCTCCAACCCCTAGGCCATAAGTGTCCAAATTGATATCTGCTACTTCATCGGAAAAGCTAAATAAAGGGTCCCGCTCAAAGCTTTGAGTGGATGTATTGAAAAAATAAAAACCATCGATGCCTGAAGTGTATACTTTTCCTTCGATGGGTCCTTCTGCCAGGCCGGATAGCCCTCTTATTCCATCATTTTCGCTAAACTCCTGCACCCGAGAATTAGGAATATCCAATTTTCCGGAGGCTGTCTTTGGTAAACTAATCCGGTACAAAATTCCTGCTTGGGTTCCACCCCACAGCTCTCCTTCCTCGTTTTCTGCCAAGGAATAAACCGCTCGAGAAACGCCTATAATTGGACCAATGTCTTCGTATTGATATTTTCCGTTGCTCCCTAATTCCCTTCGAAAAACCTGAATGCCAAAATTTCCACTGATGAAAACATATCCCGGATGCATCTTAGAAACCAATAATTTCAAGGTTTGAAAGCTTTCAGTTTGGGGAATGATTTTGGCTTGATCGCCTCTTATTTCATAAACACCTACACCTGTACTCAAAATCCCATTCGTATCAGCATACAGATCAAAAACCTGAGTATTGGGTGTCCCATCTACTTCCTTGACAATACCATCGGACTTGTCAATGTATAATACACTGGTAGAAGTGCCGATGTAAAGGGTATTGTCGAAAGCAGAGAGTGAAAGGGCATTGCCTATTTCATAGGTATCGGAATCAAATCGGGTAAGGGGAGAGAATATTTCGATTTTGGAAAGCCCACTATTGGTCCCTACCCATAGATTGTTGGTATTATCTAGATGGAAGGCATAGACGCTTTGATCTGGAATAGAATTTTTAGTATTAAAGTGGGCTTTGATAGCGCCTTTTCGATCGATTATGAAAAATCCATAACCCAAAGCACTGATTGCATAGGTGCTGTCAGGAAGTGGTAGTGCTTTATACAAAGTCCCATCTTTTAGGTAGGGATCAATTTCAGTAGAGAAGGGGCTGAATGTATCCCCATCATATCGAAAAAGACCACCCGAAAATGCGCCTACAATAAATTCCCCTTCTTCATAAGGTAAAAGGACCTGAACTCGGTCTTTTCCAAGAAACTCACTACCCCGGATCAATTCCAAAACGCCAGCCTTTTCTTTGAAAAGACCTAGGTTCATTTGATGTGCATAGTACTCCCCATTGAGGCTAAAACCATACATGAACTCGGTATCTGGCTTCCATATTTTGAGGTTTCCTGATTGATCCGCTGTTGCCGGTGTATAGATGAATATAGCTTCTCTCGCTTGGAAGTAGATTTTACCTTTACTTTCTCTGATAGACCAGATATCATTGAAGATGAAATCTGAGGGGAAGCCATCCAACAGGGATTTTTCAATCGTTTTGCCTGTGGAATCTGATGTTACAATCCCAAAATCACCTAAGGAACCGTAGTAAAAAGTGTTATCAGAGGCGAGTAAAGTGGATCGGACATTGGTGTTGAATTCTGTGCTTGGAGAAGCTAGAAGTTTCCAATTTTTCCCATCAAATTTTTGCAATCCTGAGCTAGTGCCCACAAAAAGAAAGTCATCGTTGTTTTGATTGACATTCCAAACCTGCTGACCAGCCAATGAGTTGCCCCCAATCACATAGTTGGTGTAGCTAGGAACTCCTTGAGAAGCATTGATCTGAGCTTGTAATTGAAAGCTGGCAAGGCAGAAAAGTAGTACAACAATAGAAAAGCTAGTAGACCTAAAGAAAAAAAAGGATTTATCTGAATGTTTCATGATGCTCAAAATTTTAGAAATGGGAAAAGGCTCAGATATACTCGAATTGAACCTGTTTCCTGGAACTGATACTTATGTCATGTGAAGCTGATTTGCTGATAGATTGATAGGTAGCGATATAATGAATTTGGTACCTTTTCCTTCAAGGGTATCGATATCGAGTTGTCCCCGGTGGGCCTTTATAATGTCATGTGAAATACTTAGGCCTAAACCAGTTCCTTCTGTACCTTTTTTCGTGGTAAAAAAGGGCTGGAGTATCTTGTCTAAGATTTCTTCCGGTATTCCAGGACCGTTGTCTTCGATTTCTAGGTAAACGGCTTTATCCTCGGAACGCGTCCTGATGGTTAAGCTAGGCTTATAGTCAGAAATCTGCTTCTGTGCCTTAACTCTTAAGGCATCAAAGGCATTGGTGCAGAGATTAATTATGACCCGGGAGAAGTCTTCTTTGATAAGCGATACCATAGGTAGATTTGGTGCCAAATCAAGGTTCAAGTCAAGATTAATGGGGTCTTTTCCAGCTCGCATCCCGTGGTAGGCTAGGTTTGAAAATTCAGCTAGCAATTCATTCAAATCAACTTCTTTGGTTTCGCCAGATCCACCTCTCGAGTGCTGAAGCATCGAAGTCACAATATCATTGGCTCTAGTGCCATGCTCATGGATTTTTTTCAGGTTGATTTCGATGGTATGAAGGAGATCAGTCATTTCCTCAAACCGCTCTTTCAATTGAGGGCTGCTGCTGTAAACTTTCGCTTCACTGACCTCTTCCAAAACCTCAGTGACCATTTCGATGCTGAGATCAGAAAAATTATTGACAAAATTCAGGGGGTTTTTGATCTCATGAGCTATGCCAGCAGTGAGCTGACCGAGAGAAGCTAGTTTTTCTTGTTGAACCAATTGATCTTGGGTAGTGCGAAGATCCTTCAGTGCGATTTCTACATTTTTCTTGGCAATCTCCAGCTTTGTGAAATCCTCGTAGCGATCATACGCTACCGAAAAATTCCCTGCCAGCGTTTGGCAGAGTTCTTCATTTTCAGTGGTAAGAGGCTCCGAATTTCCGATGTAAAGCATCCCCTGCTTGAATGGGAAAAACTGTAAAATAAGTTGCTCGGGAATGGATCCGCCCACATATTCTTCTTGGGAAGAAATAAACCCTTTTTTGCTCAAGCTCTCGACCCAATTTCGGAAATCATTTTCGCTCCACTTTTCCAGATGCCGATTTTGCTTTTTCCAATAGAAATGAACAGTCTGCGTGAGTTTTGTCGCTTCAAAAGGAATATGTAATGCAGCAATGGATTGTTGATTTTGGGTGTTTAGAAAGACATGCATTAAGTCATTTTCTTCTTCCACTATGAAGATTCCGCACCGAATATAGGGGACTTGAAGTTTGGACAATTCTTGCCAGATAAGGGGTGAGATTTCTTCCAAATCTTCTGCCTTGCGCATTGATGCAATCTCCGCCCTGATTCGCTCTAGAGATGCCTGCCTGGAAGAGATCAAGGCAAGCTCTTCTACAGCTTGCCTTTTTTTATCCAGTTCCTCGATAGTTTCCTCTAAAAGTATAGAGGTAGTCCTTCGCATCTTTTCTGAGCGATCAAGCTTAAACTCTACAATGCTCAAATCCCTTTCGATGCCCTTGGCCGAACGGCTCAATTGCTCCTTTTCTTCCTCGGTGAGCTTTTCTGACTTGGAGATCAAGTCCAGAATTGTCTGAATATTTTTATTCATAAAATCATACTAGAGAAAAAAGAGGCAGTCCTGGAAGGGAGTAACCTCTTTTTCCCTCTGGGTAAAGTTATTTTTCTGATAATGCGACAAGCGAACAGGTATTGTTATGAAATTCGTGTTTGCCCTTGGTTGACTTACCCATCTCCCCGTAGCTGAAAAATCCGGCTAAAGGAGCGTCCCAGACATTTTTTACTTGGTCAATTTCGTCACTGACCATTGGGCCAAGAGAAAGGTGTCTAGCCTTGCACGAAAACATAATCAAGGCATCAGCCTTGGGAAGTTCATTTTTTTTCACAGTCTCGCATTCTTCCACTACTTTCTCGATGACATTAAAATCAGGAGCGAGAGAAAAGCGGATTTTGGAGCCTTGTGGGACACTTCCTGCGCATACTAATGAGCGATCATTTTTATTCGCAAATAGCGGGGCTCTAATTACAGGCTCTGTTCCTTCCCGTTGGATTTGCATGGGGAATTCTGAACCTACATTGACGATGACTTCTTTCCATTCATCGATGTTTTTATTGACTCCCATGTACTTGATGACCACATCGAGTGCAGGTTCATCATCGATGGTGTAAACCGTATTCCCTTCACTTTTGGTAATCGTTCGTACGGTTCCTACAGGTTGCCATCCGCTGGTCGCCAAACCTGCAATGGATATCTTGTCCTCATCGAGAATTAGCGCTACGATCCCGGTGATGTTGTAATGGCCATTAGTAAATGCATAAGTCCCAGTCATGGTGAAATCATCTCCGGCCATTCCACCAAAGATGGTGACCTCTGGGCCGACAGCTTCTTCAATACCTTTGATGATCATTTCTCCATCTGTGCTGATTCCTCCTGAGGCAATGATGAAAGCCGGGTTTTTAAAGGTGTTCAAACCCAATTCTCCGGTTTTTCGGGCTACATCTAGAATATTTTCATCTCCAGTCTCGAAGTGGACACATTGAAAATATTCTTTCTTGATATCCAAAAGCATGATCACGATGGACTCCTCACCAATTTCTCCGTCTATAAATTCTCCTGCGGTGGTCGCGCCGAAAATACTGATGTCTTTTTGCTCCAGTAATTTGCAAATGGCTTCCCTGTCCTGTTTAATTGACAGGAATACGATAGCTAGGGTGGGCTTAAACCCATCTGAAAGCGAGGATTCAAGGGCCTTACTGATTTCGGCCGTTGAATTTCCTTTGATTGTTTTTGCTTGCATGGTAAAGAAGAGTTTATGATTTGACTGAAGTGGCGAAAGAATCCTTTGCAAAAGGTTTCAGTCCGAAAGCTTCCTGCTGAAGGACGTAATCACTCATAATTAGTGCACCTTCTACCCAGCCTTGCTCTGGTGACCAGGATTCATTACATACAAATAAGTTTTCAGCAGGAGAGGTAATATTAGGGTAGACGTCTTTGAGATCATCGACATTGAGCTTGTACTGATGATAGCCAAAGCCATAAGGTGCCTGACCCCAAACCCGATAGGTGGTCAATACCGGCATGGGTACATAGGCATCCTCATCCAGACCGAATAGTAATTTGATTTGCCTCATGATTTCATTGACCAAGGTTGTTGAGCAGGCAGTCGTTCCGGGAGGGTTCTGAGGGAATTCCTTAGACTGATAGTTTTCACCTACATTTTGCATTTCCTTCCAAAAGTTTCCTCGGATGTAATCCGTGTATTGAGTCAAAGCTGCGGGGCCGTTGTAATTCTTATCCGCAATCGGATCTGCAGGAAACTGAGAAAAGCTATAAACAGAGCCTAGTGGAAGGTCTGTGAAATTTGGCCCATTCGTAAGGTTGATTTTCTGGGCCTGATGCCACCATCGCTCCTTGAAATACAGCCCTACCTTGGTCAGTTCCATGTTCTGAACGCTATTGACTGCATTCATAAAACTTTCATTGGAAGAGAGAACTGGTGAGGACTTTGCCAATTCCTTCATTGGTTTTTTTGGAATGGCAAGGATAACCTTTGCTGCGGTGTAAGTTTGATCAGCCTCGATGGTATAGCCTGTTTCAGTTTTGGTGATTGATTTGACAGTTTCGTTCAAATGAATGCTTCCACCTGCCTTCTTGATAGAGGCAGCCAAGGCATTGGGAAGGGATTGAAATCCTCTTTCTAGCGTTTGAAAATGAGCATTTTTAGGGTCTGGGAAATCAAATAAGATCTGAAGTCCTTCCCCCGCATTGATATAGTCCTGAAAAGGTCCCATAAACCCAACTACATGACTCAGCATTTCAATGCATTCCTCAGTAAGTCCGTAGTTGCGAAGAATACTCCAAAAACCCCATTTATTGATTGGGATAGCCTTTCCTTCAAAATTTTTATAGGTACAGTTATTTCTGAAGTGTGCCCACTCAGCAGGTGAGGAGGGACGCTTGATGCAGTTTTGGTCCTGAATATCCTTCATGACCTCCTTCAAAATATCTGAGGGGTCTTTGCCTTGCTCGTTTGGAGCCAAATTGAATAAGGTTGCCCAAATGGCCTGATTACCTTTTTTGGCTTCAGCTTGAGAGAATGACTTCCCCCGTACATAGTACCGGTTGTTGTCATCTCCCATTACAAAGTCTACCGTATTTAGTTGTTCATCAGGATTACCCTTGTTTTCTTCATTGATTTTATCAAGGAGTAGCCATAAATGTTCCATCCCTTTTCCTCTGGGGACAAAGCGCATTCCACCTTCTTCATCGTGAACTTGGTAGGTTTTTCCGTCGTGACCTTTGATGTCCACAAAAGTGGTTTCAAGTCGACCGCCTACCTGCCCCATTTTCTCAAGGATTATTACTTTGGATTTTGGTTTTTGCTTGAGCAATCGCCAAGCTGCGAAAAGTCCGCTCATACCAGCTCCGACAATTAGGACATCAGTGGAGTGACTTGTTTTCTTTGTTTTAGTACTCATGATAAAAAGAAATTAGAGTTTGAGATTTATTTATTGACAAAAAGCTTCCAAGCTGAAGGATAGTCCCGTTCATCTAGATTGATACTTACAAGATAGGTGGAGGCTGTATCGCAGCTGATATCTTCTAAGATGGATTGTAAGTCGCCCACGCTATTGACTACAGCACTTTTGGCATTGCCGGCATTGTTTGAGAAACCCTTCATCAGACTCACATAATCCCATTCTTGGAGAATATTGGCTTCTTCGAAGGGAGCCGAGGATCCGGTTTTATATGGGGCAGGATCTAGCAGCATTTGCTCTACACCATATACCTTGTTATTCAGCACAAAAACTACCGCGTTTCGACCTTCTTGTACCATGGTTGAAACCGCTTGGCAAGTCAATTTAAAAGCTCCATCTCCTACGATCACGAAAGTCCTGACATCTTCTCGAAAGGAAGCTCCCAGACCTGCCGGTACGCTCCAGCCGATGGATGCCCAGATGTTTTGGGCAAGAAATCCATCTTGACGATTGATTTTCAAGGAGGAGGATCCTCCGAAAGATGAAAGACCAATATCCGCTACGATCAGGTGATTATCATTGACATGCTGATCGAGTACTGCAAAAAAGGTATCGTATGTAATTGAGGTTTGGGAAGCAGGAATAGTTGGTGTTGTCGGAGGGCTTGGCTGCTGCCAAGAAGATTTATATCCGTTTTTCTGAATTAGTGCCATGACGGCATCTATCACATGCTCTAGAGAGACCTGTACAAAGAGATTTTCTCCGTCTTTTACCATATCCCGGGAAGCAAAGATTGGGGTAATATTTCCAGTCTCAGTGCTTTTGGAGCCAAATGTATTCAGGTCTGTATTCCATACTCCCAATCCAATTATTGCCGTGGATTGCTTCAAATAGGAATTGGTGTAATCACTAGTAAATACAGCATCATGCATTCCCAGAAACCAGGGGTTGTCTTCTGAAACCACGGCTTTACCCAAAAAAGACGTGACATAAGGTGCCCCAATAGCCTGTTGCAAAGCAGCAAATTTGGATTGTAATTTTCTGGTGGCGATTTCCTTTCCTATCCAAAGAATAGGCTTTTCTGTGGATATCTTCGCATAGACAGCCTCGGCTGCTTTTTCGATGGCCTGCACGATTTGGGCTGCGTACTTATTTGGGTTAGGTGGCGCAGCCATTCCTTGAAGCACAGGTAATGACTCATAGTTGGGAACAGGGCTTAGCGTTCCCTCGGGATTTGCACAAGGCATGTAGTAGCAATCCTCCATGATTTCGATAGCTACGGGTTTGCTTTTGCTGATACATGCGATGATTGCAGCATCTATTTGCGAAGGTGCCGTCAGTGGGTTTGATATCCGCTCAAATGCTACTGTGACAGGAGAGTAGACTGTGCGATTGGTGTCTTCGGTGCTGACATTGTGATGATAGAGTTCGCCGGCATTGATCTCGTCCATGAGTTTGGTATTGCTCAGCGTACCAATAATCGCTACGACAGGGACACTTTCTACAAAGGAACCTCCGATGGCATTGAGTAAAGAAAATGAACCTACACCGGTGGTCACGGCAACTGCCCCGAGACCATTAGCCCGGGAGTAGCCATCCGCTGCATAGCCTGCATTGAGTTCATTGCAATTACCGATACGATGAAGGTACCGATCACCCTTTGGGGTTTTGTAGGTATCAATGATTTCTAAAAGATCACTGGTATAATCTCCGGGAACTGAAAATAATTGATCTACACCTAGCTGATGGAGTCTATAGGCAAGGTATTTCCCAACGTTCATTGCATTGGGATCGAAAGTGTTTTTTGGGGTAGACATAAAATAAATATTAAAAGGTTAATAGATTGAAAATTTTGAAAGCAGAAATCACAGGGGGGATAAATCCCCGGTTTTTCTGTTCTCTGAAAGCTCTGATGATAGAAAAAGTGAATTTGGTAAGTGCTTTTCACCCTATCCATTCATGAGGTCTGATCCTGTATCCATTCAATGCGAAGCAAAATCCCCTTGTGAGAAATGCTGTAGAAAATAGCTCTGAAATGGGTTTGATAAGTTGATTCTTACCTTGCCAAAAATTTTACTGCTGGGAAAAGTAAATTGGTTTTTATTTTCTCTTTCTAAAATACAAATCATCCTTGTAAATGCAATAAGAAATAATTGAAATTAGTAAGATTAAAGCCTAGAAGTATTACTTTTTTAATGAAGCTTAATCAATCCCTCCCCCTCAGCTATTTTTGGCTCCATGATTCTGACTATTATTCTTTTATGATTTATCAGATTCAATCTTGATAATTTATCTCTCCCGAGGTATAGAAGGGAATGATTTGGGACGAAAGGATTAATAAAACTCCCTAACGAGCCTATATATTTCCCGAAGCAAAAAATGAAATACTTTAGATTGTTTTGGATAAAATGGTGATAAAATATCCCTAAGATTAGGGATTGATTTTACCTGATTATTCTTTCACTTTTGATTTAATAATTAGTCAAAAAATCTATTTCCTGAGCAGATATCCTTCTCATCGTTTTTTCAATTACTACTTGAACAAAAAATCTAATAAAAATGAAATCATTACTACCTAGAATCGCTTTTGCTGTCTTTTTTTATTTAGGCCTTTCAACTTTTGCTGAGGCTCAAAAATCCATTCAAGAGATAGCAGAATTGAATGACAAAAAATGGGATAAGCTCGTCAAAAACTATCGAAATTATGGCAACTCGATCGATCAACTTCAAGGTTTACTCAATGAAGAGCTCCTAGCGGAAGAGAATTTACCAAACCCCAAAAAAATCGGTGTTTTAACTATGCAACTTTGGGATTACTCAGTGACAACTTCTACCAAAGCAGGACAAGTCACCCTATATAAGAAAAATTTTCTGACACCGGAAGGAAGTAATCTCGTTGCAGATCAATTCTTGGAAACCATTTTTCCCAAATTTCAGGAACAATTTCAGGCGAAAGGGATAGCGCTCTTAGAACCTAGTGAGTTCATCACAGATGAAGAAAAGCGAAAGATCTACGAAGAAGGAGGTAGTCGGATAGAAGCTAGCGGTTTGTTTAAGACGATCGGAACTATTTCTGATTTCCTGATCAAATCAGACATCGGAGAAGGTTCAGTTGGTGCGTCAGGCTATGAGTTTTATCCAGTCAGTGTCAAGATGTCATCAGACTTCAAGGCAGCGGCCTCGATTGGATTGATTGCCGAAGATTTGGATTTAGACGCCGTGTTAATTCTATCAGTTGGAGTAAGTCTTGTCCGTAATGGTAGAACCATGGTATTGCATGAGATAGAAGCTGGCATTGTCGGCCCTATAGATGATGATGAATCCAAGGAATACAAGGGAAGAATTGGGGCAGGTATGATGAATATGTATAGAGATGGTCTTAACTACAGTTCATTCATTCTTGAGGTAGAACCTTTTGAAATTGCAAAAATTGATAAGTCTTCAGGGACAATTGAAGATTGGCAACTGGAGGGACTGGACGTGGTCAGCTCGCGTATGGCAGCTGATCTGATCAGAGGTATGGAGAAGTTTATTGCTTTGGATAAGTCTAAAGATTGATTCTTTCTGATCTCTTACGTACAAAACTTTTATGCAAGAATCTGGGGTTTTGCCCCAGATTTTTCAAAGTTAAAGCTTGCGAGAATCTATAAGTCAATTAGTTGGTGAGAAATTGAAAACTTAACTAAGCCGACTAAGCTTTTTTGGCTGGTTTTCTTAAACAGGTTTTTCTTATGACTTTCTACTGTATGTCGACTAATGAAAAGCTTATCTGCAATTTCCTGGGTTGTAAATTCCTGAATGATCATTTGGAGAACCTCCATTTCCCGTTCGGTAAGCGATTGAAGGATTTCATGCTTTTTGTTTTGGATTAGGAAATTGGACCTGAGTTTGCCCACGATTTGATCGCTGTAGAAGATACCATCGTCCAGTACGCGATTGACTGCATTTACCAGCTCTTCGCTAGTGTTCTCTTTGAGTAGGTATCCTTCCGCATCTGCCAAAATGATCTCATTCACATATTGATCATTGTCATGCATGGACAGGATGATGACTTTGGTATTTGGGTGATTTTCTTTTATCCACTTGGTCAGTTCTATCCCGTCGACCTCAGGCATATTAATATCTGTGATGACTAGATCCACGGAGCTAGAATCTATGAATTCCTGAGCGGATTTTCCATCAGTAAATTTTCCAAGAAGGCAAATTCGAGGAGTCTCCCCAAGCAGCATTTCTATTCCCTCCATGACGATGGGATGGTCGTCTACGAGAATCACTTTCATTTCATTCATGGGCTATTGGGAATAAGAATTTGAATATCAGCGCCGTGCTCCGCCTTATTAATATGGATAGAACCACCCAGAAATCCTGCACGAGTTTTCATGTTTTGGTAGCCAATCCCAGTACTATTGGCTAATTTCTCTTCCGACAAGCCAATCCCATCATCCCGGTAATTTATAGAAATTGTATCCTCAATTTCCTTTGCCGATAGGTCAATTTTAGAAATATCCCCATGTTTTAGGCCGTTATGCACGAGTTCTTGAATGATTCGATAGAGATGGACCTGATTTTCCTTTTTTAGTTTGATATTCAGATCAGCTATGTGCAGCCGAAAGTTCACTTTTTGCGTTTTATTGATGAGTTCTTCCATTTCTTCCAAAGCCTGAATCAGTCCCTGAGCTTCAAATTTTTTGGGCATCAGATTATGGGATATTTGACGTACTTCCTGAATAGATTGACTAAGCAAACCCATGGACTTTTCTTTGGACTTTTGTTCCTCATCTGATCCAGGCTTTTTCCCCAGATTTCCAACAAATATCTTGGCAGCGGTCAGGCTTTGTCCCAGTCCATCGTGTAGCTCGCGGGCTATTCGTGACCGTTCATTTTCTTCTGCCTCAATGACTGCCTTCAGTCGATTTTTCTCCTCGATCGCTATGAGGTTTTGAATCTCGAGCTGCTTTCGGTACCGACTCCTGTTGTACCACAGGCCTCCCACCAGTGAGATCAAAATAAACCCACCTCCAGAGATAAACAGCTGCATTCGGTTGATCGATCTTTGTTGAGCTATATCTGCTTCTTGCAAAGCGATGAGTTTTTCTTTTTTCTCAGTTTCGTAGCGTACCTCCATCTCCGAAAGACTGGCAGCTTTTTGGGCATTGAAAAGAGAGTCGGTGAGTTTGTTGTAATCTTCAAGGGCTTTGTAGCCTTCCTCCTGATCTTTTAAAGCTATTTTGCTCATGGCAAATGTCATTAGAGCTGAGGCATTGGCTGATCTAATTTGTAAAGAATCAGAAATTTCTAGGGATAAGTCTGCCAGTTGAGCGGCTTCTTCGAATCTTCCTGTTTTCAAGTAGAGATTTGCCAGTTCGGCATACCGATTCATAAGATGAGATTGATTGACCAGCCCTTTGGAGATAGCGATTGCCTCCAAATAGAGGTTTTCTGCCTCGGAGTAATTTCCTCGTCTTTCTAAGTTGGCCGCTAATCCTGAATATGACTTGGATTCTTCAATGGGATAATCCAAGGCTTCTGAAATCTTGAGGCTTTCATACAAGATGGAGTCTGATTTTTCATACTCTTCCAGTTCAGTATAAATAAAGGCAAGGTTGCCTAGGGAGGTCATAATATCTATGCTATCTGGAATAGCCCGTCTGAGATCATGGGCTTCCGTTCCAAATGTCAATGCCTTGTCAAAATCACCAAGGGATTGGTAAATCAGCCCAATATTGTTAGAAACCATGGCTTTATCATAGAGGCTTTCCTCTAGATCATAGCTTTTTTTGGCTTCATAGAAATGCTCCAATGCCTCCGTCAAGAGCCCTTTATTCCAATAATACATCCCAATATTATTGTCGAAATGGGCAAGCTGAAGATCTTCGCCTGCTATTTCTGCCAATGCACGACCTTTTCTGTAGTACCAAATGGTGGAGTCAGGGCGATTGGATTCATAGTATACTACCCCTTTGATTCGGTAAGTGATGATTTCACCTAAAGTGTCTTGATACTTGATGGCAATATTTTCTGCTTTATTGACATAGTGTAAAGCAGAATCAGTGTTCTCCTGAGCATAGTAAAAGCCAATTCGGAGTAAATCCAATACCTGATCTTTTTCCTCTAGCTTCCCGAGTGCTTGGCGAAGTGAGTCAGGATAAAGATAAACCTGAGCATTAATTTCGAAAATTACGAAAAAGGAGAAGAGTATCAGGAGATTCTTCATTCCTGAACATACTAAATTCATTTTTTATCTGAAATTCCAAAGGAAATTTTTTGTGTTAGTAAGAGGTTTTTTGTAGTTCGACCCTTGTAGTTTTTCTGATGATCATTTCACGAAATAAATCACTTTATCTCTGAAGAGTGGTTTTTGGAGGATTTTGTTTAAGTATGAGATAATAGAATCAATGTCTTTATTTTGTCCCTTTAGGGACTGTTCTTACCAATCATCGTGGAGGCAATTTCCCCAGCGGAATAAGCCAAATTCCGAGTCACCCGATTTTTGGAAAGGAGTTTTTGGCGGATTTTTCGAAATAGGGAGATCATGTTTCTTTAGGTCGTCTGCTGGATAGAAACCCGCAAATCGGTTTTTGAAATCGGTAGCTGACGTACTCGAACCCCGGTCGCATTGAAAATAGCATTCGTGACGGCAGGTGCAATTATCGGTGTGCTCGGTTCGCCCGCACCCCCGGGAGGGTTTCCGGAATTGATAATGTAGGTTTCGATTCTGGGAGCTTCACTCATGCGGGTGACCTGATAATCATGGAAATTACTCTGGGCTACAGCGCCATTTTCAATCGTGATTTCACCACTCATTGCTGCGGCCAATCCATAGATAATTCCACTTTCCATCTGCGCTTTGAATCCATCCGGATGAATGGCAAAGCCGGCATCTGCCACACAGACTACTCGGTGAACTTTGACCTTTCCTTCGACATTCACCTCCACTTCGGCTACTTCTGCTACAATAGAGCCGAAGGATTGGGCAATGGCGATCCCTCTCCCCCAATTGGCAGGCAAAGGCGAATTCCAATCAGATTTTTCTTGAATCAGGTCAAGTACTTTCTGAAATCTTGGTTTGTCCTGAGTAAGGCTTTTTCTGAAAGTTAAAGGGTCTTTCTTCGCTGCAAATGCGAGTTCATCTATAAAGGATTCGGTCAAAAATCCATGTACAGAATGGTCCACACTACGCCAATTGCCCCAAGGAACAAAAGAGCTGGGACTCGTAAACTGGATTAATTGATTTGGAACTGTGTATGGGATATCTGCCGCTTCAGGTGGATGATGCTTAAACAAAAACTGGTGAGAATAGGCCACCGGATTTCCAGACTGGTCCAAGCCGGCCTTCATACGGCTGATTGTGGCTTCACGGTAAACGTCATGCTGGGTATCTTCCTCCCGTGACCAGATCAATTTAACCGGATAATCAACCTCCTTGGCGATAGCTACGGCTTGCTTGATCACATCAGTCTCAGACCTTCTTCCAAAACCTCCTCCTAATAGCTGATTATGCACGGTGACCTGCTCCGGTGAAATGTCCAAGAATTCAGCCACGGCAGCTTTTGCACCTAAGGGGTTTTGGCTTCCGCACCAGATTTCACATTTCCCATCATGAACCCATGCAGTACAGTTCATCGGCTCCATAGTGGCATGGGCCAAAAAGGGGAGTTGGTATTTCGCCTCGACGATTGTCTCCGCTTCGGAAAGGGCAGTAAGTGCATCTCCGGATCGAAAATGCTCTTCAATGCTTTCCTCTTCCAGTGCTTTGTCCATGGCCATTTGATACCCTTTGAAAATATCATCCTGGCTTTTTCTATCATTTTCTGTGGATTCAAATTCGATGTTTAGACGGTCCAAGGCACTTTTTGCCTGCCAATAATCTTCAGCAACCACAGCAACAGCATTTTCTAGATTCAGAACTTTCAGTACTCCTTCACTGTCTGAAGGGATAGAAGTATCTACGGTTTTCACCTTCGCTCCAAATACCGGGGCAGCCTTGATCGTGGCATATTTCATATTGGGAAGGATCACATCCATTCCAAACTTGGCTTCGCCAGTGACTTTGGCTGGTATATCCAATCTGGGCTGAGAAGTTCCCATGAGGGTAAATTCCTCTGGAGTTTTCAATCGAGGTTGCTTGGGAGCTTTAACTTTGGCGGCTGCTTGAGCTAATTCGGCAAAGGTTGCGCTTTGATTGCTTGCAGGATGCGAAATGGTACTTTTCTCGGCTTTGAGTTCTTCGACTGGTACCTTCCAAGTATCCGCGGCAGCTTGGAGAAGCATAGCTTTGGCAGCAGCTCCGGCGATTCGCATTCCTTGTTGACCGGTAAATCTCACGGATGCACTGCCGCCCGTGATTTGAAAATTCATGGTTTTGACAGCTGTAAGGAAAACCCCATCAATGGTTCCTTCCAAAAACTTGGGGAAAGTCTTATTTCCGGCGATAAATCCTTTGGCTACCACATAATTTGCGTATTCCTTATCGGCAGGAGCCTCCATAAATTTCACCTTAGACCAGTCTGCATCCATTTCGTCGGCCAGCATCATCGCTAAGGTAGTGTGCACGCCTTGCCCCATTTCTGCATGAGGAATGATGGCTGTGACGGTATTGTCAGGGGATATTTTCAGCCAGATATTCATGACTGTTTCGCCCTCTTCGGCGATTAAACCAGCCACTTTGGAGGATCGGTTGCCTGGGCGGATTGCCACACCAATTACAAGTGCACCACTTGCTAAAATTCCTGTGCCGATAAAGGCTCTTCTAGTCCACTTTTTCATGGCATCAGGGGATTAGAGGTTGAGGCTTGGAGTGCTGCTGAGGCGCGCTTGATTGCTGATTTGATCCGTCCATACATACCGCAGCGGCAGATATTTCCTGTCATGGCCTGCTCGATTTCCTCGTCTGAAGGAGTAGGGTTTTCATTCAAAAGGGCTACTGCGGACATGATTTGCCCTGATTGACAATAGCCACATTGGGGGGTTTGCTCTTCGATCCAAGCTTGCTGAACGATGTGTAAGGTGTTTTCATCGGGAGCAATACCCTCGATAGTCGTAATGGTTTTCCCTTCCACAGAAGATGCAGGAGTGATACAAGACCGGATTGGCTGCCCGTCAACATGTACCGTGCAGGCTCCGCATTGAGCTATTCCGCAACCGAATTTGGTTCCGGTCAATTCACATTGCTCACGGATTACCCAAAGGAGTGGCATTCCTGCAGGGGCTTCCACGGGATATTCTTTTCCGTTTATAGTCAGGTTAATCATGATCAGTTTTTATGGTAAGAGGTTCAATATCAGTAATTTCCCACATTTATTTCCCTAAAATACAAAAAGGTCATCAAGGCAGGGTGACAAACAATTGAGATTGTATTAGCCAAATCCCAGATTTTTTAGTCCATTGAGCGGAATATTTTCCACCCACTTCGGCTTCTTCCGATCCTTCTACAAATCCTTTCCAGGTACCAGTTTCCCAGGCGAGTTCCGTTTCCGGATTGACAATAACCTCATCTGGAGTCCGGACCCAGTACATTCGGGGACCAGAGGCTTCTTGGATATACTCTAATAATTCCTTTTTTCCCGAGATCAAAGTTCCTGCACCCGTCGTGATCAGGACATCATCTGTCAGAAAGGTAGCATTCAGAGCTTCATCAAAAGCTCTGAGTGCGGTATTGGATTTTTCTCGCTGCGCAAGAATCAAAGAATTATCAGACTCTTGGGCTAAACCGAATAATGGTAAGATCCAGAAGAAGAGTAAGAATCTCATTTTGAGTCTCGATAATGATTGAACCAACTCAAAATAGCAGCACTTTTACTCATCAGCATACTGGGTCGATTCACCAATCCATGAGAGGCATTGGGAATGCGAACCATAGCCGATTCCACACCTTGTAATTTCAGCGCTGCATAGTACTGCTCGGATTCGGAGATAGGGGTTCGGTAGTCATTTTCCCCGGTCAATAGCATGGTGGGTGTAGTTACATTTCCCACCAAGGAAAGGGGTGATCTTCTCCAGTAATTTTCAATATCCTCCCACGGCTTCGCACCAAACCAATACTTTGAAAAGAATACTGGATTGTCAGCGTGAAGCACGAAACTTGTCCAATTAATCACCGGCTTAGCCACCACAGCTGCTTTAAAGCGGTCGGTTTTCCCCACAATCCAAGCAGTCAAAACTCCTCCTCCGGAACCACCGGTGACAAATAGATTATCCGTATCGATATAGCCTTTTTCGATCACAGCATCCACTCCTGACATCAAATCCTCATAGTCATGATTGGGATAGTCATGATGGATGGAGTTGCCAAATTCCTGACCATAGCCGGTACTTCCTCTTGGGTTGGTGTAAAGTACGACATAGCCAGCAGCAGCATAAGACTGGATTTCATAGGCGAAGGAAGGCCCGTACATGGCGAAAGGCCCTCCATGAATCTCTAAAATGAAGGGGTATTTTTTGTTGGGGTCGAAGTCAGGAGGAGTAACGATCCATCCCTGAATTCTTTTCCCATCAAAACTCGACTCCCACCAGAGTTCTTCGGTTTTTCCAATTTTCCGATAAGAGAAAATATCATCATTCAAGGCAGTGAGCCGGGTTGTGGTGCCACCGTTCCAAATGGCGAGATCGGCTGGGTGTTCTGGACCTCCCAATGTATAGGCGATTCGATTGTTGCTAGAAAGGGAATAGGTTCCCGAATTATAAGGTCTTCCCAAATCCAATCCACCCAAGCCTTCGACGACTGTTCGGATTTTGCCAGTCAGGGCCACATAGCCAACTTTGGTATCGCCAAATTCATCATATTGAAAATAGATACCCTGCCCATTGGCATCCCATTGGGGATTTCCTGCATCCCGATCCAAATCAGCTGTCAGATTTTTGACATCGGATCCGTCTACATTCATGACATAAAGATGGGTGACCTGATAGCCTTGAAATGAATCATCACTTCCGGTGAAGGCGATTTTCTTTCCATCGGGAGAAAGCACAGGCCCAGAATCAGGACCAAAGCGATCAGTCAGCGCGTTGATATTTCCGTCAGCTATTGACAATTGGTATACTTCTGAGTTTCTGGGTTCGGATTCTGCATTTTCATGAAGGTTGGCTGAGAAAAACAGGGCATTACCATCCTTTGACCAAATTGGGCTTCCATAATTGTGGTCATCAAAAGTCCATTGCCTCGCTGTACCTCCACTTAATCCAATTGTGAAAATTTGTCTGTAGCCTGGCTTCACAAAGCCCGCTCCATCTCTACGGTAAACCATTTCATCAATGAAAATAGGAGGGGAATTCCACTCGGCACCTTGTGGCTTGGATGGAATCTTCAAAAGCGACTGTGGGGTGGCAGGAACGAATTGGGTGAAAGCCAAGGTTTGATTGTCATAAGACCAGGCAACTGACCCAGGAGGGTTGGCTGAATTCGTGAGCGCTACTGAGCTATTTGTATCGAAATAATGTACAAACAGCTTCACCTTATCATCTTGTTGGTTGGAAAGAAAGGCAAGCTTACTTCCATCATGTGACCAAACGGGTGCGTAATCCCGTTGATTCCCTTGCGTCAGTGGGCGGTTTTTACTGCCGTCAGCATTGACAATCCAGAGATTGGAATAATCCCTGTCGGTCATGATATCTTTGAAGTTTCTGACATATACCACTTTGCTCCCGTCTGGAGAAATACTAGGATCTGACACGTATTCCATGTCAAAGAGATCAGTCAGTTCTAGGTTGCTCTTTTCTTGGGCAGATACTGATAAAACCCAAAAGAAAAGGAGAGAAAGGATTATTGATTTTTTCATGTGTTTATAATTTGTTTTTTTAAGTGTTACATGGAATCTCGCATGATGACCCCGATGCATCGAGGCATCCCTCTGTGTGTTGATTCCGATATGCTCGATTTCATATTGAAATGGATTTAGTAATTGTCTTTAGGTTTTGAAATAAATGGCTTTTGAAAAGTCCTACATATACTGAGTTTGCTACTTTAATTTCTAAGTGTCTTTAATGGTGGTGATGATTGATTTTTTCTCTTTTTGAGAAATTCTAATAGCAGGAAAAGGGCGGCTAAAACGAAAATAGACGCTCCTATTGCCAGAAGTTCAGTTTTACTAAGTTGGAAGAAAACCCAAGCCAAAAGAATGAGTGTGAATACACCAAGCAGATTTCCAGCAGGGACGAAAAACTGACCTGGTCTTTGGCTTTTTGAGTTCCATCGGAGTTTGAGAAATGATAAAACCGCTCCAAAATAAATGACCAAAGAAGCCCCGGTGACCAAGACCAATAAGTATCTAAAGCTTCCGGTGGCTGCAAAGGCAAAATTTAAGATTGCCAAAAAAAGAATGGCGATATAAGGAGTGCCGTATTTGGGGTGGATTTTTGCCAAAACGGGTGGAATCAGCCGGTCTTTTGCACCGGCAAAAATAATTCGTGGTTGAAGGGTGAGGATGGAACTAAGCGTGCTCCAAACAGCAATAAAAGAAAGAATCAAAACTAGGATAAAGCCAGCTTCTCCAAAAAGGGCTTTTGCCAATTCGGCTAAAGGGGCCTCCGGGTTTTCCAACATGGATTCTCCCAAAACTCCCTGGGCTGCCAAATGAATAGTGCTAAACCCCAAAACGACAAGTATAACTCCAATCAGAAAGCCTAAAGGTGCATTTCGTGAGGCATTTTTTGTTTCGCCGCTAGAGGCTAGGGCAAGCTCCCCTCCCAAAAAAGCAAATATCAGCAGGAGTGTAGCTTCTCCTACCGAAGCAAAGGGTGGGAATCCCTGCCAACTGATATTTCCAATCTCTATTCGAGTTAGGGCTATACTTACCAAAATCATCAGGGCAATTACTTTAGTCCAAGTAAGAATTTTGATCAAGACCATGCTATTTCGAATGCCTTTAATATTTAAAAAGGCTGTAAGCGCTACAATTCCCGCAAAAAAGAGAATGCGAGTGGGAGTTTCCTCAAAAATAGGGAAGTATCCGGCCGCAATATCTGCAAGGGCATTCATCAATGCTCCACAAGCAAGGACTCCTACACCAAACCAATAAAGAATATTTGAAATGAATCCCGCCATAGGTCCAAATGCGCGCTCTATGTAAACATACATTCCTCCCGTATCGGGAATTCGGCTACTCAGCTCACCAAAACATAGACCGAGGCAAAGAAAAATTATCCCACAAAAGATATAAGCCAAAATACTCCCATGACCAAGAATCGCATAAACCAGTGCAGGTAGAAGGAATATTCCACTTCCAATGGATATACTTAAGACATTGGTGATGACTGCGCCAAGACCTAATTCTTGCTTTAATTCATTTGTTTTTCCTGTCATAAATTAGTCTTCAATACCTTCTCTACTTTTTGGAGAGGGTAGGACAACACCTACTTCTTCGGCAAATTTTTCCCATTCTTGCAGCATTTCCTGATATTTTTCCGGATAGGCTTCTTTCAAATCTTTTTGCTCGGCCAAGTCTTCTGAAAGGTTATACAGCTCAAAATTTTTCAGTTCGAATGGGCTTTTGACATTGACAATTTTCCATTCTCCTTTTCGAATCATGGCGTCTCCGGCATGCTCCAATCCAAAAACGTAATTTTCCTCATGGATTTTTTCCTTTTCACCACCCAAAATTGGGAGCAAGGAAGCACCTCGTAATGGTTTCACTGCTTTCCCATTCCATATTTCAGGATAAGTGGCCTTTGCTAATTCATAAAAGGTGGGAGCGAGGTCCAGAAGCGTCAAGAAGGAGTGATTGATTATACCACTTTTTGCTACTCCAGGGCCAGCAATGATGAGCGGAACATTCATTCCTCCTTCTGTGGCAAAACCCTTGAAATAGCGGAAGGGAGAACTCCCAGCTTCAGCCCATTGCGGCCCGTAAGAAATGAATGAATTTTCCTTACCCATTTCCTCGTAAGCGTCTGTGTGATATTCCTGAATTAGCTCTTTAAAACCATCTCGGTAATAAAAATCCTCCGCTGCTGCTCCATTATCAGCCATGAATATGATCATGGTGTTTTCATATTCGCCGATTTCTTTCAGGGAATTGATCAGCCTTCCGATATTCTCATCCAAGTTGTCCACCATCCCGGCGTAGAGTTCCATTTTCCGGGCTTCCTTTTTTTGTTTTTCTGGTGAAAGAGAATCCCAGGCTTTCACTCGTGGATGGGAAGTGGGTAAAATGGCATCTTCCGGAATCATTCCCGCTTCCTTCAAACTTTCAATTCGATCTGCTTTTAGCTTTTCATAGCCTTCATCATATCGGCCCTCGTATTTTCTCCAATATTTTTCATCCACCTGAAGGGGCCAGTGAGGGGAAGTGTAAGCTGCAAAAGCAAAAAATGGCTTCCCGTCCCCTTGATTACTTTGAATGTATTCGATAAGCTTATCTGTGTAGAAGTCTGTGGAATAGGCTCCTTCCGGCCAGCTTATTTCCTTCCCGTGTTCAAAATACTTAGAAATAGGAGCTTGGGGTAAAACACCCATATTGTTATAATGATTGGCTCCTCCTTCGGGAGTGATAAAGGATTTTTCGAAGCCTTTTTCCTGTGGATTGTTTTCGGGTTTGGAGCCCAAATGCCACTTTCCAGCCATATAGGTGTGATATCCAGCAGATCGCAGCAAGTCAGGAACAGGAACGATTCTGTCTGATAGATGACCTTCATACCCTTGCACGCTAGTCACTCTTCCTTGGATTCCCATTCCAGCAATGTGATTGTCATTTCCGGATAAAAACATAGCCCGACTGACTGCGCAATATGGAGCTGCATGAAATCTACTAAAGCGAATTCCATCTTTGGCCAGTTGATCCAGATTAGGCGTTTCGATGTCTCCACCAAAGGACCCAAGGTCTGCATAAGCCAAATCATCTGCTACAATCAGAAGGATGTTTGGGGCTTTTTTTGGTGGATTTGGTTTGGAGCAGGAAAAAATTAAAAGGCTAAGCAATGCCAAAGAATTGGTGGCTGAACAAAAGAGTGAGAGACATTGCCTTTTCATGCTGCTGAATGATTTTTCTCGAAGACAAACCACATTTTTAATTTTCCCTTCCCTTTAACCTCCAATTCACCTCTATACTCGAACTCGAGTCCTTCTTCATTCTGGATTTCAGCATAGGTGTTTTCGGAGATATTGATTTTATTTAACTCACAAGCTCCTTCCATTCTTTGAGCTGTATTGACCGTGTCTCCCCAGATATCAAACTGAAATTTTTTGATTCCTACGATTCCTGCCACCACTGGACCTGTGTTGATTCCTACCCGCATATCAAACTTTGCATTACTAGGTGTGGAAGGATTATTATTCCGCTGTACGATAAAGTCTCTCATCTCCAAAGCAGCCCTCACTACCGCCTGTACTTCTGATTTCTTATTTAGCCCTCCAGCTGCCATGTAGGCATCACCGATCGTTTTGATTTTTTCCAATCCATGGGAAGCGATGATTTCATCAAATTTTTTGAAACAGGTATTTAACTCATTGACCAACTCCTTGGCACTCAAATGCTGAGCTTTTTGGGTGAAATCAGCAAAGTCTGTAAAAATCACGGTAACCTCTTCAAAATCCCTTGCTTCTGAAAATCCCTTTTCTTTCAATTCCTCTGCAACTTCTGCCGGCAAAATATTTAGAAGAAGCTTATCCGATCGGTCTTTTTCTGCCTCGATGACTTCATTGGATTTTTTGATAAATACATACCTTCTCCACCAAAGGATGACGAGAATTAGCAAGAATAGTCCGGAGATCAGGAAAATAAGCTGACGATTCCGTTCGACTTTGAGCTTTTCCTCAAAGAGAAGACTTTGCTCACGCATTAGCTGCGCATTTTGAATGCTATCCAAGAGTTGCTTTTTTTCAAAATCATAATTCAGCATCAGCTGAGTGATTTCTTTGGTGTTGGAATCGTTTCGAATGCTATCTCGAAGTTCTACAGCTTTCTTGAAGTAAGTGAGTTCTTCTTCGGTATTCCCTGATTTCTCAGCTACCTCCATCAGTCTTTCATAGGCCATTCGGATTACCTTTACTTCGGAAGCCTGTTGCGCATTTTCCAGAGATTTTTCTCCATGATACTTGGACTTTGCCAATTGATTTTTCTTCAAGTACAAAGCAGCCAATCTATTATGTGTGTAGGCTAAGCCTCGGGTAAGTCCCAGTGAATCGCGGATTTTCAATGCCTCCAATAGCGTCTCTTCAGCCAGGTCTAGGTCTCCTTTGTTAGCATAGTTATTTCCTAAGTTGCTCAGCGAAAGCCCGATGGAATAAGGACTTTTCTCCTGGTAGGCAATGTCAAGAGCCTTCTTATGATAGAAAATAGCAGAATCGATGGGGCCGGTATGTTCGAAAATTATGGCGAGATTATTATAAGAGGTGTGAATTCGATCGAGATCGCCTACTCCCTGCTCCAAGGCAAGGGATTTTCTGGCATAGGAAAAAGCCTCCTCATAATCGTACTGATCATAATAAATCAAGCTGAGGGAATTATAAACACTCGCAATACCAGTCAAGACATCATGCTCCTCATAGATAGCTAATGCTGATAGATGGTTGGAAATAGCTTTTTCCAAATCCCCGAAATAGGCGTAAGTATAGGCTGAAAAAGAATAGGCTCTTGCCCTTTCTATCCAGAGTCCCTGAGCTTGTAGCTTTGGAATTAATCTTTCTATTGATTTCGGATCATAGGTCGAAGGGGTAAATTCCTGCTTCGCCATCAAAAGGTAAAGCTGAGACTTCAATATTTGGGCACTGTCTTCTTTTGCTTCACTTTTTTCCAGTGCATCCTCTGCTATTTGAATAGCCTCCTCATATTGGCGATCGGTATACAAATTATAGGTATGATCGATCAGGCTATCAAGTTCTGTTTTAGATTGCCCGAAGAGTTGGGTTACAGTTAAAAAAAGGACAATATAAAAAGTGGCAAATTTCATTTTCTCTTACTTTGCAAATACTCGAAATGACTGACATCTTGCTGGCTTCTTACTACCAAACTAGGCGGCAAAGGCCCTAATTGCTCTACAGCTAAATCCATAGCTCGCATCATCTGGGCAAGCTTTTCAGGGTTTTCTTTGGCGAGGTTTGTTGTCTCCCCGGGGTCAGTTTTTAGGTTGAAAAGCAAGGTGTCATGCGCTTCTACCGCCTTCATCCCCCAGCTGCCCGCATATCCCTCAAAGGGTCTTTTGACTTTCCATTCTCCCTGTCGGAAGGCGCGTTGGTCGGAGAGCATGTAGTAGATGAATTCATCCCCTTCCCGCATACCATTTTCGAATAGTACAGCGCTTAGGTCTTTTCCATCTATCGCCCTGTCCTGAGGAATTTCAGCTCCCACTAGCTTGCAAAAAGTCGGAAACCAATCCATTTGTGTGGCCATTTCCTCATAAACCTGACCGGGATCGATTTTCCCTTTCCACATCGCCACAGTTGGAACCCGAACCCCTCCTTCGAAGGTATACTGCTTTCCTTCCCGCAATGATCCTGCTGATCCTCCATGATCTTCCATGACCAGCCATGGTCCATTGTCGGAGGAGAATACAATCATGGTATTTTCCATCAGGCCTTTTTCTTCCAGTTTTTTCAGAATTTCTCCCACACTCCAGTCTATTTCTTGGATCACATCCCCATAAAGCCCCCGATCGGAACTTCCTTCAAACTCCGGGGAAGTATAAATCGGCACGTGAGGCATATTGTGAGCCAGATACAGCAGAAATGGTTTTCCAGCTGCCTCATCAATGAATTCTAGGGATTTTTGGGTATAGGTTTTCGTGGTAAATCGCTGATTAACGGAAATCGAATCGATCTCATTGTCTTTAAAGTAAACCACCGAAGCCATGTCATTGCTATAAGGAATTCCATAGAAGGAATCGAAGCCTTGATTGAGAGGCAGGTATTTTTCTCGATGGCCCAAATGCCATTTTCCTACTGCGGCTGTTTGATAGCCTTTGTCTTTCAAGATTTCTGCGAAGGTGATTTCCTCAGGAGCCATTCCCGTAAGGCTTTCTGGAAAAAAGACCGCATTGATTCCCATCCGCTGGGGCATACGTCCCGTCAAAAGACCTGCTCTGGAAGGGCTACAAACTGGAGATGCCGAAAGAAAGGAGGTGAACTTGATACCTTCACTTGCGATCTGGTCAATATTCGGTGTTTGGATATCGGTAGCTCCAAAGCAACCCAAATCTCCATAGCCGAGATCATCGGTGAAGATGAAAACTATATTGGGATATGATTCAGAGTCGGGTGGGGGAGTACCTTCCTTTTGATTGCAGGAAAGGAAAAATACCAAAATGATCAAATACAATCCGAATATTCTCATGGCTTTCTCATTTTTGGGAAGGGATGCGCTTCATGCTCAGAATATACACATTTTCTAAGGGCCTGTCCCGCTCGTCAGTTTCCACCGCTGCAATGGCATCTATGACTTCGAGGCCTGAAATCGTCTGGCCAAAAACGGTGTAGTTCTGATCTAGGTGTGGGGTTCCGCCGATGGTTTTGTAGATTTTTACATGCTCATCAGGAATCTCGTATTTTTCAAAATCCTCAAATCCGACTACCACTTGATCCAACTTTTTATTCAATGAAAGAAAACTAGCAGTATCCTTAGCTTCTCTGGCTAGCTCCAGTGAATCAATGAGACTTTTGTTTTCAGGATGGTTTCTGGCAAAATGGCGTTGCAGCATGCTGTTGATTCTACCTTGATTGTGCTGAATTAGGCTATCATTTTGGATTTTTCCCTGCACCAAATAAAACTGAGTACTGCTCGATGCCCGCTGCAGATTGCCAGTTCGGGCGGCAGCTAGCGCTCCTTTTTGATGAAAAAGCTCAGGGTGGATTTCCGCAGGAACTTGATATGGTAAATCATTGCTCCCCAATTGCTCTCCGGTTTTCGCAGTTTTGCTTTTGGTGTCACCTCCCTGTATCATAAAGCCCTGAATGACTCGGTGAAAAAGTAAACTGTCGTATACTTCTTCGTTTACCAGTTTTAAAAAATTGTCTCGGTGCTGTGGGGTTTCGTTGAAGAGTTCGACGATGATGGTGCCTTTACTAGTCTGGATCTCTACCTGTGGACGATCCTGAGCCAAGCAGGTTTGATAACTCTCAAAAATCAATGCCAAAATGATCAAAAGCTTCTTCATGTTCTTAATTGAGCTTATGAATAATTAGAACTAATGTTGATGTGCCAGTCGATGTTTCCTAAGAATATCTTCGCCGAAGTCATTTCCTTTTTCCCTGAAAATGGAGTGGATGTGATTAGCATTATCCAAAAAGCCAACATTGTCATATTCAATCAAAAAGTCCGGGCTGTGGATGATATAATAGTGAGGTTTCATGGGTTCGTAACTTCCGATCCATGCAAAATAGACCTCATCCATTCCACGAGCATGCAATTTGGCCAAGTATTCTTCAGCTTTCAGATGATCCAGATTAGCAGCATATTCTTCGATCAAATAATGAAGGATCTGTTGTTGGTTTTCAGATAGCTCAGACCCCTTGATTCCTTGATATTTTTCTAGCCATTGGGGTCTTCCTGGACTGGTGATGATGTCTCCGGGAACATCCCCAGAAAGTGTCGCTTTTTTCTTTTGCTCCTCATCCAGTGAGTTGACAAACCAAAATCCATAGTCTTCTTCCTTACTCAAAGGTCTCAATCCAGCATATTGGGTATCTTCAACCACCGCGGGATCAGAACCTAAAAACAGCGGAGTCATGCTAAATTCGTCTCCCGAAACGGTCAAATTCAGCGAGATATGATGCCCCTCGAATTTCAATCCCCATTTTTCATCCGTTTGAGGATTGCCTGAGATAGCTAAAAAGTAATTCCCATTATCCCAGTTTAAACCTCGGATCATTTTTATCGCATTTTCATTGACCTCTCCACGCTCATATTTGATCTCGAAGAGTTCATGGAGAATATCATCCACCTGCATGATCGCGAAGGTTTTCAAATATCCTTGGGAGCTGAGAATAGAGCTTAAAACCTGATGAAAGGCAATTTTGCTCTTTTCAGAAAGTAGACCGTATTGAAGACCGGCTCTAGGAGCTAGTCCAAGAGGTAAATTGGTCCATTCAGTTCGGACAGAGTCTGCAAATTCAATCATTAATTCATCCTCTTGCCCGTTTTCCAGAGTTTCGATAAACCTTAGGGTTTTTTCCTGAATAGATGTGACGCTCTGTGCAAAAAGAAGAATAGGGAAAAAGAAAGCTACAAGAGAGGAGATTAGTTTTAATTGCATGGACGATAAAAGATAAAGGCATTTTAACATGCCTGAATGGAAAAAGAATCTTGTAAAAGATAGAATAAAAAATTCTATAATTCTAAAAAAAGTCCAAAAAAGTGGAAGCGCTACTTACCTTTTTAAAATCACTTTATGGTATTCCCTGTTTGTTCCCCATGCAATTTCTATGGTGTAAATACCTGCAGTCTGACTGATCAACCAGTCTCCTACTTGTTTCCCCATGGTTTGAATATCATCCACTCGAATGTAGTGATAAAGACCAGTAGGGGAAATAACCCGAATGGAGATTGGTTCATCCCGATAAGAAGAAGGGTCAATCATGCCAATTTGAAATGAATACCCATTGGTTGGATTTGGATAGGCTCTCCAGGTCTTATTGCCTTTTTGTCCCTCTATCTGAATAGCGGTAGTACGGCTGTAAGTGTATGTTCCGTCAAAGTCAACTTGCTTCAGTCGATAGAAGATGTTTCCGCCCTGAATAGGAAGATTTATGTCTTCGAATGAATAGGAGTTAGGAGAATCAGCAAACCCTTGGCCCTGAATTTCTCCTATTTTGGTCCATGAATCGACCGAATTAATTGCTCGCTCGATTTCAAAGTGGGAGTTTTCCCATTCTTTTGCGGTAGACCATTCAAGAAGACCTGTTCTTTTGGCTAGTTGATAGGTTGATTGGAATGATAGGAATTCGACAGGAAGGATTCTTGCAATTTCGTATCTGACAATAACCACACCATTTGAGCCTCTTCCGCCTCTTCGATCATCACCGCCACCACCTCCGCCAGAACCTGGAGTTTGGCCTTCTTCACCCTCATCATCATCTTCAGCTCCATTACCTCCCCGTAAATTTGCACCGCCGAAGCCTCTGTCATCTTCGCCAGCACCACCACCACCGGCAGCGTAGACTCTGTTGTCAAATTCACTTACTATCAGACCAGCTCCACCGTTACCACCTTCTTCATCACGAGCATTTTGTCCATCTTGGCTTACTCCGCCGCCACCACCAGCGGCGTCATCATTTCCTCGGCCACCATTTTTTCCATTATTTCCACCCTGACCTCTGTGATTATTGTTTCCCTCATTTCCTGCTCCACCACCTGAGCCCCCGAAAATTCTATTGGAGACTACTGAATATCCCCTAGTAGCATTTTTGTAGGAGGAATTGGAACCGTTTTTACCTCTGCGGCTGTCAGCGGAACCACCTCCGCCGCCGCCAGCAGCCCTTATTTCATAAATACCTCCAAGATCAAAAGTTGACTCTGATCCATCTTGGCCTTCCTCGTCTTCATCATCAGAACCTTCACCTCCTGATCCTACTTTGATTTCAAATTTTGTATTGGCAGGAAGTCCATTGACTTCGATTTCAGTGACTTCTGCACGAGTATGCACCAGTCCTCCGGCACCTCCACCACCTCCGATGTTTGAGCCGCCACCTCCACCACCGCCTACTACAAGGACTTCAAATTCAGCCAGATTTGCAGGTGCTTCCCAGATACAATCCTCAAAAAATTCGATAATTACTGTTCCCGATTCACTTCCGTCATCAATATATTGCCAGCAGCCTCCGCTAGGTGGTCCATTTGTGTCAGAGCAATCAAGACTGGGGTCTACGATTGCACCTCCCGTCAGATTTCCATCATCAGGTGTTTTGTTTACTATTAAAGGTGCTTTGAAGGTACCAGTAAGATTGTTTCCTGTTATTGTTCCATCATCAGTATCAATATCACCACCAACTGATATGGTGTTACACTGATTTGTATTTAAAGGGCGAATGATTGCATCGTTATCATCATTGTCAAGGTCATCTTCAACGGTTAATGATCCTGCTAAAGTGACTAGATTATTATTAATAAAATCCCCTCCTACAGAGGTATTACCTAGATTTAGGATACCTTCATCATTTTCTAAATCTCGCTCAACTGTTAAGGTGCCGCTACTTGAATTGATTAAGCCTTCATTGGTTACATTTCTAAAAAAGACTGAGCCAAAATTATTTAGGACCTGACTTTCTCTAATTCGAAGGTCTCTATTGGTGCCAGGGTCTCCAAACTGCCCATAGTTGTTTATTGTAATATCGTCCCCATTTAAATTGGCAAAATCATTTGAATAGATTACACCGTTTGCAATACAAATCGTCAGATCGTCTCTATTTCTAAGATTGATTCTGCTGGATCTATTTCCTAAAATACATACTACATCACCATCTTGAATATTACGGTTTGGTGTAGGATTTCCATTCCCAGAAAATGTAATCGTACAGCTTCCACACTGAGCAAGGGACCCTTGGGTACCAACTGCCAGGTAGAATAAGATAAAAACGATCAATTGAAATGTTTTCATTTCTATTGAGATTGAAATTTTGAAAGGGTGATTTTAATCTTTTTGATAAGTCTCGAAAGGGTGAGTTCAAAACTTATCAATTGATTGAAACGCACTAAATGCGATTTGAAATACAAAAATATGTATTTTAAATTAATCTTGAAAAGTTTAAAAGAAATATTTTATCTGATTATCAGAAGCTAACAGTAGTTTTCAAGGAAATTGGAAATATCTCTTTTTATTTCTTTAAAAAATCAATTTTATCCCTAGATAAATCCATTAAAAAAAATTCAAGAATTAGCTGAATTGGGGATTGATGCTAAAAATTCAGCATAAAAAATGAGGGGGTGGTAATACTATCTTCTCAAAATCACTTTGTGATACTCTCGGTTTTCTCCCCAAATTATTTCTAAAGTATACAAGCCTGATGGCTGATTGGATAACCAATCCCCAACTTGCGATCCCATAGATCGAAGATCATCCACTTGAATAAATTTGTAGAGACCGGTTGGTGAAATAATTCGCATTGAGATAGGTTCATCCCGATAGGATGAAGGGTCAAGCAGGCCAATTTGGAAAGGATAGCCTGACGTTGGATTTGGATAGACTCTCCATGACTTATTGCCTTTAAGGCCTTCTACCTGTATAGCTGTAGTTTTGCTGTAAGTGTATGTTCCATCAAAGTCAACTTGCTTCAGTCGATAGAAGATGTTTCCGCCAGCAACTGGCAATTCGCTATCTCGGAAGTAATATTCAACAGGTGCATCAGAATAACCAGCTCCGTTAACATGCCCGATTTTCTTCCAATCTGTCACATTATTTATGGATCGTTCGATTTCAAATCGGTCATTTTCCCATTCTTTAGCGGTAGCCCAAGAAAGCTCACCAGATCGAAGTGGAGCATTATACTCGGCATTGATGTAAAGGTATTCGACTGGAAGGATTCGGGTATTTAAATACTTGATCAGTACTTTTCCTGAACCGCCATTTCCTCCTCGAACATTTCCTGCGCCACCACCCGAACCTGTATTGGCAACACCATTTCCTCCTGATCCATTGTTATTGCCATTTCCACCTATTCCAGAGCCGCCTGACCCAGGATTATCTGTAGCGTTTCCGCCTCCACCTCCGCCATAAACTCCTGGAAAACCAGAAATTGTAATCCCATCACCACCATTGCCTCCATCTGAATCACCGGGGAAAGTAAAAAATATAAAAAATAAAACTTCCACATTTCCATTGCTACCGCCTGAACCGGCACCGCCGCCACCTCCTCCTGCACCTTCACCTCCAAACTCATCACCCTCACCTCCATTATTGCCACTTCCATCAAATGCGACTCCAATATTTCCATCTTGTCTGGCTCCTCCTCCTGATGCTCTGGGCCCAATACCATCTCTCCCATCGTCTGAAGTAGTTGAGCCAGAACCACCACCTCCTCCACCTCCTGCGATAATTTCAAAATTAGGATCGCCTACTGCAAAAATGCTGTTTTCTCCATCCTCTCCTTGAGCAGCAAAATCTGTTGAACCAGCTCCTCCATCTCCTATTCTTATATCAAATGAAGTTCCTGTAGGAAGTCCTGGATTAGGTCCGAGATTAATATCAATAAAGCTTTGAGGAATTACACCTCCTGCACCACCGCCTCCGCCATAAAGACTCCTTCCACCGCCGCCACCGCCGCCGATGACCAATACTTCAAACTCAACTAACCCTTCTGGAGGAGTCCAGGTCCCATCGGTATTAAATTCAATCACTGTTTCACCACTAATGGCTCCATCATCTATGATAGTACCTCCATTGGTAGGGCAGGTATAACTAATGACCACTTGGCCATCCCCTCCAGCACCACCAAAACCGGGGGCACCGTTTCCCCTTCGTTCGCCACCACCACCCCCACCACCAGGTTGTTGGCCGGGAAGCCCCGGAGAAGTGCTGCCTATATCAGGTCCACCATTTCCTCCATTTCCACCTCCTGAAGGTGCAGTTGCTCCCGAAGGCCTTGCTGTCGTTGCGTTATTTCCGTTAGCTGCGGTACCTGCAGAGGATCCGCCGCCACCGTTTTCGCCTCCTCCTCTAGAGATTCCATCTCCTCCACTAAACCTAACATCACCGATACCTAAAGCAGCACTGCCTCCTGCACCAGGATCGTTGCCACCTGAATCATCTAAGCCTGATTGCCCTCCTACGGCTAAAACAATTGCATCCGATTCAAATTCCGTTCTAGCTACCCAAGACGATTCTCCTGGCTGTTCAGTAGTACTCCCAGCTCCTACAAATACAGTCAGTTGTTCCCCTGGACTAACTGAAATCGTACTTCTAGAATAAGCGCCTCCACCACCACCACTTCCGCGGCCTGTTTGACTTATTCGAGTGGAACCTCGTCCACCTGCACCCCATGTCTCTATAGTTATAGAAGTGACCCCAGCTGGAACAAAAAAAGTCTGAAGGCCAGTATTTGTATAGGTGACAGGGCTTGAGCACTGGGCATAAGTTTGACTGGCAAGCAAATAGCTGCTGAAAATCAGAATGATACTTAATAAACTAAGGCGAAACCTCATCTATACTAAGTGCAAATTTTTATATATAAAATGATTTATAAGGATTTTAAGATTTTCTTATTGGGTGTAAATCCTTATTTCATGATTTGAATTAACAATTATAGATATTTATATTTAAAATATGATTTTTTCCGAATAAAATTTTTTTATAGATAATGAAAAAATATAAAATATTGTTTAGATTTTTTAATAAGGATGGGTTTCGTTTATTCAGAGAAATAGGTTTGGACTTTGTTTTATTATAAAAATTCAATAATCATAGAAAAAATGTCATTCTTCTTGAAAAAATAGGAAAGGGCTTTTTTGACTAAAAAAGAGTAGTTTATAAAGAGGATTGGGTATGATTTCCACTCTAAAAGGTTTTGTGAATTATTTCATAGATAGAATGCGATGAATTTCGCCTTCATTTTGGCATTGAAACCTAGTGGATCGCTCCATACCCATATGGGTATTCTTAGGCTATGTACTTTTCAATAGCTAGCAATTCTTAAATTGATGTAGGGGGTTCGGAGTGTCCTAAAAATGATTAGGGATAATAGTTCATTTTCAAGCCTGACATTCATCACTCTGATCAACAATTTTGAAAGCAGCTGCTTACCTATCTTAATGGCGATTTTGGATAGCAAAAATTTGAATGGCTTTGCCTATTTTCAGGCTATAGTGAGCCAAATTGTTTTTGCGCTAAAAGTCATAGGGTTTGAAATTTCAACCCTATTTAAAAATGATACTTCTATCAAAAGTTGTTTTTTGAACGGCTGATCGAAATCAGTGTCTGATTGCAGCCGATTGTAAACTCTGACTCAAAGTAAAAGAAGTTACTTCAGGACTAACGTATTTAATCTTTATTGGAATCTGTTTTACCTTCTCAAAATCAATTTATGGTACTCTCGGTTTTCGCCCCAACTGATCTCTAGGGTGTAGACTCCGGCAGCCTTATCTCTCAGAATCAAGGATAGTTGTTGACTGAGTAGCTTAGCAGATTTACCTGAAAAACTATCGAATACACCTGTCGCTGCGATGACTCGAATAGAGATCTCCTCGTCATTGTAAACACCCGTATCGATCATCTCTAAGTTGATGGGATCTCCGGAAGTCGGATTCGGGAATACTCTCCAATAAGTCACTCCAGACATTGGGTCGACTTGGATGGCTCTGATATCACTATAGGTAGAGTCTCCATCAAAATCAAATTGCTTCAACCGATAGAAAATATCTCCTCCCGCTAGAGGCAGTTTGCTGTCTTGATAGAAATATTCTACCGGTCCATCGGAATAACCAGCTCCTGTCACCTCTCCGATTTTCTCCCAATCGGTGACATTATTGATAGAGCGCTCAATTTCAAAGCGATCATTTTCCCATTCTTTGGCAGTTGCCCAACTTAAATCCCCAGAGCGAAGAGCAGTATTGTATTCAGCCTTAAAGTAGAGGTATTCAACTGGAAGAATTCGGAAGTTAGGATAGCGGATATAGACTACACCTTGGAAGCCATCGCTTCCACCGGTTCTTCCGGCACCGCCGCCTGAACCGTAAGTGGTAGCAGGTAGGCCCATTCCAGTATTATTGCCTCTTCCTCCTGCATAGAATGTAGCACCGCCTGAGCCAGAATATTGACTGCCTCCCATACCAGGTTCATTTACAGTAGCCCCAGAAGAGGTTCCTCCTCCTCCTGCGCCATAGTGAACATCTTCACCAGAGATGTCCTGCATAATTCCATTTCCTCCTGATCCAGCTCTTAGAAGTGATGCATCTCCGTTTCCACTTCCCCCTCCTGCAGCGGCACCACCGCCACCTGCACCAGAGCGACCAAAGCTTTGCCCATAGGCTGTTCCTCCGTCATTTCCTCCGGTATAGGTTGCCAAGCCTCCAGTTGAGCTATCAGATCCATGAGCTGCTCCCCCGCCTCCGGAGGCACCATCTCTACCGGTGCGGATACTAAGTTGATCACTTGAAGATCCACCTCCACCTCCACCGGCAGCATTAAGATCGGCGAAAGTATTACTTCCAGCATAATTAAAAGTTGAGCCGGTAAAGCTCGATCCAGTTCCATCGCCACCTTGCTGACCTGAACTTATGGCTCCTAGACCTTGACCACCTGGTGTAACTTCGAATGTAGCACCTTGTAATCCAGGGAGACCATTCATTGTGATTCCGGTGTATTGCTGATAAATCACAGCGCCACCACCACCGCCTCCGGCAGCATCTCCGTAGCCACCGCCACCGCCACCGCCGACAACCAATACTTCAAATTCATCCAGTCCATCAGGAGCATTCCAAGTCCATGAGCTACAATCACCTGTGATACGGATTACCGTGAAGCCTTCTGAATCGGTGTATTGGAAGACTTCTCCGGAACCAGTACATGGAGGTGGAGTTGTACAGTCATAAGTAATGACGATCCTTCCATTTGGTCCAGTCGTGCTAACAATGGCTTGTGTCAGTCTATCAGCCAATGGTTCGGATGGTCCTAGAGGAGTAACAAAAACATCTGCTCCGTCAAATACTATATACAGTGTACTTCCTGGGACTACAGGGATGGTCGAAGGCGCTGGATTTCCTCCATCTCCAAATGCTTGGATGGTTACTTCACTTATTCCGGCACCAACCGAATAGGTAGCATTTCCATCCGCTTGTAAATATTCAGTACTGCAATTGATTCCAAATGGAGCTGTATTGTTTGTAGGTACCGAATATGGGCATTGATCCGCAACTCCTTCGATGGAATTTATGGTAAGGATAGTAGTTCCTTCATTAGAATAAGGGAGAGATGCGAAAGTAAATTGACCGGCAGTGGTGACTGTTACGGTAATCGTTTGATCTGCAATCTCATTTGCTCCGCTTGTACTGTAATTTATTATGTAGTCTCCCGGTGCTAGCTCAGGGCCGTAAACGGTAAATGTAGAAACATAAGGAGGAGATGATCCAACGGGTGGGTTGTTTACCTCAATATTGGAAATAGGGTATGTCGGATTATCAACTGTGATGGTACCTGTCGCATTTACTGACCCACAACCTCCAGTCAAAGGGATACTATAATTAAATACTCCTACCTCAGATGGTGTACCTGATATTGTAATGTCTCCTGAGCCAGGATCAAAAGAGGCACTTATTCCTAGCGGCAATCCATTTGCTCCCGCTACACCTTCATTAGCTATTCCTGTGGCTCCTGTAGTACGATGGATAAGTGTAATTGGAACGGCTGTATCTAGACAAAGAACTGGGTCAGGGTTGACTGGGGTGACTGTGTTTTCTGGAGTAACAGTAACCGTGACAATATTGGAAGGTGGTGACGGGCATTCTGTACCATTCAAATTGGAAACAACGATTCTCTGGAACTCCGTGGTTTCTGATAATGCCGGTGAATCATAAGTAGCGCCTGTTGCACCTGAAATAGGTGTCCAAATAGGATTAGAAGAATTTCTAAACTGCCAGATATAGCTAAGGTCTCCATCACCCGAACCTGCATCAGTACTTGTAAATGCGACAGGGTCGTCTCCAATACAAATGGTTTGATCAGCCGCTATTGCTCCAGGAAGAGGCTCCCTTTGCAGCGTTATGGTCACCGGATCAGAAGGCGGTCCTTCACAGAAATTGCCACCCACAGTTGAAATAGTATACCTTCTATATTGAGTAGTTTCTGTAAGGACAGGAGGAGCGAAATCAGCCCCTGATGGATTACTTGGAACGTCTACCCAGTTTGGAGAAGAAAGGTCAGTGTTCATTTCCCATCTATAGGAAATCACAGCCCCAGGGTCTTGAGGGGCGTAAACATCCCCAATAATAGGGTCAGGTGTATCTCCCTCACATATGGTTTGGTCGCTTGCTATAGTGCTTACATCAGGGACGTCTCTTACTACAATCAAACCTTCTACTCGTACTTGCTGGCAGGATCCTGTGGTAAAGACCTCATAAGTATATTCGCCAGGAGTTGTTGGAGAACCGCTAATTCTCAAATTAACTCCATTCCAAATGGCTGAAAGACCTGCAGGTAGTCCTGTAACTATTGGACCGTCCAATCCCCCACCAACTGCATATTCGATATCTATAATTGGAGAATCCTCGCAGACAACTTGACTATCATCAGTTCCTGGGTCTGAGGTTAATCTAATGAAAGGGGAAAGTGTTCCGAAGGAAATATCATCCAATGCAAAGTCATTACCACCTAGTGCAGTATTTAGGTTGACAATTTCAATGATTGCAGTTGTGGCAGTTCCCGAACTCCAGCTTGGATTGGATCTAAACTCCCGCCAGTTGTCTAAGCTTACCTGAGCATTACTAGTTGGTTCAGGAGCAGTTGATAGATCTAGCACAGTACCTACTAATTGACCATTGATTTTGAATTGTAGTCTAGCATTCGACGCAGGATTCAAATTCATGGCCCAAGCGGAGAAATAGTATTCTGTAAACTGCTCAACTGTGACCTCTTGTCTCCAAATAACGGGCTGTCTAAGAGGAGAGCCAATAAGCGCACCTCCATTGACCATCATAAAGTTCCTTGGTCCGGTTGCATTATTGGTGTGGTCTCTTCCATAAAAATTAGTGTGATAACCAGGAGGAGTTGTGGTCGTACTACCATTGGCATTTACATTTACTGCATAATATCCTTCTGGCCATAAGCCTGTCGCAGGATTGCCATTAACATAGTAAGCTTGATTCTGGGTGTATTCAGTAAAGAAGCTTGGATTTGCAGGATCAAAATTGGTAAAGGACCCATCAATGATTAATTCCTCTGCAATACTGATGGAAGAAGTGCTTGTACAACCATCTGGAGAGGTGGCTGTCACAGAATAGGATCCAGCAATATCAACTAAAATGGAGGAAGTCGTTTCTCCAGTACTCCATTCCCAGGTAGTGCCTGTTACATTAGAACTGGCTACTAAAAGTACACTTCCATCTACCGCACAATAATCTGCTTGTAGGGTAATTACTGGGGTTGGGTCAACAGTAATAGTGAAGGATTCTGAAGGACCTGGACAACCATTCACCGTAGGTGTTACTGTAATGGTGGCTGTAATCGGACCTGAACTAGGGTTCTCCGCAATAAATGCAGGAATGTTTCCAGTGCCTGACGCAGCTAGACCAATCGATGGTTCACTATTCGTCCAATTATAAACTACTCCTGCGACTCCATTACCCGTAAAATTCACAGCTGTAGTAGACTGACCTGAACAACCAATATCTTGATCCGAGATAGGATTTACAGTTGGCATTGGTCGAACCAAAACATCTACCTCAAAAGAATTTCCAACACACCCATCCGGAGTGGTAGGAGTAACTGTATAGGTGACAGTCTGATCGACTAAAGAGGTATTAGTCAGCGTTTGGGAAATACTGCTTTGGGCAGTAGTCACATCAGACTGACCTGTTAAATTTCCATTAGAAGATACCGTCCAGGTATAAGTCGTTCCAGCAGGAACCAAGCCATTAGATCCATCTAGCGGGATCACTTCAAAATTTTCTCCACTACAAATAGTGGTTCCCGAAATGTCTGAAATAATAGGTGTTACATTGACTTCTGTAGAATTAGTCACCCCAGATGGGGCCGTACATCCTCCTGCATTACTATAATTCACACTTACATTTTTGGTGCCTGCAGTTAGCCATGTTAGGGTTACCGTATGGTTGGAAGTGCCAATTCCTCCTGAAGAAATATTGTAATCCGTTCCCTGTATTCCAGATACAGTCCATATGTAATTGGATTGTCCAATTTGTGTTGTATACGTTACAGGTTCTCCAATACAAAGGTCTGCCGTAGGAGCTTCGGTAAATATTGGAACAGGTAGAGGATTGACATCAATAGTATTGGTGACAGCTGATGCGCCTTCACAATTATTCGAATTACTATAATTTACAGAGACATTTTTGGATCCAGCAGATAACCAAGTTAAGGTGACTGTATTGTCAAAAGGTCCAATACCTCCAGATGTGATCGTATAGTCTGTTCCAGCAGTTCCTGGGATTGACCAGGTATAATTATCCTGACCTGATTGGGTAGTATACGTTACCGAGCTACCCACACAGACATCAGTAGAAGGTTGTGCTGTAAATGTTGGTACAGGTAGGGCATTTACAAAAGAGGTGTTTACAACTGCTGAAGCTGCTGAGCAATTATTTGAATTGGTATAATTAATCGATACATCTTTAGTGCCGGCAGTCAACCAGATTAGGGTTACAGAGTTGTCATTTGTACCCCCTCCTGTCGTGATGCTATAATCAGTTCCTTCAGTTCCTAATATAGTCCAGATATAATTAGATTGTCCTGGCTCAGTAGAATAGGTGACTGATTCGCCCACACAAATCTCGATAGGGGGTGCAGCGGTGAAAGTTGGTTCAGGAAGTGCATTTACAATGGTGGAATTAATTACCGCGCTTGCTGCTGAACAATTATTGGCATTGTTATAATTTATTGATACATCCTTCGTGCCATCCGTCAACCAAGTCAGGGTCACCGTATTGCTGGATGCTCCAATTCCGCCTGCTATAATGTTGTAATCAGTTCCTGCAGTTCCCGGTACATTCCAAACATAATTGGATTGACCTCCCTCGGTAGTGTAGGTTACTGGATCACCTACGCAAACCTCAGCTGGAGGAGCGCTTGTAAAAGTTGGTTCAGGCAATGCATTTACTACGGTAGAATTTACTGTTGCAACAGCAGCTGTACAATTATTAGTGTTTGTATAACTAACAGAAACATCTTTAGTCCCATCAGATAACCAAGTAAGCGTTACACTGTTGTTAGATGCTCCAATTCCACCCGCCGTGATGTTATAATCAGTTCCTGATGTTCCTGGTACTGTCCAAACATAGTTGGATTGACCTGCCTCGGTAGTATAGGTTACAGAAGTGCCAACACAAACTTCCGAAGGCGGAGCAATCGTGAAGGTTGGTTCGGGGAGCGCATTGACAATCGTAGAAAGTACTGTTGCAGTTGCGGCAAAACAACCATTGGAATTGCTGTAATTGATTGTCACATCTTTTGTGCCATCCCTCAACCAAGTGATTGTTATCGAGTCGTCATTTGTACCACCTCCTGCTGAAATTGAATAATCGGTGCCATCAACTCCAGGTATTGTCCAATTATAGTTGGATTGTCCTGACTCGGTGGTGTAGGTTACCGAAGTGCCTTCACAAACTTCACCTGAAGGAGCAGGGTTTAAAGTTGGAACTGGTAGTGCATTTACCACAAATGCTCCTGACACACTTGAGGTTTGATCAGGGCCACAACCTCCGGAACTTGAAACCACTACATAATAGTATCTTGGTATTCCGTCGGCATTGTCAGATGGAGGAGTAAATGTGTCAGAATCTGTACCGACTTGGGTATCCACCCCTGTATTGATTACCCCTGTTGTGTTGGTGTACCATTGATAAGACAAGGTGCCAGTTCCAGAGGCGCTTACGGAAATTGGACTAAATGGACCCTGCCCATCGCAGATCGTATCCCCTCCTAAGTCTTCAGAATCGATATTGGTTAAAGGATTAACGATGAACGCCCCAGAAATCGAAGAAGTAACGGTTCCACAACTCGGGCTTGTAGCGGTAGCATAGTAGTATCTAGGCAATCCATCTGCTACGCTTGCATCGGAAGGAGGGGTGAAAGTAGGGCTCGTTTCTCCGGTAAGCAAAACTCCTCCTGTATTATTAGGAGTAGTATTTTGATACCACTGATAGCTTGCTGGTATTCCGCCGTCACCTGTAGCTGCAATTTCAAGTTGAGAGAAAGTTCCAGATCCTAAGCAGAACACCTCATCTGGAGCTGAAGGATCTAGATCTAAATTGATAGAAGTTCCTGAAGGAGAAACTATATATGCACCAGTAAGGTCTGAGGTTTCAGGGCCTCCACAAGTTCCTGTGACTACCACATAATAGTACGAAATACCCTCAGGAGAAGAAGGAGGTGTAAATGTAGCCGAGGTGGCTCCAGATACGGCTGTGCCAGGATTAGTAGCAATATCTGAGTTGTCAGGCTTACGATACCATTGGAAGGACAATCCAGATCCTGTAGCCGTAATGGTTATAGGATCAAAACCATCTCCAAAACATTCAGTATCACCAAGCTGACCTGGATCAATTACAGGGTCAATAGAAACTGGTGTGCTAATGTCAATAGAGTTCGACGCAGGACTTGGTATTGAACACCCGTTTGGATCAGTATAATTAACTGTAACCGTTTTACTTCCTGAGGTCAACCATTCGATGGTAACAGTATTGCTATTGTTTCCTATTCCACCTCCTGTAATATTATAATCTATCCCTTGAGTACCAGGGATATCCCAATCATAATCAAATTGACCAACTTGGGTAGTATAAGTTACCTCATCATTCAGACAAACGGGATTAGATGGTTCTACAGTAAAGCTTGGAGTAGGAAGTGGCGCTAGATTAATGGTGTTTGAAGCGGGAGCTATACCAGTACATCCATTTGCATCGGTATAATTAACCGTAACCGTTTTTGCTCCATCAGTTAACCATTGAATGGTCACAGTATTACTACCAGTGCCAGTGCTTCCGTCAGTAATAGTGTAATCGCTTCCTTCCGTACCCGTAATTGTCCAAACATAATTGGATTGCCCAGATTCAGTGGTATAGATTAATTCTTGCCCAATACATACCGGGTCTACTGGCTCTATGGTAAATGTCGGTACAGGTAGAGGGTCTAGGGTAATGGTATTTGAAGCTGAGGTAGCACTAATACAACCATCGGGATTGGTGTAACCAACTGTCACAGTTTTATCTCCTGGGGTTAACCACTCAATAGTGACCGTGTTGCTTCCGGTACCGATACTGCCTCCGGTGATGTTGTAATCAGTTGACTCAACTCCCGAAACTGTCCAGATATAGTTGGATTGGCCCGACTGGGTGGTATAAGTTACCTCGTCCCCAATACATGTTGGATTGGAAGGCTCAGAGGTGAAGGTCGGAACAGGAAGGGGATCTATATCAATGGTACTGATTGCAGGTGAGGCACCTGGACAGCCGCTTGCGTTTAAATAATTAACCCCAACGGTTTTTTCTCCATCAGTCAACCAAACAAGAGAAATTGAAGGATCGGCACTAGTTCCTCCTGAAATTAAATTAAAGTCAGTTCCTTCTACTCCAGAAACCAGCCATTCATAGTCAGATATTCCTGTTCCAGATTGTGTGGTGTAGGTGTATTCTTGGCCGATACAAACCACTCCCGAAGGTTCTGTGATGAAAGTAGGAATTGGTCTTTCATTTAGGTTGATGGTATTTGAAGCAGGACTTACTCCCGCACAGCCATTAGCATTTTCATAATTGACTGTGACGGTTTTAGAACCTGTAGTCAGCCATTCTAAAGAAATAGTATTCGTGCTTAATCCGCCAGCGGTAATAGTATAATCTGTCCCCTCAACTCCATCGATATTCCAATCATAATTAGCCCTTCCTGATTGGGTGGTGTAGGTCACAACCTGGCCTAAGCATATATCGCCTGATGGCTCGATATTAAAGGAAGGAGAGGGGAGTGGACTTACTGAAATCGAACTACTGATAAAATCAGCAGCTGTACATCCGTTGGAGTTGGAGTAGCTGAGGAATACCCGTTTTGTACCCTGAGTTAACCAAACAAGGGTAAGAAAATCATCTGTGCTACTTCCTCCTGAAATAATGGTGTAATCCGTTCCAGAGGTTCCTGAGATCAGCCAATCATAGTCAATTTGTCCGGTTTGAGTTGAATAAGTCACTTCTTCTCCAATACAAACCACACCGGTAGGTGCTGCAGTAAAGCTTGGGTTTGGAAGTGGATTAATAGTAAGTGTCCTTGATTCAGTGTCATCTGAACAACTTCCTGAGCCTGCTACTGTGTAGCTAATAGTAGTTGTACCACTAGAAAGAGCAGTGACTTCTCCTGTCGATGTATTTATCGAGGCTACTGCTGTATTACTTGAGGACCAAGTGCCTCCTATCGAAGTTGAGCTGAATAGGGTAGTTTCTCCTACACAAAGTTCATCCGCCCCACTTAAGGTTCCTGCATCAGGCGCTTGGGTTACTGTAATGGACCGGGTTTCAAAGTCATCTGCACAGCCTCCTGAGCCTAAAACGGTGTAGGTAATAATTGCGGAACCTGCAGCTACTCCGGTCACAACCCCAGTTGAAGGATCTACTGTGGCAACAGCTGGATTTCCTGATGACCAAGTACCACCGGAAATTGTCGAAGAGAAAGTTCTTGTTCCCCCTTCGCAGACTTCCTGAGTTCCACTGAGCACGCCAGCGTCAGGTGGTGCAGTGACAGTGATAATTATACTAGTCTCAGGTGCAGGACAGCCCCCACTGGCAGGAAGGGTATAGAATATTTCCGCTGTACCAGCAGAAACTCCAGTTACTAAGCCTGTGCTGGAAACTGTGGCAATAGCTGGATTTGCTGAAGACCAGGTTCCGAAGGCTGTGGAAGATAAAAGCTGAGTATCTCCTCCTATACAGATATCCTGATTCCCACTGATAGTTCCTGGGCTAATAGGTTGGTTAACAAATACCGTTCTGGAAGAGGTAGCTACAGTACAACCCGTAATGGTATATCGGATAGTTGCTGCACCTGCGCTTATTCCGGTGATCACACCGGTGGAGGGGTTGACTGTTGCAATAGAGGGATCTGCTGATGACCAGACTCCTCCAGTCATGGTAGAAGTAAATGTAGTCGTCCCTCCCACACAAATAGACTGTGGGCCATTTACTATACCCGCTGTCAAAGTATAGGAAATTTTTATTCGACCGGCTCCGCCGTCACCTCCAGTAAAATAAGTACTTCCATTTCTTCCGGAGCCACCGCTACCTCCGCCACCAGGGATTTGCCCGTCTTGTCCTTCAGTATTGGAAGTATTAACTCCTGGGCCACCATCTCCTCCTTCGCTTCCAGCTGGTATTGTACCGGGAGTAAGAGCACCACCATCGTCACCATTTGAATTTGCATATCCAGAGGATCCTCCACCTCCACTTCTGGAACCATTTGCATCACCGCCATCACCACCTCTATAGGTTGCATCATTTCCAGTTCCGATAGGTGCTCCATTTCCTCCTTGCCAATCGTTTCCTACACCTGAACCACCACGAGCTAATAGGCCTGAACCAAAAGTGGTATTACCTCCATTTATGCTACCAGTAGTGCCTCCTTGACCTACAGAATAACCAAAGGTATCTCCAGGGGTAACTGAAAGAATTGATCGGGAATATCCACCACCACCTCCGCCTCCAGCGGCCCAGCTTCCAGAGGTTCTTCTACCACCTCTTCCTCCACCACCCCAGGCTTCTACAATAATCTCTGTAACACCATCAGGTACTATCCATGTACCCGAAGGATCGGTGTCAAAATCCAATGTTTCTACACAACCGCAATCTTCAACAATAATAGTTCCGGTTGCGAAGGCTACTCCGCAGGTTCCCAGTAATTCTATGCTGTAGTTGAAGGTTCCCAGCTCTGTTGCATTGCCAGTTATGCTTATTTCTCCGGTAGAAGAATTAAATGTGGCGCTTACCCCCGTAGGAAGTCCATTAGCGCCATCTACTCCATCTCCAGATATTCCGGTAGCCCCAGTAGTACTATGGGTAAGATTAATGTCTCCTGTGAAAAAACAGAATGTATCTGTAGAGCCTGAACTTACTGTTTTGCCCGGATTTGTTTGTATAGTTTTTGTAACTACTGCAGGACTACAGGAACCCCCGCTAGCAGTAAATTGCAAAGTGATTAGGCCAAATGCGCTATCGTTTGGACCTGCTGTATAGGTTGCATTGGCAGGATCATTGGCATTGGTCCAGGTACCGTTTCCATTCAAATTTGTCCAAATACCACTTGTAGCGGCGCCACCTATGCTTCCTCCCATTGGAGCAGAAGTCTCTCCATCACAAATTTCGGGTAAAGCTCCTCCGGCGTCAGCTGTGGGACTCTCGGTGATGGTAAGCGTTTTTGTCGCCGTAGTTGTTCCACAGCCTCCATCGACCGTCGTTAAGGTTAAAGTAATGGTTCCTGTTTCTGATGGACCGGCGGTGTAAGTTGCATTTACCGGATCGTTCGGATTATTCCAAGTTCCTGTTCCACCACTCCATACTCCACCGGCTGCTGATCCTCCTACACTTCCGCCCATTGCCGAGGTAGTTTGTCCTTGGCAAATACTAGGAAGAGCAGGGCCTGCATCGGATGTTGGTGGTTGATTTACAGTTATTTGTACTGGAGCTGTAGTGTTTTCACATCCAGCACTACTTATGGTAACTCTTCGGTACTGGGTGGTTTGGGTAAGCCCAGAAGGAGGGTCATAGCTTGCTGAAGTAGCTCCAGAAATAGTGCTCCAAACAGTTACCGGATCGACTCCACGTTGCTCCCAACGATAAGAGACTCCACTTCCTGCTGTGGTATTTGAGATGATCCCTGGGTCTCCTCCACTACAGATTGTTTGTGTTCCTGCTATGGAACCCGCATTCGGTGCACTTTCCACTGTTACCTCGACAGGAGCGGTTACTGATTCACAGCCGGGAGTTGCAATAGAAACCCTTCGGTATTGGGTTGTGACTGTCAATCCTGCGGGTGGATTATATGTAGATGAGGTAGCTCCACTAATAGGGACCCAAGTAGTAAATGGACTTACTGCTCTTTCCCATTGATAAGTGCCTGTTCCTGCTGCAGTGCTGGTAATTGTAGCTGGATTTCCTCCCTCACAAATGGTTTGCGCTCCTGAAATTGATCCAGCATTGGGAGGGGCAACGCTGTAGGATATTCTTATTTCGCCTCTGGCACCATCACCTCCACGATGGGTTACAAATCTAGAAGTTGTTCTAGATCCCCCTCCGCCTCCTCCAAGAGCATCTCCTGGATTCCCATCACGATTATTTTGTCCTGATCCTCCATTTCCACCATTCCCACCATCTCCTCCATTTCCACCACGACTTGAGGTTGCATTACCCCCATTGCTACCAGGTGTAATTGTACCAGTTCCTGAATTTCCTCTAGCTCCCCCATTTCCATTAATATTTCCTCCTTGACCGCCTCCAGCTTCTGCTAATGTAGTTCCTCCTCTTCTTACACTGGAAAAACCGCCATTTCCACCACTTCCACCATTTCCACCATTTCCACCAGTACCTACAATGATATCAAGGGTTTGTCCGGCGGAGACAGTACTTGTAGTTATTGAATAGGCTCCTCCGCCACCTCCGCCACCTGGGCCACCACTACCAAAAAACCAATAATCAAAAGATCCAGCCCCGCCGCCACCTCCGCCCCAGGCTTCAATGGTAATGGAGGTTACTCCTGCTGGTACAGTCCATGTATCATTTCCAGTGGAATTAAATGTTATTGTATTGGTACACTGCCCCCAAACTTCACCCAATCCTCCTAAAAAAAGCAATCCAAAAATTAATAGAAATTGTCCTATGCTTTGTCTGAATTGCTTTGGAATTGAATAAAAAAGTGCCTCTTTCCTTTTTATATAAAGGAAATTGTCCAAAAGTCCGATCAGAAAACATCCCACTTGGGAGTTCTGAATTATGTTCCTAAAAATTGTAATCAAATTTCGTTAACACTTTAATGTCACAAACATACAAAAAAATACTTTTTGTATATGATGACAAATGTCATAAACCGTTGAAAAATAGTAGCCTTACAGAATAATTTTAATTTTTGATCAAATTTTCAGAATTCTACACTTTTATCAACTCAAATATGCAAATATTTTCCTGATCTCTTTTTCTGCTAGGTAGGTCCTTTGATTTTTTTTTGAATTCAAAAGTTTATTCCGAACTCAAAAGTCTATTTCCAAGAATCTAGCTGGCTTCCTTTTACAATACAATTACTTTTAATTATGCAAAAGGAGTGAAAATTATTCAGTAAATCACTATTAACCAAGCGCTTAATAAACAAAGCAAATTGGGTAGTTTAAAATCCATTTTCTTATAGATAATCTGTAAAAAATAATAGCCTATAAAAACCGCTTTAAGAATCTGCGCATAAAAAAAACCGACTCTTTCGAGCCGGTTTCGTTTTTTATAACAGTACACTTGTGCGAAGCGAAGCCGAGGCATCGGTCATCCGACATCTAACATCAGGCATTTTTACCCATTCATACTGATCAAAAACTCTGCATTGTCGCGAGTTCCTTTCATTCGGTTTAGAAGGAATTCCATAGACTCTTGAGAGTTCATGTCGCTCATCAGCTTGCGGAGAATCCACACGCGCTGCATTTCTTCCTTGTCCATCAACAAATCCTCGCGACGGGTACCGGAACTCAAGACATCGATCGATGGATAAATTCTTCGGTTGGCTAGCTTTCTGTCCAAAGCCAATTCCATATTACCGGTTCCTTTGAATTCCTCAAAGATTACCTCATCCATTTTAGATCCTGTTTCTACAAGAGCTGTAGCGATGATAGTTAATGAACCGCCATTTTCCACATTTCTCGCTGCACCAAAGAATCGCTTCGGTTTGTGCAAGGCATTGGCATCCACACCACCGGAAAGGATCTTTCCAGAGCTAGGCACTACGGTATTGTGTGCACGGGCAAGTCGGGTGATGGAGTCCAAAAGGATGACTACATCATGTCCTACTTCTACCATTCGCTTAGCTTTTTCCAAAACAATGTTGGCAACTTTCACATGACGCTCGGCTTGCTCGTCAAAAGTGGATGAAATCACCTCACCGCGTACGGATCGGGCCATATCGGTTACTTCTTCCGGACGCTCATCGATCAGCAAGATCATCAGGTGTACTTCCGGATGGTTTTTAGCAATTGCGTTGGCAATCTGCTGCAATAGTACGGTCTTACCAGTTTTTGGCTGGGCTACGATCATACCTCGCTGACCTTTTCCGATAGGAGCAAAAAGGTCCAGGATTCTGGTAGAATAGCCATCTGGCTTTGCAGAAAGGTTTAATCTTTCTTCAGGGAAAAGTGGAGTCAGGTATTCGAAAGGAACCCGATCACGAATTTCGTCTGTCGTCTTTCCGTTGACGGTGCCTATTTTCAAAAGGGCAAAGTATTTTTCACCCTCTTTAGGTGGCCGGATAGAGCCTTTGATATGGTCTCCTGTTTTTAGGCCGAATAGTTTGACCTGGCTCGGTGATACATAAATATCATCTGGAGAAGCCAGATAGTTATAATCCAGTGAGCGAAGGAAACCATAGCCTTCTGGCATCATTTCCAATACGCCTTCATTTTCGATGACTCCGTCAAATTCTTTCGGGCTGACGTAGGTCTTCTTCTTATTGCTTGGAACTGTTTCTGCTGCAGGGGTATGAATTTCATCTTGAGACTTGAAGTTTTTTCGCTTTGGAAGCTCTACTTCAGGTTCAGCTGCTGCCTCTGGTTTCGCCTTTTCATCTTTGGATTCGTTGGCTACGTTGACCTCTTCAAAAACTTTGCGTCTTGGTCTAAAAGTTTTGGGATTTTCATCTCCACTTTCCTGTCTTTTTTCAGGTCTGCTTTTGGGAGCTTCGGACTTTTCAGGTTCTGCCGCTTTTTTTTCTGGCTTGCCTTGCTCTTTAGGAAGTTCGGTTACGTTTTGTCTTCGGAATTTTGGTTTGAATTCCGGCTCTTCTTCCTTAGGTGCTGGTTTCTCTTTCTTTTCCGGCTTTGCTGCCTTTGCAGGTTCTTCGGCTTTGGGAGGCTCTTGTGTAGATTCTGCTGCTGAAGGTTTTTTCTTAGGGAGGGCTTGCTCTGGGGTGATAGCTTGCTGGTCGAGGATGGCGTAGACGAGTTCGTCTTTTTTGAGGGATTTGAAGTTTTTGACGCCCAGTTCCTCGGCGATTTCCTTCAGTTCAGACAATAATCTGATTCTGAGTTCTTCTATGTTGTACATAAAGAGAGTATGAGTGAATGATAATAATAGTGTGCTTAACGCGGTTTTGATCGCAAATGAAGATCGTAGCAAAAAAGAACTGCTTGAATTGTTCAGGACAAAGTGGGATGCCTGTTCACCTGCGGTATGTCTGCAATATTACAGCTATATCTTAGATTTAACAAATATTTGTTTTTTTCTCTGATTTTTATTGAGCCATCACATTTCGGATGATCGCGATGGATCTCCAAACTTGATTGCTATCGAGTTGCTCTCCATAGAAAACTAGCAAAAAGTCCAATAATTTGCTCCGAAGCTCCTTTTTTACTTTCAATTGGCAGGAATAAGAATCCCTCATCAGACATTGCAGGTATTCGATAGCCTGCGGAAGTTCCTTCGCATCAAATGGCAAGGAGCGACTTTCGTCCAATAATTCGTGGGGAGTTTCCGGCCCAAAACCAATAAATCTTGCCATCTCCAGAAGAAATACTAACGGAAAGTGTTTGATTTCCTGAGTATTCCGGTCCAAACACAGAAGCGAATTTTTGAGCCAGTCGAATAATTGTTCGTTGTGATAATTTTCATAAATCGACTTGGCAACCGCCTCTGCCAGAAAAAGTGCAATGCTTGTACGGGGAAATTCATAAGGAATCAGTGCATAGGGATGAGCTAATTTGGACTCGGAGATTCGCTGCAGTCCCGAATTTTCCTTTTCATAGACTACCAAATCCAAAATGGTCATCGGTTGATAAAGTGCTGCTTTTGATTTGGCGCCAGCTTTTCTCACTCCATTGATGATGTAGGATTTTAGTCCGAGCTCACGGGTAAAGATTTTGACGATCAGGCTTGTATCCCTGTACCGCATTGAGTTGATGACTATTCCCTCAGTCTTTTTGAGCATCAGCGTTTGTCTTCAAAGAAGCATTTTCGGCATCGCGCCTCATAGATACTATGCTCTCCCAGCATTACTTTCTGTTTGGAATCGGAAAGCCGGAGGGAAAAAGCAGCCAAATCCCCGCATTTCATGCAAATCGCGTGGACTTTGGACACATACTCTGCTACTGCCATCAACTTGGGCATGGGCTCGAAAGGCTGCCCTTCAAAGTCCATGTCAAGACCCGCCATGATTACCCGCTTGCCCTGATTGGCGAGTTGGGTGACCACCGATACGATTCGATCATCAAAAAACTGCACCTCATCTATCCCTACCACATCACAGTTTCCGCTGAGTAGCAGGATATCTTCTGCAAAATCAACAGGAGTGGAGCGGATCGAATTTTCATTATGGGATACTACCTCCTCTTCGTGATAGCGAGTGTCGATTTTGGGTTTAAAAATCTCAACTTTTAATCGGGCGATTTTGGCACGGTTTAATCTGCGAATCAGTTCTTCGGTTTTTCCAGAAAACATAGATCCACAAATCACCTCAAGCTGACCTTTTCGGTCATGAGTTCCGCTTCTACGCACAGATGGTTCTATAAACATGCCTTACTCGCTGTAGTCTAGATGGGGAAATTTGTTGATTTCTGCCACTCGGATTCGAAGGTCGCCTTCAGGAATTTCCGTTTGGCAGCAAAGTCTTTCATCTTCTTTCAATCTTCCTTGTTTTTTGTAGAAAAGCTCCCGTTCATTGGGTGCATCGAGATTTTCCATCCCAGAAACGACGATCATTTTGCAACTGGTGCAACGACCTTTTTTGCCGCAGGCATGCATCCAATCGATGCCGTTTTCATGAATTAATTCAATAACTTTACCCGAGCGATTGCCCGAGTCCAGGGTACGATTATATAGGTTCTCTATCACTATTCGGGACATTTCTTCGTTGACTTTAGTAAATCACCAAGTGAATGACAACTCAAATTAACAGCAAATATTTAGAAAATTACGCCAAAGCGTACTCCGAGACCGTCTGCGAACGGTTTTTTACTGATCGGCAATTTATCTCAGGACAGGATATCGTGGGCTTGACCAGCTCTGTCCAAGTTAATTTCTTTGTGATCAAGCATCTCTTCGAGCTGTGGCAGAAGGAATTACAGAAACTGAAAAGCAATCCCTATTTCGACTATCGGGATATTTCAGTTCATGAAGCCTTAACCCAGTTTATGAATGTGCTCTCCCGAAGAATCCGAGTGGAGAAAGGACATTTTCAGCCCTTGCTAGAAGAGGCGGTGAAAAGAGCGATAGAACTGGCCAATGATCCTGTGAGCTATTATCAATCCGAAATCGATCAGGCTCCTGCAAAGCAGATCAATGAATACCTGCGCGAGAATAAAAAGTATTATAAATGGCATGCTCAATTGATTAATTTTTTGATCGATAAGGCTGGGTTTGGTCAGGAGGCTTCGGATTACAAAAAAGCTATCGCAGCCAATTACCAAGCAGTAAAGGATCAATTGGAGTCTGTCAACTTGCTTCTTGCCACCTTAGGCGATGTCAAAGCTTTTGATCTCGATGCCTATCTACAAAATGACAGTCAAGCTGAAGAGGAAGCAGTTGCCCCAAGCCCAAAGACGGAGGAGGAGTCTACTTCTTTCTTTGAGAATCTCGAAGAAGAGGAAGTAAAAGAAGCTTCTCAAGCGAAAGTGGAAACAACACCTGAGCCGGTTGCTTCTACTCCAAAGAGTCCAAGTCCAAGCGCTTCAGGTTCGATTCAAGTGACGCAAGTTCGTGCTAGATTCTCTGCTGAGAGTTACAAAGGCATGAAAGGGATTATCGGTGAATTGTCGGAAAGCTTGGCCATCAATCAGCGCTTCATGTTTCGAAAGGAGCTTTTCGAAGGTAATGATGACTTATTGACTCATGCTTTGAAATCCCTTGATGCCTGTGATTCACTTGAAGACGCCATCGAATTAATTAATAATCGATACCTGCCTGAGTTAGGATGGGAGCCTAATTCAGAACCAGTGGACGAATTTCTTTCTTTGGTGTATAGGCGCTTTCTGGATTAACCCAATCGGCCCAATTGCTGTGAGCGGGATGCATCCATTTTGATAAAGATGAATAGCAAAATGGTAAATGACCAAAGGGATGATCCTCCATAACTGAAAAATGGAAGTGGAATTCCCACTACCGGAAAAAGCCCTATCGTCATCGAAATATTGATCATAAAGTGGAAAAGAATGATAGAAAGCACGGAGTAGCCATAGACTCTGGCGAATCGTGTTTTCTGTCGCTCTGCCATGACGACCAGCCGGTAAAGCAAAGTCATAAACAATCCGATTACTACCAAGCTGCCCAACCAGCCAAATTCTTCCCCTAGCGTACAGAAGATAAAATCCGTGTGTTGTTCCGGCACGAAATCAAACTTGGTTTGGGTGCCTTGCAAATAACCTTTTCCTAAGAATCCACCTGAACCAATGGCGATTTTGGACTGGGTTACATTCCAACCAACACCAAGCGGATCCAAGTCAGGGTTGAACAAAACCATGATTCTGTTTTGCTGATGAGGAGGGAGCTTGGATACGACAAAATCGATACTATAGCTATATCCTATCATCACCAGAGCAATCGCCCCAAATACCAGCGTTCTTTTCCAAGATCGCTTTCCGATGGATACTAATAATAAAAAGATTAGACCTATTCCGATTGCTAGGTATAAATTGTTTTCAATGCCAAGAGCGAGTAGAGACAGGGCAATAAAACCAAGGCCCAAGATATAATAGCGCTGGGGAAAGCCTTCTCGATAAAACATGATGAAAAGCGCAAAGTAAACCATTGCCGTACCCGTGTCAGGCTGCAGCAAAATCAGGATTACAGGTGCCATCATCACTCCCAAAGCAATAAGTTGGTTTTTGGTTTGGGAAAGATCGAAATTCGGCCTTTCCATCACCTTTGCCAGAGCGAGTGCTGTTGCAAATTTGGCAAACTCCCCAGGCTGAATTCTAAAGGAACCAACCCCGATAGATAGGACCTGCCCGTTTACTTCTTTGCCGAGAAAGGGCGTCAGTAGAAGTAGAACAAGGAAAAAGAGGTAAACCGGAAGGGCAAGATTTTCAAAAAGCCGATGATCAGCGGCCATGATTACAAGGATAATCGCCACCGAAGCACCGATCCAAACAAGCTGCTTACCCGAGTTGATAGAAAAGTCAAAAATGCTTTTGGCAGCCTGCCCGTCAAAAACCGCCGCATAAATATTAAACCAGCCTATGATGACTAAGGCAAAATAGACTAGTACGGTAGGCCAATCGACGCGACTGATGGGTAGATCGTTACTTCGCATTAATAAATGAAGTTATTGGCCAATACATATTCTTCTAACTGGGGTCTGGTGATTTGTCCTCGAAGGTACTTTTCAATCATCAAACTCGCTGTACTTGCTGCAGCTCGACCACCCCAACCCGCATTTTCAACATAGACAGCGATCGCAATCTTCGGATCATCCTTTGGTGCAAAAGCCACAAATACTGAGTGATCTTCTCCATGTGGGTTTTGGGCTGTTCCTGTTTTACCGGCAATCACCAAATCTTGGATAATCGCCCGATTTGCTGTTCCATAAAGTGCTTCCGCCATCGCATCCTGAATCAAATCAAAGTGCTTTGGATCGACGCCTACATCATTTTTGATTCGGAATTTAGCGGGTATTCTCGTAGGATCACCATCCACAGCCTTAATTAAATGAGGCGTGTAATAATATCCTTTGTTGGCAAAAATAGCAGCCAGATTCGCCATTTGTAATGGAGTAACTTGCAACTCACCCTGTCCGATGGAAAGTGAGTAAATCGTAGAATATTTCCAGCGACCTTCTCCATACACTCGATCGTATAGTTTGCTGGATGGAACATCGCCGCCATATTCGCCGACCATATCCACTCCAAGTTTTCCACCAAGTCCGAATTTCATCACTTTTTCCCGCCAGGCATCTAGACCGATCTGTGTATCCTTAAAGGTATTGCTGGAGATCTCCTGATTGATGATCCTTCGGAAAGCCTGGTGGTAATATGGGTTACAGGAATTTCGGATAGCTCCGAAAAGATTGACCGGAGAAGGATGATTGTGGCAAGCTACCAAAGATCTGTTGCAAGCAAAGGTTGTTTCTGGAAATAGAATGCCCTCTTGCAAACCAATCAAGCTCTGCACAATTTTGAAAATAGATCCAGGTGGGTAGCGGGCCATGACCGGACGATTAAGGAAAGGCTTGCTATCCATCGAATTGAGGATAGAGTAGTTTTTTCCGAAATCAGCTCCAGTCAGTTCATTTGGGTCATAAAAAGGAGCAGAAATCATGGCTAAGATTTCCCCTGTCTTTGGTTCAATGGCTACCACTGACCCGGTTTTACCTTCCATCAGATGCTCACCGTATAGCTGAAGTTCTCGATCCAGTGTTGACGTTAGATTGATTCCTGCAACGGACGCGGTATCGTAAGCCCCATCTTTGAATGGTCCCTTATCTACGCCTCGTACGTTGACCATTTTGTATTTGACTCCTTTTTGGCCTCTCAGTTCATCTTCGTAAAATCGCTCCATTCCACTTAGGCCTACATAATCACCTTGCTCATAGTAGTCTGAGCTATCTCTTTCGAGTTGGCGGGCATTAATCTCCCCGATATAGCCAAGGGCATGAGCTGCAATAGGAGTAGGGTAGGAGCGTACAGATCTTGTGGTAATAAATAGCCCTGGATAATCGATCAGAAAATCTTGGATTTTGGCAAAATCAGTGGAAGAAATTTGCTTGATCAGCGGCGATGGCTTGACGGATGAATACTTTTTAGCAGCATTGTAAGCTGTGACCAGGTCTTCTTTTTCAATCCCAAAAATCGAAAGGAATTTAGCTGTGTCCTTTACAGAGAATTCCTTGGGTACGACCATCAGGTCAAAAATAGGATTATTGTAAACAAGGAGTTCGCCGTTTCGATCATAAATCAATCCACGATAAGGATGATCCACCACTCGCTGAATGGCATTTCGCTCTGCCCTACGGGTAAAGCTGTCGTCCATTACCTGTATCATAAAAAGCTTGGTCAGCAAAACTAAGCCAACTAAGGAAATGACGATAATGATGACAAACGGCCTCTTGTCGTTCATAGAATACTCCTCCTTCTTTTATAGAACAACGCTTGTACAAGTATAGCCAAAAGCACCGTTAAAATGGAGGAAAAAAAGCTTTTGTTTAGGATATTGAAAACACCCATGGTTCCCCATTGATCTACTGTGAAAAATAAAAGAGAAAACAAGAATGTCATAGGGACAATATAGGTCAAATACCAACCTGTACCCATTTCTTGAAGGGTAGGGGAAGTTCCTTCGTCGTATCCACCTGTTGGACTGATAATTCGTAACCAGATAGGTCGAAAAAAGCCTATAAATGTAGTGCCGACTGCATGAATTCCTCCCGTATCATAAAACATATCCACTGTCAGTCCAACTAAGAAACTGATCACCAAAAGCGAAATGGTCGATATGTTGACAGGTAGATGTAAAATGAGCAATAGATAAATGAAACAAAGAGCAACGCCAAAGAGTGCCAGGTTTTTCAAAAAGAATATCTGAATAACCAGCAGCAGGAATCCCCAGATGATTGTCGAAAAAAGATTTCTAATATTCATCGCTTATCTCGGCTTGTTGATAGAGAGAATCCCGCTCCTCAATGGATGTATTTCTGACTAGATACACATAATTAAGCTTGCTGAAGTCAGCACTCAGCTGTACACTGATATCCAGGTAATTTTGGTTTTCAGATGGATTGACGCTTTTGATCGTGCCAATCAAAATCCCTTCCGGAAACACAGCGTTGTAGCCGGAAGTGATTACGGTGTCTCCAGGCGAAGGCGTCACGTGCCTAGGTACATAGAGCATTTTGGCCACCTGAGTATCTTTTCCATCCCAGTTGATAGATCCGAAGACATCGCTTGATTTGATTTTGGAAGAGACCAAGAGCCCGGTATTCAGAAGGGATATACCTACGGAGAAGTTTTTGGAGACCTCCTTAATTCTTCCCACGGCACCATTTTGGGTGAAAATCCCCATTCCCTCTGTGACTCCATCGTCCGCACCTCGATTGATCGTGATGTGATTCTGGGCTAGACGCAGGGTTTGGCCTACTATTTTACCACCGATGATTTCAAAGGAAGCCTTAAAACTGGAATCCAATGGAGCGTAAGAAACACTATCCATGGAATTTTGACCAATCAACTCCTTCAACAAGCGGGCGTTTTGAGCGCTTAGCTCATCATTTTCTTCAGAAAGACTGAAAAATCCAGTAATGTCAGATTGAGTTTTCAATAATGACCCGGAGATGGCCATCGAGCTATTGAAAAATGCTGCTCCTTGGGGAGAGTTATTTCTGACCACCATCCAGATGGCGATGATTTCTAATAAGACAAATAGTAAAAAGGCCCTTAGTTTATAAAGGAATTCGAAAATGCGTAGCATTCGGGCTTTAAGTCATCAATACGGTTCGGAAATTATGCAAGTTTTTCAGCGCTGTGCCTGTTCCTCGTACTACTGCACGAAGTGGATCTTCAGCGATGTGAATGGGCAATTTGGTTTTTTGATGTAATCGCTTGTCCAAGCCTTTAAGAAGTGCTCCTCCTCCGGTGAGGTGGATACCATTATCATAAATATCTGCTGAAAGCTCCGGGGGAGCAATCTCCAATGCTTTCAAAACAGCCTCTTCTATTTTGGAGACTGATTTATCCAGAGCAAAGGCAATTTCGGAATAAGACACCTTGATTACTTTCGGGATACCGGTCATCAAATCCCTACCTCTGATTTCATAATCTTCTGGTGCGTCATCGAGTTCCGTAAGTGCAGATCCGATGGCAATTTTTACTTTCTCGGCAGATCGCTCACCGATGAGTAAGTTGTGCTGTCTCCGCATGTAGTCCAATATATCTTTGGTGAAGGTGTCACCTGCCACTCGGATGGACTGATCAGCTACAATACCTGAAAGCGCGATCAAGGCGATCTCAGTAGTACCTCCTCCGATATCTACGATCATAGAGCCCATTGGCTTTTCGATATCAATTCCGATACCGATTGCCGCAGCGATTGGTTCAAACACCATGTATACCTCCTTGGCACCTGCATGCTCAGCAGAGTCACGGACCGCTCGTTTTTCTACTTCGGTGATCCCAGATGGGATACAGATGACCATCCGATGCGATTGCGGGAACATTCCTTTTTTCTGTCCGGGGATCATTTTGATGAGACCTCGGATCATTTGCTCAGCGGCGTAGAAGTCGGCGATTACTCCATCTTTCAGCGGGCGGATTGTTTTGATGTTTTCATGCGTTTTCTCATGCATGTTCATAGCTTCTCTTCCGACCGCAAGTACACGGTTATTGGTCTTGTCAATCGCAATAATTGAGGGCTCGTCCACCACGATTTTATCTTTGTGGATAATCAGCGTGTTGGCAGTACCAAGGTCTATGGCAATGTCACTTGAGAAAAAATCAAATAATCCCATTTTTATTTTGGTGTTTTTGAAGGTAAATGAAGTAGGGTCTAACAGCTCTCAACAAGATACGCATATTAAACGGAGGTCGGCAAAATTATTATGTTCTGAGCACAAAAAGGAATCTCGGAGCATATTTTTTGGATCAAATTTCAAGCCGTATATCTCAGGCTCTTAAAATGTTTCATTTCTTTTAAATTTTTATTTGAATGGATGGTGGTTTCTTTAAATTTCCTCTTTGGGGGAGAATTGGTTTTCGATTAAATTTATTTTACCTTTGTGCCGTATTCGATAGTTTCTAGAGGGGACCACATGTCCCCTCTTTCATTATGCTTACTGTATGAATGATTTGAAAGATAGACTTGAGGCTTTGGTTATTGATTGTCTGCCGGACGAAAGTCATTTTCTGGTGGATTTACAGCTGACTTCCAAGTCTAATCAGCTGCTATTGAATATTTTGATCGATGCGGATGCAGGACTGACGATCGACAGTTGTGCAAAAGTGAGTCGGGCAGTGTCGGGAGAGATCGAGGCGTTAGAATTGATCGATTCGGCTTATCGAATTGAAGTATCTTCTCCGGGAGTGGATTTTCCACTTTCTTCTGAAAGGCAGTATAGAAAAAACGTCGGGAGGGAGTTGAAAGTATTTCTTCAGGACGGGAAGGAATTGAAAGGAAAACTAATATCAGTCTCCGAATCAGGAATAGTTTTGGAGGCTAAAATGAAAGAAAAAGGAAAAAAAGCGGTGTTACAGGAAGTAAATGTTGCTTTTGAGGATATCAAAAAATCAGTTGTACAAGTATCTTTTAAATAAATCAAATGGATGCCAAAGTCTTAATAGATTCCTTCGCTGAATTTGCGAGATCTAAAAATGTGGATCGACCTACCATGATCCGTATTCTTGAGGATGTATTCAGAGCCATGATCCGTAAAAAATTTGAAACGGACGAAAACTTTGACGTGACAATCAATGCTGATAAAGGAGACTTAGAGATCTTCCGTATCCGTGAGATTGTGGATGACAATTCTGAAGATATTTGGGATTTTGATAAAATCAGTCTGACCGATGCCCGCAAAATCGAACCGGATTTTGAGATTGGTGAGGAGGTTTATGAAAAAATCGAACTGGAAGAGTTTGGGCGAAGAGCTGTGCAGATGGCTCGTCAGACTTTGATCCAGCGAATCAAGGACTTGGAGAAGGACATTCTTTTCAATAAATATGAAGAATTGGTCGGAGAGGTAGTCTCTGCTGAGGTTTACCAGATTCTCGGCCGTGAGATTCTTATGATTGATGGAGAGGGGAATGAGCTGATTTTACCTAAAGGAGAGCAAATTCCTAAGGATCGATTTAGAAAAGGCGATACCGTGAAGGCCATCGTCCACAAGGTTGACATGATGAATGGCAACCCAAAAATCATTTTGTCAAGAACATCTCCTGTTTTCTTGGAGAGACTCTTCGAAAATGAAGTGCCTGAAGTTTATGATGGCTTGATTACCATTGTAAAGATCGTGCGAGAGCCAGGAGAGCGAGCCAAGGTGGCTGTAGAGTCTTATGATGATCGGATTGATCCAGTAGGAGCATGTGTCGGAATGAAAGGCTCAAGAATTCATGCGATTGTGCGTGAATTGCAAAACGAGAACATCGACGTGATTAATTTCACAGAGAATTTGGACCTTTACGTGGCCCGGGCATTAAGTCCTGCTAAGGTATCTTCATTGAGTGTCAATGAGGAAACTCGTCGGATTTCTGTATTTCTAAAGCCCGATCAGGTATCTTTGGCAATCGGAAAAGGCGGATACAATATCAAATTGGCAAGCCGATTGGTAGGATATGAGATCGACGTGTTCAGAGAGCTGAATGAAAATGAGGAAGAAGACGTCGATTTGATCGAATTTGAAGATGAAATTGATGCTTGGATCATCGATGAGTTGAAGAAAACTGGTTTGGACACGGCTCGTTCCGTATTGGCTTTGACCAAAGAAGATTTGGTAAGAAGAACCGAACTGGAAGAAGAGACCATCGAGGAGATCTTCAAGATATTAAAACAAGAGTTTGAATAAGTCAGGGTGTTTAGCCCGTAGAATTACCCAATAGTAAAAAAGATTTCGAAAGCGGTTTTTAGCGTATGTCAGAAGAAAAAATGATGAGATTAGGCGCTTTGGCAAGAAAGCTCAACGTAGGGACAGCAACCCTCGTGGAGACTCTTGGCAAGAAAGGCCATGAGGTTCAGGACAATCCCAATTCAAAAATCAGCATGGAGCAAGTAGAGCTGCTGAATCGGGAATTTAGATCCTCTGCTCAGGAAAAAGAAGAAGCATCGCATCTCTCCATAGGGAAGCGACATGAGACAGTTACGCTTGAGCCAGAGCCCAAGCCAGAGCCAGAGCCTGCTCCAGCGCCTGCGCCAACTCCAGCTCCCGCACCCAAAGAGGAAGTGCCTGCTCCTACACCTCCAAAAAAAGAAGAACCGAAAGCTGCTCCGGCAGAGCCTAAAGCTCCTGAAGCTGAGAAAACGGACAAAGCTGATATCGAAGCCCCTAAATTGGAAGGGATTAAGGTATTGGGTAAAATTGATCTTCCTCAAAAGACAGATCATAAAAAAGGTGGAAGACATGAGAAGCAGTCAAGACCTGCTCCTGCTAAGCCTACGCCAGCTCCTCAAAAACCAAAAGAGGAGAAAAAGGCTCCAACTGTAGCTAAGCCACAGCCAAAAGAAGAAGTAAAACCAGTCGCTCCGAAACCTGCTCAGCCTGAGCAACCAAAGAAGGAGGAGCTTATTTCCGCAAAAGCTGACAATCTGAAAGGATTAACCGTCCTAGGTAAGATTGAATTACCTGCTGAAAAGAAAAAGAAAGGTGGTCCAGTAGCCTCTTCCGATGAACGAGCCAGAGATAAAAAGCGACCTAGGAAGCGTATCGATAAAGGCGGTAATCGAAATAGAAATCAAGGCGATAGAAATCAAAAAGGAGCTCCTAAAGGACAGCAAGGTAGAAACCAGAAAGCTGAACCTACTCAAAAGGAAATCCAGGATCAAATCAAGCAGACTTTGGCAAGACTACAGGGCGGAAAGTCAGGTAGTAAGAAAAGCCGACGTGATAAGAAAGCAGAACGCGAAAGAGATACTACAGATGTAGTACAGGAAGGATCAAAAATCCTGAAAGTTACCGAGTTTATCTCTGCGAATGATTTGGCGGCACTCTTGGACGTATCCGTAAATGAGATTATCTCCACTTGTATGTCTTTGGGAATGTTTGTTTCCATCAACCAACGATTGGATGCGGAAGCAATCACCATTATTGCTGATGAATTTGGCTATGAGGTTGAATTCACGAAGGATATCGAAGATGAAATCGTAGAGGAGGAAGTCGATAAGGAAGAGGATTTGATTGAGCGTGCACCGATCGTCACGATCATGGGTCACGTCGATCACGGTAAAACCTCCCTACTGGATTATATCCGTATGTCAAAAGTAACTGCTGATGAGGCGGGGGGTATCACCCAGCACATCGGTGCTTACGATGTAAGAACCAAAGACGGTCATAAAATTGCATTCTTGGATACTCCGGGTCACGAAGCCTTTACGGCGATGCGAGCTCGTGGTGCTAAAATCACTGACGTGGCCATTATCGTGATCGCTGCGGATGATAGCATCATGCCACAGACCAAAGAAGCAATCAACCACGCTCAGGTAGCTGGCGTACCGATGATTTTTGCGATCAATAAGGTGGATAAGCCTAACGCAAATCCAAATAAAATTAAGGAAGAACTTGCCAACATGAATTTGCTGGTAGAGGAATGGGGCGGTAAATACCAGTCTCAAGATATCTCAGCAAAAACAGGTCAAGGTGTTGATGATCTCTTGGAAAAAGTTCTCCTAGAATCAGAAATTCTTGAGTTGAAAGCCAATCCAGGTAAAAATGCGGTAGGTACTGTCATTGAAGCATCCTTGGATAAGGGTCGTGGATATGTGGCTACTTTGATGATTCAAGCTGGTACACTTCGAGTAGGTGATGTGATGGTGGCTGGTTCGCACTATGGACGTGTGAAGGCCATGTTTGATCATACTGGTAAAAAACTCAAGGAAGCTGGACCATCTACACCGGTTCAGGTACTTGGCTTGAGTGGTGCTCCGCAAGCTGGTGATATTATCAAGGTTTACGACAATGAGCGTGAAGCCAGAGAAATTGCCAACTCCAGAGAGCAAATCCAGCGTGAGCAAAGTCTCCGTACCAAGAAGCACATTACTTTGGATGAAATCGGTCGTCGATTGGCTATCGGTAGCTTCAAAGAACTTAATATCATTATCAAAGGTGACGTGGATGGATCAGTGGAAGCACTCTCTGATTCCTTGTTGAAGCTTTCTACCGATGAGGTGAAAGTAAGTATCATCCACAAAGCTGTGGGTCAGATTTCTGAATCTGATGTGCTTTTGGCTTCAGCATCCGATGCGATTATTCTTGGATTCCAGGTTCGTCCTTCTGCCAACGCGAAGCGACTTGCCGAGCAGGAAGAAATTGAAATTCGTCACTACTCAATTATCTACGATGCGATCAATCAAATCAAAGATGCAATCGAGGGTATGCTTGAGCCAGAGTTTGAAGAAGTCATCACCGGTAATATTCAGGTTCGTGAGGTATTCAAGATTTCTAAAGTCGGAACAGTTGCAGGTTCATACGTAACTGACGGATACATCACCAGAAAGAACAAGATTCGAGTGATTCGAGATGGAATCGTTATTCACGATGGAGAAATCGATCAGTTGAAGCGATTCAAGGATGACGTAGCCGAAGTTAAAGCAGGCTATGAGTGTGGTATCTCAATTAAAAACTTCAACAATATCCAAGTAGATGACACCATCGAAGGATATGAGATGCGAGAGATCAAGCGAAAGCTATAAGCTTTTGATCAAATCAATAAATGGAAGGAGCGGTAAAAACTGCTCCTTTTTTTATGATTATCCGAAAGTCTGCCGGTAGTTCGAAGTAGCCTCCCCTTCCCAACTTTACAGATTAACGTTCACCGAGCGAAGTCGAGGAGAACCTAATATAATTTGGTTCCTGCTAACAAAGTGGACATTCATTTTTTTTCAATGAATCTTAGGCAATTCGGCCTTTTTTTCAGTGATTTGGATTAAGCTCATTTTGAAAAAACTAATCTCCATAGCGCTTTTGGGATGTTTTGCCCTGTATCACTTTGGGCATTATGTGTTCTATTTTGCCCATCAGGTTCAAATGGAGCAAACCTGGAGTGAGAAAATTTTTGCAGCTTCCAATGAGATCGAGTTAGAAGAGCGATTACTTGAAGTGCCATTAGCAGCACCTTATATGGCCAATGAGCAGGAGTTTAGAGCTACAAATACGCGTTTTGAGAAGGATGGGAAATTTTTCAGAGCGATCAAGCAGCGTTATCAAAATGATACGCTTCAGATTGTTTACGTGGCAGATACGTCTCGGCAAAAACTTGAAAACACCTTTGAGAAGTGGGTTTCTTGGTTGGCTGAAGGAGAAATGCAGCAAGAATCTTCCAAGTCCATTAATTTAAAAACGTTTGTAAAAGACTACATTCAGGAATATCCTTTCGAGTTTGTCGCATTTGAAGAATTAATTCACATTAAACACACAGGGTTTATTTTTTCAACTTACAAGAGTCCTTTTTTTCAATTAGATACTCCACCTCCGCAGATTAGCTAATAGTTTTCAAGCTGTCATCTTTCATTCATCACTACCGATTGAATCGATAGATGATATTCAATTTTCTCTGGTCGGACTTTCTCCGGCCTTAACTATTACGCTATTTACTATGAAAAAAATACTATTACCAGCCATGGTAGTGGCAGGCTTATCGCTGCTACCAATCATCAGCCATGCCCAAGGATGCGTGGCAATCCGTCAATTTTCCGGTTTGGGAAATGCGGTCGGACAGGGAAATATTTTGGAAAAAGGAGAATGGAATATTTCCGCAAATTACCGGTACTTTAAGTCGTTCAGACATTTTAGAGGAACTCACGAAGAGACAAATCGGATTGAAGATGGAACAGAAGTAATTAATCGCCAACACGGCCTAGACATTAATATCAGCTATGCTTTTTCCGAAAGGGTTTATGGTATCGTATCCTTACCTTTTCAGTACAATGATAGAAGTTCATTGTATGAGCATGGAAGGACGGAAAGGCATACTACCTATTCAAGGGGCTTTGGAGATATGAGATTAGGCGCTGGATATTGGTTGCTTTCCGGGGAAAAAGCCAAAAAAGGAAATACTGCGATAGGTTTAGGTGTTAAATTCCCAACTGGTGATTATGCCGCTACAAGTACTTTCTATAATCAAGGTGATGAGGGAGTCGCAGAAGTGAAGACAGTCGATCAATCAATCCAATTAGGTGATGGAGGTACCGGGATTATTCTGGATTTTCAAGGTCTTTGGAATATTGGGAGCACAAACTTCTGGTACTATGATGGTTTTTACCTGCTCAATCCTCGGGAGACCAATGGAACCCCCACGAACCGCAGAAGACCAAATGAAGCCATTATGTCTGTCCCGGATCAATTTGCACTCAGAACAGGTGTATTTCGGTCCTTTGAAAAAATCCATGGATTGGGTGTTTCACTGGGAGGGAGATTGGAAGGAATTCCTGTCAGAGATCTTGTAGGAGGAAGTCAGGGATTTAGACGTCCGGGATATATCATTTCTGTCGAACCGGGAATCAGTTACATGAAGGGAAATGTGACAGGCACTCTGAATGTTCCCATTGCTCTTTGGAGAAACCGTACTCAGAGTGTTACCGATATCGAAAATTCACAAGCAGGAGATATCGTACACGGAGACGCCGCTTTCGCAGACTATTTGATTAGCTTTTCTCTAGCTTGGCGAATTCCCAAAAAAGCTCCTCAGCTTTTTAATTCTCTTTAAGTTAGCTTGAAACGATCAGAGAGCCTTTGCTGGCTCTTTGATCTCTTTTTTGATGCTTCGTGTAGCCAAAATCATCAAAGAAATAGCTAGTACAAAAAGTAAGGCTGCGATCAGCGAAAGTACATAGACCTGGTCTTGGAAATTTTTCCAAGCAAATAAGCCCAATGAGGCCAAGGTGACGGTGAACATGAAGAACATTGGCAAAGTCACGAACAAGGCGTTTTTCTTTTTCCGAATCATCCAGACTGCAATGGTCAATAGAGCTAAAGCGGCTAAGAGCTGATTTGCCGAACCGAAGATGGGCCAAAGCGTTGCAAACTCACCTGAAGCTAGTAACAGCGCAGAAAATAAAACCACCAAACCGGTAGAAACAAAGCGATTTTCGGATAGAGTTTTGCCCATGGGAGTTTTCACATCTTCGAAATATTCCTGAAGTGTAAATCGGGCCAGTCTGGTACAAGTGTCCAAGGTGGTCAAAGCAAATGCTGATACCGTCAAAGCAACAAAACTGATTGCAAATTCAACTGGGATTCCCAAAGAACCGATCATTCCCCCGAGTCCACTGGAAAATAAAGAGACCGGACCTTCAGTCCCAAGCCTTGATAAATATTCCCCTTTGCTCAAAACTACTACTGCACCGACGGATAGTATGGCCAAAAAGGATTCGATGAGCATTCCCCCAAAGCCAACCACTTTGGCATCGCTTACTTTATCCAGCTGCTTAGAAGTCGTGCCTGATGCGACCAAAGAGTGAAAGCCGCTGATAGCCCCACAGGCGATAGTCACGAATAATACAGGGAAAATATATCCCAAATTTTGATCCGTAAGGGTGATCTCGCTACTCATTTGGATGGTAGGATTCGAAAAAATCACTCCTAAAATGGCTGCTAGCATCATTCCGTAAAGAAGAAAGCTGTTGAGGTAATCTCTTGGCTGGAGTAAAAGGCTTACTGGAGTCACGGATGCAATAAATGCATAAGCGAGAAGTAAGAAGATCCATGCTCGGTAATCCAGCGCAAAAGGAATCAACATTCCGAGATACACGGAAAAATACATGAGGGCTACACCCACGATAGAGATGAGTAGGAAGGCTTTTTTTCGATCACCAATCAATCGATTGACGATCCCAAAGCCTACGGCAAGAAGTATAAATAGGAAAGAAGCAGAAGCAACAGCCGGATTGGCGATGAATGTCTTTGCAATGATGTCAGCGAAAACTCCGATCACCAAAATCAAGGTAGAAAAGCTGAAAATCACGAATAGTTGCTTTCCGCGCAGACCAATCTGGTTTCGGATAATGACCCCAATGGATTTTCCTTCGGTTCGGAGGGAAGCTGCCATGCTCCCCAAATCATGTACCGCCCCAAAGAAAATTCCACCCACCAAAATCCATATGATTGCCGGAATCCATCCAAAAGTAACGGCTATCACGGGTCCCACGATTGGTCCCGCCCCGGCAATGGAAGCGAAATGGTGACCTAAGACCACGATTGGCTTACTAGGTTCATAATCCACCCCATCCCGATGAGTATGAGCAGGGGAAGGCTTTTTATCATTTAGTCCGAATTTCCTGTAGACGAAATTGCCGTAAAATCGATAGGCTAGTATCAAAATGATAGCAGAAAGGACTAGAATGACGGTATAGCTCATAGCTGACGGTTAATTGGGTTTGCGCTTACAAGGCGAAATGGAAATTTAGTAAATATTTGTCAGTTGTACTTTTCGAAGACCTTAGATTTAATCTTGTTTGCGGATTTGCTATTCGAAATGTCCTCTACTCATTTTTAGTATGTTTTTGATTGCGTTTTTATTGTCCGTTTAGATTCTCACATTGTTTCCCAAGGGTATCGTGGCACTACACCATGTGGCGAATTTCAACATGCTCGATTTCATTTCATGGATTTAAGGTTTAACTTTGTTTCTTTGACTTTTCAAAAAAATCGAATAATCCAATTATGGCTTGGTTTAAAAGAACAGATAAAGGGATCAAGACTTCCACCGCGGAAAAGAAAGACGCGCCGGATGGTCTGTGGTTCAAAACTCCCAAAGGAAATATCATTCATACGCGAGAGCTTAAGAACAACTCTTATGTTTGCCCGGATGATGATTTCCATGTCAAAATTGGATCTGCTGAGTATTTCGAGATTCTCTTTGATGACAATAAGTTTAAGGAGCTCGATGAAAATATGACTTCTGGAGATCCATTGACCTTTTCGGATACCAAGCCTTATCCTGTCAGAATCAAAAGTAGTATCGAAAAAACCAATCTTAAGGATGCGGTCAGGACAGCTCACGGAAAGATCAATGGTCTGAATATCGTGATTGCCTGTATGGACTTCAGCTTTATTGGTGGATCGATGGGATCGGTAGTCGGTGAAAAAATTGCGCGAGCAATTGATTACTCCTTGAAGCATAAGGTTCCGTTTTTGATGATTTCCAAATCTGGCGGTGCACGGATGATGGAGGCAGGTTTTTCTTTGATGCAAATGGCTAAAACATCTGCAAAATTGGCTTTACTCGATCAGGCTGGAATTCCATATATCTCTTTACTCACTGATCCGACTACAGGTGGTGTCACTGCATCCTACGCTATGTTGGGTGATTTTAACATCGCCGAACCGGGGGCTTTGATTGGTTTTGCAGGACCGCGGGTCATTCGAGAGACGATCGGTAAAGATTTACCCAAAGGATTCCAAAGTTCAGAGTTCGTACTCGAACACGGATTCTTGGACTTCATCATCGATAGGAGACAGTTGAAATCAAGGATTTCAACTTTACTAAACCTCCTGAACAATTAATCAGTTATATACTTATAAAAATGTGATCTCATCTTTCAATTTTGTGGAAGTGAGTAGTCGCATTTGATGATTAATAAATATATTTGTACGCCTCAAATGAGGCATTAAATCCATCCGAAAAGTAAAACCAAAATTTCATGGGTTCAGTAATTATCACGTCAATCGTAGCATTTACCCTGATTATCCTTTTACTGGTTTTCATCCTTCTGTTTGCTCAGTCCAAACTGGTCAATTCCGGAGATGTGAAAATCGTTATTAATGGGGACGATAGCAGTCCGCTGGTCACTTCGGCCGGTACGACCTTGCTTTCTACTCTTGGTAATCAAAAGATTTTCCTTCCTTCTGCATGTGGAGGCGGGGGTACTTGCGCCATGTGCAAGTGTGTAGTAGAAGAAGGTGGCGGAGAAGTCTTACCTACAGAGGTTGGACATCTTAGCCGGGCTGAGCAGCAAGGAAATGTACGCTTGGCTTGTCAGGTGAAAGTAAAGCAGGATATGAAAATCCGCGTTCCAGAAGAAATCTTCGGTATTAAGAAGTGGGAGTGCGAAGTTGTATCCAATTACAACGTTTCTACTTTCATCAAAGAATTTAAAGTAAAACTTCCTGAGGGTGAAAACCTTGACTTCGAATCAGGTGGTTACATTCAGATCGATGTACCAGCGATCACCGTCAACTTCAAGGATATGGACATCACCCCACATCCTGAATTGGGTCACCCTAAAGATGTATATCAGAGTGATTGGGATAAGTTTGGCTTGTGGGATCTTGTCATGAAAAATGACGAAGAGCTATTCCGAGCTTACTCTATGGCCAACCACCCTGCAGAGGGTAACATCATCATGTTGACCATCCGTATCGCGACTCCGCCATGGGATCGTGCTAACAATAAGTGGATGGATGTTAACCCAGGTGTTTGTTCTTCTTATGTATTCTCCAGAAAGCCTGGTGACAAGGTGACGATCTCAGGTCCTTATGGTGAATTCCACATCAACCCTACTCAGCGCGAGATGATCTACATCGGTGGTGGAGCAGGTATGGCGCCATTGAGATCTCATATTTTCCACCTATTCCATACTGAGAAAACGGATCGAAAAGTTTCCTACTGGTATGGAGGTAGATCTAAGAAGGAGTTGTTCTATGTTCCTCATTTCCGTGAAATCGAAAAAGACTTCCCGAACTTCAAATTCTACATCGGTCTTTCCGAGCCACTTCCTGAGGACAATTGGAAGATTAAGGAAACTTTGGATGATGAAGGTGACGGTTATGTTGGTTTCATTCACCAAGTTCTCTTCGATAATTATCTGAAAAATCATCCGGAGCCAGATGAGGTTGAATATTACCTCTGTGGTCCTCCATTGATGAATGCAGCGGTACTCAAGTTGCTAGACGACATGGGTATTCCAGAAGAAAATATCCGATTCGATGATTTCGGAGGCTAAATAAAAAATCCCGCAAATGCGGGATTTTTTATTTGCTCATACTTTTTTGATTATTTTTAAAATCTAACCTCCAACTATGAGTATTCAGTCTTTTTTTGAACCCGTAGCCGATTTTCTTTGGCAGAAAAAATATCCCGAAAACTCCTTCTTCAAACAGATTCACTGGTATGGAGAGGAATTTCCCGATCTCAAAGGTATCCAAATAGCACTCATTGGGCTAAAGGAAACCCGTGGAGAAAAGGAGAGTAGAAGTATGGATCGGGCTGCAATCGAAATTCGTGAGAAGCTTTATTCACTTAAGCGGGGTATTGGTTCCTATCGAGTGGCAGACTTGGGCGATTTGATCCCGGGAGAAAAGCTGGAAGATTCCTACGAGCGGATCCAAAAAGTAGGAGATTTCCTGATGAAAAAGCAGATTCTTCCTATTTACTTTGGGGGAAGTCATGACCTGGATTACGGTCAGTATCTCTCCTATGAAAAGATGAAGAAATTGGTTTCGCTTTTGACCGTGGACGCCAAGTTTGACATGGAAGAAGAAGGTCCTTTATCCCAAAAGCACACCCAAGAAATCATTCTTCATCAGCCAAACTTCCTTTTTTCCTATGCGCATATTGCCTATCAAAGCTATTTGGTCGATCCATCCTTGGTAAATGTGATCGAGAAGCTGTACTTCGACCACCTGAGATTGGGATTGGTTCGGAAGGAGTTTAAAGAAATTGAGCCAATTATTCGGAATGCTGACCTGCTGAGCTTTGACCTTGCGGCCATTCAATCTTCCGATGCACCGGGAGTTCCAGAGGCAAATCCTTTTGGCCTGACAGCAGAAGAGGCCTGTCAGATTTGTTGGTTTGCAGGAATGAATGAAAAACTGAGCTCTTTTGGGGTTTATGGATACGAGCCTTATTTCGACGATAGTCAAAACAAAACTGCCATGGTTGCCGCTGTGATGCTTTGGTACTTTATCGAAGGGTTTTATTCAAGGAAAGACAGCCTTTCTTTCAAGAGCAGCGACTATATTAAATATACGGTATCTTTGGACGCAGAGCCAAACTCTTTGGTTTTTTACAAGAGTAAGCGCAGTGGCAAGTGGTGGATGGAAATTCCCCAAAATGATCCTGATAGATTTGACCGGGGTACTATGACCATTCCCTGTAGCTACGGAGATTATCAGACCGCCCAAAAAGGAGAGATTCCCGAGCGTTGGATCAATGCTCAGATTAAATTACTCTGATGCAAACCTACACGCGGCAGCAATTAGCGCTTCGAAATGGTCAAGATAAGCCGGAGATTTGGATTGCCTACCAGGGCATTATCTATGATGTGACTGCATCTAGATTGTGGAAAAACGGAAAACATTACGAACATTGGGCTGGACAAGACCTCACAGAGGAGCTAGTAGATGCTCCACATACTGAGAAGGTATTTGGAAGATTTTCAGCCATTGGAAAATTAGTATGATATTAATTGCAGATAGCGGTTCCAGCAAGACAGATTGGAGAGTAATTCATCAAGACGGTAGCATTTCACAATTCAGAGGAGTTGGGTTCAACCCTTACTACCAGACTTCAGAGGAAATGGAAAAGGAAATGCGGCAGGAGTTTCTCTTGAGTATTTCTGCCGTGACTAGGGAGATCTATTTTTATGGAGCCGGATGCTCGGCTGCTGAGCGTAAGGCTGAAGTTTCACGAGCTTTAGCTACGATTTTCCCACATGCTGCCATTACAATCGACCATGATTTGGCTGCGGCTGCTCATGCTACCTGTGGCCATGAGCCTGGAATTGCTTGTATTTTGGGTACGGGTTCGAATAGCTGTGATTTTGATGGGGAGAAAATAGTGGCTACCAGGCCAGCTCCCGGCTATATTTTAGGTGATGAAGGGGGAGGAGCGTATGTTGGTAGAAAATTACTCCGAGACTTTATCTACGATGATATGCCCAAGGATATTCGAGAGGCTTTTGTCAAAGAGTTTGGTCTGACCCAGGAGATCATTCAGGATCATGTTTATCGTAAGCCTTATCCAAATCGATACATGGCTAGTTTTTGCAAGTTTATCACCGAACACAGCAATCACCCTTACTGCTTTTCATTGTATTATGAATCGTTTCTAGAGTTTTTTGAGAAGCATATTTCCCGCTATCAGGACTTCCGAAGTAAGCCGGTGAATTTTGTCGGCTCGATAGCCTTTTACAACAGTACAATTCTCCGAAAAGCCGCTTACGATCAAGGATTGAATATTCAGAAAATCATCGAAAACCCCATTGCAGGGTTGACACTCTATCATCAAAATAAGCTATGAAGGTAACCGAAAGCAGTTCGCTCTATGATAATTTGGAAAAAATGTCCGTCTTGGACTTGCTCCAAAATATCAATCGTGAAGATCAAAAAGTGCCTTTGGCAGTAGAAAAGATTATACCAGAAATCTCAGCTTTGGTGAGACACATTGTCCCTCGGATGGGAGAGGGTGGAAGGCTTTTTTACATCGGAGCTGGGACTTCAGGAAGACTGGGGATTTTGGATGCTTCTGAGTGTCCACCTACCTATGGTGTGCCGGATGATTGGGTGATTGGTTTGATTGCAGGAGGAGATTTAGCTATCAGAAAAGCCGTTGAAAATGCAGAGGATGATGCAAATCAAGCATGGAAAGATATTCAAGCCTATGGATTTAATGAATATGATACGGTAATTGGAATAGCTGCCTCTGGCACAACGCCCTATGTGATCGGTGGTGTGAAAGAGGCTAGGCAAAAAGGATTGCTTACTGCCTGTATTACTTGCAACCCAAATTCTCCATTAAGCCAAGAGGTGGAACATCCGCTGGAGGCAGTGGTAGGTCCTGAATTCGTTACCGGAAGTACCCGAATGAAAGCAGGTACGGCACAGAAACTAGTGCTGAATATGATTTCTACCACAGTCATGATCAAACTCGGTCGTGTCAAAGGAAATAAGATGGTCGATATGCAGCTAAGCAATGCCAAACTAGTGGAGCGTGGCACCCGGATGATCATGGAGGCAACAGGCTTGGGAGAAACTGAGGCACGAAACCTCCTGATCAAGGAAGGATCTGTCCGAAATGCTACCAAAGCTTTTTATTTGGATAAAGGTCAGACTGAATAGTTTATCGATCGGAAATCATCTATCTTTGCAGCCCAATTCAAATAATTGGAATTCAGTAAATTATCAAAACAATCAAATCCAGCAGTGATGCTGCATACTTATGAAAAACAATCCACGCAAGCCATTCTTTGGCAAGGATAAATCAGAGAAAAGAGATGAGTCCCAGGACCGTCCAAAAAAATTTAAATCCGGGAAGTCAGATTTCCAATCTTCGGATAAGCGATTTGATAAAAAAGGATCAAAACCGCGCTTTAAGAAAGATTTTAATGAGGGAGAGTCCAATGAGACAAGAAAATCACCTTCTAAGCGATTTTTTAATAAAGAGGAAGAATCACCTAAGCGTGAAAGAAAAGAGCGTGATTCCAATCCTACTACCAAGCGAACTTATGTAGGAAGAGGAAAGGATCAAAAGCCCATGTATGGAGAGAAAGCTCCTGAAAAGGGTAATAGATCTTCTGCGAAGAGAGGCTTTGGTAAAAACCGTCCGAATCGAATTCAGAATCAGGAAACAACCCGTCCTGAATATGATTTTCAGGATATCCCTCAGGCAAAGAATAAGAAATCTAGCGCCGAACTCATTCGCTTAAATAAATACATCGCAAATTCAGGGATTTGTAGCAGGAGAGAGGCAGACCAACTCATTCAGAATGGCCAAATCACCGTCAATGGTGAAGTCATCAAGGAGATGGGATATAAGGTGAAGCGAGACGATCGCGTAGTCTATAATGGCAAGCGAATTAATCCTGAGAAGCCGGTCTATATTCTTTTGAATAAGCCCAAGGATTTTATCACGACAACTGAAGATCCGCTGGAACGAAAAACTGTCATGAATCTAGTGGAAAATGCTTGTGAGGAGCGGATATTCCCTATTGGAAGGTTGGATAGAAATACCACAGGACTTCTGTTATTTACCAATGACGGGGAACTCGCCGCCAAGCTTTCACACCCTTCTAATAAAATCAAAAAAATCTATCAGGTTACCCTTGATAAGCCTTTGACAAAAAATGATGAAGAGGCAATCCGGGAAGGATTGACGCTGGAAGACGGTTTAGCTGAGGTGGATGATTTGCAGGTGCTTTCAGTGGATCGAAGAATCTTAGGTTTGGAGATTCATATTGGTAAAAACCGCATTGTGAGGAGAATCTTTGCCCATCTAGGTTATGATGTCACAGCGCTTGATCGAGTGTTGTACGCAGGCTTAGACAAGAAAGACCTGAAGCGGGGTAATTATCGCTTCCTGTCTGAAAAAGAAGTAGTCAGACTCAAGTTTTTCCTTTAAAAAACTTAGCCCAAGAGCATCCTGTTCTTGGGTTTTGTTTTTTATGTTTATCCGCTTTTCCCTCATTGAGAAAAATGTCCGGACTAAAATGAGCCAAGGAGTTCAGAATCTAAGCTTTTCTTTGCTAAGTCGATCCAGTTCCTCAAGTAAGGCGATCATTTTAATTCGATTCTCTTTTTTAGAGACATCAAATCCTAGTCCTGCAAATTGCTGTTGAATAAATTTCAAAGCATTGTAAGGCGTTACCGTTGTTTTGTTGAATGCAGCTTCCTCAGGGGTGAGGATATTGTTGTACATATCCATCAAGACAATACCTCTATCCGATTTTTGAAGTATTTCGATGGAACTGTCAATTGCTTTTGACCAATCCATAGGGTGTAAGGGTTTTTTAATCAGGGGAATAAGCTTTACAAACCAAATCAAAAAAAGCAGATAATCTAGCTTTTGACAGGAAATTTTATGATTGGGATTGTAGGCTTTTCTTGATCAACAAAAAGCCTTTAGACTTTGGTGAAGGTCTTTCTTGGTCATGATTCCTCCTTTTCGCCAGAGGATTTTTCCTCTTTTGAATAATGCATAATGAGGAATAGACCGAACGGCAAACTGCTGTGCCAGTTGAGGATGCTTATCTACGTTTATTTTTAAAAGTTTGATTTTCCCGCCAAGCTCGTCCAGTACCTCTGCGATAATCGGGTCCATCGTCTGGCAGGGTCCACACCAATCAGCATAAAAATCTACCAAAACAGCGTCTTGGCTTTTCTGAATCAATTCTTTTGGGTTCTTTTTTGCCATAAGCAAAAATGCCGACCCCTGAGAGTCAAGAGTCGGCATTTGATTTTATTTGATAGGATTACTGATTTGCACCTGCAGGAGCAGTTGGCATCTCTAATCCAAGTTTTGCCAATACCAATTCAGTGAATTTGTCTTGCTCTTTGGTGTAAAGAAGGATAGGAGCTTGACCTGCTGTCTCAGCAAAGATATGGGTGTAGTTGTTTTCAGCTGCCACTGCATTGATCGCGTTGATCACTTTAGTCTGTACAGGCTCCAGAAGCTCCTGTAGCTTTCGCTGATAGCTAACTTGAGCATCTTGCTCGTATTTTTGAAGATCCTGCTGAAGCTTAGTCAATTCTGCTTCTTTTGCCGCGCGTGCATCATCGGTCATAGTCTGAGCAGCCTGCTGATAAGTCTGCACTTGACGCTGAAAATCGTTCGCTTTAGTCTGAATGTTGGTTTGAAGCTGAGTTTGATAGTCTTGCAAATCAGCGCCAATCTGCTCCATCTCTGGCATCAGGTCCATGATAAACTCCACATTGGTATAGCCAATTTTCAACTCTTGTGCTTGTGCTGCAAATCCTGCGCAGATCAGAGCGACTGCAGAAAGGATAACTTTTACTTTCATACGTTTTGAATTTAATTTTAATTGTTGTCTTCTATTCCTAATTCTTCCAAGACAAATTCCGAATAATCATGTCTTGGGTCTGTGTAAATAATGCCCGAAGGTACGGAAGCTTTGTCAAATAACATCGCCAAGTTGTTTTTACGGGAAACCCGCTCGATGGCATCGTATATTTTTGACTGTAGCGGTTGCAAGAGTTCGGCTTGCTTTTGGAAGTACTGACCGTTGATTCCAAATATTCGACTGTTGAACTCCTGAGAAGTTTTTTCCTTCTTTTGGATCTCCTGCATTCGTTTTTGGTACATTTCTTCGGTCAAGAGGACTTCTTCCGCCTTGAGCTGTATATACATTTCTTTGATCTCAGCATCCAAATCCTGTGCCTCTTTCTTCCAGGCATTACTCAGCTTTTCCAGCTCTTGCTGTACCACTTTGTAATCCGGGTGCTTGTTGAGCACATATTCTGAGTCAATGTATCCAAACTTTTGAGCCAATAACTGATTGCTAATCAATGTAATGGATAGCAAAAATATGATTTTGATGGCTTTGTTCATGTCTAATGATATCATTTTGTCCTAGGAGCTAAAACGCTCGAACCAAACATTAAATTTGACATAAATTAACCAATTCTGCATCAATTTATCTTATCTAAACTGCTGACCAATGGTGAAGTGGAATTGTGGACCACTTCTACGAGTCTGTCCTGGGATTGGATCGAAACCGTAGCCCCAGTCTACACCGAGCAATCCAAAGGCTGGCATAAAGATCCGTGCGCCTACACCGGCAGACTTCTTCAAGTCGTACGGATTGAATTCCTCATAGGATCCCCAGTTATTACCAGCTTCAGCAAATCCTAGGACAAATATGGTGGCAGAAGGGTTCGGAGAAACCAAGAAACGCAATTCCATCACGTATTTGTTATACACGATACCTCCAAATGGATCTGGGTCTGCAGTACCACGGGTATCTCTACCTGGGGTGATGGATTGGTTTTCATAACCTCTAAGACCGATGATTTCTTGACCTAGGGCAAAGTTGTTGAAGGTCATACCGTCACCACCCATTACGAATCGCTCCAATGGAATGATGCCGATTCGATTACCATAAGATCCCAAGAATCCCATGTGCGCTCGAGCACTTGCCACGAGTTTGTTGGACCCAAACAGCGGTGTATAAATACTCGCATCAAACATCCACTTGTGATATTCCAGCCACTTGTACTTTTCCTCATCAGGAGACTCTGGACTTAGATTGTCATTCATCGAAGAGTAAGGTGGCGTCATAGCTACATTCAGCATGACATTCGATCCAAATCTTGGATAGATCGGATTATCGATGTTATTCCTAGCTATCGTTGTGTTGAGGGTAAGGCTATTGGATCGTCCTGTTGGATAGCTCAAACCGAATGAAGTACCAAACTGATCAAATTCGTAAACTTGGAATTGCAGTGAATTGGAAATGCTGAAGTAATCATCCGGCCAGGTAACCCTTCTAGCTAAGCCTAGCGTAGCTCCAGTGATTTTGAAGAAACCAAGTTCCTGACCAAAATTACCTGGATTAAAGAAGTCTACTTGACGCTGTACAGAGTGATTAAAGCTGAAACTCAATGCATTCGGCTTCTTACCACCAAACCAAGGCTCGGTCAATGAGATCGAATAGTTTTGGAAAGATCGACCATTAGCCTGTACTCGAAGTGAAAGCTTCTGTCCATCTCCCACAGGAAGTGGATCCCACTTGTCGAAGTTTCCGATGTTTTTGATCGAGAAATTGTTGAAAGTCAAGCCAACTGTACCAACGAATCCGAAGAATCCTCCCCAACCACCGGAAAGCTCAATTTGATCATTTGGACGCTCTTCGAGCTCAAAGGTGATGTCCACGGTCGCAGCATCAAAATTTGGCCGGAGATCAGGATTGATCTTTTCCGGGTCAAAATAGCCCAATTGGGAAAGCTCTCGAATAGTTCGTACCAAAAGTGCTCTATTGAACTTCTGTCCAGGGAGAATTCGGATTTCCCGCATCACCACGTGGTCGGAAGTTCGCTCGTTTCCTTTGATATTGACAGAGTTCACAGTCACCTGAGGCCCTTCAAAAATCCGCATTTCCATATCAATGGAATCACCGATTACGTTGACCTCTACAGGTTGGATATTGAAAAACAAGTATCCATCGTCTTGATAGAGAGAGCTGACATCATCCCCTTTTTGAGGGTCATAATTTAGTCTTTTCTCCAGTTTCTCTCGATCGTAAACGTCACCTTTTTGAATTCCCAATTTGGCTCTGAGGACTTCATCAGGGTGGATGAAGTTTCCGTTGAATTCAATATTTCGATAGTAATATTTTTGACCTTCTTCGATTTCTAGGTCGATATTGATTTCATCTTGACCAAAGGAATAAATTGAGTCGGTAACGATTTTGGCATCTCTAAAACCTTTCGTTTGGTAGAAATTGACCACATTGTCTTTATCGTTTCGATATTCTTTTGGGATGTATTTCGATCCAGCAAAAAAGTTGAGTTTGAAGTTTTTATTGATGTATGACTTGACATCCTCCTTGGAGGCGGAGTCAGTGTACAAAATTGCATTCGCTACGTCTGAAGGCCCAGCCGCGGTCATTCTGGAGTAGACATCCTTAAAAACACTTACTCGAGCATGCTCTTTGGTTTTCTTAAGTTTGGATTTGATTTTGGCGTCTGTGACTTCCTCATTTCCAAATACCCGGATTTCGTTGATCTTAACTTTTCCTTTGGTATCTACATCAAATCTCAGCTTCACACTATTGGGTAAAGTCGTATCTCGGACTTGGGCTACCTTTACTTCTGTGTTCAAAAAGCCTTTGTCGACAAAGTATTTCTGAATATTTCTTTGGGAAGTGTTGAGTACATCCTCACGCACTACCCGACCACGGATATTTATTTTATCCCGTAGTTCGCTTTCTTGGGTTTTGTTGATTCCGGTAAATTCAACTCTGGAAAATCGTGGGCGCTCTGTAAGGTCAAGCAATAATGAAATGTCTTCACCCTCTACCTTTGTGACCAAGATTTTTACATCTCCGATGATTCCCTGATTCCAGAGTTTTTTCAGAGCATTGGAAATAGCATCTCCGGGTACTTCGATCTGATCATCCACCTTCAGCCCTGAAAGGGAGATGATCGCGTTTTCATCTAGCGTCGAAAGCCCTACAGCTTTTATCTCGGCGATTCGATAAGTCTGTGGCTTGGAGTAGTTCAACTCCATGATGTCTATAGGCTTGCTCGAGGAATATCTCGATTGCCCAAGCCGTATTTGCGACATCGCTGTGTTTGCCCATACTAGACAAAATAGAATCAGTAAACTTCTTTTCATCAATTACTTAAGATTTAACCTGCTCCCCTGTTTTGCCAAACCTACGCTCTCTCTTCTGATAGTCGATGATAGCAGCCAAGAGGTGCTCTCTTCTGAAATCAGGCCATAGAACCGGAGTGAAATGTAACTCCGTGTAGGCTAGTTGCCAAAGCAGAAAATTGCTGATACGATACTCCCCACTTGTCCGAATCATCAGTTCCGGATTGGGGATGCCCGCGGTCTCGAGGTGTTCTTCAATCAACTGCTGGTTGATTTCTTCCACCTTCAATTTTCCTTCAGAGATTTTTTGAGCAATGCGCTTGGTTGCTTGGGTGATTTCCCACTGACCACTGTAGCTAAGTGCTAAGATGACAGTCAATCCATCATTTCCTTCTGTTGTCCTTTTGGCTTCCATTAGCTTGTCAAAAGCATTTGGAGGAAGGCTGTCCAGATCACCGATACTTTCCAGGCGGATGTTGTTTTTCATCATCATCGGCACCTCATCAGTGATGGTTTTTACGAGGAGTTCCATCAATCCATTGACTTCTTCCTGTGGACGGGACCAGTTTTCGGTCGAAAACGAAAATAGAGTCAGGTACTTTACACCAAGATTTTCTGCCCCCTCAATGGCATCCTTCACAGCCTGAATAGCGTGACGATGACCAAATATCCGCATGGCTCCTTTCTTTTTGGCCCAGCGGCCATTGCCATCCATGATGATTGCTATGTGATTGGGGATTCGCTCTCGGTCTAAAACTTCCTTCATTACTTCCGATCCGGGTACCTACATTTTTGGAGGTACAAAAATGCTATTTCTTTTCCAAATATTAAGCCTAAGACTCAATTAATTAATAGGCGTAGCACTTTGTACTCTGTATGGTATAGCTGATCGTGAGACTCAGAAAGTAGTACCAGTCCTTGTCGTAGGGATTTCCAAAATTAATCCCATATGGTTGATCGGGGTTATTTGGGTCTTGGAATCTTGGTATGGGAGGGGAGCTACTATCGATTCTATCAATAAAATCCGTGAAAGTAGCCCGTATTCCTGCTTCCATAGCCAGGGTCCAGCGATCATTGAGCCGATATTTCACTCCCCCACCAAAGGGAATGACTACCGTGCCCAGGTTGTAGCGATTGGAGGAGTTGAATGCATAGGTATTTCCTTTGAGGAAAAAATGCGTGTATCCAATTCCAAAGAATGCATAGGGTGACCAGAAGAACTCAGAATCATTCCGAAGGAAATCCAAAAAATTGAATTCCATTACTGCTGACCCCTCGATCATTCCACCTCTAAACCGCGCATCTCTGCGTTGAGCAGCTAGGTCTAGGGGTCTTACGCTATCGGTTGCCCGAATCGTCCCTGCTGTAATGCCTACCCGAAGCGTCCAGACATTGTCAAAATTTCTCTTGCCAAACAACGTGCCGTGAAGACCTAAATGGTCCAGGTCAATATTTCTGAGTATATCTCCGGTGTAAGCAGTGGTGCCTAGACCTCCTCCGATTTCGTATTTCTGAGCTTTGGCATCAGGTACTGTAATCCCCGCAAATAGCAGAAAACAATAAAAGAAGCTGAGTATCTGAAAATTGACCTTTTTCAAGACGATGCAAGTTATGAAGTACCTAACGTTTAAAAAACGCTCTTTGGTATCTCCTGGGTTAATCTTTGTTAAGCTAAAACGATCATTTGGAGCATTAATTTCTCATATCTAGACCCCAATGTAATTTCTGTCTCAAGGTATCAAAAAAATCATAATTGGGAAGCTTTACAAGTTTGGCTGAAAATGTCTCTTTTTTGATTTTAAATCTTAGCTCCGGTGAAACAGAGGTGGATCTCGAGTCCAGCGATACCAAGTATTTGTCAGCTCTACCCTCGATTTCTATACATATTTCACTGTCGTCAGAAACCACAATCGGCCTCACATTAAGGTTGTGGGGGCTGACTGGGGTTATCACCAGATTTTTTGCTTTGGGAGAAAGTAATGGGCCTCCGCAACTTAGCGAATAACCTGTGGACCCGGTAGGCGTCGCCACAATGAGTCCATCTGCCCAATAGCTGTTTAGATATTTTCCATCCACGTAGGTGTGTACGGTGATCATGGAAGAGGTATCTCGCTTGTGAATGGTGAATTCATTCAGGCCGAAGTTTAAGCCATTGAATAGCTTTCGATCACAGTCTAGGGACACGAGGCTTCTTTCTTCTATTTGAAAATTTCCAGAGGATAGATGATTGACCGCCTCCTCAATAGTGTCTGTGGTAACTGTAGCCAAAAACCCCAATCTCCCGGTATTCAGTCCCAAAATCGGGGTTTCCAAAGCTCCTACTTGGCATACTGAGTCAAGAAGGGTCCCGTCCCCACCAATGGAAATCAGAAAATCCATCGAAGCCATTTTATTGTTGGAATCGATGAGCTGGTAGGTAAGACCAGTATTTCCCTGCATTCGAAGGAGTCTGTCGAAGGGCTGAGTGACGTGAATTTCAAAGTTTTTTTCCTCCAAAGCTCGAAAGAGCGCTTTGATGTCTTGAAGAAATTCTTGCTTTAAGCTGAGTCCGTGAAGCGCAATTTTCATGTGGTTATAATTGATTTTCAGCGGTCACATGGAATCTTCGACGATTAAAATAATCATATCCATGTTTGTTTAATGATGATTTTAATCGTGTCGATTTCATCCGCTAAATATCTAAAAATCTCAGCAAGTTGCCGATTCGGTCTTCTTCGCTGCTTATACCTGCTTCTTCCTGATAGTGATCGAGGATTTTGTACCCAAAGCGCTCTAAAGTAGCCTTGATATAGCGAAGTTCGGGCTGATCTAGCTTTAGCGTTAACTTTATCTTAGAATCATCGAGAGGATCATTGCTGATAAATGAGCTTAGGATTTTGGTATTTTCTGTCTCTGTGAGTCGGGCAATCTCAGCTAGGCTATAATCCGACATATCCATGGAAAGGACCAAGACAGAACCTTGAGACTGAATGGAAAGGCTGTCCGCAAAAGCTGAAATTGCGTCTTCCATGGTCACAACTCCCAGGTAGGTCATTTCTCTGTCCAGAACAGCCACCATATTGGAATGGTGTTCAGCACTTATTTTCAAAATATCATATACGTGCTGATCAGTGTAGACCCAACAGTTGTAGTTATTTAAAGGAATTTTTTCAAGAAACTTCTCTGGGTCATTTAAATCAAAAATGATCTCATCACTCAAAAACCCAAGAAACTTACCCTTATCTACTACTGGCAAAAGATCGGTACGAATTTCCTCCATCCACGCCAAAGCCATCTTGGCCTGATCGGTCAATTTGAGTGGTGGAATAAGGTTATTGATAAATTCGTACGCCTGCATAAATGAAAGTTAGGAAATGATTTATAAAAGCAAAACGCCTAACTAGGTTTTCTTGTTCCTTGAATCGAATCCCTGATTAGAAGATCAGGTTGTTTAGGATGCCTAAAACAATCCCGCCTAAGATAATCCAAGGCGATGAAATCTTGGTGAATTGGAGGAGGCTGTAGGCAGTTAAAATCATGAAAATATTCAGCAAATTAGCCTCCAGAGGTTCGAAAAGCAGATATGCAGCAGCAATGAGCATCCCGCAGGAAACTGCATTGATGCCTTCGAGTGCAGCACGAACTGGCCGGTATTTTTTGAGTTGATCCCAAAATCGGATAACGAAAAATATTAAAAAAATACCTGGAAGAAATATTCCTGCAGCAGCAATCAAGCCACCAGTAAGGAAGCCTAGTAAGCCATACTCCCGCATAGAAAGGGCTCCGACGAACGAAGATATACTGAAGGTAGGTCCGGGAATTCCCTGGGAAATTGCGTATCCAGTAAGAAACTCTTCCGAAGAAAGGAAGTGCTTGAAATCTACAAACTCGGTGTAGAGATAGGGGACTAATACTTGTCCTCCTCCGAAAATCAAACTGCCGTTTCGATAGAAATTTTCAAATAATAAGACGGACTGAAATTTAGTCAAAGCACCCAGCAAAGCGGCACCTGCAAGCACTCCCGCCCAGAGGTAGAAATTAGCCCATTGGATCTTTAGAGGGGCGTCTTGCTCCAGTTTAGGTTGTTTTTTGTATTTGATGGAGGTGCTTAATCCTCCGATCAGCAGCAGGATGGGAAATACGAAGGGCGAACTGTAGAAAAAGGCCACAAAAGTGGAAATGAGAACCAAAACCATTGCCTCAGTGGTCTGCACCATTTTGCTGATGGTTTTCTGAGCCGCAAAAATGATAAATCCAATGGCCATGGGCTGAATGAATTTGGCAAAATTCAGTGCTCCGGGTGTTTTTTCCTGAAGAAAGTAAATTAAAACAGCGGCTCCCGTCATGATCAAACTGGCTGGAATGATCCAAACCAGGAGTGCCAGATAAGCAAGATTGGGTCCTCCAACCCGAAAACCGATGGCTGAAACCAACTGTGTAGAGGATGGACCCGGGAGCATATTGCATAGCGCATTTAGCTCCCAAAGCTCATCTTCGGTAATATAGCCGCGTTGATTGACCATTCGCTCCAAAAGCATAGCCAGAAAAGCTTGCGGTCCTCCAAACGCAGTCAGCGAAAGGGCCAGAATGTCCTTAAGAAACAAGTAGTATCTGACCCTTTTGATCGACATGGTTTATTTTTTCAAGCCTAGTTCCCGGAGGCGCTCATCCAAAAATTCGCCAGCCGTTGCATCTTCAAATTGTTTTGGATCTTCTTCACTGATGCAGCTTTCCAGGCATGTCAAGTCCATTTCAGAGCGTGGGTGCATGAAGAAAGGAATGGAGTATCGGCTCGTATTCATCAATTCACGAGGTGGATTCACTACCCGGTGGATGGTTGATTTCAACTTTTTATTGGTCAGTCGCTCGAGCATATCGCCTACATTCACCACCAACTGGTCAGGAAGGGCCGTGATAGGAATCCATTTGCCATCTTTTCTCAATACCTGCAGCCCATCTGCACTAGCGCCCATCAAAAGAGTGATGAGATTGATATCCCCATGCTCGGCAGCGCGAACGGCATCATCAGGTACTTCTTCGGGATTTTCGATAGGGAAATAGTGAATCTGTCTCAGGATTGAATTTCCATAAGCTACTTTATCCTCAAAGTAATCCTCTTCCAAGTCCAAGCTGATTGCAATCGCTCTAAGCATCGCCTTCCCTGCTTTTTCGAGGGTTTGGAAAGCTTCAGTCGCCGCATCTTTGAATTCAGGGATTTCTTCCGGCCATACATTGGATGGATATTCTTCCTTCACAGAATCGCCATCGGGAATCTCAGAAAGTTCTTGTCCCACATGGAAGAACTCCTTCAAGTCGCCGGTATTTCTACCTTTCGCATGTTCTTTTCCTTTGCCGGTATAGCCTCGCTGGAAACCTATTTCCGGATGTTCATACTTCGTTTTTACTTCATCCGGAAGGCTGAAAAAGTCCTTGATCGACTTATAAAGACGATCCTGAAGGTCTTGGTTGAGACCGTGGTTTTTGATCGCTACAAAACCTATATTTTCGTATGCTTCGCTTAGTTTTTTGACAAAGGCTGCTTTTTGTTCGGCCGACCCGGAAGTAAAATCGGCAAGATCCAAGCTGGGGATTTCATCAAAGAGGATTGACATAGTGGGTATGTTAAATGTATGGCAAGTAAAATTTGGCTAAAAATAATACCTTTAGAGTCAAAACCCATGCTGATGAAAAAGAACCTGATATTTCTTGGCTTTGCTGTGGTATTTCTGATGGCTTGCTCTGAGGAAAGAAAAAAAATTAACGAGCAGGTAGTGCCGCATCCTTCGGAAGACTCTACGCTAGTAGAGGAAGCGCGAGAAGAGGTTGCTTTTTTTCAATATGAAGAATTACCTGATTTTCCAGATGCCATTTTGGAGCTTTATACCCCTTTAGGGAATCAGGTATTCAGGCCTGGTAAAGTTCCTTTCGAATTCAATATCAAGAATTACCCTTTTGAAGAGGAAGCCTCTAATCGATTTAGGCTTTTCCTAATCCTAAATGGAAGTGATCCAGTGGGGCACCGAAGTCCGATTTTTCAACAGGAACTTCAGGAAGGTACCTATCGGGTAGTGGCTTTTTTGGTGGATGAAGCAGGTTTTGCTTTGAAAAACTTTGGAAACTACGTTGACCGGGACTTCCAAGTGGGAGATTCCAGGCCCTTTCCTTATTCGGCTGAGCCGTATTTAGCTCTGAATTTCCCCCGGGCAAATCAAGAGTATGGCGCTGAAGATGAATTTGTTGTGGACTTTTTAGTGCTAGGAGGCGATATGAAGTTGGATGGGCTGAAAGTGAAAATCGAAATTGGAGACTACGAGTACGAAATAGACCATATGGCTCCAATCAGGATTGAAAATCTCCCTGCCGGCGAATATCAGGTGAAAGTTTCTCTCCTCAGAAATAACAATACTGAGCTCGAGGGACCATTCTCTTCCGTCACCAAGACGGTGATTGTGCGATAAGTAGCTATCTTTGCGATTTCACACAATTTTGATTTAATACATGCTACTTGTCAATCAAATCCGAGAAAACTTTGATGCTGTTTTAGCCGGTTTACAAAAAAGAAATTTCCCTGATGCTACTGCTGTTTTGGAGCAGGTGATCGCCTTAGACGATCAGCGTAAATCATCCCAAACCCAGCGAGATCAACTTCAAGCCGAATCAAACAGTATTTCCAAGCAAATCGGGGTCTTGATGAAGAACGGTCAACGAGAGGAGGCTGAAAAAGTCAAATCTCGAACTGCTGAGTTGAAAACCGAGATCAAAGCTTTAGAAGATTCAACAACTCAGGCAGAGGAGGATCTAAAGGCTTTACTTTATACTGTTCCGAATATCCCTCATCTTTCCGTTCCTGCCGGGAAATCGGCTGATGATAATGAGGTGGTTTTGGAAAATGGTGTCATTCCTACCTTGCATGAGGATATGTTGCCGCATTGGGAACTGATCAAAAAATACGATATCATCGATTTTGACTTAGGTGTAAAAATTACCGGTGCAGGTTTTCCTGTTTACAAAGGAAAAGGAGCGAGGCTTCAGCGTGCATTGATTAATTTTTTCTTGGACGAAGCTCTGAAAGCAGGTTTTGTAGAGGTGCAACCACCTATCTTGGTCAATGAGGATTCCGGCTATGGTACGGGTCAACTTCCTGATAAAGAGGGACAGATGTACCATGCCACTGCGGATAATCTTTATTTAATCCCAACGGCTGAAGTTCCCATCACTAACTTGTATCGAGATGTGATTTTATCCGAGGAGGAGCTGCCGGTAAAAAATGTTGGCTATACGCCTTGTTTTCGTAGAGAAGCTGGAAGTTGGGGAGCCCATGTACGGGGATTGAATCGCTTGCATCAATTCGACAAAGTAGAGATTGTTCAAATTACACACCCGGATAAATCCTACGAGGCTTTGGAGGAAATGAGTTCCTATGTGCAGGGGCTTTTGCAGAAGCTTGAGCTTCCTTATCGAGTTCTTCGTCTTTGTGGCGGTGATATGGGCTTTACTTCCGCCTTGACTTATGATATGGAGGTTTATTCTGCAGCTCAAGAGAGGTGGCTTGAGGTGAGCTCCGTCTCTAACTTTGAAACCTACCAGAGTAATAGATTAAAGCTACGCTTCAGAGGAGAGGATAGGAAAACGCAATTGGCACATTCCTTAAATGGATCAGCTTTAGCACTTCCTCGAATTGTGGCGGCAATTCTGGAGAATAATCAAGATGCCGATGGAATCCGCATGCCAGAAGTATTGCATAGTTATCTGGGCTTCGATAGAATATAAATAAGCTAAACCGTCCGACTATCGGACGGTTTTTTCATTTTAAATCCAATCTACAATGAAAAAGATCTTTGTTTTATTCGCTTTTCTGGTTTTGGCAAATTTCTCTTATGGTCAAGAGGAGTCTGATAGAGAGCTGATTATTCAAACTGTTCAACTTTACTTTGATGGGATGATGGAACGAGACCGGTCGAAGTTGGATCAGGCGTTTTTGCCGGAGGCAAGGTTAATTGGCTATCGAGGAGAAAATCTGACCATCACAGATTTTGAAACTTGGGCTAGTGGTACGGCAAAGGGGACTCCAAGAGATACCAATGAGCATAAAAATGATATCGTTTCCATTCGAGTACAAGGAAATACCGCTTCAGTGGAAACAGAGCTCTATTGGCCTGGAATCTATTACTATGATTTTTTGACCTTGATAAAGGTGGATGGGACCTGGAAAATTGTCCACAAAAGCTGGTGGGAGAAAAAACTATGAGGATAGCTGCTGATGAATAGCTAATACCTGAGGTATCAGTAATGTGTTTTCTTTGTTTTTTATTACAAAATCAGCTTTTTCATTTTTCTCCTCGTCAGGTAGCTGTTGATCAATAATGTGATTGACCTGATCTGCAGTTCGGTGTGGGTCACGCATCAGAACTCTCGCGATTCTAATTTTCAGCGGTGAGCTTACATTGATGACCGCATCAAGCTTCTTTTCTTGACCTGTCTCGAAAATTAAGGCAGCTTCTTTAAGAACATAGCTGCCATTTTGGGCAGAAGCCCATGCTTCAAAATCCCTTCCTACTGCCGGGTGCACTAGGCTATTGATGATTTTTACTTTCTCAGGATCGCTGAAAACCTTTTCAGCTAAATATGGCCGATTGAGTTGATCGTTTTTATCATAGCTTTCCTCACCAAAAGCAGTCTTTATTTGCTTTTTTAACTCCTGGTCTTCATTCATGAGCTTCTTGGCTCGGTCATCGGCATAATAAACCGAAACCCCCAGGATTTCAAAAATTTTTGCAACGGTGGATTTTCCAGAAGCAATTCCTCCTGTCAAACCCACGATTTTGGGCTTAGTTGCCATAGATCAATTTAAAACTACTGGGTTCTACTCTTACCTGATCCAGAAATTCCGGCAATGGACTGACTTGAATTGAGATCGTGGAATCTTCCTTGTTTCTTCTCGAATAATTTAAGACTGCCTCAAATTCCAAATCTTTTAGCTGATCAGTTTTCCGCTCATCTACCAAGTAATACATCATTACGATAGGCTCTTCCTCCTCCAAATTTACCGATCTAGGGAAATTCACCTTTTTCAATTTTAGGCGTTTGTTTCCCTCTAAAAATGCAACCACTTCAAGTTCTACCTTTATTTCTTCGGTTTCTAAGCTCACAAACTCAGCCAGTTCCTTGGAGATTTTTAAAGGTATATTTTTAGAAATATTCTGATCAATTCTGTTTTCGTCCAGAGAAATGGGGAATTTCCCTTCGTAAAGGTCCAGAATACTTGAGGGGCCTTTCAAGGTAATTGCATTGGGCTCAAAAGTCGGATTAGAAAGCAGGCGGATGTTTTTACCAAGAGAAAAGCTAGTAGAGTCTAGGGTAGGTGTGAGTTTGATAGTACGAATCGGATCGATTTGGAACTTTAGACTATCAGTCCCAAGATTTAAAAGTTGGGTGGGGGAAATAAACTCACTTAAACTCCTTCTCACATCAGCAGTCAGAAGGTAGTCGTTGGCCGCAGGTCTATCAAGCTCAACGACGAAAGGCGGCACATTGACTTGAAAATATTTTTGAAGCAGATCCCATCCATTTCCGTTGATCTCGATTTCTATACTGGATGGCAATGGTTTTACAGCCATAAACTGCTCCTGATCGAATTCGAATTCGATTGGATAATCCACAATGGTGGTGTAGTCCTCTTTATTGAGGGCATTTAAAATCCAAAAAGTGGTAGCCGCTGCGACGCAGAGAACTACCACTTTGATGTTGGAGACTTGTTTGGGGCTTATTCCCCTTTTGGACTGTTTAGTTTCCGGCAAAATTCAACTTATTTTGAAGTTTTTTTGGTGAAATCTAGACTAATCGCTGACTTTTCAACGGTTACTTTAAATCCGCGATCGAGTTCCATCGTCACTGTGTCGCCATCGATCGAAGAGACTTTTCCGTGAAGTCCACCAATGGTGACAATTGGGTCGCCTTTTTTGATTTCCTCAATGAATTTCTTTGTCTCTTTTTGTTTTTTCTGCTGGGGACGGATCATGAAGAAATACATGATCAGAATGATGGATCCAAATAGGAAAACCTGTCCCATGATGCCTGCACCTCCAGCGGAGGCTTGAGCCAAAATACTTGTTATCATTTGCTATTTATCGCTTTACTGGTCCAACGGGAGCAGGGCCTCCAGCTTTCGGTGTAACATTACCACGCAGTCTCAATCGAGTTACTGTTGGGTTGGTATTAGCTTGGATGGTTACCGTCGGAGCTTGTGCACCAGACTTAGCAGTTGAGTTGAAAACCACCTTCACAAAACCAGTTTCTCCTGGATTAACCGGAGTTTTGGTCCAGTCAGGACTTGTACAACCACAAGATGCCGTAATGTTTGAAATTACTAGTGGAGCTTGTCCGTTGTTAGTGAAGTTGAATACTCGCTCTACAACTTGTCCTTCATTGATGGTACCGAAGTTGTATTCCATTTCTTCAAACTGGAATGCTCCTAAAGTTGCCGGATCGGCAGCTTGAGTAGTTTGAGCGTTCACAGGAGTGATGGATGATCCTTTCGCTTCCAATTGAGCAATTTTATCCTCAAGCGCTTTGATTTTCTCATCCTGCTGGGTCTTTTGACTGCAAGCTCCTAAAGAAAGGGCTGCGACTGCTGCTGCGATGCTTAGAATTCTAAGTTTCATAATCAGTTGTCTTTATTGATTTGGTCGATTAATTTATTTACGTCGTTAAGTAGATTTTCTGCCTTGTTTTTAGCGTCGTTGATCACTCGCTTACCCTCTGTTTTTGCTTCGTTGAGGTGTAGTTCTTTTCCTTCCACGAGTTCATCGATGAGTTCTTCCAACTCGTTTTTGTATTTTGATAGTCTGTAGGAAAGTCTATCGCGGGTATTGCTTCCTGTATCAGGCGCAAACAAAATACCCAATGCAGTACCAACGCCTGCTCCAAGTACAAATGCTATTAATGAATTGCTGCTCTTGCTCATAGTTTCTGTTATTTATTGTCCAAAAGTCCTCTTCCGCTCTTACGGATTTTTCCCTTTTCAGTTAACTCTTTTGACATCACATCCAAAAGGCCGTTTACAAACTGCTTACTTTTCGGTGTGCTGTAAGTCTTCGAGATATCTATGTATTCGTTGATGCTGACTTTTACCGGAATGCTCGGGAATTGCTGCATTTCTGTAATCGCCATAGAGATGATCACCTTATCGGTGAAAGCCAGTCGATCAATGTCCCAATTTTTGGTTTTTTGAGCGATCAGCTCTCTGTTTTCTGCACCTCTCTCGATGGTGAAGTTAAAGATATTTTGAAAAAACTCCTTATCCTCCTCCCAGTTCATCGCAATTTCAGGTAGATCCGAAACCTCACTGTTCAGCACATTTTTGAAAACTTTTGCTGCCAAACTTCTTACGACAGCTTTGTTCTCTGTCCAATTAAGGTCCTTTTCAGAAAAGTAGTTCAGAATTACCTCATTTTTGAAAATAATTTTCTTCAAAATGGCCTCTACTATCTCTTCATCCTGCTCAGCAGTTGGTTGGTCGATGCCAATGTAAGCTTGATATTCCTCGGAAGGCTTGACATAGTCCCGAAACCACTCCTTGATCTCCAGTTCAATGTCGTCCAAGTTGACGTTGTTCTTAGCTAAAGCGGCTTGATATGCGGGAGAGTTTCGAAGTTTTTCGAGAATTTGATTCCGGTGTAGGTTCAATTCGGAGGAAAACTCCACTGCTTGGCTCCCTGACAGTTTGCGTTTTCTTTCATATTCCTTCCCTACATGGTCTGCAAATGCCTGGATCAATTCGATCGCCGTGAGATAGAGTTGTGGAATTCGCTCGGCTGATGTGACCATATTTTTAAGCAAAAATTCCCGGTCTCTCAGGTTAGCGTTTCGATATTGAACAATGGCTTCTTTGACTGCTTTTTTGATTTTTGGGCTGGCATCAGATCCCTCAATGGCATCTGTGTTGTTTATGTTTTTTTCAAAAATCTCCAAAGCCAACTGGGCCTCTCTGTTCAAGGCGGCTTTGTCCTGAACTTCCATGCTATTTAGATCAGGAAGGAAGGATTCTTTGATGAAATCGCGAGCGAGATTATGATTGGATGCCTTGCACTGTTCGTAGGCATAGAGGTTCTGAAAAGCTTTGACCCTGAGGATTCTTCGATTTAGCATAATTAGTCAAACGAGCTGCAAATATAGTCATTTTGATTGGGCTTATTCGCCCGGGGGGCTCATAAAAAAGCCACCGAAGCAATACGGTGGCTTTTAGATTTGAGCGAGTTTATTCTTTTAAAAGGGTAACTTAACTCTACCGATAGCAGCTATTCGCTCTTTTGCAACTTGAATAGCTGCCTGCTGGGCAGGGATTTGCTCTTTTTCGGATTTATCCAAAATACCTAAGCATGTATCATATATTTTTTCAGTCTGTTTGAAGACTGTTTCTTGCTGATAATCTCCGAGGTATTCAGCACCCACATTGATTACTCCTCCTGCATTGATAAGGAAGTCAGGAGCATAGACGATTCCCTTTTCCAAAAGAATTCGACCGTGCTTTTCTTCATCTTTCAATTGGTTGTTGGCACCTCCGGCAATCACAGCACACTTCAATCGGTCGATGGTGTCATCATTAACTGTAGCACCCAATGCACAAGGCGCATAGATATCCATATCCAAGTCGTAGATTACCTCTGGGTCAACGGCAAGCGTGCCGGTTTCACGAGCCACCTTTTTGAGCTTGTCTTCAAAGATATCCGTTACCAATACTTCCGCGTTTTCCTTTACCAAGTATTCGATCAAGTATTTTCCGACTTGCCCCACACCTTGCACGACAATTCGCTTTCGAGCCAAATTATCAGAACCAAAGGCTTTTTTGGCTGCTGCCTTCATCCCTACATACACGCCATAAGCTGTGACGGGAGATGGATCGCCTGCGCCACCTTTGATTTGAGGAAGGCCAGTGACATGTCGGGTTTCCATGGAAATATGTTCCATGTCTGCGGTGTTCATATTGACATCTTCCGCAGTCACATAGCGTCCTCCCAAACTTTCTACAAATCGGCCAAATCTTCTCAAAAAGGCCTCGCTTTTCAAACTTGGATCTCCGATAATGACTGCCTTTCCTCCTCCAAGATTGAGACCGGCTAGGGAGTTTTTGAAGGTCATTCCTCTCGAAAGTCTCAAGACGTCCGTGATAGCTTCAGCCTCCGAAGCATAGGGCCACATGCGTGTGCCTCCCAATGCTGGGCCTAAAGTAGTATTATGAATGCCGATGAGGGCTTTTAGTCCAGTGGCTGCGTCATGGCAGATCACGAGTTGCTCGTGATCCATATTTGTGATTTGTCCAAAAATGGATCCTTCTTGCACTGTTTCGGAAGCTTTGGTTTGTAACATGTGAACTTCGCTGGTTAGATTGTGTTATATTTGGGTTCTTGCTTGAATTCCTCAAACCCGATTGATACAAAATTAAATACTTTTATCAGCGAGCAAAGGAATAATTCGCCCAAGTTTCATGAATAGATTTCTAATTTCAAAAGCTTTTATTTGGTGAGACCACTTTGGAGACTTAATAAGTATTTATACAAATACAAGGGCCTGTTGCTTTTGGGGATTTTTTTTACGGTGATCTCAAACATCTTCGTAATTATTCCTGCGCAGTTGGTTCGTTTGGCCATAGATTATGTGGTGGAAAGTTTTTCCATTTTTAAGCCAATTCAGCTTGGAGGAATGGGGGAAGAAGCACAGGAAATTTTCCTCAAGTTTGTCTTCATATTCGGACTATTGATTTTGGTAATGGCGCTTTTGAGAGGTTTTTTTCTCTTTCTTATCCGTCAGACCATCATTATTATGTCTAGGAGAGTAGAGTATGATCTAAAGAATGAGATTTTCGAAAAGTACCAAAGTCTTCCCTTAAGTTTTTACAGAAAAAACAGCACAGGGGACTTGATGGCCCGAATCACTGAGGACGTGAGTCGAGTTCGGATGTATTTAGGACCTGCCATCATGTACGGGATGAACCTTCTGGTCCTTTTTCCTTTGGTGATCAGCTACATGATTTCTGTCAATCCCGAATTGACCTTGTATTCCCTTCTTCCGCTTCCGGTACTTTCTGTTTCCATCTATTTTGTCAATAATTTGATCAATGAGCGATCAGAGAAAATTCAACGTAGCCTTTCTGGACTAAGCACTTATGTGCAGGAAGCTTTCTCAGGGATCCGAGTGCTAAAAGCTTTTGTGCGGGAAAATGACAGCGTTCGCGATTTTGCTACTGCGAGTGAGGATTATAAAGAAAAGTCCATTCGACTTACTAAAGTCAACGCCCTGTTTTTCCCTTTGATAATGGCCTTGGTGGGGATTTCGACCATCATCACGGTCTATATCGGAGGTCTACAGGTGATCAATGGAGAGATTGGTTACGGGGTTATTGCTGAGTTTATTTTGTATGTAAATATGCTTACCTGGCCGGTGACTTCCCTAGGCTGGGTGACAAGTATCGTACAGCGAGCGGCTGCGTCTCAGACTCGTATCAATGAGTTTTTGGATGAGAAAAATGATATCCGCAGCACCGAAAATCTTGAGATACCTGTCAAAGGAAAAATTACCGTGAAAGACTTGAGCTTCGACTATCCGGATACAGGTGTCAAAGCTTTGAAGAATGTAAGTTTCGAGATCGGCGCTGGAAAAACTCTTGGAATCATCGGAACTACAGGCTCCGGGAAGTCTACCATTGCAAATCTTCTGATGCGCATGTATGATCCTTCATCGGGAGAAATCCTTATTGACGATCGGCCGATTCAATCTTTCGATATTTCGCATCTACGGAAAAATATAGGCTTTGTACCTCAAGACGTCTTCTTATTTTCTGATACAATCGGGAATAATATCGCTTTTGGGATAGATCATCCAGATAAAGCGATCATCGAGCAAGCTGCCAAAGATGCGGACGTGTACAATAATATTGTTTACTTCACCAAAGGCTTTGATACCATGCTAGGCGAGAGAGGTATTACCCTTTCAGGTGGGCAAAAGCAACGAGTTTCGATCGCTCGGGCTATTGCAAAAGAACCTCAAATCCTGATATTGGACGATTGTCTTTCTGCAGTAGATACCAAAACAGAAAACGCCATTCTCAACGCCCTCAAAAAGATCATGAAGGATCGCACTTCTGTGATTATTTCGCATCGAGTTTCCTCTGCAAAGCTAGCCGATCACATCATCGTATTGGATGACGGAGAACTTATCGAGCAAGGAACACACGAAACGCTGATGCAGAAAAGAGGTGCCTATTCGGAGCTTTATGAAAAGCAGACTCAAGCGGGAGAGTCCATTGAGTCTGATATTTAATTTTTAGAAGATCTGCAATAATGTCAGTAGCCTTATTTTCGCTGCTTACCTAGCTGAAAGTACGAATGTAGAAGCTTCAAAGAGCTTAACTGATATGTTTGTCTTTTGGTCATTATACTATTCTAACAGGTAGAAAAGTGGGTAATCTATTCGCTATCTGCTTTTCGAAGTTGTATTCACTAGCCTGATTCTATGGGGCTTACTGTTTGAGTAAAGCGAATATTAGGTTTAACCCGAAATATGCATTAGACTTCCTATTACGAGCCCAAACCGCTTCAAAATCAATCGCTTTGCTGCATTTAGCTCAATCACCGTAGCGGTGCTATGCCTCATTCGCTAAATGCTTGATTTTATTGCGGTTTGAACTCTCACTACAGACTCTAATGCATAATCCGGGTTGATTAAACACAAGAGATGCAAAGAATTTTTTAACTTACTCTATCCATCTAAACCCCTAGCATCATGGAAGATCAAAGAAGCGGTATCAGTGATATCGAGAAAACCCTACAAGAGGTAGGAAAGAAAATAGAGGAGCTAATTGCAAAAGGCACAGAAGCAGGAGGAGAGGTCAAGGAAGAAATCGAAAAGAAGATATCTGAGTTGCGAGAGAATAAAACTACGCTCGAAGAAGAACTCAAAAAAGGCAAGGAAATGCTGGAGCGAGAATTCAAAGAAAAGAAAGAAGAATACGAGCCAAGACTAAAGGAGTCCAAAGGCTTTTTCCTCGAAGGTTTTCGACAATTGGGATTGGCATTCAAATCCCTTTTTTCTAAAAAATAAAAAAAGGCCGGAAGTCCGGCCTTTTCAAATTCTACCTACCTGCAAGGGCATTGCAGCGGTCGTAGGCTGGATCTATATCGATGAAGACATCTTCTTTGGCCGTTACAAACCACACACTCAAAAGATCATCTTCTTTCTTTCGGAGCGCGGCAGCTTTCATTTTTTCGTAGTCATCATTCAGATTAGCCCGGTGAGCAGGATATCTGTTTTGATAATATAAAATTCGAAGCTTGGTGCCTTCTCTTGGATCTTCGAATTGGATGGGTTTGGTAATCGTACCTACCTCCATGCTATCAATTGTGAAGTATAAAACAGGGTCTTCAAGCGTTCGGAGCGTCAATCTGTTTGAGCTAGTACCTGGATCGGTAAAATAGCCTCCGTTGTCAGAAGTAGCTCTATCGTCAGAGTTTTCCTTGGCTGCTTTTGCAAACTCAATATTGCCTTCCATGATCTCCGTCCGCAGACTATCTAGAAATCTTTCAGTTCTTTGGATATCTTCTTCGGTAGCTTTAGGCACCATCAGGATGTGTCGGGTATTGTAAGTGGCACCTCTTACCTCAAGAAGCTGAATCATGTGAAAACCAAACTGAGTTTCTACTGGATCACTGATTTCTCCTTGTCTGAGGGCCAGTGCAGTTGCTTCATATTCAGGAGCTAGTTGACCCCTTCCAAAAAATCCTAAATCACCTCCCTGAGCAGCAGATCCAGGATCCTCCGAATACCTTCTTGCCAAGTCTGCAAAGTCTGCTCTTCCAGCCAAAATATCCTCCTTAAAGCCTAGCAATTGATCGTATATCTTTTGTTTGGTCTGCTCATTGACCTCAGGCTTTTTGACAATCTGACCCACCGTCACTTCGGCAGAAAAGAAAGGTAGCGAATCTGTTGGGATACTTTCAAAGAAGGCACGAACCTCTGCCGGAGAAACCGTCACACCCTCTGTGATTTTATCACGCATACGCTGCACGACCATCTGCTCTTCGATCAGATCGTACATCTCTGATTTCAGTTGATCTGCTGTTTTGCCGTACATTTGAAGAATCATATTTTCATCCCCTCCAATCTGCTGCAATACCATGCTGAATCTATTTTCAGTCTGCAATTCCACTTCTGCAGGAGCTACGATTACTGAATCGATCTCGGCTTTCGCTACCATTAATTTATTCACCAGTAGGGTTTCGAAAACCTCACATCGGGTAGGAGGGGTGATTCCCTGCTGAGATTGCGCGATGGCTTCGATGAAAGTTCGCTGCACATCAGACTCCAGGATAATGTTGTTGTCTACCTTGGCTACAATCTTATCCAATACCTGCCCTGAGGTAGGGTCGTCCTGTGCAAAGGAAGCATTGAGGGATAGAATAAAACTGAAGGCTAGTAGGGTGTATTTAAGTTTACTCATTGTAGATGTAAAACGAATGCTTTTGAATTATTGGTTAAGTGCTACGAAAGCTTCTTCTTTGATGGTTTCGTTGATTTCCACAGGATACTTAGTGCGGAGTTTTTTGATGAGTTGCTCATCCAAGTACTCTTGATAGTCCCGAATGACAATTCCACGGGTTTCTTCGAATTCTTTAGAACCTGCAGGGAATATTTCACCAGTGAGGACTAAGTGCAAATGCCCGTCGATCTCGATTTCTTGATAGGAAAGATTTTTATCCATGCGGGAAAGGACGGCTTGATCAGGAATCTCCATCAGTCCAGATTCTATTTGGTATGCTAGGGGATACTGATCTGCAATTTGGGTTTGGAAGTTATTGACCAATTCTTTTGAATAAGTCTTCCCGTTCAAAAAGGTCCTTGCCTCATTGACCCGATTCAAGTCCAATACTTTTACAATCAAAGCCTCGGCACGTTCTTTCCACTGATAGTTTTCACGATTTTCCTTGAAGTACTGTCTTTGTCCTACCGAATCCTGAATGCCTTTTTGCCATACCTCCTCATTCATTAAAGAAAAGAGCAAAATACCATCCCGATATTCTTTGTAGAGCATTTGGTACTCTGTGTTGTTTTCAGCGAGATCTTTTTCCTCGAGTTGGGATAGGATTTTAGAGGAATACCGGTCAAACCAAACATCAAATGCTTGGGCATTTGGAGGAAGTCTTCTTTCCTCTGCAGCAATAAATGCCAGAAAATCATTAATCATGAACTCCTGTCCACCAGCTGTAAAAAGGACGCTGCTCTGTTCTCCTAATTCGTCGATTTTGGATTGAAATTCTGAAGGACTGACTGAGTTTAAATTGCTTTCTAGCAGTGAAACCAAAGGCTCATTTTCCTGAAAACCATAGCGGGCTTTCTGAATAGCAAGCTCCTGCGTATGAATCATGCTGGAACGAGAGTCACGGAGAATGCGAGAGCGAATCATGGGTTCCAATTGCTCAAAACTATCCAAGTTCTTTCTGTCTTCCAGTCTCAAAATATGATAGCCATACCGGGTTTTGATTGGCGGGGACACTTCACCTATCTCACTGAGTGAAAACGCCGCCAATTCAAATTCGGGAATCATATTCCCAACAGAAAACCATGGTAATTCGCCACCTTTTTGACTTGTAGCAGGGTCTTCAGAATAGTTTTTTACAATATCACTCCAAAGCGTACTTGGCTTTTGGATTTCGGCATAGACATCAGATATTTTTCTGCGGGCCCGATCTTCCGATGTAGGATCTTCTTCATCCACTCGAACAAGGATATGAGAAACTTTGACCTGTCCAGGATTAGGTCTGCGGTCAGTGACTTGGATGATATGATATCCAAAATTGGTCAAAACCGGATCAGATACCTCTCCCGGCTGAAGCATAAATGCTGCATCTTCGAAAGGCTGTACCATTTGAAGGGAAGAGAAGTAGCCTAGATCTCCTTCATTGCTTTGTGCAGAAGGATCTTCTGAATACTCTTTAGCAAGTTCATTGATGCTGACGCCTTGCTCAATTTCTTCCTTTAGCTTGAGAGCCATCTTCAGCACTGCGATGGAATCATCGGTATTAGCATTGGGAGGAAAGCGAAGCAAAATATGACTTGCACGAATGACTTCCTGCATTCGGGAGTAAGCTTTGCGAAGCTCACCTTCTTCCAAGGAGTTTTTTATCAGGAATGGAGCTTTCAAGTTTTCTTTGAAAGACTCAAACTCTCGCTCAAACTCTTCTGTCTGATGTAGTCCCTGTGCTTCTGCTTCGACTACTTTCAGTTTGTAATTGATAAATAAGGCTAGGTTTTCTTCGAATTCTTCCCGGGTTAGGCCCATGGAATTGCCTTCAGAAGTGGCTCCTTTTCCTACCAAGTAGATAAACTCGTTCAAAGGGACTTCCTGATCTCCGACTTTTAGCAAGGTAGCATCCTGTCCGGCTACAGGATGGGTAGCGGTCAGTGATAATGTACAAAAAGCCAAAAATATAAATATGGACTCCGAAAGGGACCGATTAGTCATGAATGAGATTGCTTTCAATTTTGCTGCAATGATACAAAAATAGGATGATTTTGAGTGAATTGCCTGTTCACTCCTGCTTTTAACATGAATTAGGATTGAAAAAATTTGATCAGCCTGCAGGTATTGGTACCCTGATGACTTTCAAATTGGATTTCATCCATAATCTTTTTTACCAAAATAATGCCAAGACCGCCTTTTCGCTTCTCGGATATGACTCGCTGAATATCCGGAGCCTCGTATTGTAGTAAATTAAAAGCCTCCCCTTGATCTTCTATCTCAAAAACTATCCGATCGGGTAAATCATTCATGCTTAAAAAAATATGATCCCTGCCATTACACTTATGGGAATGAATAATCAAATTAGCACATACCTCTTCCACTGCCAAGGTAACTTGGTGCCGGTCTCTTTCTGAAAGGCTTGTCGACTCGAGCTGCTGCTCGAGAAAGCGCCTTAATTCAGCGAGGGCCGAAGTTTGACAGGAAAGCTGAATCTTCTGCTTCATAAAGTGACTACTGGGCTAAGGCTGATTCCTTATCCGGGAATATTGATATCAATTGATCTAATCCAAGTATCTGGAAGACTTCATAGACACGGGGTTTTAGTCCGAAGATTTTGAGCGACACACCTTTCTCCTGAAAATCCTCCAAATAAGACATGAAAACTCCTAAGCCTGCGGAGGAAATGTAATCAATCTGAGTACCGTCTACGAGAATGGATTTGGCTCCGCTTTCTGAGAGATGACGAATCGATTCGTCGAGTTGGACTGAATTACTTGCATCGATTTCCCCAGAAGGAGTCAGAATATGATGTGTATTTTCAATTTGTGTATCTATGGTCAGCATATTTTCATAATTAGGTGAATTTCACTACCATCATCGAGTAATCGTCATCGATAAGCCCATTTCCACCTACAAAATTGTGGAGCGTATCGATCAACATAGCTTGAATTTCTTTTGGAGTTAGAGAATGATTGATTTCCAACAGGCTTCTGGCTCTTTCGAAGCCAAATTGCATGGCTTTTTGATTTTTAGCTTCAATGATTCCGTCTGTGAAAAGCACCATTACGTCTCCTTCGTGATAGGTGAATTCTTTTTGATCAACGTGCTTTTCATATTGCATGTTTCTTAAAATTCCCAATCCCAGCCCCCCGGATTCCAAATAGGTGGCTTTTTGACTCTTGGCATTGAAGTACAAGGTGGGGACGTGCCCAGCTCGCGCATAGCGAATGAGTTTTTGAGAGGTGTTGATTTCAAAGACTGATGCCGTGATGAAGTGATTTCTCTCCAGGCATTTGCTGAGTGCAGCATTGGATCTGATCATAAACTCACCTGGGCTGAGGTTGAGCTGAATCAAACTCTGAAAGACTCCTTTCATCTGAGCCATGTGGAAAGCGGCAGAGGTTCCTTTTCCTGATACATCACCAATAATCAGGACATATCGGTCCTCAGCTTGCTGAAAAGTGTCATAGTAATCACCTCCAACTTCATCAGCAGCATTGGAATAAGCACAGATTTCAAATGAACTATGATGATCCAGCCGATCAGGAAGCAATGCCTTTTGTACGCGCTGTGCAATTTTTAGTTCCTCTTGGTAGCGTTCGTTTTCGATGGCTTGGTTGAGGAGGCGGTGGTTTTCTACAGCAATACTTGCCTGTCGGGCAAATGTGCTGATGATATTGATCATTTCTTTGTTGAAACCATCCTTGATCTCTTTGCAGAGCACCATTCGGCCAATCACGGACTTGTTGATCACCAGAGGGACCAAGAGAAGCGATTGGTATTTCCCTTTTTTGACTTTCAGGGAAAATGGTTCCAGAGTATCCGCTTTTTGACTGCTAGCCCATTCTTGAGCAGCTTGACTTGACTCTAAAGTGTCGGATAGTTCTTGAAGTTCTTCTTTTTCAATCCATCGAACCTGTGTAATCGACTCGTTTTTTTCGGACTGATACATCTCCAGCCAAGCTCCATCTGCAAATGATGCGCTCATCGAAGAATCCAAAAGGATATCGAGCACATTTTCTTCGTTTTCTTCAGGCTGAATCGACTGACTGAGCCGTTGAAAATTGATAGCTTCTGTGAGCTTTTGCTCAAATACCGAAGAAGTCGGGAGGTTGAACAGTGTCACCAAAAAGCTGAAAAGGGAATAAATAAATACGAAGACGTAAAGCGCAATAAGGAAAAGATTATCAAGTAGGTTGATCGGATAGATTTGCCGCTCGCCAGACAAAGCATTTGCCTGTAGGAAAAGATAAATAGAGGTCAAAAGAATTACGGAAAGGAAAAGAAGAGATTTCCATTTTTCCTTGTATGTCAGGTAAGGAATCCATTTTAGATTCACAGATAAATACCCACCTAAAATCGTCAGGATAACAAAGGCAAAAATAAAACTGTAGCCAAAGGTGTCTTGGGTGAAATAAACAAAAAACATCGCGATGAGCAGACCGATCTCGAAGGTTTGCCATTGCTGCACGACCTTTTTTGTCTTTTGGTACAGGATGAGTTTTTTCCAGAGTAAAGTCGTGGAAATCAAAAAGACCGTGATCAGGGCAAAATGGACGTGATAAAAGAAGTTTTTGAGAAAAGGCTCCTCAGCAAGATTCGAATCACCTAAGAAAAGGTAAAAGAGCTGAATGATCAGAAAGGCTGCTGAAGCAAAAATACCCGTGGAGGCGGATCTCCAAATGAGATTCAAAAACTCATTGTTGGCATTTTGCTGAAAATTACGAGTGTAAAAGCTGTAAACCGATAGAAAGAATAGAATTTCCAGGGTCCAGGTCACTGCAGGAGCAATTCCGGAGTTGAGATTATTGATCTCTCCGAAAAGCCGGACTAAATCCACAAATAGCAGAGACAGCCATATCAAAATGGATAGTAGCAGGCTAAGCCTTCCGATATGTACTGAGGGCAGCTTGATCATGGAATTGCTATCCCAATATTACTCAAAGGGATTGGAAAAATAGTGCTAAGGCGCTTTTTGGTAACTCTCGTTTTGTTAAAAAATTATAAGAGGCTTCTAAAATTTTTACAGGCAAACCAGGTCTTCAATCACATCTACGCCATATCTCTCCTCGATTAGGCGGAGAATTTTACTCTTATTCATTTGGATTTCTCTTTTTACCGGGCCTGAGGTGATTTTCACAAAGAGTTTTTTATCCCGGATGAAAACAGACTGCGTCCGATCTCCGATGGTTTTCCCTACCAAGCTACTCCAATCGTGAATCAATGATTTTTCGCGGAACTTACCCTCAAGTCTGTAGGCTTTCAGAAGTTCCTGAAAGGCTTCCTCCAATGGAGCGGCATCTTTTTTTCTTCCTGTGAAATTATTCATCGATCAGTAAAATAATGATTGGGCAATGCTATCGGCTAATAGTTTCCCGGATTTGCTCAAAGATAGGCGATTTCCATTCCAAACCAGCCAGCCTTCCGATTCTAATTTTTCCAGATGGGAGCGTTTTTCCATCTTCAGATCTTTTCCATAGGTTGATTTGATCAAATCAAAATCAGCTCCCCAAGAAGTACGAAGAGCTGTAAGCAAGTATTCATTGAGCCGGTCGATTTCGTCCATAGGATCTTCCGTGTAGATAATCCTTTCATTTTGAATGCTCTTAAGATAAAGGGCATTATTCGAAGGGTTGAAACCTCGGTTTTTTCCATCAAAGGAATGTGCTCCAGGTCCTAGCCCCAGGTAGGGCTCACCTTTCCAGTAACTGGAATTGTGGACAGATTCCTGACCGGGAAGGGCGAAATTGGAAATTTCATACTGAAGGTATCCTGCGCGCTCCGTTTTGCTTTGTAACATCTCAAATTGCTCTGCGACAAAGTCTTCTTCAGCTGGCTGGAATTTTCCTTTTTCGGTCCAATTGCCCAGGGCCGTCTTGGGTTCTACGGTCAAGGCATAGCAGGAGAGATGCCCGGGATTTTGGGCAATAGCAAGGCTTAGATCTTTTTCCCAAATCGAATGATCGGCATGTGGAAAACCATAAATCAAATCCATGCTAAACTTTTTGAATCCTGCATTTCGAGCTCTCTGAATAGCTTGAATGGATTCTTCTGCAGAATGGGCACGATTGTAAAATGTCAGTACTTCATCTTGGAAGCTCTGAATTCCCAAGCTCAGACGGTCTATTCCCAACTTTTGCCATTGATCCAGCTTAGCTTCTGTTAGGTCGTCTGGATTAGCTTCCAGTGTCACTTCCTGAAGATCAAGGGTGAAATTATCTTTTATGTTGTCAAAAATCTCCTTCAACCAATTAGGCTCGGCGAGGGAAGGAGTTCCTCCTCCCAGATAAATAGTCTGGATCGTTTCGCCTTGCAAAAACTCTTTTCTCAACTCAGCCTCATGATCTATCTGCCGGAGCATCTCCTCAAAGCGGCTTGTATTGGTGCTAAAGTGAAAGTCACAATAGTGACAGGCCTGCTTGCAAAAGGGGATATGAATGTAAATTCCAGCCAAATTGATTAGGTTTAATTCTGCAAATATAAGTGTTTCAATTCCCGCTGTGTTTATTCGTCAGTTTCTGATTCTGCTACTTTCCTTTTGGCTACTTGGCCCCATCCAGGCCCAAACCAACTTTTGGTTGGGTTGGCAGGTAGCTAATGAAAAAACTGACGTAAGATGGCAAGCCTTCGGGGACTCACTAGGGAGAAAAGTAGCCATTGATTCTGCCTTAAGTAACCTTCGATCGAATGGGTATTTGGGAGCCTCTGTTGATCGGCTTCAAGAATCTGGGGATTCACTTTGGGTAGAGATTTATCAAGGTCCAAAGATTGATCGAGTAGCACTTACATCCAAAAGCCTTCCACCACAGTGGCGAGAAGATTTGGAGAAAAAGGGGGCTCTTTCCTTTGAGGAGGTCAATAGTTTTTTTGGGGAAGTACTGGATTGGGCAGACGAGACAGGCTATCCATTTGCCTCCCTTCAATTGGACAGCCTCAATCGCGATGGAGACCAAGTTTTTGGACAGGTCGATTTCCAAAGTGGGCCTTTGATTCTTTGGGATAGCGTTCAGATTGAAGGTAATTCGGTGACCAAGAAGACTTATTTACAGCGTTTGACGGGAATTCATCCTGGTGATCCATTTTCACAGAAGGATATTGAACGCTCTCTTATTACTATTCGTCGCAGTCCGTATTTTCGACTTCAGGGACAGCCTCGGGTTGATTTTAGACTTCAAAAAGCCAGCCCTGCCTTCCGGCTTGAAGACCGTAAAGCTAATGTCCTGGATGGTATTTTGGGCGTTTTGCCCAATGAAAACGAGCCTGGCAAAGTGCTTGTCACCGGGCAGCTTGATTTGGCGCTGTATCATCTAGGTGGAAAGGGACGAGATGTGGAACTACACTGGCAGCGATTCAATGAATTGACCCAAAGTTTGAGCCTCAGAGCAAAAGAATCCTTTATTTTTGGTTCTCGCCTAGATGTGTCAGGAGAGTTTAGTCTGCTCAAGCAGGACACAAGCTTTATCAATAGGAAGTTGGGATTACGCTTTGGCTACCGGAGCACAAATTGGTTGTATTTTGATTTTTTCGTGAGAAGGCAAGCAGGTGATTTGATCAGTACGGCGGCCTATTCGGAGGTGGAGGTTTTGCCTGAATTGGCAGACTTCCGATGGACAGAATATGGGATTAATGCACGAATGGACTGGCTGGACGATGCGATTTCCCCACGGAATGGGGGTATGATTCAGTTGACTTTTTCGGCAGGAAACAAGGAAATTTTACAAAACACGGGAATTCCACCGGTGGCATACGAGGGGATAGACCTGAGAACCCCACAGTATGCTTTATCAGGTTTTGGGGAAAAGCATGTATTTATCACGAAAAACTGGGGCTTGTATTTCAGGGGTGCTGCTGGTTTGATTCGCAATGAAAACCTTTTTCAAAATGATCTTTATCGACTCGGAGGATTGCAAAGTATTCGGGGATTCAATGAAAATTTCTTCTTTGCCAGAGATTATTTTTACCTGAATGCTGAGCCACGACTCTTTTTTGGTGCAAATAGTTTCCTTTTTCTCTTTTCCGATTTTGGCTTCATCGAAAACCCGTATTTTGCAGCACCAAATATTCAGCCGTTTTCACTTGGTGCTGGCCTGAATCTTGAGACGGGAAATGGGATCTTTAGATTTGTCTACGCGGTGGGCAAAACCCAAGAACAACCACTTTCATTACAATTTTCAAAAATTCACTTCGGATATATCGTTCAGTTTTGAAACATGCTTAAAAAAGGTCTTTTACTTTTTCTCTTCAGTTTATGTTTTTTGATTACCTCTCATGGGCAGGTTTTAGAAGAGTACAGTAATGATTGGGAGGAAAACTTGGTGAAAAACTGGTTTTCTTCAAGCGATCAATTAAGTCAATGGATCGATATCAGGCAGTTTCCGGAGGCTTACCTGGTGATGCAGATTCCGGGGGAGACCATGGTTTTTGCGGGAGAGAGGCTTTGGTTTTATGCAGAGCAGGACACTTTACTTAGCAGAAAGGTAAAAGATTATCAACTGGAATTTGGTGTTGATTCCCTACAAATTCGACTTTTGGGAGACCAACTGGTGAAGGCCCAGGCTCTTTTGGAGAAGCGCTTAAACCCAACTTTTACAGTAGAGCAAAAGAAAGAAACCGCTGGTCCTAGTTTGGTTGAGAGAGATTTTGAGAGGCAGTCGGTCCGGGATTTTTTTATTATCGCTTTGTTGATTTGTTTATTTCTATTAGCCGGCTACAGACAAGCATATCCCTACGTGTTTTTCTCAGTTTTGAGCCCCAAGGGGTTGGTTACGGCTGAGGATTTTTCTGAAGGAAGCAGTCTTCAAAAGTTCTTTTCCTTTGATATCCTTCTGTTCGTTTTGATTGTCAATATTCTTGCAGCACTATCGGGGGTTTTTGGGTTGATTTTTTTTAGACAAGACCTAATCTATGCCTGGAGCGACGGGACTGCTTTGGATTTGCTGTTGATTTGGATGGTAGGGGCTATGTTTATATTTGGACTGACGGTCTTGAAGTTTGTGGGTATTCGGATCACGGCTTTTGTGTTTGATTTGGGGAGAATGGAGTTTTCTCATTTTTTCTATTTGCTGAGGCTCATTGTTTGGGTAAACCTGGTTTTTCTACTAGTGATATTCTTTTATTTGATGAATACATTTTCACAGGTGGAGACTTTTCTGATGACGTTCTATGAAGTGTTTTTCTGGATGTATTTGGTTGGAATTGCTTTTTTGTTTCTATCCATGATGAATAAACTGTCCTTTAAGAAATACCATTTATTTACTTACCTTTGCATCGCAGAACTGGTTCCGTTCCTGATTCTTGTAAAGTGGATCATGGATTTCGGTCAATATTAAACCAAAACATAAAGGAAAAGAAGCATGAGTGCAGCTACGAAGGACCGGCTAAGACCCGTGAAAAGTATTCTTGTCTCCCAACCAAAACCTACCAACGATAATTCTCCCTATTTTCAGCTTGCTGAGAAGTACAATCTCAAGATAGACTTTAGGCAATTTATTGAGGTGCAGCCTGTGTCCTCCAAGGATTTTAGAAAGCAGAAAATCGACATTTTGAAGCATACAGCGGTGATTTTCACTAGTCGTAATGCCATCGATCATTTCTTTGCGATTTGTAAAGATTTCAAAATTGAGATGCCGGCTGATATGAAATATTTTTGTATCTCCGATCAAACTGCCCATTATCTGCAGAAGTACATTGTGATTCGGAAGCGAAAGCTTTTTGTAGGAACCAAAACAGCTCAGGATCTTTTTGATTACTTCAAAAAACATAAAAACGAGAAATATTTATTCCCTTGTTCTGATATCAGGAAGGATGATATTCCCGATTATTTGGCTAAAAATAATATTGACTTCACTGAAGCGATTATTTATCATACGGTAGCTGCTGACCTTTCGGACCTGGCTGATGTGAAGTATGATATTTTGGCTTTTTTCAGTCCTTCAGGAATCAAATCTCTTAAGGTAAACTTCCCTGAATTCGAGCAGGGTCCTACTCGAATCGCTGCATTTGGGCCTACAACAGCCGAAGCAGTAAGAGAATTGGACTTGATTTTGGACATTGAAGCACCACTCCCAAATGCACCTAGCATGACCGGAGCCTTGGAGCTTTATATTAAAAAAGCGAATAATTTGTAATAATCGGAATCAAAATCAGTGGTTTTTCAGTTAAAATCCTTACAATAGTCCTTTGATCTGTAAAAACCACATATTGATGACTTTAGGGTTTAGACGGAAATCCATTTTTACTACCATATTCTTGCTTTCGTTTCTCTTTTGGGGGAATGCATTTTCGCAGCAGGATGCGCAGTTTACACAATACATGTTTAATGGCATGTATTATAACCCGGCGTTTGCCGGCAAAGAAGGAGGATATAGATTCTCTGCCCTGCATCGTTCACAATGGGCTAATTACACCACTTCCAGTGGAACAGGAGGTGCTCCTGTGACCCAACTATTGACGGCACAAGGCCGTCTTGATTCCAAAAATATCGGCTACGGACTTACCGTGGTGAATGATCAAATAGGTGCTACCGGTAACTTAGAGATTAACCTTCAGGGTAGCTATCATAAGCAAATCAATCGTACTACACTCAGTTTTGGGGCTTATGTTGGAATATTTTCCAGCGCGATTGATTATGGCGAGCTAATTGTCGTCAATCCTGAGCCTAATTTGCCTAGTTCAGGTAAGGAAAATTCAATCAATCTAAATTTTGGAGCAGGCCTCTTATTGGATAGAGGGAATTATTATCTTGGATTGAGCAGTAGACATATTAATCGTCCAAGTTTTGATTTTGGAGATGGAGGTTTTGCAAATCCATTAGAAAATCATTCCTATTTATTGGCTGGATATCGATTTAGGCCTATTGGGCAATTTAGAATTGAGCCAAGTTTCTTGTTGAAATCTGTATCTTTCAATAATTTTTCTTATGATGTGAGCGTTATTGCTACCCATCAAAATAAGATTACAGGAGGGTTAGCGTTTAGAGGGGAGGAATCAGTTTCTGTAATTCTAGGATATTCCCTTCTGCCTGATAATTCCCTGACCTTGGGATATTCCTTTGATTTGGTGATTAGTGGATTGGAAGCTAAGTCACCTACTAGCCATGAGTTGATGTTACGGTACAGATTGACCACAGTGACAAGGGAGGTAGAACGAGTGATTCAGAGGACGCCGAGATTCCGGTTTTGATCAAAGGTCGGCTCGAATTAAAAGATAATTTGGCCAAAAAATAATGCTCTGAAAATTGGCAGGTTATTTGCATAAATGTGGAAAATTCAGCTAAATTTCGCCGATTGAGTAGTTTTTAAAATGGAAAATCATTTGATGATATAAAAAATGTCATTTATGTATAAAAAAATTAATCTACGATTAGCAAGTGTAACATTAGGACTTGCTATAGCCACCATCCTACCGGGTTGTGGGCTCTTTAACAAAAAAGGTACAGCGAGTGAAAAACTCAACCGGCGAGGTGAAGTGACGGGGGTACCTAAAAGAGCCAATTGGCAACAAAACCTTCCCTACGATATGGTTCCTGTAAAGGCAGGTACTTTTTGGATGGGGCAATCTGATGAGGATATTGCTTTTTCGCAGTCTTCAATGAACAAGCAGATTACGATTTCTGAATTTTTTATGGATAAATACGAAGTGTCCAATAATAAGTATCGGCAGTTTTTAGAATCAGTAAAAAATGGAGAACTCACTTTTGGCACTCCAACAACTTTAAAAGAAGAACCACAATTTAATTATGAAGAGTTGAAACCTGATACGACCGTATGGTCTACCAGTTTTACTTTTCACTATGGTGATCCTTTGATGGAATTTTACTTTGACCATCCTGCATTTGACAACTACCCTGTGGTAGGTGTGACCTGGGATCAAGCTAAAAAGTACTGCGAGTGGAGAACTTACTACATGAATGCCAACGATGAGTACGACTTTGATATGCCTAGCTTCCGATTGCCTACTGAGGCAGAATGGGAGTATGCAGCCAAAGGAGGAAAAGATGTTGCGAAGTATCCATGGGGTGGTCCTTATCTTAAAAACAAGCGTGGATGCTTGATGGCTAATTTCAAGCCTGGAAGAGGTAACTATATCGATGATGGATTTGCCTATACAGCTCCTGTTGATGTTTTTGCTCCGAATGGTTTTGGATTGCACAACATGTCAGGAAATGTAGCAGAGTGGGTTCTTGATGCTTACTCTCCGACTTCCCGTACAGTGACATGGGACTTAGACCCTGTATATGATATTGAAACCGAGCCAAGAAAAGTGACTCGTGGTGGTAGCTGGAAAGATATCAATCACTATCTAGAGACTTCAACTCGTACTTACGAATATCAGGATGTGGCTCAGGCACACATTGGATTCCGTACGGCGATGACATTCATCGGAAGATCTGGATCAATGGACGTAAAAACCAACCAAAGAAGAAGAAGATAATTCCTATTCTAAACCTTAAAAAACCATAACCTTAATTCTAACAAACAACAATGGCTAGCAACAGCAACTTCTTTTATTCTAACATCATGCCTAAGATCTATGGTATTGGTGCAGCAGTCGTAATTCTAGGTGCGATGTTTAAAATTCTTGATTGGCAGTTTGCCAATATCATGATTGGAGTAGGTCTTTCTACAGAAGCATTGATTTTCTTTTTATCTGCTTTTGAACCAAGACCTCAAGAAGTGGATTGGTCTAAAGTCTATCCGGAATTAGCAGAAGAGGGTGTAAGTCCTTCAAAAATGGGAGCAAAATCAAAAGCAGTTGCTGGAGATGGTGTTTCTCAAAAACTTGATGAAATGCTGGCTAACGCGAAAGTTGGCCCAGAATTGATCGATAGCCTAGGTAAGGGTATGAAAAACTTAGCTACTTCAGCTGAGAAGATGGGTAATCTTGCAGATGCTGCAGTGGCTACAAACGAATATGCTACTAACGTAAAAGCAGCTGCCAAGACATTGGTAGATATGAACTCTTCGTATGGCAAAACTGCTGCTGCTTTGACTGAGATGTCAGCAGCTTCTCAAGATGCCAAAGCGTATCATACGCAAGTAGTAACCGTCACAAAAAATCTTTCTGCATTGAATGCAGTATATGAGATGGAACTACAGGATGCCAACAATCACGTGAAGACACTTAATAAGTTCTACTCCAACATGACTACAGCCATGGAAGGTATCACAGCTGCTGGCAAAGAAACTGAAGCTTTTAAAACTGAGCTTTCTAAATTAAACGCTAACGTCAGCTCTCTAAATAAAATCTACGGTGGCATGCTATCAGCCATGAAAGGTTAATCATTTCTACCATCTAAACTGATAAACCAAAAAATGGCAGGAGTAAAAGAGACACCTAGACAACGGATGATCGGGATGATGTACCTGGTACTGACAGCGCTATTGGCGCTTCAGGTCAGCAATCAGATCCTCCAGAAATTTGTCCTCATCAATGATGGACTAGAGCGTACTTCCAAAAATTACATTCTCGATAATCAAACCTCAGTTGAATCCATTCAATATACAGTGGAGCAGCAAGGTAATAATGAGAAGGATTTGCCGAAGGTTGCGGCTGCTCAAGAGGTTCGAGCAGCTTCCAAAGAAGCATATGATTATTTAGCTACTTTGAAAAAGGAACTGATTGAAGTTTCCAATGCTAAAACAGAAGAAGGCACCTATGTGAATTCAGCTTTGAAAAATACTGAAATCGCAGGTAACCTTTTTATTAACAACGGGCGTGGAGAAGAGCTAAAAAATAGATTGAATGCTTATCCTGAAAGAATCGAAGAGATTTTATCAGGCGTTGGTCTTGATATCAATTTTGACAAGATTGCTTTGGATGCTTCAGAAATTCCTCTTTTTGAGAATGATAGAGAAGCAAAAGGGAAGTCTTTTGAGGCTTTGAACTTTGTGAAGTCACCTGTAGGTGCTGTCATGACATTGCTTTCTCAATATCAAAATGAGGTTTTGAATATTGAAAGTGAGGCATTGACCAGCATTGCCAACACCATTGGTTCCTTCTATTTCAAAGCAGATATCACAGAGGCAAAAATCTCTGCAGTTTCTAATATTGTGGCGGCAGGTACTAAATTCGAAGGTACTATGTTTATAGCCTCTTCTTCTTCTTCAGCAGCGCCTTCTATGTCCTTGGACGGAAGATCAGTTGAGGTAGATGAAAAAGGGTTTGGACGTATTGAATTTACTGCTACTCCAGCTTCTGAATATGATGACAGAGGTCTTGCAAGACGAGTACTCAAAGGCGAAATCGTAACAAATATCGGAGGAGAAGATCAAGTGCTTCCGGTCGAGTATGAGTACTTCGTAGCTCAGCCGGTGGTGAAGGTTTCTTCTGAAGTGGTTCAGCAGCTTTATGCAGACTGTGCTAATGAGCTGTTGATCGAGGTTCCTGCATTGGGAAATACCTATGCGCCTGAATTCACAGTTAGCAATGGTCAATCGATCAAAGGTAGCTCTCCAGGACAGGTAACAATTATCCCGGGAGCTTCTGGATCAGTTACCATCGGTGTAAGTTCAGGAGGAAATAAAATCGATGACGTTTCGTTTGATATTAAACCAGTACCTGCACCGACAATTGTTCCGACACTTTCTAACGGTTCACCTCTTGACCAAACTCAATCACAGGCTATCGGTTCATTGACTGGATTGAAAGTAATCGCAGAACCTGAGCCTACCTTCGGAAGAACAATGGCAAAAGATGCAAATTTCGAAGTAACGGGCGGTGAAGTTCGATTGTTGAGAAATGACGTACCAAGACAAACGATTCAAATATCAAATGGAAGTAGTTTGGCAATGCGTCAGCTTCTAGAAAGTGCGAGAGCTGGTGATGATATTGTAATCGTCGTCAATCAAGTAACGCGTACAAACTTCCGAGGAAATAAAATACCTTCCTCTTTGAATCAAGTGATTCGTATAGGTGTGAAATAATTTTCCCGCCTGACTATAGAACAGATGATTATGAAAAAGTTTCTTCAATATTCCTTTATTGCCGTTTTGATGGCAGCCACCTTATGGTCTTTTGAGGGGCATGCTCAAGTGGCCACAAGTGTCAATCCATCAGGCTATGGCGACCGTCAGTTTAAGATGGATACCATTTTCTCTGCGAAGCGAATTCGGGAGGATGATAAAATGTACCAAATTGGAGTTTGGAGAAGAATAGACCTTCGCGAGAAGTACAATCTTTCCTTGTATGGCTCTGGGGATACTAAATCTAATGGTATCATCAATCAGATTTATAAGGCAGTAGTAGATGAGAATGCGCTAGAAGTCTTTGGTGACGAGGATTTTACCCAGCCTCTTTCTATTGCTGAGTTTCAGGAAAATTTCTGGTTGAATGCGATTGGGGATAGCATCTTCGTCAAGCAATTGTATTTCTTGGATTTCAAAGAAGATTTTGTTTTTGATAAGCATCATTCGGATATGGTTTTTGATGTGAAGTATATCCATTTGGTAATGCCATCAGCTACCAATGCCGATGCAGGTCAAAAGACCATTGGGTTCATTCGCTACAAGGACTTCTACAACTATTTCAAGGATCATCCCGAGGCGCGTTGGATCAACTTCCAAAACCTTTCAAAAAGCCTAACTTACGATCAAGCTTTCGATACTCGTCTGTTCCGATCGGTAGTAAGAAGGTTTACAAATCCTGATGAGGCTTTGGTCGCAGATATGGTAAACCCTGAACATCCGAATCCGGATATGCAGGCTTATCTCGATGCATTAGCCTTTGAATACAGATTACTAGAATTCGAAAATTCCCTTTGGGAATGGTAAAATAAAAAGGGAGCTTACTCGCTCCCTTTATTTTTTTCTCTCCATTCTACAAGTTCTCTTGCCCTGCTGGCACCAATCACCTTGGCAATTTCCTCTTCCTTTGCATCCTTTAGTTTTTTTACACTTTTAAAGTGCTTCAGTAATTTATCCGCTGTGGATTGCCCTATACCTGGTATGGCAGTGAGTTGGGTTCCAAAAGCATTTTTACTTCTGACTTTTCTGTGAAATGTGATTGCAAAGCGGTGAGCTTCATCGCGGATTCGTTGAAGTAATCGAAGACTTTCTGACTTTTTATCAATGTGAATAGGGAAAGAGTCTCCCGGAAAGTAAATTTCCTCCAAGCGTTTGGCGATTCCGATGATGGGCATTTTACCATAGATACCCAATTCCTGAAGTGCCTCTACGGCCGATGAAAGCTGGCCTTTTCCACCATCAATTACGATTAATTTAGGAAGGGGCTTACCCTCTTCCATCAGTCGCTTATACCTTCTCCCTACTACCTCCTTCATACTCGCAAAGTCATTGGGGCCTTCCACTGTTTTGATGTGGTAGTGTCTATATTCTTTGACAGCAGGCTTTCCGTTGAGAAAACAAACCATGCTTGCCACGGGACTACTGCCTTGGATATTGGAGTTGTCAAAGCATTCGATATGGTCAGGAATATCCGGTAAGCTCAGGTCTTCCTGAAGTTGGCGAATGACTCGGTCTTTTTTGTCTTTGTTGAGACCCTGAAGAAGCGCCTTTTCCTGTTTGTAGAATTTTGCATTTTTGAGCGAGAGTTCGATAAGTCTTTTTTTATCACCAATCTTAGGCATGACAAGATTCAAACCTTCGATCGGGTTTTGTATCTCAAAAGGCACCAATACTTCCTCCGCATCACTGTTGAATTGATCTTGCAAGCGAATCAAGGCGGTCAAGAGTAATTCTTCATCCGATTCATCCAACTTCTTTTTGAGTTCTACATTTTTGGATACGATTAAGGATCCGTTTTTCACGCGCATGTAATTGACATATGCATACTTTTCATCAACTACAAGCGTACAAACATCGTGATTGTGAATGCTTGGATTGGCTACCAAAGATTTGGCTTGATACTTTTCAAGCAGATCCAACTTTTCCTTTGCCCGCTGTGCTTTTTCAAACTCCAGATTCTGTGCAAACTCCTGCATTTCCAATTTGAAATGGGCTTTGGGCAGCCCAAGATTTCCTTTAAGAATATGTCTTGCTTGCTCTAAGTCTTTGAGGTAGTCCTTTTCTGTTTGCTTTCCGACACAGGGTCCCTGACAATTTCCGATGTGGTATTCTAGGCAAACTTTATATTTCCCCTCCTGGATTTTATACGGGGATAGGTCAAGCTTACAAGTCCGAATGGTGAAAAGTGAGCGAATAAGGTCCAAAACATTATTCATGGCCTTGACGCTTGCGAATGGACCGAAATAGGTACCACGTTTTGGGATCATCCGTCTTGTCTGAAAAATCCTTGGGAATGGCTCATCAGTGATCAATAAGTAAGGATAGGTCTTATCATCCCGCAATAAGATATTGTACTTGGGTTGGGACTTTTTGATCAGATTATTCTCAAGTAGCAAGGCGTCAAACTCTGAATTCACGAGCGTGATCTCAATCTTGTCAATTTCTTTAACCATCCGGCGTGTTTTGAGATTGACCCCGGTATTCTTATTGAAATAGCTGCTGACTCGTTTTTTGAGGCTTTTGGCTTTGCCTACATAAATCAAATCCCCTATCTCATTGAAATATTTGTACACTCCCGGATGGTCAGGGAGCATCAGATGATCTTTGGGTTTGAATGAAGAGGATTCCATGGGACTAAATTAAAAAAACAGCTTTGAATGAAAGCTGTTTTTGAATTTTGGGTTTTTCTTAATCGATTTTAGAAATCATTTTTCTTGGCATCGTAGTCAAAATCTACGAAACGCTGACTTTCTTGCTCATAGGCATCACAGTCAATTTCAATGCTGAGTGGTCGCTCGGGTCTTGGGAAAGGGCCTTTGGTGTATCCTAAGGATTCGTCGGCGTAGACTTTTTCCATGTATTTGACCCAAATAGGTCTAGCTGTTCTACCACCTTGTCCCGAAATCCAGCTTCTAAAGTGGATGGCACGATCATCGCCGCCAACCCATACTCCTGATACCAAATCCTTACTCATTCCAATGTACCAACCGTCTGAGGCATTTTGAGTCGTTCCTGTCTTTCCTCCTAGTTCATTTCCCTCCCGTAGGCTGTACGGCACTCCTTGGCTAGTTCCGCCTGCTTCATCGAATCCTCCCCGAAGCATGTATGTCATTAAGTAGGCATGTTCCTCACTCATAGCAGGGCGCTTCTTAGGAGTAAACTGCTGGATGACATTTCCATTTTTATCCTCAATTCGATCAATGTAGAATGGTGTGGTGTATTCTCCTTTATTAGCGAAGGTGCCGAAAGCTCCTACCATTTCGAATACCGATACATCATTGACTCCCAAAGCCAAAGCAGGGACTTCCTCCAAGTCACTTGTCACACCCAAGCGCTTGGCCGTTTCAACCACGATTTTTGGACTTAATTTTTTCATCATGTAAGCCGTCACGGAATTGACAGATTGTGCCATTGCCTGGCGAATCGTCATTTTTTCATAGGTGAATTCACCATCCGCATTGGCAGGACTCCAAGCAGGCTGTCCAGGGATATAAACTTCCACAGGTTGATCTACTACGGAGTAGCAGGGAGAGTATCCATTTTCGATAGCAGCCGCATAGACAAAAGGCTTGAAAGTCGATCCAGGCTGTCGTTTCCCCTGCTTCACATGGTCAAATTTGAAGTATTTATGATCGATACCGCCTACCCAAGCTTTGATGTGGCCGGTATGTGGATCCATACTCATAAAGCCTGTTTGAAGGAATTTCTTGTAGTATCGTAGGGAATCCATCGTACTCATCAAAGTGTCAACTTCTCCTTCCCAAGAGAATACCTTCATTGGTTTTTTCTCGTTGAGTTTAATGTTGATTGAGTCTTCATCGTTTTTATAGCGAATCTTGAGTAGTCGATAGGCTTCGGTTCGCTTCACAGCATTCTCGATAAAATTCGGGATGACCCTGTTTTCGCTATCTACCCAAGGTTCGCGACCACGCATTTCATCATAAAACTTTTGCTGAAGGGCTTCCATATGCTCAGCTACTGCCTCCTCAGCATAACGCTGCATGCGACTGTCGATAGTGGTGTATATTTTGAGCCCATCCCCAAAAAGATCATAGGAACTTCCATCTGATTTCAGGTTTTCTTTGGTCCATCGGATCAAATCAGCCTTCAAAACCTCCCGGAAGTAAGTCGCCAAACCCTTATTGTGGTTAGCCACATTATAGTCAAGTTCAATTGGAAGCGCAGCAAGGGAATCATATTCTGATTCGCTCAATACATCGTTCTTCACCATTTGACCGAGAACAGTATTTCTTCTCCTTAATGAGTTTTCAGGGTTGAAAACAGGGGAGTAGTAGGTAGGGGCTTTGAAAAGCCCTACAAGAACAGCCGATTCCTGAATATTCAACTCTGAAGGTTTTTTATTGAAGAAAGTTTCTGCAGCTGTTTTGATACCATAAGCGTTGGATCCAAACTCGGAGGTGTTTAGGTAAAGCGTCAAAATCTCCTTCTTGGTATAGGCTCGCTCCAATTGGGTGGCCACAATCCATTCTTTGGTCTTGATGATGAGCATGCGAAGCCCTGGTACCGAACTCAAAAGCCCCTGATTTGCATCTGTACGGGTATTGAAAAGGTTTTTGGCTGTCTGTTGGCTCAATGTCGATCCACCCCCGGCGTCTTGTCTCAGAATGATTGATTTGACAAAAACCCGAATCATAGCTTTCAGATCAATTCCTGAATGCTCCTCAAATCGCTCGTCCTCTGTGGCAATTAGTGCATTGACTAAGTTTGGAGAAAGCTCATCATAAGTCACAGGGCTCCGATTTTGTCGGTAGTATGTTCCCAATAGTACTCCATCAGAGGAGAATAACTGAGAGGCTACTTCTGTGTCTGGATTTTCGAGCGCCTTGAAATCCGGTAATGGCCCAAATAGTCCCAAAAAATTGACGCTGACCATCCAGATAAATACGATAAAACCTACCACACCCGCGGCGAAGGCAAGCCAGAGGAATTTGATCGTCTTATTAACCCAATTGGGCGTTGATGCTTGTTTTGATTTACTCATGTTTTACTGATAGGTGGCCTTGAAAAAAGCCCGGTATTCTTCGATGTTTTTGGACCGGTTGAGGGTCTGGAAATTTTCTATGGAAATAAAGAAACTGTTCTCCTTGATTTGCTCGGTCAAATTGTCCGATTCAAATTTTTCCATAAAGATATCATAGTACTCTTTTGCTTTGTCAGCATTGTTGAACGGACTGATGATAAAGATGGCATTCTCCTGATTCATATTCATATTTCCCGTTCGCAACCTGGAATTTGAGAAGGTTTTTGCATGGAAGTTTTCTAGGTCACCGATTAGACTTTGAGACTCCTCTGCAAGCTCCGGACTCATGACCAAGACCATGATATGCGTTTGGGAATCATTGACTTTAAATGGCGAGTCCGTCAAGTCAGGTTTTACTGCTGTCGAATCTTCCATAGCCATGGCTTGTGCCGCAGAATCCAAGGCCGTCGAGTCAACCGGATTCAGCGCCGCCAATTCCTCGGCTGTCAGTAGGGGATTTAGCATATTCCTTGCCAAATTCACCAAGCTCTCATCCTGAGAATTTTCAATGTACGATTCCAAGCGGGACCGAAAGCGATCCTTGCTTTCGATTTTTCCCGTCACCATGATATCCAAAAGCAGCAATCGCTCTGTATTCCGTGTAAGCGGGTATTCCTCTAAAGTCTGTTGAATGATAGTTCGTGCCTGTCTCCAATTTCCTGCATAATATAAATTATAAGCCTGCTCATAATTTTCAGAAGATGCGAGATAGGCCAAATTCCCTGAGGCTGCATCTGGATTATTGACAGAGAAAGTGTATTGCGATTCAGGATATTCCCGGTTGAGACGACTGACATATTGCTGGAAATTCCCGTTGAGGTCTTTTTGGGCAAGGTAGAGTAGGTAATAGGCTTCAGGCTTTCGACTACTTGAGGGGTATTCGCGGACGACGGTTTCTAGATTGTCCACACTTGCCTCTATTTCTTCCAAATCGAAATATTGAAGCTTGCCAAGTTCGAAATAAGACTCCTCCAGTTCATCGTTGAGTTGGGCAATATCTTCTTCAGTTTTTGGAATCTGTGCCAAGAGACTTTCTAGGTCGGGCAATTGAGCTAATGGGTTATTTTCTTCAGAGATAGCGGTGGAATCTACCTTCTCCTCTATTTCCGTTTCAGGAGTGCTTTGAAAAGTGGCAGCGCTTCGACGCCAATTATCCTGTAGTGGACGAGTGCCCCATACTCTTCGGAATTCTATGGCTCCCTGCTGCATCGCCACTGCATTGTCAAAGTAAAATGAGGATCCTGTTCCTCGATCTGCAAAGGCGAGGAGGTTGTCAAAAATCCCACTGTTTTTAGGTTCTTCTTTTGCCCTTGCTTCTGCAAGTAGCCGTTCCTCTTCTCTCTGAATGAATTGCTCCGCGATGAGGCGCTGCTCTTCTTCACTCATTCCACTAAGACGGACCAAACTATCATTACTCTGAATTCGCTCCACATGAAATACGAATTGATCCAGTACTTCTTTTTGGCTGGCAATGGAAGAAGCTGCGGGATCTGTAGGCTTGATAAAGGTCAGGGCCGAATCCAGGTAGTATTTAGTAGCACGGTAATCGACATATTCCTCAAGGTGGATTTCCGCAAGTTTTTGATAGATGTATCCTTTCAGTCGAGGATTGCTGCCGGGCTCTTTGGCAGCCTGATGAAGTAAATCTACAGTTAGTGGAAGATCTCCCTGTTTCTCTTCAAAAAGTGCTCGCTCATATACGACTACATCTTTGAGTTCCTTGTTTTTCGGATCATCGTAAAGTGACTCGTAGTAGTTTCTGACTTTACGAAGGTCTTTCGATGCATTTAATTCAGCTACTTGTTGGGCAAAAAGCTGGGAATAAAAAGCCCTCTCGTAGGGTGGATTGCCCTCAAGTGCTTTTCTGTAAAAGTCATAGGCCAAATTATCCAAGCCCTCCCGCTGATAGCGCTGGGCTAAGATGAAGTAGATTCTGGAAGCTTCCTTGTTGTTTTTGGCGTATTCGATAGCCCGGTCGAGGGAGCCAATGACACCATTTTGATCATTTCGCTTTTCGTAATAGTAAGCTAGGGTGCGGTACAGATCGTAGCGATTTTCATCGGAGATCTTTTCTTCCTTGGAAAGGTAGTCTATGGTAAAATTTGCGTTTTCGATTTCGCCTAAGTCGACATAGAGGCGCAGTAAGGCAATTAGGACTTGGTGACGAAGGTCGGCGTCCTTGCTTTCTACATTGACATACTTGAGTGCGTTTTTAGCATCGTCAAAGTTGGCCTGCATGTAGTCGATTTTTCCCAAAAGAAAATAACTATCATCCACCCACTTGGAGATACGGTGCCATTCGATGGCCTTGGAAGCCAACTCGCGGGCAGATTCGAGTTTTTCTTTGGAGGATTGAATCACTCCCGAATCCAATGGGATAAAAACCGGCAATATTTGGGTGTAGTCTTCCTTGTAATTCTGTTGATTTTCATCCAACACCTCCTGAATTTTCACATCTGCGAGGTAATAAGCATTGTAGTGGGAGGTAAGATTATGAAATGCCCGATTGGTAAAGGTGTCCCGTTCGGATGAGCAGGCCACCAAAAGAAAAAGGGATATAGAAAACAGGCGTTTTGAAAAGCGCATGAGGGCAATTGCAATTGAGCTAGCAAAATAGTCTTTATTGTACAAAGGAAGAACGATTTGGCTTTTCTATTTATTTCAAAAGACAGGCCACTGCTTCCAATGGCCAAAAATATTTACCTAATTTTAACCCGATATATGCATTAGACTTCTTATTACGAGTCCAAACCGCTTCAAAATCAATCCGCTTTGCTGCATTTAGCTCAATCACCGTAGCGGTGCTATGCCTCATTCGCTAAATGCTTGATTTTATTGCGGTTTGATCTCTTCCCGTATCCCGATCAATCGGGACGGGACGGGCTACTACAGATTCTAATGCCTAAACCGGGTTTAAGAAAATGAATTCAGATCAAAAGGACTCTAAAGGCAACAAAGGTAAGTCCCCGGGGAATTATCCCACTTTTGTCAAATATATCGGTTTGTCTTTTCAGCTGTTTGCTATTATCGGAGGAGGAACCTGGCTGGGCTGGTGGATTCAGCAGCGATCTGACATGAAATTCCCGGTTTGGATTCTGTTTTTCAGCTTTCTTTCTGTTTTTATTGCCTTTTATCAATTGTGGCTTTCAATCAAACGGGATGGTTAATTTGCAGATTTGGGGTACCTTTGCCCAAAATTTAATACCCCGTGAAGCTCCTTCAAAACATTCATTTCCGCTTCTTTCTACTATCAGCAATCATTGCCCTTTTGATTTTGGGACTGCAAGTGCTTTTCCCCGTAATTATTCACGAACGGATCTGGCACATTTATTTTTTCTTGCTAATCCTTTCATTTTTGATCGCTTTATTGAATTCAGTCTTATTAAAAGCATTTGCTGAAAATTTCTTTCATATTTCCGTTTTGGCTATGATTCTGAGGTTAGTTGCCTCATTAGTTTTTGTTGGAGTGGAAGTTTGGCCCGGGATGGAGAATATTATTTTGTTTATAGCTGATTTCTTTGTGATTTTTTTGTTCTACTTAATATTTGATATCTACGCCTTTCTATCTAACTTGCGCCCGATTTCGAAGTAGCCCTCAAAAAATAGAGTTGATGACGCGCAAAATCCTGGTTCTAAGTATTTTATTTTCAGCTTTTTTGCTGTTCAATACAAATTCATCTTTCGCCGCAGGTTCTGAAGAAGACAAAACAAGCTTCATCATGCACCACGTGAAGGATTCCCATGAGTGGCACTTTGCGACTTTTGGACATACTCATGTGACACTTCCATTACCGGTTATTGTCTATTCTTCTGACAGAGGTTTGGAATTTTTCTCTTCCACAGATTTCCAAAATCATGATACACATGCTTTCGGAAAAGAATACGCACATGAAGGTTACTACATCGATGAGCATGATCATTTGGGTCGTGTAGATGGCGCAAGTTTTATCGAGCTTTCCATTACCAAAAATGTCGTGATGATGTTTATCGTCATGTTCGTTTTAGCTTACGTGGCACTATCTGCTGCTAACCACTACAAGAAAAACGGGGCGGTTGCACCAAAAGGTGCTGCAGCACTTATTGAGCCGATTGTGATCTTCGTGCGGGATGAAATCGCGGAGAAGTCCATCGGGCCTAAATACAAGAAGTTTGTACCGTATTTGATCACGCTATTCTTGTTCATTTGGTTTGGTAACCTACTTGGACTACTTCCAGGTGCGGCCAACTTGACTGGGAATATTGCAGTGACGATGACCTTGGCGGTTTTGACTTTCATCATTACCAATGTCAATGGAAATAAGGATTACTGGAAGCACGTGTTTGCTACACCGGGAGTTCCGATTCCTATGCTTTTGATCATTGTGCCGGTAGAAATCATCGGTTTGTTCACTAAGCCATTTGCCTTAATGGTCCGACTCTTTGTCGCGATCACAGCCGGTCACATTGTGATCCTAGGTTTCATTGCCTTGGCATTCATCTTCGAGTCTTACGCTATTGGGGTAGTTTCTACCGTGATGGTAACATTTATTAATATTATCGAATTATTGGTGGCCACTATTCAGGCCTATGTATTTACGCTTTTCACAGCGATGTACATTGGTGGGGCAGTAGCCGAACATGCTCATGATGAGCATCATTAATTAGAATTTCTTTGTTCAATTTATAAATATAACTACTATGTTAATGTCTATCTTGTTGACTGCTGGTTACGCTCTAATGGGAGCTGGTATCGGTGCGGGTATTGTTGCGATTGGCGCAGGACTTGGTATCGGTCGTATCGGTGGTCAGGCAATGGAATCTATTGCTCGTCAGCCTGAAGCTGCTGGTAAGATCCAAGGTGCTATGTTGATCATCGCAGCCTTGATCGAGGTGGTTTCCCTGTTCGCAGCGGTAATCTGTCTGTTGATCGCCTTGAATATCGCAGGCATCAGCTAAAAATTGATTGGGGAATGGCGTTAGGCCTTTCCCCTTTCTTACTTATCTATTGGACAAACAGAAAAATCACACATCATGGATTTGATTACTCCCGGTTCCGGTCTTATTTTCTGGCAGCTAATTGGCTTCCTGGGATTGCTTTTCATCTTGATCAAATTTGCCTGGAAACCTATGCTGGCAGCTTTGGAAGAGCGCGAAAGCACTATTGAAAATGCTCTTAAGCAGGCTGAGATCGCCCGAAATGAAATGGCTAATCTAAAGGCCGAAAATGAAAAGCTATTGGCAGAAGCTCGTCTTGAAAGAGACAATATCTTGAAGAAAGCTCAAGAAGCTTCTAATAAAATGATCGAAGAGGCTAAGACCGAAGCGCAAAAGCAAGGTGCTCAGCTGATCGAGAATGCTAAAGCTGTAATTGAAACAGAAAAGAAAGCTGCCTTGACAGAAGTGAAGAATCAAGTAGCTGCTTTGACCCTAGAAGTAACAGAGAAATTATTGAAGAAAAACCTGTCTGACGATGCTTCTCAGAAAGCATTGGTTGACGAGTTTGTTAAAGACCTGAAGCTAAACTAATCCAATCTCCATGTCAAATCATCGAGTAGCCTCCCGTTATGCAAAGTCAATCTTGGAGTTGGCCCTAGAAAAAGGAGTATTGGAGGAAGTACATGCAGACTTTCAAAAACTTAGCGCTATTGCGAAAAGCAACAGTGATTTAGGTTTTGCCTTGAAAAATCCGGTTTTGACTTCCGATAAAAAACTCAAAGTCTTGAAAGCTTTGTTTGCGGAAGGTGCTCAACCTATGACTTTGACTTTTTTCGAGATCGTTTCTCGAAAAAACCGTGAAGCGATTCTTTTGGATGTAGCCAAAGAATTTGAAGCGCAGTATAATCTTCATAAGTCTATTCAGGTAGCCTATTTGACCACGACTTTCCCAATTGACGATGCGATGCGTTCGGAATTTGAGAGAATTGTGAAGGAAATTTCCGGCTTAAAGACCGTACAGTTGGTCGAAAAAGTCGATCCTAATCTGATTGGAGGTTTTATCCTGAAGGTCAATGACCGTCAGTTGGATGAATCTCTAAGCAGCAAATTGAGAATTCTTAAAATGGAATTCCAAGAAAACCATTACGAAAGTAAAATCTAATCAAAAAAGCATTAATCAATCGATATCATGGCAGAAGTAAGACCAGATGAAGTTTCGGCAATCCTAAGAGAGCAACTTGCAGGAGCCCGAACAGAAGCCGAACTCGAAGAAGTGGGTACAGTCCTCCAAGTAGGGGATGGGGTAGCCCGTATCTATGGACTTTCTAAGGCGCAGGCCGGTGAATTGCTTGAATTCGACAATGGTCTGAAAGCAATGGTACTTAACCTGGAAGAGGACAATGTCGGTGCCGTACTTTTCGGTGACTCTAAGGTCATCAAAGAAGGCGATACAGTAAAGCGTACCAAAAAGATTGCCTCCATCCAAGTGGGTGAAGGAATGCTTGGCCGTGTAGTAGATACACTTGGTCAGCCTATCGATGGTAAAGGTCCTATCGCCGGTGACTTGTACGAAATGCCATTGGAGCGTAAAGCCCCTGGTGTAATCTATCGTCAGCCGGTAACTGAGCCACTTCAGACTGGTATCAAATCTATCGATGCGATGATTCCTATCGGTAGAGGACAGCGGGAATTGGTAATTGGTGACCGTCAGACTGGTAAGACTGCGGTAGTAATCGATACCATCCTTAACCAAAAAGAATTTTACGATAAGGGAGAGCCTGTATTCTGTATCTACGTAGCCGTAGGTCAGAAAGCATCTACCGTAGCAGGTGTAGTTGCTGCCTTGGAAAAAGGGGGAGCTCTTCCATACACAGTTGTTGTATCTGCAGCAGCGTCTGATCCTGCTCCAATGCAGTTCTTTGCACCTTTTACCGGTGCGGCAATCGGTGAATTCTTCCGTGATACCGGACGTCCTGCTTTGGTGGTTTATGATGACCTTTCCAAGCAAGCCGTAGCCTACCGTGAAGTTTCTCTTCTATTGAGAAGACCTCCGGGACGTGAAGCTTATCCTGGTGATGTATTCTACTTGCACTCCAGATTGCTAGAAAGAGCTGCGAAAATCAACAAGTCTGACACGATTGCGCAGCAAATGAACGACCTTCCTGAGTCTATCAAGCCTTTGGTGAAAGGTGGAGGTTCTTTGACCGCCCTTCCTATCATCGAAACGCAAGCAGGTGACGTTTCCGCTTATATCCCAACGAACGTAATTTCCATTACTGACGGACAGATCTTCTTGGAGACTAACCTCTTCAACTCGGGTATCCGTCCTGCGATCAACGTGGGTATCTCTGTATCCCGTGTGGGTGGTAATGCGCAGATCAAGTCCATGAAAAAAGTAGCTGGTACTTTGAAGTTGGATCAGGCACAGTTCCGTGAATTGGAAGCATTCGCCAAGTTCGGTTCTGACCTAGATGCCACTACCAAGCGTACCATCGAAAGAGGTCGTCGTAACCAGGAAATCTTGAAGCAGCCTCAGTACTCTCCGGTATCTGTAGCGCATCAGGTAGCGATCATTTATGCTTCTACCCGAGGTTTGATGGATACAGTTCCTGTGGAGAAAGCAAGAGCTTTTGAAAAAGACTTCTACACCCTTTTGGACACTTCTTACCCTGAAGCTTTGGATTTGATCCTAGGTGGTAAGATTGACGATGCAGGGGAAGTATTGAAGAAAGCTGCCGCAGAATTGGCACCTAAATTCGCAAAATAAATCAGAATCCATCCGGAGGTGAAAGCCTCCGGTATTTATACTAGAAGAAACACGCACGAATGGCTAACCTGAAGGAAGTAAAGCAGCGGATTACCTCGGTAGTGTCCACACAGCAGATCACCAAAGCCATGAAAATGGTGTCGGCTGCCAAGCTGAGAAGGGCACAAGACCGGATCGTTCAGATGCGTCCTTATTCGCAGAAGCTGACCGCTATTCTCAACAATGTCTCTGCCTCTTCTGAGGGAGCGGCAGATATCGTTTATGCTCAAAAGCGGGAAGTGAAGAAGGTCCTGATTATTCCGATCACTTCGGATAAGGGACTTTGTGGTGCCTTCAATTCTAATATTATCAAGGCAACCAACGCCACTATTCGGCAGCAATTTGAAGGTAAAGAGATTACTATCCTTCCTTTGGGAAAGAAAGCTTTTGAAGCCTTCAAAAAGACGGATTATACCCTCGTTGATCAATTCTACGGAGTATTCTTGGACTTGTCTTTCGACGTAGTGCGAGAGGCAGCTGAATTCGCCATGAATGGTTTTGCAGCAGGTGATTACGATCAGGTGACATTGGTGTACAATGAATTCAAAAACGTAGCTACACAAATCGTCCAAACCGAGCAGTTTTTGCCAATGGCAAAAGAGGAGACCGAAGAGGAAGCAACTACTGCTGAAACAGATTACATCCTGGAACCTTCTCGAGCCTATATCATCGAAGAATTGGTGCCAACATCCTTGAAGATTCAGGTCTACAAGGCAGTCTTGGAAAGCAATGCTTCCGAGCATGGTGCCCGAATGACAGCGATGGATAAAGCGACTGAGAATGCGGGTGAGCTATTGAAGGAGCTTCGCTTGATGTACAACCGTACACGTCAGGCAGCGATTACCAATGAAATCCTGGAGATTGTGGCCGGTGCCAACGCCCTCGAAGGCAGCTAATCCCAATCACAAAAATAGATTCAAACCACAACTTGAAAAGGTTGTGGTTTTTTTGTGGGATTTAAAAATGTGTTATTCGTTACTGAGAATAGTGATTCTAAATTTCTTATTTGGTATATTAGTTAATGGAGGTTCAATACTATTTTTTCGCTTACTTAGCTCAACTTACCTTTAGTAACTTACCAAAAGTAAGTTAGATTTTTCGCACCCTTATTAACCCGGATCATATGCAGTAGAATTCGTAATAGATTGGCTCAGGCGTATTTCGGGTTTCAATTACAGGCTTCCCTTATTTTGAAATTCTTCCTTTAAAAAGTTAGCTTGATATTTCAAACTCATGATTATGAATAGAATTCTGTGCCTGATCAGCTTCCTGCTAGTCCTGATGATTTTTAGTTCTTGTCAAGAAGAACCTACCGCCAAGAAACAACCCAATGTGATCATCATCTTAGCAGATGACTTGGGATACGGGGATATTGGGGCTTTCAATCCAGAAAGTAAGATTCCCACACCACATATCGATCAATTAGCTCAAGAAGGCATGCGCTTTACGGATGCTCATACTCCCTCGGCAGTTTGTACTCCTACTCGCTATGGATTGCTGACAGGGCGATATAATTGGCGAAGTAGACTCAAATCAGGAGTCCTGACTGGAAAGTCCAAGGCCCTGATAGAAAAGGAGCGCACAACTATCGCCGATGTCATGAAGAAGGGAGGCTATCACACAGCTTTTATCGGCAAATGGCATTTGGGCTGGAATTGGGGACTGAAAGAAGGAGATAGCCTCCGTGGGGAAGGTTGGGACCCCCGCGATTTTGATCAATTGGACTTTACAAAAGATGTCACTCATACGCCCAATGACTTGGGCTTTGACTATGCCTATGGACACTCCGGCTCGCTCGATATGGCACCTTATGTCTATGTCGAAAATGGGAAGGTCACGGCCATCCCCGATACAGTCACAGTCAATACGGGGAAGTATTCCTGGTGGAGAGAGGGACCTACTTCTCCGGATTTTGATCATGATCAGGTGACTCCCAATTTCTTTGAGCGTTCGATTCAGTACATCAAAGATCAATCACAAACAGCTAATCCTTTCTTTCTATACTTAGCATTGCCTTCACCCCACACCCCAATTTTGCCTCCGGCAGACTGGGAGGGAAAAAGTGGCTTGGTTCCTTATGGGGACTTTATGATGATGATTGATGACTATGTGGGTCAAGTGAATGAAGCCATCAAAAAGGCAGGGATAGAAGACAATACCTTGGTGATTTTTACAAGTGATAATGGCGGTTCTCCTGCTGCAGGTTTGGATGTGATGCAGGCTTCGGGGCATTTTTCAAGCCATATCTACCGAGGCCATAAAGCTGATATTTATGAAGGTGGACACCGAGTCCCTTTTATTGCGAAATGGCCTGCTGAAATTCAAGCAGGAAGTACTAGGACGCAGACCATTTGCCTAACGGATTTGATGGCTACCGCGGCTGATATTATTGATTATGAGTTAGGAGAAAATGAAGGAGAGGATAGCTATAGTTTGATGAGTTTATTTGATGTTCAAAATGAAGTACAAACCTTTCGGGAAGCTACAGTCCATCATTCTATCGATGGGAGTTTTGCGATTCGTCAGGGAGATTGGAAGTTAATCATGGCGAAGGGTTCGGGAGGATGGAGCTTTCCCAAGCCAGGAGATCCCGCCGAGGAAGGATTGCCGGAGGTACAGCTTTACAACCTCGCTTCAGACCCTGGAGAAAGTGAAAACCTTCAAGACCAATACCCTGAAAAAGTATCCGATTTGAAGAAACTCTTGATCAAATACATTCAGGAGGGAAGAAGCACGTCTGGACTGCCTCAGTCCAATGACGAATATTCAGCGCCTTGGCCTCAGATTAGTTTTATAGAAGAGTAAATGATGTCAAGCTTAGAGAGCCGGACCCTTGTGGATATTTTTTTTCTTGCCAAATAGTCCATCGATGGAGATTTTTCCTCCTCCCTGAATCAAGAGTGCCAAAAAGCAGGTGCAGAAAAGTAAGGGGAGTTCTTTTCTGCCAAAAGGATCATCCCAATGGGCGTAGAAGGCCGCAGTGAGCATGGTGATGATCAGGGGGATGGCGGCTAATCTTACCTTAAACCCAATGATGACTAAGATGGCACAGCCGACCTCAGCGAAGGTAGCAAGGCCCAAGGATATCGTCGGTCCCAAACCAAAGGGATCGGCAAACTTGACTTCATCAGCCATTAGGCGGTTGATTTTTGGGATACCGTGTGTGAGGATCATTCCTCCGGCACCCAATCGAATGATCAATAGTGCTAAGTTCTTTTCTAGAGTTTCTCGCATTGGATTAAGGGGTTTTAAAAAAGATCGATAATCCGAAAATATTACGATTGGGGAAAGTTGGAAGTTAAATGTTTTTGATAAGGGGTAAAATGGGATGGTTGGTTGAATCTTTAATCCTTTGATAGGAATCGAATGGTATCATCAGTCGGAGATTGGATATCCAAATGAAATCGGCAACATGCTTCCAACTCCCATCTTCCTACTTCCAACCCATAAAGATTGGAAACTAGTTTTGGTCAATTATTTCTACTAATCAGCCACTTAATTAAATCTTCCAACATCAAACCCACCCAATTCCATTGTAGGTTCTTTTTGCTGATGGAGTTCGGCAAGAAGCCTTCCCGTAGCGGGTGCCATGGAGATTCCCATCATGGAATGCCCACTGCCTACCAAGACATTGGAATAGCCCGGCGCATAACCGATGTAGGGTAAGCCATCCGGGGAGCAGGGTCGAAGTCCCTTCCAGATGTCGGTTTCATTGGGGAATTGCGCTTGAAAGTCCGGATAGTAGCGGTTGATCGACTCGAAAATTCCCTGCACTCGTTTCATGTCGATTTTTTGATTGGTGCCTGCAATCTCCATCGTACCTCCAAATCGAATCTTGTTTCCATAGGGACTCACTGCGACCTTCATTTCGGTTAGGATGCTCGCTTGCTTGATTTCAGGCTGGTTTTTTTGGATAAAAGAGTACCCTTTTCCACCCATCATGGGAAGGGAAAATCCTAGTTTTTTCGCTAACTCACCAGACCAGGAGCCCCCGCAAAGCAGGACCTTCTCAGCTTCTATTTTCCCTTTGTCAGTTAAGACGGCTTCTACTTTTTCACCTGACTTTTCAAATCCTAATACTTGGGTTTCAGTTAGAAATTCGACTCCTTTTTCTTCCAGATACTTTTTCAGAAAACTGTACAAAGCACCCGGGTCGAGGTGGGCATCACCGGGAAAAAGTACTGCCCCTCGAGCTTTTACTTCCAAGTTGGGTTCGATCCTTTGGATATCGGCAGGGCTGAGGATTTCCGCGGCTAAACCGTGCTTTCTGGCAATATGTGCAAATTCTATTTCTTCTTTTTCGACAGGTGCTGTCTGATAGACCATCATCAAACCTTTCTCCTGAAAAGCCAAGGCTGCCTCCGGGTGGTTTTCCCGAAAAGCCAAATAAAGGGACTTTGAAAGCAGGGAGATATTTTTGAGATAAGGAATGGCTTTTTCGACCTGTTTTTGGTTGGCAGATTTGAAAAAGAGTAAACTCCACTGCAAAAGCTTGTAATCGAAGCGAGGATGAATGTAAAAAGGGCTTTTGGAGGAAAACATCCAAGAAATTCCCTTGGCAATCATTCCGGGAGCGGCGAGTGGGATGATGTGACTGGGTACGATCATGCCCGCATTTCCTGTGGAGCAATTGTCCTTCAGGTCTGTGCGGTCGATGACGGTGACTTCAATTCCTTCTTTTTGTAGGAAATATGCAGTGAAGAGCCCAACGATTCCTCCGCCGATGATGATGGTTGATTTCATCTGTTTATAATTTAATTTTCAAAGGCCACATGGAATCCTTGCCTGCTGTAGGCAGGTCGCAATTTACAATCATCCTAGTGTGTGTGGCTTGCATCGTGCTCGATTTCATGTTTGGAATTTACGGATTAGGCACCAATATGTATAAAAAGGTACATTTTCAACATTGGGAATTTTAAAGACTCCTAACAGTTTGTAATTGTCTTTTAAAACTTTTTTATGATAAAAGGTTGTTAGTTTATGCTATTTAACTATTTGTCTCCTTTTCGGCTGTTTTCTTTAATAGACTATTGTTTTTTTTTACAACTATTTTTTAGCTTCCTAAAGCTAATTAGTTTATTTGGTAGGCGTCTACTTCATTTTCTCACTTTAACAATAAAAAAAATGAAGCAAAGTAAATTTCTAAAAGTAAGCGTACCGGTATTTGCCTTGACAGTATTCAGTACTGGGAGTAATACATTTAAAGCAAATATTGCAAACGCTCAAAGTCTCTCGGGGGTTGAACTTTATTCATCCAAAAATGTCGTCTGTGTGATAGCCAAGCTTAAAATTGGAATAGACGTTAAGTCTGGATTTGAGTTCACTGGAAGTGGAGGTTTTGAATTCAGCCTAGGAAGAAAGGATAAATGTAAACCGGGATTGATGGAACAATGTAGTGCCACTAGTTGCGGCAAAGCATAGTTAAATTTAGAGGCTGGTGCAGAGGTTTCAGACTTATGCAAGAGAAATGGTTTGTTCAGCCTCTTTTTCTTTTTTAAAATATATGTTTCGGAAAGTATTAAATTTCATTGGGCTAAGTATTCTCTTTATCTCCTGTCTGTCTCAAGATAAAATCCAAGAATCCCTCATTGATGTGGGATGGTCTATTGTCGAAGATAGTGATCGCATAGCGCTGCAAGATTACTATTCCCACAGCAACTATGTGGTAATTAACATAACAGAAGAACAACCATTTTATACTGCTGATAAGATCCAGTCGGGAGATGGGAAGTATTTTTTGGGTGACATTGATCTGGAAAATACTATCCTGATTGTGGATCAACAAGGGCAGTTTATCAATCAAATCGAAACGGGAGGAAACGGTCCTGGGGAAGTCCCAAGGATGGAGGATTTTGCTTATCATCCCGATCGAAACAGTTTATTGATATTGACAGGATGGAAGATTTTTGAATATAGTACCACGGGTGAGTTTTTGCAAGTCTTTTCATTTCCTGGCGGGGAATTGTTTCATTTCATAGCTTATGGCGGTGAGAATAAAGTGTGGCTGTACACCTTGCCTTTTCCTTCTGAAGAGTTGCCATCGGACGAATTTCGCATGCTCACGCTTTATGATTTGGATGATGAAGAGAAAGTATACTCGTATTTAAAGGTTCCTGATGGTCTTAGAGCCGAAGTTTCGGGTGAAAAAGAGTTGACTCTTCAACATGGGAGAGTCATACTGACACCCGCCCATGGATCACGATCGTACTCCGTTTCAATTAAAGAAGATGACTCAGATTATATGATTACGCGATTTTCTTCTTTACCTCAAACACAGAATTTGTTCGGGTTACAAGATCTGGGGGAATATTTTGAGAAATTGCAGGATGACCGCGGTATAGCCTTTCTAGATAATTATATTGATTCGGAAGAGTTTTCATTGTTTATGATGATTAAAGATGGGTTATATCCAAGATGGGGAGTCCTTGAAAAGCGTACAAACACATTGTATCTCACTCAATCCTTATTTGATTCCAACCTAGGTTTACCCTTACTCCCATATCTTGATGTTCAGGATAAAAAAGTTTTTAAGTTGTTAGACGGTGAATACTTCGACGAGATTCTGGAGCAAGATATAGATGGGCAGGTGAGCAGGAAACTGAATGCTATTGTACCTCAATTAATGAATCAAGAAAACAAAATGTTGCTCTGCATCTATGAAAATTAGTTCAGTAATTTCGTTTCTATTTCTGGTTTTACTCAGGTGGGGTCAACATCAGAACCCTATGGAAGGGCCGTCAAAAATGGTATTGGTTCCCGGTAATGATGAAATTGAGTCCTTTTATATGGATCAGTACGAACTGACTATTGCAGAGTTTGCTGAATTTGTGGAGGCCACGGGTTATGTTACCGAGGCAGAAAAGCTAGGAGGTACCATGCGACTTAAGGGTGGTTCAAATTGGGAGGTTATTGAAGGTAAGGCCTGGAATAGGCATACTTTATTGGACGAAAACGGAATAGAAGAAACCTTGGATAAGATTCCAGAATTTAGAAATCATCCGGTAATGCATCTCGCTGCCAGTGATGTACAAGCCTATGCCAATTGGGCAAAAAAGAGAATTCCTACACTTAAAGAATGGTTGCACGCAGTGAAAGCAGGACAAAAAGATTATCCATATACTTATCCTGGAGGAAATGATCTTCGCAAATTAGGCTGGTATGAGGGGAATACAGATAGCTGGTTCCCAATGGATGTCGGGACTAAAAAACCTAATGAATTAGGCATTTATGATTTGGTAGGCAATGCAGCTGAAGTTGTTCTTCTAGAAAAAGGTACTCAAAAATTTCAGATTATGGGAGGAGCTTTTTTTTCGTCCAAAATGTTTCTGGATCCTGAAAGAAAATCACCGATTGGTGCGGATTGGAATAGGCCACTTGATATGATTGGAATTCGTCTAATAAAAGATGTCCGGTAAGTAGCTAAATCATACTGCAGTCAATTGTTAGAGTGTTTTCATAGAAACCTAAACTAAAATCTATCCTGCTCATTCTTTCTAGAGTTTCATTTTCACGAATCTGATAATGTACCCGCCGGATGGTTTTGCAAAGAAAAAATTGCTTTGAGAATCGTGCGAATGCAAAACTTGGAATCGCATAGGCTCTCACCGCATATTAGTCTCGTATCAAACCTTTGTTCTCTTTCAGTCAATTGGCTTTTTTTTATTATCTACAAAAGGAAAGGGCAGCTACCTCATTACATCTGAATCTATGGACAATCTTTGTTCGAAGGAGTATCAAGCCTTGGGTTGATTAAGAGAAGTCTAGAAGTTTTCTTTCGTACTTTTTCACTGTGAATCATATCTGTAAAGTAGGACATTAGGACTCATCAATTTCTCCTTAAGGCTGCATGGGCTTTGTGGTATATAGTGAGCTTAAAATAGCCCCTCAATTCCTCCGCCGATGATGATGGTTGGTTTCATAACATCTGTACCAAGTACGAGGTAAAAAGTACCAAGAAGCGATGAAATACTTCGTACTTGGTACTTTCTACATTGTACAATTAAATTACTTGAAATCCATGCACATAAGGATCGTCTTCATCTAGAATAATGGTATTGTATCCGTAAACCTTCGCCCAACCTTCTATGCTTGGAACGATAGCTGCTTTCCCGCCGATCTCGGTCACTTCTTCTATCCTTCCGATGAACTTCGAACCGATAAAGCTTTCATGGATAAATTCATCTCCTTGCTTCAGCTTCCCTTTGGCAAACCACTGAGCCATACGTGCCGAGGTGCCGGTCCCACAGGGAGATCGGTCAATGGCCTTATCTCCATAAAATACGGCATTGCGGGCAGTACTACTCTTATCCAAGGTTTCACCCGTCCACATGACATGGGAAAGGCCTCGGATTTTTTCATGCTCCGGATGTACAAAGTCATAGTGCTCATTCATTTTGGAGCGAAGATTTCTTGCCATGCTGATCAGTTGCTCGGCTTTGAAATGCTCCAAACCGGGAAAGTTTTCCTGCGGATCGACAATGCAATAGAAGTTACCTCCGTAAGCGACATCCACTTTCAGTTTGCCAAGTTCTTCGATCTCGATTTCCAGGTTTTCCGCTGCCAAATAGCTTTTGACATTGGTCAGCTTTACGGATTTGACCTTATTGCCTTCCTGTTTGTATTCAACCAAGACTAAGCCTGCGGGAGCCTCCATTCGCAAGAAACCGGGATTTTTTGGATAGATTAAACCCTCTTCGATAGCGATGGTAATAGTGCCGATGGTACCATGCCCACACATGGGAAGACAACCGGAAGTCTCTATAAAAAGGATGGCAAAATCATTATCCAGATCATGCGGAGGGAATAGCATGGAGCCCGACATCATATCATGACCCCGTGGCTCAAACATCAGCCCAGTTCGGATCCAATCGTAATTTTCAAGAAAATATTGGCGCTTTTCCAACATAGTTTTCCCTTCTAGAAAAGGAACACCACCGGAAACTACCCGCACGGGATTACCGCAGGTATGCGCATCGATGCAACTAAAAGTATGACGGGATGACATTTTAGAGGATTAGATGGTTTTTAATAAATAACCTGAAATACGATTGAAATATAGTTGAAATAAGTCCAGCAAGCTGGACGAAATACTCAAAAGACCTACTTCATTTCTAATTGTTTCGCCCGACCAAGGAGGGCGTATTTCAACCGTATTTCCATTGTGTTTCATTTTTTATATCCTCCATCCACCATTCTCCAAATCCCCAATGGATTTCCATCCTTTAAGGCTTCCGGGAGTAATTCCTGTGGCATATCCTGAAAGGCGATCGGTCGGGCAAAGCGCTTAATCGCATAGGCGCCGACGGAAGTGCTTCGCGCATCCGTTGTAGAAGGGTAAGGTCCTCCGTGCTGCATGGCTTGACCAACTTCCACTCCGGTTGGGACTCCTTTGAAAAGAAGTCGACCACACTTTTCTTCCAGTAGGTTGATCAGAAAAAGCTGATTCTTGAGCTCCTCAGATTCTGCCCATACCGTGATGGTCAATTGACCATGTAAATGTTTTGCGATTTCCTGTAGTTCAGCCTCACTTTCATAAACCACCATCATCGCGAAAGCTCCAAAAACTTCCTGTTGGAAAACAGAATCTTTCAACCAGTCACTTGCTTTGATCTCCGCCAAAGCCGTACTACCGTTGATCAGGTGCTGTGCATCGGCTACTTTGACCCATCGAAGTTCCTCTCTCGATTGTAGAAACTGCAGGGAATTGTAATAAGCCTCCGCTATTCCCGGGTGCAGCATGGGGGCAGAAGCGATGTCATTCATCTCTTCGGCAATGGCTTTTTCAAATGCTGCAGCTTGGTCTTTGGGGACGAAAATCAAACCTGGATTCGTGCAAAATTGCCCTACGCCCAAGGTCAAGGAACCCACGAAAGCTTTTGCAAGTGGCTCGTTTTCATTTTTCAGTTTTTCAGGAAAGCAGAAAATCGGATTAACCGAACCCATCTCTGCAAAAACCGGAATGGGCTCTTCCCGCTGATTGGCTAGATCGAATAAGGCTTTTCCCCCGGTATGTGAACCGGTAAAGGCGACGGCCTTTGCCAAGGGATGCTTGACTAAGGCTTGCCCCTCAGCGATTCCTCCTTCTACATGGGTGAAAAGTGCATGGGGAAGATTGCTCTTTGAGATGGCCTGATGGATACAGTCTGCCACCTTTTTGGAAGTTTCGGGATGGGCAGGGTGTGCTTTGTAAATCACAGGACAACCTGCTGCCAAAGCAGAAATGGTATCTCCACCTGCGGTGGAAAATGCCAAAGGAAAATTGCTCGCACCAAATACGACCACCGGTCCCAAAGGTGTCAACATCCGACGGATATCTGCTCGGGGCAGGGGTGTGCGCTCCGGCATGGCAGGATCAACGGTGGCTTCTACCCAACTTCCTTCCTTAACCAGATTGGCGAAAAGTCGGATTTGACCTACTGTTCTGCCTAGTTCACCATTGATTCTTCCATCCGGTAGATTGGATTCTACCACGGCAAGGGATACGATTTCGGATCTATTTGCTTCTAGGATCTCTGCTAGGTTCGTCAAAAAATCTGATTTCTCCCGTCCAGAGATATTTTTATAGAAAAGAAATGCTTCTTGTGCAGCGTTGAAAAGGTTGTCTAGGTTCATGATTTTTTGATTTTTATAAGGAGAAGAAATACTGTGGAAATACCTGAAAATAAGCCCAGATAAATCTGGGCGAAATATTTCTAGATCCCTATTTCACTGAGCGAAGCGAAGTATATCTCAATTGTATTTCCACTGTATAATTTATAATAACGGCCGATTTTTGATCCCATCCAAAATGATTTTCTCAATTCTTTCCCGCTCTTCACCGATCAGTGTCAATCGAGGGGCACGGACATGCTCAGAACCGATGCCACAGTGTTGTTCGGCTAGTTTGATATACTGAACCAATTTTGGATGAATGTCGAGTTCAAGCAATGGTAAGAACCATCGGTAGATCTTCCGAGCTTTTTCGGTTTTTCCCTCTTGAACTAGATTAAAAATAGTCACAGTTTCCTTGGGAAAGGCACAAACCAATCCAGCGACCCATCCTACGGCACCCATCAGTAATTCCTCCATGGCTAAGGTATCTACGCCACAGAGAATTTGATAGCGATCTCCAAAGCGATTGATCATTCGGGTGACATTTGAGATATCCCGTGTAGATTCTTTGATGGCTTGGATGTTTTCGCATTCCGCGAGCTCGGCAAACATATCGATGGTCACCAAGGTCTTGTAGTCCACGGGATTGTTGTAAATCATCATGGGTAATTGGGTGGATTTGGCGACCGTTTTGAAATAGGTGACGACTTCGCGTGCGTCCGCTGCGTATCGCATAGGTGGAAGAATCATCAATCCGGAAGCTCCTAGTTCCTCTGCTTTTTTTGCCCAAAAGAGCGCATCCTGCGTCGCTCCTTCAGCGATGTTGAGGATTACAGGGACTTTTCCCTGAAGGTGATTAACAGTTTCTCGGGTAAGCGTAATTTTCTCTTCCTGAGATAGTACAGAGCTTTCACCCAAAGTTCCACCCAATATGATTCCGTGTACTCCCGACTCCAATTGGTAGTCCAGGTTTTTGAAAAAGAGATCCATGTCCAGACTTCCGTCTGCATGGAATTTCGTAGTGACAGCTGGGAATACGCCTTTCCAGTTCATAGTTTTTTAATTTTTTACCACTTAGGGCACCGAGATTTTTATTCAAAAGTATAAGATGTGTGGAGGAAAATCTTTCACAGGGTTAGTTCATTCTAATACTATATTGATCATAATTGGGGTCAATAGAGTTTTTTTAGTGAATTTTATATTAATTTGAGATATGGCAAAGGTAATTTCCTTTCAGGTTCCCAAATCCCAAAAAGAGTTTGTTCGCTATCAGGAGGATAGTGGAAAGACTTTTTATGACAAGCTCCATCAGCACCCTCTCCTACAATTGACCTACATTTTGGATGGAAAAGGACAATTCTTGAGTGGTGACTATGTAGGGAGATTTTCAGCTGGAGATTTATTCTTTTTGGGTGAAAATGTTCCGCATGTTTTTCGAAGTGATCCGGAGTATTTCGAGGAAGGTTTTGATTTGCGCTCTGAGGGTAGGACTATTTTTTTTGACTTCGATGCATTGGGTCGAGCGATTGGAGATCTAGAAGAGCTTTCGCCTCTTCAAAGATTTCGGGAATACGCGGGTTTGTGTTTTCAGGTGAAAGGTGAAACACAGGAAAAAATCATTGGCTTACTAGAAGTTTTCGGAAAGTCAGCTGGATTGAAACGCTTTCAACTAGCCGTTCAACTGCTGGGTCTTTTGGATGAGGCCAAGGATGATCTCCAAAGATTAAATCAGGATGGTCTTTTGCAGGGGCTTTCGGAGAAAGATGGGAGTCGAATGAATCGGGTGATGCAGTATTTGCTTGATCGTCGTTTTCAGAAGATTAGTTTGGATGAGACGGCTGCCGTTGCCAACCTCTCGAAGGAGGCATTCTGTCGCTATTTTAAGTTACGAACTCGAAAGACCTTTACTCAATATTTGCTGCAACTTCGAATTAATGAAGCACAGAAGCTCCTTCAGGAGACAGATTTGGGGATTTCTGAGATTGCCTATCAGGTGGGCTTTGAGAATCTGTCTTATTTCAATAGAAGCTTCAAGAATATTACGCGTATTACTCCCAAAGAGTGGAGGAAGATCAATTCTTAGAGTCACTTTTTAAGCACCAAAAACTTTGAGTCCATGACATTTCCCAAGAACAAATATTCTCCAAATGGGATAGCCACGGAAGTAGCGGAAAGAGTCTGACCATCATCAACCCATACGGACTCAAGGCTAGATTGATCCTCCTTGTAAGAGATCTTCAAAATCTCAGATGGTGAAAATTCCTTTTTGCCGCTTGCATAAGCTGAAAATGTCATCAAATCCGGATGAGCTCCAGTCCATATTTTTCCATTTTCATCCAATTCTAAGTTGTCGACACCCGTTCTTACAGGAATATCTTCGACCTGATCCAAACCCCCATTTTCTTGGATGTCAAAAACCCGAATCAAAAACCCTCTTGAAGAGGCAACAAACAGTTTTTTTCCTGAAAGGTCAGTGACTAGGCCATTTGGGTAAGCCATTTTTTCAGCTACGATTCGAAAGGAGTTGCCGTCAAAATAGCCCACGTTTGCGGCAGCGACACCTAGGTAATTTTCAGCAAATACTCCAAGTTTAGAGCTATTCCCATGATCATTTGAATAGTAGAATTGATCTTTTCCTACCAAAAAGAGGTCATTGGGAGATATCAGGAGTGGGTCTTGCAAAGTTCTGTCGTATTCTACTTTTCCATCCTGAATCGAAAATAACTCAACGGAATGCTTGCCTTCTACATGGTTGATGACGGCCAATTGATACTGATTTGGAGCAATTTCCAAAAGACTGATTCCATGCGGAAAAAGCGTTAAATCATCAGGTATTTTGACTGGTCTGGCTTCGAAGGGGAATTTTGTCAGATCCAACCAATAGAGACCGTGCAAGCCTTCTTTACCAGAACGTCTTTTTGCTCGGTCATCCACCGAAAGAATCAAAAAACTGTCTTTTGGAGCTAAGGCCATATCTTCTACTCCAGGAAGCTCGATAGTCTGAACGATCTCCCCAAAATTATTTTTTAGCTGAATTTTTCGGAAGTAACCTGTACTCCAAAAGGTATATAAAACGAAAAGGGCAAAGATTAAAATCCCTATTCCTACACTAATTATGATTCTTTTAAGCATTCGGAGTTGGATAGGATTTATTGGAAATTCTTAATCAATTGGTAACTAAACTCAATGATCTCCTTATAATTTTCCTTTCCGATTTTTTCGTCGATTCCATGAAATCTGGTAAGGCTTGTGGAGTCCATTCGAAGCGGATAAAAACGATAGACCTCATCCGAAATCTCATAGAAATAGCGGGCATCCGTACCTCCTCCAATCATACTGGGAATGACGATTGTCTCCGGAAACATTCCTCGGATGGTTCTTTCCAGCGTTTTGTATTCCTCTGAGTCAATACCCGATACTGGCGAGGGATTGGTAGCAAATCCTTCAAGCTCCACTTTGACCAGATCTGATACGGTGTTTTCGATGTGGGCTTTGACGGATTCGATATTTTCACTAGGAAGGATTCGGAAGTTTACCCGTGCCTCAGCTAAGGTAGGGATGACATTGTCTTTGATTCCACCGGAAATAATAGTCGGAGCTGTGGTCGTGTGAGCATTGAGCCCCTCAAGGATAGGCCCCTTCAGTAGCCAGGAATTGGCAAAGGCCATTCGCAAGAAAAAAGGTAATTCAGGTCCCAAATATTCAACCTGATAATCAAGCGGAGTGACCATTTTATAGGGTAATTGATTGTTTTCCAAGTCGACAATGGCCTGGGCTAATATCCCGATGGTATTTTCTCGTGGAGGGGCTGAACTATGTCCACCCTTTGTTTCAACCGTTAATTTGAAAGTAGCATATCCTTTTTCTGAGAGGTTGATGACAGCTACTGGTTTCTCAATGCCTGGAATCAAACCTTCCGTAATAAATCCTCCTTCGTCTATGGTCATAGCTGCTTGGACTCCTTTCGACTTTAGGTATTCAGCCACTTTCGCGGCTCCGTTTACCCCTCCTATTTCCTCGTCATGTCCAGACGCAATATAAAGGGTTCTGGTAGGTTGAAAAGATTCCCCGAGTAGCATTTCCACCGCTTCCAATACTCCAATTAGGGTTCCCTTATCATCCATAGTTCCTCGTCCAATTATATGGGATTCGGTGATTTGGCCTGAAAAAGGTGGTGCTTCCCAGTCCATCAAAGTGGGCTCATCCACTGGAACTACATCCTGATGTGACATAAGAATCAACGGCTTCTTCTCCGGCTCACTTCCTTCCCACTTGTAAAGCAAGGTGTAATCACTGATTTTCTCTAAGCTCAAATTGGCATGAGTCAAAGGGAAGGTCTCTTCCAAAAAGGTATGAAACCCATGAAACTCGGCTGAGTCGGGAGGTGTATTTTCGTTAAACGAGATGGTCTTGAATTGAATAGCTTTTGAGAGGTTTTCGTAAACCTTATCCGAAATAGCTACCTCAGGCAGTGGGTCTACATCTACCTGCTTGGAGTTCATTGTCAGGGTATTAAATAAAATAACGGCTACCAAAAGGACTAATGCACCCAATAGGCCAAATAGGATTTTTTTCATAGGAGTAGGATTTACCGGGAAAATCAAGAAAGTGAAAATAGTCAAAAAAGAGTTGGCAAAGGGATTTGGTCCTTCGATTTTAATTGGACATTTCGCTCGAATTCATTTTAGGGTAGTGAAAAATCAAAGAAAGGAGATTGTATCAGGTCAAAAAGTATGCTTGAATTAAATTCAGAAGCTTTTTAACGAACAGTTATATGAAAGCAGTTTTGCTTTCTTTCCTTGATTACGTAGATCTTGTTTTGCTTTTGAAAATGGCTCAGTACCTTTTCTAATTGCTTTAGCTTTTTCCAATCCCATGACTTCTCTCCATTAAATCGGATATAGGAAATATCAAAAGAAAGGCCATAGGAATGAGAGCTATTTCCTTTTGTGGCGTTCCTGTTTCTACGGCCCAGTTTCTTTTGCTGCTCGATAGTTCGTGTACCTGAAGTGACGGTAATAAAACTGTCGCCACCGGCAAGGGCTTGATAGGTTTCACCGATTTGATCTAATACTTTTTTTGCCTCAGGAGTGAGGTAAGGATGACTATGAGTGAGCTTTTCCACTTCATAGCCTTTTCCAGAATTTACTTCTACTAAAGCTCCTTCTTCCACCAACTGAAAAAGCCCCTCTTCATCCATGATAAGACCTGAACCGTTTTCTTCCGCAGCAGAAAGGTGATTTGAATAATGGTCCTTACGCAGTCGCGCTTTGTAATCCTTTAAATCCGGGACAATAAAGATTTCCTCCGGAATAGGTATTGGTTCAATAATCACAATTTCCTCTGGGTCATTGCTTTCTCCCGCAAAGTTCAAAAGACTGACATACGTTTCGGAGAGCTGTTTTTTGAGAGTCGGTCGGTAACTGACCATGGCAAGGGTGCCAAGTGAAAAGAGCGATAGAAATGAAAATACGAAGAACAGGGTGGTTTTCTTCATGCGAATAGATTTGCGCTTATTTAGGGTGAGGTCGGAAGATAAGGAATGAAAAAAACTCAGCCAAACCTTTATCTATCAACGGTTCAGCGGATTGAATTATTGCTAGGTCTTTTTTTCAATTCTCGATTGAAAAGTCTAAAACCTTCTAAATGAATAGCCTCGATTTTTCAGTTCCTGAATCAGTTCGTCCAAATGATGGTAGAGTTTGTCTTTTCTCAGGGGACTTGTACCTGGGTGAATTAGTAGGTGAAAGCCCTGAAGCCCGGATTGATCTTCTCGATCATAAATACTTTTCAATATAGTATCAGAGTCTAGATAATTGGGCATATCAGGAGTAGTATAATCAGAATTCGAGCGGGTGCCAGGGCTGAAGTTTACTGTGATTTGACCCAATTCTCTGGCTATTTTTACCACCTGTTTGTTATACCATTCGTAAGGCGGCATAAAGTAATCGGGGTATATTTTCAGTGCATTTAATTCACTTAAATTATTCAGAATATCCTGCTTTATTTCTGCTTCAGAATGCAGAAGACTGTCTCGACGATTCCAGTCGCAGTAGAGTAAATGTTTGTCTGAATGTGCCCCGACAAAATGACCTTGGCGATCTATTTTTTGGGTTAGGCTTTGGTGATTTCTGATAAAGCCCCCTGTGAGAAAAAAAGAAGCTTGTACCTCATTTTGCGCTAGCACACCCAATACTTCCTTAAATCCTTCAAAGTAATCATGACCGGTGAGGCATAGGTAAATCTCCTTTTTCAAGGTATCGGATCTGATCAAAGCCCCTTCTTGATCATAAAGGCTTTGAGCAAAGCTGAGTTGGTGAAATGCCAAAACCAGAAAAAGGAGCACGATCTTACTCATTGCTGAGAAATTTGAGAATCAAGAGAAGCTCTGCTGATCCATCCAAAGTCGGTTCGTTGGTGCTATAATCAGCCCAATCATCCAAATATTTGATATGCTGAGGCTGCAAATGTGCATACTCATCCGGACTCGAAGGGCTGATTCCTAGCATCTGCTGATGGATAGTGGACCATAAGGGTCCATCGACCAAACTTCCCTTAACTGATTTATTCAAAATTTTCCAAAAAGGCATGTGTACATCCACTGGGGTGTCGGCATTTTCAGGAATTTCGGTAATCATACTACTCGACCAAGGGTTTAATCCCAATAGCCAATTGACATGGTTTTGTAGAAGAGGACGATATTTTTTCGACCCGGTCATTTCTTCATAGAGCATTGCTTGCGTCGCCACAGCTGCTGCCAAATTATTGGAGCACCAGATGAATAAATGGCCCACACCATAAGGGTTTTGGTCTGCTCGACTGTGAATTTTCTGCAAATTTTGCTCGTAGTAATTCACCATTTTTTCCTTGTCTTCTTCATCCCCTACTTGCCATAGCGCATAGTGCCCCATATTGACATAGGGGTACATTTCGTAGTGACTGGCACTGTCCCTTTCCATCCAAGACCAAGCAGCAATGAGATCTCCACACCTTCGTGCATCCTCCAAGAATTCAGGTTTTTTGGTCACCTTATACAATTTGGCAGCAGCCCATTCCATATCATCGGCCCAGGTATTTTCTTCATAGCGATAGGGTGCACCAAAACTATTTCCCTGCTGATATCCTTCCTGCTTTTTTCCCATTTCATACAGCGAATGAGCGGATTCGAGACAGGATTGGGCAAAGACTTCATAGCCTTCGATTTGGTTAAAAACTTCATATCCCAAAACCAATGTAGCAGCCGATCTTCCGGCAAGGTTGGCGATTCCTGTGGCTTGGCTTTGGTACTTGGAAAGGCCTTGCGGTTCGCCTGTAGCGAAATAGGCAGGACGGAAGCTGTTTGGTCCCCATCCATAATCCGCATTTTCTTCATGAGGGAGTTTGAATCCCCGGTGATCTCGGTCATCGGCTACTTGATGGTAGAGCTCATTGGGACTAGGGTGCAGCTTTAAGATCCACTCCAGACCCCATTTTGCCTCATCAAGGATGTCGGGAAGTTGGTTTGGCCCCGGTAATCCCCTTGCATTGACTTGATCCATATACCCATCAGGATCCATTTGATAAGTCATCAGTAGCCTGGCTGTGGTATTACTACTTGTGATCAGGTATTTCAATTGATCCCCGGCGTCATGCCAGCCTCCGGTAGCATCGATTCGAGTGGAGTCCTCACGTAGTCCAAAAAAGCTCAATCCGTCTAGTTGATGGCAAAATTCTCCTGTAAATGGATTAAATCCGCATCTTTGGGTACGAATAAAGCTGACCACATCCTCCTGCCAGTCAGGGTAGGCTCCTATATGAAATGCTTGACTTTTAATTTTACCATTTTTTGTTTCAAAGTAGTAGCTACCTTTTTGGGAGACTTCAGAAAAGTCAAAGGCGTAATAATGGGAAAATGGATGCCAGGAAGATTGACTTTGAGTTCCTTCGAAAGCTTTGACTAATTCTCCGGAAGAAGTTTTTAAAAGTAAAACAGGTTTCTTTATAGCTTGATTGCTTAGCAGCAAAGCTTGTTTGGGCATGTCTGAGGGATAGCCTCCCAGGTTGATTCGAATGGTGGGGCTTTCCTGTGCAATGCTGCGGGAAAAACATAGAAAAGTGAAGATCCAAAGGATGATGACTCGTTTCATAGTGAGGGTTTTTGCTTCTTAATGATACATAATTTTCACCTTTGAAAATGATAGTTCCTGTTCATTTGGTTGGCTCTATCCATGAGTGGGGTTTGTTTCCTAGAAAATGCGCTCAAGCTTTTCCGAAAAAAATACCCCCGAGAAGTCTCAAACTTTTCGGGGGCAAATGTTCAAGGCTTTAGGATTTCTCTATTCAATTTCTACCGTGACAGTATTGTCATCCGGAATTCGATCGATCAATTTATTGTAAGGATCAATTCCAGCTTTGGCTGGTTCTCCTTTCACCCGTACAGTGATGGTGCTTTGCCCAGGTTTGATCTTATGCTTTTGAATGTATAGCGGGTTGACTCGGGTTCGTCCATTTTCATCGGTATCATCTTCGGCAAAGATTCCGATATCGATGTAATCTGCCTCGTATTCAGCATCTGATTCTCTTCCTGTCTCATCAGCATAAAGCTTCTGAGAGCGGATGTTTAAAGTGATGTCATATTCACCCTCAGCCACCTTAGTAGCGGTCACTTCCTCAGCTCGATTATCATAAAGTGTGATTTTATTCCAAGTATCGTCCAGATAATACATTAGGCTATCTGGAGTGGCTTCCGCCAAATAATTATATAAATCTGAGCTTCCGGGGAAAGGAGGTTCTTGTCTCAATCCAAAATCTTGATTGAATTTATACAAAGCCGAATCCATAGCTTCAGGACCTATCAAATCTCTCAATCCGTAAAGAATCAATGATCCCTTGTAATACCACTGGTAGGCTCGATTGCAATTGATGAAGACATTTTCCTTTTTGCTTTCATTGGATCTTCCTCGGAGGTAATTATCCAATTCACTTTTTAGGAACCGCTTCATATTATCCTTTCCATATCTTCTTTCTGTCAAGATCAAAGCTGAAAATTCTGCCAGAGCTTCGGATATCAAATTGGATCCCCGAGTATAGTTTGGAGTAATCTGATGTCCCCACCACTGATGCGCCAATTCGTGCGCAGTAACGTAGTAGACGTAATCAAAATCATTAGGATCTGAGAAGTAGGCTACCCATCCAAAATCCTCCGAAAATGGAACCGTATTTGGAAAGGACTGAGCAAATCCTGCATAGCGCGGAAACTCTAAAAGCCGCATTTGACGGAATTGGAAGTTGCCATAGGTTTCTGAGAAGTAAGTCAAGCCATCTTTATAGGATTGCAGAAAGCGATCTAGGTTATATGCGTGTTGCTTATCATAGAAGATCTCTATTTCGACTTTTTGTCCATCGGGTAATTCTGCTTCATCTCGAAGTACCTCGTATTCGGCTGATACAAATGTGAAAAAGGCCTGAATAGGAGTGTCTTGAATATAATGAAAGTAACGTCGTCCATTTTCTTCCCATTCTCGTTGTAAGTAACCCGGTGCTACTGCGATTTGAGAAGGGACTGTACTGACCACAGCTTCAAATTGGATAAAGTCGGCATCGTCTGCAAATAGCAGAGTAGACCTACCAACAGGGTCATCATGCGGAGGTAAATCTTCTGGTTTTTCTGGCAGATCGTATTTTCTTCTATCCTCATCTGAGGAGATCTCTGCTTGTGCATTGTATCCGATCTCAGGCACTCCACCGGAGAAGAATGTGCCATTGTAGATGATTTCACGTTGATATCCAGAATTCGGGAAGCCACTATATCCAGCCTCACTGACAATGGTGAATTGTAAGGTGTCTCCAGGCATCATTGGCTCGGGTAGTGCAGTAATTTTATACCATTCCCGCTCCGCCTTTTTTCCAAAAATTTGAAACTTGTTTGGTTCGTACTCTAAAGGAAAACGATGATCAAGCGTGTCACCACCTAGAATAACCTTGAAATCACTTAAGGAGGTGGAATTGAAGTGGATTGAATCAATCGGGCTATCTGTTTTATTGACCAGCTCTACTTCGGCCAGGAAATCTGCTTTGCGTTCCATCGGAAACAGATCAGCCTGAATATTGATTTTCGTGAATTTAGGTTGAGGTATTCCCTCGTACTTTTTCAATTGCTTTTCATAGGCTACAGATCGGATTGTGTTTTCATCTGAGGTTCTATAATTGTTTTTGTAGACGACATTGTTGAAAATATATCCGCCAGAAGCTAAGGCAATGAGTAAGAATACATAGGATAACCTAGGGGCTGGTTTGGAAAGTCTTGATTTGGCGATTTGCCAACGGCTTTTCCAAGTGTTTTCTGTGCCTCTACTGAAGAAAATGCTGAAGAATAACACTAGGAAGATTCCCCACGCTGTCCAATACAGGTTAAACCAAAACAAGGATGTACCGAAATGGCCCAGTCCATTCATGTCACTCCAAGTGTAGCCCTGTTTGTAGCTGTAGAAAAAGAGATTGAAGTTATAATCTGCAAAATTCCTTAAGATGAGCATCACCAACCAAATACCGATAGCGGCTGCATGTCCAGCAAATTTATTGTTCACTACTACATGAACTGCAAAAACCAGTAGGACCATTTGCAGGTAGTCGGGTAGTGAGATCAGGTAGCTGTCGATCAGATATACCTTTAGATCATAATTGAAATAGCCTTTGAGTGTCTGAATTAGAATCCCAACAAATATTGGCACAGTAGTCAGAATCAGACAAATAAATGCCATTCCGAGGAATTTGGAGGAGATTATCACACTGTCTCGCACCGGAAAGGTATCATTGATGATGGAGTAACCTGTAGATCGGTCTCGATGCAGGGCTTCCCCTGTAAAAAACACAATGATGATGAATACAAAGAGATTATAATCAAAGGTTTTAAACTCCATCAGAAAGGAAGTGGAGGGGTAATTTGGTACACTATACAGAGTGATCCCAATCCAAAAATCCAGAATCAGGAAAATCAATCCGCCCAACAAAATAGATCGGAAGTAGACATCTTTAGTGATGTTTTGGACCTCAATTTTTGTCAAGGTTTTTAGGCTGTTCCACTGATATTTTTTTGAAAAGTCAGTGATGACATCAAGTTTTTTAAGGAAGTAATTAGATTCCTCCTCTTGCTTTTCCTTGGTTTTCTTTTGGGAAGTTTGAAAGAAGTAATTAAAGCTAAACCGGGCATAAGCTGCAATAAACAAGGCCAATCCTATGCTCACCCAAAGAAGTCGATTGAGTAAAAGATTACCCTCCAAGGGAAGGAAAAAGCTGTTTTGCTCGTAAGGGGTTAGGTAGCGAGTTTGAAGATCAAAGGTATTCACTCCAAAGGGATCGATGAGCTGTACAAGATCCTTGTTTTCGATATCCTGAGATAGAAAGTTTGCCAGTAGGTAAATGATGAATACTACGATACCTCCTGAATAGATCGAGCGGATATTTCGGGTAAATACAATCAGTGCGAAAAATAAAGATCCCGCAAGCCAGAGGTTTGGCAAAAGAAGTGTGAGCCAAGGATGGAGGTAATTGATCAGGGAGTTTGGACCGTATCGCTCAGCTTCTGTTCCAAAAAGAGGACCTAAAATACTGCCCAAATAAACCCCGATGAGTGCGCCGGAAGAAATGAACATTAGGGTCACAAAGGAACCCCAAAATCTACCCATAAAATATCCGGACTTGGTGATCGGATAGCTAAACAGAAAGGTTCCGGTTTTGTGTTCTAAATCTCGGTATAGCGGAACACCCATAACGGCAGAAGCAATTAGGATTCCGAAAATTGAAATTAGAAGAAGCAGATTGGCGATGACAATGGGGGCATTGTGAAAGACTTTTTCGGAAGCAGGAGTATTACCCGAACCAATTAGCAAAGCAGCGACGACCAGCAAAAGGAAGAAATAAATCCAAGTTGCCGGTCTTCCAAAACGATATTTGAGCTCGAAGAGAAAGATATCCTTAAACATGGCGATAGATTAAATAGTGATCGGATCTACTTTCTTTGAAATAAAGCTAAAATAAACGTCCTCAAGGTCCGCGGGAGTGCTTTCAAAGCCATTGCCCGGGTCTGTGTCACTTTCCACTCGTAAGCTCAATTTACCCGCAATTAGCTTGGTGGAGATTACTTGATATTCTTCACGGTAGTGTTCCAATTCCGACTTATCGATCGATTTTTGGTAGATTTTTCCATTCACCTGAGCAAGTCCTTCTTTAGGCGTGCCTTGCATGAGTACCTCTCCGGTACAGATGATTGCCATGTTGGAGCAAAGTGTATTGACATCTTCTACGATGTGAGTAGAAAGAATGACAATGGTATTTTCACCCAATTCTGAAAGTAAATTATAGAATCGGTTTCGCTCGGATGGATCAAGACCTGCTGTTGGTTCATCGACAATGATGAGACTTGGATTGCCTACTAGTGCTTGGGCAATTCCAAATCGCTGCCGCATTCCACCGGAATAGGTGCCGAGCCCCTTCTTTCTATGCTTGTACAAGTTGACCCGGTTTAGTAGGGAAGCAACAAGTTCCTTTCGCTCTGCTTTATTTCCCACACCCTTCATTTGAGCGATGTGGTCAAGCATCGTCTCTGCATTGATTCTTGGGTATAAACCAAAATCTTGTGGTAGGTAGCCAAGACGCTCTCTTACGGTTTGTTTGTCCTTCAGGACGTCAATTCCATCAAGTGTGACTGTGCCTGAATCGGCTTCCTGTAGGGTTGCAAGTGTACGCATCAAGGTGGATTTTCCTGCACCGTTTGGACCAAGGAGACCAAACATTCCTTGTGGTATGGTGAGGGATACATTGTTCAGAGCCTGAACCCCATTGGGGTAAGTTTTAGAGAGATTCTTGATCGATAGTTCCATGGATTATTCTGTTAAGTTAAAAGTTATGATGGCATGAAGATTTGTTTTAATGTCTTTTCAATATAAAGAATTGATTTTTAAGTATTTTTAAAAATACAATTTTGCAGACTTTGAGTTTTAGATGCGGATTTCATAAGGATGGATGCATTGGTTTTCAGATTATTTTTTAACTAGAAGGTCTGAAATGAAAAAATCATGATTAATTACAAATTCAGGCCACTTTTCTACTTTCTGATTCTAGGTCTAATCCTTTTTTCCTGTCAAAGCAGGTCATTTGAAAAGGAAGCAGGTCAGGTCGAATCATTTGCAGAAATGGTTGCTGCGGGTGTAAAGCCCATTGCTCTTAGTCCACCTATGAATTCGGCGGAAATGGACCTTTTTATCCCTGTGATGGAGCGGCTAGCTGAAAAATACCAAGTGCAGTATTATCGGGAATCAGCGCTTATTCAAACGAACCTTTTTCCGGTAGCAACAAGCGAAGGGAAAGAGATACTGATCATCTATCAGAACCCAATTTTCTTGCATTCCTACCAAAATCTGAAAAGTGATTTGGAATCAAATTCAGTGGAAGACAAGGAGGATTTGAGTAGACGTTTCGGAAGATTGCTCGGATACCCTGTCTGGAAAATCAATGAACTTTTTGAAGCAAATTCCACCTTTCAGGATTTGGAGGATTTCGGCATTCAAGGGCAGGAATTAAGTTTTTTCTATCGGGATTTAGACCGAGCAAAGTCATTTTATCAAAATAAACTGGGATTGAATTTGCTTGATGAGAATGAGGACTCGGCCACTTTTCAGATAGCAGGAGATTCTAGGCTGGTGTTGAAAAGCGTGTCTGGTTCGGCTTACTCTGGTCAGGAAAATAAATCCGTGGCTTTGGCACTTTTGACTGATAATTTGGAAGCTTGGTATGCACATGTTCAGGAAGAAAAAATACCCATTAAATATACACTCAAGCAAAATCCAGAAGGTGCGCACGATGGATTTGTCGCCATAGACCCGGAAGGCTATTTATTGGAGTTTGAGATGTTTCGGCAGCATCCTGAGAATGAAGTATTGATGCCGGAATTACAGCGCTTGGAACCGAAAGCTACTAGCCTGGGGGAAGAATTGAATTTTTATGCAACCGTTACTTGGCTGTATTATGAAGACATGCTTCCTATGGAAAACTTTATGATGGAAAATCTGGGCTTGAAATTATCTGCAGATCAAGGATGGGCGAAGATTTATCGGGTTTCGGAAAATAGCTATTTGGGATTGGTGGATGAAAAGCGAGGGATGAATTCCTTTTCCGAGGAGAAGTTGGTGGAGGTGAAATTCGACTTGCAGGATCCGCAGGGTTGGGAAGAATACTTGAAAAATACTCTAGCCGACTCAGTTAGAGCGGACCGGACATTCCGTGATTTGGGGAGATATTTATTTCGGTTTTAGCCCATATTTATTGGATTATTGAGGTGGTTTCCCTATTTTAAATCTATAGTTTAAATTGTCTGGTTTATTTTGGTTTTCATGCGGATCACAAAAAAGGAGTTAGATGATTTGTCTTTCAAGGTAATTGGAGCCGCGATCGAAGTACACAAGCGACTTGGTCCTGGGCTTTTGGAAAGTGTTTATCAAAAATGCCTAGAAATAGAACTTTCTTCATGTAATCTTAAATACAAGAAGGAAATGGATGTTCCTGTCTATTACAGGGATAGACTGATTGACATGCAGTTTCGATGTGACTTTTTCGTGGAGGATATTCCAGTAGTTGAGCTCAAGGCCGTTTCTGAAGTATTGCCGATTCATGAAGCACAAGTTTTAAACTATATAAATCTCCTAGAGGTGCCTAAAGGGATTTTAATAAATTTTAACGTATCTAATATCTTTTATCAAGGCCAAAAAACTTTTGTTAATAAGTATTATGAGATGTTGATTTAGTGGTTGTTTGAAGAGATATTCTTTTTAATATCTGAATTTCAACAAGTTGTAATTTTTATGTTAGATTGAAAAAAAATTAACCACATGGCCACATAGGTAAGTTTTCGTAAAGGAGAAAAGGTTAGTTTTTGTTTACCGTAATGAAGTGTGATTAACCACAGAGTCCTTTAGAACAATATTTTTCACGACAGATATGAATTTGAAGAGCTATGTTTCTATGTGGTTTTGAAAAAGAATTAACCACATAGCCACATAGGTAAGTTTTCGTAAAGGAGGAAAGATTAGTTTTTCTTGAGCGTATTGAAGTGTGATTAACTTCAGAGTCCTTTAGAAAAATATTTTTCACGACAGATATTAATTTGAAGAGCTGTGATCGCTATGGTTCTATGTGGTTTAAAGAAATAGACAGGTCACATAGCCATAGGCGAATCAGTTTATACTCCATGATTATTTATTTGCCGCTATGTGTTCTATGTTTCTATGTGGTTTTGAAAAAGAATAAACCACATAGCCACATAGGTAAGTTTTCGTAAAGGAGGAAAGATTAGTTTTTCTTGAGCGTATTGAAGGGTGATTAACTTCAGAGTCCTTTAGAAAAATATTTTTCACGACAGATATTAATTTGAAGAGCTGTGATCGCTATGGTTCTATGTGGTTTAAAGAAATAGACAGGTCACATAGCCATAGGCGAATCAGTTTATACTCCATGATTATTTATTTGCCGCTATGTGTTCTATGTTTCTATGTGGTTTTGAAAAAGAATAAACCACATAGCCACATAGGTAAGTTTTCGTAAAGTAGGAAAGATTAGTTTTCCTTGAGCGTATTGAAGGGTGATTAATGACAGAGTCAATTAGATCAATATTTTTCCGCAGTTATGAATTTGAAGAGCTATGTTTCTATGTAAAAGAAATAGATAGACCACATAGCTACAATTAAAAAAGTACTGAGGCTAAATTGATCAATGGTAATCTAAAATTTAGAATTCTAAGTAAATTCCCTTTTCTAAAAAGAGCCCTTCATGTTTAAAAATCTACTAATCTTCATCCTTTTCCTTATCGCTAGCTTTAATGCACAGGCTACCGAACTAGCCCAAATGATCCAAACGTACCAAGCTGATCGAGGAGCTTTGGCGCGGTTTTATGCCAATCCCTTATCGGAAGAGTATTTTGATCGAATGCAAGAACTCAATCAGGAGTATTTAAGTGAATTGAAAGGCTTAGATTATGAATCTTTTTCAGAGGATGGGAAAATTGATTACGTCCTTTTTCGAAATTATCTCGAGAAAGAATTGGCAGAACTGAATCTTGATCGAAGAGCCTTTGATGAAGTCAAATCCGTAGTTGATTTTGGAGCTCCTCTTCACCAATTTGTAGCTGATCGACGTAGAGCTAAGCGGCCGAATCCCAAGGCTTTAGCTGCAAACTGGAATCAGGTTGCCAATGAGGTAGATGCCCAATTGCAACTTCTGGCCAGTACTCCCAAATACAATTCTTGGCAAAAAGCAGATCTAGCCGCTTCTGCGGTTGAGCGTCTGGCTCGCTCCGTAGGTGAGGCTTATGAATTTTATTTTGACTTTGATCCCGAATTCACCTGGTGGATGCCAGAGCCTTGGGAAAAATTAGACAAGAGCCTGAAAACTTATGCATCTACTTTGCGAGAGCATTATACCAACTCTGTCAAAGATGATGGAAGTGGCATCATCGGCAAACCTATCGGAAGGGAGGCCTTGCTCAATCAATTAGCTTTCGAAATGATTGCCTATTCTCCGGAAGAGCTGATCGCCGAAGCAGAGAAGCAATTTGCCTGGTGTGAAGAGGAGATGCTCAAAGCCTCCAATGAACTAGGTTTTGGGGATGATTGGAAGGCAGCCTTGGAGATGGTCAAAGAAACTTATTTGCCTGCAGGAGCATGGCCGGAGGAAGTTGTGAGATTGGCAGAGGAGGCTACTTCAATCATGGAAGAAAACGACTGGATCACGGTGCCCGAACTGGCGAAGGAAACTTGGCGAACCAGCATGATTTCGGCAGAGCGACAGCGTGTGAGTCCTTTCTTTTTGGGTGGAGAGGTGATTCAGATCGCCTATCCAACTTCAGAAATGAGTCATGAAGAGAAAATGATGTCCATGCGAGGGAATAACCCTCATTTTTCTCGAGCCACTGTACAGCACGAATTGATTCCCGGTCATCACTTGCAACAATTTATGAATCAGCGCTACATGACTCACAGACGCTTGTTCCGTACGCCATTTTGGACCGAGGGCTGGGCTTTATATTGGGAGTTTGTGCTTTGGGATAGGGACTTTCCGAGAGATGCTAAGGATAAAGTGGGTATGCTGTTTTGGAGAATGCATCGCTGTGCCCGGATCATTTTTTCTCTAAATTATCACTTAGGGAAAATGACGCCGCAAGAGTGTATTGATCTCCTGGTGGATCGGGTTGGTCATGAGTATGCCAATGCTGAGGCAGAAGTACGAAGGTCTTTTGAGGGACGATATGGTCCGCTTTATCAGATAGCTTATATGATTGGAGCTTTGGAGTTTTATTCTTTGCGGGAGGAAATGGTTGATTCTGGTAAAATGGAGGAGAAGGCCTTTCATGATCTGATTATGCAGCAAAACACCATGCCGGTTGAGATTTTACGAGCGAAGGTTACTGGTCAAAGTTTGGATAAAAATCACCGTGCAAGCTGGCGCTTCTTGGATTAATCCTGATATTGAAAAAAATTAGAAAGATGAAGAAATTACTAATTCTCCTATGCTTTGTGGGAAGCATAGCCTACGGGCAGTCTCCTCTGCGAAGCCAAATCGATCAAAAAGCAACAGAAATCGAATCGAAGGTCATTGAGTGGCGTCGCGATTTTCATAAATATCCAGAGCTTGGAAATCAAGAATTCCGAACCGCTAAAATTGTAGCAGAGCATCTTCGGTCTTTGGGAATGGAAGTGACTGAAGAAGTCGCGGTTACGGGAGTGGTTGGTGTCTTGAGAGGTGGAAAGCCGGGCCCTATGGTTGCGCTTCGAGCAGATATGGATGCCCTTCCGGTGACTGAGCGAAATGATCTGCCCTTTAAATCGGTAAATACGGCAGTCTACAATGGACAGGAAACCGGTGTAATGCATGCTTGTGGCCACGACTCGCACGTTGCGATTTTGATGGGAGTAGCTGAGATTATGGCAAGCATGAAGGATCAGTTGAAAGGCTCGGTGAAGTTTATTTTCCAACCTGCCGAAGAGGGTGTATATGACGTGGACATTGCGGGTGCGGAATTGATGGTGAAAGAAGGAGTCATGGAAGATGTGGATGCCATATTTGGATTGCATATCTGGGCACAGATCGAAGCAGGTAAAATCGGCTATCGATCCGGGCCATTTATGGCAGCTGTAGATAATCTGGAAGTGACAATTACAGGTACTCAGGCACATGGAGCCGCTCCTTGGTCCAGTGTGGATCCGATTGTTACCTCGGCGCAGGCAATCATGGGATTGCAGACCATCCTTTCCCGAAATGTCAATATTACTGAAAACCCGGCTGTTGTTACAGTAGGGGCGATTCACGGCGGTATCCGTCATAATATTATTCCCGAAAAAGTGGAAATGATCGGAACCATCCGAACTTTTGGCGATGAGCAACAGGCTTTGGTTCATAAGCGCATCACCGAGATCATCACCAATATTGCGGAAAGCGCAGGAGCAAAAGCAGATGTCAACATCGGGAAACTCTATCCATCAACCATCAATCCACCTGAGCTAACCGCCCAAATGCTACCTACCATGGATGCGGTGGCTGGAACGGGAAACGTCATTGCCATGCCACCTGTCACCGGAGCTGAGGATTTTAGTTTCTTTCAAAGGGAAAAGCCTGGTTTCTTTATTTTCTTGGGCGGAATGAAAAAAGGAGGCGATCCATTGACGACCCCTTCACATCATACACCGGATTTCTTCATCGAGGAAAGTGGATTCAAGCTGGGGGTTAGGGCCTTGAGCTACTTTGCAGTGGATTATATGGAAAAGAATTAATTGGTCTGAAAAGCTCCTTCCAATCAATTCGATTTAGAGAGAAAATTGGGGGCTGTATTTGAATGACTGGGGAAATATTTCCACAAAAAGTTGGGTATAATTCGCTACACACATCATAGATATTCAGTCCTAGGGGATTTGTCTTGCAAAGGCATAGAATTGGCTTTCCAATACTTGAATTTTAAGAAAGATATCGAGGATGAATGTGCTGATAGTAGATGATGAAGTTGACTTGTGTAAATTACTTTCTTTACAACTCAAATCTTTGGGACTAGACAGTGAATACGTCAATAGTATTTCAGAGGCGAAAGAAAAATATAGACCAGAAAAATTTGATCTGATTTTCTTGGACTTGAACTTGAAAGATGGAAGTGGTTTTGAGATGCTGGATTACTTAAAACAATTCAAATCCACGCCTAGAGTAATTGTGATCAGTGCCTATGATGCTGAGCGAAGTCAGGTATTGAAGGAAGGGGCAGATTATTTTTTACCCAAACCGTTTAGCAAGAAAAATATAGCAGAGATCATTGACTCTTTTTAAATTAAACTATTGTTTATAATCCGATGAACCAAAATATCCTTGTAATCGACGATGATCAGGATTTGTGTAAAGTCCTTTCTAATTTTTTGAAGAAATCAAACTACGGGGTTTCTGTGGCTTATGATGCTGAGTCAGGCCTTGACATTCTTCGCAAGGAAAAATTTGACTTGGTGCTTTGTGATTACAGGCTCCCCGATATGACTGGTGTGGAGGCGCTTCAGCGGATAAAGATATTGAGCCCTGAATCTGCGGTTATCATTATCACCGGTTACAGCGATGTGCAAACAGCTGTTGAGACATTTCGATACGGAGCGAATGACTACGTCACCAAGCCCTTATATCCGGATGAACTGCTGGTCACTGTCAAGGAAACCATTTCCAAAAATAAAGACAAGCTTCAGGTCAGATCAGGCAAATCAGTCCCTGAGAAGACATCTGAAGGTTCCAAAAAATCAGCATTTATCCAAGGCACGAGCAAAGCCTCCCAAACTGTCCAGGAACATGTGAATCTCATTGGTCCGACGGATATGTCCGTATTGATAATCGGTGAAACTGGTACAGGAAAAGAATTTATCGCAAACTCCATTCATCAAAAAAGTGAACGTGCGGATAAACCCTTCATAGCAATCGACTGCGGTGCATTACCCAAGGAGTTGGCGGGCTCTGAATTGTTTGGTCACATGAAAGGGTCTTTTACAGGAGCCATTGCTGATAAGCCTGGGAGCTTTGAGATGGCTAAAGGGGGCACCATATTTTTGGATGAAATAGGAAACCTTAGCTACGAAAATCAAGTCAAACTGCTTCGAGTCATTCAAGAGCGAAAAATCAAAAGAATTGGAGGACAAAAGGATATTCCAATTGATGTAAGAATCATCGCGGCAACCAATGAAAACCTGACGGAAGCTATTCAAAATGGATATTTTAGAGAGGACTTATATCATAGAATAAATGAATTTAAAATTACTCTTCTCCCTTTGAGAGACAGGAAAAATGATATCATGACTTTTGCTGAGCACTTTCTAAACTTAGCAAATCAGTCACTGAAAAAATCAGTCAAAGGCTTTTCTGAAGAGGTAGTCAGACACTTTTTGGACTATCAGTGGCATGGAAACCTAAGAGAATTGAATAATGTGGTCAAACGCTCTGTATTGTTGACTCAGGGAGATCAAGTTGAAGCGAAGTCTCTCCCGGATGAGATCACAAAACCCAAATTGCTGAACAAAACAAATTCTAATGACGACGGGCTTTCTTTAAAAGCTGCATCCGAAGAAGCAGAAAAAGAAGCCATTATTAACGCCTTGGAAGCGAGCAGATATAATAAATCCAAAGCCGCTGAGCTCTTGGAAATAGATCGAAAAACACTCTACAATAAATTGAAGCAATACAATATCAAAGACTATTGATTTGTTTCTTCATCCCCTTTTCTAATGAATCTAAACAGTCTCAGGATTCTTTTTTCTTTGATTATTGGTCTTTTGATCATCTTATGCATTTGGACCTATTGGAACCTCAACAACTACATCAGTTCAGTAGATAAGGTAAGAGAGGCCAATCATACCCTGCAATTGACTACTCAGATATTATCATTGATCAAAGATGCAGAGACTGGGCACCGTGGCTATCTGCTTAGCAGTGATGAACAATATTTGGAGCCTTATTATGAAGCCAAAAACGAGCTTCCTCTCAAGCTTGATCAATTGGATAGCCTATCGGTCGGCCATGCAGATTTATTGATCAAAGTCGATGAATTTCGAAAGGCGATTGACTCCCAACTCGCTATCATTGAACAAATCCTCCAAGAGGTTCAGGAAAAAGGCTCTCGACTCAGTTCAGAGGAGCTTACCTTACTTAGTCAAGGCAAAGCCAATATGGATTTAGTCAGAAGTATCGCAGAGGACATAAACATCCTGAGTCGAAATGAGGCTCAAGAAGAAGAGCAGGAAGAAGGGGCTTTTAAAAAAGTAACTCCGATCAACTTACTGGTGGTTGCCTTGATCGCCTTTGGAGGAGTTTTGCTCTTATTCACACGGGCAGTTTTGCTATTGGAGCAGCGGGATAAAAAGTCTAAAAATCTTACCGAGGCTCTTGAGGATTTGAAAAAAGCAACTGAGCAGACCAAACAGGTCAGTGACTTGCTCCGAAATGTTCTGGATAGCTCCCGTGACGGGATCATGGCTTATCGCTCTATTCGAAATGCAGCTGGAGAAATCGAAGATTTTCAACTTGTTTTAGCAAATAGAGCCGCATTCCTTATTACAAATCGAAGAGAATCGGAGATACTCGGTCAGCGGTTATTGGATCTTTTTCCTGGAAATAAGGGCTTTTTGTATGAGGAGTATAGTAAGGTAGTAGAGTCAGGGGAAGACTTCAAAACAGAAATAGAATACCTGCTGGATGGAAAATATGTCTGGTTTAAAATCCTTGCAACCAAATTTGAAGACGGGTTTGTCGTTACCTTTTCAGATATCACAGAAGATAAAGCTACCGGAATCAAATTGGCCAATTACACACAGGAGCTCAAAAGATCCAACGAAGATTTGGAGCAGTTTGCTTACGTAGCCTCACACGATTTGCAGGAGCCTCTTCGTAAGATTCGTTCGTTCGGTGATAGACTACTCACCAAGTATCGGGATCAATTGGATGAAACGGGGCAAAATTACATTGATCGGATGCAGGTTGCGGCGAAGCGAATGCAAAATCTGATCGAGGATTTGCTTGCCTTTTCCAGGATTACCCGCAGCAGTGAGCTGCCTGGAATGGTAAACATGAAAGAGGTTTTTGAGGAAATCCAAGAAGACCTTTTTGATCAGATTGCGAGGACAAAGGCCAAATTAGAGATCGAAGGACTTCCGGATGTCTTGGGTGTCAAAAGTCAGGTCCAACGTTTGTTCCAAAACTTAGTGAGCAATGGACTCAAGTTTAGCAAAAAAGACCACCCACCTCTGATAAGAATAAGTGGTAAGATAATCAGTGCAGTGGAGGCTTCTAAAGATTTTAAAATCAGCCCTCGCTACGACAACTATGTCCAAATCACAGTGTCAGATAATGGGATAGGGTTCAATGAACGCTACAAGGATCAAATTTTCAATGTTTTTCAGCGACTGCATGGGAAAAATGAATTTGAAGGCACAGGAATAGGTTTGGCAATTTGTAAAAAAATCATCCTGCATCACGGAGGAGCTATTCGTGTAGAAAGCGAAGAAGGAGTTGGGTCGGATTTTATAGTTATATTTCCATTGAATAAACAAGCGGGAAACCCGGAGCACCATGAATAAAATTGATAGCAAAGTCAGCATTCTGATGGCAGATGATGATCCCGATGATCAGGTTCTCCTTCAAGAAGCTCTTCGAGAAAACAACATTTCCAATGCCGTTTGTTTTGTTGAAAATGGAGAGGAGCTAATCGAGTTTTTAACAAAAAAAGGAAAATTCGAAGGTAAGGATTGTGCCACTCCCGGCTTAATCCTTTTGGATTTAAATATGCCCAAAATGGACGGGAGAGAGGCCTTAAAACTCGTAAAAGCCGATCCCGTGTTGAAAAAAATACCCATTGTAGTGCTCACTACCTCCAGGGCAGACTCTGATGTAATTGAGTGTTATGATTTGGGGGTGAACTCTTTTATTTCCAAGCCGGTAAATTTTCATGATTTGGTCGAAGTCACCCGAGAAATTAGTAATTATTGGCTAGGTACGGTCTCTCTTCCAAAAAACAATGTCTAATGGCCTTACAGCAAGTATCCATATTGCTGATTGAAGACGATGAGGATGATGCCTTTTTGATTAAAGACTATCTGTCTGATATCCACAATTTTGAAATCAAGCTTGATTGGGAGCCTGACTACAACAAAGGCAAGGAAAAAATCCTAAACGGTTCTTTTGATTTGTTTTTGATTGATTTCTATCTCGGAAAAGAGACTGGTCTGAATCTGATCGATTTTATCCAAAAACAAGGCGTATTTACACCAGCTATTCTTCTGACAGGCAGAAATGACTCCCAAATCGACATAGATGCGAGTACCGCAGGCGCATTTGATTATTTGGTAAAAGGAGACCTGACACCAGATATTTTGGAGCGTTCGATTCGCTATTCTATCCGTCAGGGAGAAACTATTCGAGAACTGGATGAAAAAGAAAAGCGCTATCGTTCACTTTTTGAGCGTTCCTTCGATAGTATTTTTCTTGCCAATATCCGTTTGGAGTTTCTGGAGCAGAATGAGTCATTTTTAAACTTATTCGGCTTCCAAAAGGGAGAATTAAATCGATTTGAGCTCCAAAAACTCTTCGCAGACTCTGATGATTACGATTTTTGCATCAGTCAACTCAAAGAGCATGGAGTGATCAAGGATTTTGAGGTGAGGCTCGTGACCAAGCCAGGAGAAGAAAAGATATGTCTTTTCAACTGTATTTTCATTCCCGATCAGGAGGATGAAAACTGCTGCTACCAGGGGATTATTCGGGATTTGACATTGTCTAAAAAGGCCGAGGCTGACATGATGATGGCAGAGAAACTATCGATGACCGGAAAACTTGCCCGAACTATTGCTCACGAGATCAGAAACCCCCTGACAAATCTGAATCTAGCTTTAGACAGCTTGCAAGACGAGGTGAATCAATCTGATGAGACCCTTTCCACCTACACCCAAATTATCCAAAGAAGCTCCAACCGAATCGAATCATTGATTGGAGACTTGCTCAGTTCTTCCAAGCCCAAAGAGCTGCAGCTAGAGCTTGTTTCACTTGATGTGATTGTGGAGGAAGTAATGACTTTGGTACAGGATAGAGCCAAACTTAAAGATATCCGCATTGAGCAAAGTCTGGAGAAAGGTCTTCCTCGACTCTATGTTGACACCGAAAAGCTTTCTATCGCTCTGGTGAATATTTTTATCAATGGGATCGAAGCAATCGAGCATTCCGATGGATTGCTTCAGGTTTCGGTCAGCTCTCGACAAAATTCAATTTTTCTCCGAATTGCAGATAACGGAGGCGGGATAGCCAAAGAGGATTTGAAAAAAATATTTGATCCTTTTTTTACTCAAAAATCAAACGGTACCGGCTTGGGACTTACTTCCACACTCAATATTCTTTCAAGTCATAATGCCTTGATTGAGGTAAAAAGCACTATAGGAGAGGGCACGGTCTTCGAGATAGAGTTTCCTTTGCCCGAAATGTAAAAAAGGCTACCTCACAGGTAACCTTTAATTCAAAAAACAATTAGAAGGGATTTAATCACAATCTGTTTTTTCAGGCTGCTATTTGCCAAAGACCCGATTTCCGAATATCAATGTGAGTACAAACATCACAATGAAAATGAAAAATAAGATTTTGGCGATGGAAGCAGCTCCCGCAGCGATTCCGCCAAACCCAAAAATTGCAGCGATAATCGCCACAATAAAGAATCCTAGTGCCCAACGTAACATAAGTTTTTGTTTTAAGTGAATGAAGTTTCCATATCTAATGGAAAAAAGGTGCCATCCGTCAAAACAATCGAAATGAGCCTAGAAACGGTACTTGGATAAAAATTGTGTGGAAAATATCCTACAAAAATGGAACAGATTCCCCAATTCCCCATCGCTTGAATCCTTGAATTGCCCATTTGCAGGCTGATTTTGGCCTTGGTACAGTCATTGGACTAATAGAGGCAAATCAATTTGAACCAAAAAATAAAAATTATGAAGACTGACACACAATTTAGAATAGAAGGATCTTGGAAAGAAATAAAAGGAAAGCTAAAACAGAAATATGCTTCCTTGACTGAAGACGACTTGGCTTATGAAGAAGGTCAAGAGGAAGAGTTGTTGGGTAGATTACAGAGAAAGCTCGGTAAGACTATCGATGACATAAAGGAAGAAATCAATAGCCTCTAATTACCAAAAACCAAATTATTTAACACCAAAAGCACAAAACTATGAGAGCTAAACTAACATTTATTGGAGCTATCGTTTTAGCCTTGTTCATCTCTTCTTGTTCAGAATCAAAGAATGAAGAACAAAGAGATCAGATGCTCGAAGTCCAGACAAACTGGGAAGATGAAAGAGATGAGCTTCAGGCTGATCTAAGAGAGCTTGAGACGGAAATCGATAAAAAAATGATTGACCTGAAGGCAGAAAAAGAGAAAGCAGATGCAGATCTGAAAGCTGAAATTGAAAAAATGGAAGCTGAACTGCAGGATGAGAAATCCGAGGTTCAAAAAGCATTAGCTGATCTGGAAAATGCCTCAAAAAACACTTGGGCAGATGTAAAAGCAACTTTAGATAAAACCACTAAAGACATTGAGTCTGAGTGGAAGAATTTCAAGACAAATATAGATGGCTTATTGAGCGGAAACTCAAACTAAACCACCTTACCTAGATTGAGCAGGGTTGATTGATTCTTTCAACCCTGCTTTTTTTTGTTCGAGAAAGCGCCAGATGGACTAGCCGACTTTGGCAGCATACTTATAAGTTAAACATACAATATCAATGGAACTGGAAATAGAAAAACCCCTCAATGTTGTTTTTGAGAAAGTAGAAAGCTGGATCGATGGATTCATTGCTATGATTCCGAATATGATTGTAGCAGTGTTGACCTTTATCATTTTCCTGCTTCTTGCTAAATATGGAAGTAAGATTGCGATCAAGATTTTTTCGAAGACATCCAATAATACTGCTTTGAAGAATCTATTATCCACGGTAGTGCACTGGTCCATTTTGGGATTAGGTGTATTTATCATATTGGGGATTTTGGGACTTGAAAAAGCCGTGACTTCACTGCTGGCGGGTGTGGGTGTGGTAGGCCTGGCCTTAGGTTTTGCCTTTCAGGATATTGCAGCCAATTTCGTTTCGGGTATCATTTTAGCCTTTCGAAAGCCCTACAGAATAGGCGATGTGATCGAAATCAACGATGTGATGGGAAAGGTCTTGCGGACCAATCTGCGTGTCACCGTGATGGAGACTTTTCAGGGGCAAGAGGTTTTTATCCCAAATAAAGAACTTCTCCAAGGCAATATTGTCAACTATTCCTCTCTTACTCATAGGCAGATCATTATCGCCTGTGGGATTTCTTACGCTGAGGATTTAGAGGAAGTAGAAAGTGTGGTGCGCAAAGCTATTTTAAAGCTTGAAGGATTGATTCGCAAGGATGATTTGATTTTTGACTACGAGGAATTTGGAGGTAGTTCCATCAATTTTTACGTCCGGTTTTGGATTGAATACCCCGGAGAACCTGGCTATCTCGGGATGAAAAGTAAGGCAATCAAAGCGATCAAAAAATCCTTTGACCAGAATAATATTACCATTCCTTTCCCTATTCGAACATTGGATTTTGGGATTAAAGGAGGGAAAACGCTATCTGAAATGGAAATTCATCAGGCAGCGGAAGACGCTAGACAAAATTGATCTAAAGTCTTTTTCGAATTTGAAGAGGCGCTTCCACAGGCTGTGGAAATTGTGCCACATCCCACAAAATCCTTCAAAAAGTAAAATAGAATATCCTTCGGTCTCAGTTGGCTCTGCATAAGAATATTCTAACTCTGACAGGATAGATAAAATCATCCACTTCTTGGGCTTTTTGGAAAGGGATTTGGACTTATTGGAGTAAAAATTAAAACTATTATGTCAACTACTAATATGAATACTGAAAGAGCAACATTGTCAAATCACTTAAATTTGGATGAAAAGCAGATGCGAAATCTGAATGATCAGATGAACGATCTACTATCAGACTATCATGTGTTTTACCAAAATGTAAGAGGTTTTCATTGGAATGTAAAAGGTGCAGATTTCTTTATTCTGCATGAGAAATTCGAAGAGCTATACACTCAATTGTATCAGAATATTGATGATCTAGCTGAGAGAATTATTACCATTGGGTATAAGCCCTTGCATTCCTATTCCAAATATTTATCACAAAGTATCCACAAAGAGGTCACAGATGTGAGTGGTGAAGAAGAAACCGTAGAGCAGGTAATCAAAGGTCTCGGTGTCTTGTCCACTTCCCACAGAAAAGTGGCTCAACTAGCAGGTGAAATTGGAGACATAGTCACAGAAGATATGCTAACCAATTTTGTAGCAGATCTAGAAAAAAGAATGTGGATGTTTACCATGTACAAGAAATAAACAATCCTAAAAAGAAAAATGGCCATCAGGTTTGATGGCCATTTTTTTTAATATCCTACTAAATAGAAAAGTCCTGCGGCGAGAGCTGCTCCCGCGATGGGACCTAAAATCGGAACCCAGGCATAACTCCAGTCTGAGGATCCTTTTCCTTTAATTGGTAAAATTTGATGAATTATTCGAGGTCCTAAATCACGGGCAGGGTTGATGGCATAGCCTGTAGTGCCGCCAAGGGACATACCAATTACCCACACAAGAAAAGCTACTGGTAGCGCTCCAACCGAACCCAAACCAATCGGAGTCTCCGATGCGTCCTCAATTTTTGCTCCGGTGATATAAAGAATTACAAACACCAGCACGAATGTCCCGATGACCTCGGAAATAAAATTATTTGGCAGATTGCGAATAGCTGGGCTTGTTCCAAAAGGAGCAGCAATCTCTCCAGGGTCTTGGGTGGCCTTGAAGTGATCGATGTGGATCAACCACGAGAGAAATGCCCCTATACCAGCTCCCAAAACCTGCGCTCCGATATAGCCGGGAGCCATAGCCCAGTCAAATTTTCCGGCCAACGCTAGGCCCACTGTCACAGCTGGATTTAGATGAGCCCCACTATACGGTCCCGCAACGACTACTCCTGTGAAAACTGATAAAGCCCAAGCGGTAGTGATGACCAACCAACCGGCATTATTTCCTTTAGTTTGAGGTAGAACAACATTGGCAACTACCCCTGAGCCTAGCAGTAAAAGCAGGCCTGTTCCGATTATTTCTGCTACGTATGGATTCATTTATTCTACCCAGTTTTTAGATCGTTCGACTGCTTTGTGCCAAAAGTGAATAAGCTTATCTCGCTTTTCTGAATCCATTTCCGGCTCGAAACTTTTGTCAGCTTCCCATAGACCTTGGATTTCTGATTGATCCTTCCAAAAACCAACTGCCAAGCCAGCCAGAAAAGCTGCCCCAATCGCCGTAGTTTCGATGATTTGAGGGCGTTTAATCTCACAATCTAGCAAATCAGACTGAAACTGCATCAAAAAATTATTGGCTGTAGCACCGCCATCTACCCGAAGTTCTTTGGTTTTTTCTCCAGCGTCTTTTTCCATTGCTTTCAGTACATCGTAGACTTGATAGGCAATGGCTTCCAGAGCAGCCCGTGTAAAATGGGCAATGGTTGTTCCTCTGGTAATTCCAAAAAATGCTCCCCGGGCATCCTGATCCCAATGTGGAGCCCCTAAACCTGCCAAAGCAGGAACGAAGTAAACGCCTTCGTTATCCGGTAAACTCATCGCTAGATCCTCGGATTCTTTAGCATGACCAAATAATTCGATCCCATCCCGAAGCCATTGAATAGCGGCTCCACCAATAAAGACAGACCCTTCCAAAGCATAATTGATTTCATCTCCGATTTTCCAGGCGACGGTTGTCAAAAGTTGATTTTTGGATCGGACAGCCTCTTTACCTGTATTCATGACCAAAAAGCAACCAGTGCCATAGGTGGTTTTAGCCATTCCAGGTTCTGTACATAGTTGACCAAAAAGTGCAGCCTGCTGATCTCCGGCGATACCTGCGATGGGAATTTTGCTCCGCAACACATCTCCAGCCGTCTCGCAGTACACTTCAGAGCAAGTTTTCACTTCGGGCAGCATGGACTGCGGAATTCCAAATAGGTCCAAAAGCTCCTGATCCCATTCCTGTGTGTGAATATTGAATAGCATGGTCCGACTGGCATTCGTAATGTCGGTCAGGTGTTTTTCGCCTTTGGTGAGATTCCAGATCAACCATGAGTCTACCGTTCCAAATGCCAATTCCCCTGCTTCGGCTTTCTTTCTGGCGCCCTCTACGTTTTCCAATATCCAGCGGATTTTGGTGGCTGAGAAATAGGCGTCGATAATCAAACCTGTTTTGGAAGCGATCATTTCGGAGTGACCCTTTTCCTTTAAAATATCACAAAAAGCGGCCGTACGCCTATCCTGCCAGACGATGGCGTTGAAGATGGGCTTACCGCTTTTTCTGTCCCAAACGATAGTGGTCTCCCGCTGATTGGTGATGCCGATTGCGGCTACTTGATCGACTGAGATTCCTTTATTGACCAAGCACTCAATCATTACCGAAGACTGCGAAGTCCAGATTTCCTCAGGGTCATGTTCGACCCAGCCTTGTTTGGGAAAATGTTGTTTAAACTCTTTTTGGGCGACCGAGACGATTTGCCCCTGCTTGTCAAAAATAATGGCTCTCGAACTCGTCGTACCTTGGTCCAAGGCCATGATGTATGGTTTTGTTTGGGTCATTTTTTGGGTTAATTGATGATTACGCCTTTCTCCTCTTTTCCACCTAGCAATACTCAGGCTTTAATTAAATACTTTTCAGCCACTTTTCTAAAATCTGATAATTCCTGCTCGATCCATTCTGAATCTTTTCCTAGTTCTTGAGCCATGATTTCAGCTACTTTCAACGAGGAGTCTAGAGCTGCCTGCGCATCGAGAATGAGCATTCGGATTCTTCTGGAGAGCACATCTTCTACTTTGACGGCCATTTCTTCCCGAGCAGCCCAAACTACCTCAGCCAGAATATTTGGGAAATCTGGATGAATCTTTTGGGCTAATTCCTCATCCTTTTCGGCTAATTTCTGAATCGCTTCGGCATCAGAGCCATAAACTGACCAATGTCCTTCGGGGATTTGGATAGTATGTCCGTGGAGCTTCATCTCGAAGGACTCACTTGGAGCCAAAAGTTCCTGGGTGATTTCCTGATAGTGATCGACCGTATCTTCTCCCATTTTTCGGAAGGTGGTCCATTTTCCCCCTGTGAGTGTTACCAAATTACTTTCGGATACGATGACTTTATGGGAGCGGGAAATTTCCTTGGTTTTTGCTCCTTCTTCTTTAGGTCGAGCCAAGGGACGTAATCCTGCAAAAACCGCTTTTACATCTGCTCTTGTCGGTGCTTTAGTCAGATATCCTGCGGCTGTTTCCAATACAAAATCTATTTCCTTTTGCAGGGCCTCGGGCTCCAGTTTTGCTTTTTCCCGAAGGGTGTCAGTAGTGCCCACGACCAGTTTTCCATGCCAAGGCACTGCAAAAAGCACTCGTCCATCATTCGTTTTTGGAATCATGAGTGCGTCTTTTCCTCCTAAAAACTCTAAATCCATGACCAAATGAATCCCTTGACTGGGCTGAATCATGCTAGCGGCATCTGGATTGTCCATTTGGAGGATTTTATCTGCAAAAACACCCGTGGCATTGACGACCATTTTTGCTTTTAACGTGTATTTCTCCTGATTGAGCTCATCTCGTACTTTCAGTCCGGTGATTTTCCCGTCTTCATCTTTCAGCAATCCTCGTACAGAGACATAATTCAATAGACATGCACCTGCCTCATCTGCAGTCTGGGCAATGGCTAGAGCCAAGCGAGCATCGTCAAACTGTCCGTCATGATAGACGACTCCTCCTTTTAGTCCCTCTTGTTTCACAGCAGGGAGTCGTCTGACAGTTTCAGATTTGGAGATAAATCGGCTTTTGCCCAATCTCAGTTTTCCAGCCATCCAATCGTAGATTTTCAAACCTATACTGTATTGTGCTCGGTCAAACCAAGAGTAAATCGGAATGATGAAAGGTTGATTTTGGGTAAGGTGTGGGGCATTTTGTAAAAGTTTTCCCCGCTCTTTGAGTGCTTCCAGGACCAGTCCTACATCACCTTGAGCCAAATATCGAACGCCTCCATGGACTAGCTTGGTGCTTCGGCTGGAAGTGCCTTTGGCAAAATCCGCCTTTTCTAAAAGAATTACTGAAAGACCCCTCGAAATTGCGTCGAGGGCTACGCCTAGACCTGAAGATCCTCCGCCTATCACGGCAATATCCCAGGTTTTGGAGCTGTCAGCTAGTTGGTTTAAGTTTTCTTCTCTTTTCATTTGGATCAAAAATAGAAATAAAAGAAAGTAAAAAGAAACAAAAAGAAAGTTAATTTCTGTCTCTTGCTTTCTTTTTCCTTTGTTTTCTTAATTTAGTGAAAAAAATTCCCCCATGACACTGGCAGAAAGGCATCGCTACATTTTAGATCAATTGGAAAAAAAAGGACTCCTTACCGTTTCGGATCTGGCTAAGGAACTGAATGTGACCATGGTAACTGTAAGGAAGGATTTGAAGATTCTGGAGGAAAAGGGCTTGCTCTTTCGATCACATGGAAGTGCCACTTCGGTCTCACCCTATGTTTCGGATCGCTCGGTGCAGGTGAAGAAGCTTGAGCAAGTGGAGGAAAAGGGTCGTATAGCTCAAAAAGCTTTGGATTATTTGGAGCCGAATGAGGCCATTATCATAGGTTCGGGTACGACGGTTGGTGCCTTTGCGCAGGCAATACCGAGGAACTATCCGCTTACAGTCTTGACCGCTGCGATGAATGTAGCCTTAGCGCTAATCGATACGACAGAGCTTGAGCTCGTGCAACTCGGAGGTGTGGTTCGGAAGAGTAGTAGTTCGGCAGTGGGCCATTTTGCCGAAGAGATGCTGAAGAGTTTTGCTTGCAATAAATTATTTCTCAGTGTAGATGGAATCAGTCTCGAGCATGGCTTGACTACCTCCAACATGATGGAGGCGCATTTGAATGCGGAGATGATTCGCTCCGTGCAAAAGACCATTGTACTGGCCGATAGTCGAAAATTCGGGAGAAAGGGCTTTGGAAAAATCTGTGATCTCGAAGATATTGATGTGATTATTACCGATTCGGGTATTCCAGAAATATATCGGGATAGATTGGAGGAGAAGGGGATAGAGCTGGTGTTGGTTTAATACTCTTTATATAATTTTCTCACCACCGAACTCCCAGTTTTTTCTAAGCTGACCTCGTAAATAAAGTCGTATTCGATATCCTGTAGGTCTTCGAATTTTTCTCCTTCACCTACAAAGTAATTGGCCAAGCGACTGACCGTGTTGCTATGTCCAACCACTAGGATATTTCCGTCAAGGCTCCGCAATTGCTCCACCAATGCATCGTGATTGCTGGGGTCGTAGGACTGAATCGACACACCTGCCTGTTCCGCTGTTGGTTGCGCTGTCAGACGTGTTCGTTTGTAATCCGTACTGAATACATGCTTGATATCCTGATTTTGAAGAATCTGGGCCAGTTTTTTTGCTCTTACATACCCTACCTGTGCTAATTCAGGATCCGGATCATCTACCAATTGTTTTTCAGCATGCCGGACGATGTAAATGGTCTTTGGGGAACTTTGGGAAGTGCAGGAAACGATTAGTAGGACTAGAGTGAAAAGGAGGAGTAGATTTTTCATGATTTTTAGAAATATACTTCAAGAAATATAGTGGAAATATGCCTACTGCGAAATATGTTCCGCTTCGCTTCACGAAATATGCCTCACGTTGTTCGGCGAAATACACTCGCTACGCTTCTTGAGATACAGCCTCGTGCCTCGGCTGAGATAGGCTTCGCAAAATACATTGTAAATAAAACTCGTTTTGCTCGTTGAAATATTTCGCCCGACGAAGGAGGGCTTATTTCCATAGTATTTCTACTGTATTTCCCTTTTCCTACTTTGCGGAAGATTCTTAACCTGAGAAAGTATTGTCAATGTGCTGATCCTTAGCCTTGATTTCCTCAAATTCTAAGTATTGTTCCCAGAATTCGCTTTCAGGAAGAGCAGCTCGGAGATAGAGTTTTTCCTTTTTGATAGGATGAACGAATACCAATTTGAAAGCATGTAAGTTGATGCTGGCATCAGGGTTGGGCTTTGGAAAACCGTACTTCAAGTCCCCGCGAATTGGGCAACCCATTGAAGCCAGTTGAACTCGGATCTGATGTGGTCTACCAGAGACTGGGCGGACTTCTATCAGCCAGTGGTCATTCAATTTGCCGAGGGTCTTATAATTAAGCTCGGCTTTTTGTGAACCCGGCACTTCTTTCTCATGAGCAGTGACCACATTTTTTTGCTCGTCTTTGGTCAGCCAATGGGTGAGTTTGCCCATTTCCTCTCTTGGCCTTTTTTTGACGATAGCCCAATAGACCTTGTGAATATCCCGCTTGCGGAAAAGCTCCATCATACGCTCCAAACCCTTGCTGGTTCGGGCAAAAACCACCAAGCCGCTGACCGGCCTGTCTAAACGATGTACGGGATGCAAAAAAACAGCTCCGGGCTTGTTGTATTTTTTGGCAATGTAATCCTTGCAGTAATCGGTCAGGGTTTTGTCACCGGTTTTGTCTCCTTGGACGAGAACACCGGCTGCTTTATTGACTACAAGTAAATGATTGTCTTCGTAAACGACGTTGAAGGGCTGCTTTTTCATAGATGGCACAAAGGTAGGCAATTTGTGATTAGTTCGAGATATTCTGCCTTCTTCGTCTTGTTTTTTAGTTGAATCATTGTATACTAGTATTTTAATACATTGAATTATGAAGTTACTCCCATTTGCCGGTATACTTTTTTTGATCCTTTCCTGTTCTCCTTCGGAAAAAGCCGAGGTTAACAAAGGCGATGACACCAAAAAGATTTCGCTAATAGCCGAAGACTCAACGGTTGTCAGAGACATTATTGCATCTACTTTTATATTTCAGGATGGAGATGCGGAGCATTTGATTTTCCGTGATGCTCCGGCATCTACTATTTATGTGTTTGACCGGGTATCAGGGGGTTTGTTAAATAAATGGACGAAAACGGGGGATGTGCCTGGTTCATTTTCCATGGCGACGAAAAATCTTGAAGTTTCGCAATCAGGCGAAATTATTTTAATCGATGTAAGTGAGGGGTTGCGGGTTTTTGCAAAGGACGGGGAATTGATCAGTCGTGCCAACCCAGTAGCCAATCAATGGAGTTTAGGTGGGGCTTTCAATCTTTTTAGACAAACAGCTTTGGTGTCGCTTAATGGGGATAAGCATGTACTTTATTCATTGGATATCTTGGAACCTGACTTAGTAGAGTATGGACCAAAGTTTCTTCAAAATCGAAAGAACCTAGTGCTGACAAACTTGGAAACAGGGGAGCATCGATTGATTTTGCCTTTTCCCGAAGGCTCAAAATTCCTAAATGGCAAAGTTTATCCATTCGAGGATTTTAGACCTCTTTTTGTTATAGATGAATTTGCTAATAAGCTGTATTTGATTTTTCAAAATGAACCTATTCTGTATACTTATTCTTGGAATGATGCAGCACCTGAATTGCTTTCCAGGGTTAGGATTGATTTGCCAGGGTTTGAGGAAAATGAGGGTTGGGAGCCTGGATCCATTCATATGGCACAAATTACTGATAATGAAAACGAACCATTTCCAGCTCGAATTCAGGGTTTTGAAGCTGTTGAGGGTGGATTTTTGTTGAGTTACAGCACAAAACCTACGGATTTGGATAACTACAACCGCTACAAAAGTAAGGACCGAACCAGAGAAAGCCTAAATCAAATCTACGAGGAAACTCGTCGGAAGACGGTTTTTCTTGACCTGGATGGAAAAGTGCTTCCTGTTGATTTTCCAGAAATGCACTATCAAAGTTTTCAGATCATTGATGGCAAAATCCATTGGATGAAAACCCCCACTCGGGGGGAAGAAGCAGAAGAATTTACGCTTTATTGGGGCAAGCTAAATATTGAATAATTCAAACCAGTTTTTTAGCAATATCCGCCATAATTGACTCGGCGTGAACAATGGAATTCTCGATAAAAAACTCTCGGGTATTCAGTCCGCCGCAAACAACTCCGGCCAGATAAACGCCCGGCACATTGGATTCCTGATTGGCTTGATCGTAGCAAGGCTGCCTTTTTTCATCAAGAGACAACTCTACACCCAGTTGATCCAAAAGCGCAAAATTGGGTTTGTAGCCTGTCATCGCTAGGACGAAGTCATTATCTATGGCTACATCACCAGTAGGAGTCGTAATCACCACCTCCTGATCTCTAATTTCTTTGACTTTTGATCGGGTGAAAGCTTTGATAGAACCTTCCTTGATCCGGTTCATGATGTCAGGACGCACCCAATATTTAACATTCTCATCCACCTCGTCTCCCAATAAAACCATGCTGATCTCAGCTCCTTTCCTCCAGCATTCCAAAGCTGCATCTACTGCTGAATTTGCACCGCCGACTACCAGAAGTTTTTGTCCGATAAAAGGCCAAGGCTCTTTGTAATAATGCATCACTTTTGGGAGTTCTTCTCCGGGGACATTCATCAAGTTTGGTAGATCGTAGAAGCCGGTGGCAAGCACGATTTTCTGCGTTTGATAGCTTCCTTTTGAAGTTGTGATCAAAAAGTTGTCGCCGTTTTTCTCCAGTGTTTTGACTCCTTCGTAGAGATTAACCTTGAGTTTAAAATGAAAATAAATACGTCGATAATATTCTAAGGCCTCGGTGCGGGTAGGTTTGTTTTCTACTGACATGAATGGAATGCCAGCCATCTCCAAGCGATCTGAGGTAGAGAAAAAGCGCATATTTATCGGATAGTTGTATATGGAATTAGTCAAAGCGCCCTTTTCCAGGATCAGGTAATTCAAGCCTTGTTTTTGAGCTTCTACTCCACAGGCTAGTCCGATTGGACCGCCTCCCACGATGATGACGTCAAAAATCTGATTACTCATTATTCTTCTAATTTAAATTTGGCTACTTGATCGCTGAAACTTTTTTCGTTCCAATCAAAGGTCCTCTCTTGAATACTTATTTCCCCCTTTTTGTTCCATATCACAGCACTTGCTGACCGGGTTCCATAATTTCCATTGGCACGGATCAATTGGGCCGAGAGTGCAATTTCCAAATCTTTGGGAGCGCCGGTATCCGGCAAACTTTCTAAGGGATAGGTCTTCTTGGATTTTAAAATTTCAAGAAGCTTTTGCTTGGAAATCTCTTGATCCAAGGTTTCTTCCAATTGCTTTTTTGCCAAATTGGTTTTTGGCCAAGGGTCATTCAATAAACCGTTACTCAGACCATGGATCCCGGGTTTGATTTCCTGGATTCCCTTTCCAAAATTACTGAAATAGCAGAGTTGATCTCCATCAGAGACCAGTAGATTGAATCCCTCGTAGCGATCTTTTTCCTTCTCGATTTCTTTCAAATAATCCTCCGGAGGAATGGAGTCTTCCAGGAAATCCTGAACTAATTTCCCCCGAGAAATTTCCCCATGACCCATTTTCCTGAAATCCCGATAATTGGTCAAAAAAGACCAGCGTCCATTGGGGTGAAAACCCATCCAAGTCCCCCCGCTTTTGAGGTCTTTTCCTCCGAAAAATCCGGATTCCCATTGATGCATTTTGGCCGTAGGCCGCTCAAAAAACTCATCCCGATTGGCAGAGATGATAAGCGGAAATTCTGACTGGGTTTTCCAAGAGAAAGCTACGAGACACATAGATTTAAAAGAAAACAAAGAGGCTGCCCAAAAAGGACCCGTCATTGTGAACGAAGTGAAGCAATCTATTCTGATTTTATTTAATTATCAATTAGATCGCTTCTCCCGACATTGTCGGGAGAAGCGATGACGGAACTTTATGCTTCTGAGACAGCCCTCTGGGGTGAATTAATCAACTTTTGCCTCCTCGAGGCTTGGGTAATCAGTGTATCCTTTCTCGCCCGGAGTGTAAAAGGTATCCGTATCCCATTCTGCCAAAGATGCATCTTGTGCGAAACGCTTAGGAAGATCCGGATTTGAAATAAATGGCTTGCCAAAAGCTACTGCATCAGCTAGGCCTTCAGCGATGACTTGATTTCCTTTTTCTTGATCGAAAGCAGCATTGATGACCAAAGTTCCCTTGTACATCGGGCGATATCTTTTTGCGATATGCGGTTCCAGGTATGGAATATCACTTACGTCATTGAAAGGCTCCGAAAGATGCAGATAAGCCAAATCGTACTGATTGAGTTTTTCGATGATGTAGTCAAAAGTAGGAATGGTCTCCTCATCTGCTTCCATTCCGAAAATACCGTGAAGGGAAGGGTTTAAGCGAAGACCGATTCGATTTTCTGGCATGACCTCTTTTATCGCATCAATCACATCAAATAGGATTCTAGCTCTATTTTCGATCGAACCCCCGTATTCATCCATTCTTACATTGCTGGTTCGACTGAAAAACTGATGAAGCAGATAACCATTGGAGGAGTGAATTTCTACTCCATCAAAACCCGCATCCATCGCATTTTTCGCAGCATTTTTAAAGTCAAGAATAGTCTGTTTGATATCCTCGATAGTCATTTCCTTAGGAGTGACTGTGTCTTTAAAACCTTTTGGAGTGAAAGACTTTGCATGGGGATTGATAGCTGAAGGGGCATGCGGCAAGTCTCCATTATGGAAGTCCGGATGGGAAATTCTGCCCACATGCCACAATTGGATAAAAATATGTCCGCCTTCTTTGTGAACAGCCTCAGTTACTTTTTTCCAGCCTTCCACTTGAGCTTCGGTGTGAATGCCTGGAGTATTGATATAGCCAACTGCTTTTTCGGAAATTTGAGATCCTTCTGTGATAATCAGACCCGAAGAGGCTCTTTGTGTGTAGTATTTTACATGAATGTCAAATGGAGCCTTTGCCTCATTATTTGCCCGACTCCGGGTCATTGGGGCCATCCAAACCCGGTTATTCAAAGTTAAATCTCCAACCTGAATAGGTTGTAAAAGCGCTTGTTTGCGATCCATAAAATAAAATTGGTTTAGTTTTCAAAATTCTATGTATATACAACTAATTGCTGTCCTTGATAGTTCATGGGAATCCACATAAAAAAAGCCATCGAGTAAAACCCGATGGCTGTTGATATTTCAAAAGGTACTTTTAGAAGTTGACAGTTACTTCATTTGAACAAGTAGAAGTTCCTGCTTCACATACTTGATAGGTCAGGCTACCTCCACCTCTATTGCTGGTTTGGTCGGTAAAACTGCTTCCCGAAACTCTTCTTAAATAGGCCCCGTTTCGATAGATATCTACACTGCCAGTATTACCAGACCATGAAAGGTCTGTTGCCCAGCGGCCTCTGTTTTTGAATCCATTGGCGGTAAGTTCAATTCCTGCCGGATCTTGAGGGTCTCCGTTTCCAGGGTCAGTTCCCCCTCCATCTCCTGGGTCTGTTCCTCCTCCGTCTCCTGGGTCAGTACCTCCTCCACCTGAAGAACCAAGGGAGTAGAGCATGTGATTATTAGTTGTTCTTGAATTGGTCACCACACTTTTTGTGGAGGTTTCTGTAATAAAATCATAGACAGCTTGTGCGCTGGCACTCGGATTTGATTCTAAATAAAGTGCAGCAACCCCTGCAACATGAGGAGATGCCATAGAAGTACCGCTAAGAACTGCAGCTGCAGTACTACTTGTGAACCAAGCGGCGGTAATGGAAGATCCTGGGGCGAAGATGTCTACGCAATTTCCATAATTAGAGAAAGAGGATCTGCTATCAGAACTCGTGGTAGATCCTACAGTGTATGCATTGGTCGCACTTGCAGGGGAGGCGTTGCAAGCATTCGCATTGCTATTACCTGCGGCTACTACGGTGGGAACTCCCGCATTGTACATTCTGTCGACAGCATCATTTACAGCGGAGCTTGCGCCTCCACCCAATGACATATTTGCAACTGAAGGTCCCGAAGCATTAGCCGCTACCCAATCCATACCCGCGATTACTCCACTGAATGTTCCTGAACCATTGCAATCCAAAACTCTTACCGCTACCAAGCCTACATTTTTGGCAACTCCGTAGACAGTACCTCCAACAGTTCCTGCTACATGGGTGCCATGTCCGTCACAATCTTCTGAGTTTCCTCCGAATGCATCAAATCCTCGCTGTGCTCTTCCTCCAAATTCTACGTGGTCGGTGCGAATCCCTGTATCAATAATGTAGGCTGTCACCCCCTGTCCTGTGGTATTATAAGTGTAGGAGCCATCTAGCGGGAGATTGGTCTGGTCGATTCGATCTATTCCCCAAGTTGCGTTGGCTTGGGTTGTAGACTTATATACATAGCCGTCAGGCTCAATGTATTTTACCGAAGGATCACTTTCCAAAGCAGATAGCTGTTCCGGACTAAGCTCTGCTGAAAACCCGGGAAGTAGATTGCCATAAACCATATCGATGGATTCTTCCTGGACATTGTACCTTGCTGCCAGACTATTGGCAACTACACGCATACCTGCCTGTACAGACTCATAGTCATCCGTTCTTCTAAATCTTACCGAATTGTCATTCAGGACTACGATGTACTTACCGGGGATGTACTCAGCTTCTCCCATTATTGCTACATCATCAAGCTCGGAGAGATTGACTTGCTGCTCCGTCTCAGAGCAGGCTGCTGCAAAAACAGCTAGGCCTAAAATCAGTCCTGAGGCAGGTCTGAAAAAGGTTTTAATTTTTGAAAACATAACTTGATTGATTGATGGTTAATATTTGAATAAAACAAATATTATTTGAAATATTACTTTAATGGCAGAATAAATTTTTACTTAATTAAATATAAATTCCATTAAATTTTTTAAAGCTTGAATTATGTATTTTGACTTTAAAAATTTGCACTTTGTAGAAAATCAAAAAACTGAGAAATGATTCTAATCACAGGGGCTGCTAGCGGAATAGGTAAAGCTTTGGCTGAGAGGCTTATAAAAAACGGGAATCAATTACTGCTGATAGATTTAGACGGTGTGAAGCTCCGGTCTATTTTTGAGGAATCAGATGTGGTTAGTTTGCTCTCCGGAGATGTTTCGAAAAAGGAGTTTTGGAAGAGTGTAAAGGACTATTTAGAGCTCAGAGCTATACAAGCTTCCTGTTTGATAAATTCGGCGGGAGTGATTCGTCCTGGCTTCTTGCTTGACTATGACTTAGATGATATTGACTACCATCTAGACATCAATGCCAAAGGAAGTATCCTTGGGACGACCATCTTGGGTAGAATGATGGCTAACCAAGGCTTTGGACATATCATTAATATTTCCTCTTTGGCAGGATTGGCGCCTGTTTCTGGTTTGAGTTTGTACGCTGCCTCAAAATTTGCTATCCGAGGGTTTTCTTTGGCTATCGCTCCCGAACTCAAGAAATCAGGTGTAGATATTTCGGTGGTCTGTCCCGATTTGGTAAAAACCCCCATGTTGGACCTTCAATTGGATTATCCTGAGGAGGCAGTACTTACTTTTAGTGGTCCTGAGAAGATACTTAGCCCTGATGATATTATCCAGGTGATTTTGAGATTGATGCAGAAGCCCAAGCGACTAGTTTGTATACCTGAATCCCGAGGCTTACTTGCCAAAATCGCTGGAACCTGGCCGAGTTTAGCAGAAATCTTTCGCGCTAGCCTTGAGAAAAAAGGTAAAAAGACAATCCAAAGGCTTCGTTAAACATGAATTCGCAGTCTTATCAGCAGCGAAAAGGAACGTCTAAAATTCTGCGAAATTGATCGATTTATGCAATCATCCGTCATCTGACATCTGACACCCATCTTGATTAACAAAGAAAATTAGGTCAATGCTATTATTGCAGATAATCATAGTCTTAAACATCAATTTCTCAATCATTTAACACTTTTTAATACGATAATTATCGTATTTTTTTGGTAATTACGATTCGCTTCGTATAACTTTGTACGAAAGCTATCGTATAATCGCTATGCAAAAACCGACAGAAGCAGAGTTAGAAGTTCTTGCCATCCTTTGGGAATTGAAGGAAGCAAGTGTTCGCCAGGTCCATGAGCGACTGGCTCAGACCAAGGAGACAGGTTACACCACCACGCTGAAGATCATGCAGATCATGCATGCAAAAGGGATGGTCAGCAGAGATGAAAAAAGCCGAACACACCTTTATCGCGCCACTGTCAAGCAGGGCGACACTCAAAAGTCCCTCTTGAAAAATTTGATGTCATCTGCTTTTGGGGGTTCTTCGAAAGCACTTGTCATGCAGGCATTGGGTCAGGATAATCCTTCCAAGGAAGAATTAGATGAAATCAGAGCATTTTTAGATCAACTAGAAAACAAGAAGTCATGAATTTTCTCAACGATTGGATACCCGAACACTTGCTCCAAATTCTAGGCTGGACTTTGGTGCATAGCCTGTGGCAGTGGATGGCGGTCTCCATTTTATTATGGTTAGGGTTGCGAATTTTTCATAATAAGACGCCCCAATTCAAGTATTTATTGGCTTTAGGGACTTTGGCAAGTGGCTTATCTCTTAGCCTAATCACACTTTTCTATCAGGTTTCTATTCATTCTCCGAGCCTGTCCCCTTCTGAAGCCCAATCAGTCGGTTGGGTACTTCTGTCAGAACCTACTCAGTCCATAACTTTTCTCCAAAGCACCTTGATTTGGGTTGAATCCCAATTGCCTTTCTTGGTGAATATCTGGTTTTTTGGAGCAGTCTTATTCTTATTCCGTCTTTTTGCGAATCTATCAGCTGTGAGAAATTTGCGGCAAGGCAGCATGCCAAACGCAAACTTGGAGTTAACCAACAAATTGAATCGGGTTGCCACTCGATTGGGCATCAATAATAAGGTTGAACTGAAAATTACTACTGATGGACTTTCCCCTATGGCTGTGGGGGTTATGAAGCCAATGGTTCTATTTCCAGCGGGATTGCTCTTTCAGATGTCTCCTGAGCAACTTGAAGCGATTTTAGCGCATGAATTGGCTCATATTAAGCGACATGACTACCTGTTCAATCTGATGCAGTCGGCTTTAGAGATTTTGTTTTTCTATCATCCCTGCTTTTGGTGGACTAATCAAACCGTCAAGGAATTGAGAGAAAATGCAACTGATGACCTAGCGATCAAAGTAGGTGTAGAGCCGAAAGTATTGGCTCAGGCACTCGCCGAGGTCTTGAATTTCGCACAAGAAAACTCACCCGAATTGGCCTTGGCAGCCTCCAAAAAAAGAAATCCAACCCTTCATCGAATTAAAAGAATGCTGGGTTTGCCAGCACAGAACTATCCACAAAACCCTATAATTTCTATACCCATGTTACTATCACTTGTCCTGGCTGTTGGGATATTTGCCCACGCCGAGTCTTCAAACTCGAATGAATTTGAAAATCAAACCCCTCTGGTTTCACTGGAAAATCCAGAATTGGATTTTATCACACTTGCTTCCAAAAATCCTTCAATAGTAAGGGTAGATACAACTGTCAAAAAGGAGCGTAAAGTCATCATCAGAGATGGCGATTCCGCTCAAGAGTGGACAGATGATCAAGGAAATCATGTGGTAATCAGGCAAAGAGGGAATGGCAATACTTATAGGTACGAATTAAAAGGTGATACATTGATTGTAGATGGAGACACAATCGTCAAAGGCAAAAAATCCATGGTTTTTATTGATGGGGTGCCGCATCCTGACTTTGATTTTGATGCTATGCCAGAGTTTGATTCATTGATGATGGGAGTGCCTACTCCTCCAGTACCACCGTTTCCAGCGGATTTTCCTTTTGAGTTCTTTGGAGATGCAGAAGTTTTTATGCTAGAGCCGGGCGAGCCTATGATTTTCGAATTTGATGGCGAAGGCCCCGGGTTGTTTTTCTTTGGTGACACCACTGAAATGAGTCCCAAGGAAAGAGAAAACTGGATAAAGGAAAAAGAGGAAAGAATGCAAGTTTGGGCTGAGCGGATGGAAGAAAGAGCTCAGCGGTTTCAGGAGCGATGGGAAGAAAATGCCGAAGAGCGCGAGGCGAGAATGAAGGCCTGGGAAAAAGAAATAGAGCCAAAGCTTAAGGAATTTGAGAAGAAGATGAAAGCTTGGCAGGAAGCTCAGGAGCCTAAAATGCAGGAGTTCCGCATGAAAATGAAGGAATGGGAAAAAACGCAAGAGCCAAAAATCGAAGAATTCCAACGAAAGTTTGAGGCTTGGCAGCGTGAAAACGAACAAAAAATGCAGGAATTTCAGCGAGAGCTTGAATTAGAAATGGAGAAGCTTCGCCAAAAGCAAAAGACTAAAAATTAATTTGTGTGTTGATACTTTCAAAAAAGCAGTGGCCTATGGTCGCTGCTTTTTTTTTGGGAAATTCTCCCACTTTTCAATCTGATCTCAGGAGTTTCGATCAAAAAGAAATTTTTTCCTAGAAAAATCTATCAAAAAAGGCTCTTTTTCGAGCATTTTCGGCCTTTTTCTTTTCCCGTCTAATTCCTTGATACCCAATAAAATTTCCATGATTTTTTTGAAAAATTATTGGGAGGAATCAATCTTTTGGCTACTTTTAGTACAAAGTGGGAAAAAGTGGAGTAAAGTGGTAGAATGTGAAAATCATTTTATTACTTTTGTTTTTACGAGTTCTCGCAAAAAAAGCGTAACGGAAAAATGTTCAACAGCCACTATGATTGTAAGCTTGATCCAAAGGGTCGCCTGGCTTTGCCTTCCAAGATAAAGGGAGCAATACCGGAGGCGAATGGGTCTACTTTGATGCTTCGCATGGCAGAAGATCGTTGTCTTGCGCTTTATCCGCTTGTAGAGTATCGCAAGCTTGAGAATCAGATTAAGTCTTTGAACATCAATAACCCAGAGCAGCGTGCGCTGCAAAGGGCTTTTTTCAATTCGGTCGTGGATGTGGAGTTGGATAGTGCTGGCCGAATCTTGATCCCAAAGCAGTTTCAGGCTTATGCCAGTTTGGAAAAGGAAGTAGTCGTAGCAGGAAATGGAACCCGGATCGAAATCTGGAATCCTGAGAACCATGCGAAGCACGTCATTCCTGATCCAGCGGATCTGTCAGCATTAATGGAAAAATATCTCTCCTAAATCATGACGGCTTCTGTATACCATATTCCAGTGATGCTCGCCCAATGCACTGAAGGCTTGGCTATTGACCCCAATGGGGTTTATGTCGATGTGACTTTTGGTGGAGGGGGGCATTCCCGAGAAATCCTGAAGCATTTGGAGAAAGGGCATCTTTATGGTTTTGATCAGGATCCGGATGCGGAAGCAAATATTCCAGAAGATTCTCGCTTCACTTTTGTAGCGGCAAATTTTAGAGATATCAAGAAGTACTTGAGGCTATATGGAGTCCGACAAGTTGATGGAATCCTGGCTGACTTGGGGATTTCTTCCCATCAGATTGATGAACCGGCTCGTGGTTTTTCCACACGGTTTGAAGGGGAGCTGGATATGCGCATGAATCCCTCTCAGGGAAAAGGTGCCAAGGATGTACTTAACTCTTATTCGGAGCAGGATCTACACAAGATCTTGGGAATGTATGGTGAGGTAAAAAATGCAAAAACTTTAGCGCAAGCTATCGTATCACATCGATCTGAAAATCCCTTTGAAACTACAGAGGGATTGACTGCATTCTTGAAAAAATATGCTCCTAGGGGCAAAGAGTTTAAATATTTCGCTCAGGTATTTCAGGCACTTCGGATAGAGGTAAATGATGAAATGGCGGCCTTGGAAGAAATGCTATTGGGTGCGATTGAGCTTTTGAAACCGGAAGGAAGATTGGTAGTAATGAGCTATCACAGCTTGGAAGATCGCTTGGTGAAAAACCTGATTCAAAAAGGGAAATTCCAAGGGGAGCTAGAAAAGGATTTTTATGGAAATCCTATTCGTCCTTTAGAGCCTGTCAGTAGAGGCGCAATTACTGCTTCGGCGGAGGAAATAGCGGAAAACCCGCGTGCTAGAAGTGCAAAATTGAGAGTGGCAAAAAAACTAGTGAAATGAGCCAGAATACTTTTCGGAAAAAACTGAAATCAACCAATAAGTCCCGGACGACTGGGACTGGGAGATCGATTTTTTCCTGGATTGAGGAAAAGCTCGATGTGACCAGGGTTTTGGGGGAAGGGGTTCCTGTCCAATTGGTGCCTCCTATAGGTTTCGTGGCGCTATTGGCACTTATATATATATGGGGAAATCACCGGGCTGAAAATATGGTCCGAAAAATTGAAAAGGTTCAGCAAGAGGTGGAGGATATCCGTGCGGATGTCACTACGCTGGAGGCAGAGTATATGCTTAGTAGTATGCAGTCCGAGCTCGCCAAAAAAGTAGCAGCCAGAGGTATCGTTGAATTAGATAAGCCACCGGTAAAAATAGAAGTAGAAGAGTGAACATTAAGCGATCCATAGTGCTCCGAGTTAGGGTGGTTTTCATCCTGATTGCGCTTGCGACAGCAGCGATACCGCTTCGTATTGCCAAAATCCAAGTGGAGGAAGGCGATAAGTGGCGTGAAAAAGCACAAACGATCAATTTTCAGTACCGTGAAGTTCCTGCGACAAGAGGAAATATTTATGCTGGAGACGGGAGTCTTCTTGCGACCAGTTTGCCTTTTTATCGGGTTGCGCTTGATCCGACTATGGCCAAAAAATCACTTTTTGATTCTGGTATAGATTCTTTGGCCAATCATTTATCTGCTTATTATCGAGATAAGTCTGCCAAGGCTTACAAGCGAATGATTACGGATGCACGACTTGAGAAGAAGCGATACATCGTACTTAATCGCCGTCAGGTAGGCTATCAGGATATGCAAAAGATGGCAGAGTGGCCAATTTTCAGAGAAGGAAGACTAGGAGGCGGAGTTCTTTTTGAAAAGGTAGAAAAACGCTATCGTCCATTTAATTCCCTGGCCAGTCGCACAGTCGGATTCGTCAATGAGGATGAATACGGTGCGGGTATCGAATATAGCTTTAATGAATACCTAAAAGGTCGTGATGGCAAAGCTCTTTTTCAGCGTATTGCCGGAGGAAGTTGGAAACCTGTTTTTGATGCTGAGGATATCAAGCCGGAAGATGGTTTTGATGTAATTACCACCCTGGATGTCAATATTCAAGATGTCGCAGAGACTGCGCTGCTTCGGCAGTTGGAAGATCGGGATGCAGCTTTTGGGTCGGTCATCGTCATGGAGGTGAAAACTGGAAAAATCAAAGCCATTGCCAATCTTCAGAAAAATAAGAATGGTCGAGGCTATGGCGAAAACTACAATTTTGCCATTGGCGATCAAGGAAATACAGAGCCTGGATCCACTTTTAAGCTATTCTCCATGCTGGCGCTTTTGGAGGAGAATAAAGTCTCTTTGGAAGAGAAAATCGAAACTGGAAACGGAGCGCACCGATTCTACAATCAAGTCATGCGCGATGCCAAAAACGGTGGCTATGGTACGATTACCATTCGGGAAGCATTTGAGAAGTCTTCCAATGTGGCTATTTCCAAATTGGTTGACATGCATTTTGGTTCTAGCCCCTCGAAGTTTTTGGGCTATTTGGATCAGGTGGGACTTCGTGAGCCATTTGACTTTCAGCTAGCAGGAGAGGGGAAGCCATTTTTCAAAAAGCCGGGCGAAAAAGACTGGTACGGGACTTCTTTGCCTTGGATTTCTATTGGCTATGAAAGCAAGCTGAATCCCATTCATACTTTGGCCTTGTACAATGCTGTCGCCAACGAAGGCAAAATGGTCAAGCCATACTTGATCCAAGCAATTGTAAGAGGTAATAAAATTGAAAGGCAGTGGGATACGGAAGTGATTCGAAAGAAAATCGCCTCTGAAAAGACTGTAAAGCAACTTCAGGAATTGCTTGAAGGGGTAGTAGTGAGAGGTACGGCTAAGAATATTGCCAATGCTGAATATGCGATTGCTGGTAAGACAGGCACAGCCCAAAAGTTGGAGAATGGACGCTATACCAAGCGATACTATACGAGCTTTGCGGGATATTTTCCTGCAGACCAACCGAAGTATTCCATGATTGTGGTGATCGATAGCCCGACGGGTTTTGCAGCTTATGGAGGGGATGTTTCAGCCCCGGTATTCAAGGAGATTGCCGATAAAATTTACGCAGTGGACCTTGAGCTCAACCCTTCTTCGCAAGATCTTATTGCCACTGAGGAAAAGTCTAGCAACACTCCTTTTGTCAAAGCAGGAAAGGCAGATGAAATCCATCAAATTTTGGAAAAGCTAGGTGTACCAAGTGCTCCCGTACAGCCTGAAGAATGGGTGAAAGTGGTTGCCAACCAAAATCAAATCAACTGGAAAACCAATGATACGGATGCCGCTACAGTACCAGATGTATCTGGATTGTCGCTGAGAGATGCGCTATTCATTTTAGAGAATAAGGGGATTCGGGTCAATTACAGTGGAAGGGGAATTGTCAAAAGTCAATCCCTAAACCCCGGTACACCACTCCAGTCAAATACGATCATCAAACTTGAATTAGGATAAATTGAAAGTATTAAAAGACATATTATATAAAGTATCCTTGCTCAGCACCATTGGTGATATGGAAGTGCGGGTGAAGGATATTGTCTTTGATAGCCGAAAGGTGTGCAAGGGTTCAGTTTTCGTAGCCATCGCGGGTACGCAAGTTGACGGACATGAGTTTATCGATAAAGCCATCCAACTAGGTGCTAAGGCTGTGGTCTGTGAAAGACTTCCTGAATCACCTTCAACCTCCATCACCTGGGTACAGGTCAAAAATACCGCTCAGTCCCTAGGGATCTTAGCTTCCAATTATTTTGACAATCCATCCAGTGAAATCAAGGTGGTGGCTGTCACCGGTACGAATGGAAAAACTACCTCTGTGACTTTACTTCATCAGCTTTTCATGGCAATGGGTTACAGTACAGGCTTACTTTCCACAGTGGAAAATAAGATCAACGAGGAGATTGTCCCTGCCACCCATACCACACCCGATGCGGTCAGCATTCAAGCCTTGCTTCGTCAAATGGTTGAGGCAGGTTGTACCCATTGCTTTATGGAGGCGAGTTCTCATGCGATTGTACAAGAGCGAATCGCAGGTTTGAAATTGATCGGAGCGATCTTTACCAATATCTCTCACGATCATCTGGACTACCACAAGACCTTCGATGAATACATCAAGGCAAAGAAAAAACTCTTTGATGACCTTCCCAAAGATGCATTTGCGCTTGTTAATGGAGACGATAAACGAGGCATGGTGATGGTACAGAATTGCCGGGGTACACATCAAACTTTTGCGCTCAAATCTGCGGCAGACTTCAAAGCGAAAATCATATCCAATACCATCGAAGGCTTGGAACTGGATATCAATGGCAGGCAGGTGTGGTTTAGGCTAATCGGTGCTTTTAATGCTTACAACCTTTTAGGTGCTTTTGGAACTGCCGTACTTCTAGGAGAAGACGAGGAAGAGGTTTTGCAACACCTCTCTGCTATCCCTGGTGCGAAAGGACGATTTGACCGAATCACTGGAGCGGGTATTACTGCAATCGTTGACTACGCGCATACACCTGATGCACTTGAGAATGTATTGAAAACCATCAATGGTGTACGAACTGGTGGCGAGCAAGTGATTACCGTAGTCGGTTGCGGTGGGAATCGGGACACAACCAAGCGTCCCATCATGGCCAAAATAGCCGTGAGGGAAAGTGATAAGGTGATTTTGACTTCTGATAATCCTCGATTCGAGGAGCCGGAGCAAATCATTAAAGACATGCAAGCTGGTGTAGGACCAACGGAAATGCGCAAAGTCCTGAGTATTGTCGATCGTCGCGAAGCGATTCGGACTGCATGTATGCTTTGCAAAAAAGGAGATATCATCCTAATCGCTGGAAAAGGTCACGAAGACTATCAAGAAATACAAGGTGTAAAACACCACTTTGACGATGCCGAGGTAGTGGGAGAAATTTTGAATCAACTCAGCCAAAACTGAAATGTTATACCCGATTTTTGAATATTTGGATCAAGTATGGGACCTGCCTGGAGCTGGGGTGTTTCGCTACATCTCTTTTCGAGCAGGTATGGCAGCCATCTTATCCTTGATCATTACCATTACTTTTGGGCATCGCATCATCAATTGGATCCGAAATCGCCAAATTGGAGAAACTGTCCGGGATCTTGGATTAGAAGGTCAATCTCAGAAGAAGGGTACGCCTACCATGGGTGGATTGATGATCATTGCCGCTATTGTCATCCCTACTTTGCTTTTCGGAGACTTAGACAATATTTACATCATTTTGTTGCTCATCACTACGCTTTGGCTGGGGGGAATCGGATTTTTGGATGATTACATCAAGGTATTTAAAAAGAATAAGGAAGGACTCAAAGGTCGATTCAAAATCGTCGGTCAGATCGGGATTGGAATTATTGTAGGTGCGACACTTTATTTTCACGATGATGTGGTTATTCGTGAGTTCTCTACCCCTGTTTCAGTCGAAAGTGGTGTAGTGGAAACTCCTGCCTTTCAAGATGTAAAAGCCCTGAAGACCACTATTCCATTTGTCAAGAATAATGAGCTAAACTATGAGCGGCTCTTAGGTTTCATGGGGGAAGCGGTCACTCCATTTTTATACATTTTGGTGGTGATATTTATCATCACGGCTGTTTCAAATGGCGCAAACATTACAGATGGGATTGATGGCTTGGCGGCGGGTACATCAGCCATCATTGGCTTGACCATTGCAATTTTCGCATACCTGAGCGGTAATGCCATTTTCTCACAATACCTGAATATCATGTACATCCCCAACTCAGGTGAGTTGGTGATTTTTGCTTCGGCATTTATCGGAGCTTGTATCGGATTCCTTTGGTACAATGCCTATCCAGCCCAGGTTTTCATGGGGGACACCGGTTCCCTGATGTTGGGAGGAGCTATTGCAGTCATGGCCTTGGCACTTCGAAAAGAGCTGCTTATTCCGGTGATGTGTGGAATTTTCGTCATCGAGAATCTGAGCGTAGTCATGCAAGTAGGCTATTTCAAATACACCAAGAAGAAATATGGAGAGGGTAGAAGGATTTTCCTCATGTCCCCACTTCACCATCATTATCAAAAGCGAAATATTCCTGAAGCTAAAATTGTCACGCGATTTTGGATCGTAGGAATTTTACTCGCAGTTGTCACACTTGCCACTTTGAAATTGAGATAATTTGAAAAACGTAGCCATCATAGGAGCGGGAGAAAGTGGATTGGGAGCAGCATTGCTTGCCAAGCAGATGGGCTATGGGGTTTTCGTAACGGATTTGGGTCAAATCAAGGAGGAAAGAAAGGCTGAGTTGATCAAGGCAGAAATCGAATTTGAAGAAGGAAGACATTCGGAAGAGAGAGTACTGGATGCAGACTTGATTGTGAAAAGCCCTGGTATTCCTTATTCAACTCCCTTGATTCGAAAAGCTGTCGATAAAGGCCTTGCAGTGATTGATGAGTTGGAACTGGCACATCATGTTTCTAATGGAAAAATCATTGCTATCACAGGCACAAATGGAAAGACGACTACAACGCTTTTGATCTACCATCTGCTAAAGAGTGCTGGACTCAATGTAGGCTTGGCGGGTAATGTCGGTCATAGCTGGTCAGGACAATTGCTGCAAGGTGATAAAGACTGGTGGGTGATCGAGACGAGCAGTTTTCAGATTGACGGCATGCAAACTTTTCATCCTCATATTGCCATTTTGACTAATGTCACTCCTGATCATTTGGATCGCTATGAAGGTCAGGTAGAAAAATATATGAAGTCAAAATTCCGGCTTTTTATCAACCAAAAAGCAAATGATTTTGCACTCTTCTACAAAGAAGATATGATTTCAAAAAGCGGAATAGAGGAGGCGAAAATCCGGGCAAAAAAGCATTTCATCTCTTTGAATGCCGAGAATAACCCTTCTGCTTTCATGCAGGGTGATGAACTCGTCGCAAAGGTAAATCAAGAAGAAATCAGGATTCCTACAAAGGCACTTCCTATTGCCGGCAAGCACAATGTAATTAATGCTCTTTTTGCTATGACCGCTGCAAAGATTGCAGGTCTCAGTCAGGCTCAAATAGAAGCTGGCCTTCAAAGCTTCAAGAATGCTCCTCATCGCTTGGAAAAGGTAGCTGAAATAGAAGGTGTCAGCTATATCAATGATAGTAAAGGCACCAATGTGGAGGCAACTGCCTATGCCTTGGAAAGCTATAACCAAGGAGTCATTTGGATAGCTGGAGGGGTAGATAAGGGTAATGATTATACGCCTCTTGTACCATTGGTTAGTGCTCGTGTCAAAGCTCTAATCTGCCTTGGAAAAGACAATGTAAAGCTTCAAAAAGCCTTTGCTGGAGTAATCGGTGAGATAAGAGAAACTCAAAATATAAAAGAGGCAATCATCTGGAGTCGTCAAATGGCACAGAAAGGTGATGTGGTCTTGCTTTCGCCTGCGTGTGCAAGCTTTGATCTTTTCAAGAATTATGAGGACCGGGGCGATCAGTTTCGAGCCGGAGTTTTGGATTTAAAAATGAAAATCAGCGCATGAGCCAGTTTAAAGCATGGATAGATGAGCATTTCAAGGGAGATCCCATAATCTGGGGTATCGTGATACTGCTGTCTCTATTCAGTATCCTGGTGGTGTATTCTGCGACAGGATCTTTGGCTTATAAATATGCCGGAGGAAATACCGAATTGTACCTGGTAAGGCATTCAGCATTGGTGTTCGTTTCTCTGGGAGTCATGTGGCTGGCCCATAAGGTTCCTTATCGAAACTATGCCCTCTACGCCAGATTGGCCATGTACCTTTCCATGCCTCTGCTTTTGATTACATACTTATTTGGCTCCAATATCAACGAGGCTAATCGATGGTTGACAATCCCGGTAATCAATCAGGCGTTTCAACCTTCCGATTTGGCAAAACTAGCCCTCATCGCAGCATTGGCTGCTATGCTAGCCAGAAGACAAAATAACATAAAGGATTTCAAGAGTACATTCTTACCCATCATCATCGCAATTGGTGTGATTTGCGCTTTGATAGGACTGGCAAATATGTCTACGGCCATTTTGCTTCTAAGCACCTGTCTTTTGATCATGTTTATCGGAAGAGTTCCTGTGAAATATCTTCTAGTAGTCGTGATGGTGGGTGTTTTGGGATTGACCGCGGCGATATTTTTGGGACAAAGAGGAGAGACTTTCCAGTCTAGAATCACAGACTTTGTAGAGTCCTCATCAGACGATAGCAAAATTCCTTTCCAAGCAGAGCAGTCCTACATCGCTATCGCAACGGGTGGAATTACGGGCAAGGGTCCTGGAAATTCTGAGCAAAGAAACTCATTGCCACACCCTTATTCTGACTTTATCTATGCCATCATCATTGAAGAGTATGGAATGATTGGCGGAGTGGCAGTCCTTTTCCTATATCTGGCTTTGCTATATCGAGGAATGCGAATTGTCGCCAATTCCAATAAAGCATTTGGAGGCTTGCTATCTGCAGGTCTCAGCTTTGCACTCGTCATTCAAGCATTGGTAAATATGGCAGTAGCCGTAGGTCTTGGACCTATCACCGGGCTTCCACTTCCTCTACTCAGTATGGGAGGGACATCCTTGGTATTTACAGGAATTTCCTTGGGGATTATCCTTTCTGTCAGTAGAGGTGATCATCAGGATGAATTACAAACCGGGACTGCGATGAACAGACCCAAACTAAAAGCAGCAATCTAATCGAAAAGTCAGCAACATATCGCCTTTTGATCAGCGGTGGAGGTACCGGAGGACATATCTATCCTGCTATTGCCATCGCCAATGCCTGGGTAGAAAAGCATCCTGATAGCGAGGTGCTTTTTGTGGGTGCCTTGGGTAAAATGGAGATGCAAAAGGTCCCTGAGGCTGGCTACAAAATCATTGGATTGCCAGTGGCGGGATTACAGCGATCCCTGACTTGGAAAAATTTGTCCTTCCCCTTTAAGCTGATCAAAAGCTTGGCAAAAGCAGGGGAGATTGTCAAAGATTTCAAGCCTCAGGTAGTGATCGGAGTTGGGGGCTATGCAAGTGGTCCGGTGCTCTATGCTGCACAAGCCAAAAAAATCCCAACACTCATTCAAGAGCAAAATTCCTACGCAGGAATCACGAATAAAATTTTATCCAAGCGGGCAAAAACCATCTGTGTCGCCTATCCAAACATGCAGTCTTTTTTCCCTGCTGACCGATTGGTCTTGACCGGTAACCCGGTAAGAAAAGATATCCTCTATCTCGATGGCAAGCGGGAAAAAGCGATGGCTCACTTTGACTTGGATCCAACTAGAAAGACGCTTTTGGTTTTGGGGGGATCCTTGGGGGCACGGACGCTGAACCAAGCTACGCTAAAGGATATGCAGGCATTTGAAAAGGATGGTTATCAGGTGCTTTGGCAGTCTGGCAAATACTATTTCAAAGACATGTCAAAAGCGGTGGAAGATTCCGGGTTGGAACACATCCATCTTCGGGAATTCATTCGGGAAATGGATCTAGCCTATTCTGCTGCAGATGTAATCGTGTCGCGTGCAGGGGCGCTTTCTGTTTCGGAGCTCTCGCTTGTAGGCAAGCCGGTGATTTTTATTCCGTCTCCCAATGTGGCGGAAGATCATCAGACCAAAAATGCCATGGCCTATGTACTGCAAGAAGCAGCACTCATTTTAAAGGATGCTGAAGCAGTAGGCCAAATGAAGGAAGAAGTGGATAGCATCATGAATGAGCCTGATCTGGTAAAAAGATTGAGTCAAAATATTCGCGCTTTGGCAAAGCCAAATGCAGCTGAAGAAATAGTAAATGAAATAGAAAAGTTAATCGCTTGAATCTAAAGGAAATACATAGCGTCTTTTTTCTCGGAATCGGAGGGATAGGAATGAGTGCTTTAGCCCGTTGGTTTAAGCATAAAGGCTATGCCGTTTCCGGATACGATCGTACAGCTTCACCGCTTACTGACGAACTCCAAAATGAGGGTATTCCAGTGATGTTTGAGGATGATTCATGCAAGCTTCCAAGCAGTCTTTTTGATAATAAAGAGGCCTTATTGGTGGTATGGACACCTGCCGTACCTAGAGATTCGAAATTGTATCAATTCTTTGAGCGAGAAGAAATCCAAATCAAAAAGCGCTCAGAGGTTCTTGGGGTTCTTTCATCAGAAAACTACACGGTAGCTGTGGCTGGTACCCATGGGAAGACCACCACTTCATCGATGATCGCTCATCTCTTAAAGTCAGCAAATAAGCCGGTAACAGCTTTCCTTGGTGGTATTACCCAAAATTATCAAAGCAATCTCCTGATCAATAGTTCGAAGGATAAAACCATCATGGTGGTAGAAGCCGATGAGTTTGATCGGTCTTTCCTTCGCTTAAATCCTGAAATGGAGATCATTACCAGCGTGGATCCTGACCATTTGGATATTTATGGTGATGAAAGTAGCATCGTCGAAGGCTTCCGGGAATTTGTAGGACTTCTCAAGAAAAAAGGAAAGCTATTTATTCAGGACAAAGCTTTACAGCGATTGGGTGAACCGGTGGCTGATAAGAAAGGTATTTCCACCTATGGACTGAGAGCTTCTACTGGTATTCATGCGGATAATGTAAAAGCCAAGCCAGGATCATTTGTCTTTGACTATCTGGATGGCAAGATGCAAATCAAGGGTTTGGAACTCTTTATTCCTGGTTTTCACAATGTGGAGAATGCACTTGCAGCGATAGCAGTCGCCCTACATTTTGAATTAACTGAAGAGCAAATCAAAACGGGTCTGGCTAGTTTCCGAGGGGTCAAGCGCCGATTTGAAATCCATCTCAACGAACCTCGCAAGGTATATGTGGATGACTATGCACATCATCCGGAGGAGATCCGTGCATGTTTGAGTTCGATTCGAGCAATGTATCCGGGACTGAAGCTGACGGTGATTTTTCAGCCACATCTATTTACCAGGACTAGGGATTTTGCTACAGGTTTTTCTGAGAGTCTTTCCCTCGCAGATCAGGTATTGCTTTTGGATATCTATCCGGCGAGAGAGCTTCCGATTCCAGGAGTGAATTCGGAAATGCTTTTGGAAAGCATTCAGGCAGATACAAAAATGGCTGTGGCCAAAGAGAAGCTTTTCGAGGTTTTGGAAAGCCTACAGCCAGAAGTGCTGGTGACCATGGGGGCAGGTGATATTGATCGACTCGTGCCAAAAGTGAAATTGTGGATTTCGGAAATGTCTAATTCAACTGAACAAGGAGTATGAAAAGACTGAAGAAATATGGAGTTTTTGTGATTTTGACCTTGATCCTGGGCGGCTTTATTGCTTTTGTAGAAAAGCAAAGTATCTACAAAACCTACCAAGGAACAGAAATCGAAATCGAGGGAGTAAGTGGATTGTATTTCGTGGATAAGCAGGAGATAGAAAACCTGCTGGCGGAAGCCTTTCCGAATTTGAAAGTAGGCCTCCTTCTCGAAGAGGTGCCATTGAATGCGATTGAGGATCGCCTAGAGGGGCATCCATTTATCAAAATGGCTGATGCGAGTATAGGGCAGAAAGGAATCCTTCAACTCTACCTCGAGCAGCATCAACCTATTGCGAGGATTGTGCGCCCGCTTGCTGCTGATGGATACATCACCACCGAGGGTAAAATCATTCCTATTTCACCGAGCTATACGAGTCGTGTGCTGATTCTTAGCGGTGATATGGCAGAAAAGCTATTGAATGAGGATGGAGTGATGAATCAAATGCCAGAATTGATGGATTTGATTCGCTTTATCTCAGAAGATGAATTTTGGAATGCACAAATCACGGAGGTGGAGATCAGGGAACGTGATGACATTCGACTGTATCAGCAGGTGGGAGAGCAAGTGATTGAATTGGGAGATGCTGCAGATCTAGAGGATAAGTTTGATCGAATTCAGATTTTCTACAGTGAAATTCTTCCCCGTAAAGGCTGGGATGCCTATGATCGGGTCAGTGTAAAATTTAAGGAACAAATAGTCTGTGAATAAAAGCTTGGGTATGGAAAATGAAAAATTAATCGTCGGATTAGACATAGGCACCACAAAAATCTGTGCCATTGTCGGTCGAAAGAATGAATACGGAAAACTCGAAGTTCTGGGAATGGGCAAGGCCGTCTCAGATGGAGTGGACCGAGGTGTCGTTACCAACATCGACAAGACCGTGCACGCTATCCAAAAAGCCGTAGAAGAAGCTTCTGATATGGCTGATGTGGAAATAGGCGAGGTGATTGTCGGTATTGCCGGGCAGCACATTCAGAGCAAAATGCAAAGTGGAAGCATTATGCGTCAGCCATCTGAAGATGAAATCACGGTAGAAGATGTACGCCGTCTTTCTTCTGAGATGGAAAATATTTTGGTGCCTCCCGGAAACAGAATCATTCACGTGATGCCACAAGACTACACCGTGGATTACGAAGGAGGAATCAAAGACCCAGTGGGTATGTCCGGTACGCGCTTGGAGGCTGATTTCCATATCATCACAGCACAGACCACCGCGATCAACAACATCAACCGATGCGTGAGAAGAGCAGACCTCACGTCCAAGCAATTGATACTGGAGCCTCTTGCCAGTTCCTTGGCGGTTCTTAGCGATGAAGAGAAAGAGGCAGGTGTTTGCTTGGTAGATATCGGAGGTGGTACGACGGACGTAGCGATTTTTTATGAAAATATCATCCGTCATACAGCGGTGATTCCACTCGGAGGAAACATTATTACCAAAGATATCAAAGAAGGGTGTATGGTCATGCAGAAGCAGGCCGAACTCCTCAAAACGCGTTTTGGTAAAGCAATTGCCAACGAGGCCAATCCAAATGAGATCGTATCCATACCTGGTCTCAGAAACAGGCCTCCGAAGGAGATTTCCATTCGAAACCTTGCCAGCATTATTCAAGCCCGTATGGAGGAAATCATTGATATCGTCCAAAATGAGATTTGGCAAAGCGGCTATTACAAAAAGCTTACCGGAGGAATTGTCATCACAGGCGGCGGTTCACAGCTTCAGTGTATTTCCCAGCTTTTCGAATTCCAAACCGGCTTAGATACCCGCATCGGCTACCCAAATGAGCATCTAGGAAAGACCGCTCTCGAGGATGTCAAGAGCCCGATGTACGCTACCTCGGTAGGATTGGTTTTGGCAGGGTTCAAATCCCTGGATGACCGGGAAGAAAGCTACAATAAGCGCATTGCTAACGGCGGGGTGCAGAAAATCGCTCCCAAGCGGGAGTTTAATGCAAAAGATATTTTCCGAAACATCAGCGATAGGCTCAAGAGCATTATCCATGATGAAATCGGAGACGATAGTAATTACTAGGGCTTATGATTGGGGAGATAATGGACGCTGTCTTTTGTTTCCCTCCATTTCAAACCTTAAAGAAAAAATAGAAACTAGTTCACCAAATAAATAAATATGTCAGATAACATGAAAGATTACAGATTTGATCTTCCAAAAAATCAAAAGTCAATTATCAAGGTAATTGGCGTCGGAGGTGGTGGCTCTAATGCAGTCAACCACATGTACAATCAAGGAATCAAGGACGTGGAGTTTGTCGTGGTCAATACCGACGCACAGGCTTTGAAGTCCAGTCCAGTTCCATTGAGGCTTCAGTTGGGTGCCAACCTAACAGAGGGACTTGGTGCAGGTGCCAATCCTGAGCAAGGAAAAAATGCCGCACTTGAGTCTCAGGAGGAAATCCGAGAACTACTCGCAGACAACACCAAAATGGTATTTATCACTGCCGGAATGGGTGGCGGAACCGGTACAGGAGCTGCGCCAGTATTGGCAAAGATTGCCAAGGAGTTGAATATCCTGACTGTAGGTATTGTGACTGCGCCATTTATGTTTGAGGGTCGCAAGAAGATGGCTGTCGCTCAGGCAGGTATCGAGGCTTTGAGAGAAAACTGTGATACAGTTCTCGTCATCCTAAATGACAAGCTAAGAGAGATTTATGGCAATTTGGCTATCCGAACTGCATTTGGAAAAGCCGATGATATCTTGACTACAGCCGCAAAATCCATTGCTGAGATCATCACGATCCATCAGGATGTCAATGTGGACTTTGAAGATGTGAAGACTGTCATGAAAGATGCGGGTGCAGCTGTCATGGGATCTTCTACAGAAGAAGGCGAAGGCCGTGCTATCCGTGCCGCCGGAGCTGCAATTTCCTCTCCGCTTCTGAACAATGTCGATATCAAAGGAGCAGAGAAAATCCTACTTTCTATTATGTCCGGTGAGGATGAAGAACTTTCCATGGATGAGTTGAGTGAGATTACTGAGTACATCCAAGAGAAGGCCGGTGATAATGCCGAAGTGATCTTCGGTCAGGGCATCGATCCAGAGCTTGGCAAAGCTATCCGGGTAACGGTGATTGCCACGGGTTTTGAAATGGATAAACTAGATGGAACTCCAGCTGCTAAGCCAAAAGCTCAGATCGAACCAACTCCTGCACCAGTTGTAAAGGACACAAAGCCAGCTGAAGAAGAGGAAGAGATCAAAACCGTGATCAATCTGGAAAGCGGCAAAAGTGAAAAAGTGAAAGAAGAGCCGATTGCAGGAAGTACTTTCGTTTTCTCTAAACCAAATAAGCCAGTAGAGGAGCCAAAAGAGGAGGAAAAAGAAGAGCCTCGTCAGGAGACTTTCCGATTTGATCTCCCAAAAGCTACTCCGGAGCAACCAAAAGAAGAATCTACTCCAGCTTCAGAACGAATTGTTCATGATCTTTATGAAGAAGAAGATGAGCCTAAGAATGAAGTGAAGTCAGAGGAAGAAAATGCTGATCCGGCTAAGCCTGTTTATGCAAACGACTTCTATGAGCAAATGAAGCAAAAAGCTATTCAGCGTGCTCATGAGCGTTTTGAAAAGCTAAAAGGAAACCGGTCATTCAACCCGAGTCCTGAAGAACTCAAGGAAAAACTTGAAGTACCGGCTTACCTTCGAAAGAATGTTACATTAAGCGAGCCTGAGCATAGTTCTGAGAACAATATCAGCAAGTTCAATGTAAGTGATGAAAATGAGATTTTGGGGAACAATCGCTTTCTCCACGATAATGTGGACTAAGGATTAAAACTCCATTAACATCTCTGCTTGGGTTTGCAGCAGTTCTATATAAAGCTTGTTGGTGAGCAAGTTATCTGACATATTCTGCTCTATTTTGGCCAGTTTTGGCTTGAGAGCAAGGACATGCATTCCCAAGTAATGGAAAATATCAGTGAGGTGGCTCAGTGCGATGCCACCTCCTCCTATTCCTGAAGAAAGGCCGACTAGTGCGGCCTTTTTGTTTCTAAATGTATTGGGATAAGTCATCCCATCAATGAAAGTCTTCAGAATTCCCGGAAAAGAACCATTGTATTCAGGGACGATGAAGATGAACTTTTGGCCTTCGGCTACCTTTTGGTGAAAGCGATTGTAGGATTCATTTTTTCCGTTGTTTTCATAGAGTGCTGTTTCTATGAAATCATTTGGAAGTTCTTCTAGCTCTAAAATTTCGGAGGCTTGTCCTTTTTCACTTAAGATTTGCTGATATTGAAGTGCAATCAGTTTGGATACTGAGTTTTTTCTATTGGTACCAAGTATAATTTTAATCATAGCTTCTTTTGAATAACAAAGAATACAAGCTTTGGGCATCAAAAGTTCGAGGGATGGCTTAGATTCCTATCTTTAGGAGAAATTTTAAAACCGATGAACTACCTTACTCAAATTCATGAAGCGGCTCGATTCCTGAAAAATCTTTGCCCTGATCCTGTAGAAAATTTGATCATTTTGGGTACTGGATTGGGAAAGCTGGGAGATCAGATTGATATCAGTCTGGAGATTGATTACAGTGATATTCCTCATTTTCCCATTTCGACAGTCGAGACACACTCAGGGAAGCTACTGATTGGTACTTTGGCTGGAAAGCCAGTGATCGCTATGCGAGGCCGTTTTCATTACTATGAGGGATATTCGATGCAGCAGCTCACTTTTCCGGTGAGGGTGATGAAGCACTTAGGAGTGAAAAGACTGTTTGTTTCCAATGCTTCAGGTGGCCTCAATCCGGATCAAGCTGTAGGTGATGTGATGATTTTGACAGACCATATTAACCTACTCCCTGATAACCCCCTACGAGGTGAAAACCCTCCTGAGTTTGGTCCGAGATTTCCAGATATGAGTGACGCTTATTCCAGTCGCTTGGTGGAAATGGCGCTGGAAATCGCAAAGGAAAATGGTTTTAAAATTCATACAGGAGTATATGCAGCTGTTTCAGGGCCAAATTTGGAAACCCCAGCTGAATACCGTTTCATTCGCATCATTGGAGCAGATGCTGTGGGAATGAGCACGGTACCAGAAGTAATCGTCGCTCGCCAATCCAACATAGAAGTCTTCGGGATTTCGGCCATTACCGACCTTGGCGTACCTGGGAAGATTCACAAAATTACCTTAGATGATGTAGTGGCGGCAGCAGCCAAAGCAGAGCCTATTTTAAGTAAAATTTTACTTGAATTGATCAAAAGGGTTTAATCCTGCGGGAGCTGATCAATTGCCTGTAGGACTGATTCCATGTAAGGTTTGATCTCTTCAGGCCAGGTGCCCGGATCTGTATCTACTTGCCAATACAAGGCTCCAGTCTCATTTTCGAAGGCAAAATAAATAGCACCCTGATCATCACAGTCAGGGCATCCTATTACTGCGAAAGGATCATTTCTTAGGTACTGAGGAAAATTATTTTCCAGATTCTGAGCGATAGGAACCCATTGTGCATCAAGTGGATCCGCTTGATAGGTAATCAAGGCTGCTTCCCGGAAGCTATTCAGATTGTCTGCGTATAGCTTCCCATTCTCTAGTTTGTAGATTTTAATGCAATTTCCGGTGCAAAAGGCTGACCACCAACCAAAAATAAAGGCATCTTTTTGAGGAGCTTCATCTTCCTGACTACAACCTAGGAATAGGGAAAGAATAAGTAGTGAAGAAATATAAATCCGTCTCATTTGATCATTTTTGTGGATATTACGTGAGAAATTTTAAGTTTGTTCTAATTCTTAAAATGGATTATTTGTCCATTTTCGAATATAAAATTATGCGATTTACTCTTTTCTGCATTTTATTTCTTTTTACCATCTCAGGACTCCGCTCTCAAGTTATTCCGGATTCTTTGAAATACGCTTTTGGAAAGGCAGAAGGGACCTTGCAGGAAAGCTACATTTTGACTGGGAAAGTAATAGATAAAGAAACAGGAGAGCCTGTGGAAGGTGTTGGACTGCACTTGGATGGCTTTTATACTGGTATCAATTCTGATCGTTTTGGCACTTATTACATCACGCTTTCTCCAGGTTTTCATAGACTGACGTTTAGGCACCTATCCAAAATTCCCGTATTCACCGAGTTGACAATATATTCAAATGCGGTCATGAATACTTTCATGACTGAAAAAAGCTACGAGCTCGAAGGAGTAGTGGTGCAGTCTGATGAGCCGGATCGAAATGTCAGAAACCCTATCACGGGCGTTACAAAACTGACCACTCGTGAATTACGGGCCATTCCAGCCTTTCTGGGCGAGGCAGATATTTTTAAAGGTCTCCAGCTCCTTCCGGGGGTCAGTTCGGTAGGAGAGGGTACCTCAGGAATCAATGTTCGAGGGGCCAAAACGGATCAAAATCTCCTGCTGATGGACGAGGCGATCGTTTTAAGTTCCAATCATGCCCTAGGCTTTTTATCTGCTTTCAATGCCGATGTCACAGAGACTTTTACCCTTTACAAAGGAAATCTTCCGGCAACCTTTGGAGGTCGTGCAGGTTCGGCCTTGAATATTGAAATGAAGCCCGGTTCTACAGAAAGTTGGCAAGGTCAAATCGGAGTAGGAACGTCCAATGGAAAGGTTCTTCTGGAAGGACCAATCAAAAAGGATAAAGTAGGATTGATATTCGGAGGAAGGATTTCTAATGCCAATTGGCTGCTACGAAGAGCAAGGGACTTTGATATTCAAAATTCTCAACTCGACTTTTATGACGGCTATCTAGGACTTAATTGGAAAATAGCTCAAGGACACAACTTGGAGGCGAAAACCCTATTAACGGGTGATTATTTTAAGTTTTCAGACGAGTTTGGCTACGATTGGTCCAACCGAGTAAGCAGTTTGAATTATCGTGGAGTTTTAGGAGAAAATTGGTCGATCAAGGCATTGTTTGCAGATGGTGATTTTTCCAATTCCTTTTTCGATCCTGAGGGTCTCGATGCGGCATCGGTAGAAAATGGCATGCGCTATCAGCAGGCAAAAGCTACACTGACTTGGGCCAATGAAAAGCTTGCGATAAATTCAGGAGTGGAGGCGGTTTACTATCAAGGCAAGGATGAGCGAAGAAGTCCTTTTTCAGCTGAATCCAATGTGCTCGAAGAAAAAATTGGGAAAGAGCGTGGCTTGGAAGTCGGCCTTTTCTCGAGTTTGGAATGGGATATCTCAGAAAAGACCGGTTTGGTAGGAGGGCTTCGCTTTGTGCAGTACAATCAACTCGGTCCAGATACGGTCTATCAATACAACGAAATAGGGCCGATCGCTACCGAGCAGATTGTAGGACAGGAAATTTTTGAGGGTGGTTCTATCCAAACCTACTCCGGACTGGAGCCAAGAATCTCCATTCGTCATAATCTCGATCAAAATGCATCACTGAAAGGCAGCTATGCCCGACTTTATCAGTATATCCAATCTATCAGCAATACCTTCGGTCCTACTCCGATCGATCTTTGGCAACTCAGCACCCGATACATCCCACCACAGCGATCGGATAATTTTTCCTTGGGGTTTTTTAGAAATAGCAAGGATAACAAATGGGAGTTTTCGCTCGACGGATTCTATAGAATTACACAAAATCAAATCGAATACCGGGACTTTGCTCAGGTCTTTCTCAATCCTCACATGGAGACCGAAGTCGTAATAGGTGAGGGAAGGGCCTACGGAGCTGAGTTTTTGATCAAAAAGAATCTGGGAGTTGTCACTGGCTGGCTTGCCTACACTTATTCTCGGTCTTTCTTCAGAAGTCAGGGCCAGTTTGAGGAAACCCAAATCAACGGTGGGGATTGGTTTCCTAGCAACTATGATAAACCACATGAGGTCAATTTCATTCTCAGTCGAAAAATGTACCCAAGAGGTCTTTTTAACTTGAGTATCAACTATGCCACAGGAAGGCCAGTCAGTGCGGTGAATGCCAGTTATGTCGTCAATTCATTGATTATCCCAGAGTATAGCGAACGTAATCAATATCGAATCCCTGATTACTTTCGTGTAGATGTTTCCTACACGGTGGAGAAGGTGTTTTCTAAAAAGGGAGACAGTTTGAATTTCAGTATTTACAATCTTTTTGGAAGGAGAAATGCCTATTCGGTTTTTTGGCAAAAGGATGGGGATAGTAGGCAGTTGAGGCCATACCGTTTGGCGGTATTAGGGTCTATTTTCCCTTCGATTACGTATAGTATTCAATTTGGAGGAGGTGAAAATGAGTAGGTTGAAATTATATATTGGAGTTTTTGTTACCCTGGTTCTCTTTAATTCTTGTGTGGATCAGATTGACTTTCCGCTTAATCGGGGAGTAGAGAAGTTGATTGTCTTCGGACAGTTGAATAATCTAGATGAGGATAAATTTGTAATGCTTTCGGAGACTACTTCTGCTGATCGCGAACCACTCTTTTCGGGTCAATATTTAGTCCTTAATGATTTGCCAAGACCTGTGACAACTGCCAATGTTTTTGTGGTAAATACCCAAAATCAACGCTTTTCGCTCAATCAGGTGGAGCCTGGGAAATACATGCTTCCAAGATCAGTTCAGATTCGGGAAGATGTAGGCTACTTTGTCGAAATTCAGATAGAAGGAAAAACCTACCGATCCGAACCTGAGCAAATGCCTGCTGCTGTTGGTACTGATGAGGTAAGCTATGAGTTCAGCCGGGGTGTTTTCGATAATGACCCGGATCGGGCGTTTATTTCGATCATCTCAGACGTGACTTTGCCTGATTCTGATAATCCCTATTACTTAAGGTGGGATGTCGATGAAGCTTATTACTGGAACCTTACTTTCTTCCCAAACCCTTTCAACAGAGCCCCGCCGGACTGTTACGTTTTTGGCTTTCCGGATCCGGAGCGGCTACCGCTGTTTAGTGGTGAAAGCGTAAGAGCGGGAGCAAATTCCTCTTCGCAATTGCTCGCCCAGCGAATCGTCGATGAATCTTTCCTCAGTAGACATTACTTCAATGTCAGACAGGTTAGCATTTCGAGGGATGCATTTCGGTATTGGAGTCGAGTAAAAGATCTGGTCAACAATACCGGGTCAGTATTTGATATTCCGCCTGCTCCAGTGCGAGGCAATGTTCGGAATAGTGCCAATCCGGACGAGGTGGTTTTGGGCTATTTTGAGGTGGCAAGGATTTCGCAAGAGCGAATCTACACCACCCGGGCAGATGTTCCTTTCTTCATTTCAGAAGTCTGTACTTATTCCCCAGAAAGACCCATCACGGATTATCCTGTGACTTGTCTTCGCTGCAGTGAATTTCCCAATAGCACCAATGATACACCGCATTGGTGGTTTGATCAGTGAGTTATCCTGCCGATCGAGTAATTATTGAGACTTTGATCGGAGGAATTTGTATTTTCAGGGAAAATCAAACCCATATACCTATGCAAAAGAAACTTTCAGGCTTGATACTACTCTTCTTCCTTTTCGGAGCTTTCGCAGTTCAAGCCCAGCAATTTCGTGCGCTTGTTTTTAGCAAGACAGCAGGATTTCGTCATCAATCCATTCCCAATGGAGTAGTTGCTTTGAAAAAAATGGCAGAAGACCAGGTTTTTTCAATTCATACCACGGAGGACGCTAATTATTTTACCGATAAAAATTTGGAGCGATTTGATGTAATTATATTGCTCAGCACCACTGGTACTATTTTCAATGAGGAGCAGAAAGCAGCCTTTCAGCGATTTGTGAGAAGTGGAAAAGGAGTAGTGGGAATCCATGCTGCTACCGATACTGAGTATGAGTGGCCTTGGTACAATCAATTGATAGGCGCTTATTTCTTAGCTCATCCCAAGCAGCAAACATTACGACTGGAAGTGGTGGATTCGGATCATCCGGCGACTTGGCATCTTCCCAAAAACTGGCTTTGGACGGATGAACTCTATGAGTTCCGTGATATCAATCCAAATATTAAGGTTTTGCTCAATGCTGACGAATCAACTTACCAACCTGCGAAGGCTATGGGCGAAAATCACCCGATGGCTTGGTATCATGAGTTCGATGGAGGCAGAGTGTTTTATACCGCATTAGGTCATGTGGATGCGGCCTTTGAGGATGCGGATTTTCTCAAGCACCTCTATGGCGGAATTTGGTATGCTGCTACGGGACAGCCTTTCAAATAAGGAAATTATTGCTTTTGGAACTTATCGGCAGCAAATCGGTTTAACCCAAATAAAACCAGAAATACCATGCTAAAAGCTCAAGCTAAGCCTGTCCACCTCTATATGGAGGCTAATCCCAACCCCAATTCTTTAAAGTTTGTGGCCAACTTTATGTTGGTTGATGATGGGGTGAGTTTTGACTATCCTAGCCAAGAAAGTGCAGAAAACAGCCCTTTGGCCCAGGAGTTATTCAATTTTGCTTCAGTCGAGCGGGTATTTGTAGCTTCCAATTTTGTGACAGTCACCAAGTCGGAATCGGTAGAATGGGCCGAAATCCAGACCATCATTCGAGACCATATCAAATCCTATTTAGAAGCCGGCAAAAAGGTGGTGAATGCCAAATTCGACAAGGATCCCTTATTCGATGAAAATGATTCCGAGATCGTCAAAAAGATCAAAGGAATCCTGGATGAATATATCCGTCCTGCCGTAGAGCAAGATGGGGGAGCAATCGTCTTTCATTCATTCCAAGATGGTGTGGTGAAAGTTTTGCTTCAGGGCTCCTGCTCTGGCTGTCCATCAAGTACCGTGACGCTTAAGGCAGGGATCCAAAACCTTTTGACCCGAATGCTACCCGAAGTCAAAGAGGTAGAAGCAGAAGGCATCTGATCGAAAATGGATGAAACTTCGCCAGTGGATTTGGTTTTTATTGGGAGTCTTGGCTCTGCTGATCAGAGGTCTAGCTAATAATTTTCCAGTTCAAACCGACCAAATTTATTCAAGAGGCTTATTTCCATTTATTCGAATTACATTTGATTACACGCTGGGAAAACTTCCATTTCCCAGCATTTTTTTATTTATAGGGCTTATTCTTTTGCTGATCTTACTGTTTTTTCGAGGGTTTTACCGAAAGAAGGGTTTAAAGCAAAGACTTTCATTTTCCATCCGGTCTATTCTCAATTTTGCTGGAGGGCTGGTCTTTTTCTTCATGGTCTTATGGGGCTTCAATTATCAGCGGACTCCTGTGTCCCAGCAGCTAGGCCTTTCGGCAAAGCCTTTGGAACTGCATGAAATGAAAGCAGAAATTGAGGAGAATTATCGCGAGCTGCTCCTGCTTCGGCAGCAGTTGAAATCTGATACCTTGCCGATTGTGCCAGAGCTAGCTTATCAAGAATTGGAATCCGAAGTCCGTGACATTCTGGAGGATCAATTGCCATCTTTGGGCTTATCGTTTTTGGGAAAGCCGCGCACTAAGCTTTTTCCACCTCCGGGGCTGATGCGAAGACTCGGGATTTTGGGGATCTATTTTCCTTTTGTGGGAGAAAGCTACATCGATCCGACACTACATCCGCTTGAGAAACCATTTACCATCGCTCATGAGATGGCACATAGCTTTGGAGTTACAGATGAAGGGGAGGCCAATTTTGTCGCTTGGGTGGTAGGTAGCCAGTCCAAAAATCCTCTGTTGGGATACTCCGCCGCTTTACGATTATTTCTCTACCAGGTGCGAGATTATTATCGAATGGCTCCTGATGAATATATATCATGGATACAAGACTTGGATAGGGGAGTACTGAACGATATACGGTCAATTCAGGATCGAGCCGCACAGTATCCACCTTTTTCCTTGGAGATCAGCCGAAAAACCAATGACCTTTTCCTTAAATCGCAGGGTGTAAAAAGTGGTGTGTTGAGTTATCAAGAGCTACCCATGCTGGTGAAGGCCTGGAAGGAGAAAGGATTTAATAAATAACTTTTTAATTATTGTTCTTTTATTTTTAGTTTGATTTTCTTTCTTTTGGCCTAAATCTATTAGTTATGAAGTATATTTTAGCTCTTTCCTGTTTTGTTTTGTCTTTGGAATTATGTGCTCAGATTCGAGTCGAGTCCGAGCGAGATCGGGAAGGAAATGTAGTCTTGACAGCCATCAATTCAAGTATTTCCCAGTATACCATTCAGGTAGAATTCCCGGTACTTCAAAATTTACGGGTAATGGGGGGAACTAACCTAGTGGCTGTCTCCAACCCTGGACAAACGCGGATAGGTACACTCAAACCCATTAATGAAAATCAAAGCACTAATTATTCCTACAGCTTCACCTATGTGAAAGGAAGCATCTATGGAAAGTCTAAAGTAGATCCAATTTATCTGATTCCTGTGGCTGAGGGTACTGAGGTGCTGGGTATGATGATGACTCACTTGGAGAATACGATTCGTCCAGATGCAAAAAATGATATGTATGTCGGCGTTTCATTTCGATTTGATAATGAAACAGAAATAGTAGCTCCACGAAAAGGCATCGTGGTAGAGATGGAAATGGATCGAGAAGAAGGGAAAGAAAATTTGGCGTTTGATCGAGGAGAGAATTACATCGAAATCCTTCATCCTGATGGTACGATTTCAAAAATCATGGTTCTAAAGGGGAATTCCCAAAAGGTAGAATTGGGAGAAGAGGTGGTTCCAGGGCAGGTTTTAGCTATTTCGGGCGGAGAAAATTATGAAAACGGAAGACATGTCCGGATGACTGTGACCAAAGTAGAAAAGGACTCCAAGGGAAAACTTACCAATACCATCATTCCAGTAGATTATTTCACGGGTGCAGAGAATAAAAAAATAAGTAAAGCACAAAAAATTGTGGTTTCACATCCGAGTGAAATCGTAGCGCTAGAATTGAGTAAGAAGGAACAAAAGGCCTTGGGACTTAATTAATCTTCCTAATCCTTTTTTTTCGATTCCCAATCCATACCCCCAAAATCACCGCAGCTATTCCTACATAATGCCCCCATAGCAAAACCTCTCCATCCCATACTCCCCAAAGAATAGCGACGATCGGAATGAGGTAAGTGACTGAGCTGGCAAAGACTGGACTTGCTGTTTTGACTAGCATATTAAAAAGGATAAGTGCTAGCGCTGTCCCGAGGATGCCTAAGAGTGCCACATAGCCTAAGGCCTGCCAAGCTCCCGGTACGGAGACGAGCTTGTATGAAAATTGGGTGCCTGCCATCAGATAAATCAAGGCTACAGGCAGGACCATTAGAAGTGAAATTGCTGTGATTTCGATCGGTTTAAGCTCCACAAATCGGAATTTTATAATATTCAGATTGAAGCCATAGCAGGTGCAGGCTAGGATGACGAAGAAAGCGTAGGCATTAATGTCCGAAAGTGCACCAAAACCACCACCTTCTCTTACTGTCACCAAAATCAATACACCCAAAAAGGCGATTAAAAGGCCAAGAGCGTTTCTTCGGGTGATTTTTGAACTGAAAAATAATGCTCCCACCAAAACGACGAATAAAGGCGTAAGTGCATTTAGCACCCCGGTAAGTGAACTGCTGAGTTGGGTTTGAGCTTTTGCAAAAAGAAAGGCAGGGATAAAACTTCCCACTAAGCCAACGATGATGAGGTTTTGAACCTGGACACTTTTCAGAAAGCGAACCCGAGGAAGGGATAGCGGAAGTAGAAAAGTGGCCGCAGCGACAATCCGAAAGGCTCCGAGTTCTCCCGGTGAGAATATTTCCAATCCCCGCTTGATCAAAATAAAGGAACTTCCCCAGACTAATGCCAGAATGATCAGGTAAATCCAGTTTCTTACCGAGCTCTCAGTGGGCTGATTGGACATAGGTGTTAGATTACGGGTTGGTGCCGCAAATGAAGCAATTCTGAACTGAAATTGTTTGGGAAAATTTTCAAGTGGGAATTAAAGACTAGCAACCAGCTTTAGAAAACGTAATCGGCATAGACTTCTTCCACTTGCTCTAGGATAGCAGTTACTTCTTCGTAGGTATCTGCGGTGACCATATCCGTTCGATAAGTTTTGAAGTTTGGCATACCGCGGAAGTAGTTGGTATAGTGTCTTCTCATTTCTAGGATTCCAAGCTTTTCACCTTTCCATTTGATAGAAAAATCCAGATGCTCTTTGGCTATCCTCAGTCGCTCTGCCAAGTCTGGTGCGGGAAGCTTTTCACCGGTGGATAAATAATGCTTGATCTCATTGAAAATCCATGGGTAGCCAATCGAAGCTCTTCCGATCATCATTCCATCGACATTATACTTAGATTTAAATTCAGCAGCTTTTTCCGGGGAATCGATATCTCCATTGCCAAAGACAGGAATATGTAATCTCGGATTTTCTTTCACCTTATTCAGGTAAGACCAGTCGGCTTCACCTTTATACATTTGTTGCCTAGTACGGGCATGAATACTGATAGCCTGAATGCCTACATCTTGGAGTCTTTCCGCTACTTCGACGATTCGGATTGTGTCATGGCTCCAGCCTAGGCGTGTTTTCACTGTGACGGGGATATTTACCGCTTTGACAATCTCCTCAGTCATGGAGACCATCTTATCAATATCCAATAGAATTCCTGCACCGGCACCTTTACAAGCTACTTTGTGCACAGGGCATCCATAGTTGATATCCAAAATATCCGGACCGGCAGCTTCAGCAATAGCAGCAGCTTCACGCATGGATTCGATTTCATTTCCGAATATCTGAATACCAATAGGTCGTTCATATTCGAAAATATCCAGCTTTTGGACACTTTTTGCTGCATCACGGATCAGTCCTTCCGAGCTAATAAACTCCGTATACATGAGGTCTGCACCGTTTTTTTTGCAAACAGCCCGAAATGGCGGATCACTCACATCCTCCATGGGTGCCAACAAAAGCGGGAATTCTCCGAGTTCTAAGTTTCCTATCTTTACCACTGCTTATTCTAAATTTGGCGTAAATTTACGTCCAATATGGAGATTTACGAAACCACACGAGAAATAGCGCAACGAAAAAACTGGCTTTTGTCTCTGGTAGTCATAGTTTTAATCACTTTCGGGGTACTTATTGTTTTGCAGGGCATCGCACTTTTTGTTGCCTTGTTTTTATTTGGGATCGATCTGGATTCAGTGGTAAAGTTGATGTCGGGTGACACAAATATCCCAAATGGCCGAATGGCTTTATATTTTATTCAGGGAGTAGGATCAGGAATCGGTTTTCTGATTGCAGCATTTATTGTGGCAAAAGGCATAGATCATGCTGACTTGGGATTGAAGCGACAGCTACAGCGCTTAAGTTCTTCCAAACTCTTCCTCACTTTACTTATCACCTTGGGGGGGATGTTTTTCAATGCCTTGCTTGTTTACCTGAATGCCCAACTGGAACTCCCGGGTTTTCTTTCTGAGCTAGAAGCTTGGATGAAAGAGATGGAAGATCAGCTGACGGAAATGACCATGTTTCTGACTGATTTTCAGTCTGTGTCGGAGCTGTTGGTTGGCCTTTTGGTGATTGGTGTTTTGGCAGGCTTGGGAGAGGAAGTGTTCTTTAGAGGGGTCGTTCAGCCAAAGATGCACCTCTACACAGGATCCTACCATTGGGGTATTTGGATTACAGCCTTTATTTTCTCGGCTATCCACATGCAGTTTTATGGGTTTTTGCCAAGGATGTTTTTGGGAGCGCTCTTTGGCTACCTATATGTCTATTCTGGGAGTTTAATTTATCCGATCGTTGCTCACATTTTGAATAACTCCATCACAGTTTTACTGATTTACTTTGCAAAGCAAGGAATGGTCGATTTTGACATCGAATCCACCGAAACCGTGTCTTATCCTTTAGCTTTGCTGGGATTATTGGTAGTTTCGGCAGGAATCTATTACTTTAATAAAACTAAGCTGCTACCACATGAAGGATTGGATCAAAATCTTTGAAAGTCCACAGCAAATCCGGGCCGAAATAGTCAAAGGCATTTTGGAGGAGAATGAAATCCCTGCCGTGGTGCTTAGTAAAAAAGAAACAGCGTACCAGGTTCTGGGCTATTATGAAGTTTTGGTCAAAACTCAAGATGCGCTGAAAGCCACTAATCTCGTGAATAATGAGATCTCGTTTTAATATAAATAATTACAGTAATCTCGGTCAGCGTGCCATTACGGCGCTACTGGGAGCAATCATTGTGATTACGGGGATTATTTTTTCTGACTGGACCTATTTTCTGGTTTTTGCTTGTATTCTGGGTTTTGCGCAGATGGAGTTTTACAAGCTTTGTGGATTGGATGGGATGCTGCCTCTGAAAAGCTTCGGTACTTTTTTGGGACTGCTGATTTACACGCTCACTTTTATGATCGAAAAAGAACAGCTACCCAATGAATATCTATACCTGATTTTCCCGATCATTTCATTGACCTTTTTCATCAAACTTTATAAAAAGACTGATAAGAAGCCATTCACCGGGGTGGCCTTTACCTACCTAGGAATTTTCTATGTAGCGGTCCCTTTTTCTCTTCTGAATTTGGCTGTCTTTTCGATTGAGAAAGTTTATAATTTCGAAATCATTTTAGGTTGTCTTCTGATTCTCTGGGCAAGTGATACAGGAGCGTATTTTGCTGGTACCAAATTTGGCAAAACGAAGCTTTTTGAGCGAGTTTCACCCAAAAAATCCTGGGAAGGTTTCCTAGGAGGGGCGTTTTCTGCCATTGCTATTGCCTTCTTATTGGCTCGATATTTTCAGACTATTCAAGATTGGAAATGGCTGGTGATTGCGGGGATAATTATCATTGCCGGGACCTATGGAGATTTGATCGAATCGCTCTTCAAGCGATCAATTGAGATCAAGGATTCTGGCCGTGTGCTACCGGGTCATGGTGGATTTATGGACCGTTTTGATGGCTTATTACTTTCCGCGCCATTTATCACAGCTTTTTTGAAAATCTTCTAATGTATTCGAAGACCTAATCTGAAAAACTACTTAATATTGTATCGCATTTCACCATAACAAAAACCCAATATGGCTTACATAGAACCGGCTCCGATTAAGGACAAAGAAAATCCTTTGGAGTCAATGATGGAGAGATTTAACATCGCTGCCGAAAAACTCGGACTTTCTGATGAAGTTTACAATGTTTTAAAGAACCCTGCCAAGCAGGTCATTGTCTCCATACCAATTACAATGGACAATGGAAAAATCGAAGTATTTGAAGGGATTCGAGTGATTCATTCAAATATCCTAGGCCCTGCAAAAGGGGGGATTCGATTTGCTCCGGATGTGCACCTGGACGAAGTTAGGGCACTAGCGGCATGGATGACTTGGAAGTGTGCAGTGGTAGATATTCCTTATGGTGGAGGTAAAGGTGGCGTACGCTGCAATCCACGTGAGATGTCCAAAGGAGAAATTGAACGATTGATGCGAGGCTACACCTTGGCTATGCTTGATGTATTCGGACCCGACAAAGATATTCCAGCTCCTGACATGGGCACAGGGCCACGCGAAATGGCCTGGCTGATGGACGAATATTCCAAAGCTCACGGTACTACTGTCAACGCTGTAGTAACAGGAAAGCCGCTTGTTCTTGGTGGTTCTCTGGGAAGAACCGAAGCCACTGGTCGTGGTGTAATGGTTTCGGCCTTAGCGGCCATGCAAAAGCTAAAAATCAACCCATTTCAAGCAACTTGTGCTGTGCAGGGATTTGGAAATGTGGGTTCTTGGGCAGCTCGTTTGCTCGAGGAGCGTGGATTGAAAATTGTAGCAATTTCCGATCATACCGGTGCTTTTTATGATGAAAACGGGATTGATATCGTAAAGGCGATCGAGTTTCGTGATAATAATGGTGGTCATCTGGAAGGCTTCAAAGATGCCGATAGAATGGATGACCCGATGGATCTACTTACGCTTGATGTAGATGTACTGGTTCCTGCTGCGGTAGAGGATGTGATTACGGCTAAGAATGTAGATAAAATCAAAGCTAAATTGATCGTAGAGGGGGCAAATGGTCCTACTTCCGCCAAGGCTGATGCTATTATCAATGAGAAAGGTATCATGGCTGTGCCGGATATCTTGGCAAATGCGGGTGGCGTGACCGTTTCTTACTTCGAGTGGGTTCAAAACCGTCTGGGATATAAGTGGACAGCAGACCGTGTCAATAGACGTTCCGATCGTATTATGAAAGATGCTTTCGAGCATGTCTACCAAGCTTCTAAAAAATATGATGTGCCTATGCGGATCGCTGCTTACATCGTAGCGATAGACAAGGTGGCACAGACTTACACCTATCGAGGTGGATTCTAAGTATCTATTTATTTTAGCTAGATAGGAAATGGGGTGGGTCTTGACTTACCCCATTTTCTTTTTACAAAATACTATTTAAAATCGACCGTTTGAATTACAAGATCACGGAATTGGTAAAGGAATCCTTATTCTCCACCTTGCCTTTTCGAGGTCAATCCCTAATTTTGCTCAAGTCCAAAAATGAGTGTTTTATTACTGTTTTATCCTAAAACTCTATTTTGGCTTTTAATCGCCTATGTCCTTATCCGTTTCTCGATTAAGTAAAAGTTTTGGCAGTCAAAAAGTCCTCGATGAGGTTTCTTTTGAGGCAAAAGCTGGACGGATTTTGGGTTTTTTGGGTCCAAATGGCGCGGGCAAATCCACTACCATGAAAATCATCACGGGCTATCTTTCAGCTGAAGGAGGTTCAGTAGAGGTGATGGGAACAGATGCACTGGCATTTCCGAAAAAAGTCAGTTCCTTGATTGGCTATTTGCCGGAAAAGAATCCCTTGTACTCGGACATGTATGTCAAGGAGTTTTTAACTTTCGCCGGAGGCTTGTATGGGCTATCTGGAAAAGACTTACAGTCGAGGAGAAATGAAATGCTGGAGAAAACCGGGCTTTTGCCAGAACAGCACAAGAAAATCGGGCAGCTATCCAAAGGCTATCAGCAGCGTGTCGGATTGGCGAAAGCATTGATCCATGACCCTAAAGTCCTAATCCTAGACGAACCTACCACCGGTCTTGATCCTAATCAGCTAGCAGATATCCGTCAGCTTATTCGAGAGATAGGGAAGGAAAAGACCCTGATACTTTCCACGCATATTATGCAGGAAGTAGAGGCTATTTGCGATGATGTAGTCATTATTGCCAAAGGAAAAATCAAAGCGGCAGATTCGCTCCAAAACTTTCAGCAAGCAGGTAGCGGTCAACAACTCATCGTCGAGACAGAAGAAAGTTTGGATTTGGGATGGTTTGAGGGCTTTCAGGAGGTGGTCTTTGGTCCTAAAGGAAATAAGCAGGTTGTCATCGGTACAGATGATGCAGCCGGAGCTAGAAAGGCTGTCCTCGGTATTATTCAAGAAAAGGAACTGAACCTTTTGGCACTCAATCAAGGCAAGCGGAGTTTGGAAGAGCTTTTTAGACAATACACCCAATGAAGAGCTTGATCATCAAAGAAATCAATTCATTTCTAGGCAGTCTATTGGGCTACCTGATTTTAGCCTTGTTTCTGGTAGCGATTGGCCTGATTGTTTGGGTATTTCCCCAAAGTAGTGTGCTGGACTATGGCTATGCTGATCTAGAGCCGTTATTTACATACACACCCTACGTGTTCACCTTTTTGATACCTGCCCTATCTATGCGTGCCATAGCTGAGGAAAGAAAAAATCATACTTGGGAGCTCCTTCGGACTTCTCCTTTGTCCGTCTTTCAGATCGTATTGGCGAAGTATTTGGCCATTTTGGTATTGGTGGCGATTGCCCTTTTGCCAACCTTACTCTACTTTTTCAGTATTCTTCAGCTCGGTGATCCTCCTGGTAATTTAGATCAGGCTAGCTTTTTTGGGAGTTGGATTGGATTGCTGCTGATCGGAGCAGTATTTGGCGCTGTGGGTGTGTTTTCCTCTTCTTTGACATCACAGCAGGTTGTGGCTTTTGTTTTGGGAGTGTTTTTCTGCTTCCTTTTGTATTTTGGATTATCTGCAGCAGCAGATCTTCAGTTTGGTGCCTGGGCTTATTGGGTGGAAGAGTTAAGCTTGAGTTTTCACTATATCAATCTAAGCAGAGGTGTCATCGATTCGAATGATATTTTCTTTTTCCTTGGAATGATCTGGTTCTTTTTGGGGGCATCTGTTTTGACTTTAAGGAACAAATGAAATCGAGCATGACGCAAGTGACACACAGAGGGATGATTATAATTGCGAGATTCCATGTGACCTCTTTAAGACAAATTATAAACACATGAAATCAGCAAGTCAAAATACCGCGATCTATTGGCTCGGTTTGATACTGGGTTTGGTCATTCTTCTTGGCTTGGGACAGCTGATTCGATTCCGAGTTGATTTGACCGAAGATCAGCGCTACTCTCTGCACGAAGCCACGGAAGTAGTTTTAGACAGTTTGAGTGAGGATATTCATGTAGAGATTCTACTTAGCGGGGAGGACCTTCCTGCTGGAATGCGTCGCCTACAGCGATCGATCGAGGAGCAAGTGCGAACCTTTGATGCCTACAGCGATCGGAAAATCAGCTTTTCCTACTTCGATCCCTTGAGTTTGGCAGAGGAAGAGCAGGAGGAATTTATCCTTCAACTAGCTGATTACGGAATCAACCCCACGACTCTTTTTGTCAATCAAGCTGCTGGACAACAGACCAAATTGATCTTCCCGGGGATTCTGATTTACAGTGAAGAATTCGAGACAGGAGCCCTTGTTTTGAAGGGTGAGAAAGGAATGGGAGAGGAGCAAATCCTAAATCAATCCATCGAAAATTTAGAGTTTGAGCTTAGCAATGCCATTCGGAAACTCACCCGCTCAGATATGGGAGCATTAGCCATGATAATCGGGCACGAGGAGATGAAAGAGGATGAAGGCTATGGTCTGGTGGAAGCTTTGGACGGAGATTTCGAAATATTCAAAGTGCCTCTTGAGCAAGCCCGAACAGTTCAAGACTTGGTCAATTTTAAGATTATTTTCATTCAAGGGCCACAGCAAGCTTTCAGCGAAAGGGAAATTTACCTTTTGGATCAGTATGTGATGCAAGGCGGAAATCTGGTCGTTTTGTCAGATGGAGTGCAAGTTGATGTGCGTGAAGCAGGCGGTGAGGGAACTTTGGCTATGCCTTATGAAAATGGATTGGAAAACCTCCTTTTCAAATATGGGGTTCGAATCAATAAGGACCTGATTCAGGATTTGAATTTTGGATATTTCCCCGTAATGGGTGGGAATTTCGGAGATCAGGAGCAATTGGTTCCTTTGCCTTGGCCTTTTTATATCCAATCTACGCGAATGTACCCCCATCCGATTACGAAAGGTTTGGATTTAATTTATCTCCGCTTTGCAAGTAGCCTGGATACGGTTTTGGCACCGGGAGTAAAAAAAACGCCTTTGTTTTTCACATCTGATTTGTCTCGAGTTCTAACAGCTCCGGTTCGGGTAGCTTTCAGCGATATGCAGCGTGAACCGGATATTGAGCAATTTCCCATGCAAAACCTTCCCTTAGCCTACCTGCTGGAAGGGGAGTTTACTTCTTTGTATAAAAATCGTTTTCTTCCAGAGGGGTTTGATCAATCAGAATTTAAGGAAAGCGGAAAGGGAAAGGTGGTCGTGATCGGGGATGGCGAGCTCTTTCAGAGTCAAAGTGATTTTCAGACAGGAAGGCCGCTTAATTTGGGAGAGGATCCTTTTAATCAGAATATTTACGCTAATCGACTTTTGATACGCAATCTTGCTCAATACTTGGATAATCCGGAAGGCATCATCGCTTCCCGTACCCGAAGTTTCCAGATTCGCCCATTGAACAGAGTTAAAATTTCACAGGAAAAAACTAAATGGCAGTTGATCAATGTCGGAATGCCGGTAGTTTTCCTGCTTCTCTTTGGAGGAGCAGTGGCAGCCATCCGAAGGAAAAAGTATTCGAGGTAAGCTTAGGGTTTAGCTAGATGAAAGTTGAAATAATTTCAACTGTGGCCATATTCATTCCCTGTCAAATCGATTTTATTTATAAATTTACCCCCATTCAAAATTGTAATCTTTAAATAAGCCCTATATGAAATTTATTGTTTCTTCTTCTGCACTCTTAAAGCAGCTTTCGGCGATCAACGGTGTGGTTACGACCAACCCGGTAGTACCTATTCTGGAGAATTTTCTTTTCGAAATCAAAGACTCCATGCTGACAATCACAGCTTCGGATCTTCAGACCTCCATGATCACGGAAATTCATGTAGAGGCTAAGGAAGATGGCAATATTGCTGTTCCTGCACGTATTCTGATCGACACGCTCAAGAACTTACCGGAGCAACCGGTAACTTTCAGCATCGACCATGATACCTACGCGGTGGAAATCAGCTCTGACAACGGTCGCTACCGCTTGGCTGGTGAGAATGCGACGGATTTTCCAAAAATCCCTACCGTCAGCAATCCGACCACTGTGGATATGTCCACTGAAGTCTTGGCTAGTGCTATTTCCAATACCATTTTTGCAACCTCCTCGGATGAGCTTCGTCCTGCGATGACCGGGGTTTTCATCAATCTGAGCGATACCAATACCACCTTTGTGGCTACTGATGGACACCGTCTAGTTCGCTATAGAAGAGTGGATATTGCTTCCGGTAGCCCTGCGAGTTTGATCATCCCAAGAAAAGCATTGAACCTGCTCAAGTCTACGCTGCCTTCTGAGAATATCTCCGTGAGCGTGGAGTTTAATCAATCCAATGCTTACTTCAAGTTTGGACAGATTAAAATGATCTGCCGTCTGATTGACGAGCGATTCCCGGATTATGAAAATGTAATTCCTGCGGACAATCCTAACATCATGACCATCGATCGTCAGGATTTGTTGAGTTCACTTCGTCGTATCGCTATCTATGCGAATAAGACCACGCATCAGGTAAGATTGAAATTGACTGGATCTGAATTGATGATCTCTGCAGAAGACCTGGACTTCTCCAATGAGGCAAATGAAAGACTTTCTTGTGATCATGACGGAGAGGATATCGAGATTGGATTCAACGCCAAGTTCTTAGTGGAAATGTTGAACAACCTTTCTTGTAAAGAAGTCAGCTTGAAGTTTTCTGCACCTAATCGAGCAGGATTGATCTTGCCAGCTGAGCAGGAAGAAAATGAAGATATCCTGATGCTCGTGATGCCGGTGATGTTGAATAATTACGTATAATTTTAACCACTTATATCCCTGAAAGCCTGAGTTATCGATTCAGGCTTTTTTGTTGGTTAAGGTTTTGAAAACCCCGAAAATCTTATTTATAAACCACAATGAACACAAAGTTCACGAAGGGAGATATCAAGTAAATACTCTTTGCAATATTAATCCCTTGCGGGCTTTGTTAAGAATTTCGCTGTCATTTCTACTTTTACTCCGTTAGACATCAAGGCTTAACTTCTAAGTAGATAAAATCTGCTTCCAGAAAATCAGAATAGCAAAAGCTAGAATTTTATTGGCTACTTATGGAGTTTAATCAGGCTTTATCAGTAAAGAAAACCGAAAAGCCAAAGTGGAATCTTTTTACCCCAGCCAGTTTCTATATCGTCACTAGCAATCAAATATTCATCTTCATTGATGACTTGTTGAGAAGATTTGTTTTTCCCGCCCACTTCTATCGTTATTTCATTAACCCAGAAGTCCCCCTTTTTTGGCTCAAACACTTCGTATCCAGCATTTAGCAATTGATTTAGGAGGAAAGTTTCCCTCAGGTTTCCTTTATCAGGAGAGGAGTTGATCGCAAAAGCGAGATTTGTGTTTTCAAGAAAAAGCTTGTCAGGCTTTTGTAACCTTGAAACCCCTTTACCCCTTGAGAGTAAAACGTTTAGAATTCTTGCGTCTTTCAACTGATAGATGTGTTCCAAAATTCGATCTCTTGAAATATTTAGTTTAGTTGAAATCGCCGAAACATTGGGTTTGAAGGGAGCAGATTCCGCTATCACTCCGAGTAATTTTTTGACCTTAGCGGCTGTGCCGGCATTATAGGATGAGATATAAGCTAGGTCTGTATCCACCACAGTATTGATTATTTGTTCGAGCTTTGATCCATACTCATTTTCACCTTCCACAAAAATTGGGAGGTAACCTTTGCTGAGGTATTTTTCGAAATAAAGTAATGGTCGTATTGTTGAAATTACTTCATGGCTGATTTCACGGTGCCTGTGTTGTATCTCTTCAAGAGTAAATGAAGGAAAGTCCGCTGTTTCAGAAAGCTTAAGATACTCACGAAAGGATAGGCCGGGTAAAGTGTAACTAATCACCCGCCTACTGAGGTCTGATTCTCCTCTATAGATATCCAATGCGGAAGAGGCCGAAAAAATCACCTGAAGCTGGGGCAGCCCATCATAAATATTCTTGAGTTCCCTTGACCAATTGGGGTATTTGTGCACTTCATCTATCAATAAAACTTGCCCTCCCTGTTTAAACCAAGTCATGGCAGTATCCAATAAATTGTTTTGATAAAACCAAGGATGATCAGCCGTGACGTATAAGCCATTTACTTGATTTTTGGATAAGGTGAATTTGAGATGCTGAAGCATGAGTGTGGTTTTTCCGGCACCTCTTGGTCCTTTAATACCAATCATTCGCTGATTCCAATTGATCTTTTTGTTCAAAAATCTTTGGAAGTTCTCTTTGATCCCTTGTAGCAAGGAATCCTGAAAATCGATCAATACTTGCATATTGTTGTTTTAAAACTTCATAAATATATAAAAAATGCTGTTTTAAAACTACAAAAAATACCTGAAGTCATTTTCCTTTGGTCGAGCTAATTTTTTAGATCGATTTCTATGTTCTGCTTCTCCAGATTGAGGTTGCTTTTAAAAATCAAAAAAAAATGTTTTCGGAAAACAGGGTAAGTGGGAGTTAAACCTTTAGAGGTCTTTAAAACCTCAAAGGTTCTTTTTGGTATCCCGCAACATCTTTAGGTACAGGCCTTCCACCCGCTCTCTGGCCCAGGGGGTCTTTCGGAGAAATTTTAAGCTGGACTTGATAGACGGATCATGGGTAAAGCAGCGAATGGTGATGCGCTCACCCAGTTCCTCCCATCCATAATGAGCGACCAATTGCTCCAGAATGGTGTCGAGTCGAAGTCCGTGAAGGGGATTGTTGGGTTGATGTTCCAAAGGAATAGTGAATTGAGAATTTAAAGTTAAGAATTATTGTAAACCCTGTTTTTCTAACTATACGATTGGTTGAATATAGCTGTTCAGGATTTGTAATCCTGAACCCTGATCATAGGATTATCAATCCGAAAAATTTAATTTTTACTTTCTTCCTCAAGCTGAAAATATCCAAATGTCCCGCTTTGGCATTCCATTAATACGGCTTTTCCTGAAGGCCCTTTCAGTGCTTTCTTCAACTCAGAGAGTGAGTGGACCTCCCGTTCATTGACCTTGAGTATTAATTCTCCAAGAGGCCATTCCATTTGATCAGCCTGAGTACCTTGATGGATGTGAGTGACTACCAATACGGGTTTCTCCTGATCTAAAATTTTTAGCATCTCAATTTGGGCATAGGGATCCACTTCTTGAATGGCTTGTATGATTTCAAAGCTTAAAGGCTGAATGACCATTCCGAATACCTCTAAATACTCTCGTTCATTTAGGATGGGGCTGGAAATGATTCCTTTCTCTGGATTTGGCATTGCCCGAGCCTTGGACTGATGGACTTTTCCATTTCTCAGATAGTTGATCGTTACTTCCTCGCCTATCGGTACCAGTTTCATCACATCAAAAATATTCTTATGTCGATACAGACCTTCTTTCCCGATGACAATTCCATGGCGATCAAATTCAGCCTGATTGATCGAGAGAATCACATCTTTGGCCTGAATATTCGCCGCCTCTAAAAAACCATTGGCGAGGACCTTGGAGACGATGACACCCTTAGCTTGGCTTTGATTTAAAAAGGGGTTAAAGTTTTCGGCATTTTTCTGCAATTTCCCTCCTATTCCCGCAAACTGAGGTTCACTTAATAAAATAAGGTTGTCTATAATTATTTTTATAAAGCTGGCAGGCGTGATAAAGCCAATATTTTCGGCATCTACAATCACAGCGGTGTTGAGCCCAATTACTTTCCCGTCTTCAGTAATACTTGGACCTCCTGAATTCCCGGGATTGATGGCCGCATTGGTGACAAACCGCTCCGAACTAAACTCAGAACCGGATATGAAATTTGTGATCTCGCCGCCTGTAATATTGGGTTCTACCATTCCTAAGGGGTACCCAATCGCTTTGATCATTTCTCCTCGGGATGGGTTAGTGCCTTCCCGTAATTCAAGATATTCGATTGGTTGTATTGCCAGTTTTTTAAATCGCTGCAGTTCTTTTTCGCTAAGCTTGATCAGTGCAACATCAGGTTCCAGTTGCTTGACCAAACCGACCAGTTCCGCTTCAAATCGTTCCTCACTGGTCAGCATGGAGCTGATTTCGATTTTGACTGCATTCCGAACCACATGTGCATTGGTGACGATGTAGCCTTCAAGATCTTGGTACTTCACAAAAAATCCCGACCCGGACCAAATTCCTGGAATTTTGACGGATGGATTCAGTACGGATTGAATATCCTCCTCGATATAGCCCTCAACAAGAATCTGAACTACACCGCTCATCATCTGCCGGGCAATATCATTGAGTTTAGCCTTTGATTTGGACATAGCTTTGATTCAAAATGGAAACTAATGAGAGGAGAAGATAAAAAGATTTGGACTTAATTCGATTTATTTGGCTCGATCAGATCCCATAAGTTTCCATATAAGTCCTTGAAAACGGATACGATCCCATAACTTTCCTCAGCAGGTTCTCGGATAAATTCCACTCCTCGAGAACTGTATTTTTTATAATCCCGATAAAAATCATCGGTATAAAGAAATAGAAAAACCCTTCCTCCCGTCTGGAATCCGATTTGCTTTTCTTGAGTTACATTGGCTGCCTTGGCTAATAACAAATGGCAAGTCGATCCGGGAGGGGAAACTCTTACCCATCTTTTGCTTTCACTCATTCTTGTGTCTTCCAAAAGCTCAAAATCAAGAACTTGCGTGTAGTATTGGATGGCTTCGTCATAGTCTCTGACTAGCAGGGAGAGTTGTCCGAGTTGTTGGGACATAAATGAAGTTTTAAGTTATTTTTGGGAATGTAAGTGAAGAAAATAAATCTCAGTAACAAATGAAATTTACTTTTTCGATTCATGCCTTAGAACAATTGAAAGTTAGGGAGATTCCTTGAAAGCTGGTAATGGAGGTTTTGGAAAATCCAGATCAAGTGTACTCAGAGTCAGATGAAAATGAAATCGTGATATACCAATCCGTATTTCGGAAGGATACCAATGAAACCTATTTAATTCGAGTTTTTGTTAATCAAATTAAATCTCCAGATTTGGCAATAACTGCATACAGGACGAGTAAGGTCCAAAAATATTGGAAAGATGAAATCGAGCCTGCCTGAAGCAGAAAGGCATGACTAAAAAGTCACACACTGGATGTTTATATTGTGCGAGATTCCATGTGACAGTTGAAAAGCAAATTAGAAACACATGAAAGTGGTCTATAAAAAAGAGGTTGATGTTTTGATGATTCAAATAGCTGAAGGTAAAGTCGCTGAAAGTGAAGAATCAAAACCTGGAGTAATCATCGATTACGATCAAGAGGGAAATATTCTTCGAATTGAAATTTTGAATGCTTCCAAACACTCAGATTCGCCTCATTTCATCGATTATGAGTTGATTGCATGAATTAAACAAGTCAGGGGTAAGTTCAATTTGTTTGCTTAAACCCTTGCATCCGAAAGATTGGAAATTTCACATATTTCAATTCTTACTCATTTTTTCAAGAGCGTTCAATAGCTCCCACTCCTTGCGATAGCTTTTCCGAATCACCCAGATAAATCCAATCCAAAAACCTACTCCTGTAATCACGCAATAAATGAAGAAGGCAAGGGAAATGTAGGGTTTGAGAGCAATCAAAAACAAAACGACCCCAAGTCCATAAATCAGGTAAATCATCGGAGTGAAAATCCTGTGAATGCGCTTCCTCCGGAAAAGGTAAGATTGAATGCTTTTGATAAACTCGGAGGTAGAAAGGTAAATCTCCAAGCGATTCAAACCGATCCGGCTCGTTAATTCTAAAATCACTCGGATCACCAATGAACTGATCATTAGAGTTAGGCTTAAAATCAACAGGGTAGTACCAAACTGACCGTATTTGAAAAAGTATAGCGCTAAGATAGAAAGGGTCAAAGTCAAAATACCAATCGTCCAAAACTGATCTCTTTTGAGCTTTCGAAGGGAGTTTTTCGCAGAATTCAGGACCCTGTCTGCACTCAGTTCGCTAGTCGTATTCCGTTGTGAATTGTAGATTGATTGTATAGGGTCAAAGCTTTCCATCAGTGATACAGGGATAAAGTTGTTTTTTGATTCGATGTATTTTTACACGGAGATTCTCTGGGCTCAATCCGAGCGTCTCCTCAATCGTGGCGTAAGGGATTTCTTCCAAAACCATCAAAATGAGAATTTTATTTTGAGGGCTTAATTGATTGATGCAGGTATACATTTTTTGAATTTTTTGTTCCTTCTCAGCATCATATTCCTCTGGGGGCAATGCAGAGAAAGCATCTTGGTTTTGCTGTTCATTCTTTTGCTTTTTCAGCTGAAAAAGACAGGTATTCACGGCTATACGATAGATCCAAGTCTGCCAATTGGCATCTGCCCGAAACTGCTTCCGGTGAACCCAAGCCTTAATAAAGGTCTCCTGCAAGGCATCCTCGGCCAATTCCTTATCCTGCTGAAAGTAGCCTAGGCAAAGCCTGAAGATTTGATCCTTGTGTTCCTCAAAGCGAGCTTTGAATAGTTTTTCTTCTTCTATTGAATTCAATTTTTCTTCTTCTCAATTCTTAGAGTACGAAAGCGTCTATTTGTTACAAAATGGAGAAAAAAAATGAAGCTTTTCGAAGCACTTTGTAAAATCCGTTCGGGTGTCAGATAAAAGTCATCTCAAAAATTGCTGAAATCGAGCCTGCCTGAAGCAGACAGGCATGACGCAAGCGACACACAGAGGGATGATTATAATTGCGAGATTCCATGTGACCGCTTTAAGACAAATTATAAACACATGAAAGAAATGTGTAACAATTCCAGATGGATGAACTCTAACCAACAAAAAATCGAATGAATACAAACACAATTTCTCTCGAAAAAGCCCAAGCCTCTCAACTCGATCAATGGAGAATTGAATTGAGTATAAAATGTAAAAATGGGATCAACTTTATATTTGCTGCGGCCTTGATTTGGGCAGGGATAGCCGTTATTTGGAATCTAGGCTTGAGCACTTACAATCAAAGCATACTTACTTTTTCCATTTCCGGCTTGATGCTTCCGCTAGCCTGGATTTTTGGAAAAATCATGAAAACGGCTTGGAATGTCGAAGGAAACCCACTCAATAGAGTAGGGATGATTTTCAACATTGGGCAACTATTCTATTTCCCTTTTCTATTTATACTGCTCGGCAATCAGCCGGAATACTTTGCATTGGGATATGCGATTATCACCGGCGCGCACTTTTTCCCTTATGCCTGGTACTACAAGTCCAATTGGTTTGGTGCCTTTGCTGGGATTATCCCATTTGGGTCATGGCTGTTGGCGTTCTTTTTACCTCAATTTGCTACACTGATTCCAGCTTTCACTTCATTGTGCTTGGTGATTTTGGGTTTGGGTTTAATGAGAGATTATAAATTGAAAGTAGCAAAAGTACAGTAACTGAGTATCCTTTGAGGTTTCCAAAACCTCGAAGGATTTATGTATGCACGTTTTTGAATATCCTTTATCCAAGAAAAATATGTGTTAAAAAATAATTAATTTTTTGGGTCTACACGTGGTATAAAAATAATTTCCTTACCTTTTAGTCAGTAACTTTTAATTTTTTCCAGAAACTATGAAAACAATCAATCAATCAATCAATTAATCAAATTTTGGTCTTGGAAGCATAGAATTGTCCTGATTTCACATCAGTTCAAAAATGATAACCGGATTAAGATGAAAAAGTCAATAATTCTATTTGTTTTCTTTGTTGGTCTTCTCTCCTGTAACCAAAACAAATACCCTGTCGGTATTTTTCCTGAGGAAGCGACCAATTTGTCAGTAATCAATTCTCCATTTGACGATGTTAATTCGGATGTACCCACAATTAATCATGGGTTTAAACTTGTTTTTTCATCCAATCGAATTAATTCTCAACCCAATCATTTTAATTTAGTAGAATCCAACTTGGTTTTTTATTGGGATAAGTCAGAGGGATTCTTAAGAGTAGATCGAGGTAATACCCTTTTTGATACCTGGTTGAGAGATTGGATCAGAAAAACGGAAACGAATTTCAATGAAAAAGGGCCCTATACCTTCATTGATTCGGAAGCTGGAGATATTCTTCTTTTTAGCAGGGACAATACTGAAGGCGTTTACTCCATTTTATCAGAACCCCGGGAAGCTTCCTCACAAGAGATCGATGCTGCTGAAGTGTCATTTAGACTTATGGAAGATGAAGCCAGTGAAATGTATCCCTGTTTTTATGGTTCTGATTATTTGAAAGGTGCTGGAGTTGAAAGCCAAGGCCGACCTGAAAAAATGCTTTTTAGCTCAGATGGGGATGGGACTTTTGATATCTATGAAGTGGATCTGCCGGCAAGCGGATCCGTGCTGGAATACCTTCAAAGTGCCAAGGAGAAGGAAATCCAAAAAATCGAAATCAATACCATGGCAAATGACCACATGCCTTTTGTCTATGGGGATTTACTGGTCTTTTCCTCTGACCGTCCGGGAGGATATGGGGGATACGATTTGTATTACTCGTTTCGTAGCGGGGATGGCTGGACAGATCCGGAAAACTTCGGCCCCAAGATCAATTCCGAATTCGATGAATACAGACCGGTGGTCTCGGATTCTTGGGAATTTGAAAATCAGGTGATGATTTTCTCCTCCAACCGTCCCGGCGGATTGGGTGGTTTTGATTTGTACTTTGTAGGGATACCGAAGTTTTAGCCTTGATTCCAAAATCAAACCTTCGAGGTCTGAAAAAGACCTCAAAGGTTAGCGTATCCTTTGAGGTTTCCAAAACCTCGAAGGATTCTATGTTATCTTCTTTATTGTCTTTTTCCTATTAGGAAACAAAACCTTCGAGGTCAAAAAAAGACCTCAAAGGTTAGATTACATTTCTCCAAACGAAAATACATGGGCTGGATAGCGCTCTTCCAAAAAGCGGATGATCTTCTTATCCAAAGTCCAAATCTGAAAGCCTGTTTCTAGACCGGCCAAAATAATCATTGAATCGATCAATCCTATTCCTTGATTCAACAGCTGGTGTTTTTGGGCTAAAAGACCAGCGTGATAGGCAAAATCGGATGATTGGATTTTAAGTGTGTTTTGATAGAAAATATCCAAGATATCCAATTCTCTTTTTCCCTTTGCACCTTGGGTCAGTTCCCCGAAGATGATGTCCAATGTCCACACAGATCGCTTATCCAAAAGTCTTTGGCAAGTTGGGAAATAGTCTGGATTGGCTTTGAAATATTCTATCCAAATGGAAGTATCGAAAATTATGCCCATCAAGAATTATTCTTTTCCCTGATTTCTTCAGCAGTCCAGTAAAACTCTAAAGGTTCGGCGGCAATCAGTTGGGAGGCCGCTTTTATTTTTTGGGTAGCCACATATTCCTGCAAGGCTATTTTGAGCGTTTCGGTGATGTTTTTGGCCTGAGCAAGTTCCATAGCCTCGGCAATCAACTCGTCGGATATCAAGGCAGTTACTTTCATAGTAATAAGATTTTGCCCTAATATACGATGATTGATCGTATAAATGTTTCAAATCAAAAGCTACGAGGTCAAAAAAGACCTCAAAGCTTGGGAATATCCTTTGAGGTTTCTAAAACCTCGAAGGATTCATCAATTCCCACATAGTTTCTATGCCTTATCCAAGAAAAATATGTGTTAAAAAAGGATTAAATTTTTGGGTCTACACGTGGTTATAAAAATAATTTCCTTACCTTTTAGTCAGTAACTTTTAATTTTTTTCCAGAAACTATGAAAACAAACAAACAAACAAAAGTAGCTGTAGGCTGCTTAGCTTTCTCCTCCTTTTAATTATGGGCTGTGAGGGAGGGCTAGTCACAGAGTTAGGGTCTTACACTCCTTCTGGAACGAAAGATAACTACAGTAATGGTTTAAAAATGATAACAGGAATAAGATGAAAAAAATATTAAAAATACTTGCTGTTCTTGCCTTTTCATCTTGTAACGAACGTTTTCCCTATGAAATTGGAAGATTTCCAGAAGAAAACCCTATTAATTTGCTCGAAATGAATACGATTTATGATGAAATGAATTCTGACTTTGTCCCACCTGTAGCTAACCTTCGCCTTAATTTTAAATTTTCTTCCAATTCTAGTTCTATGGGATCCCATTTTGATCTTGAACCAAGAGGGATAGATTTTTTATGGGATAAGAGACAAGGCAGTTTTTCGTGTAGAGTTTTTGAAAGTTTTGGAGATGCAAGAATTTTGAAAAATCTTCTTCGGGAAATCAATTCACCCTGTGATGAGAAAGGTCCTTATTTCCTTAGTTTTCATATAACCTTATACTCCATAGGTTGTGATGGAAAATTCAAAATTTTTTTAAATGAATTCCAAGACAATGGAATTATTGAGGGTTATACTTCTAAAACTACTTCCCTAAAACTGATTGGTGGAGATTCTAACGAAATGTATCCTACTTTTTATGGAGGTAATTTTAAAAAAGGTGCTGGCGTAGAAAGCCAAGGCCGACCTGAAAAAATGCTTTTTAGCTCGGATCGGGATGGGACTTTTGATATCTATGAGGTGGATTTGCCGGCAAGCGGATCGGTGCTGGAATACCTCCAAAGCTCCGAGGAAAAAGAGATCCAAAAAATCGGGATCAATACCAACGCCAATGACCACATGCCTTTTGTCTATGGGGATTTACTGGTCTTTTCCTCGGACCGCCCGGGAGGATATGGGGGTTATGATTTGTATTACTCGTTTAGAAGCGGGGATGGCTGGACCGAGCCGGAAAACTTCGGCCCCAAGATCAATTCCGAATTCGATGAATACAGACCGGTGGTCTCGGATTCTTGGGAATTTGAAAATCAGGTGATGATTTTCTCCTCCAACCGTCCCGGCGGATTGGGTGGTTTTGATTTGTACTTTGTAGGGATACCGAAGTTTTAGCCTTAATTCCAAAATCAAATCTTCGAGGAGATTTCTCAATCGTTTCTCTTTTAAAATGATACCTTCTAGAATTGGTTATTTCGGGCTGTGGAGACACAGCCAAAGGCGAAATTGTTCTTATTCGAAAGCAATCTTCGAGGTCTGAGAAGACCTCAAAGGTCGGGGAGTGGTTAGTAGAAATTTTATAGAAAATTTATGAAATGGAAAGAAAACCCCCAAAAAATACCCATTTATGGGTATTTTTTGGGGGTTTTCTTTCGTTTAATTTTAAGCATTCAAACAATCAATTTTATGAAAAACAAAACGAACATTTTGAGCAAGCCCTTCCTTTTGATTTTTATCTGTGGAGGCATTAGTTGTACCACTAATTTTGAAGCCGAATCTCCTGTAAATTTACCAAAATTAGGGGCGGGGGTATTTGAAGGTACGCTACAGGTGGAATCCTTCGATCGGTATGAAAATCTGATTACGGGGAAGGACAACCTGGGTGAGTTAGCCTTTGTCAGTTTTCAGTAAAACTTCCTAGAGATGAAAAATTCTGGAGAAAAGCTTCGAGTCAGTCAGGAAGGATATAATGAAATTAGTTCTTGGGCTGATAGTCCCCTTTTAGAGTTATTAGATCAGGATGGATTTATAATTATAGAAGATTATTTGATCTACTTAAATTTCAATAATAGAACTGCGGTAGTTTCAACTAACCTCGAATTAAAAGATCAGATATTGGAAGGAGATGTTTCAAGTGAAGACATCAGATTATTTTCTTTTGATGATGATGTCATTGGATTATTGGAAGCTAATAGCCCCTCCACCTTATTAAAATCCGAATACAATGCCAGGATTATGACAACTTATGATCCCTTAGTTTATACCGTTTCAAGTGGATGTAACTGGGATAAATGTGATAATTCAAATGACGTCAATAATATTGAAATAGTCGGGACCTCATATTCAGGTGGAATCTTTAGATATAGATTGGAGGCAAAGCATGTTTATCAAGCTGCTGGTATTTATTTCAGGTTACTTTCTCAATCAAAACACATGAGAAAACCCGATGGTGGTTCTGTAACTTGGACGGCAGAAGCTACTTCACTTTATCTCTGGTATGATTATGAGTATAAAAGCAAAAAACGAAATAGTAGCTTAATCAAAAGATCTGGACAGAATAACGTATTCAATAATGTTTTGGAACCAACATACTATAGTTCGAGCAGAGGATTGGAGCGCTTTTATTTAAAAACCCAATTTTATGGTGAGCCAGGTGGAAATCATGGCTACTCTCCCTCGGGACAGTTTTGGCAATTTAATTTAACTCAAATTGATAAAGGATACTAAAATGAAAAAGAATAAGCCAGCATTACTATTCGTATTTGCATTACTTTTATTTCACACATCTTTTTGTCAGGAGGTAATTTCTGTAGAGGCTAGGATCGGTACTGGGAACACTCAGTTTAACTATCTAGGGGATTTTCCAGAATTGGCAGTTACTTCTGGAAGCAACCTTTTTCTAAATGTCGGAGTATTCATATCAGGAAAGGGGATATTTACTTATGGAATGGAGCTTGAGTACTATAAGTTCGGGGTTAATTTTACTTATATGCCATTAGATCCTATTCGGAAGACAGGAGGTGCTCTAAATGATTTTTGGGCTTTAGGACCGAAAATTCAAAAGGATTTCAAGTTATTCCCTAATGCAGGGATAAGTTTGGCAAATGCATTTCACGTTTCGTATAATACTCAAGAGACTTACCAATTTCAGGGGGGGGAATTACAAATTGTTAGATTATCAAATGGTGACCCGCGAATTCCGGTCAAAATATATGGGAATAGGGATATTCAGGAGTTTTCATTTTTTCTTAAACCAGAGCTGAGCTTGTTTTACGACCTAAATGAAAATTCAAGAATTATGGTCTCAGGTAAATTAGGGCTTGACCTCCGAGAACCCTCTATAGTTATCGATCTGGATCGGATAGAGTTTGAAGGTCAGACTTATCAAAATAAGTATTTCTACAGCGGTAATTATTTCTCTGCTCTCCTAGGCTATCGCTATACTTTTTAGTCGGAGTAGTGTATCTATGTATGGAAATGGCCGGAAATAAAAAACTGGCCATTTCTTTTTTCAGGAGTTGCTTATTCCGAAAATGTACCAATACATGCATTCAATTTGAAAACTGATTCATTCCTGAATCTTCGAGGTCAAAAAAAGACCTCAAAGGTTTGGGGTATCCTTTGAGGTTTCTAAAACCTCGAAGGATTGGAGGTAGGAATAAAAACCTTCGAGGTCTGAAAAAGCCTCAAAGGTTTGATTTACTTCTTCCTTTCCCCTCTAAACGTCCCATTCGGCTGAACAAAGCTCACGGCAATAATTTCACCGTCTTTTTCTTCAAACTTCACCTTGAAGCCTTCCAAGACCTTCAGGTTAAATTCATGTTCGCCGATATTGACCAATTCGTATTCAGGTTGGCCAGGCACAAAGGCATAGAGTTTTTCTTCCTTGATATAAATCTTCACTTCCTGCACGCCCATCAGTAGGTAGGCTCCCTCGTACTTTTTCAAGTCATCCACCGAAAGCTCATTTTCCTTAGGCGTGCGCTTAAATTCGATCGGTTCGAGGGCAGGTTCGAAAGGTGCTTTCAATCCGGAAATGTCGCCTGTCATGTTACTGACAAACTGAAACGGAAAGGCATTGTCCTTATTAGGCTCACCCTGATAGATCAGGTACATATTGAAGGTGTCATAATCTTTGTGCTCCAAAAAGCCTCCCAAAAGGCCTGTTTGAACAAAAAGCGTATCGTTTTTCAGGTCGATTTCCATTTTTCCATAGCCTGGATGTTCGTAAGTCCCGGTATAGTCCATCAGGATATGGGATGGCTTGGTAAGGCTGGCTTTGGCCGTGGAGTCTGCAGCTGCTTTTGCTTTGGCCTGAGCTTCCTTGGCTTCTTCTAATTTCTTGACCGTCTCTCCCAGCCAATCGGAAGGTTCTAGATTCAGCATGCGATCGGACACTATATTTCGGACGACTCCCGGGAGCGGTGATCCATTTTGGTTCGTGAGAATCATAATGCCCAAACTGTCGGTAGGGAAAAAGGAAGCCGAGGCAGAAAAACCATCGATATTTCCTCCATGCTCCACCCGGTAATGACCTCGGTAAGAGGCCAAAAACCAGCCATAGCCGTAATTCGAGAATTGCACATCCGGATGCTCCTTGGAAGGAGTGCCTGCAGCCACGACCATTTGGGCACTCATTGCCTCTTTCACGTAGTCTTCAGGGATGATTTGTTCGCCCTTGAATTTTCCTCCGTTGATCCAGGTGATGAGCCAGTTGGACATCTCCGAGACACTGGAATTGATCGCTCCGGCAGGTCCCATAGCGGCGATATTGTAGTAATCCATTCGCTTGGTTTTTCCATCTAAGTCCACCGAGTAGCCAAAGGATTTGTCTGCATCCATTTCCATGTCAGGAATGCGGAAATTACTTCGGGTCATGTCCAATTTGTCAAAAAACAGCTCTTTCACATTCTGTTCCCAGGTTTTACCGGTAAGTCGGGCACCGATTTCTCCTTGGAGGAAAAACATCCAGTTGTTGTAATACCACTGCTGACGCAATCCGGTGAAAGGCTCCTGAAATCCGATGCGCTTGATCAGTTCGGATTTAGATTCGGAGGGAAACATAAACCAAGAAAAGTCATGTCTCGGCAAACCGGTTCGGTGCGCCATTAGGTCTTTGACAATGATCTGCTCATTCATCCAGGGTTCTGCAAATCGAAGTTCGGGAATGTATTTTCCAGGTCGGGCATCAAAGTCGATTTTCTCCTCTTTGCGCAGCACGCCCAAGACGGCTGAGGTAAAGGCCTTGGAAGAAGATCCAATGGCAAAAAGCGTGTTTTCAGTCACCGGAACCTGATTTTCCACATCCTTGAAGCCAAATCCTTTTGCATAGACGATCTGATCCTTTTGGACAATGGCTATCGCAAAACCGGGAGTGTTCAGGGCTACTCGGGCTTTTTCGAGTTCGTCATCCAAGGTTTTGAATACATCTGATTTTTTCTGAGAAAAGGATGGGCTTGTAAAAAAACTGAGAAGGATGAGGAAGAGGAGAAGTCGGCGCATGATAAAATGGTTTAGGATAAACAATAATAAAAAATTGCCCCAAAAAGAGATAGACTTATTTGGGGCAATTTGAAGAATATGATAATCCGTAATGATGCCAGGATATCAAAATGGCCTCGACACTTCGGCACTTCGGCTACGCACAGTGTGGGCATGCTCAGTGACCGAGCTCGGCCTCCGGATTTGGGGTTAATTTTGGTAGTGGAGGAAAATGCGGCTGTGCCGCATTTTCCTCCACTACCTACCTTAAAACATCTACCGGTCACCGAGCGAAGTCGAGGTGAGCATTAATAAAATTTGGTGACTGGTAAGAAAGCGGATATACATATTAAATAATTAAGTGATTTCTTAGAATTTAACCCGCATTTTCCAAAGTCCTTCTGACCTGGTCCAGATTGACCCGAACCTCCTCGATGGTTTCCCATTCACGGCCTCGCTCTCCATGCTCAATCCCTACATAGCCATGATAATCATGGGCAAGGACGATTTTCATCATTCGGGTATAATCCAATCCAAATTCGCGTCCATTGTCATCCCAAACCCTAGGTTTGAGACTGACTCCTTTGGCACGAGGCATCAATTGATCTACTCCTCGATAGGAATCGTAGCTAAGAATTTGATCTCCATCCCGCTTCATGACAAAGTTGCCAAAGTCAGGCAAAGTGCCAGCCCGAGGGTGTTCCGTTTGTCTGATGAGTTCGGCGAGCCAAGTGCCATTGGAGGAAAAGCCTCCGTGATTCTCTATGATCACATTGATATCAAAATCATTGGCAAATTCACATATTCTTCGAAGCGTGGAGCTGCAAACGTTGATTGCTTCCTGCTCTTGCTTAGGGTCCTGACTGAACGGCACGGCCGTGTAAGCATTCACTCTGATGGAGTGGCACCCGAGAAACTTGGCAGCTTCCACCCATTTCTTATGGTTTTCTACGGTTTGCTTTCGCTCTTCGGAGGTTGCGGCACCCAGCTGACCTTCCCGGTCCACCATAATTAATACGTTGGTGACGCCTTCTCCATCGGAGCGGTTTTTCATTTCTTGGAGATAGGCTTTATCCTGAGCCTTATCCATGAAAAACTGGTTGACATACTCCACCGCATCAAAGCCATGCTTTTTAGCTTCTACAGCAAAGTCCAGGTTGTCCATTTTCCCACCAAATAATAGCGGATTGACGGACCATTGTGCCAAAGAGATTTTAAAAATCGGGTCGGCTTTAGATTTGGCTAGCGCAAATTCAGGGACTCCCAGCCCTAAGGCAGCTGCTGCCAGACTGGTGTTTTTGAGGAAGGTTCTTCGGTTTTGCATAGGGAATATTGTTTGGTTTTGAAAAATTTAAAAGAATAAGATACGGTTTTATTTCTAATTATCAGGGATTTAGATCTCCCATCCGCTTCGATACTCCCTTGTCAGCATCTGATTTGCTTCTTCATCATTGGTGATTTTGACTAGGTTGGAATCGAAATCTACTTTTTTGCCAGCTCTCAGGGCAATAGCTCCAAGATTGATCGTATCGGTAATGCATTGAGCACGGGTAAAGCTGCCGGGAGTTTGTCGCTTTTCCAGCATGGCATCAACCCAAGAGTCAGTTTTGCGGTCCACTTCACGGGAATTGATCCGCTCGGAATCACGACCTGTCATCATTTTTGATTCAGGTAAAAGAACGGGATTTTCTCCACGGAAACCTCCGAGTATTTTTCCTTTGGTACCCACGATCATCAAACCTTCATCTGGGGTGTCCTTACCATCCATTTCAAGTTCTTCAGGAGCAAAAGGCTTCATTCCGCCATCATACCAAAACAGGTCAAAAGCAGGAAGGGAAGCTTGGGCTGGAAAATTCCATTTGATCGTACAGCTAGCTGGGAACGCCACGTCATTTTTTACCCATTGGTAAACCTGATTGACTTCCTCTCGGGTAGTCGTGCCAAAAGCCCGAGCTGAAACAGGACTTCGATCGATGCCCAAAGTTTCAAAAAGCGGAAACAAGCTGTAATGCCCCATATCAGCAACCGATCCACCCCCAAATTCATACCAGCCCCGAAAGACATTATGCGTGTAGTTTTTGTGATAGGGCATATCAGGCACTGGTCCCAGCCAAAGATCCCAATTCAATCCTTCCGGTATAGATTGACTTTCAGCAGGCCGCTTGGTCCACTGCTGCCAAACGGGCCGATAAGACCAATTGTGGATTTCTTGCAATTCCCCGATCAGCCCGGCATCCATCCAAGCTTTGATCTGTCGGTACTCGGGTCGGTCGGACCAAGCCAATAGGTGCGTCACCAATCCTGAATCTTTGGCTTTTTGAATGACCTTTCTTCCTTCCAAAAGCCGATTGGCGATCGGTTTGTGTGTCACCACTTGCATATTTTGATTCATGGCTGCCAAGGCAATCGGCGCATGTGTATGATCGGGAGTCATAATTTTGACAGCGTCGATTCCCTTCTCTTTTGCAAAAAGCTCCCGATAGTCCTCATAGCTCGCACAGCCTTTGTATTGGCCGGATGCTTGGTTTTGGGCGTAGTATTTTTCCACATATTCCTTTCCAATATCCCGCCCACCCGGGATTCCGGGCTTTCCTTCCCACCAGGTATCGTCTCCGATGGTTCTTCGGATATCATTTCGGATTCCATAAGGAGACCAATCGATGTAATCCGTGGAGAATTTATTCACATCACATACCGCAACCACCCGCACTTTGGGATTTTGCAAAAGGCTTCCCATTTCCCGTAGTCCCTGCGTTCCGCAACCGATATTGGCGACAGTCAGTTGATCCGAGGGAGGGATTTTGCCCAATCCGGCGATTACTGAAGAAGGAACGATGGTAAATGATGCGGCAAAAGTGGCCGCTGAAGCCAGAAAATCCCGGCGGTTGAGGTTATCAGGTAAAGGCATGATTAAGGTTTTTTGGGTTTGAATTGGAATTTAGGGAATTGCGGTGAAAAAGGGGGATCAAATTGTTTCAACTCTCTTTAAGTAAGCTCCAAAACTCTTCCCGCATCTTATCCGCATCGATCTCAGTATAGACCTGTACCACTCTCGGGGTGTTTTCCGGAGGTGTCATGACATAAGAAACCGTCGCCCACTCAGGATGAATGTAAGCCATCACCAATGCTAAATCCCACATCACCCGGGTTTTGTCCTGTGGATTGTGTACTCGCCAGCGATCTGACAAAATCTTTTCTATCGCCACGTTTTCATCCAGTCTCGCATAGGTCTCATCCCGATCAAACTTCAAAGCAAAGGAAGTCGTCGTGGTCATGATGGTGAAGTCCAGTCCTTCAAGATTAAGCAAGTAATCAAAGGCATTTAGGTCACAGCGGATATTGAATTCACTTTTGTTCCAAGCCCGAGATTCAGGAGTATACCAAGACCCCAAGGAAAAAAGTCGGATTTTATCTTTGATATCGGGTGCCAAAATCAAAGCTGTTGCCACATTGGTCATGGCACCAAGTGTCAGGACATGGAGCTTTTCTTCTCCTTTCATCTTCCGGGCTTCGGTGATAATTGCCTGAGCTGCCGGAGAATCTCTTGGGTCCTGCTGTCCCCATGCCCTTCCGATCTGCCGATCCGCACCCAAGGGATGCGGGATGTCCATTCGACCCATAGCAGCAAGAATCTCCTCATTGAGGCGCTGACTTTCTTCGACAGGCTTGAGCGTTGCGGTTTCGTAGGCATTCCACTTTTCGAATACATTCAGGTCAGCATTATTGAAGTGAGCCGAACTCAGCCCGATCAGGTCGATTCCCGGCACTTTTACCAAATAGGCAATGGCATAGAGATCATCCATTTCATTACCTGTGTCGGAATCCAACCATACTTTCTGCTGGGCGAATGAAATGCTTTGAAATAGATAAAAACAGTAAATAAGTAGGAAAAAGGGTCTGTTCATAAGTTTCTTTAGGTTTAGCATCCAAGATAAAAAGATTGTCTGAAAAAGGGTAGGATAGCTAATTTCCAGAAAAGCTTATCTTAAGCGCATAAATCATTCCGCCATGCAAAAGCTTGTTCTATTCCTTCTCCTTGGCTTTTTTCTTTTCTCCTGCCAGGAAAAAACTCCCCAATCCGAACAAATCACCTATCCTGAGCGACCCAATATCGTCTGGATCGTCGTGGAGGATATGTCTCCTGAGCATTTGGAAACTTACGGGGGCACAGGTGGTAAAACTCCGAACTTGAATGCCTTGGCAGCCGAATCCCTGCAATACCAAAATGCCTTTTCTACTGCGGGTGTTTGTGCTCCAAGTCGGGCGGCTTTGATCACGGGAGCCTATCAAACTTCCATCGGAGCCCATCACATGCGTACCACGGGCATGTCAGCAAATGCCTTGGATGCTTATACCCCTGGTTTTAAAAGTTACAATGTGGTCTTGCCAGAAGGGATGATTCCATACCCCATTCATTTGAGAATGGCGGGCTACTATGTGAGTAATAATGTAAAGGAAGACTACCAGTTTGAGAGTCCGGTTTTTATGTGGGATGAAAGCAGTAGAAATGCCCATTGGAGAAATAGAAAAGATCCCGACCAACCTTTCTTTTCGATTTTCAATTTTACCACCACCCATGAATCCCAGGTTTGGGCTCGGGAAGGCAAGGACAGCCTCTTGGTAGACCCCAAAGACGTGACCGTACCTCCAGTTTATCCGGATGATTCGCTTACCCGAAGGACTATTGCCCGATTTATCACCAATGTGATGCGGATGGATGCCCAGGTCGGGGAGGTGATTGCCCAACTGAAAGAGGACGGGCTATATGACAATACAATCATTTTCTTTTACTCTGACCATGGGGATGGGATGCCTTATTTCAAGCGGGAATTGTATGATCGGGGTTTGAAAGTGCCTTTGTTGGTCAAAGCTCCTTGGCTGGAAGGGGGGACAAAGACGGATGAACTGGTCAGTTTTGTGGATTTCGGGCCAACGCTACTTTCACTTGCTGGAATTCCCATTCCGGCTAGCATGCAGGGAAAGGCTTTTTTGGGTGAGCAGAAGGCTGAGCCTCGAAAATACATTTATGCAGCCCGGGATCGAATGGACTCAGAATACGATCGGGTGAGGGCGGTTTCAGATGGACGTTTTAAATACATCCGTAACTACATGCCCGAAAAGCCCAATTATCAGAACATTCAATATCGGCTTCAAAATCCCTTGATGGGCCATTTGTTAGACTTGAACGAAAAAGGACAATTGAATGAAAATCAAGCCCGTTGGTTTGCTCCTACCAAACCTGAGGAGGAACTCTACGACACCCAAAGCGATCCTTGGGAGTTTAACAATCTAGTTGGGAATCCGGAGTATGCAGATATATTAGAAGAGCTGCGCAAAGCCCATGAGGATTGGATCGAAAAGTACGGAGACAAAGGTGCACTGAATGAAATGGAAATGGTGAAAGCGATGTGGAATGGAGGCGAAAATCCTCCCGTCACCGAATCCGCTGAGGTAAGTTTTGCAGAGGGAATGGTCACCTTAAGTTGCTCAACTCCTTCCGCCTTGATCAGCTGGAGAAAGTCCAGCTCCGAATCCTGGAAAATCTACACCGAACCTTTTGAAGCGGTGGCAGGAGATTCATTATATGTGAATAGCCATCGAATAGGCTTTGAGGCTTCAGAAACAGCTATTGTTTTGGACTAGGCAAACAAGGAATCTCTTTGACAGAACCAAAAGGCGGCCGGATCCGGTATTCTTCGATTTTCTTTTGCCAGTCAATATCCTTCATCTGATAATCCGGCGTGTACCGCAATTCATCCCAATAGGTTGATTTGGGGTTTTCGAATCTCAGGTCGCCCGTTTTCTCCATCCAAGCCAAGAGTTCCTTTCTCATTTCTTCCTTGACGCTTGCAAAACTTGGATCGCTTGCCAGGTTATTGAGTTGATAGGGGTCTTTTTCCACATCGTAGAGTTCCTCCTCTGGCCTAGAACCAAAGGCCAATTGGAAGTAATCCGGTTTTCCTGCCTGGGCTTTTCCTTCCTGTGCCATGATCAAAAACTTGGTGATGGAATGATCCACATCCCCGTATTGCCCGACGGACTGATGGACAGTCGGGTCACCGGTGGGATTACGTTCGGGCATGGGATTCCAGATGTAAAGGAATTGCTGGGTTCGGACGGCACGCATGGGATAGCTCAAATCGCCCTTTCTGACATTGGCATGCCGCTCCCGTTCCAGAAATACCTGATCCCGATCTTGCTTTTCTCCATTCAAAAATGCCCAAAGGGATTGTCCGCTCATATTTTCAGGACTTTTTCCGGCTGCCTCTAAAAAACTCGGAGCGAAGTCCACAAAATTCACAAAGTCATGAACCACCGTTCCTGGCTTGACTTTTTTGGGCCAGCGTATCGCCAAGGGCATGCGGGTGCCGTAGTCATAGAGATTGGCTTTGGCGCGGGGAAAAGGCATGCCATTGTCACTCGTCATCACGATGATGGTATTTTCCAGTTCGCCCATTTCCTCCAGCATCGCGATCAGCTGCCCGCATTCCCGATCAAAGCGCTCGATCTCGAAGTAATAATCCAGGATATCATTTCGCACGCAATCATTATCCGGAAAAAAACCGGGAACTACCACATCCTCCAACTTCATTCCTGCTTGAATTCCCATGTTGGCCACGTACTCCCGATGCGGGTCCGAACTCCCAAACCAAAAAGTAAATGGGGCTCCATCCGGTCTATTGGCCAAAAAATCGGCAAAATCCGAGTAGCTTTTCCCGGCAGGATTGTGTTCCAAACCTGAAACTTTGAAGTCCCCCGGTCCCCAGCCTTTTCGTGTCGAACCTGTGAAATAGCCCATTCCCTCCAGCAAACTCACATAGGTGGGATATTGGGCAGGCCATTCCGACCAAAGGTTTCCACCACTTTCGTTTTCATGAGGATAGCGCCCGGTAAGAATACTGGCCCGTGACGGGGAGCAGGAAGGAGAAGCCGTGTAGGCATTGGTGAAAAGTGCTCCTTCGGTAGCCAATCGGTCGAAAGTGGGCGTTCTGACTACCTTGTCTCCATAAACTCCAGCATGCGGAAAAGACCAATCATCGGCGATCAGAAAGAGGATATTGGGTTGTTTACTTTGTGCTTTTGCGATAAAAAGGCCGGCGATAAAAAGAGAAAGGGCGAGAAATAAGCTTTTCATGGAATCAAGGGTTTCATGAATTTAGTTTGCTAATAGCGTTATTCCAAAGGCTCCCATGGCTCAAGTATTTATTAGGGTAGAAAAAAAAGTTATTTGCGATGCAACCTTCGGCCATTTTTGTGCATCTACTTCTCAGGAAGTAACTTTTATCTTTGAACAAACCGCGCTGTTTTGAAAAAATTCACAATTGTCTTGGTTTTGCTGCTAGGTTTCCAATCCCTCAAAGCTCAAGAAAAAGAAGGTTATTGGGGTCTTGCCATTGGCTTGAGATCTCAAACCTTTCAAGATCAACTGATCACGCGAAGCCGTTACAGTGGTGCACCGATCTATTTCATGTTGAATCATGAGCGTCAAAAACCCAAGAAGTTCAGCAGTTTTCAGTTCGAGGGAAGCGTGGGTCCTTTGAAAACGAAGGAGTTTGAGCTGGGAAAAAATCTGGGAAGGTACCAACAGCCACAGATCACCTCCTACTGGAACGAAATCACCTATTCCTCGCTGTTTCTACTCAAGTCAACCGAAAAGTCCAGCTGGTGGATAGGTCCTTCTGTCTCCAATCTGATCCACGTTCGCTTATCTCCCCGTTGGGATAATAGTTCAATCAATTATGATTTCAGCGGGAATCTTCAGGCTGACGTACGTTACCGCCGGAGTTTTGAGCTTTTTGGGAAAAAGATGAAAGGAAATATTGGGCTGAAGCTTCCGCTGATCGGCTACATGACCCGTCCAATTTTCGCAGGGGTTCCTGATTTTTTGGATCAGGAAAGAGGCTTTGAAAACCAACTGTTTGAAAATACTTCTTTGAGTTGGATGGGTAATTTCCCCCGAATCCAATTTGACAACTTTGTGGAATTCCCCATCGCCGGAGGGAATAAGATTCAGGTGATTTACAATTGGGAATATTATTCTTTCCAGAGCCCTAACCCAGTTCAGACAGCCGCTCACACTTTTGGTATCAACTTTCTAATGCGAACGAAATGAAAAAGCTAACTGGAATTTGGACCCTATGGATTCTGCTTGTTTGCGGATCTTGTGAACAGCTATTTCTGGACTCCCAGCCGGAAAATACAAATGCTGAGAATTTTGATATTCTCTGGGAAGTGATGAATGAGCGCTATTCGCTTTTTGACTATAAAAAAATCGACTGGGATAGTGTAAGAAATGTGTATCGTCCGCTGGCCCTTCAGGCCCAAAGTGATACCGAGCTTTATGATGTGTTTGCATCAATGCTCAACACCCTTCGTGACGGTCACGTAAACCTTCGAACCCCTTTCGACATAAGTAGGTATTTACCCTATTTGGGCGAACCTGCTAATTACAGTTTTGATGTTTTGGAGCAAAATTATCTTGGGGATTACCGCATTACTGGGTTTTTACTCAATCAAGAGATTGATGGCGTAGGGTATATCCATTATCGAAGTTTTGCCACACCGATTTTGGACTCCGAATTGAATTATGTGATAGATCGCTTCAAGGACTTGCCAGGGGTGATCATAGACATTCGAAACAACGAAGGCGGAGATCCTGCCAACGGTTTGAAAATTATGTCCCGAATCATTAAAGAGCGGACCAAGCTTTTCTCATACCAATTAAAAAACGGCCCAGATACAAATGATTTTTCAGATGAAAAAGAGATTTTTCTTGACCCCGATACAGAAAATCCGTCTTTCAATGGGAGAATTGTGGTGCTGACCAATCGGGCTGTTTACAGCGCAGGAAGCTATTTTTCGGCCTATACAAAAGCCCTTCTTAATGTCCCTCTCATCGGAGATGACACCGGAGGGGGATCAGGCGTGCCGGCCGGATACGATCTCCCCAATGGCTGGTATTTCAACTACAGCAGTACGATTGGCTATACGGTAGATGGGCTTAACTTCGAAGGCGGAGTGCCAGTTGATATCAGGGTAGAAATGACCCCCGAGGACATAGCCGCAGGAAAGGACCCGATATTGGAGAGGGCTATTGAGTATGTGAAGAGGGATAATTAATTGGAAACAGAGTATCCTTTGTCCTAATATTATCACCTCACCTCAAACACCGCCGACTCCCAAGGCCCTAATTCCAAATCAATTTCAGCCCCTTGATCGGTTACCCGTAGCTTCGTCTTTTTCTTTCCAAACATCAACTCCTTGATTTCTCGTTCGCCTTTTTCCAAGTTCCACACTTTTAACAGTTCAGGGGACAGTTTGAGTGTCGTTTTCACCGATTGGAATTCGTCGAAATTGGTAACCACGAGCAACTTCTGACTTTCATCCCATCGGGCAAAGGCAAAAGCCTTGTCGGTGTAAGCAGGGTTTTGGGAACGGTTGAAGGAGTGCAATTCCATATACTTTCCCATCAGCGCCGAACTGTTTCTGGTGAAGTTTAGGACTTCGGAATAGTAGTTTCGCAACGCTTTTTCATTTTCAGATAGTTGTCCTCCGTCAAACTTCCCTCCATTCATCCACTTCTGATGCTGAGGCACGCCGATGTAATCGAAAATGGAAGTCCGGCTAGGTTGCCCAAACCCTGCCTTTTCGGCCCCGGGTTCTCCAACCTCCTGCCCAAAATAAATCATCGTCGGAGAAGTGGAAACCGTCGCAGAAACCACCATGGCAGGCATGGCCTTCCAGGGATTCCCGGCAAACTCCGGACTGGCAATTCGCTGCTCGTCATGGTTTTCCAAAAAGTGCAGCATGTGGTGCTCTATATCCCGCTGGGATTCAAAAATTGCCGGCAAATGATCGGTCGATCCGTGACCGTACATGATATTTTTTAGCGTATCGTAAAGCTCTACCTTGTCGTAGAGGTAGTCCATTTTGCCTTTCCAAAGGTAATCCCGATACAAAGTAGGTTGATAGACCTCCGCCATCAAAAAAGCATCTGGGTTGGTATGTTTGATGTGGGAATTCAGATAAGACCAAAACTCAACCGGCACCATTTCGGCCATATCGAAGCGGAAACCATCCACGCCTTTGCCCAACCAAAACTGAGTGATGTCCTTGAATTTCTTCCAGGAATCCGGCACTTCCTTCCCCTGCCAAAAATTATAATGCGCTTTCCAATCCAAGGAATCGGCTCCTGCAGGGAGTTCGTCAAAATCCTTTTTCCCATCCGGACTTACTCCATAATTGATTTTAACTGTCTCGTACCAATCGTAGAAATCAGGCTGAGCCAAGCGGGAACCATTTCCGGTCCATTTGGCTGGATTTTCCTCAAATTTTCCATCCGCTAATGGATGCTTTTCCCCGCCTAGCGGCTGATAGCCGTTTTTGGGTTCGGGTACCTGAAAAGCTTCTCCCGGGATATAGTAAAAGTTGTTATCCTTGGCGTATTCGACCGTTTTATCATCATCGGCTCCAAAATCACGAACTCCGGCCGGGTTGTTTTTCCCTTCATAAAAGCGGGAAACATGGTTGGGCACGATATCAATGATCACCTTCATGTCATGCTTGTGCGTGCGGGCGATCAAGGCTTCGAATTCTTCCATCCGCTTAGTTACATCCACCGCCAAATCTGGATTGACCTGATAATAATCCCGTACGGCATAGGGCGAACCTGCCCTTCCTTTGATCACATCCGGATCATCTGAGCTCACCCCGATTTCCGGAAAATCCCCGATCACGCCATGATGAGGCACTCCGGTGTACCAAATGTGGGATACGCCCAGTTTTTTGATTTCCTCCAAGGCTGTATCCGTGAAATCGTTGAACTTCCCTACACCGTTTTCTTCCTTGGTTCCCCAAGGTTTGTTGGTGGAGTTGGTATTGCCAAAAAGGCGGGTAAAGACCTGATAAACGACTATTTTCTGGGGTTTCATAGGTTCGGATTCTTGGGATTTTGAAGCTTGGCAGGAAAGCGCTGCCGCTACCAAAACTGCCGGGATTAAAAATTTTTGCATCAGCTTATCGGGTCAATCGGTACAGTAAAATCGTATTTCTTTTGATCAAATCAGGGAATTGCTTCATATTGATCGTCTCGCCGGGAGCATGGGCCCCACGTCCGGAAGCACCCAAACCGTCCAAGCCGGGTAGGATATCCGCTACATAGGCAATATCTGCCGCACCCCGACTTCCTGGATCGCCAGGCTGCACTTCGCCTAGCCCCATATCCAAACTGACCTGATTCAGGATTACTGCCAATTCGTAGTTTTCTTCCCGTGGACTCATGGATGGAATCCCATCTCGGAAGGTAATTTCTGCATCCGTTTGATTGAGATTTCGATCCACGATTTCCTGCATTTTAGCACGGGTTCGCTCTTTTTGTTCTTCTCCCAAAAAGCGCAAATCTCCAGTCACGTAGGCTTCTCTAGCCACGATATTGGTCTTGCCCAAAGCTTCTCCTTTTCCGTTGATCTCGTCATAGGAAATATCCGAACCGCCGATAATTTGCCCGGGGTTGAAGGTGAGGTACTGCTCACCGGCCAGTTCTTCCCGAAACTCTGTCAAAATCCGAGCGGCTTCATAGATGGCTCCATATCCCACACTTTCACGAAATACCCCGCTGGAATGACTCTGCCGACCGGAGGTTTTTAAAGTCCAGCCACTGGAACCTCTTCGTGCAACCGTCACTGTATTGAATCCCTGTGCTGTCTCATAGCCTAGAGCGATATCGTGTGATTTGGATCGCTCAATAAAGTCCCGTCGGGAAAGTTCATTGTCTCCCGAACTCTCCTCGTCACCCATAAAGTAAACGGTGACAGTTCGATCATCCAGCATTCCCAGTTCATGTAGGGCTTTCAGGCTGGCAAAAACCAACACATCACCGCCTTTCATGTCATTGGCACCTTGTCCGGTGGCGGTGCTGTCGTTAAGCCAAGTGAAAGGGGTAAAGGGCATGTCCTTTTCAAAAACCGTATCGATATGCCCGATTAGGAAAAGTTTCTTGCCTTTGTTTCCCTTTCGGGTAGCAACGAAATGTCCGGCACGATTCACCTCAGCGGGGACTTCCACCCATTCGGTTTGGAAGCCGATCTTTTCAAATTCCCGGGCGAAAACCCGACCTACTTCCCGCACTCCTTCCTTGTTCAGCGAACCGGAATTGATGTTGATGACTTCTTCTAGGAGAGTGACGGTCTCTTGGTAGTTTTTGTCGATCAGTTCGATCAGTTTTTGCTCGTCTTTATTGAGTTTTTGCTGCGCAAAGGTGAATAGTGGTCCAAAGGCCAGAATGAGGATCAGGGTGATTTTTTTCATAGGCGAAAAATAGGCGAAAATTTGGGTGGGGACAAGAGAGATTTATAAACAGGGCAGTTGAAGTGAAGTTAAATACAGCGCGTGCCTGCCTGACCATCGGGCAGGCCGTAGGCACTTTTCTGTATCCGGTTGAATTACCAATAGCACCAAAGGTGCGTTCCGTAATAGCCCCAAATTCAATTTGGGGTTTAAAATTGGGAATGGATATACCAGAGCCCTGAAGGGGCGATCTGTATTGATTTAATCCCAAACATACCTCTCATCATATTCAATCTGATATTCATCTAGGAACCTTCGATACTCTGTTTGGAAATCAATATTTCGATGATGATCCTTCTGATTTTGGATATAATTTTTGACGGTTTCCAGTTTGGATTGAGAAACCGAAAACACTCCATACCCCTTTTGCCATTCGAAATCTCGACGGATTAATTCCTTGAATTTGATCGAGCTGGAGATTTTTACATTTTTCACTAAATCTGCTATTGTGATTGTCCTGGGTAGGGTGCAAAGCCAGTGAATGTGATCCGGCATTATAAAAATCTCTTCTGTGTAGCTTCCGAGATTAGATCCAAGCTTAACAAAATAGGCTTGGGCGTTGGGCCGGATTTCTTCTGTGATCATCGGGATTCGATTTTTGGTGGAAAAAATAATGTGGAGGTAAATTTTGGCTAAGGACTGTGGCATGGTATCAAAAATTTTATGTTGTGAAAAATGGGTTACAGATCGTGCCTTTGGCACTCTTAAAATAAACAATTAACCCTATTACCCAGAATTGCATTCTGGGCTTTTACATGGCGTGCCGTTGGCACTTTTCCTATAGTCTGGTTGAAATACTGATAGCGCTGAAGGCGCATTTTGTGTAAGCCCCAAATTCAATTTGGGGTATCAATAGGAATTCTAGGGATTGGAGCCCTGAAGGGGCGACCTGTAATAAATCAATCCCAGCCATACCTCTCATTTTATTCAATCTGGAATATCTCTAAAAAGCCTTCTGTATTCGGTTTGAAAGAACTAAAACAGGGCTTGCCTATGGCACTTTTCCTATTTTCCGGTTTAAACACCAATAGCGCTGAAGGCGCATTTTGTGTAAGCCCCAAATTCAATTTGGGGTAACAATAGGAATTCTAGGGATTGGAGCCCTGAAGGGGCAACCTGTCTTGCCTTAGGCCTATTCAGCAGAGCTCATCAAGATTTGACATGAATCAAAAGTCAATTTCCTTTCTAATTTCAAATTTGAATTTTAGCTATTTTCGACGAAAACCAAGTTAATAGGACTTCGTTATTCAACATAATCACCAAATTCAATCAATATGAAAACCCTTTTCGCGAGCTTCGCTTTTTTTCTATTTACCGCCCTGACAGTTCAGGCTCAAGATGCTGATGCTATTTTGGGAGTTTGGAACAATACCGAGAAAGACGGACGGATTGAAATTTACAAAGAAGGAGGGGAGTACTTCGGGAAAATCATTTGGCTAAAAGAGCCGACTGATAACGGCAAGCCTAAAACCGATGAAAATAACCCGGATGAATCGCTTCAGGATAAACCCATTTTGGGCTTAGAGATTTTGGAGGGATTTACTTTTGAAGATGGTTCTTGGGAAAATGGGACTATATACGATCCTAAAAATGGGAAAACCTATTCCTGCGTGATGACCTTGAAGGACAAGGATATTTTGGAGGTTCGAGGGTATATCGGCGTTTCTTTATTTGGGCGTACGGTGGAATGGACCAGGGAAAAGTAGTAGCTATTATCTCCCTTGGTCAGAAATTGACTGAGTATTCCATTGAAAAATTGGCTAATATTAGGCCTTCAACAGACCTATTAATATGGCCAATTTTAATATCGATGCCGACAAAAACCTAACCTACGACGCCATTGTCATCGGTTCGGGAATTAGTGGAGGCTGGGCAGCAAAAGAACTTTGCGAAGCCGGACTCAAAACCTTAGTCCTTGAGCGGGGACGTATTGTGGAGCATGTGGTGGATTATCCCACCATGACTTTGGACCCTTGGGATCACGAACTCCGTGGAGGACTCACTCCTGAGCAGAAAGCTAAGCACCTCAAAGGCGGGCGTTCTGGTTTTATCGGAGCATTTAATGAACATTTCCATGCCAATGATTTAGAGAACCCCTATACGGAAGTCAAGCCATTCATGTGGGTGCGCGCTCACCAAATGGGAGGTCGATCCCTGCTTTGGGGAAAGCAAACCTACCGCTGGTCAGACCTCGATTTTGAAGCGAATGCTAAAGATGGGCATGGGGTGGATTGGCCGATTCGATACAAGGATATTGAGCCTTGGTACACCTACGTGGAGAAATTCGCTGGAATCAGTGGGGAAGCTATAGGTTTGCCCCAGTTGCCGGATTCGCATTTTTTGCCTCCGATGGAACTGAATTGTGTGGAAAAACACGTCAAGGAGCGTATCGAGAAAGATTTCAAAGGCCGAAATATGATCATCGGAAGGGTAGCTCATCTGACCGAACCTTTGAATGGGAGAGGCAAGTGCCAGTTCCGAAACCGATGCGATCGAGGCTGTCCCTATGGAGCCTATTTTAGTTCCAATGCGGTGACGCTACCTGCTGCCAATGCGACTGGAAACCTAACCATCCGTCCTTTTTCTATCGTACAGTCTGTTGTCTATGATGAGCAAAAAGGGAAAGCCTCTGGAGTTCGGATAATCGATGCTGAGACCAGCGAGGAGATTGTGTACAAAGCCAAAATCATTTTTGTAAACGCATCTACGCTGAGTACCACCCAGATTTTAATGAATTCTACTTCCAGCCGATTCCCAAATGGATTGGGAAATGACTCAGGAGAACTCGGTCACAATTTGATGGACCATACTTATAGAGTCGGTGCTATGGGTACCGTGGAAGGTTTTGAAGATCAATATTACAAAGGCCGCAGACCAAACGGAATCTATATTCCGCGCTATGTCAATCTCAAAGATGGACCGCAGTCGGATAAGTTTGTCCGTGGCTTTGGCTTCCAGGGTGGAGGAGGCAGAGCCGGTTGGGGTGCAGGCAGTAATCAGGAAGCTTTTGGAGGAGATTTCAAAGATGGTCTGATGAAGCCGGGACCTTGGGAGTTTTTCATCACTGGTTTTTCGGAATGCCTTCCTTACCATGAAAATCAGGTGTATCTCAATAAGGATGTGTTGGATAAATGGGGACAACCCACCCTTTCCATCGATGCGGAATGGAAAGCCAATGAACTGGCGCTAAATGATCAGGCCCGTCAGGATGCCAAGGAAATGCTGGAGCGAGCCGGGCTGAAAGATGTCATGGAATTTGACAATAAACATGAGATGGGCTTTGGAATCCACGAAATGGGAACTGCCCGAATGGGTAGAGATCCAAAAACTTCTGTACTGAATGGGAACAATCAAGTGCATGGATGTGAAAATGTCTTTGTCACAGATGGGGCATGCATGACCTCTTCCTCTTGTGTCAATCCTTCCCTGACTTACATGGCACTCACAGCAAGAGCTGCCAATCATGCCGTATCCGAACTTAAAAAAATGAACCTCTAAGCTATGAACAGACGCGACGCACTTAAGAAATCCGCTCTTGCACTGGGAGCAGCTGCCGGAGCTCCTACTTTACTGAGCTTGTTACAGTCCTGTGCGCAGCAGGACCGATTGACCTGGACTCCTCAGTTTCTATCAGAAGACCATGCGAGGTTTTTGTCCTCTTTTGTGGATTTCCTTTTGCCAAAAACCGAAACCCCGGGAGGCTTAGATGTCAAAGCTGATATTTTTATTGAATTGATGTATGCCAAAACCTATGACGAGGCGAGTCAGAAGCAAGTAGTGGCTGATATCGAAAAATTCAATTCAGATTGCAAGGCGAAATATGGAAGAGTCTTTGCCGATTTGTCTGAAGGGGATAAGAAAGCGGTTTTCGAAGAGCATGAAGCCAATTCGCCTAAATTTCCCAAAACTGTCTGGGGTGGGGCTGTTGGTCCTTTTGAACCAGTCGGTTTCTATCGAAGCTTAAAGTCCACGGTGCTTTGGGCCTATTTCAGTTCGGAAGAAATCGGAAAAAATGTCCTCAATTATGATCCAATTCCAGGTGAGTATCGGGGCTGTATGCCGCTTTCAGAGGTAGGAAACACTTGGAGTTTGTGATAAACAAAAAATGGCTTTGGTTAAATTCCAAAGCCATTTTTTACCCTCCAGTAAATTTTACTCACCTGCTACTCCCGGCTTAATCTTTTGGTTTGACGCTAAAGTCTTTTCCGATTCACCCTCCACAGATATCGCTGCCAAAACTTGAATAGCATCTCTTTTCACCAGCTCAAAAGCATCCTTATTTTCTGCTAGAATAGGTTCGGATGGTGGGATTTTTTCGCGAAGCCAATCTACTTGCTTTCCATGCTTCCAAAAACGGAAACAAAGATGCGGGCCTGTTGCCAAACCTGTGCTTCCCACATATCCTATCACTTGGCCTTGACGAACTCTACTCCCTTTTTTGATGCCTTTACCAATTTTGGACATGTGGAGATACTGAGTAGAATAAGTGCCATTATGTTTGATTTTGACATAATTGCCATTTCCTCGGCTATAGCCCGCTTCGACTACTGTGCCATCGCCTACAGTTCGGATTTCTGTGCCTCGAGGCGCTGCATAGTCTGTACCAAGGTGTGGTTTGTAGCGTTTTTGTACCGGATGGAATCGTCTAAGATTGTATCGTGAGCTTATTCGGGAATACTTCAAAGGATCGCGAAGAAAGGCCTTTTTCAAGCTGTTGCCTTCCTGATCAAAGAAGTTCATTTCTCCATTTTGCTCGAAAGGAATTGCATGATAAGGTTCGCCCATGTGCTCGAAATAGGCTGTTTGAATGCCTACTACCCCGACGGATTGATCTTCTACAAATTTTTCATCAAAAACGACCTTGAATTTATCACCTTTCTGCAAACGCTGAAAATCGACAGACCATCCGTATAAATCTGCGAATAAGTCGATTAGATCTGGGCCGACACCTTTTTCGATCATGTCTACATAAAGCGAAGTTTGGATCACCCCACCAATCTCACGGGTACGGATTTCCGCCGGCTTTTCCTTTTTGTAGATTTCCAAACTGTCCAGGTCAAAGACTACATATTCGGCAGCATTGGGTTCGTAGATAAAATAACGTGGCTTTACTGAAGTGGAATCTTCAGCAGTGATCAGCTTAAAATTCTTATTGAAAGCAATGTTTCTTACATCAAAAATTTCTTTGGATTTTTTGGCTAGCTCATCGATGATCTGATAGGGAACTTCAAATGGGGAAAGAATGCTGCCAAGTGTCTGATTTCTGGCTACTGTTCCCTCTATAATATTGAGTCCAGTGACATCTATTCCGTAGAGAAATTTAGCGTTTGGATCGACGGCTAGGCTGTCTGTTTCTGAAACTTGATCATCGAGGTTTGTATCGATATCTGTATTGGATCGGTCTGAAAAGTAATAGAATGCTGCTAAAATTATTGCAAGTCCGAGAAGTCCGAGCCATTTATTGTTCATGAGGGGAAATTTGGGGTGAATAGAATGCTATCCGAAGGAAATCAAATGATGTATTTTCTCCAAGTCTTTTAACAAAAACTATTCCTTCTAAGGATAGTTTTGCTAAATTTTTCAAATCCTTCAGCTATTTAACGCAAATCTCTCGAAATCTTTCAGTCTTGGCCCTGATTCTCATCAAATAGATGATAGTCGAAAGCACAATTTTTTATCTTTGGCGTCCAAAACCAAATTTTGCTATGTATAGAAGTCACAACTGCGGCGAACTTCGCCTAGACCATGTCAATACTCAAGTCACTCTTGCTGGGTGGGTTCAGCGAGTAAGAAATAAGGGAGGCTTGATTTGGGTGGACCTTCGGGACCGCTACGGATTGACGCAGTTGATTTTTGAGGAAGGTTCTACTGCCAAAGAACTGCTTGATAAAGCCGGATCCCTAGGCCGGGAATTTGTGATTCAGGCAAAAGGTACCGTGATCGAGCGGACATCTAAAAATGATAAAATCCCAACAGGAAGCATTGAGGTGAAGGTAGTGGAACTCGAGGTCTTGAATCCGGCTAAACTTCCACCATTTTTGATCGAGGATGAAACTGATGGAGGTGACGATCTTCGGATGAAATACCGATACCTGGATTTGCGCCGGAATGTAATCAGGCAAAAGCTTCAATTGCGGCACCGCATGATGCAGGAGACTCGGAAATACATGGATGCAGCGCAGTTTATAGAAGTGGAAACACCCGTTTTGATCAAATCGACCCCAGAGGGCGCCCGAGACTTTGTCGTGCCAAGCCGTGTGAACCCAGGTGAGTTCTATGCTTTGCCACAATCTCCTCAGACTTTCAAGCAGCTTTTGATGGTTTCGGGTTTTGACCGATATTTCCAAATCGTCAAGTGTTTCCGCGACGAGGATCTTCGGGCAGATCGACAGCCTGAGTTTACTCAAATCGACTGCGAGATGTCTTTCGTGACACAGCAGGACGTGCTTTCCATGTTCGAAGGGCTTACCAGACACTTATTCAAAGAGGTAAAGGGAGTAGAATTGGAGGAAGTTGGAAGAATGACCTTTGCCGATGCGATGCGATTTTACGGAAATGATAAGCCCGACCTTCGCTTCGATATGCGATTTGTGGAATTGAATGACCTTGCAAAGGGCAAAGGCTTTGGGATATTCGATCAGGCTGAGTTGGTAGTAGGTATATGTGCCAAGGGAGCTGCAGAATACACCCGCAAGCAATTGGATGCCCTGACCGAATGGGTGAAAAGACCTCAGATCGGAGCCAAAGGCATGGTCTATGTCAAGTATAATACAGATGGGTCTTTGAAGTCCACAGTGGATAAGTTCTACGGTCAGGAAGATTTGACTGCTTGGGCAGCAGCTTTTGGTGCGGAGCCCGGCGACTTGATGCTCATTCTAAGCGGAGATACGAAAGTGGTGAGAAAGCAGCTTTCTGAGCTTAGATTAAAAATGGGAGAAGATTTGGGTCTTCGTGACAGAACGGTCTTCAAACCTCTTTGGGTCGTAGATTTTCCTCTACTAGAATGGGATGAGGAGACGGAGCGATATCATGCCATGCACCATCCATTCACCTCTCCCAAGCAAGAGGATATCCCGCTTTTGGATTCCAATCCAGGAGAAGTGCGGGCCAATGCATACGATTTGGTAATCAATGGAGTGGAAATAGGTGGAGGCTCTATTCGAATTCATGACCGAGCCACTCAGCAATTGATGTTCAAGCATTTGGGCTTTAGCGATGAGGAAGCTCAAAAGCAGTTTGGATTTTTGATGGAGGCTTTCGAGTATGGAGCTCCTCCTCATGGTGGCATCGCCTTCGGTTTTGATCGCCTTTGCGCCATCTTCGGAGGCTCTGATTCCATCCGGGACTACATTGCTTTCCCGAAAAACAATTCAGGAAGAGATGTGATGATTGACTCGCCAAGTACCATTGCCGATGAGCAGCTGCAAGAACTTTCTATTCAGCTCGCTTTGAAGAAATAGACTTTCATTCAGGTCTGAGGATGTAGGACCGGATTCCCATGACGATGAGTAATTGAGCTATCACATAAGTACCCATGATCATGATTCCAGCTTCGGGAAATTCAAAATAGAATTTGTTGATAGCGATCATGCCATCCGAGACAAAGAAAAAACAAGCCCCGACAAATACCTGCCAAAAGGAGTCGGGGTTTACTCTTTTAAATCGTTCTCGAGCGGTAGTCACCATACTCACGATGATGATAATGTAGATGACAACGGGGATTTTTAGCGGACCAAGATTATTGTGAATCAGGAAATAGACAAAAGCTGCAGCAATGTAAATGGGCAGGTTGAAAAAGAACGTTCGGATGAAATTCACATTAAAAATCCGGTTTGGGTTTCGCTGTGAAATCTTAAAAGCGATGATGTAACAAACCTGAGCCAAAAGGAAGGCCCCTAATCCGTAAATGAACAAATTTTCCCATAGTAGCAGGACATCTCCAATGAGTGAAAATATCAGTGCTCCCATCATGGCTTTAGAAAGTAATGTCCAAGAAATTGGTTTTGTGATTAGGTAAAAATAGATGATCAAACTTGTGACTATCAATGGTTTGGAATAAATTCGTGCCTCATCAAGGCCTTTGATAATCAGTGCAAAGTCTGCCATCGATGCGAACAAAAAGAGGTAAAGCCAGAGTATGTTTTTGTTTTTCAAGCTAGGTGAGGATTTAATGTCAGGATTTGAAGAGGTGAAAATAGAAAATAAGTCTTACATCAGTTAAGGCGATCACAGAGAAATAATATTTGACTAATTTCCATCAGATAAATATAAGATTTTAAAAAATGGCATAAATCAGAATAAAAAATTAAAAACCGATAGAATTTGATGTTTTATCGAATATTTATTCTGACCCAATGTTAAGGAAATGTTAATAAATGCTAAATTTGCGCAGTAAAAATTAACACAGAGTACCCCGCAAAGAAGTATGTCAAAATTACCTTTGCGCTGTAATTGATAAAACCAACTTTTACTAAACCAAAAAAACATGAGGCAAAATTTACTCAAAAACTTAGTGACTGTTCTTTTGCTGGTATTCAGCAGCACATGGGCAATGTCACAAGGTGTGACGACAGGTAACATCCAAGGGGTGGTGACTGAAGTATCAGGCGAACCACTTCCAGGTGCCAACATTGTCGCGACACACGAGCCATCCGGTACCCGTTACGGGGCAGTGAGTAACTTGGAAGGTCGATTTGTACTTCCAAACATGCGTGTAGGTGGACCTTACACAGTGCGAATCACCTTTGTGGGATTTGAAGATCGTCTATTCGAAGGAATCGTTTTGGGTCTAGGTCAGACTTATACCCTGAATGCATCTCTTTCTGATGGATTGGAATTGGAAGCAATCGAAGTAATCGCCTCCCAAGATGCGATCATGAATGCTGATAAAACCGGTGCGGCTTTGAACTTGACAGGAGATAAAATCAACTCTCTTCCAACAATCAACCGTAACATCAATGACTTTACTCGTTTGACTCCTCAGTCTAACGGAACTTCATTTGCCGGTACTTCTAGCCGATTCAATAACTACACCATTGACGGTAACATTTACAACAACAACTTCGGACTTGGATCAGGTCAGTTTGCGGGTTCTAACCCAATCTCCCTAGATGCGATCGAAGAAGTACAAGTTAACTTGGCTCCTTACGATGTGCGTTTGGCAGGATTTACCGGAGCATCTGTAAATGCTATTACTAAGTCTGGTACTAACGAATTTTCTGGATCTGCTTACTACTACTTGAGAAACGATCAAATGATCGGTGATAAAGTGGGTGAGACAAGATTGCCAGTAGATGACTCTAAAAACGAAATCGTAGGTTTCCGTTTAGGTGGTCCAATCATTAAGAACAAATTGTTCTTCTTCGTTTCTTACGAAACAGAAACTGAAGCTGTACCAAGTTACACGAAAGTAGCTGCCCGTCCAGGTCTAGAGCCTGATGGTTTGACAGTTTCCAGAGTTCCTGCTTCTGATCTTGATTTCATTAGCAATCAGTTGCGTTCGCTTTATGACTACGAAACTGGTCCTTACGAAAACTATCCTTTTGCCTCTGAGCAAGAGCGTTTCAACGCAAGATTGGACTTCAACATCAATGACAATCACAAATTGTCAGTGAGATACAACAACTACACGGCTTTCACAGACGTGCGTACCAACGGAAACTCTATCCGATTCATCTCTACTCGATACAGAAATACCTCAAGAACAGGTATTGAAGCGATGAACTTCCGTAACACCAACTACACCAACGACAGAAATGTACAGTCTTGGGTAGCTGAATTGAACTCCAGAATCGGAGCTAACATGTCAAACCAATTCAACATTGGTTTCACATCCATCACAGATCCTAAGCGTGGTATCCCAGGTGGACAGGCTTTCCCATTCATCGAGATTTTGGAGCCAGATGCTTCAGGTAACTTGCTTTACTACACCTCTGTAGGTAATGAATTGTTTACTGTAGGTAACTTGTTGGAAAACAATATCTTCAACGTAACCAACAACTTCTCTCTATACAAAGGAAAGCATACCTATACATTCGGAGCTAACTTCGAATACATGACCTTTGACAACGCGTTCAACCCTGTATTCAACGGTTTCTACCGATTCAACAGCTATGATTCATTCGTTGAATCAGTTATCAACAGAACTCCTGGAGCATATCCAGATGCTTTCGCAAAAAGCTTTGCCCTAGACGGATCTACCACGCCTCCAACCGATCAGACTCGATTTGGACAGTTTGGTATCTATGTACAGGATGAATACCAAGTAACATCTAAATTGAAAGTGACTGGTGGTCTTCGTGTAGACTTCCCATTCTATCCAATCGATATTCCAAGAAACCAGTTGTTGGATAACTTGAACAAGACGTTTGAAACTCCTGACGGAACAATCACTCCTGACGTAAGTACATTCCCTAAAGTAAATCCTCTTTGGTCTCCACGTGTTGGTTTCAACTGGGATGCTAAAGGTGACAGAACTACTCAAGTACGTGGTGGTACAGGTATCTTCTCAGGTCGTATTCCATTCGTATGGCTTTCTAACCAAGTAAACGGTTCAGGTGTAGTTCGTGGTGGACTTGGATATGAAGGTGATGAAGTAGCTGAGGCTTTCGGACCTAACTACGTATTCAATCCGGATGTAACTTTCGGAAATCCTGAGAATCCTGGACAGTCTCTTTCTAACGAATTGAACTTGACAGACCGTGACTTCAAGCTTCCTCAAGTTTGGAGAACTAACTTGGCAATCGACCAGGTGCTTCCTTTCGGAATCATCGGTACTGCTGAATTCATCTACTCTAGAGATGTAACTACTCCTATTGCTTACAACCCGGTAGTTCGTACTCCTGATGGTACACTTAACGGACCAGATCAGCGTCCTTTCTGGAATGGCACTAACTATTCCAATGATTCTGACTTCCGAAATGTGTTCTACTTGACCAATGCAAGAAGAAATGCTAACTACTACTCTATCACTGCTCAGTTGCAGAAGGAGTTTGAAAATGGTTTCTCTGCTATGGTTGCTTATACAAGATCAAGAGCACAAGATTTGGATGCAGCGGGAGGTTCTCAAGCAATCTCTTTGTGGCCAGCGACTGTTCAGTCTGACAGAAACAACCCTGAGTTGAGCTTTGCTGGATTTGACGTTCCAAACCGTGTAATTGGTACAATTTCTTACCAAACAGAAACTTCTACTATCACCTTGTTCTATGAAGGTGCTGATGCAGGCCGATTCTCTTATACTTACTCTGGTAACTTTGGAGACGCATCCAACCGATTGATGTATATTCCGAACTCTGCAAACGAGTTGAACTTCCAAGAATTCCCATTAGGAGGTAGAACAGTTACTGCAGCTGAGCAGGCTACTTTGCTTGATGCATACATCAACCAGGATGAGTACCTAAGTGCAAACAGAGGTTCTGTTGCTGAAAGAAATGGTGCATTGAGACCATTTGTTCATAGATTCGATCTTCGATTCACTCAGGATTTGGTATTCACTAATGACAAGAAAAATAGATTGCAATTGTCTATTGATATCTTGAACATCGGTAACATGTTCAACTCTGAGTGGGGCATCCAGAAGTTTGCCTTCCAAGATAACCTATTGAACTACAGAGGTACAAATGATGCTGGCGAGCCAGTTTACAGATTGAATACAGTTCCTGGAACTTCTGACTTCCCAACTGAGACTTTCCGTACTACCACTTCATTGGGTGATACTTGGAGAATGCAAGTGGGTATTCGATACATATTCAATTAATTCTGACAGATTCTTTTAATAAAAAGCACCTTGAAAAAGGTGCTTTTTTTATTTTGCGTCATTGTAGAATCAAAACTTTCGAAAAATGAGGCATCTACTCTTGTTGATTTTTTTTCTTTCTGTATCAATTAATTGGGCGAGTGCTCAAACGGATTCGCTGGTTTTTAAGAATAAAAATCTCATCATCGGGGAAATAAAAAGTATGGATCGTGGAGTAGTCATCATAGAGACGGATTACTCTGACAGTGATTTTAAAGCTGAATGGGAGCAAATTGTAAATATCCAATCTAGGACAAACTTTTTGATAAGCTTAGTGGATGGAAGGAGATTTAATGGAAAAATAAGGAGTGTATCGGATAATGAAGTTAAGATCACTTTTTATGATCCGGAATCTCTGATTAGACTAAGAAAGAAACAGATTTCAAAAGATACTGAAGGCTCAGAATCAATCATTGTCCCTATTTATGACATTGTTTATTTGAATGCATTGGATGAGGGTTTTTGGAGTAGGTTATCGGCAAATATTGATTTTGGATGGAGTCTGACCAGAGCCAATAATCTACGGACTGTCAATCTCCGAAGTGGTTTGGGTTATTTGGCTGATCGATGGAAATTTGGATCATCATTTAATGGTCTCCGCTCCACTCAAGATGAAATTGAGCCTGTAAGAAGGGCTGATGGGAATATCTCCTACGTGTACTTTCTCCAAAAAGACTATTTTTTAATTTATGATTTGACTTATCTGTCGAATACAGAACAGTTGATAGCTTCCCGAGTCGGAAATAAGATCGGTATTGGTAAATATGTGGTCAGGACGAATAAGTCTTATTTTGGTTTTCAGGTCGGGGCCAACTTAAACAATGAGCAATTTTTGGACGATAGTCCTGGAAAGAGGTCCGGCGAGTCCTTTTTAGGGGCGGAAGTAAGTCTTTATGATATTGGGGACCTGAAATTGCTAAGTAATCTGACCACTTACCCTAGCTTAACTGAAAAAGGTCGATTCAGGGCGGATTTTAAGCTGGATATCAAATATGAATTCTTGTCTGATTTTTATATCAACCTTGGAACTACTCTCAACTTTGATAATCAGCCCGTAGAATCAGCAACTACCCTCGATTACATTATCCAGACTACGGTAGGTTGGAGTTTGTGATTTCCTGAATCAATTGACCTTTTCTGTGTTATTGTTTCAATTCGAATCAATAAACATCCTTGATTTTTTCCTTTGGTCGAAGCCATCTGCCTTCAGTATGTTTTTCGCAATTTATTCTAGTTGATTGTGGATACTTTTGTGTAATTGAACCAAGCTAGGTCTATCCGAGTTTAGCCTTCATGTTGCACTACAAAAGATATCCGAATCCCAAATCTGACGAATGGGTGGTCTTTATCCATGGGGCCGGAGGCTCTTCGGTGGTTTGGTATAAGCAGATCAAGGATTTTCGGGAAGAGTTTAATCTATTGCTCATTGACCTGAGAGGACATGGGAAGTCTACCAACTTGCCGCAGGCCATATATCAGAAGGAGTACACCTTTGAAGATGTTACGCAGGATGTTATCGAAGTCTTGGATCATTTGAAAATGCCTCCTGCACATTTCATGGGGGTGTCACTAGGTACCATTCTGGCAAGACAGTTGGCAGAGATGGAACCCGAAAGAGTGAAATCATTGGTTTTGGCAGGTGCCGTCACTAGGCTCAATGCGAAATCAAGAGTTTTGGTATTCTTGGGAAATACATTCAAAAAGGTGATTCCATACATGTGGCTTTATAGTTTGTTTGCATACGTCATTCTTCCTAGGAAGCAGCACACCGAATCCCGGAATTTATTTATCAGGGAAGCGAAAAAGCTTTGTCAAAAGGAATTTATCCGATGGTTCAAATTGACCGCAGATATCAATCCGCTACTTCGATATTTCAAAGAAGTAGAAATAAAAATCCCAACTTTATATGTGATGGGAGATCAGGATATCATGTTTTTGGAACCTGTGAAAAAAATCGTCAAAGAACATAAAAATGCCAGTCTTAAGATTCTCCAAACTTGCGGGCATGTCGTAAATGTGGAGCGCCCTGCAGAATTTAATCAGCATTCAATGGCTTTCCTTAAGAGTATAAACTAATAATCAAATCCAGTACTTTTCTGTATGAACAAGCAGACAAAAATCATCCTTTTTGTAGTCATTCTTCTCGTAGTGGCCGCAGCAATTTTGTACCCAAGATTTGACCTCAGAAAGTCAAACGACACTTCTGTAGCGTCTGCGGGAGCAGGTCCTGGACAGCCTTCTGCCCTGCCTGTGAAGGTGGTTAAGCTTCAAAGAGAGACCCTCACCAGTCAGCTTCAGGTGACAGGTAGCATTCTAGCTAATGAGTCGGTAAGCATTCGTCCTGAAGTGTCCGGCTTGGTCACCAGAATAGCCTTCAAAGAAGGACAATATGTAAAAAAGGGTACGCCACTTCTTTACTTGGATGATGATGAGTTGCAGGCTCAATATCAACGCCTTCAATACACTCAAAAGCTTTACGAAACTCAAGAGAATCGTCAAAAGCAACTTCTAGAAAGAGAAGCAATCAGCCAGGAAGAATATGATATCGCTCTTAACCAGTTCAATACTACAATTTCTGATATCAAACTGGTCGAAGCCCAACTCGCAAAGCGAATCATTCGAGCGCCTTTTGATGGAATTCTTGGCCTTAGGGAAGTATCTGAAGGAAGTGTGATCGGAACAGCTGATATCATCACAAATATTGTGAATATTGATCCGATAAAGATTGATTTCTCCATCCCTGAGCGATACAGCAATCAGGTTGAAGTAGGGGCTCCGATTTACTTCACCAATGAATCTTCCGAAAAAGAATTTGAAGGAACTGTTTACGCATTCGAGCCTCAGATTGATGCGGCTACCCGAACAATGAAACTAAGGGCTCAAAGCCCTAATAAGGATAATTTATTTCTCCCAGGAATGTACGTGCGAATTCGCTTTATTCTAGGAGAGACAGAAGATGCATTGATGGTACCTGCAGAATCCGTGATTCCGGAGTTGCAAGGTTATAAAGTATATGTGGTGGATGCTGAAAATAAAGCTCAAGAGCGAGTAGTCGAAATCGGCACCCGGACAGATACTCAAGTACAAATAGTCAGTGGTCTGGAAGAGGGAGATCTCGTCCTTGCCACGGGAGTCCTTCAGGCACGACAAGGAATGCCTGTAGAATACACACAAATCAACTAAGATGGCTAGCTTATCCAATTTAAGTATTAATAGGCCGGTTTTGGCCATCGTGATGTCCCTGATCATCCTACTTTTTGGTTCTATTGGGATTTCACTTTTAGGTATCCGGGAGTTTCCAAGTGTGGACCCGCCTGTAATTAGTGTGCGTACAAATTACGTGGGTGCCAATGCCGATGTGATTGAAGCACAAATCACTGAACCGCTAGAAGAGGCCATTAATGGTATTCAGGGGATCAAATCCCTGACTTCGACCAGTAATGATGGCTCCAGTAGCATCACTGTTGAGTTTGATGTGGGAGCGGATTTGGAAGCTGCTGCCAATGACGTGCGAGATAAAGTGGCGGGTGCCCAGCGAAACCTACCTCCTGATGCCGAACCTCCTGTCGTATCTAAGGCTGATGCCGACTCTCAACCCATTGTATTTTTGAATGTCAAAAGTGACGAGCGGACCCTTTTGGAACTTTCGGATATTGCTGATAATATTTTCAAAGAAAGACTTCAGACCATTCCCGGAGTCAGTAGAGTTCAAATCTGGGGTGAAAAAGAGTATGCCATCAGGCTCCGTATGGACCCTTTGAAAATGGCTTCTTATGGAATCACTCCACTTGATGTTTTGCAGAAAGTACAGTCTGAAAACGTAGAACTGCCATCAGGACGAATAGAAGGAGAAACCATTGAACTGTCTGTCCGAACAAAAAGTAGACTTTCCACGCCACAAGAATTTAATCAACTGATCATCAAAGAGGATCAGAATAATATTGTTCGTTTTCAGGATGTAGGAAAGGCCGAATTGGCAGCTCTCAATGAGAGAACTGTCCTCAAGCGTGACGGAGTTCCGATGGTCGGCGTAGTTTTGGTTCCGTTGCCAGGATCTAACAATATTGAAATCGTCGATGAGTTTTACAGACGATTAGAATTTATCAAAAAAGACTTGCCAGCAGATGTAGGCTTGCAGATTGGTTTTGATTCTACGCAGTACATCAGAGATTCGATTTCTGAGGTACAGGAAACCATCATCACTGCCTTCATCCTGGTAGTTGCAATCATCTTCCTGTTCTTAAGAGACTGGAGAACTACCTTTATCCCCGTACTGACTATTCCGATCTCGCTGATTGGAGTGTTCTTTATCATGTATTTGCTGGATTTCTCCATCAATGTTTTGACTTTGTTGGGGATTGTACTGTCAATTGGATTGGTAGTGGATGATGCGATTGTAGTCCTAGAGAATATCTATGCCCGAATAGAGAAGGGCGAAAAACCGCAAGATGCAGCAGCCAAGGGCGCTGAAGAAATCTTCTTTGCGGTAATTGCGACTACGGTTGCACTAGCAGCAGTATTCTTGCCAGTGATTTTCCTAACCGGAACGACTGGAAGGCTATTTAGAGAATTCGGAATTGTAGTAGCAGGAGCCGTAATCATTTCATCTTTTGTGGCCTTGACTATGACCCCGATGTTGAGCTCAAAATTGCTAAAGCGTCGAGAAAAGCATAATTGGTTTTACAATAAGACAGAACCAATTTTCGTATGGCTCAACGATGGATACGATGCCTTATTGAGTCAATTTTTCAAGGTGAGATGGATTGCATTTCTTTTGATTGGAGTAATGGGATTTGGGATTTATTGGATGTTCAATGAAATCCCGTCAGAATTGACGCCAACAGAAGATAGAGGTGAAATCCGAATTAATATGTCGGGTCCAGAAGGTGCTACTTTCGGCTACATGGATCGAGTAATTGATGAAATGGTAGCTGATTTTAAGGCCACTATTCCAGAAGAAGAGTTAGATGGAATCATCTCTGTAACTTCACCGGGCTTTGGAACAGCTAGTACAAATTCGGGTTTTGGGCGATTGATTTTGAGTGATGCCGAAAATAGAACTCGTTCCCAGCAAGAGATCTTTACAGCAGTCAATCAAAAGCTTGCTGGATATACGGCTGTCCGAGCATTTGCTTCCCAGCCTCAAGCAATTGGTAACCGTCGAGGAGGCTTGCCTATTCAGTATGTGCTTCAGGCACCAACTCTTGAAAAGTTGAAAGAGGTCATCCCTCCTTTCATGGAAAAAGTTGGTCAAAGTCCTGCCTTTATCTTCTCTGATATCAATTTGAAGTTTACCAAGCCTGAGCTTGAGATCGAAATAGATCGTGAAAAAGCTCGAAATATTGGTGTCTCTGTTCAAGAGATAGCCCGGACCTTGCAATTATCTTACTCAGGCCAGCGCTTTGCCTATTTCATTATGAATGGAAAGCAATATCAGGTGGTCGGTGAAATGCAGCTCGAGGATAGAAATGAGCCTTTGAATCTAAGAATGCTCTATGTCCGAGCTGAAAATGGGGAGTTGGTTCAGTTGGATAATTTGGTGCGGGTTGTTGAGACAAGTACTCCACCTCAACTTTACCGTTTCAATCGATTTGTATCAGCCACCGTCTCTGCAAACTTAGCCGATGGCTATACGATTGGTGATGGTTTGGAGGAAATGGATCGTGTAGCAGATGAGGTGCTGGATGATAGCTTTTCGACCGATGTTTCTGGACCTTCAAAGGAATTCCGGGAGAGTTCTAATAGCTTGATATTCGCGTTCCTGTTCGCATTGGTCTTGATCTATTTGGTCCTTTCTGCTCAGTTTGAAAGCTTCAAAGATCCGCTGATTATCATGTTTACAGTGCCTTTGGCATTATTTGGAGCGCTCTTGACCTTATGGTCTTTTGGCTTTACACTGAATATTTTCTCTCAGATCGGAATTATCATGCTTATTGGTTTGGTGACCAAAAACGGAATTCTGATTGTGGAATTTGCCAATCAGCGGAAAGCACAGGGCATGTCCGTGAATGAGGCAATTTATGGAGCAGCAGTCGCTCGTTTCCGGCCGATCTTGATGACCTCACTTTCGACTATTTTGGGTATTCTCCCCATTGCTCTTGGACTGGGAGCCGGTGCAGAAAGTAGGGTGCCAATGGGCGCAGCCGTAATCGGAGGACTTACTTTCGCTACAATTTTGACATTGTTCGTCATTCCAGCTATTTATACATATCTGACTTCTAAAGAAGCAAGACTCGCAAGAACCTGATGAAGAAAATTTTGATAGGCCTGATTTTAGGCCTGATGACACAGCCTTTACTAGCACAAGACCAAGAACCGCTGGATTTGGAAAAAGCCATTCAGCAAGGATTGGAGAATAATTTTCAGGTCAAAATTGCCGTGGAGACGATCAGTCTTCGACAGGGTGAAATTGGTCTGGGTTGGTCTGCTTTCTTTCCGGTGGTGGATGCGATTTATACACGCAACTTTGCCAATGAGGATGTGACCCAGACATTCGTCAGTGATCCGGAGACGCCTAGAGAGATTCTCGGAGCGAAATCCCGCTCTGAAAATTTCACCGTAGCTGCTATCTATGGTTTTAGACCAGAAGCTGTGGTGGCTATCAAGCGGCTTGGCCAACTCGCTGAGATTTCTGAATTGGATGCAAAAGTTGCGGTTGAAAATACCGTAGCAGCGATTTCTACAGCCTATTATCGATTGGTTTTGGAGCTTCAGCGCTATGAAGTATTGGAGCGCACGCTTGAACTCAGTCAGGCAAGATTGGATATTGCGCAAGCCCAATATGAATTGGGTGGTGCAGGAAAAAGAGATTTTCTGACAGCAGAAGTGGATTACAACACTGATTTGAGTCTACTGAAAAGTCAATCCCAGGTAATCGAAGCTGCCCGGATTAATCTCAATGAACTGATGGCTCTTGAGCCTGGTGTTAAATTTTTCGTCAATGACACAATTACGGTGGGTGATGAATTGAGATTGCTGGATTTGGAAGAAAATGCCTTGCTTCAAAATAAGCAGTGGCTTATCACCCAGCGACAGGAAAACGTAGCCTTCTTACAGCTCCGAGAGCTTCAAGTCGCAAGACTTCCAGCGATCAACCTAAATGCAAACTATGCAAATAACACCTTCAATTCAGATGCGGGGTTTTTGATTCAAAACCAACGATCCGGTTTTAATTACGGGGGCAATATTTCCTTCAATCTCTTTTCTGGATTTGCACTAAACCGTCGAATTCAAAATGCCAAGGTGCAGCAGCGAATTCAGAATTATACGGTGGATCAATTCGAGATTCAGCTGAAATCAGACCTTTACCGGGCATTTAATACCTATATGAACAATCGGGAGCTTCTGGAAATTGAGCAGCGAAACTATGCCGTGGCCAAGGAAAGTAGTGAGATAGCATTGGAGCGGTTTCGATTGGGTATAGCCTCGTATTTGGAGTTTCGGGATGCCCAGGTCAATTTGTTGACAGCAGAAAACAGACTGATCACTTCCATTTACAATATCAAAGAGCAGGAAATAGAACTCATGCGTCTATCAGGGAAAATTTATTTTGAAAACAGCTCTGATCAATTGCCTCTGAACTAATTTTTAAACTTCATCGGTATCCACGTGCAGATGGCCAAATTGTATTTTGGCATACCATTTGACTATCAGGCTTTTCGAACCAACTGAGAGTTGATCTCTCTTGTATGTACAAAGCCTTTCGAATCATTAGTACCTTTCTAATTCTTAGCTTATTTGGGGTTCAGTGCACCTTTTTAGAAAAGTATTTTCCTTCCCCTGAAGATGAGCCATCTTATTTTCTAGATCTCAAGGGGATCAAAAATCGAGGAACTTTACGGGTTGCTGTTGATAATAATTCCACGGGATACTACATCTACCGAGGTAGAATGATGGGGTATGAATATGAGATGCTTCGTGATCTTAGCGAAGAATTGGAGCTGGGTCTTGAAATCAAAGTCCTCACTGAAATTGATGAAGCCTTTGATCAATTGAATTCCGGAGGAGTTGATTTGATCGCGATGAATCTTGAGTTTGATTCTTTGAGGTTTCAGAAAGGAAATTTTTCTAAGCCATTAGGAACCATCAACACCGTCTTGGTTGGGTCAACCAATTCGCCTCGTATTCAGAGTTGGGAAGATTTGGAGGGTGATACCATCTATGTCAGAAAAGGGACTATCTACAAGTCTCAACTTTGTAATATCAAGGACTCCTTGAATGTGAATTTTACCATTGAAGAATCTAAGCTTCACGAGGAAACACTGATCGAGAAAGTTGTTTCGGAGGAAATTCGGTGGACGGTAGCCGATCAAAACATTGCGAGAGCAAATGCAACCTATTTCGATGGACTGAATATCTCTTGGAAGATATCTGAGGCCAAAGAGGTGGGCTGGCTTGTTCGTAAAAACTCTCCTCAGCTCCTTGGAGCTGTGAATACTTGGATCGAGGAAAATGAAAAAAAGTTGATTCCTATCCTCTATTCCAAGTATTTCCTGAATTCCAAGAATAGTTATTACCGTTCTACAAGTCCTTTTTCATCTTTGGCGGGCAATCGTATTTCGGTCTTTGATGAATTGATCAAAGAAGGCGCCCGGGAATTGGGTTGGGACTGGAGACTTTTGGCTTCTTTGGTATACCGAGAGTCTCGCTTTGATACGGCAGCCACTTCTTACGCTGGAGCCCAAGGCTTACTCCAGTTGATGCCTGTGACCTTAGAGCGATTTGGGGTAGAAAATCCAAATGATCCGATCGAATCACTTAGAGGAGGAGTTCGATACCTGAGGTATTTGGATAAGTTTTGGTTGGAGCGAGTCCCTGAGGTAAATGAGCGAATCAAGTTTATTTTAGCCAGCTATAATATTGGTCACGGACACGTCGAAGATGCGTGGAGATTAGCCCTGAAATACGGAGCCAACACCCAGACTTGGGAAGAGGTCGCAGAATATTTAGCCCTCAAAAGCGATCCCGAATATTACATGGATCCCCTGGTCCGAAGTGGATTTGCCAAGGGGCATCTGGCTGTAAACTATGTACGGGATATCCTAAGCGTATTTGAATCCTACAAGGCTTTGGTTGAGCCTTAACTTATTCTGCTAGCTCAAACAGCGCCTCAATTTCTACAGGAATATTATCGGGCAATGATCCCATTCCCACTGCAGAACGAACCCCAATTCCATTGTCTTCTCCCCATATTTCTGCGAAAAGCTCACTACATCCATTGATGATATAAGGGTGCTTTTCAAAGTGGGGTACGCAGTTGACCATACCCAAGACTTTGATCACGCGCTTTACCCGGTCCAGACTTCCCAAATTAGCTTTGATCGTGGCAAGCATAGCTAGACCAACTTGTCTTGCCGCTAGTTTTCCCTGCTCGGTATCCAAGTCTTCACCCACTCTGCCGATAATTAAAGTGCCGTCTGATTTGACTGTCCCGTGACCGGAAAGATGAAGGTATTTCCCATCGATCAGGAATGGCTTATACACTCCAAGAGGTTTGGGTGCAGGAGGGAGATCAAGCCCAAGTTTTTTTAGATTTGCTTCTGCCGAATTCATATGATTGGTTTTTGATTTTCTAAGTCCAAGTTGAATTTAGTATAGATGATTCAGATATTCTAACTATTTGGGTGTTGCTCAAGAGATATTCTAATCTTAAATCAGAAAGTCTAGTATTAATACCCCAATTAGCCCGATGATGGCAACCAATGTTTCCATCAAGGACCAGGTTTTGATCGTGTCTTTGATACTTAGATTGAAAAATTCCTTATACATCCAGAAACCCGCATCATTGAAATGAGAAAACATCAAGCTTCCAGCTCCGATGGAAAGGACCAATAAGTTTGGATCTACGTTCATGGTATGGATAATGGGAGCGATAATTCCTGCGGTGGTCAGACCAGCTACGGTAGCAGAACCCACGCAAACGCGAATAATTGCAGTGATAGTCCAGGCAAGAATCAGTGGGTGGATGGGCCAGTCTTTGAGGCCATCTGCTATTTCCTGGCTCACTCCTGAGTCGGTAAATATCTGCTTCAAAGCTCCTGCTCCAGCTACAATCAGCAAAATCATAGCAATATCTTTGGTGGCCTGCGTGTAGCTATCCATGAGTTTTTTCATGGAGGTTTTTCTTCGAATGCCTAGCGAGTAAGTAGCATAAAGCACTGATACAAGCATCACCACTCCGGGGTCACCCAAAAAGCCAAAAAGAGGTCTTAACGGGCTGCTTTCTGGAAGTCCCAAGCTAATGACAGTAGTTGCAATCAGTAGAAAAACAGGCAAAAGTGCGGTAATGAGACTATTGGCTATTCCAGGTAATTCGCTTTCTTCCCGGACCTCCGCTTGGAAAGTTTCCAAGGGCTTGGCTTGGATATTTTTCAGGCTCTTGGCAAAAACAGGCCCTGCCAATGCTACTGTAGGAATGGTGATCAACAAGCCGTAGAGCAAGGTTAAACCCATATTGGCATCAAACTGGGCTACCAGGGCTGCAGGAGATGGATGAGGAGGTAGAAATCCATGGGTCACCGATAAGGCTGCTAATAGCGGAATACCCACATACACGGCGGATAAGCGATATTGATAAGCAACCGTGAAGGCCAGAGGCACTAAAAGGACAAAGCCTACATTGTAGAAAAGTGGAATTCCGACAATGAGGCCTGTGAGTGACATGGCCCAAGTGATGCGGTTTTTGCCAAATAATTTCATCAAAAAGCCCGCGATCCGCTGTGCAGCGCCGCTTTCGGCCACTAATTTCCCCAACATGGCGCCCATCACGATGACCACGACCAAATCCCCAAGCAGACCTCCCATTCCTTTTTGTACCGAACCTGCGATCTGATCGGCCGGAAGGCCCAATAAAAAGCCTGCTACAATGGATGAGATCAAAAAGGCTAAAAATGGATTGAGCTTGGCCCAAACGATCAAAATCACCAATAAGGCTATGCTGATCAGGACGAGAAGGATGGTCATAGGTTTATACTAGGTTGGAATTTCAAGATAGGAAATATCTATTTTTTGAAAATACCGATCAAAAAATAGATGACTTGAGCTTCCTTCAAACATTATTTTCTAATCCATCTAAAATTCAGTTGAAGTTCGCTTGAGCTGATTTGGATGAAATACAGCCCTGGCCTAAGCCGTTTCAAATCTGTGATTAGCTGCGGAGAGTCTAAGGATTCTTGAATTAGGGATGTTCCATTTTTATGGAAGACCTTGATCTCTGCAGTCTGAGGGTCAATTTCGGTAGGAAGTTTCAAGTGTAACGGACCTGTAGTATAAGGGTTAGGATAAATAATACCATTCTCCGGGATCGAATTTATTGGCTTTAACCTGACTGTGGTAGACCAAGAGATCAGGTCAGTCGTCTCTTCCACATGCTTGATGCGGTAAAAATAGGTCTTGAATTTTTTTGCCGTGACATCCTGCCAATTGTATCGGCCTTGCTTCTCAGGATCCGATTCAACTACACCTAATAGATTCCATGTTTCTTTTGGATTTTCACTTCTGTAAACTTCAAACTGCCCAGCTTTTTCATCTCTGACCTTCCACCTAATTTCCGGAGCGGATTCTTTCCAACTTGCTTCGAAATCAAAGAACTCAATTGGAAGAATACTCAAGGTTCGGAAACTGCCAATTGTGAAATTGATTCCAGAAAAGTCATTTATAGGTACCTCTCTTCTTGCCCAAAGCCCTGGGTCTTCACCTAGAAGATTATTCCCTGGTGCCGCATATCCAGTTCCAACAATCCGAAGGTCATCTACATCATCTACGATCAATTGATCTGCTGAAATTCGAAGCTCCAATAGGTTTGGACTAAGATTCAATCCCGAAAATTGGAAATAGGAAAATAAGCGGTAGAGAATGTCAGTCCCATCTGTATCCTGAAATCCTGCATTGAAATCGGCTCCTTCAAATTCGGTGAAGGTAATTTCTAAATCACCTCCGGCCGTTGTGCCCAAAAGCTGTACTAGCCTTTCTCCTCCGTTGGCCACATCTTCAAAAGGGAAGGTGCCATTTGTAGCAGTAAGTGTAGTGGGTAGATTGTAGTAAATAAATGAATTGGCATTTTTCCATGTTCCGCCGGAATAGTCGATACCTCCGATTCCGGAAGAGTTTACTGTTAGGGTGTTTCCATTAAGATCTAGACTTCCATTTTGTAAAAAAAGCGTCTCGGTCACATTCAAGTCACTTTCCACTATCAAATCGCCAGCGAGTTTATTGAGTGACATGTCTTGAGTGGTCAGTGAAAAGTTTTCGATTTGCTGATCTCCATTTCCTACAAAGTATAAGTGTGAGTTCGCAGCTATGATTTCTCCCGTTCCGCTTTGTCGAAGACCTCCAAGGACGAAAAGATCGGAAGGCAAGATTAAATCTTCAGATCCTTGTAATTCCAGGTTTCGAATAGCATTTGGGATAGCTGCATCTGGATAGGTAGAAGTTAGAAATGTTTTGGTGCTACTTCCGCCACGATGGATTATGGTGCCGTTCAGTTGAAAGTTTGCTGCTTCGATTTCTGGATTTTCACCTTCCAAAATAAGCTCAGCGCCATTTTGAAGAATAAACTGCAAAGCGCTGATCGAGCTTGAACGGAAAAGAATCCCGTCATTGCATTCGGAAATCAACTGTGCTCCAGGTTCGATAATCAGCTCGCCAAATGGGCCAGGACCAAAAATGGTGGTTTCTGTATTAAATGAAAATGTGGGACAGTTTCCGGGGGTCACACTTGTATCTAGTCGTTGTAGAACTGTTCCGCTTCGAATGATAAAATTCAATGCTTTGAAAGCTTCTTCAATTATCAAAGTCTGCCCGGGGCCGGGGTCGAATATTACCGAATATCGGCTTCTGTCTGATTGAGCACTCCATGAATTCAATGGGATAATTACTCGGCTATTTCCACGAAAAGTGATGGTAGAGGTAGGTGAATCACCTATCCAATTGATACTGTTCCAAGCTCTGTTTGGAGTTCCGGGGGCCGCTCCATCAAAACCTTGTAAAGTCCCATAAATATTTAAATTAAATCCATTCAGGTTTAATTTTTGACCTGCTCCAGCTTGGGCATTGATAAATAAACTTTTAACAGCTTCGTTTTGAGTAAGCGTTAGGGTGTGAGATTGGTCGATGTAGATATCGTGATTTTGATTGGGTAGAAAGCTGGCTGCCGCCCAAGTGCTGCCATCAAAGATTTCCCAAATGGTGAGATTATTAAAGTTTCCGGTCGAAACAGTCCGAAATGCTCCGATTTCTTGGGCATAGAGAACCGCGCAAGTCAAGCACATGACTCCAAAAGCCGACATAAACCTGTATATTCGGCATCGGAAAAATACCCAAAGGCACATCGTTTTGTCCCTCATATCCCAAATAAAAAGTGTTGAAAAAGGAGAATTAAGTTAATACAATGATTTTAAAAAAGAAAGTTATCGGTCTGATTATTTTTCTCTTAGTTAGTCAGACCTATGTCTCTCAAGCTCAGTTATATCGAATCAGTTTGCTGACTTGTGACCCAGGGGATGAGCTCTACATGGCTTTTGGTCATAGCGCCATTCGTGTGCTGGATAATATCAAGGGTACAGACTATGTCTTCAACTACGGCACCTTCAATTTCAATACCCCCAATTTCTACGGGAAATTTGCAGGAGGTAGGCTGGATTACATGCTTAGCGTAAGTACCTATGCGGATTTTGTAGCGACTTATACTCGGGAGCAAAGATCCATTCGAGAACAAGTGTTGGATTTAAGTCTGGAGCAGGAAAAGTATATGGTAGAATTTCTATATGTTAATTATCTACCCGAGCGGCGCTACTATCGCTACGACTTCTTTTTTGACAATTGTGCCACGAGAATCAGGGATGCGATGGATATGGTACTAGGTGATAAATTGGTCTGGAATGATGAGGGTCCGGATAAATCCGAAAAGACCTTCCGAAACCTGATTGATGAATATGTTTTGAATATGCCTTGGGCGGACTTGGGGATAGATTTGGCTCTAGGGGCAGTGATTGACCGGGATGCTACGGCGCAGGAGGAGCAGTTTTTACCCGACTACATGGAAAAAGCATTTGCGAGAGCCAGTATCGTTGGGGATGGTCCGACTAGACCAATGGTGAAGGAGAGTCATGTCATTTTGGATTTTCCTAAGCAAAATGCCGCAATGCCAAGCCTGAATCCCTACTGGCTTTTTTGGCTGGTGGCAGTTGTGTTTACAGTGATTACCTATGTCGGCTTTAAGCGAAAGCGATTGTTTATAGGCTTTGATGTAGCTCTATTTTCGATCCTGGGAATCTTGGGGATAGTCATCTTTTTGCTGTGGTTTGCTACAGAGCATTCAGCCACGCAGTGGAACTGGAATATCCTTTGGGCTTTTCCTGGGCATGTGATATTAGCTTTTGCCTTGCTTCGCAAAAAGCTAAAACCTTGGGTGCGTCATTACCTGCTTGCAGCTTTGATTTTGGCTGATGCGGCTGTGGTTTTCTGGATTTTGGGATTTCAATCCTTTCACCCAAGCCTTATTCCTATTTTACTTGTAGTGATTCTTCGCACGAATTATCTGTACTACAATGTCGATAAGTATAAAGCTATTTCTGCTTAATTCAGATTTGCCCAAACTATTGTAGCCCAAAAAGGTGTTTGTAGAAAAGTATGGAATTTAAAATCACATCAGACTATCAACCTACTGGAGACCAGCCAAAGGCAATCAAAGAATTGACGAATGGGGTCAATCAGGGTGATGAAGCACAGGTGCTCTTGGGAGTGACAGGTTCGGGAAAGACTTTCACGATAGCCAATGTCATTCAGGAGGTTCAAAAACCCACCCTGATTTTGAGTCATAACAAGACCCTTGCAGCTCAACTTTATGGGGAATTCAAGCAGTTTTTTCCAGAAAATGCAGTCGAATATTTCATTTCATACTATGACTACTACCAGCCTGAGGCCTTTATTCCCAGCTCAGGTACATATATAGAAAAGGACCTTTCGATCAATGAAGAGATCGAAAAATTACGACTAAGCGCAACCTCTTCTTTGCTTACCGGGCGTAGAGATGTGATTGTGGTGGCTTCAGTTTCCTGTATCTATGGTATCGGAAATCCGGAGGAATTTGGAAAAAGTGTGATACGGCTCCAAGAAGGAGATCGAATTCCAAGAAATCAGCTTTTATTCAAGTTGGTGGATATTTTGTATTCCCGGACTCAGCACGAATTGACACATGGTACTTTCCGAGTCAAAGGTGATACGGTTGATATTTTTGTTGCCTATGCGGATTGGGGCTATAGGATTTTCTTTTGGGGGGATGAGATTGAGGCAATTCAGCGGATCGACCCGGCTAGCGGTAAAAAGCTGAATGATGAAAAAATCATTTCCATTTTCCCGGCAAATCTTTTCGTAACAGGACGTGATACCATTGACAAAGCCATTCATGAAATCCAGGATGATATGGTTGCTCAGGTTAATTTCTTCGAAAAGGAGGGGAAATTTATTGAAGCCAAGCGTTTGCAGGAGCGGACTGAGTTCGATTTAGAAATGATCCGTGAGTTGGGCTATTGCTCAGGTGTGGAGAACTATTCCCGCTACTTTGATCGCAGGCAGCCCGGAATGAGACCTTTCTGTCTTTTAGATTATTTTCCGGATGATTACCTGCTCGTGATTGATGAATCCCATGTCACGGTGCCGCAGGTTCGGGCCATGTGGGGAGGAGACCGGTCTCGTAAAGTCAATTTGGTGGATTTTGGTTTCCGCTTGCCTTCAGCTTTGGACAACCGTCCTCTGAAATTCGATGAATTCGAAAACCTGACCAATCAGGTCATTTATGTCTCAGCTACCCCCGCGGATTATGAACTTGCGAAAACAGAAGGGGTGGTCGTGGAGCAGATTATCCGTCCAACAGGTCTGCTAGATCCTACCATTGAAGTTCGCCCAAGCCAAAATCAAATCGATGATCTGCTTGAGGAAATTGATCAGACGATCAAGCAAGATGCGAGGGTATTGGTCACTACCTTGACCAAACGGATGGCCGAGGAACTGCAAAAGTACCTAGAACGTGCCGGGGTGAAATCCCGCTACATACACTCTGAGGTGAAAACTCTTGATCGGGTGGAGATACTTCGGGAATTACGTTTGGGAATCTTTGATGTTCTCGTCGGAGTGAATTTGCTTCGGGAAGGGCTTGACTTGCCTGAAGTTGCGCTTGTTGCCATTTTGGATGCAGACAAGGAGGGTTTCCTTCGAAATGAGCGAAGTTTGGTACAGACGATAGGCCGGGCGGCACGTAACTCAGAAGGCCGGGTGATCATGTATGCAGATCATATCACGGATTCCATGCAGATGGCCATTGATGAGACCAAAAGGAGAAGATCCCTGCAGATGGCCTATAATGAAGAGCATGGCATTACGCCAAAGACTGTTATCAAGTCCAGAGATAAGATCATGGGTCAAACCAAGGTGGCTGACTCGAAGAAAAATGCCAAAGTTTACGCCGAACCTATGCCAGGTGAGACTGCCATCGCAGCTGATCCGGTAGTACAATATCTCGGAAAAGAGAAACTGGAAAAACTAATTGCTCAGACACAAAAGCAGATGGAAAAAGCAGCCAAGGAATTGAACTTTATGGAAGCTGCCCGTCTCCGTGATGAGTGGATGGCACTCAAAAATAGACTTGCTCAGCTGGAGCAAGGACCCAATAAATAAAAATACATCATGACACTTCAAGAGGTCAAAAGACTTGCTGCTCAGGGCGAGGGGCTTCGACTGGAATTCAAAAAGAAGGTCGCTTTTCCGGAAAAAATTGTCCGGGAGCTTATTGCCCTTGCCAATACCGAAGGTGGTAAATTGCTTTTGGGTGTCGATGATGATGGGACGGTCAGTGGACAGCGTTTTATCGAAGAGGAAGTGTTTGTGTTAAAGCGGGCTATTCAAGATTATATTCTCCCCAGCATTGAGTATGAAGTGGATATGATCAAAATCAACGAAAAGAAGGGGGTGGCCATTTTTGATATACCAAAAAGTAATGGGACTGCGCACTACTTAATGGATGGAAATCGAAAGAAAGCCTACATCCGGGTGGAAGACAGAAGCGTGCAAGCTAGTCGGGAAGTCTGGGAAATTCTCAAACGTCGACATCATCAGCGAGATATAGTTTTTACTTACGGCCCAAAGGAAGAAAAGCTGATGCGGATTTTGGGCGAAAATGGAAAAGTAACCCTTCGCGAGTACATCAGGGAGGCGAAGCTTCCTAAATTTCTAGCCAGTAAAACCTTGGTGAGATTGGTTTTGGCAAATGTCTTGGAAATCCACCCGGAAGAGTCTGAGGACTATTTTACTTTGAAAGAGTAGGGAGCTTGATTCCTGTCTGAAAAGTGAAACCTTCATTTCCCTGCAAGCCACCCGAGTGGATGGCTAAAATTTTTGACCCTCTCGGGAAATAATTCTTTTCAATTAAGTCCCAAATCCCTGCAAGCATCTTTCCGGTGTAAATTGGATCAAGGATAATCCCGAATGTCTCGTAAAACCACCAAATAAAATCGATTAGGAATTGTCTGTATTTAGCATAGCCACCAAAATGGTAGTCCGTGAATATTTGATTTTGATTGCTAAGGTCAACATCAAACATCTTACTTAAATCAGCCACTTCTTTGTGAATGAATTCGCCCTTCAAAGCGGAGAAACCCAAAATTTTTTGTCCAAGGCTAGCTGATTGAATCAAACCCAAGAAAGTGCCTGCAGTACCAATAGAAGTACCGATATGAGTAAAGTATTCATCCTCTTCCGAAAGTATCTCACGGGTGCCTCGTATAGCTTCCGCATTGGTTCCACCCTCTGGAATTAGATAGAATTCCCCAAATTTTTCCTTCAGTTGCTGGATGAAATCTGCATCCTTTTTTTTACGAAAATCTTCTCGATTCACATAGTGAAGCTGCATCCCTTTTTCTGTAGCGGCTTTCAGGGTAGGGTTTAGCGGCAAAGTTTCTTCACCTCGAATGATACCAATAGATTTCATGCCTAAAGCAAATGCCGCTTGGGATACTGCATGAATATGATTGGAATAAGCACCGCCAAAGGTCAAGAGTGTATGATGATCTTCAGCTTGAGCTTTTAATAGGTTGTATTTTAACTTGAAAAATTTATTTCCCGGTACCAATTCATGGATCAAGTCCAAGCGTTTAATGGATAATTCGAGCCCTTTTTCTTCCAAAAGAGGATGATCTAAAGGCTGATTAACAATGGGATTGGGGCTAAGCATGCTTGAATTTTGGGAAAGTTAATCTACTTCCGTGTATTTTTACAGGATGAATCAGCAACCCGAAGAGGAATTTGAGGACGAGGAAGTAGCAGCCCTTTACGAACATTACCATATCAAGGTAGACAAAGGACAGTCTCCGATCCGTATTGACAAATTCCTCACCGAGAAAGTGGCTTTCGCAACCCGTAATAAAGTGCAGCAGGCCATAGACAATAGCTTTGTGCTTGTCAATGGGAAATCTACCAAAGCAAATTACAAGATTAAGCCACTGGATGAGATCCGAGTCATGTTTCCACAAGAACCACGGGATACCGAGGTAATTCCTGAAAACATTCCCTTAGACATTGTCTACGAAGATACGGATTTGCTGGTAGTTAATAAACCTGCCGGAATGGTAGTTCATCCTGCACATGGCAACTGGACGGGTACATTGGTGAATGGGCTGGTTTATCATTTTCAGCAACTTCCCGAGATGAAGGGGAATGTGGGCCGACCCGGATTGGTACATCGAATCGATAAGGATACCTCTGGCCTTCTGGTGATCGCCAAAAAAGAAGAGGCCATGACGCATCTTGCGGCGCAGTTTTATCACCATACAATTGAGCGAAAATACATAGCCTTGGTCTGGGGCGAGATGGAGGAGAAGTCCGGGACCATCACAGGCCATGTAGGGCGAAGTGCCAAAGACCGGAAAATAATGGACGTCTTTCCTGATGGAAGCCAAGGGAAGCATGCAGTCACCCATTGGGAAGTGATCAATAATCTACGCTATGTCAGCTTGATTTCCTGTCAGCTAGAGACTGGTAGAACTCACCAAATACGTGCTCATATGAAATATCTGGGGCACCCCTTATTCAGCGATGCAATGTATGGTGGGGATAAAATCCGGAAAGGGACTCAGTTTTCAAAGTATAAGTCTTTTGTAGAGAATTGCTTTCAAATCATGCCAAGACAAGCCCTTCATGCCAAGTCCTTAGGCTTCAAGCATCCCCGTACTGGAGAAAACATGTATTTCGAAGCGCCACTTCCGGAAGATTTTTCGGCTGTATTGGCTAAGTGGGAGCATTATGTACAATATGAATAGGCTGTTGATTTTTTAAAAATCTGATTTTTCTTAGTAGTCCCTCTTATTAAAACCTCCTGTATCTGGATGATAGTTAGGGAGTTGATAATTCAAATTCGGAAGATATGAACGAATAACCCACTTATGTAGAAAAATATTCATTGAAAATAAGTCAAAAATAAGACTGGAATCAGTTTTAATTTTAACGAATCGATATATTTAAAACGGTTTCATTAAATAAAATGTAAATTTTTGATAAATTTTTTAGATTATTTTCAAAAAAGAATCCTTTTGCTGTATATTTGAAACAGTCAAACGGCTAAAAGTTCTAGTATCATACTGTAGGATGTTGAAATTGGCAGACAAGCCCTCCTGTCTCGGGGGTGGAGATGAAAGGACAAAGCATTTATCGAGCTCGTGAATGCCTAACTTCTCCGTGGAGGTTCGAATCCTTCTCCTACAGCAGGTTATTTTGGGTTTATTGTTAATTGATTAAAACCATGAAATTGTTTTTCATGGTTTTTTTTTGCCCCTAGGTTTCAGGTTTCTTAGTTGAATTGAAGATTTGTTAATGAAGCTTTGATTTTTAGATATTCTATTTTTGAAACAATATCGAAAACAGCTTTTAATTAAAAATAATGTAAAAAATCAGAAAAATTTTTGCAAAAAGAGTAATAAAAGGATCATTTTATTAATTTTGAATCATCAAGAGTTAGAAATTGAAATATCGCAAAACGATGCGATCTATACTTGAAAAGCGGCGCGTAAGCAATGGAGACAGACGACTTTTTCGACTGTAAGTTATTCGCCGCTTCTTTTCTGAATAGAATGACCAAAGGTCACCAAGATATAATCCTGTAGGATGTTGAAATTGGCAGACAAGCCCTCCTGTCTCGGGGGTGGAGATAAGGGAAAAAGCATGGCTCAAACCGGACTATCGCCTAACTGCTCCGTGGAGGTTCGAATCCTTCTCCTACAGCAAAAAGCAGCAAGAAATTGCTGCTTTTTTATTTTTTAGAGCGGATTTAGTTATTTTTCACAAAATACCTCAGCATGATCAAAGGAATACGAGACAAACTCAGCCATCATCCTCGGCGTAAGCGGGTTTTGCGGTTTTTGATCTATTTGCTGCTCAGTCTTCTCTTTTTGGAGTTCTTTTTTTATTTCGGTTCCAATCTACTTTTTCTTAATTGGGCGCGGACAAAAGTTAATGAAGCAACAGGGGGAGTCTATCAGGTAGAGTTTAATCGTTTGAATTTTTCACTGTTTCGACGTGGAGTATTCCTAAATGGGATCGTCCTTCGTCCGGATCCAAACGCAGCTGCCAATGAAAATCAGGTTTTGTTTGATTTTCAATTGGATGAATTAGGAATTCGTAATCTCTGGTTTGATTGGGATGAAAAAATCCTGGAAGTAGGAAATATCCGTCTTGAGAATCCGAATCTTTCACTTCAACTTCCTCCTGAGTTGGAGGAAAGCGATTCTCTGGACCAAGAAGAAGTGTCAGCAGTACGCCGACTTGAAAATGAAATCAAAAAGAGTATCGATAAGTTGATCTTTGGTGGGGTGATTATCGATGAAATCTTGATCGCCGATGCAGACTTGTTCTTTTTTAACTTTCTCAGTAAAAAATCCATCAATGCCAAGAATACCAGTCTCCATGTATTTGATGTGGATTGGAGCGAATCTGGGGAATGGGTTACCCCGTTCAATGCCAAAGGTTTTGAGTTTGAGCTGGAGCAAGTGGAGTTTTCACTGCCGGATAAGGTTCATACCATTTTTGCCGAAAAAGCCTTTGTTACCTCATTGGATAGCCGTATTTCGGTTGAGGAATTTTCCCTAAAACCTGATAAAACTATAGATGCGCCTGTCTATTATGAGCTTTTCCTCGATGAATTACGGATAGGAAATGTGGATTTAAACCGTGCTTTCAGACAATCTGAGCTGGAAATTGATGAGGTTATTTTAAATAAGCCCTCCGTCCAAGTGACCCGAAATGAAAACCTTAGAAAAAGTGTTCAAAGGAGTGGTGACCTAAATGAGTTGATCGAAGGATTACTTAAGTCTATTTATATCAAAGAACTATCTGTTCGCGAGGGTGATTTTTTGACTGGAGGGCTTTTGGATAGTCTTTATAATCGGATAGAGGCTGGAAAAGTGGAATTCAAAATGATTCAATTCTACTTGGGCGAGGATCAGGATAGAAGACAGAATCAATTTTTTTATGGGAAAGATGCCGCCATGGAGTTGGGGGAATTTGTCCTGTACCTATCGGATGATTATCACCTAATTCGAGGCGAAAAAGTAATGGCTAGTTCCTTTTTGGACCGAATCGAGGTGTCAGGATTTGAGCTAGTCGAGAGGCCGGAAATAAACCCTGACATAGTTCCCAATCAGCGTTTTGATATCAAGCTTGAGACCGTGGAGATGGAGGCGGCTGAATTGAAAAGGCTCTACAACGAGGGGATACTGGATGTAGAGCGAATTGCCTTACAAGCACCTGAAGTGGAAATCACAGATCTGCGAAAGGCTAGCTCAGATGAAGTCAAAAAAGTGAGGAGGAATATCTGGGAAGGGTATTTATCAGAGGCAAATATTGGGTATTTTGACTTGATAGATGGTCGGGTCCAATTCAAGAATGCAACAGGCTTACGATCGGATGATGTAGCCTTTGAACGTATCAGTTTGAGCCTTGAGGATGTCAAAGTGTCACTGGATTCTGTGCTTGAAATCCAAGATGCCCTGCTAGCTGAAGAAGTGGTTTTGAGTTTGGATAAATATCGACTCAAGCTTCGGGATAATCTTCACGTTTTTGAAGCTGGTGAGGTGCTTATCGATTCAAAGCGCGATTTGATTGAGTTGAGAGATTTTACTTTAAGGCCTGAAAATCCTGAGAATATCTCGGATGTTTTGGATGCCTACGGCAAAAGTGTGGCATTGAATTTCAAGGTTCCCAGCTTTCAGGTTAGAGGAGTCGATATCAGGGCAGCCTTGCTGGAAGAGAGATTGGATATTAGAGAGATTTTTGTCCTTGGCCCCGAGTTTGACTATAGAAAATATCGAAAAACATCTGAATCTTCCCGAGGGGACGGACCAAGTTCCGTGGATGATTTTCAGGGACTTCTTTCTTCTTATTTTCGTTCAGTTTCTATTGATTCGGTCCGATTTGAAGAAGGGAAGCTTGACTTTTTTGATTTTTCTGGAAGAAGGGAAATCAGCTTTGCAGAGGAGGATCTATCCCTTTATTTGAAGAATTTTTACTTCGAAGAGGGAATGGTAAACGATACCTCCAAAACCTTCTTTTCGGATGAAATTATTCTTGATTTGGCAGATTACTCTTTCAGTCTAGCCCAGGGTGATTATGATGTGACGACTAATCACTTTCAGTTTGATACCAAGAAAAAGCGTCTTTCAATCGATACCCTGACACTCATTCCAGGTGAAAATCTTTCCAGTAAAATCGCCTTGTCCTTGCAGCTTCCGATGGTGGAGTTGGATGGGGTAGACCTAGAGGATTTTTTATTCAATGATCGACTTGAGCTCAATCGTCTTCGGGTGAATGGAAGCTCGATTAATTTGGAGGTTAATCCGGATTATATTCGCAATGCGGGCGAACAGGCAAGAAGAAACCAAGCGAGAAGTGAAAGAAGGGTGCTCAAGGAGGTAAGCATAGAGGAAGTAATTGCCACTAATTCTAACTTTAACCTGCTCTACCGCTACGGGCAAAGGGGGGAGCAATCCATCAATACTGATTTTGATCTGTCTATTCAGGATTTGAATTTAGGTGAAGAGGTGGACCTGAGGCGTGATGCTTCTCAGCTCTTCGGACAGTTGGCCATTTCTCTCAATGAATTCCAATTCAATCTCCCGGATAGTATTCATCAACTGGTATTTTCCAATCTTTCTTTTGATAGTGAAAAAGATGAGACTGTTCTTTCTGGTATCACGATAGCTCCGATCGATCGCTTGAATAAAACGCCCGTTTTTCTGGAAGGTAGTATAGCCGAAATTGGTATTTCAAATAATGATTTGAGTCTGATTCAGGAAACCGGTGTATTTGATATTGAAAAGCTTCGTATCGCTCAACCTAAGCTAAGTGTCATTCGGGACAAAGAGGCTCCAAAGATCAAGAAAGAATCCAAGTCAAATGAAGCTGATTCAGCAGGTTTGATTCAGTCCATTCTCCTTCAGTCCATAGAAATACAAGAAGGACAAATAAAAATTGAAGACCTAAACACGGGAGCGATCAATGGATTAGGCTTCAATGAGGTCAATGCAGAAATCAATGCATTGAATTGGAATCTGACCCAAATGGGGGATGTAAAGATCCTTGAATCACTTTTAGAGAGTAAATCTTTTCTTTCATTCGGGGATTATGAGATTTTCACCAAAGACAGTATGGAGTCTATTCGTGTGGGAAAAGTAGTTTTTGATGGAGAGAATTTTGAAATGGAGGAGGTTCGCTATGCGCCGACGATGGGGCGCTATGCCTATTTGAGAGAAAAAGGCTTCCAAACGGATGCGGTAGATTTAAATATTAACCGGCTTAGAATAGAAGGGATTGACTATTCTGCCTACTTTGTGGATGGGCTGATTAAAGCTAGGAAATTCAGAGGCGATGATTTTCGACTGGATATTTTCCGCGATAAGCGCCTCCCATTGCCAGAAAATGTCTACAAGCCCATGCCCCAGGTTTTGCTTAGCCAAGCACCTGTCTCGGTTCTTTTGGATACCGTGATTTTGGAGAACGGTCGGATCAGATACCAGGAATTTACACAGGGTTCTCAACTTCCCGGTCAGATAGTCTTTGAAGATGTGGCTGCAGGAATCGCACCGGCGGCAACGAGTACTGAGGAGTCATCATACCCCTTGAAGGAACTGGATTTGATTGCAACTGCTAAGCTGATGGGGGAGGGGGAAATCAATCTCCAAAGCCGTCTTTTTTTCGAAGATCCCTATCCCATGGATGTAACGCTGCAGCTTGGGGCTATGCCCTTGGAAAAATTAAATGGAATATTGGCAAAAGCGGCATTTCTAAATACTCGGGAAGATGCCCGGGTGGTGATGGGAGATTGGAGTTTTCGGCTAGATGATGAGGAAGCTATCGGTAAAATGCGCTTTCATTATGAGGATTTGAAAATTGATTTTCTGGACTCACTGACTTTGGAAAAAGGAAAAGGCAAGCTGGCCTTAATGAGTTTTCTAGGGAATACCTTGATCAAAAATAACAACCCTCGGAAACTTTTTGGGAATACGGTTCTATCTGATATTTACTTCAAAAGAGACACGACAAAGTTTGTGTTCAGCACCTGGTGGAAAGCTACTCTAAGTGGCCTCAAGGGATCGGTTGGACTAGGACAGCCGGCTATTCCTATCCGGAAAGAAGAGGAAGAGTAATGTCCTTTTGGAGGATTAATACCATTTCTTTGAGAAAAAGAAATCCCGTTTTGAACAGAATTGAATTCCTGCTCAAAACGGGATTTTCCAGATGAAAAGAAATGCTTTAGGCCAGCTTTCCTTCGGTGTCTTTGAAATCTCCGATAATTCTTGCACCGCTGTTGATTTGAACACCACCGTAGATGGTGATGACATTATCTTCACCGACAAACTCTAAGGTAGCTCCGCTATTTAGTCTTAAATCGCCGTAGATTACCGTGCTTCCTGTCAATCGAAGTGTTGAATTACTATTAACATTGATGCTGGTGTTTTTGCGATACTGGCCAAAGGCAAAGGATCCTACTACATGCATCAGTCCATTGCTATTGACATTCAGATTATTCTCAATGGCCAAGGATCCACAGAATAGAAACTCCCCGCCGATATTTACATTTTTCAATTGAGCAGAACCGCTGTAAGCTGCTTTTTCATTTCCGTTTACGTTGAGATTGGAGTTTCCCCGATAAGGATCCAGACCTTCGCAACTGACTCCTGAGCCTTCATCATCCTCATCGTCGTCATCATCATCGTACTTTTTGATTTTTAGGATTTGAATACCTCCATTTCCTGTGGCCACGAAGATAAACTCATCCTCAAAACGGACGAAATTTGACGAACCGTCAAGATCCAAAACTCCATAAAGTTCTACGTCATCCTCATCGTCTACATCGGCGATAGAGATTCCTGCAGCCCCGTTTGCCATGAATAGCAACTCATCGTCCACAGAAACAGCATTAGTCACCACATCACCCGGCTCTACATTCTCAGGGTTGATGGGAATAGCAACTAGGCTTTCTTCCTGACCATTTGACATTCGATAGATGCCGGCTCCATTTCTTCCTTTTGCGATGTATAGATACCCGTCTTCAATATCGATAGTTCGCTTAGCTTGGGCCTCATCAGACTCTGTGTTGATGCTACTTACTTCGCTCAGTGAGTTGGCATTAAGAACTACAGCTCCCGACGTTCCGTCCAAGATAGCAATGCGATTGTCTTCATGGGCTACACTTCTCAGGTCACCACTAGCACGCTCTTCAAGTTTGTCAAAGCTTCGGTCAAAAAGCGTCAAGGCTCCATCGCTACCACTGACAATAGCGGTGAACTGGCTACTGGCAGTGACATCAGTGGCCACAAATCCAGGAACTGAATAATATCTAAAATCAGAGGTGAATTGTCCATCAGAGACACTTACAACTCCAAGATTGGCAGGGCCATCGACATCCATCTGATCGATATCCATTCCCATGGCTAGGAACAATAACCCATCTCGATATTCTACTGCGCTGACATCAGCATGTCTAAAAATCACCTGAGAGACAATCTTTGGTTTGTAGGCATCAGAAATATCGATGATTTCTACAGCGCCTAGAAATGTCGGACCGGCAGTATTGTAAGCCACGTATGCGTAATCATCATCAATATCTACATGAGTAGCCTGTAGTGTGTTGCCTTCATATTCTGGCGAAGAAGCCTGAGACACAAGTACCAGTGATATTTTTTCAGCATCATCATCATCCAGAACTCTCCCTGAAGGATTAGATGGAGAAGTGATTCCAATTACACCTCCGCCCTCAAGGCTCAGTCGTTGACTCAACTCATCGGAATTGGTATTGATCAGAACAGTCGGATCTGCCGGGTTTTCAATCGAATCATTGCAGGCAAAAAACGTAGCTGTCATAAACGCTGTGAGTAGCAAAGCATTTATTTTACTGTTATGTTTTAATTTCATATCTTGTAAAGTGTTTTTTGTAATTATATAAATGAAATATAAAATTCAACTTTTTTATTATTGATTATTAATTGTTTAAAATCGCTCGAATATAAATTATGTTTATTATATAATCCAAAAATTATTTTATATAAAATTTCAAATATTTCGCTATCTATATATTTCATAACTACTATTTTGTTGTTTGTTGATAAATCAATGTTAATAAACTGCTTATATGGATAAATCAACATTTTTTTCGGGGTCCAGAATCTTAAATCTCTGCCGTCTGTAATGCCACAGACGATTCTGCCCTAGATTTTCGGTCGGCGTAGAAATAAACTGAGGCGGGAATAAATTTCCATTGTATTTCACCGAGCGAAGTGAGGTATATCTTGCAAAGCGTATTTTTACAAAGTTCTGCTCGCTGCCTACTGAGACTGCCTACTTATTCACCTGCCATCTTGTCACTTTTTTCCGATTGGAACGGGCATTGATAATCTCCTTCTGTCAATATTGTATTCACTAAAACGATTTATACTATGCAGGAAAAAGGTACCATCTCGATTCATACCGAGAATATTTTCCCCATTATCAAAAAATTCCTCTACTCAGATCATGAGATTTTTCTTCGCGAATTGGTTTCCAATGCGGTAGATGCTACCCAAAAAATCAAACGCCTCGCGACATTAGGTCAGTACACTGGCGAATTGGGTGATATCACCGTGGAGGTTTCCTTCGACGAGAAAAAGAAAACCATCACCATCTCTGACAAAGGTCTGGGGATGACTGCCGAGGAGATCAAAAAGTACATCAATCAGATTGCTTTCTCTGGCGCTACTGAATTTGTGGAGAAGTTCAAGGACGCCAAAGATGCCAATGAAATCATCGGTAAGTTTGGTTTGGGCTTCTACTCGGCCTTTATGGTTGCTAAAAATGTAGAGATTCACACACTTTCTTATCAGGAGGGGGCAGAGCCGGCCATTTGGACTTGTGACGGTACGACCGAATTTGAGATCAAAAAAGGTAAGCGCAAGACTCGCGGTACGGATATCATTCTTCACATCAACGAAGACTCTGAGGAGTTCCTAGACAAATGGAAGCTACAGGGTATTTTGGATAAATACTGCAAATTCCTGCCTGTACCGATCAAGTTTGGCACCAAAAGCGAATCTGTAGAAGATGGCATAGATGACAAGGGTGAGAAAAAATACAAGTCTGTCGAAGTGGACAATATCATCAATACCACTTCCCCGATTTGGACCAAGTCGCCCAGTGATTTGAAAGATGAGGATTACCTGAATTTCTACAAGGAGCTCTATCCAATGTCTGAGGATCCGCTTTTCTGGATTCACCTGAATGTAGACTATCCATTCAACTTGACTGGGGTATTGTATTTCCCGAAGGTCAAGAATGAATTCGAACTTCAACGAAACAAGATCAAGCTTTTCAGCCGGCAGGTATTTATCACGGACGAGGTGAAGGACATTGTGCCCGAGTTTCTGATGTTGCTTCACGGGGTAATTGATTCTCCGGATATTCCATTGAACGTATCACGAAGCTTTTTGCAGGCGGATGGAAATGTGAAAAAGATCAATAACTACATCACGAAAAAGGTAGCGGACAAGCTTTCTGAATTGTACAAAAAAGACCGCAAAGCCTACGAGGCCAAGTGGAATGACATCGGCCTTTTTGTGAAGTACGGCATGATCTCTGAAGATAAATTCTACGAAAAAGGGAAAGAGTTTACGCTCCTAAAAAATACTAAGGACGAATACTTCACCTTAGATGAATACACAGAGAAAGTAAAAGCTATTCAGACGAACAAAGACGATCAGACCATTTTCTTATATGCGACAGATGTAGATAAGCAGGATAGCTTTATCGCTTCGGCCAATAAGAAGGATTACGATGTGTTAGTCTTGGATTCGCCGATCGATAGTCACTTTATCCAGCATATCGAAACCAAGCTTGACAAAACCCAACTGAAGCGTGTGGATGCCGATGTGGTGGAGAAGCTGATCCAAAAGGAGGATTCCTATGCCAACTTGCTAACTGAAGATCAAAGCAAGCAGGTGAAGGAACTCTTCGAAAAAGCGATCGATAACAAGTCCTATTCGGTAGAGATCGAAGGTTTGAGTCCTGAGGAAATGCCCGTGACGATCACCATGGAAGAGTGGATGCGCCGGATGAAAGATATGGCTCAAACCGGCGGAGGTCCGATGAGCTTCTACGGACAGATGCCGGATAGCTACAAAGTGGCGATCAACGGAAATCATCCTGTGGTGGACAAGATTCTAAAAGCAGAAGGCGAAGAAGCCCAATTGCAACTTGCCAAGCAAGCCTTTGATCTGGCAAAGCTTTCCCAAGGTTTGCTGACTGGAAAGGATTTAACTGCTTTTGTGAAGCGAAGTGTAGAGTTGATTTAATGTTAGGGACCTTTGGGGTTTTTAATCCAGATAGCTATCGGGACCCGAAGGTCTTTTTAGATTTCAAACCTCTAAGTTCCTAAAGCTTTTGGGCTCAAAGGTTTTCTAAATCCCCGTCAAATCGTCGGGGATTTTTTTATACCCCATTCCCGTACTAGGCTATTCCAAGAATTGGTTTATTTTTGTTTATGCTTTCCAAAAAGACCAAGTACGCCCTGCATGCCCTCACTTACCTCGGCAAGCATCGGGATGAGAAGACCGTCCTGATTCATGATATCGCCGAAGAACACGGGATCTCCCATAAGTTTCTGGAGAATATCCTCCTCGAACTCAAAAAGGCCGGTATCCTCGGTAGCAAAAAAGGAAAAGGAGGAGGCTATTACCTGATTAAAGACCCTAAGGAGATTCCGCTATCCAAAGTCATTCGACTCCTTGACGGGCCAATCGCCTTGCTTCCCTGTGTCAGCCTCAACTACTACGAACCTTGCTCCGAATGCAAGGATGAGGCCACTTGCGGCATCAATAAGGTCATGATTCAGGTTCGTGACGAGACACTTAAAATCCTGGAAAACAAGACCTTAGAAGATATTTTAAAAACGTAACAAAAATTTTTCCCTATAAAGTCTATAAAAAAGATAGGGTTTATATACTTTTGCTTTCACAATTCGTGAAAGACGCATGATTCTAGACCAACCACTCAAAAAGGTATTCGAGACTAAGCCCGGAAAAGACAGCAATCTGAAGAGCTTGCTAAAATCCGTTTCCTGGCGAATCGTCGGAACTTTGGACACCATCATCATTTCATTCATCATTACCGGTCAGTTGACGATGGCTCTATCCATCGGTTCGGTAGAGGTGATCTCGAAGATTTTACTTTACTATCTCCATGAGCGGGTATGGGAGACAGCCACCAAAACCAAAACAGCAGATGCAGAAAAAGAATATGCAAGATCTTGAACACCGCTTAAATCAACTTAGCGCTGGAGAAGGCTTGGCGCTGATCGCGGATCTCTTTCCGGAGAAGGTGGTTTTCTCCACTTCACTCGGCCAAGAGGATCAGGTGATCACGCAATTGATTGCTTCGCAAAATCTCCCTATTCAGATCTTTTCCCTGGATACGGGTAGGTTGTTTCCGGAGACTTTGGAGCTTTTGGCTCGAACCGAAAGTAAGTATAAGACACGCATCAAGGTCTTTTATCCCGAAACTACCTCTGTGGAAAGGCTTGTCTCTGATATGGGAATCAACGGATTTTATGAATCGGTCGAAAATCGCAAATCCTGCTGCTTTGTTCGAAAGGTGGAGCCTTTGAAAAGAGCTTTGGCAGGAAATGAAGTTTGGGTAACTGGCCTTCGGGCCGAGCAAAGTCCCAATCGCCATGCTATGAAACGAATCGAATGGGACGAAGGCAATCAGATTTTAAAATATAATCCTTTATTGGATTGGTCTTTTGATGAGATGATTGCCTATATCGACAAATACAAGATCCCTTATAATCCACTTCATGATAAAGGATTTATCAGCATTGGTTGCGCTCCTTGTACTCGAGCGATTCTTCCTGGAGAAGATGCCCGCGCCGGAAGATGGTGGTGGGAGGACTCGAAGAAGGAGTGTGGGTTGCATGCTCGATGACCGATGTGGGATGTCGGATGTCTGATGAGTCTTCGGTGTTCGATATTCAGTATTCGACATTCATTATTTAAAAATTAATTTAAAAACGTCTTGTAAATCAGGAATAGTAAAAATAGAAAACAAGGTTTAGATGCTTCTCACAAGCTCGTTAACCGCACTTCGTAACTCGTAAATCCTATGTCAAACCTATTTATACCCAACCCCAAAGAAGCAGAATCGATCCATATCCTGAGGGAAGTGGCGGCGCAGTTTGAGCGACCAGTATTGCTTTTTTCAGGTGGTAAAGATTCCATCACTTTGGTGAGATTGGCTCAAAAAGCCTTTTACCCTGCCAAAATCCCTTTTCCACTCTTACATGTGGACACCGGGCACAATTTCCCCGAGACGATTGAGTTTCGTGATCAGTTGGTTGCCGAGCTTGGCCTGGAACTGATTGTGCGCAAGGTACAGGACTCCATCGATCAGGGGAAAGTAAGTGAAGAAAAAGGACGCTATGCCAGCCGAAATAGCCTTCAGACTACCACGCTTTTGGATGCGATCGAGGAATTTAAATTTGACGCTTGTATCGGTGGGGCAAGAAGAGATGAGGAAAAAGCACGAGCAAAGGAGCGGGTATTTTCCGTGCGGGATGATTTTGGACAATGGGATGAAAAAAACCAGCGTCCTGAGCTTTTCGATATGCTCAATGGGAAAATTCAAGTAGGTCAAAACGTCCGTATCTTTCCGATTTCCAACTGGACCGAGCTGGACGTATGGGAATATATTCGAACTGAAAAAATCGCAATCCCCAGTATCTACTTTGCCCATAAGCGGGAGGTGTTTTTCCGTGATGGCTTGATCTGGACTGCTAATGAACATGTGTACCGAGAGGCTCATGAAAAAGTCATCGAGAAATGGGTTCGATTCAGAACCGTCGGGGACATGACTTGTACGGCAGCTGTGCTTTCAGAAGCTACTTCCCTAGATGATGTGGTTGCTGAAATTCGGGAATCCAGCATCTCCGAGCGGGGAGCAAGAATCGACGACAAGCGATCAGAAGCCGCGATGGAGACAAGGAAGAAAGTTGGGTATTTTTAATTTCGTGCGTCATTGCGAGAAGGAAGAACAGCCTGCCCCGCACGAATGTCGGGGACGACGAAGCAATCTTAAAATTTGGAAAGAAACACGATAGAAATACCCTAGAAATAGGTCCCGCAAGCGGGACGAAATACTCTTTAAGAATGGTAATGCTGCTTCTCCAGAAGCAGCTTTCTTAGAATCAATAAAGGTCCTGCCCCGATGATTATCGGGGGAAAAGCAGGACAGCGGCGAAGTATTTCGCCGAACGCAGTGAGGCCTATTTCCATCTATTTCTACAGTATTTCATTCCATTTCCACTGTGTTTAAAAAAGATAAAAAAATGGACATACAAAACCGAAAACTAATCAAAATCGCTACCGCCGGATCAGTGGATGACGGCAAAAGCACCCTGATCGGGCGTTTGCTTTACGATACGCATTCCCTGACCACAGATAAGATCGAAGCGATCGAGCGAAGCAGTAAGCAACGTGGCTACGATTACCTGGATTTTTCCCTAGCCACAGACGGACTGGTGGCTGAGCGGGAACAGGGGATCACCATTGATGTTGCGCACATTTATTTTAACACTGCCAAAACCAACTTCATCGTAGCGGATACTCCGGGTCATGTGGAATATACCCGAAACATGGTCACAGGTGCCTCCACTTCTCAAGTCGCCATCATCCTGATCGATGCCAGAAAAGGGGTCATCGAGCAGACCTATCGGCATTTTTTCATTGCCAATCTCCTCCGCATGAGTCATGTGGTGGTAGCTATCAATAAAATGGACTTGGTGGATTACAGCGAAGATCTGTTTTTGAAAATAAAGGCTGATTTTGGTGCCTTGGTGGAGAAAAGCAATTTCTCCGAAGAGCAGATAACCTTTATTCCAGTTTCAGCCCTGAAAGGGGAAAATATCGCTCGGCAGTCAAAGGAAATGCCTTGGTATGTTGGAAATACGCTCTTGGATCATTTGGAAGTATTAGAACCTGAAGATTTGCAGGAGAGCACTACCGCGAGATTTCCAGTGCAATACGTAGTTCGGCCAAAGACCGAAGCCTTCCATGATTTTAGAGGCTTTTCGGGAAAATTGTATGGAAACTTTCTGAAGGTTGGAGACCGTGTCAGTGTGCTTCCCTCAGGCAATGAAACCACAGTTAAAAGCATTCATTTCTTTGATCAAAAGTTGGATTCTGCCGCACCGGGATCTTCTATTGTCATTACACTCGAAGATGAGGTGGATTGCAGCAGGGGAGATATGATTGTTAAAGTTGGCGAGGAACCACGGAGTGAAAAATTTATATCAGCTACGCTTTGTCAAGTTAATGCCAAAAATCTCCGAGTGGGCCAAAAGTACATTTTGCAGCATGGAGTGAATCGGGTTTTGGCTAAGATTGACCGTATTGAAGCGAAAGTTCATGCAGACTTTTCAGGGGCTAAAGAAAGCGATCAATTGAAGCTCAATGATATTGGTAAGGTTCAGCTTAGACTAAGTAAGCCTGTTCACTTCGATTCCTACCATAGCAATAAGTCCAACGGAGCCTTTATCCTGATAGATGAAGGAAGTTTTGATACAGTCTCGGTGGGATTTATTGAGTAAAAGCTAGAGGCTAGACACAAGAAGCAAGACATAAGACTTTGATACCTACCTGCGGTAGGCAGGTTCAACATTCGGAGTTCGACATTCGATATCCGGAATTGATCAATACCGTGAGTGGGGACACTCACGGAGGCAGTCAACCTCTAACAAAGAACTTCGAACTAACCACAGCCATGACCCTGTCTTGGCTTTTTCTAACAATTTATAACCTATAAAACCTATAGGATTTAAAAACTATTATAACATGCAAAGCTTTCGAACCGAATTGGAAAACCCGCTAGTAGAACGGGACATCATCGAATTGGAGCGCAAAATTGCCCTTTTCCGGGAAGGAAAAATCGATGAGGAGAAATTCCGAAGCCTTCGTTTGGCACGGGGTGTCTATGGGCAGCGTCAGCAAGGGGTGCAGATGGTTCGCATCAAACTTCCTTATGGAAGAGCTACCTCCGCTCAGTTGCGTAGAATTTGCAAGGTTTCGGAAGAGTATTCTACGGGTAGGCTACACATCACCACAAGACAAGATATTCAGATTCACTACGTGAGTTTGGATCGCACTCCACAGCTTTGGGCTGAGTTGGAGAAGGATGACGTCACGCTTCGGGAGGCTTGTGGCAATACGGTTCGCAATGTCACAGCTTCGGAAACTGCAGGTATCGATCCGAAAGAACCCTTTGATGTGACTCCATACGCCGATGCCACCTTCCGGTATTTCCTGAGAAATCCGATTTGCCAGGAAATGGGGCGGAAATTCAAGATGGCTTTTTCTTCCTCCGATGAAGACACCGGTTTGGCTTACATGCATGACCTGGGCTTTATCCCAAAAGTCAAGGAAGTCGATGGAAAGCAGGTTCGTGGCTTCAAAGTTCTGCTAGGTGGAGGTTTGGGTTCCCAGCCGAGACATGGAGATTTGATCACGGAGTTTTTGGAGACAGATCAATTGATTCCCTTTATCGAAGCGGTATTGCGGATTTTTGATAGGCACGGAGAAAGGGCAAGAAGAAATAAGGCTCGGATGAAGTTTTTGGTGAAGGAAATTGGAATTGAAGCCTTTTTGGACTTGGTGGAAAAGGAGAGAAAAGCACTTCCATTCCACTCTTTTCCTCTCCAATTCGAAGATCAGGAATCGCCTTCCCTTCCCAATCCTCCAAGAGTTGAAGTCAATCCCACCGAATTAGGTTTAGACTTTGAGCTTTGGAAACTGACCAATGTGCTCCCGCAAAAGCAGGATGGCTTCGTTTCGATTGGTGTTCGGGTACCTTTGGGGGATTTTTACCTAGATCAGGCTAGACCTTTGGCTGATTTGGTGGAAAAGTATGCCGCGGGAGAAGTTCGTTTTACACTTCGTCAAAACATTCTTATTCGGGATGTGCGAGCCGATTTGGTTCCTTTCTTTTATCAAGAATTGAAAAAAATCAATCTGGCTCAGCGTGGATACAATTCTCTGGGCGATATCACTGCCTGCCCTGGCACCGATACCTGTAATTTGGGCATTGCCAGCTCGACAGGAATTGCGAAAGAGCTGGAAAAAGTCATCGAGCAGGAGTATCCTCAGTATCTAAGCAACCGGGATTTGGTGATCAAAATCTCCGGCTGCATGAATGCCTGCGGGCAGCACAACATGGCTCATATCGGGTTTCAGGGAATGTCCATGAAGGCTGGTAAAACGGTCATTCCTGCCCTTCAAGTGCTTTTGGGCGGGGGAAATCTCGGGGATGGCAACGGCCGATTTGCCGACAAAGTCACTAAGATCCCAAGCCGTCGAGGACCACAGGCTTTGCGGGTTTTGCTGGATGATTTTGAGAGAAATGCCGGAGGAAAAGACTTCCTCAGCTACTACGATCAACAAGGGCAAATGTATTTCTACGAATTACTGAAGGAACTTAGCGATGCTTCTACTGTGACTGAATCCGACTCTGTGGATTGGGGACATCAGGAAGCTTACGAAGTGGCAGTTGGAGTCGGTGAATGCGCGGGTGTGGTGATTGACTTGGTGGCGACCTTGCTTTTGGAAGCTTTGGAAAAGCTGGATTTAGGTCAGGAAGCACTCGAACTGGGTCGCTGGTCAGACAGCATTTACCACCACTATGCCGGGCTGATCAATGCCGCCAAGGCACTTTTGCTCAGTGAAGACATCAGCACAAACAGCTATGCGAATATCATCAGTTTGTTTGATGAGAAATTTGTCGAAACCGGCAAAATCCAATTGGGAGGCACCTTTACCGAAAAAGTCTATCAGATCAATCAGCAGGAACCGAGCGAAGGGTTCGCCAAGGATTATGCTAAGCAGGCAATGGAAATCTATGGGCTTTTGAAAAACTATCGGGAAGAGGAGGTAGAGGCATGAGAACAATCATCCATCCAAAAGTAACCCTGGTCGGTGCCGGTCCCGGAGACCCGGAACTGATGACTTTGAAAGGAATTTTGGCCTTGAATACTGCCGATGTGGTCTTGTATGATGCTCTGATTGACCCGGTTTTATTGAAGCATGCGCCGGCCACGGCTTTGAAGATTTTCGTGGGAAAAAGAGTCGGAAAACACAGCACGCCTCAGGAAGACACCAACCAACTCTGCGTCGAACTTGCCCGAAAGCATGGTCACGTGGTCAGACTGAAAGGCGGAGATCCCTTCGTCTTTGGTCGGGGTGGGGAAGAAATCGAGTACATCGAAGCCTTTGGAATTCCAATAGCCGTAATTCCCGGAATCACTTCGGCGATTGCAGTGCCAGCCAATGCAGGAATTCCTGTTACCAAAAGAGGCATATCTGAGAGTTTCTGGGTGGTGACTGGTACCACAACAGCGGGTGAACTTTCCCGAGATTTGGCTCTTGCAGCTCAGTCCACCGCTACTGTGGTGATCCTCATGGGTACCAGAAAACTTCCTGAAATCGCTGAGACCTATCGAAAGGTAGGAAAAGCCAAGCTCCCAGTGGCTATCATACAAAGTGGAACCACACGAGAAGAAAAAATTACCGCAGGTTTCATTCATGATATCGAGCAAAAAGCATTGGAAAACCAAGTCGAAGCTCCGGCAGTGATCATTATGGGTGAAGTCGTGCGGGAAAGTATTCGATTGGCGGAGATTTACCGGGAATTTGTGAAAATGGAAATACGGTAGAAACACACTTTGCGAAATACCATGGAAATATACCTCGCGTTGCTCGGTGAAATTAGATCCCTTCGGTCGCGAAAGAGGCCTATTGCGAAATATCACTTCGGTTATGCTGCTTCTCCAGAAGCAGCAATCAATAAATCCACATAGTCCTGCTTCTCCAGAAGCAGGAAAACAGTGTACTAAATACTGTCTCAACCAAAATATTTCGCTCGACGAAGTCGATCGTATTTCAAAAGTATTTCAACTGTATTTCAATTCTCTAATCTCTAATCTCTTGTCTCTTGACTCTAATCTCTAAAAAATGAACCATCTCTACCCTATATTTCTCAAAGTCCACGAACTCAACGTACTCCTGATCGGAGGTGGATTTGTGGCGACCGAAAAGCTGGAATTTCTGCTTAAATCAAGTCCTGAAGCTCAAGTGACTGTGATTTCCAATTTTTTCTGCCCTGAGTTTTTGGAATTGGCGGAAGGAAAAGAGACGGTTACCCTGATCGAAGATTCCTACCATGAAAAGTATCTGGGAGGAAAGCATATTGTTATCGCAGCCACGGATGACAAAGCAGTGAATCGACAAATCCGGAATGAGGCAAAAGAGCGCTTTCTTTTGGTCAATGTAGCCGATACACCGGAGCTTTGCGACTTTTATCTGGGGGGGATTGTAACCAAAGGAAATCTCAAGATTGCCATTTCTACCAATGGAAAATCACCCACTACCGCTAAGCGACTCCGTCAATTGCTTGAGGAAGTGCTTCCCGATGAAATTGATGATTTACTCGAAAATCTCAATGCCTATCGAGCGACACTCAAGGGGGATTTTGAGTACAAAGTCAAGGCAATGAATGAGGTGACGGAGGGGTTGGTGAGAGGAGAGACAAGACACGAGAGAAAAGAGGCTAGACTTGAAAAGCTTTAAATGGTGAGTAGTAATTGGTAAGTGTTTTTTACGCTAATGCTCCTTTTGAAATCCTATTTCTCTCCCATCGGATCCACTCCCGTCATTTCCCAATGCCCCAAAGCAATCGGAATACTTCCAATTCCATTCAGCTGATCAAAAAAGTCCCGGAGCCGAAACTCCTCTTCTTTTTCTTCTTTGATTCTAGCAAAGTCAGCCATTGCATCTTCCAAAAGGTATTTTCCGGTAATGTAGCTCGAACCGTAGCCAGGCTGACGCATGTAGAGATGCTGCTCAAAAAGCAGAAGTTCTTTCTCCGTCTTCATCCAGCCTCTCGGAGTGTAATTCGAATGAATTCCCCCTGCTTCTACCATTGTCATCTCATTGGCTTGGGCATAAAGTGAACCCAGGCCCCTCGCCGCTCGCTGCGCTATCATGATGTACACAATCTCCCGAGAGCGGGGCGAATCTTCATACAAACCTGCATCCAAAAACATCTCCTCCACGGCTGTGGCTGTTCCCTCATTTCTGCTGTCGAAAATATTATACAAAAGCGGTCCTCTTCGAATCAGGCTTTCATGCGGATCGTTGTCCATAATCGCCAGTTCAAACCAATGGTAAAAATGTGAATACAAAGGCAAGGGATCGATATGCATCCCGATATAAAAGAAGTTCCGTTTTTCCTCAGGCACAAAGCTGCCTCTGTGCTCCCGCAAAGCCGGTTCGAAATAATCCTTTACAGTCAAAATCTCTTCTTTCTCTAAGAATTCCATCATTTTCTGAATGGACTTTTCGGTCAGTTGCTCAAATTCCTCTGGAGTATTGGCTGCCTTTAATGGAGGAAGGTTCCGGTTTTGATGTTCTTCCAGTTTCAGCGAACTCCAAGCTCTAGCCAATTCTCGCTTGAGAATCATCACCTCATCCTCCCATGTTAAGGGTACTAAATGCACATTTTGGAGATACCAGGTGTAATTCTCTTTCCCGATTCCCGAAGGCCCGTCTTTCTTGGGGGCCTCTTCTTCCAGCCACTTGACCAAGTCCTCCGTGGAGTTAGTTGCTTCTTCAATGGCTTGGGCCAATTCCTGATTTTCTTTCACCCCAGGGAAATCCAAAATATCCTTTAGGTCTTGAACCTGTTGACTGATGGTAGGAATTCCAGCAGCCCAAAGCTCTTTTGCATTTCCAGTCAAGTTCTCTTTAGCCTGGGTATTCAGGGAGGATACTGCCTTTATTTTTTCCAAAAACTCTTCCCTTTTTCCTGATTCCAAAGGAAAAGAATACTGCCAAACCTCCACTACTCCATGATGGGTCGGTCCTTCATGGTCAGGTACATCACTTCGCTCCATCCAAATGGACTTATAAAATGCCGGGTCTCGCTCCCAGGGTTTCAGGATTCGATTATTGAAATCAAAGCCATTCATTTCAGCCCAAACAATCCTCCAATCTACCTGCTCAGGAATGCTCCAGCCTGAGGTATCCATTTGAAGTAGCTTGCTTTGTAGGTTTTCAAAATCAGGCATGCGTTGCTCAAAGGTAGCTTTTCGATAATCCGGCGCTCCTTCATGCAAGGGGGGATTCTCAAATTCCCTCCATTCTTTAAAAAGGTTTTCCAAATCCGAATAAGAAGCTGGTTTTTGGCTGGGTTCAGCGGGTGAATTAGTAGTGTTTTGGCAACTGAAAAAGAGTGCTGCAAAAAGAAGGGAAAGAAAGGATAGAAGGCTTCGCATGAGTTTTTAAGGATAGATGTAGGAAAGATAAGTGCTCCTTTTCCAGAATGCAAGATTTGAGAAGTTCGGATTATTGATCATTGTCTTCCTTTTCCGCTGATCAGAAAATGGGATAAGGTTTCGTTTGAGGTTTTTTATTTCCCCTAGTTCCACTAATTTTGGGCACCATTGAAAAACGCATCAATAATCTAGATTTATGGCATATTTATTTACCTCAGAGTCAGTGTCTGAGGGGCATCCGGACAAAATTGCTGACCAAATTTCCGACGCACTGATTGATAACTTTTTGGCTTTTGATCCGAGTTCTAAAGTGGCTTGCGAAACCCTAGTGACCACAGGACAAGTTGTTTTGGCTGGGGAGGTGAAATCCGATATTTACCTGGATGTACAAAAAATTGCTCGTGACGTGATCAACCGAATTGGTTACACGAAGAGTGAGTACATGTTTGAAGGGAATTCCTGCGGAGTGCTTTCTGCCATTCACGAGCAGTCTGCCGATATCAATCAAGGTGTAGAACGCCAAAATCCTGAAGAGCAAGGTGCAGGTGATCAGGGAATGATGTTTGGCTATGCGACGAATGAAACTGAGAACTACATGCCTTTGGCCTTGGATCTTTCTCATCGAATTCTTCGCGAGTTGGCTGCTATGCGTCGTGAAAACAGCGATATCACTTACCTACGTCCGGACTCTAAGGCTCAGGTGACCATCGAATATAGTGATGACAATGTGCCACAGCGGATCGAGGCGATTGTGATTTCGACTCAGCATGATGATTTCGATACAGAGGAAGCCATGCTTGCCAAAATCAAATCAGATCTGATTTCTAAACTCATTCCTAGAGTAAAAGCTCAGCTGACGGAAGATATTCAAAAGCTTTTCACCTCGGATATCAAATACCATATCAATCCTACCGGCAAATTCGTGATCGGTGGACCTCATGGCGATACCGGATTAACCGGAAGAAAGATCATCGTGGACACCTACGGTGGAAAAGGCGCTCATGGTGGGGGAGCATTCTCCGGAAAAGACCCTTCCAAGGTAGACCGTTCAGCAGCTTATGCAACCCGCCATATTGCCAAAAACATGGTAGCAGCAGGAGTGGCTGACGAGATGCTGGTACAGGTATCCTATGCGATTGGAGTGGCTGCACCGATGGGGATCTATGTGAACACCTATGGCACCGCAAAAGTGGGTATGACCGATGGGGAAATCGCTAAGAAAATCGAGCAACTCTTTGACATGCGACCTTATGCCATCGAGCAAAGACTAAAGCTTCGCAATCCTATTTATGAAGAAACTGCCGCTTATGGACATATGGGCAGACAGAGTGAGGTAGTCAGCAAGACATTCTTCTCGCCCTACCGAGATGAAATTACATTGGATGTAGAACTCTTCACTTGGGAAAAGCTGGATTTTGTGGATCGGATTAAGACAGCTTTTGGAATTTGATTTTTGCTTTTAATAAGCTTAAAACCCCGAGGAAACTTGGGGTTTTTTCTTTATAAAGCTATTATGCCTAAGATCATCTTTTATGTCTGAAGTTTATTCTACTTTTTAAAATTTCAAGAAAGAGGGCCTTATTTTTTGAGATTAAGGTTTTGTGAAATACGAGTTTCAATTCCCTTTCCCGCTCATTTTCCTTATATTTAGGCATATCACCTTTTTCTAAAGAGGGAAAAACCCTTTTCATGTTTTTAACCTAAAACCTACTATGGCAAAAACCATAATTGTATCCAACCGACTTCCTATTTCTCTTCGTCACCGCAATGGCCGTTTTGAGTTCAAACCCTCGGCAGGTGGATTAGCTACCGGCCTTGGCTCCATCTACAAATCCGGCGAAAATATCTGGATAGGTTGGCCAGGAAATACGGTCGAAGATCCCGAGCAGCGGGCAGAAATTATTCTTGAATTACACGATTTGAAAATGGCTCCCGTCTTCCTTACCCGGGAAGATGTAGAGCAGTTTTATGAAGGTTTCAGTAATGAGACACTTTGGCCGGCATTTCATTACTTCACCCAATACATGAGCTACAATCCCGATCACTGGGAAGCTTATGTGCGCGTCAATCAGAAGTTTTGTGATGCCATCTTGAAGAAGGCAGATGCGGATGACACCATTTGGGTGCACGATTATCAGTTGCTTCTGCTTCCGCAAATGCTCCGGGAGGTTCTCCCCAATGCTACGATTGCATTTTTTCAGCACATTCCTTTCCCTTCCTATGAGATCATTCGGATGATTCCCTGGAGAAAACAACTATTGGAAGGGGTTTGCGGGGCAGATTTGATTGGCTTCCATACCTATGATGATATGCGTCACTTCCTGAGCGCCGTGGGTAGAATCACGGGCCTGTCCAGCGAAAGCGGGTACATTCAGGCAGAGAATCGAATCATCAATGTGGATTCCTTCCCGATGGGAATTGACTATGATAAGTTTGCCAAGCAGGCCAAAAGTCGGAAAACTCAGCGCATTGTCCAGGATTTTCGCAAGCAGGTAGGAGATCAAAAGTTGATCATTACGATTGACCGATTGGATTATTCCAAAGGAATTCCTCAGCGTCTGCATGCCTTCACCAAGCTTTTGCAAGACCATAAGGAACTCCACGGAAAAGTATCCATGATTATGGTGGTGGTGCCTAGTAGAGACAAGGTTCAATCCTATAAAGAGTTGCGCGAGGAAATCGATTTACTGGTAGGCCGAATCAACTCGGAGTATTCTACTTTAAACTGGGTTCCGGTTCATTACTTCTATCGAAGTTTTCCATTCGAAGAGCTGAGTGCCTTCTACAATATGTCAGATATTGCTTTGGTCACACCGCTTCGGGACGGGATGAATCTCGTCTGCAAGGAATATGTGGCGAGCAGGACAGATCAAACGGGCGTTTTGATTCTTTCAGAAATGGCTGGAGCATCCAAGGAACTTCAGGATGCAGTTTTGGTCAATCCCAATAATCAGCAAGGAGTGGTAGATGCGATTTACGATGCGCTAACTATGGATCCGAAGGAACAAAAGGAACGAATCGCTTCCCTTCAGTCCAGTCTGAAAAAGTATGACATCTTCCAATGGGTGAAGGTCTTCATGGACCGAATTGAGCATGTGAAAGAAAAGCAGGCCGAACTTACCTCGAAAGATGTAGATACCAAGGTGATTAATGAAATTGAAAAATCTTTCAAGTCCGCTAAAAATCCGGTGCTATTCCTGGATTATGATGGGACATTGACAGGTTTTGTGGCCAATCCACAGGATGCCAAGCCGGACGCCGAGCTCAAAGCCATTGTCAAAGGACTTAGTGAAAAAGCCCAGGTAGTAATCATTTCGGGAAGAGATAAGGACACCTTGGGAACTTGGTTCAAAGGTCAAAATATCGATATGATTGCCGAACATGGAGTATGGGTCAAGCGAAAAGAGAATAAAGGGGACTGGGAGCTCTATGCAGATGTTGACGACAGTTGGAAGGATGATATTCGATCCGTTATGGAGTACTACGTTTTGCGGACTCCTGGAGCATTTATTGAGGAAAAGCATCATTCCCTCGTTTGGCATTATCGCAAGGTAGAAAGCGGATTGGGAGACCTGCGAATGCGCGAACTTTTCAGCCATTTGAAATATATGGCTCGTGGCCATAATCTACAGGTGTTGGAAGGAAATATGGTGCTAGAAATCAAGCGACCTGATATCAATAAAGGACGTGCTGCCACTGCCTTGATGAAAGGCCAAGAATATGATTTTATCCTAGCAATAGGGGATGACTGGACCGATGAAGATACTTTCAAAGTCATGCCAAAAAGCGCCTATACCATACGTGTGGGGTATGCCTACACTCAGGCTAATTACAATATCAAATCATTCCGACAGGTGAGAAATCTCTTGGGTAAGTTGATTTGAAAAAGGAAAAGCAAAAAGCCCCGAATTTTTAAAATTCGGGGCTTTTTTTATTGAATTCTGGCTTGAATTTCTTCGATTAAACCTTGGTATTTGATCATGATTCTCGACCAATCTCGGAAATATTCATCATCCTTTACTGTGATGACTTCCTTGGTGCGATTAGGGTCATTTAGTTCAGCCGCTTGACTCACCAGCTTCACAGCATAGGCCAATTGATCTGAATTTCCTCCCGAACTCACAATGACGCGGGTACGAATCACCGCTGAATTGAAATTCTCAACTTGCCAAGAAGTAGTCAGATAGCCCGTATTGAAATCCACAGTTTCTAGGATGTCAAAGTATCTGGTGACGATGGATGAAAGTATCCTCCAAGCTTCCTCTGCAGAGTAAGCAGAATCGACTGGAACCGTAATCCGGACATTGGCAAGGTCGGAAGAAACTGAGTTGTCATAGGCCTGATCTCTTGCCATTTCTATCGTTTCCTGAATAGGAGGCTCGTTTCGGTTTGCCTGATTGCAATAGTCTTTGTAATACTTGACAAAGCCATCTTTGCTGACTGTCACCCGCACACATTGACCTTTGGGTATTTTGACGTCGTACGCTCCTAATCCCATTCGCTGTCCTTGAATTTCGATCGCAGCATCGCTAGGTACGGTATTGATTCGAACCAGTCTTTCTTCCAACGCAACGGTCTCTCGGGTAGGCGGCTCTGGATCAATTCCCGGCTTGTTGCAATAAACTCGCTCATACTCCACAAATCCATCCTTACTCACAGTAACCGTTACACAGTCACCATTTGGGACATTCACATCCTGATTTCCTTTTCCGACCAAATTTCCATTGACAGTCACTGATCCATCAGCTGGCTGAACTTCTACCCGTACCTGTCGGTCCTTCAATTCGAAATAGTCCCGAATCGGTGGAGTCTCCCGATCAGGAGAGTTGTAGTAAGTTCGTGCCAAAGGAGCAAACCCCGGTTTTCTGACTTCGATCGTCGCCGATCTGTCTTTGGGGATGGTTACGAAAATGGCTTTAGTGCCAATTCTTCTTCCATCTACAAAAATTTCAGCATCAAAGGGTTGAGCGGTCACATCGACTCGTCTCACATCCAAAACCACATACTGATCTTTATCCCATTTAAGGTCCTTGTCATATTCTTTGATGACAGGTTGATAGCCTGGCTTGGTGATTTTGATTCGATTTTTCAGGTTTTTCTCCAACTTGTATTTAATGGTACCAGTTCCGAGTTCTTGTTTTTCGGAATCATCGTAATCATTCAAAAGAATGAATTTGGCATCTGAATGGTTGGCGGTAATGGTTAATTTTTGAGCTTGTGAATTGGAAAATACAAATAACCCCAGTAGCAACAGGGGTAAAAGGTAAAGTTGTTTCATAATTAATTTTGGAGGTTGGGGATTGAGAATGCAATAAATTCAATAAGAATAATTTATGCAACTCATCACCTTATAGATTTGTGCAATTCTTTGGTTTTTAAGACCAATTTTTCTTTAAAAAATCTAACCAATTGCCATGCATCACCTTTTCGATATCAGTTTTTGAATATCCTCTTTTCAAAAGTAAATCCGGGATTTTCTGCAAATCAGCAATCGTTTCCAAATCCCAAGGAGACTGCTCTGATCCAAAAGCCCCGTCCAAATCTGAACCAATTCCGATGTGGTTAGCATTTCCTGCGATCTGACAGATATGGTCCAAGTGATCCAAAACGGTAGAAATCCTCACATCTCGTTCCTTTGGAGTGCTTTTTCCTCTTTCCCATCCCGGACTCAGCATCCAGGCATCAAAGGCTCCTCCGATTACCGCTCCCCGGTCGATCAAGGCTTTGATCATCTCATCCGAAAATTGACGATTGTGATCGACCAAAGCCCGGCAGTTGTTATGACTGGCCCAAATCGGCCCTTGGAAAATCTCCAAGGCATCCCAAAATGCCAAATCACATAAATGCGTGGCATCCAGGATGATTCCCAATTCATCCATTTTTCGAAGCAAGTCTTTTCCTTCCGCATTCAAAGGAGCTGAGGCGTCGGTACCATGAGCATAGCGACCCGGCCCGTAATGGGCAGGACCCAAAGCCCGTAATCCATATTCGTATGCTTTTTCCAGGTAATCAAGATTGACAATCGAGTCAGCTCCCTCCAAGGAAAGGATAAAACCTACAGGCTCCTTGCTTTTGTCAATGGCTGCATTCCAAATCTCGAGATGAGTTTCAAGCTCGTTCCAATTTTTGATTTGCCGCATTTCTCCTTTTTCGACCATGGCTTGATACCAGGCAAGCTGTCCTTGAGTCTGAGCCCAAGCTTGCTCAGGCGAATGCCAACCTGGAAGGGAATTGTCCGGTGCGACAAAGCGGGCAATTTGTGTGGCGACGACCAAGCCGATATTACCTTTTCTTAGCTCTGGAAGCGAAACCACCGCATTTCCCCGATCGGGTTTGTCGGTAAGCTCTTCCTCCCGTGCATTGATCTCGGAGACAGGTCGGGTGAGATCCCGATTCCACTCCATGGCATTCATACTCAGGTCTAAATGGGCATCGATGGTCAGCATGGCTTAGAAACTTTGAAGGATAAAAACAGTGGGGATTTTATGTAGATCGATGGGATTTTTCTTCCAATCCTGAATGCTTTTGGTTTGGATCAGCTCATCTTTGGCTGTTAGATTTTTGGCGATGCAAAGCTTGGTTTGGGGAGAAAGGGTTCGTGTTAAATCCTCCAACAGTTGATTGTTTCGAAAAGGTGTCTCCATGAAAATCTGGGCTCGCTTTTCCCTTAGCGACTCTGCTTCCAGCTTTTTCAAAGCAGCAGCTCGCTCCTTTTTGTCAATGGGCAGATAGCCATGAAAAGCAAAAGATTGCCCCGAAAAACCAGAACCCATCAAGGCCAAAAACATGGAACTTGGACCGGATAGGGGTACAACTTGGATTCCCCGAGTGTGCGCATGGGCGACAGCCAAAGCCCCCGGATCAGCTATTCCCGGACAACCTGCCTCAGAGATGATTCCTATGTCAGCTCCTTTGAATAAGGGCTGAAGCAATCGGTTGATGGATTCTGCGGGAGTGTTTTTATCGAGGATTTCCATGTGGACTTCCTCGAGATTGACGCCAAGTTTCAGACTGGAAATATAGCGTCGGGCAGTTCGGAGATTTTCGACTAGGAAAACTTTGGTGTGGGCGATCACCTCCTTCACCTGTGGGGTGATGACCTGCTCGGCGGTATTTTCTGCCAGGACATTGGGGATTAAGAAAAGCTTTCCTTGGGGCATGCGTTCATTATTTCAAAAATTTCCTCACCTCTTTGATTACCTCAGCAGGCTTTTCAGCATGCAGCCAATGACCTGCTCCATCGATAAATTCCACCTCATAATTAGGGAAATGATGGAGAATGTCCTGCAAGTCGCTTTGCTGAATATAGTCTGAATTCCCTCCTGCTAGAAAAAGGGTTGGGCCTTTATATTTACCATCTTCATCCAATGCTTTTCCTACCTCTTCGATATTTTCAGTAATCACGGGAAGGTTGATTTTCCAATAAAAACCAGTCCGATCTCTTCCAAGGCTTTTGAGCAAAAACTGTCGGATTCCAGGGATGGAAATATATTGAGCGAGTTGATCATCCGCATCCTTTCGGGAGTGGATTTCAGATAGCTTGATGGAGTTCAAGCCTTCCAAAATCTTCTGATGATGTACAGGGTAGTAGCGGGGTGAAATATCAGCAACAATCAGCTTTTTTACCCGGTCAGGATATTCGATGGCAAAATTCATAGCCGTTTTACCGCCCATGGAGTGACCCATTAAAAACACCTCACTCAAACCTTCGTCATCCAGAAGCTCTTTCAAGTCTTCCACCATGACACTGTAATTCCACTCCTCATCCTGTGGAGAGTCACCGTGGTTTCGTTGATCGACTAGGTAAAGCGTGAAGTCTTTTTCCAGTTCCCGGGCAATGGAAAACCAGTTGTCTGCAGACCCAAAGAGTCCATGAAGAATCACGAGAGGCTGACCGGATCCGGATTTTCGGAAATTAAGTTTCATCGTTTAAAGAGTTTCATTTGCGGCTGGATTTGAGAATCCAAGTTCTTAAAATCAATTGAAGGCTTCAAATAAAAAATCGAAAGCCGATTAACTTCGGCTTTCGATCAGGTCTTTGACACATTCTATCCAAGTGTCGTTTGAGTTAAGACTTGGAACCAAATCCCAGTGCTCTCCGCCCAATTCCTCGAATTCCTCCTTGTATTCTTCACCCACTTCGACGGTGGTTTCCAGACAGTCGGCTACGAATGCCGGAGAGAAGACCAATACTTTTTTGATTCCCTTTCCAGCCAATTCTTTGATGACATCCTCGGTGTAAGGTTTGACCCATGGATCATTTCCCAGTCGGGATTGGAAGCAGGTCGTTACTTTTTCCTCAGGTAGTCCGAGCTTCGCGGCTACCAGTCGGGTGGTTTGGAAGCACTGTGCCCGATAACAGAATTGGTTTTTTGCCCCATATTTATTGCAGCAGGAGCCCAGCTTACAGTAGTTGTCTACCGAGCCCTTGCGAATCTGCCGCTCTGGCAAACCGTGGTAAGAGAAGACAAAATGCTCGTAGTCTCCTTTTTCCATCATTTCCCGTCCCAATTCTTCCCAGGCTTGCAAAAAGAGTGGATGCTCCACAAAGTTGCTGATGAATGAGATCTCTGGGATAATCTGCCAGCCACGAGCGATCTCCATGACCCGATCGATCACGGAGCCATTGGTAGCCGAAGCGTACTGAGGGAAAAGAGGCAGAACTATGATTTTCCGTACTTTTTCTGCCATCAGTTCATTCAGTCCTTGCTCAATACTTGGGCTCTGATAGCGCATGGCGATTTTCACCAAATACTTATCCGGATCGAGTTTGGGGATCAATTTATCCCGCAGGTCTTCTGTATGGAAAAGCAAGGGTGAACCTCGGTCAGTCCAGAGTTTTCTATATTCTTTGGCAGATTTGGGAGCTCTGAAAGGAGCAATGATCAGATTGACCAACATCCATCTGGGGATGAAAGGAAAGTCAATAACGCGCCCGTCCATCAAGAATTCGCGAAGGTATTTACGTACGTCTCCGGTGGCAGTACTGTCCGGAGTTCCCAAATTGACGAGCAAAACGCCAATTTTCTGTGCTTTTGGCATGATTGGTTTGGTAAATCGGTGAGTGTTTACAACTCAAAATTAAGCCTGAAAGTTAATTCAAACCAATAGAACAAATTGATGAAGGATTGATAAAGCTGTTAAATCTTGAGATTTCCCGCCCATTTCATCAATGGACCAGAGGCAATACTCGATACTAAGGCCAAGATTACCAGACCGATAAAGAGCGAATCAGACACCAGCCCGTACTCCAAGGCAATCAATCCCAAAATAATATCCATACTTCCTCGGGTACTCAATCCAAAACCTGTGATGATGGACTGCTTTCTTCCCACGCCAGCAAAACGCCCACCGATGTAGGCTCCATAATATTTGGTCAGCAATCCTACTACCACCACAACTCCCGTAACTCCTAGGTCAAAGCTTTCAATGAAATTCACCTTCAATCCGATGGATACAAAGAAGATCGGGGCGAAAATATTATTGATAAACTGATGGAGAATTTCTTTGGCTTTTTCTGTCAAATGATCAGAGTCCCCCAGTGCCACACCGATGATAAATGCCCCAAAAATGGCATGGATTCCAATAAACTCGGTAAAGGATGCAGCAAGGAAACACAAGGCTAAGGAAAGTGAAAGTAGACCACCAGGCCATGCGAGTTTTTTATTGACCCAAGGCAGGGTTTTGTTGATTAGTCCTTTTCCGACAGTGAGCATGACCAGCGTAAACAAGAGAGTCAAGCCAATCGTTGGCCAAACGCCCAAGCCACCACTGCTGCTTTCGGAGAGCGAAAGGATAACCGAAAATACAATCCATCCCAATACATCGACAATCATCGCTCCTGCTATGATCAGTAGGCCCGTTTGGGTTTTGAAAAGGTTGAGGTCCATCAAAACCCGCGCGACTACAGCTAAGGCTGTGATACTAATGGCTAAGCCGAAAAATGTGGAAGCTACGATTCGGTCATTGATATTGACCCCGAGAAACTCCGGGAAGGCATAAGCCACCACAAAACCTGCAATGATGGGTAAGACCATCGACGCGACCGCGATTTGTAGGGCGTTTTTTCCCTGACTCCAGACGATCTGCAACTCCACTTCCAAGCCTGCAATGAAGAGCAAAAGGACCACTGAAATCTGCACAAAGCCATCGAGGGCAATATTTGTCGTCTCGGGATTAGCGGCAAAGAGATAGGTGTGAAATTCGGGGAAAAGGGTTCCCAAAATGGTGGGGCCTAGAATAATACCTGCTAGTATTTCGCCCACCACGGCAGGTTGCTTGAGCTGCCTGGCGATCTCTGCGAAGACTCTTGCCATGATGAGCATGGCAGCAATTTGTAACAGGAGATTGATAACCTCCTTATGGTTCAAAGTTTCCATGGAGGTTTATTTTTTGACGATGAGAAGATTACAAGGTAAGGTACTGAGTAGTTCTTCGAGATCGTGAGGGAAGAGTCGGTCAAAGAAGTTTAGTCGGCGATCATCACCGACCACGAGCAAGTTGGCATCTGTCTTTTCGCAGAATCTCGCCAGCTCTACTGCCCACTTACCTCCGGTTACCTTGATATTTATTTTCAAATTTCCCTTGTCTAGTTTGTCGATGATTTTTTCTACGTACTCGATCTCATTTTGGACGAGTCGTCTGCGGGTTTGGGAGATTTCATCTTCCGAATCTTCTCCTGCTGTGCCCATTTGGAGGCCATAAAGTTTTATTTCATTCAAAATAGAGACTAAGTCAGCCTTTACAATTTTGGAAAACTCCAGTCCCTGTTCGATAACCTGTGGGGTAAACTCCAGCTGGGTCCCATTGATGACAATCCGCGAAAATTCAGAAGTTTCTACTTTTGGCTCGATCAAAGTCAAAACGGAGCAAGGAGCTTTTCGGATGATTTTTCTTCCTACTGTTCCCATGTAGTACTTAAAAAGCCCTTCCTGCTTCAACGCTCCTGCTACTAGCAAGTCCACTTTTTCTTCCTCACAGGCCTTGAGAATCATTTTGACAGGTTTTCCCTCAAGCCACAATACTTTGATTCGTAGCTTGTCGCAGCCATGGCGTTGTAAAAGCTGATCGAGCTTTTCTTCCAATTGAGGCGTTTTAGTGCCCACATGAATTAGCAACAATTCAGTGTCAAAAAGCAAGACTAGCCGTTTGACCTCGGCAATCAAGGCCTCTATTCTTGGGGAAAAGGCAATGGCCAAAGCTATTTTAGTGTACATAAGACGCGGGGAGTTTTGACTAAATAATAAAATTTTCAGCTTGCGTCCAATTAAAATTTTCTACCCATTTATCATTTCTTTTCTCCATTCAAGCTTTTTTGGGCTTTCAGAAGTAAGTCTTGGTGCTTATCTGGATATATTTTGATAAAATTAGGCAGTGATGATCGAATTCACCTGTAATTAAATCCCATTAGTTTATGCGAAAATTTCTTTTCAGCTGCCTGCTTGCTGGAAGTGTTTCTGTCGCCGGGTCAGCTTGGGCCCAAGGCGATTATCCTACACTTTCACAGCTAGAGCAGCGACTTCAAAAAATTGGCTCGAGTGCCAATGCCAACCTTCAAAAACTCGGGCAAACCTCAAGCGGTAAGGATGTTTGGGTTCTGAAAGTCGGAACCGGTGATATGGACCAAAAGCCGGCCATCGCTGTCGTCGGTGGAGTGGAAGGTTTTCATGTCTTGAGTGTGGAATTGGCCACGCAGTTTGCAGAGCGATTAGTCAGTGAGCATGCTGAAGCTTTGGAAGAGACCACTTTCTATATTTTCCCAAATATGTCGCCTGATGCCTATGAGCAATATCATGCGGGGCTGAAGTATGAGCGACGCGGCAATGCTGCTTCTGTAGATCATGACCGGGATGGTACGCCCGGAGACAATGGCTACACCGACCTCAATGGAGACGGTTTCATCACCTGGATGCGTGTGGAGGATCCGATGGGAGACTACAAGGTCTCTGATGAGGATGAGCGCGTATTGGTCAAAGCTGATCGCAGCAAAGGCGAGGCTGGACAGTACCTAGTTTTCAAAGAAAGTAAGGATGAAGATCTAGACGGAAAGTTTGCAGAGGATCTGAAAGAGGGAATAGCTTTCAATAAATCCCTGACTTACAAATTCCCTGTTTTCGAACCTTTAGCTGGAGATATTCCGGTTTCGCAGCCGGAGACAAGAGCGATGCTTGATTACCTTTTTGAGCAGTGGAATATTTTTGCTTTTGTGACCTTTTCTCCTGCGAATAATCTCTCTTCCCCGCTGAAGTACAATGCGCAAAATGCCAGAAAGCGAGTGGTGACGTCCATTTTGCAGAAAGACGAAGCTATCAATGCCATGGTCTCAGAAATGTACAAGAGCACTGTTTCACAAAAAGCTTTTCAGCAAACTAATCAGGGAACAGAAGGAGATTTCTTTCAGTGGGCATATTTCCATTTTGCTCGCTTGAGCTTTGGTACACCGGGGTATTGGACACCTGAATTCAAAGGCAAGTCAAACGCTGAAGCCAATTACTTGGCATGGGCAGACTCTCTAGGATGGAATGATGTTTTTGTGCCTTGGACGGAGATTTCTCACCCAGATTTTCCAGGTAAAAAAGTGGAAATAGGAGGGATCAAGCCTTTTGTGAGGGCAAATCCTCCCTACGAAAAGGTAGATGAAATAGCGGAAGAGCATACGGATTTTATCCTCAAGCTAGCAGAAATGCAGCCGAATCTGGAAGTGCAAAACCTCAAAATCGAATCCATTGGAAATGGCTTGACGCGAATTTCATTGGATCTGTTTAACAATGCACCACTACCAACCCACTCAGAAATGGGCGAGCGTTCACGATGGCTGAGAAAAATCCGAGTAGACCTCAATGCAGGTTCGGATCGATTGATCTCTGGGGAGAAAATCCAGTTGATTGACTCTATTGATGCCTATGGAAAAGCCAGCCTAAGCTGGATCATCCGTGGAAAAGGAGATGTCAGCTTCAAAGCCGGTGCTCCTCATGCGGGTTTCATCAATGCAACTTTCAAACTCTAAAGCCATGAAAACGATGAACATTAAAAATACAATCCTTGCCTTGGCTTTGGGTGCAGCGAGTCTGGCAAGTATCGAATCAAGCGCACAGCAAAAGTTTTTCAAAGCGGTGGGATCTCCGCACATGCCCAAGGTAGAGGTAGCCTGGAATCGCTACTATACCTATGAAGGTCTTGTGGATGTGATGCAGAAGATTGCTAAAGCACATCCCAACCTGGCGAAAATCGAATCCATCGGAAAGTCCTACGAAGGTCGGGATATTATGACCTTGACCATTACAGATTTTTCTGCAGGAAAGGATACCGATAAGCCTGCAATGTGGATCGACGGAAATATTCACTCCAACGAGATTCAAGGGGCGGAATTTGCGCTCTATTCGGCTTGGTATCTGACCGAGATGCATGCCGATACCGAGTTTATCCAAGAGCTCCTAAGAGACAAAACTTTCTACATCACACCGACTATCAATCCGGATGCTCGGAATGACTTCTTCTTGAAACCAAATACCCAAAATACCCCTCGATCCGGGGTCATTCCTTTGGATAATGATGGGGATGGTCAGGCAGCTGAGGATGAGATGGATGATCTGAACGGGGATGGTCACATTACCATGATGATTCGAAAGTCACCCACTGGTCGATTTATCAAGGATCCTTTGGACCCAAGAAGGCTGATGATGGTAGGACCTGATCAAGTGGGGGACTATGAAATGCTCGGTCAGGAAGGTACTGACCTTGACGGTGATGGACGTATCAATGATGATGATGTCGGCTACTATGATCCGAATCGTGACTGGGGCTGGAATTGGCAGCCGGACTACATTCAGCGAGGAGCCATGCGCTATCCCTTCACACTTCCAGAAAACCGATCTGTGATGGAATTTGTGATGAAGCATCCAAATATCGCCGGGGCACAGAGTTACCACAATTATGGGGGAATGATTCTTCGAGGGCCTGGAGCCGAGGAGGATGTGAATACCTATAACCGGGAGGATATCCGCATCTATGATGCCATTGCCAAAAAAGGTGAAGAAATGATGCCAGGCTATCGATACCTGACCGTTTACAAGGACCTTTATTCTGTATTTGGAGGGGAACTGGATTGGTTTTATGGTAATCGTGGAGTGTTTACTTATTCTAATGAGTTGATGATTTCCTACCTCTACTTCCATCAAAATGCCGGTAGGGGCAATCAGGAAGAACAACTAAAAGTAGATCAGTTGTTGACCTTTGGAGATGCTTTTGTGGATTGGGAAAGCTACGAGCATCCACAATATGGAGAGGTTGAGATTGGTGGTTTTAAGAAAACCTTTGGTCGGGCCCATCCAGGCTTCTTAATGGAGCAGGATGCGCATAGAAACTCAGCCTTTACCATTTATCATGCCTATCACACGCCGAAACTATCGGTGATGGATGTGAAGGAGGAAGATTTGGGTGGAGGACTAAAGGCTATCACCGCTACGATTTTCAATGAGCGGATGATGCCAACGCATTCTTCTCAAGATTTGAAGTATAAAATCGAGCGGCCTGACTATGTCTCCATTTCCGGAGCTAAAGTAGTGGCAGGCTTTGTGGTAGAAAATGAAGACTTCAAGCGATATCAAGAGCAGAAACTTAGACCGGAGCGCATTGCCGTGGATAACATCCCCGGGATGAGTGCAGTGAAGGTGAGATGGATTGTTTCCTCTGCTTCTAATTACAGCATCAGTGTAGATTCCGCCAAAGGCGGCAAGGCTAGCTGGAGCAAATAAGAATTGAGCTTAATTGATTTGAAAAATCCCCGAGTCGATTGATTCGGGGATTTTTTTTAGCTTTTGGATCTCTTTCAAATACGATAGCATGCGAAACTTACTCCTTTTCCTATCTCTGACCTTTGTCTCTCAAACTCTTTTTGCTCAGGAAAAGCCTTTGATTTTAATCACCTACTATTCCCAGTCTGGAAATACCCAGCAATTGGCTGAAGCTATAGCAGAAGGCGCGCAATCCGTAGTAGGCGTGGAGGTTAAGCTTTTACCGATGGATCAAGTCCAAAAGGATGATTTACTCGAAGCTTCTGCTATCGTCCTGGGTTCTCCTGTTTACAATGCTAATATCGCTCCGCCGGTACAAGAATTTATCAACTTCTGGCCCTTCGAGGGTCGGCCACTTCGGGATAAGATTGGTGCGGTGTTCAGTACAGGTGGAGGGATATCTATCGGAGAAGAGCTTGTGATGCTGAACTTGATGCATAGCATGCTGATTCATGGGATGATTGTGGTGGGAGGAGATGCAGTAGAATCGGCATTTGGTGCTTCGGCAATCACCGGAGAAGGGCCTTTTGATTCGAAGCTTGGTATGGATCAGATTTTTCTGGAAAAAGGGAAAGATTTGGGAAAGAGAGTAGCAGAGACTGTCCTTAGATTTCATTAGAATTGGTATTACAATTTGGCATCTCTTTACCAAATTGATTTTGATTTTTTGTCTTTCCGCCTGAGCTTTTTCGGAGTTATGACAACTCGAGACAGGGTATTCTTCGATTAATTTCAAAACCTTATCCCAATCATGAAACGAACGAAAATACTTTCAGTCAGTTGGAATAATAGGACCAAAAAGAAATATCATGGCTAAAGAAAAGCGACCAAGTATCAAGAATAAGGAACAATACGAAGCACTCCGCGACAAAGGGATGAGTCAGGAAAAGGCTGCCCGAATAGCCAATACGGAAGACTCAGGTAAAAAAGGAGGTAAGGCAAAACCCTATGAAGAAAGAACCAAAGAGGACCTTTACGAGCAGGCTAAATCTATCGGTATCGAGGGAAGAAGTAGCATGAATAAAAAAGAGTTGATCGAGGCTCTTCGGAAAGGGTAAAAAAATAACCCCGCCTCAGACCCAGAGCGGGGTTTTTGAAATATAGTTGGTTCACTTTTTCTTAAAGGGCAGATAGATACTTATCAAATCCACCTTCTGTAGTCACTCGGAAACTGATGGCAGCATTTGGCTGCTCGATGTTATAAATCTTGTGAAGACCTTGTGCATCACTTACCTTTTCACTGTGGATCAAGTTGTCTCCATCATAGATTGATACCGTAAAGGCACTGTCGGCCAAGTTGCTGACTAGCAAGCGGTATTTGTTATCTTCTACTTTGGATACTCTTGAATACACAGATGGCTTTTCGGTAACGAAGTTTTGGAAGGAAGTAGTGCGCAATACACCGCTCTCATCGGTCACTTCGACAGAGTAAGTTCCCTTTGGTAGGGCATTAAGATCGTAGCGCTTTGCGAAAGCTTCTGATTTGGTAATACGATCTCTCAAAACCAGTCTGTTTTCAGCATCCTTGATTTTGACAATGACGGTGCTGCTTGGCGCTTCCGTCATAGCTACTGTTACTTTTGCAGTCGCAGAATGAATGATCTCGACTGATTTTTCCGCTCCTGCGGCGAAGGCTCCCGTTGCCATCCCGGCAACAAAAAGCATGGTCATTAATTTTTTCATTTTAATAATTGGTTTAATAGGTTCTAATTTGATTGTAACCCGGGAATGGCTCATCCATTCGAGGGGGTATTTTGGGTTACGTGTTCCATCGGGTCTGATGGGTTCTGTTCGATTTGTTTTCGAATGACATTACAAAGGTACCAAACGGTATTAAAAATGAAAATGTTTCAATGAAAATATATAATTATTTGATATTCGTTAATTTTTTTACCTTAAAATTGAAAATACAATAATTTTTTGTCGCTATCGATTGCGAAATCTTTTCTGATCTGTTTTTATTACAAATTGAAAAATAAAATTCCGTAAAAATCGATTTTTCAAAATCATGTCATTACATCAATTACTCATATCCATATTTCGCAATCGATTGTATCGAATAAAAATTTTTTCAATCTTTTTTGCGCTAGGTGGTGTTTTACTTAAAAAAGAACGATATGAAAGCCATCTGGAACAATCAAGTAATCGCAGAATCCAATGACACGGTCGTAGTGGAAGGTAATCATTACTTCCCCTTTGATTCGGTAAAATCTGACTTTATAAAACCTTCGGAGACGAAGAGCTCTTGTCCCTGGAAAGGACAAGCATCTTACTATAGCTTGGTCGTAGATGGAGAGCTAAACAAAGATGCGGCCTGGTACTATTCCGATCCAAAACCCGCTGCTTCTGAGATCAAAGGTAGGGTGGCCTTTTGGAAAGGGGTAAAGGTGGAAAAGTAAAAAGCAGCTCGTGAAAGCTGCTTTTCAAATAAGTAGAAATACTGTTTGTTATTAGTTTGCTTGCTTCATCGCTTCAGCTACGAGCTCCTGCGCAAAGCTTCCTTTGAGTTCGACGACCATCAGGTCTCCCTCATCGCCACCTACGAGTACTACTAGGTCGGAGATCGTTTTATTTCCTTTGGAATAAACCCGGATTTCACCTTCGTCGGCCATTTCCATCAGTAATTCATAGCGCTCTTTTTCCAGTCCTTTTTTTAATGCCTTGTATTCTGCACCGCTTCGGTCGGCATTTTCGGGTAGCTTGAAGAAGTTGAGTTTCTCGATGGACTTGGCTACCGTAGCCATGTCATCTTCATCCAAATCAATTTTGAAACCTTCGGCGAAATTCATGAAGTTGCCTCCCAATTCCATGTGGAAGAAATCTTCTTGTCCTTTATACTTTTCATAAAGTGCCTGGACAGATTTGCTTTGGGCCTGAGCAGTCAAAACAAATCCAAAAAGGGCGATAGCAAGCAATAACTTTTTCATAATTTTTAGTAGTTGGTTTAGTTTTTATTTCTGTTTGTTTCCTTTTCCATATTGATCCATACCGGGGATATTCGTTTTGTCAGCCAGCATATTGAGTTCCTCATAGGTGAAAGTTCCCAAGAGAGACATCAAGGTAAATTCACTTTTTTCACCGGATATCATCAAAAGCTCGCGTACCAGTCCACCTTCTTCTCGGACGAGGAACTTTAAGCTGGATCCTTTGTCTTGGACATCCATCAGTTCTTCGTATTTGTTTTTGGTTAGGGAACTGTAGGCTTCCTTGTACATAGTCATGCCGTCCACTTCATCGGAAGACAGAATTCGAATTCCACGGACTTTTTGGATTAGCTCTCCCAGGTCTTGGGACTCGGCTTCTTCGGCGTTGTTTTTTAGGAAGCCCCCGGCCATCTGCATCATTTTCGGAGAGATATAGACCCGGCTAAAGCGGTCGTCCTCCATGTAGTTGGAAAAAAAGCGCTGGATCGCGTCATCCTGAGCCACAGAAGTGAGGATGCTTCCAAAGAATAGGAGAGATAGGAGTATGATTCTGTTCATGGTTTTATTTTTCTAGTGGTTCGAAAAGTTCATTGGTGGTATTGAGGTATTTGAGATCATTCATTTTTTGAAGCTGCTGCTGTCCTTCGTAATATTTTTCCTGGAAAAGAGACAGGGCAGCCATGACCTCCTGATAGGCTTGCTCTTCTTGTTGGCGCTCATAGGCCTGCCAGCCAAAGTAGGTCCCCATCAGGATGAGTATAGAAGCGGCCCAACCCATCCAGGAGAGGCTTGCTGTTTTGGTTCTTTTTGGCTTTTGGAGATTGTTAGGCTCTTCTTTTGAGAAGTCTTCCAATTCAGCAAACCAAGCTTTCTCCGATTCAAATCCATCTGATTTCTTCAGAAGTTCTCGAAGTTCGGCTTCTTCCTGGAGGGTGCTTTCTCCAGCCCAGTAGCTACTCAGAAGTTTTTCAATTCGTTCATTCATGGTTTTTTACTTTTAGGTACTCTTCCCGGAGCCTCTTTCTAGCCCGGTGAAGGCCTACTTTCACCTGCTCGATGGAGATTTCCAGATAGTCTGAAATTTCCTCATAGGTCAGGCCTTCGCTTTCCCTCAACTGAAAGATTTCTCTCTGCTTTTCCGGAAGCGTTGCTACTAATTGCATCAGTTGGGAAAGCTGCTCATTTCCCTTTTCTGGCTCCTTAGGCTCCACACTTGGCTCAATTTCACCTTCCAGCGAGATCACTCTTCCGTTTTTTCGAAAGTGCATCAATGCTTCATTTTTAAGCGTTCGAACCAGCCAAGCCATCAGATTAGGATGCTCTTGAAGATCCTGCTCTCGCTGAAAGGACTTTTCAAACACATTTTGAAGGAGATCTTCGGCGAGTGCCCGGTCTTTCACCCAGAGGAAGGCCATTCGAAATAGCGTTCCGCGCAAAGGCCAGATATGTCCCTCAAAAAATGAATTCATTTGTGTAGGTGATGCTTGAAGAATCTAAAGGTTACAATTTTTTGTAAAAATTTTTTGGGTTCGGGTAAAAGGTATCTCATGATTAGCGCAAGCCATCCGAATTACATAGCACCGCTAGCCACACCATTAGCGCAAGTCTCATTACTTGTGCTGATACAAATGGAGTCTCCAGACTGCTTTCTTGGTGAGAGGTCTCCCAGTTCGCATAGCATCACTAGCACTAGCCGACAATAGATTGTCTACAGTTGGGCATGACCGATTTATCACCTTTTTCACTCTTATGAATTGATGGAAGAATATAACCTGAAGCTTCCCCAACTGGATATTTCAATTGTTTCAGGATTCAATAATTTTAGATTCGTTTTAAATTAGAAATAAAAAATAGTATGCATGCAGACTATTTCTTACTTTGCATACATGAACGAGATGGGTCAAATAGGTCTGAATACTTGGCGGAAGGGCATAAAAAAAGCCCCGAATTGCTTCGGGGCTCGTGGTGATGAGTGGACTCGAACCACCGACTCACGGATTTTCAGTCCGATGCTCTACCAGCTGAGCTACATCACCTTTTGTTAAAGTGATGCAAAGGTAGGTATTTGTGTATTTGATGCAAATCATTCTGATAAAAAAATATTGAAAAGAATCTTCAACATTACTTAATCGTATCGAAATGAGCTTTTTACCTCAAGTTGCTTTTTTGATCATTTTGGCGGCAGCTGCCTTTATTATTACCAAAAGGGTGCGTTTTTTGAAGCGCAACATCTTTTTGGGGAAGGGAGAGACTCGAAATGATCAGCCTGAAGCCCGCTGGAAGACCATGCTTTTGGTCGCATTTGGCCAGCAGAAAATGTTCAAACGCCTGATTCCGGCTTTTCTCCACCTTTTGATCTATGTAGGTTTCATCGTCATCAATCTGGAGGTATTGGAATTTATTTTGGATGGAATTCTTGGGACACATCGGCTTTTTGCACCTGTCCTGGGCTCGGCTTACACCGTAGCCATCAATATCTTTGAATTCTTAGCTGTGGCAGTATTGATCTCCTGTGTGGCTTTCCTTTGGAGAAGGAATGTTAGCAAGGTGCCGCGTTTTACCAAACCTGAGATGAAAGGTTGGCCTGCATTGGATGGGAACTTGATCCTTGTCATCGAAATTGTTCTGATGCTTGCGATCCTGACCATGAACGCTACGGATCAGATCTTGGCCAATAGGGGAGATGAGCATTACATCGCGTTGGGAACTTTGTTTTTCAGCAGTTTGATTCAGCCGCTTTTTGAGGGCATGAGTACCGGGACGTTGGTTTTCGTGGAGCGATTTGCCTGGTGGTTTCATATCGCAGGAATTTTAGCTTTCGCAGTTTATGTGACCTATTCCAAGCACTTGCATATTTTCTTGGCCTTCCCAAATACCTGGTATTCTAATTTGAAGCCAAAAGGAGAGATGGCCAATATGCCGGAAGTTACCAATGAGGTCAATATGATGCTTGGGATTCCGACCGAAGGAAGCAACGAGCCACCTGCAGAAATCGGCCGCTTTGGTGCCAAAGATGTCAATGACCTCTCTTGGGTAAATATCATGAATGCCTACTCCTGTACTGAATGTGGTCGCTGTACTGCAGAATGTCCAGCAAATATGACAGGGAAGAAACTTTCTCCCCGAAAGATCATGATGGATGTGCGCGATCGGGCCGATGAAGTCGGAAAAAGTATTGACGCCGGTGGACCTGGACTGGAGGATGGCAAATCACTGCTTGGTGACTACATCACCAAAGAAGAATTGAATGCCTGTACTTCCTGCAATGCCTGCGTGGAGGCTTGTCCGGTGAATATTGATCCGCTGAGCATTATTCTACAAATGCGCCGCTATGTAGCAATGGAAGAGTCTGGGACTCCGGCGCAGTGGAATGCCATGTTCCAAAATATGGAAACGAGCTTTTCTCCTTGGAAATTCAGTCCACAGGATCGATTCAATTGGGCTGATTCTGTAAAAAATGAGGAGGTAAAATAATGTCAGATGTCAGATGACCGATGTCGGATGTATTCAAGACCAAGAAAAAATGGTTTAATCTTCTGACTGTCATTCTTTAATGGTAAATCAAAAATCGTAAAACAGAATTATGTCAACATATCAAGTTCCAACAATGGCCGAAATGGCCGCGAAAGGCGAAAGCCCGGAAGTTCTTTTTTGGGTCGGCTGTGCCGGTTCCTTTGATGACCGATACAAGGCGGTAACCCAAGCTTTTGTGAAAATCCTGAATAAAGTCGGGGTGTCTTTTGCTGTTTTGGGTCCGGAGGAAGCCTGTACCGGTGATCCTGCGCGAAGAGCAGGTAATGAGTTCTTGTTCCAAATGCAGGCCGTCGCCAATATCCAAGTCCTCAATGGTTATGAGGTGAAAAAGGTGGTGACTGCCTGTCCCCACTGCTTCAATACCATCAAAAATGAGTATCCTGCCCTAGGAGGAAACTATGAAGTGATTCATCATTCGCAATTTCTCCAGCAGCTGATCAACGAGGGCAAAGTTGCCCTGAAAGGAGGAGGGGAGTTTAAGGGAAAGAAAATCACTTTCCATGATTCCTGTTACCTAGGTCGTGCAAACAATGTCTACGAAGCGCCTCGGGAAGTCATCAAGGCGCTGGATGTGGAATTGGTCGAGATGAAGCGATGCAGGACCAAAGGACTTTGCTGTGGAGCAGGAGGAGCGCAGATGTTTAAAGAGCCTGAGCCCGGAAAGAAAGATGTCAATATTGAGCGGACCGAGGAGGCATTGGCTACGGGAGCGAATGCCATTGCTGTTGGTTGCCCGTTTTGCCTCACTATGATGACCGATGGCGTCAAAAACAAAGAGCGCGAAAATGACGTGCAGGTTTATGACCTGGCTGAAATGATAGCCAAAGACATGGGAATATAAGTCTGATAAAGATTGAATCAATTCGACCCTTTTTGCCGTTAGGTAGAAAGGGTTTTTCTTTGTCAAAAAATCAAATTATGTACGTAGCCTTCCAAAATTTATCAGAATCAAGTCGTGTTTGGGTGTATCAAGCTGACCGAAAACTCAGCGAAAAGGAATTGGAGCTTGCCAAAAGTGAATTGAAAACCTTTTGTGAGGGATGGAGTGTGCATGGAAATGGGATTTTGACTTCCTTTGAGATTTTGGAAGATCAGGTGATTGTCTTGGCAGCTGATGAGTCGAGATCTGCTACTAGTGGTTGCTCGATCGATTCTTCGGTTCGTGCCTTGCAGAAACTTGAAAATTTGCTCCAAATCAACCTGACTGATCGGGGAAAAGTAGCCTTCAAATCAGCTAGTACGATTCAGGTCGCACCTGCGCTCGGGATTAAGTCAAAAGTACAGGAAGGTGAAATAGTCGCTGATACCTGGGTGATCAATCCCTTGATTCAGACCAAGGCAGACCTGGAAAGCCTTTGGATACCTGCCTCAAAAAGTTGGTTGAACAAATATTTTCCAAATTAATTAGTAATATTCAGTCCAGATCATCAATGTCTTATCGAATGAAGAATTATTTTTTTGGAATTTTCCTAATCATGCTATCAATTGGAGGCTGTAAAAGCCTTCAAGAAAAGGGAACAGATCAGTTCCTTTCAGGAGAATACCAGTACGCAATCAATACTTTTTCGCAAATACTGGAGCAAGATACCGCCAATGAGCAAGCCAATGAAGTGATTGCCGAAAGCTATCGGCTTTCCAACCGAATCGAAAACTCCTCTGAGTACTATCAAAAGCTTATCGAAATCGAGCCAAGTTTTGAGCGTTACTTTTTCTTGGGGCAAAGCCTAAAAGCCCAACAAAAAAATGAGCAAGCAACCGAAGCCTTCGAAAATGCCAAGGCTTACACACAAGATGAAGCATTGCTAGCCAGAACTCAGCGGGAGATTGAGTCTATCAAACTGGCAAACGGGATTGAAAATTACTGGCCTTTCCATGAATTGGTTAATTACCGAGAACTCAATACACCGGGAGATGATTACGCTCCAATTGTGAGTGAGAATTTTCTCTATTTCACCTCAGCCAGACAGGCTTCAGGGATCTATGCTGCCACCGGTACGCCATACACCAAACTATTCCGGGCACGCGCCGAAGATCTACGTGTAGATGTGAGTGGGATTCAGGCCTTGCCGGAATTCCCGAATGAAGAAGGATTGAATCAAGCGGCGATGGCGATCAGCCCGGATGGGAATACGCTGATTTATTCCAGAGGAAATTCTACCTCTCCACGGGATCTTCCTGAGACAGCACTTTTTGCCTCGTATTTTAGAGGAGGAGGATTTACTTTGCCGATTTGGCTTCCTGTTAATGAAGAAGAGAATTGGTGGAATTCTACTCCCGCCTTCAGTCCAGATGGGGAAGAGCTTTACTTTGCCTCTAATCGTCCCGGAGGTTATGGTGGAATCGATATTTATAAAGCTACCAAATTGGCGAATGGTGATTTTGGAAATGCTGTGAATTTGGGTCCAAATGTGAATACACCAGGGAACGAACTTTTCCCTAGACCAGCTCCAGATGGAAAGTTTTTCTTTGCCTCAGATGGACATCCAGGTTTTGGAAAATTGGATCTTTTTGTAGCCGAGCAAGATGAAAATGGAAACCAAATCATCAAAAACCTCGGTGAAAACATCAATAGTCAGGCGGATGATTTTGCTATATTCTTCACCAATTACCCGAAGGAGGGTTTCCTGTCTTCCAATCGCGAAGGAGGTATTGGAAATGATGATATCTACTATTTCGAGGATAAAACACCGAAGCCGAAAATCGTCAACGTTTTACTCAATGTTTTTACCAAACAGCGGGTAGCTGGAGAGCCTGATCAGGTTTTGGATAATACTCGTGTGGTGCTTTATGACGGAAACAATAAGCAAATCGGGGGAGACTTCTCGAATAGTAATGGTCGGGTTAGATTTACCTTGGATCCCCAGTCCAATTATACCATCATCGCCTCCAAAGGAGGATATTTCTCCAAATCTGTTCCATACAATACCTTCGGAAAAACACCGGATCCAGCTACTTTGGTGCAGGACGTAACCAATGTGACCTTGGATACGACAATCGTTTTGGATCAGTTGATCTTGGAGAAGTCTATCGTGCTTGAAAATATCTACTACGATCTGGACAAAGCCGATATCCGACCGGATGCGGCGAAGGAGTTGGATAAACTGGTTCAAATTCTAAAAGACAATCCTCAGATTCGAATCGAATTGAGTTCGCATACAGATGACAGATCTTCCGATGCCTACAACTTGGAGCTTTCGCAAAGACGAGCCGAGTCAGCGGTGAATTACATGGTTTCTCAGGGAATTGCAGCAGACCGATTGGTAGCCAAGGGTTATGGTGAGACGCAGTTGATTATCGAAAACGCACAGACAGAAGAAGAGCATCAGGTCAATCGAAGAACGGAATTCAAGGTGATTGAGATTAAGGAATGAGTTGAGTAGGAAGTAAGGAGGGGGAAGATTGGAGTTTTGTTCTATTCGTAGGAAATACAGTAGAAATACGATAGAAATAAAGCTCGCAAGCGAGCTGAAATAATCTCCCGCAAAGACTCTGTAAAGTGGTGAAGAAAAAGTGCTGAAGGCACGATTTTTAATAGCCTTGGGTTTCAACCTAGGGGAAAAGAACAAAAACCGAATTCCAGCGCTGGCCCTTGCTCTTTGATTTGGAAACGGAAAAATAGTGCCAGCAAGACCATGACGATACAGTATCTCGCGACTAGTGTATCTCGGTAGAGTTATATTCTACAAAGTTCAGCTGAATGTATTTAAACAAGGTAAATTTTCCTTACTATTTCAAGACTGCTTCGTCGTTCCTCCTCGAAGTGACGGTCAGCGACAGAGTACCTCGCTCGCCTAGGGAAAGCCTATCTCGGCCGAGGAACGAGGCTTTATTTTGCCGGAGGCGTATTTCGCGAAACGAAGTGAAGCATATTTCATCGAACAAAGTGAGAGGTATTTCGCCTTAGGCGTATTTCATACATTAGAGACTGCTTCCTCCTTTGTCGTCGCAGTGACGCTTAGCTTGAAAGTTTTGTCAAAGGCATAAAAAAATCACGAATACTTTTTCCAAATTTCAGCCTTCTTTTTTTGTCTTTCCCAAAGTGCCTTTGCCAAATCAGAGGCTACCGAATCAGGTTCCGATTGATGAAGGATTTTCTTAAAGGAGTCTTCCGATAAATCAATTCGATAGCAGATATTCAGGAGTTTTTCTAGATCCTTGTCAAGTAGATCACGGACTGCTAAAGTCAAAAGTCTAATTGCCTTTTCCTCATCAAATGCTTCTTTTAATTCGGGCAATTCAAATTGCTTTTGTGCAAGTTGATAGGCAGTATGTAAAACTGGTTCTTGGTCCATGAGACAAAAAAATCAATTCGTCATTGTGATCCTTCGCGGCGGATCACAATGACGAAATTCCTTTTATTAAGGCTTAAATTTATTCCTTTTCTGTGGTTTCTTCACCCTCTTCGCTAGGTATGAGCACCTCTGGAGCGAATTTTCGGATGATTTTATACCAGCTGATGAGTTTTTTGATGTCAGAGACATACACTCTGGTCTCATCTACCTCCGGAAGGATATGTTTCATAAATGCCCGCAATTCGGCATCATCCGGATTACTGTCAAGTCCTAAATCCCCTTCAAATTCCGCCTCGACTTTCTGCATGACCTGCTGTAGCGGCTCTGCACCTTCTTCGGTCAGGGTGTAGATAGAGATATCGCCTAGGATGGAAACCCGGTGGGAAATACCAGCTACAAGCTTCGCTTTCTTATCATCCAAGCTTTCCAAAATCACTCCCGTACGGGTTGGTTTCAATACTTTAAATAGCCCCGGTTTACCGGAGACTGTTGCAATTTCTTTAAAATCCATTGGTTTAATTTATCAGTTTGCAAATATAGAATTTGTGTTTATTGGGCTGTACCATTTTCATATTCCTTGACCAATTCTTCCAGAAAAGCATTGACTTCCTCTTTTCCCATCTGATTTTCGGCACTGGTCACAAAATAATCAGGCGCTTCCTCAAAAATTTCCTCGGTCTTCTTAAGGAATTTCCGCACATTTTGGTCGGTTTTTGTTTTCGAGAGTTTATCAGCTTTTGTAAAAATCAAAGCAGCTGGCACGCCATTGACTCCGCACCAAAGCAGAAATTCCAAATCAATTTTCTGAGGCTCCAAGCGACTATCGATCAAAATAAATACTCCGCAAAGATTCTCTCGCTTGGTCAGGTAGGTTTTGATCATGTTTTCCCAACCTTCCTTGACTTTGACATTGACCTTGGCAAATCCATAGCCAGGCAAATCCACCAAATACCATCGATCATTGATCAGAAAATGATTGATCAATTGGGTCTTGCCGGGAGTTTGGGAGGTTTTTGCCAATCCTTTTTTATTGGTCAGCATGTTGATCAGGGAGCTTTTTCCCACATTGGATCGGCCAATGAAGGCAATCTCAGCCCGATCAGGCTTTGGGCAGTTGCCCGGATTGGAATTGGAAATGACAAACTCGGCTTTGCGGATCATACTTTTTTATTTGAATACAAAATTAGAAGATAAATCTGAAGGCGCTAAATGCTTTATTGGCTAACAATTTTCCCTTCCTCGGGTTTCTTCAGTAATATTGCGCACCAATTATAGAATTACTGATGTCCGTAGTCCCTTACAAAGATAAAGAAGACCCTAAAAAAGCTCAGGTTGCTGAGATGTTTAACAATATCAGCCCCAAATATGATTTGCTGAATCATGTACTGAGCTTGGGTATTGATATCATTTGGCGAAAGAAAGCAGTCAAAATGCTAAAAGCTGATCAGCCGAAGTTGATTTTGGATATCGCTACCGGTACCGGAGACTTCGCGATTGAGGCTTTGGCGCTGAAACCTGAGAAAATCATCGGGGTAGATATTTCGGAAGGCATGCTCGCTGAGGGGAGAAAAAAAATGAAAAACCGAAAGCTGGATCATATCATCGATTTACAGCTTGGGGATTCGGAAGGATTACTTTTTGAGGATAATAAGTTTGATGCAGTGATCGTTTCCTTTGGTGTCAGAAACTTCGAAAATCTGGAAAAAGGACTGGCAGATATGTATCGGGTGCTCAAGCCGGGCGGAAAAACTGTGATATTGGAATTTAGCAAGCCCAGGTCATTTCCCATGAAACAGGCCTACTCTTTCTACTCCAATGCTGTTTTGCCTCAAATTGGTAAAATTGTATCCAAGGACAATTCTGCTTATACTTATCTTCCCGAATCCGTTCAGGCATTCCCTGATGGTCAGGATTTTCTGGCAGTCTTAAACAAAGTAGGATTTCACAGCACCGTATGCAAACCGCTCACTTTTGGTATCAGTTCGATTTACGTAGGAGTAAAATAGGGTTAACTGCCCTATTTCTGGCTTTTTTAACTTTATCGTCCGCCAATGCTCAAGGCTTATTTGGCTTGACAAGTACGTCTGGTTCGGATGATAAGCTTTTATCTTATGGGTTTTTCCTTGCAGGTCATACCAGTACCTATCGCTTGAAATATGCGGATCGATTTGTGCAAACACCCAATACTGCGGGACAGAATGTGCGTGCTATTTTTCCAAAGTATACCCCCGGCTTTTCTTTGGGATTCATAGGAATGCTGCGCTTTCATGACCAAATGCAACTTTTATTCACACCCAAAATCGGGTTTTATGAGTTCAGGACGGAGGTTCAATATTTTTCGGATGATTTGGTCCCGGATATCCCCAATCCAGACGAACCAGTCAGTCCAGCGGTAAATATCAATACGCTCATCAGTGAATCTACGATGATTGAGTTGCCGCTTCTTTTGAAGTATCGCTCACAGCGATTCAATAATACCCGGATGTATTTTATCGGAGGAGCAAGCTATATGTTCCGAACCAAGACTCAGGACGAGGCAAACTTGGAAGATTTGGTAACTGTGGGGCAGGACTACACCATTGAGTTGGGGATGGGATTTGAGGTGTACTTTCGTTATTTCAAATTTGCCCCTGAGATCCGCTTTTCTCACGGGCTGAACAACCTCTATCAACCCGAAAACACTATTCCTGAAATACGCGATGCCATATCCAGCATCAAGCGAAAGTCAGTGACGATTTACCTGAATTTTCAATAGTCGGCTTTTCGAAAGTTTTCATTTATCCTAACTTGTCCAAATGGAAAGAAAAATAGCATTAATCACCGGAGCGACCTCCGGAATAGGAAAGGCCTGCGCCTTGATTTTGGCAAAAAATGGCTATGATCTGATCGTGACCGGAAGAAGAACTGATAGATTGGAAGCTTTCAAGGAGGAAGTTCCAAAAGGGGTAGAAGTGCTTCCTTTGACTTTTGATGTTCGGGACAAAGAAGCGGTATTTGATTTATTGGGAAATCTCCCGGATCGATGGAAAGGGATAGCTGTCTTGATCAATAATGCCGGGAATGCCCATGGAATGGATCCGATTCAGACGGGTAGCACCGATGATTGGGATGCCATGATGGATATCAATGTCAAAGGCTTGCTGTATGTGTCCAAGGCCATTATCCCAGGAATGTGCGAACGGAAATCCGGGACTATCATCAACATTGGCTCCATCGCTGGTAAGGAAGTCTATCCAAATGGGAATGTCTATTGTGGCTCCAAGCATGCCGTGGATGCCATCACCAAAGGAATGCGGATCGATCTAAATCCATTTGGAATCAAAGTGATAGGCATTCATCCGGGATTGGTAGAGACAGAGTTTTCGCTGGTTCGATTTAAGGGAGATGGGGATAGGGCCGAAAAAGTCTATCAGGGTTACGAGCCTCTTTTGGCTGAGGATATCGCCGAAATCGTTGAATTTTGTGTGAATAGACCGCCACATGTGGTTTTGGCCGATATTGTAGTTTTGCCTACCGCACAGGCTTCAGCGACCATGGTCAATAAAAAATCCTGATTAAATGAAATACTTATCACTACTTTTTACAGGGCTGGTTTTTGCCTGTAGCACGCCGAAAAGTGATCAAGAGGTCTTTTCCGAGCAACAACGAGAAAACTTGGAGCCGCTGGTTGAAAAGATCGAGGAGCCCATTTCAGAGTTAGAACAAAATCTGATCGACCAAGGTCTGGTCAACTTGGAGGAGGTGATCCCCGGAATTCGGGTGGAGCTGAAATATTCCACTGAGGACAACTTTTTCGGTCAGGACGTCTATGGAGATTTGACCAATGCCTACCTGCAGCCGGAAGTAGCTGAGATGCTTCGGCAAGCACAGGAAAAACTTCAGTCCGAGCATCCCAATCTTGTCCTTCACGTCTACGATGGGGTTAGACCTCGCTCTGTGCAGCAGATTCTTTGGGATAATCTGGAAAAGCCGGATAGTATCAAGCCACTTTATGTCGCTGACCCAAAAGTGGGAAGCCTGCATAATTTTGGAGTAGCGGTTGACCTCACTATTTTCGATACGGAGGCTGATTCAGTTTTGGATATGGGTACAGGCTATGATTTCTTCGGATATGCTGCCTATCCTGACCGAGAGGAGCAAATGCTCCAAGAAGGTGTGATTACGCAGGAGCAGGTTGAAAATCGGGATATTCTCCGTAAAGCGATGAAAGCTGCTGGATTTATGGGGATTGGCTCAGAATGGTGGCATTTCAACGCCTATTCCCGAAAGGAAGCTGGGGAGAAATTTAAAATTGTGGAGTGATAGTAAAATCTGAATTCAAAGGTTTTCTCTTTACTTTATCAAATTAATCCCAAATAATTCCAAATCAAATGGGAGCAGTGCATGCTTAAAGAAGTAAATCCAGTCAAAGATTGTAGCTGCTAATTCATCCGATTTTTAAACCTGAAATATGCATTAGAAAATCTACTACGATCTCAAAATGCTTAAAAATCAGTCGTTTTACTTCACTTTTCGATTTCACCGTAGCGGTGCTACGCCTCGATCTCCAAAGTGTCTGATTTTCTTGCATTTTGAGTTCTCGCTACGAATCCTAATGCAAAATTCAGGTTGAAAGGGGATTTTGAGTGGGAATGGCTACTTTTGTCCAGAAGGAAAAAAAGCAATCCCGTGTACAAAACTCTCCTAAAGCCTTTCTTTTTTACAAAACCTGCCGAAGAGGCTCATCATTTCACTGTCAACCTCACACAAAAGACATTCAATTTTCCAGTTTTAGGATCTTTGATTGGAAGTGTTTTCCATTTGGAGGATAAGCGGCTGGAGCGAAAGGTTTTTGGTCTGAAATTCAAAAATCCCGTTGGCCTGGCTGCGGGCTTTGACAAGGATGCCAAGCTGATTGATGAGATGGCCATGCTGGGTTTTGGTTTTATTGAAATCGGTACCCTTACGCCAAAACCTCAGGAAGGAAATCCGCAACCTAGACTTTTCCGATTGCCGGAAGATGAAGCCTTAATCAATCGCATGGGATTCAATAATGGAGGAGTTTTGGATGCTGTCGAAAGGCTTAAAAAACGAAAATCAGATGTCATCATCGGAGGGAACATCGGCAAAAATAAAGTGACTCCCAATGAAAAAGCGGTGGATGATTACCTCTTTTGCCTAGAGGCACTTCATCCCTATGTGGATTATTTCGTGGTCAATGTAAGCTCTCCAAATACGCCCAATTTGCGGGATTTGCAGGAAAAGGAACCTTTGAAAGCCCTATTGACTGCCGTTAAGTCTGCAAATGATCAAAAAGAACAGCCGAAGCCAATCCTCCTTAAAATCGCTCCCGATTTGACAGAGGGCCAGTTGGATGATATCATTGAAATAGTGGCAGAAACTAAAATTGATGGGGTGATTGCGACGAATACGACCATCGATCGAAGCGGATTAAAAACAGCCCAAAGCGAAGTGGAAGCCATAGGGGCCGGAGGTCTCAGCGGGAAGGTCCTGAAGAACAGAAGCACAGAAGTCATTCGCTATTTATCTACCAAGTCCAAATCCGCTTTTCCCATCATCGGAGTAGGAGGTGTTTACTCTGCGGAGGATGCCATCGAAAAGCTGGAGGCAGGAGCAAGTTTGGTACAGGTATATTCAGGCATGATTTATGAAGGACCTAGCCTTATCAAACGCATTAAAAAAGGCTTGATCGGTTATTTTTCAGGTAAAAATTCCAAATCAAATTCTGAAGCCGTATCTTCCAATTAGTATTGAAACGCGTCTATGCCCAGCAGTTCTACAAAAACCAATACTTTTCGAAAAAAAGGCGAAAAGCCTAAAAAAGCTAAGTCCAGCGCTTCCAAATTGAATTTTTCCTTCGGGAATATCAAAAACTCAAAGCTGGTTCTTGCGCTTGGAATTATCCTGATGTCTTTGGGGATTTTTCTCTTTTTTGCTTTCCTCAGCTATTTGTTGAGCGGCGAAGCTGATCAAAGTTTGGTCATGAATTCTTCTGAAGAATCCACCCGAACGATCGCCCGGGAATCACAAAACTGGCTGGGCTGGCTAGGCGCACAGGCAAGTCACTTACTGATCTATCGATGGTTTGGGGTTGCAGCATTCCTATTCCCGCCCTTTCTCTTTATTCTGGGATTTCGATGGGCTTTTAAGATTAGCCTGATTTCCTTGAATCGCTACCTCACTTTTGCCTTATTTTTCACCTTTTGGCTGGGATTGCTGACGGGATATATCGTGATTTTGGTCAAAGGCTACTCCTATTGGAGTTTCCTTTCAGGAGGTTTTGGCTATGAAATGGCCAAGCTTTCGGCAGATTTTCTGAGTTGGGGGACCTTTATTCTGCTTGCCGGTTCTCTGTTGATTTTTGTGATTTTCTTCTTCGATATCGACAAATTGGATTGGTTCAGCCTGAAAAGCTCCGATCCGGAGGAGTCTATTGTTCAGGAGAATGAATTGGTGGAGGAAGATTTAGCGATCAAGCCTCAATCCAAAAATGAAGATCCCTTCGGACTGGAAGAGGATGAAGAAGAAGATTTGATGGATGACGGGTCCTCCTGGACGGTGAAAAATGCTGAGGAAGATCCATTGGAAGAATTGTCTCCAGATGAAGAAGACCCTTTTGAAATCAATCAGGTAGATCTTTTGGCAGAAAACACCGATCCAAAGCCCGAAAAACCCTTGGAGGAAAAGCAGTTTTCAGTGACCAAAGCTGAAAGTACAGAGAAGACCGCTGAGGAAGTTGAAAACCTGGATCCTTATGATCCTACCTTGGACTTGCCGAAGTATAAGTACCCTTCCCTTGACCTACTGAATGAGTACGATCTGCAAAAAGTGACTGTCACCAGGCAGGAATTAGAAGACAATAAAAATAAGATTGTCGAAACGCTTGAAAACTTCAAAATAGGGATTCAGGAAATCAAAGCGACCATCGGGCCGACTGTTACGCTATACGAAATCGTACCTGAGCCAGGGGTAAAAATCTCCAAGATCAAAAATCTCGAAGATGATATCGCTTTGAGTTTGGCAGCCTTGGGAATCCGAATCATTGCGCCTATTCCTGGTAAGGGAACTATCGGTATTGAGGTACCTAATAAAAATCGGGAATTAGTGCCGGCAAGAGCGGTTTTGGGTACAGAGAAATTCATGCGATCCGATAAGGATTTGCCTATTGCTCTTGGTAAAACCATTTCCAATGAGGTCTTTGTCGCTGATTTGGCAAAAATGCCTCACTTGCTGATGGCTGGTGCTACGGGGCAGGGTAAGTCAGTGGGCCTCAATATGATTTTGGCTTCCTTGATTTATAAAAAGCATCCGGCGCAGTTGAAGTTTGTCTTAGTCGATCCGAAAAAGGTGGAGCTTTCCCTTTTCAATAAAATCGAGCGACACTTCCTAGCCAAGCTTCCTGGTTCGGAAGAGGCCATCATCACAGATACCAAAAAAGTAATCTACACGCTCAATTCCCTCTGTATCGAGATGGACAATCGATACAATTTGCTCAAAGATGCTGGTGCTAGAAATCTCAAAGAATACAATGCCAAATTCATCGCCCGGAAACTCAATCCGGAGAAGGGGCACAAATTTATGCCTTACATCGTCTTGGTAATTGATGAGTTGGCGGATTTGATGATGACGGCAGGCAAGGAGATCGAAGGTCCAATTGCCCGATTGGCGCAATTGGCGCGGGCTATTGGTATTCATCTTGTAGTCGCAACGCAAAGACCATCTGTCAATGTGATCACGGGTATCATCAAGGCTAATTTCCCAGCAAGACTTTCTTTCCGGGTTACTTCCAAAATTGACTCGAGAACCATTCTGGATGGCGGAGGAGCAGATCAGCTGATCGGTATGGGAGATATGTTGCTGTCCCAGGGCTCAGAGATGATCCGACTGCAATGTGCATTTTTGGATACTCCTGAAGTGGACGCTATTTGCGATTGGATAGGGGAGCAAAATGGCTATCCAGATGCATACTTATTGCCTGAATTTGAGGGAGAGGAAAGTGAAAGCGGCATTGGTGAAATTGATTTAGCGGATAGGGATCCACTTTTTGATGATGCAGCAAGGTTGATTGTACTTCATCAGCAGGGTAGCACTTCACTAATCCAGCGTAAGATGAAGCTTGGGTATAATCGGGCCGGCCGTATCGTTGACCAGCTTGAGGCCGCAGGAATCGTTGGTCCTTTTGAAGGCTCCAAGGCTCGGGAAGTTCTTATCCAAGATGAAGCTAGTTTGGAACAGTTATTGAATAGTTTGTAGTCGCCGTAAATTCATCCCCGTTCGGCTACAGATTATGAAAAAAAATATTCTCTTTCTTAGTTTTTTTTGCCTGATGTTTATTGGTTTTCAGGCGCTTGCGCAAAAAGATCCGAATGCCAAATCGGTCCTCGATGCCATGAGTCAGAAGTTCCAGGCCATGAATGGTTTTACAGCAGAATTTGACTTTACGTATCAGGACGGAAGCGGAAGCTCGGATAGACAAAGCGGGGAAGTGGCCGTCAAAGGTGAGCAATACCGACTGAAGCTTCCTGAGCAAGAAATTTTCAATGATGGAAAGACCGTGTGGACATTTATTCAGGCGGACGGGTATCGTGAGGTGACCATCAACGACGTCAGTCAGATGGAAGGTGAACTTACCCCATCCAATATCTATCGGATGTATGAGTCTGGATTTGACTACAAGCTTTTAGCAGAAAAAACCTATCAGGGTAAGAAAGTCCAGGTTGTCGAATTGAATGCTACGAGTGCAGATGCTCCCTTTGCTCAGGTGAAATTAATGATCGATAAGGGTACCAAGGATCTGCTAGGTTGGGAAATGTTTGATGGACAGGGAGGAATGTATTCTTATTCTTTCAAAAACCTGAAGGCCAATGCCGACCTTCCTCCGACCTACTTTGCCTTCGACACTAAGAAATACCCCGGTATCGAGGTGATTGATTTGAGGTAGGTTTTTCAGGCCCGATATCCGCTGTCCGATCCTTCCAAAAAACACGACACTGTTGTAGCTTCTTTTTCTTTTTATACGGCTGGATGTGAATATCCTATTTTCTAAAGCAAACCTTAAAGAAAAAGAGGCTTTTGCTCTACTTCCAGATTGGCCCAATGGAGCCAGTTTTGAATAATTTCCATTCCGTATTCTGTCAGTAGTGCTTCAGGATGGTATTGAATTCCAAAGATCGGAAGGTAGGTATGCGCCATGGCCATTATTTCACCTGCTTTTGTTTTTAAAAGGGGAGAAAGCGCCTCCGGCAAATCACTCAATTGCAATGAATGATAACGGGTAACGGAAAATTCATCAGGAAGTCCATCCAGACAAGGGTGACTTTGGTTTCGAAAAACCCTTCTGACTTTTCCGTGGGTTGGTTGATCATTTTTGATAAGCTTGGCTCCAAAAAACTCACCAATTGCCTGATGACCTAAGCATACGCCAAGAATGGGTTTCGTCTGATGAAAGGTCTCCAGTATCTGCATCAAATTCCCTGAAGTAGCAGGTCTTCCAGGTCCCGGAGATAGAATCAAACCGTCAAAGGATAAGTCCTGCAAAGACTCGACGGAAACATCATTCCTGACAATTTTTAATTCCTGCCCAGTCTGAAGAATCAGATCAGCCAACAAGTGACTGAATGAGTCAAAATTATCAATTAATAGCAGCATCTTTTAACTTCTCCACGAGCTCTTCAAACTTACTTTTAGTGGAATTGACGGAAGGAAAAATCGGTTCCACTGCATCGATTACCGCAGGAGCAAGCGGTTCCACATAGCCAATGAGCTCTGATTCTCTTTCCCACTTTTTGGGTAGGTCCAAGTCAAATTCATTGGTGAACCATAAAAAGAGGCTCAAGAAAAACCCAACTTTCAGTATGCCGAAAAGTACTCCTCCCATTTTGTCAAAAGAGCCCAAAATGGTCAAATCCATGATTTTTTTCAGGATCCATCCTACGCCATTGATCAATAAAATGCTCAGAATGAAAATGATCAAAAAGCCCAATATCGGATAGGCAAGATTGATGGAGTCTACATTCTCACCAAGCCATTCGGCAGCAGGCTCCATGAAATAAAAGCCTAAAATGAGGGCTACCACAAAACCGACCAAACCCAGAATACCGAGCAGAAAGCCTTTTTTGTAGCCCTCATAAGCTCCTAGGGCTAGGAGCAAGATGATGACAATATCGACAAGAGATTTGATCTCCAAGTTTTAGGAATTCAATAGTGCTTTTACTTGATCAGCAATAGCCTTGCCATCTGCTTTCCCGGCCAATTCTTTACTGGCCATTCCCATCACTTTACCCATGTCCTTCATTCCTGAAGCACCTGTTTTGCTGATGATCGCTTGGATGGCGGCTTGGATTTCTTCAGGAGAAAGAGCCTTTGGCAAAAACTCCTGAATCACCGAAAGCTCGGCCATCTCTACCTCGTGAAGGTCCATTCTTCCCTGCTGTTCATAAATGTCCGCGGAATCCTTTCGCTGCTTAGCTGCCTTTGTCAGCAACTTCATCTCATCTTCTGCAGATATTTCTCCCTTGGCTCCGCCTTTGGTTTCTTCCAAAAGAATCATGGACTTAAGGGCTCTCAAAGCGGTCAAGCGACTTTTATTTTTAGCCAGCATGGCAGATTTAATTTCACTTTCTATCTTTTGCTTCAAACTCATCGGTACTCAGTTTATGTTATAACTTTGTTCTAGAGACAAAATTACCCTTTTCGGGCTTTATATGACCAAATTAAGTGTAAATATCAATAAGATCGCAACTCTTCGGAATGCAAGAGGTGCAAATAACCCAAATGTAGTCCAAGTAGCAAAAGATGCCGAGCGCTTTGGGGCTGAGGGAATTACCGTTCACCCCCGACCAGATGAGCGTCATATCCGCTATCAAGATGTTTTGGACCTGTCCGAGGTGGTTACCACGGAGTTCAATATCGAAGGATTCCCAGACAAGCGCTACCTAGAATTGGTCAGAAGGGTGAAGCCTGCTCAGGCTACCTTGGTTCCTGATCCGCCGGAAGCGATCACCTCTAATACAGGCTGGGATACCATTACTCATCAAAGCATGCTCAAGGACATCGTGGCAGAATTGAAGGAGTCCGGCTGCCGTGTATCGATCTTTATCAATCCAGAAGAAAAATACTTTGAGCCGGCAAAAATGACCGGGACGGATCGGGTAGAGCTTTACACCGAGCCCTATGCCGCACACTACCATCAGGATAGAGAGAAGGCGGTTGCACCTTATGTCAAAGTATCAGAGTTAGCCAAAGAATTGGGACTGGGCCTGAATGCAGGGCATGATTTGGATTTGCATAATCTGGCATTTTTGAAGTATAAAATCCCGTATTTGGACGAGGTGTCAATCGGTCATGCGTTAGTATGTGATGCCTTGTATTTTGGTCTGGAAAATACAATTCAGATGTATCGAAGAAGGCTGGAGATGCCTGGGGATTGCCTTTGATAAAAAAAGCTAGGCCCAAAATCTAATTTTGGGCTTAGTTTTGCAAAAGCACTCTGAAGTCTTGAAAAAATCCTCTGATCAATTTTTACTTTTCCTAGGGATCATTCTGATCTCTATTAACCTCCGCACAAGTATTGCCTCGGTAGGTCCATTGATTCCCTTTATCCGAGAGGATTTAGATATTTCCAATGGTCTTGCAGGCTCCTTGACTACGCTGACCTTGATCACATTTGCCATATTTTCGATCTTTTCTCCGAAGATTGGCAAGCGGTTGGGTAATGGTCGGGCAATTTTTTTAGGGATTTTCCTTCTATCCATTGGTGTAGTTGTCCGAGTTTTGGGTGGCGTTGAGATTTTATTTATCGGGACAGCCCTGACTGGTGTGGGAATAGTCATCGCCAATGTCTTGATGATACCGTTTTTTAAGGCTCATTTGCCAGAAAAGCTCGGCCTGCTAACTGCAATTCTCTCTACCGGAATGTCCCTCTTTGCAGCGATTGCTTCCGGTATCAGCGTTCCATTGGCAGTGGATCTAGGCTTAGGCTGGAGAGGGTCCTTGGCATTTTGGGCCATATTTATGCTTATAGCACTTGTGGTCTGGTACCCCCAGGCTAAAGCCCAACCGATCAGAAATAGTGAGGCAGGTCAAGTCGGGAAAAATGTCTGGAAATCACGACTAGCGTGGCAAGTTACACTCTTTATGGGAGCCCAATCGGTCATGTATTTCACCATGGTCACTTGGCTTCCCGATATGTTGATTTCTAAAGGAATGAGCCCTGTAAAGGCTGGTATTGCATTGTCTTACATGCAACTCATCTCTTTGATTGGGACCTTTTTCGCTCCATCTTTTCTTATGAAACTCAGGCAGCAGCATATAGTGATTCTCGGTGTATCGCTTGGCTACTTGCTTGGCTATCTTTTGCTTTTTTCATCTCAAAAGTGGGTGCTTTTTGTAGCTATGACCATAATTGGCATAGGTAGCGGGGCAAGCCTCAGTATTGCTTACACTTTGATATCGCTACGAACGGCCGAAGATCAGACTACTTCCAATCTTTCAGGGATGGTACAGTCTGCAGGCTATGTTCTTGCGGCATTGGGTCCCATGCTCTTTGGGATTTCTCTTGATTTGGTGGGGAATTGGGATTTTCTGATTTGGTTTTTGCTTGCCATGACCATTCAATTTTTGTTTTTTGGTTGGAGTGCTGGAAAGGATCAGAAAATCTGAGATAGCTTTCGCGCAAGCAAGAAGATTAATATCCTTAATTTTGGGTCAAAATTAGACCGCTATGCAAGAATTTTTCACCGACCTGGGTATCTCTGAAAACCTCTTTAATTATTTCATCATGCCTGCGCTTATTTTCATTGCGCGTGTAGGGGATGTTTCGATTAATACCCTTCGAATCATGTTTATGATGAATGGGAAGAAGAATGTGGCTCCTATTTTGGGTTTTTTTGAAGCGCTTATTTGGCTATTGGCGATTGGTCAGATTTTTCAAAATATCGATAATCCTGTTTCCTATATAGCCTATGCCGGTGGATTTGGAATGGGAACTTATGTAGGAATGCGTTTTGATGAAAAACTTGCACTGGGACGGGTACTCGTACGGGTCATCACTCCGAAGCCCCTTCCCGAACTGATCGAGTACATGAAAGAGCGAGACTATCGATTTACCAGTGTGGGTGCGGAAGGTAGATATGGAAAAGTGAATCTTCTTTTTACGGTCATGAAGAGAGACTCTCTTCAATCCTTTGTCGACAAAGTCAAATCTCTGGATGAGAAGGCATTCTACACCATTGAAAGCGTAAAACGAATTTCCGAGGACGATCTGAATGTCATGGAGGATAAGCCTCGCTTCAAAATCTGGCTTGGTAGAAAAGCTCGAATTTAATGCCTAATACCTGGTTTCAATTTCAGCAATTCCGAGTCAATCAGGACCGCTGTGGAATGAAAGTCTCCACCGATGCTGTGCTTTTGGGTGCGCTGGCGCAGGCAAAGAGCCCAAAACGAATATTGGATATTGGAACTGGAACGGGCGTCATTGCACTGATGATGGCGCAGCGATTTTCAAATGCAAATATTACGGCAGTAGAATTAGATTCTGATGCTGCCAGTCAGGCGAGCGAGAATTTTGAGGAAAGTGATTTTTCAGCCCGTTTGGAACTGGTCCATGGGGGAGTTCAGGACTATGATTCCTCTAGAAAATTTGAATTGGTAGTCAGCAATCCCCCTTATTTTTCCAATCACCTACCTACCACCAATCTCAAAAGGCAGCGTGCGCTTCACACGGATAGCTTATCTTTTCAGGAATTGGTAGAGGCTGTGGAAAGAAACTTGTCAGCCGATGGTGAATTTTGGGTAATTCTTCCTCCCAAAGAATCTGCTGGTTTGGAAGAAATGCTTTGCAATAAGGGTTTTCATTGCAGTACTTCTATTTTAATACAGGATAATCCAAAGCTTAAATTTCATCGAATAGTTTCTTCTTTTTCAAGGCATCAAGAGGAAAAGCAAGTAGAGGAAATTGCTTTAAAAAATGAGGAAGGGAGTTTCTCAGAAGCCTATAAAAAATTAATTTCTGGCTTTTTACTCGGATACTGAATTAAAAACCTGCCTTCTGCTCGCTGTAGCAAATTAGATTTTGAATTCGTAGTTGGATAAAGTATGTATTTCTCTATTTTTGAGATTTAAAAGACTACCACAAATGTTAAAATTTCGGTTCTTGAGCTTAGTTTTTATGCTCATGTGTATTCTTTCTTGTACCGAGGAGGACCCTGAAGTAATCCTCGTTACTACGGAGGAAGTATTATTTGCAAGCGGTGATGAGATCCGCTTATTAGGCCGAGTAATCAGTAATCAGGAACTCTCCCTAGTAGATCATGGCTTTTACGTCTCAGAGGATGCGTCATTTTCAAGCCCTGCGATCGTTTCACTGGGAGAAAAAGATGGTCCCGGCAGATTTATCGGTCAATTGACCGGCTTGAGAGTTGGGAGACCTTATTTCGCAAAAGCATTCATGGACAGAGGAGCTGAGATTGAATTTGGGAATGTCCTGGAGCTCTCCACTTTAGAGCCTGCGATTATCGACTTTTCTCCAAAGTTCGGTGCCGTGGGTGAGGAGATTTTGATAGAAGGAAGGAATTTCGGTGCAGATACTCGCGTGTTTTTTGGAGGTCAAGAGGCACAAGTGATTGAAAATACACTTCAGAGTAGACTTCGGGTTCGTGTACCCATTCCAGAAGGAAACCGCACTGTTCCAATTAGAGTAGTTGTTCAGGATCGTGAAGTATCACTTTCCGAAAGTTTTGAATATCAGATAGGCACTTACGAGAAGATTGGTACATTTCCTGAATCCATCCGGGTTTACGACAATGTTTTCTTCCAGGATGGACCGAATAGGTTTTTCATTGGCCTAGGTTCCGAGCGGAGATTGGTGTTTTTACCTGGTTTCCAGCGGTATGACCTATCTTCATCCAATTGGCAAGAAGTAGCTTTTCCGGGAGCCAGTCGATCCTTTGCCTTTTCCACTGATCATTACATTGGAGGAGGACTAAGCCAGTTGGGCTCCAACCCCTTCGTTTATGAAGGAAGTTTTTGGGGCTATGAAAACGGCGCCTTTACCCGATTGCCGGATTTGCCTTTCTTGAGCAGGGATGCCATTGCATTTGAGCTCGGAGAGGATTTGTTTGTTCTTGGTAAAAATCCTGACACCACGAAATTTTTCTTCCGCTTTGACAAATCTGAGATGCGATGGGAGCTTTTACCCACTCCTGAGCAAGAATTCACTCGGAATGATGCTGTGTTTACCTACCAGGGAAATGCTTATTTGATTGATTCCTTGGACGGTACAATATGGCGATACAATCCAAATTCAGGTGCTTGGGATTCCATTGGGACATATCCTGGCTCTTTGGGAAATGGAAGAGGAATGGCGAGGGTAATTGGCGATAAGGCCTTTATTGGACTCTTTGAGCGGTCAGATCAAGTATTTGAGTTGGATTTGAACAGTTTTAGCTGGAAGCCGAAAAACCCCATGCCGGGTCTCCCTCAGAGTGTCATTGTGGGACATTTCGTCAGTGGCGAATCCTTGTATATCATGAGAGTGCCCGATATTACGCTGGCAGGGCAGTTCCCAATGGATTTTTATCGATTTGACCCGGAGGGTATTTAAAAGACTATCTATGAAGAAAATTCTACTCACGTTCCTTACCATTTGTCTAGTGACTATTGGGATGGCACAAGAAAAAGCCAAACCGACAGTCATCGGTAGAGATATTGGGCAATTGAAAAATATCCGGATCAATGGTCGGATCATTGACGAAATCACGGGGGAAGCTTTGGTGGGTGCAACGGTCACTATCACCGAGATCAACCAAACCCGAATCACAGATAATAACGGCGAATTTGAATTTAACCTGGACAGAGCGGAGTACACGCTGGAGTTTCGTTATGTGGGTTACGAAAGTATTACCTACCCAATCGTAGCAGTTGGTGACGGAAGAATCGCTATGCGGATGATTCAGGAAGATTTCGAATTGGACGATGTGGTCATTTTTGGAAGGGATCCAGAGAAGAATATTCGCTCCACCGATATGGGAGCCGTGACAATGAGTATGAATACCATTCGGGAGTTGCCTCCATTTTTGGGAGAAGTGGACATTATTCGATCCATGGCAACTTTACCCGGTGTTTCCCAGGTGGGAGAAGCGGCCGCCGGACTAAATGTGAGAGGTGGAGGTGCAGATCAAAACCTAATTCAATTTGCAGGGGCACCAATCTATAACCCAACCCACCTTTTTGGCCTTTTCACTTCCTTCAATCCCGACATCGTCAATGATGTAACCCTTTACAAATCGGTGATTCCTGCGCGATTTGGTGGCCGTGGATCATCCATTTTGGATATTCAGCCCAAAGCAGGAAGCATAGACCGCTGGGGAGGAGACTTGATGGTGAGTAACTACTCAGGGAAAATTGGAATCAATGGACCATTGGTCAAGGAAAAAGTTTCTATCAAAGGAGGTTTCAGGGGCTCGTATATCAATTGGTTTTTGGGTGCATTGAGTAATCCAGATTTGAATAATTCCCAGGCAAATTTCTATGATGGAAATCTGGTCATTTCAGCTCCAATTTCTGAAAAGCAAGAGTTTACCTACAGTTACTACACTTCCTACGATGATTTTGCTTTTGCTTCGGATACTACCATTTCTTGGAAAAACAACTCTCACTCGATTAACTGGAAGGGGAGATTTGGAGAAAAGATAGGGATTCAGGCTTTGGGTTATCTGACTCAATACGATTACAATATTTTCAATCGATCCGGGATCAATGATTTTGATCTTAACTCTGGTATCGAAGATTATGGAGTGAAGCTTTTTGCTACCTATAATTTTTCCGAAACCAATGTGCTGACGGTTGGTGGAGATTTTAAAGATCTGACTATTCAGCCGGGAGAATTGGTGCCTACCAATCAGCAGGAGTCGGGAATTCTGCCACAGAAAGTCCAAGATGAATTTGGAAGAGAAATGGGCGCACACTTCCAGCATGAGTTTGAGCTGGGAGAAAAAATCGGGGTTTCCTATGGTTTGCGCTATGACCTGTTCCAGTACTTTGGTCCTCGTACAGTTCGTCAATATGCCGAAAACCAGCCACTGTCTGACGGTAGTGCGATTGGAGAAATTGACTATGCTGAAGGGGATAAAATCATTTCCTATGATGGACTTGGGCCAAGAGCTTCGATTCGCTATTCTCTTTCGAAGTATAGCTCGATCAAAGCTGGATACAATAAAATGTACCAGTTCATTCACCTGATCTCCAACACGGCAACCATTGCACCTACTGATATCTGGAAACTTAGCGATGACTTTCTGAAGCCGCAGATTGTGGATCAATATTCCATCGGGTTTTACAACAACTTCATGGGGAATATTTTCGAGACTTCGATCGAAGTGTATTACAAGGACATTCAGAATGTAGTTGAGTATAAGGATGGGGCGAATCTCATTTTACAAAATCACCTCGAGACTGAACTTGTTCCTGCCCAGGGAAGAGCCTTTGGTGTGGAACTTTACGCAAAGAAAAACCTTGGAAGGCTGACGGGTTGGATTTCTTACACCTACTCTAGGAGTTTAAGACGAGTTATCACAGCATATGAGGAGGAAATAATCAATGACGGAGAGTGGTTTGCTTCCAATTTTGACAAGCCACATGATGTGACTCTAATTGGAAACTACAAGCTAAGCACCAATACTTCGGTATCTGCTACCTTCGGCTATAGTACTGGAAGACCAGTTACTTTTCCGGAGGCGAAGTTTGATTATGCCGGAAATAATTTAGCCTATTTCAACAGAAGAAATGAGCAACGCTTACCTGACTTTCACCGATTGGATCTTGCGGTCAATTTCAAGCTCAAGGGAAGCGGACGGTTTTTCGAGGATGGGGACTGGACCTTCTCTATTTTGAATTTGTATGGACGCAAAAATCCATTCTCTCTGTTTTTTGTGGATGAGCAAGGTGCTCCACCACAGGCTAATCGATTGGCAATTTTGGGAGTACCACTGCCTAGTTTGAGTTATTCAATCAAGTTTTGATGGAAAAGATGTTAAGAAGATTTATATACCTGATTTTTCTCCTGCCAGTGGCTTGTATTGATCCTTTTGAGGTAGGACTGGAGACAGGCGAGCAATTGCTTACCGTAGAAGCAGTATTCACTTCTCAGCCGGGAAGACAGACCGTTAGGTTGACTCGTAGTGATACCTATGGGTCAGTATTCGAAGGATTGATTCGGCCAGTGAGAAGTGCAACGGTGGTGGTAAGAGATGATTTGGGTAATGTTGTTTTTTTGGAAGAGGATCAAGAAGACCGGGGTACCTATGTGACTACTACTGATTTTGCTACTGTACCAGGGAGGTCCTATACGTTACAGATTCAGACTATTGAAGGGAAAGTTTATTCGTCCTTTCCAGAAAAGGTTCAGGCTGTACCTGAGATCAGTAATCTTTCTGTTCAGACTACAACCGTGCCTGTGGAAGGGGAAATCAATCCACGCTCAGGCGTGCAGTTGGTGGTAGATATCCAAGATCCTGCTGGTGAGAATAATTTCTATTTCTGGAAAAACGGTCCAGCTGTTTATGTACTTGAAACTCGACCTGATTTGTTTACCCCGCGGCCTTCTGATACCAACCCAAGCCGTGAGCCTCAGCCAAAGCCCTGTTGCTTTACCTGCTATAGAAATGAGCAAATTGACAATAGTGGGATTTTCATTGCCAATGATGATAATTTTAATGGCCTTAGCACCAAGATCGTCGCTGGTTTTGTGGAAGATGATGGTCTTAGGTTTGTCAATACCTACCGGGTTGACCTCCGTCAAATCAGTATCTCCCAGGATGCCTATCGATTCCTTCGATTGGTCAAGCAGCAGACAGAAATCAGTGGTTCGGTGTTCGATCCACCACCAGCAAATATCCGAGGTAACTTAGTCAATTTAGAGGATCCAGAAGAAGTAGTTCTTGGCTACTTCATAGCAGGTGCTGAGACCGTGCGCAGGATTTATATTGATAAAAATGACTTGACTTTTCAGCAGCCAAAAGCGATCATCCCAGATGATTGTAGATTGGTAGAAGGAGCTCAGGAAGATGCTCCTGCGGATTGGAATCCATAAAAGCAGTAGGGTTTAGTCTTCCAGTAGTTCCTCCTCAAAGCGGATCCCAAATTCCTCTAACTTCTCAAGGATGGGTAGGTAAATTTCGGGCTTAATGGGCATATGCAGACCCTTCAGTTTGATTTTTCCTTCCAAAAATAAATCCACTGCAATGGCAAGCGGCAGGCCCACTGTTTTTGCCATTGCGGTAAGAGAGGCATTTTCTCCCTTTACAACTAGACTGGAAAGTAATTTTTGATTTTTATCCCCTTTTCGGATTTCAAACTGATGCTGCATCACGATCATGTCTCGATCCGATTCCTCGAGAGCCCATTCTTTTTCTAAAATCGCCTGTAAAATCTGGGCTGGACTTCCTTGATAAATAGGCAAAGGGTCATGGGAAAAAAGTCCTATCCACTGAATTTTTTCAAAAGTCGGGAAATCCATTTCTGGAAAGAAATCGGTGAGTTTTTCTTCTACAGAACGGTCGGTATCAAAGGGCAAAAAGCTATTCAGGAAATCCCGTTTGCTACTTCCCTGTGGAGGATTGAGCTCGATACTGTCATCGGTCAGACCGAGCTGAACCAAAATATCCCAAGCCTTGCAAAATCCCGTTCTTCTCAGCGTTCCCCGAAGCATAGTTGGGATATTTTCCAATCCGTAGGTTTTGCGGTAGCCAAGCGAATCTCTGTTGGGATAGCCTTCGTACTCTCCCAATCCTTTGAAGTGGATTGGTTTGATTCGCTTGAAGAGTTGGTGATAGGGGATGTATTTGAGTCGGGACTGTTCGATATAGCGGGACATTCCTTGTCCTGCTAAAACCACATTTCTTGGGTTCCAGGTGAATTTATATTTCCAAGGGTTATCCTCACATTCGGGCGAAAGTAATCCTCCCGCGTAAGACTTAAATGATAGGATCTCTTCCCCTTTGGCCTTAGCCTCATCGATGATTTTCATGGCAGACATGTGATCGATGCCAGGGTCCAATCCACATTCGTTTAGAAAGAAAAGCCCTTTTTCTTCAATTTGCGATCTCAAGGCTCTGATCTCTTTGCTTTCATAGGATGCTGAGAAAAAGTGTTTGCCAAGCGCGACACAGTCTTCTGCTATAAGTGGATGCAGGCGAGCCGGAAGCATAGAAATGACCAAGTCTGACTCTTCGATAAGGTCTCTTCGCCTTTCTGCATTGGATATGTCCAAGGCTTCCGCACGGGTATTCGGACGATTTTGGAGCTTCTTTTCTGCTACACTACTATCCAAATCAGCCAAGATGATCTCGCGGTGTTTTTCTACAGCTTGGGCTACTAAATAGTCAATTAAAAAAGTGGAGGATTTCCCGCCTCCCAAAATCAAAATTTGCTTCATATTTCTGGGGTTTCTCAGCTAAAATTGGTCAATAAATACTTCAGGAAAAAAGTAAATGGGAGGAAAATGAAAAACAATTGTGACTGTAAATCGTCTTATTTTTTCCATCTTCGAAAACTATGACTAAGGATAATACAGATTCAATTTTTGAAATCCTTGATATTCAAGATTTAAGCACTGAGGAGCAATCGCTTATACAAACTGCACAGGAGATTTCCGAAAAAGCTTATGCCCCTTATTCCAACTTTCAGGTAGGAGCAGCGGTGATGCTTTCAAATGGTACTATTCTCAAAAGCAGCAATCAGGAAAACGTCAGCTTCCCTGCGGGAGTCTGTGCGGAGCACTTGGTACTAAGCTATGCCGGGGCAAATTATCCCGAGTCCGCTCCAGAATGTCTAGCGATTGTGGCCAAACGAAAAGGAGAGCAATCCTGGGCCAATGTGTCCCCCTGTGGTATCTGCCGACAGGTCATCAATGAGGTGGAAAACCGCTTTAAGCATAAAATCAAGATGCTTATCTTACGGGAGGATGGCAGGGTTTATTCTATTCTCGGAATATCAGCCTTGTTACCTTTGAAATTTGATGATTTAAATTCCTGATGATTCGATCTACGCATCGCTTTACATACGAGTCCATGTATTTTTTGTCCAAAGAACCTGACGAAAAGGTCAAAGATTTATGGGTCGTTTTTCATGGTTACGGACAGTTGGCGGAGTATTTCCTTCGGAAATTTCAGTTCTTGGCTACCGAAGAAAGGTTGTTTCTTGCTCCGGAAGCCACTAATTATTCCTATCTGAAAGACTTTAAAGGTAGGGTCGGTGCAAATTGGATGACACGTCATGAGCGTGAGCTTGCCATTGCCAATAATCATCGCTACTTGGACAGTCTCCTAGAAGGGATTTTAAATTCTTTTGAGCAAAAGCCTAGAATCCATGTGCTCGGATTTTCTCAGGGTGCTGCAACTGCTACGCGATGGGCTTCCCAATGGAAAGGGAGCTTGGGTACTTTGGTGCTTTGGGCAGGAGGATTTGCGGAGGATATGGCCTTGGATATAGCACGGGATAAATTTGAGGAAACCACGATTTATTCAGTGTTAGGTTCTCAGGATCAATTGATTACCGAGGATAGTTTAGCTCGTCAAAAGCTCCTGATTCAGCGATTGGATAGAAGGGTGGAGCAACTTGAATTTCAAGGTGGGCATGAGCTGGATTCGGAGCTTTTAAGAAAAATTGTAGAAAAGGCTTGATAGCTCAGAATTTGGTCTTTCTTTTGTGTGAAAAAAACAATTGGTACAAAAACCGACTTTCATTATTTTTCCAGAAATAATTAAAAACCAATGCTTTCGCTTACTGATCAAGAGGTAGACCGGATTACTACCCAACTCCTAAAAGGAATGGTGTGCTTTTTCCAAATCGATAAAAGGAAAATCCACCACATGCCGGATGATGAAGATTATTTCAACTATGACTTGACTCCCGATGAGGAGGATATCTTAGATGAAATCGATGCCAATCCTGATAATTACGCCGAGTTTACCAAAATGGAAATTCCTCAGGAGCATCAAATGATGCAGGATTTTATTGATCGGTATGTCAAGGAGCGAAACCTTGCAGAAGATTTGGTAAATGCATTGACCAAACCTAAATCGATGACTGCTTATAAGTTCTTGATCGATGAGTCTAAATATAAAAATCAGTGGCATGAGCATCGGCAACTGAAATATAAAGATTGGGTCCGTGAGCAAGTGGATAGTTTCAACTATGCAGAAGACTGATTTCCATCTCAAAGGCTTAGCAATGCTAGGCCTTTTTTTCTTGCCATTATTTTTAACCCATCTCTCAGCACAGACGCTTTTTGAGCTGATTTCCTCTTCCAAGGCTTATCCGGTTTCCCATCGTGGCATCAGTGAGGAGCAGCCCGTGGAGAATTCTCTGAAAGGGATGGAAATGGTCCTGCTTTCTGGTATTGACTTTTTCGAAGTCGATGTGAGAAAAAACGCTGATGGGGAATTATACCTCCTGCATGATGAAACGCTAAACAGAACTACTTCTGGTCTTGGCCGGTTGGATAGCAAGTCCAATAGTGATCTGGCAGGAGTTCGGCTGAAAATCACAGGCGAGCCAATTCCCACCTTTCAAAGCTTCTTGGATTTTGCTAGAAATGACTCCCTTTGGATTATGTTGGATGTGAAGGAGCCTATTCTTGAGGAGGTATTATCGCAAACCAAGGCCGCAGGATTAGATGCTCGAAGTTTGGTTTTGACTTTTGATAGAAAAAGAGCTCAAGAGGTTTTGGGAATTCAGGGTGATTTTCTCATTTCTGTATTAGCAACCAGGATGGAGGACCTTTACTTCTACCAGAAGTTATTCGGGTCAAGAAGATTTTTAGCTTACGTTCCCAAGGATGCTGAAATAAGCTTATTTCAAGCTGTTGCTGGCGAGGGTGTTCCCATTCTGACTGATGTGATGGGGGAAGTAGATCGAAAAGCTATTGAGGATGAAGGCGAGAGTTACCGTGATTTTTTAAAAGAAAGGAAGATCAACCTCTTGGTCAGTGACAATCCATTGTTGCTTCAGAAAAGTGTTCGGTAAAATTTGGGCTTTTATTTTCAAGCAATTCTATTTATTTTAATTTGGCTTTTATTCCAAACAAAATTTCATGGACATGGAAAATAAGACTTTCGCCGAGATGACTGATGAAGAATTATTGCTTGAGAAAAAGAAGCAGAAAAACTCGAAGATTTTTCATGCAGTAGCAATCGGATTTCTTGCGGGAACCCTGATTTTTGGAATGGGGGGTTGGTTAATGTCTCCAGAAAAACGAATTGGTTTTCTGATTCCTATGCTGATTCCAGTAGTCTTTATTTATAAGATTTTAAAAGCTCCAAAAAATGACAATGGGTTGGAGGAAGTCTTAAAGCAACGAGGCTTAAGCTGAGCTTTTCAAATAGAGAATTCATCTAATTGGCCATTTAAGCTGAGGGCCTTTATGATGTCATTTGATCATTTTGGGTGAAAGCCAGTTGACTTGGTTTTAACCGTATTAATTATACTTCAAACTGATTTTTTCTTAAATAGATGATCATGGAAGACTATCAAATTACTATTCGTAATGAACTCAAGGCTGGTGATTTAGGTCAAGTTGCTGCTTTGCATGGTCGAATTTACTTTGAAGAGCATGGTTTTGAGATGGGCTTCGAGGCATACGTTATGGAAAGCCTGTTGGAGTTTTACAGGCAGTATGACCCATCCCGTGATAAGGTGTGGGTGGTAGAGGCTGATGGGGAGATGGTTGGTTTTTTATTGCTAATGCACAGGCAGGACGAGCAGGCCCAACTGCGGTATTTTATCCTCGAAAAGAAATATAGAGGAATGGGGCTGGGCAAAAAACTGATGCAGGAGTGGATAGATTTTTATAAAGAAAAAGGTTACAAAGGTGCGTTTTTGTACACCACATCTGGACTTGACCCAGCGGTAAGTCTTTACGAGCGATTTGGTTTCAAAAAAGTCAGCCAAATCAAATCAAGGAATTTCGGTGTACCACTTTTGGAAATGCTTTACCAATTGAAAATGGAGAAGGCATAAAAAACACCTCCAAATTGAAGGTGCATTTTTCTTATTACCCAATCTATGTTTTTTTAAAAGCTGTATCGTGCACTCAAGAGTGCTATCCGGGTTTCTCTTTTGGAGTAGAAATCTTGGTTGAAAGTATTGGTACGTGCAAATCCCGCCCATCTTCTCGTGTCGAAAATATCTCTAACACTCAATGTGACAGAACCGCGGTTGCCTGCAAAACCTTTTTGGACACTGGCATCCACAAAATACTGCGAGAGGTCTCTACCCTGGGCTTCGATCTCAGGAGATTCATAATTGGCAACCAATTGGAAATTGATTCCATAAGGAAGTTTGAAGTCTTGCGTAAGCTTCGTGTTCCAAGAGAATCCTGAATTGGTAAATTCTTCACCGATATTCGAGCCATCCACCGAAATCTGAAAGATGGTTACTCCACCATTTAGCGAGTACCATTCGTTGATTTCTCCTACTCCGACAAATTCGACTCCGTATGAAGTGGAGGAAAGCAGGTTGTCCGGCTGAGAATAGGAAATTCCGTCTTCAATTATAGTGACATAGTCCAATTGTCCGTCAGTATGGCGGTAGAAGATATTTGTAGCAAAGCTTGACTTATCAAAATTCGCCAAATGCCCAAGTTCGAAAGAGTCAATCATCTCCGGCTGCAAGTTTGGGTTACCTCTTCTTACATTCAATGAGTCGGTAATGTCTGGAAATGGATTCAGTCTCCAGGCGGTTGGTCGGTCAATTCTCCTACTGTAGGTGAATTTTATGGAGTGATTCTCATTCAGGTTGTACATGGACTGCACACTTGGAAAAAGATTGAAGTAACGCTGCTGATTTTCTTCATCTGTATTGGCCAAGTAGGTGTCTACGATCGTTGCTTCACCTCTCAGTCCTAATGAGTATTCAAATTTTTTCCCAGCATTGGCATAAATGAAATAACCTGCGTGAATCTGATCATTATAAATAAAGCGGTTGCTGATGGCAGGGTCTTCCACAAATTCTTGGCTCTGCTCATCTAGACGCTCATACCGGTAGTCATTGTCAAATTCCCGAATGTTGGATTTCAGACCCGCTTCGATTTTTCTTTTCTCATCCAGAGGCTTAATGTAGTCGACCTGAAAAATTGAAATATTTCGTACTTCATCTGTCACCGCTCGTTCCTGTCCATTCAAATTAGCAGGGTCGGGATCTAGGGTATTTCTGAAAATGTCAATATTCTGTGTTTTGAACTGATTTCTATAGGAATGACTAGCTGTAGCTCGAAAGGTATGCCCCTTGTCAGCGAATGAATGTTCAAAAATCAAAGCATTGTCTATCCCTTCATCTGATTCGTTTTCATTGTTTCTTCGGACATAATCAAACTCAAACAATTCGCCGTTTTCCAATCTTTCCAACTCTGCAAAAAGGGTATTGGTCTGATAATCCATTCCATATTGATACACACCTTCATAGCTTATCACATTATTTCCAAAATAATAGTCAGCTCCTGCATTTAGATTATGTCCCGTTCTTCTGGAGGAATTTCGTGTGTTTTGTTCAAGCGTTTCGTTCGTTTCGAATATTTCGCGAGTAGAAGATCGATCACCTACGTCCCGCCAATCTCGATAATTATACCCTCCAAACACATTGAACCGCTTTCCTCTGTGATTCAGACTTCCGCCAATGTTACTTCTACCCCGAGTACCGTAAGTACCTTCTACATTTCCGTGAGTACCGAAGTCTTGCCCTTTCTTTAAAATGATGTCGATCACACCACCTTCAGCTTCTGCGTCAAAGCGAGCGTTTGGATTATTGATGATCTTAATTTCTTCAATAGCAGAGGCAGGAAGTTGATCCAAGTTTTGTGTAAGGGAGGAGTTTCTACCATTGATCAGGATATTGGTACCCGAACTACCTCTTAGCGATATGCTTCCATCCTCAGATACTGTGATAGAAGGTGTGTTTCTTAGGATGTCCAAAAGCGTACCACCAGTATTTGCCAAGTTATTGTCTGGAGTAACGGTGATACCTTCCATAGTGGATCGAACAGGCATTTTGGTTGTTTGGACGACGACTTCCTCCAAGGCTTGTCCTTCACTTTTCATGGAGAGTTCTCCAAGGTCTTTTGAAGTGCTCAGATCGATATCAGAGACGATCAAATCCTCAAAGCCTAAGAAAAAAGCTTTGAAGGTGTACTTTCCTTTTGGAGCGCGGAGAGAAAATTCTCCATTTTCGTCAGTGTCTGAGAATACTGTCGGGCTGGCATCTTCTATCGATTGAAACAAAGCAACCTGAACAAATCCAAGTGGTTCGCCGCTTTGATCATCGATTAGAGTCCCTGAGAGGGTGTTTTCCTGCCCAAAAATTGGAATTGATACAAAAAACCCCAGAAAAATACTGAGGTAAAAAGATTTAATTGTGGCGTACATTGTTGGTTTGGTTTAAGTCTTCGCTACAAGAGTACAATATGATTTTGTAGAGAATTTGAAGCAATTACTTAAACAAAATAGAAATTACGTGCAAATTGTTTTCAATTCGGTAGGTAGGTCTAAAGCCGTAGGTTTTACAGATTTGCTTGACGATAGCCAGACCCAAACCAATTGAATCAGAGCGGTTTTCGGCTCTTTTAAAGCGCTCAAAAAAGATTTCTGGATCAAAGTCAGGGAGTTTTCCGGTATTTTCTATGCGTATGGAGTAGTCATCGAGTTCAATCTGAATTTTTCCGCCCGGTTGATTATGTTTGATGGCATTGTTAATCAGATTCTGAAGTAAGACTTCGGCTACAAATGGATGAATTTTTACAAAAGCCTCCTCTTTGATTTGGGTTTTGAGATTTAGATCTTTCATATCGATCAATTCCTCCATACTTTCAATTACTCGCAAAAGAACTGGACTCAAATTGATCGTCTCCGGTGCTTCAAATTCTTCATTCTCCAACTTGGCAAGCATGGATAGAGATCGTACGATTTTGTTGATCTTTTCATTGCTTTGATAGATGGACTGAATCATCGCAGCTTGATTTTCGCTGATATCTTCATTCATCATATGCTCGAGTTTTCCGCGGATGATCGCAGACGGGGTTTGGATCTCATGCGAAAGATTCTCAGAAAACTCCTTTATCTGACGATAATCTTTCAGGAGCTTTAGGGACATTCGAGAGAGAAAACTATTTAGTTTGTTAAACTCAGAGATTGCATACTGATCGAATTCCAGGGGTTTATTTTGCTGAAAATTAAAGCCTCGTATTTTGGAAAGGGTTCTATGAAAGGGTCTAAGAATTCTCTTAGATCCAATTCTTACAAAAAAGCCAAGAATCACCAGCTGAATCAAAAAAATCGAAGCCATAGTGATGACAACTGTCTCAGTGATATCCTCGCTTTCAATCACTACATTGTAATAAGATATTCGGTAATGTTTGTCCTCAGTTTTGAAAGATTTACTAGCCTTGAGTTGTTTCTCATGGCGGTTCATCGGGTCATGATAAGCGACTGTATCTCGAAGCGAGAGTTCTTCAATGGGTAGGCTGAAAGGGATTTCTTTTATTTCGAGCTTATCATAATTCAATCGATCTGGCGGTACTCCTGCCTTCACTCTCTGGGCGTAGGCATCAATCTGACGGTCTAGTTCGCGTCCGAGTTCGAAGTCAATTTCGGAATCGAGTTTTTTATAGATCAAAAATCCACCGATCAGCAGACCGACCATTGTGATCAAGATATACCAAGCGGTGAGAAGGTTTAGTAGTCTCATTTTGCGTTCGCGTCAAATTTGTAGCCTATGCCATAGACTGTTTTGATGTAGTCCTTACCATTAGCCTTCTCGATCTTCTTTCGAAGATTTTTCACATGTTGATAGACAAAATCAAAGTTGGCCAAGTCATCGGTATAGTCTCCCCAAAGATGCTGGGCGATGGCTTCCTTTCCGATGACTCGATTTTTGTTGGTAAGGAAAAAGAGGAGTAGGTCATACTCTTTTTTGGTCAGATCCAGGACACTTTGATTCACTTTTGCCTCCAGAAGTTTGGTGTCCAGATTGATTTCATTGAAAATGATTTGATCTGAGCCGTCCAATTTGCTTCTGCGGTAAATGGCCCGAAGCCGGGCAAGTAATTCCGAAAGATGAAATGGCTTTGGCAAGTAATCATCCGCACCCAAATCCAATCCTCTAAGCCGATCATCAAGGGCATTTTTGGCAGAAATTATCAAGACATTTGCAGAGATTTGATTGAATTTGATGAAGCTTAGGATGTCCAGTCCATTTCCGTCAGGTAGCATGAGATCCAGCAGGATGCAATCATATTGGAAAGCCAAAAGCTTGTCCTGCGCCTCGAAAAGGTTCTTGGCTGTTTCGCAACGGATATTCTCCTGCTCAAGGTAGTTGACCATGTTTAGAGTCAGATCTTCATTGTCCTCGATTATAAGTACCTTCATAAGGCTTTACTTTTTTGGGCGGGTTTTGGGTGAAAGTCTTGAAATTTACAGCTAGGCTTTGAAGCAATTTTGAAGTAATCAAATTAGCCTTTTTTTATTTCTATTCAGGATTCTTCTACTTTTCTCCATGTCCCTATCGGATATTTTTCTAATTTTGACCCAATTTGGACTTAAGTAAAATTTTCTTCTCAACCCACCTTTCAAATGCCTAAAGACAGTAGCATCAAGCACATTCTTATCATCGGTTCTGGCCCTATCGTCATTGGTCAGGCTTGCGAATTTGATTATTCCGGTTCGCAGGCTGCAAGATCACTGCGGGAAGAGGGTATCACCGTCACTCTGATCAACTCCAACCCGGCTACGATCATGACAGACCCAGTTACCGCAGATAATGTTTACCTGCTACCTCTGGAGAAAAAATCCATTCGAAAAATACTCACTGACCACCCGGATATCGATGCTGTACTGCCGACTATGGGTGGTCAAACTGCATTAAATCTAGCGATCGACTGTGATAAGGCTGGAATCTGGAAGCATCACGGAGTAAAAATGATCGGGGTGGATATCGACGCAATCGATACTGCCGAAAACCGGGAGAAATTCAAGGCCCTCATGGAGAAAATCGGCGTGGGTGTCTGTAAAGGTGCTACAGCGACTTCCTTTCTTCAAGGAAAAGAAATCGCTCAGGAGATCGGTTTTCCGCTGATCATTCGTGCCTCCTATACCCTTGGAGGTGCTGGAGGTGCTTTCGTAGAGACCAAAGAAGAATTCGAAAAGGCGCTTTCTGCGGGGCTACAAGCTTCACCGGTTCACGAGGTTTTGATCGAGCAAAGTATTTTGGGCTGGAAGGAGTATGAGTTGGAGGTAATGCGCGATAATATCGGGAACATGATCGTGATCTGTTCCATTGAGAATTTTGACCCCATGGGTGTGCATACCGGAGACTCGATTACGGTTGCTCCGGCTATGACCTTGCCGGATACGGTCTATCAGCGCATGCGAAACTATGCCATTACAATGATGAATTCCATCGGGAACTTTGCCGGAGGTTGTAATGTGCAGTTTGCCGTCAGCCCTGACAACCAGGAAATCATCGGTATAGAGATCAATCCACGGGTTTCCAGATCTTCGGCTTTGGCTTCAAAAGCAACTGGATACCCAATTGCTAAAGTAGCTGCCAAGTTGGCAATCGGCTATAATCTGGATGAGCTTTCGAACTCCATCACTGGAACTACTTCAGCTTATTTCGAGCCTTCGATTGATTATGTGATCGTGAAGATTCCTCGCTGGAACTTTGATAAATTCAAAGGCTCTGACCGTCGATTAGGACTGTCAATGAAAGCTGTGGGTGAGGTGATGGGAATTGGAAGGAATTTCCAAGAAGCTTTGCAAAAAGCCTGTCAGTCTCTAGAGATCAAGAGAAATGGATTGGGAGCAGATGGAAAAGAACTCCGGGATCAGGAGAAAATTCTTTATTCACTTGCTAATCCTAGCTGGAACAGACTTTTCCATGTATATGATGCATTTAAGCTTGGGATTTCATTCCGTACCATTCAGGACCTCACTAAGATCGATAAGTGGTTCCTGAAGCAAATTGAGGAACTTATTCATCTTGAAGATGAAATAGACAAATATACCATAGATACCATTCCTCACGAGGTAATGGATATGGCTAAGAAAAAGGGGTATGCAGATCGTCAGATTGCTCACCTACTAGGCTGCTTAGAGAGTGAGGTTTTCAATAAGCGCTACACAGAGATGGGTATTAAGCGTGTCTACAAGCTAGTTGATACCTGTGCCGCTGAATTTGAAGCGCAGACTCCATATTATTACTCTTCCTTTGGGGAAGAGAATGAGTCCATCCGCACTGACAAAAAGAAAGTGGTCGTTCTAGGTTCTGGTCCGAATCGGGTAGGACAGGGGATAGAGTTTGACTATTCCTGTGTGCATGGGGTCCTTGCGGCCAAAGAGTGCGGATACGAAACCATCATGATTAACTGTAATCCAGAGACGGTTTCTACGGATTTTGATGTGGCTGATAAGCTTTACTTCGAGCCGGTATTCTGGGAGCATATTTATGAGATTATCCTTCATGAAAAGCCTGAAGGAGTAATCGTCCAGCTTGGTGGTCAAACTGCCTTGAAGCTTGCAGAAAAGCTAGACAAATACGGGATTAAGATCATTGGTACCAGTTACGAGGCCTTGGACTTGGCAGAAGACAGAGGTTTGTTTTCCACGCTCCTGAAAGATAATAATGTGCCTTATCCAGAGTTTGGTACAATTCACAATACAGATGAAGCGCTTGAGCTTTGCAAGACGATTGGATTTCCACTATTGGTAAGACCGAGCTATGTACTCGGCGGACAGGGGATGAAAATTGTGATCAATGAGAAAGAACTGGAAGAGCATGTGGTAAACGTGCTGAAGGATATACCAAACAATGAGATTTTGTTGGACCACTTCTTAGAGGGTGCGATCGAAGCTGAAGCAGACGCGATCTGTGACGGGGAGAATGTCTACATCATAGGAATCATGCAGCATATTGAGCCTGCGGGTATTCACTCCGGAGATTCCTATGCCGTATTACCTCCCTACAACTTGGGAGATTTAGTCATCCGGCAAATTGAAACTTACACCGAGCGAATTGCGCTAGCACTGAAGACACAAGGTTTGATCAATATTCAGTTTGCTATCAAAAATGACAAGGTATATGTGATCGAGGCTAACCCTAGAGCTTCGCGGACCGTTCCTTTTATCTGCAAAGCCTATCAGGAACCTTATGTGAATTATGCCACAAAGGTGATGCTTGGGGAGAAAAAAGTCAGTGACTTTGAATTCAAACCGGTCAAAAAGGGTTATGCTATCAAGGAGCCTGTCTTCTCCTTCCACAAATTCCCAAATGTGAATAAGGAGCTTGGGCCTGAAATGAAGTCCACCGGTGAGGCAATCTATTTTATTGATGATTTGATGGACGATTACTTCTTGAAAATCTACTCAGAGCGAAACTTGTATTTGAGTAGATAATTTCGAATCAAAAAAAGCTTTAATGGGAGGTTTATTAAAATTTATCATAATTCTATTGGGTGTCGGATGGTTGCTTGGGCAGCTTATCCGATACTTTCTTCGTACCAAGTTGGCAAAATTTGCTCAGCAGGTAAACGAGATGGAAAAAGAGCAGCGTAGAGCACAACAGGCTTCTTCCAGATCAAATGAGGGGGTGAATGTGGATTATATCCCTAAAAATCACCAAAAGAAACGCCAGAAAGATATCGAAGGTGGAGAATATGTAGACTATGAAGAAGTGAAGGAGTGATTACATTCCTTCACTTTTTTTCTTGCACCAAAAAACCTTATAGCCTTTCATGGTTTTTGTCGCAATTAAAAAATCATCTCCTCCATCTTTAAGCCCCATTTTCTTTTTTAAGGAGTCGGCACCCAGTACATAATTTCTGGTAATGACATTGACTTTTCCGCTAGGGAAGAGCTTTTTGATTTCCTGCTTTTTCAGATTGACTTCTTGGATCACTTCAAAGGTTCTCCCAGGAATATCTTCAGGGACTTGATTGCCTGTATATAAATGGCTGTTTTTTTCCAGCTTTTTTAACGCGTATCGCTCCCCAAAAAGATTGAAGGCTCCTGATTTTAAGATTCCGCTAAGGGGTTCAACTAAGTACCTTTCCGCTTCTGAGTAGTAAGCATCAGCCTGTTCTTCTTCTTCTCTGTCAAAGCTAAATTGTTGGAATTCTCCTCCTAAATCCACCACTTCTATAGATTGCTGATTGGAAATAGACCCTTTTTTCCAATGAAGCAAAAGCTCTTTTACCTCGTTCTTAACAGAAATGATTGTAACTTTTTGGATGTCCGGGAGCTCTTTCCATGCCTGAGAAATATCCAGCATGGGAGAGGCTTTGATTAGAATCTGTCCAGATTTGGAAGTTAAGAGCGGCCAATTGCTTACTACATCGGGCTCACAGTCCTGCAGTTTGTAAAGCTTTTGATTACCGGAGCCTCTTCTGGCAGGGTCGGCATAGATTAGGTCAAATTGGAAAGCTGTTTTTACTAAAAACTTTAAGCCATCGCCTTCCACAAAGTCAAACTTTCCTCCTAAACCCTCCAAGCCTTCCGAATCCTTGGGTAGCTCCAATTGCTCAAGATTATACTTCGATATCTGGAAAAGTTCAGCCTGCCTTTCGCAGTAGATCCCTTTTTCAAAGCCTTGACTCAGATAGAAAAAATCAACGGCCAAACCTCCTGTGAGATCAATCATGGTTTTTCCTTCGAGTCCTTCCGCCTTGAATTTGGCAGTTTCTTCACTAGAACTCTGCTCCAAAGCCAAAGAGGCAGGAAAAAGCAAGCTTGGGTTGCTAGACCAGCTTGGGAGCTTTTTAGAAGCCTTTTGTCGGGCTGAAATCTGTTGCACAGCCATTTTCAAGTCAAAAGGAACTTTGCCCTGATACTTAAAAAGCAAAAGTGCAGGATCGTCTTGGAGATGATCCTGCACAAATTTTTTGAATTCAGCGCTATTTGCTTCGCTGATATCCATTAGACCAGTTTATTAGCCAGCAAGTACTCTGCAATTTGTACAGCGTTGGTAGCTGCTCCTTTTCGCAGATTGTCTGCAACGATCCACATATTCAGCGTATTGGCTTGAGACTCATCTCTGCGAAGTCTTCCTACAAATACCTCATCCTTCTTGTGGGCATGAATTGGCATGGGGTAAAGCAATTTTTCCGGGTCATCCTGTACGACGACTCCCGGAGTATTGGTAAGTAGGTCACGGACTTCGCCCAAGTCAAAATCTGTCTTAAACTCCACATTTACCGATTCAGAATGACCACCCATGGTAGGGATACGTACCGTTGTGGCTGTAACAGCAATGCTATAGTCAGAGAAAATTTTCTTTGTCTCATTGATCATTTTCATCTCTTCCTTGGTGTACCCGTTAGGCTGGAACACATCGATGTGAGGAAGGACGTTCATGTCAATTTTATAAGGATAAACCATTTCAGGCTCTTCTCCTGCTCGCTCAGCCATCATCTGATCTACCGCAGCTTTTCCGGTACCTGTGACAGATTGATAGGTAGAGACTACCACCCGCTTGATTCCATATCGCTGACGTAAAGGTTCCAAAGCCAAGACCATCTGAATCGTAGAGCAGTTGGGGTTGGCGATGATTTTATCTTCTTTGCTCAGCTCCTTGGCATTGATCTCCGGTACCACCAGTTTTTTGCTAGGATCCATACGCCAAGCGGAGGAATTGTCTACCACAGTAGTACCTGCCTCAGCGAATTTGGGAGCCCATTCTAATGAGGTGCTTCCACCCGCAGAAAAAATGGCGATCTCAGGTTTGGCTGCTACTGCATCGGCTAAGCCAATAACTGTATGGGTTTTTCCTTTGTATTCGATTTGTTTTCCCACAGAGCGCTCAGAAGCGACTAGTAGTAATTCATCATATGGAAAATTGTGCTCATCTAGCACTTCTAGGATTTCAGAGCCTACCAGACCGGTTGCTCCTACCACTGCTAATTTCATCTGTTTATTTTTTGATTTTTATTGGTCAGATGGAATCTTTGACGATTAAAATAATCATTTCCCTGTGTGTTTAATGATGATTTTAATCGTGTCGATTTCATGTGTTTATAATTTGTCTTTAAGCGGTCACATGGAATCTCTGCCTGCGGTAGGCAGGTCGCATATTTTCCCCGATATATCGGGGCATCCCCCCTTGTGACGGGTACGTCATGCCTGCCTGCGGAAGGCAGGCTCGATTTCATGATGGTTTAAATAGGTTAATGTATCGGTTTGCAAAAGTAATAGCTAAGTAATCAATTTCAGGTTTATCCTGATAATTATTGACTTACTCAAATACTTTTTATCAAATTCGGATCCCTGCAGCACCGATAGCTCTCAAATAAGGAGACTCTTAAAGCTTTCCATTGATACCTCGTGCTCTTTCCTTGAAAGAGATTCACTAGTCATCAAATTCACCTTCTCTTCTCCAGCCATAGGGGTTGGAATCCGCAGTGGTAATTTGGGAGTCTATTTTTCCCGTTTGAGGGTCCTCCGTAAAAAACATAGCTGAAGACTCCCATCTCAATAAGTTTACTTCGGCCTTTAGTTTTTCTTCATCGCCGTCAAAAAACCTATTTAGTAAATCCTCCCTGCCGGCGCATTGGGCATATTTTGTCTCACCGTTTTTGTAATGTATCTGATATTCTCTCATAAGCTCTTTTCATAAAAAACAGCCCCTTTCTGGTTTTGTTACGAAACAAGCTCATCCTGACCGATTAACTATTCCTGAACTAGCCAGGATCCTTGAGGATTTTTATTCGGGTGAAATCAAAATTATTCTTTTAGATTTAGTAAATTAGTTTACAGATGCTAGTCTAATAGGTTTATGATCAGATTTTTAGGCAGACTTTTTCTTTTAATACTGTTTCTGTTTCAGATAGGTGCTCTGAAAGCAGCGAATCAAAAGGAGGATTTTGAACAGGATTTTAGTATTGTAAATGATCCCGATGAATTTATTCCAGGTTGGCGAGGCAATGAGTTGAGAGAAAACTCTTCACGTATTTTTCAATCCAATTCCTCCGGAAAGGAGGGAAGCCGGTGTTTGGCGGTTCAGCCTATTTCTACCTTCGATGGAGAATTAACCGTTCGGCTTTCTCCCGCTGATTTTGAGAATCCTGCCATACAATTCTGGGCACGATCGATCCGCAATGGAAGTGGTAGCCGACCCGCTTTGGTTTTTTATGGATTTGGTGAAAGTTTGGACTCAGATTTTTCCGAAATGGTTCAAATCGGAGATAATACGGAATTTGCGAATGAGGATCAGATTTTTCGTCAGTTTAAAATTGAGTTGCCAGACTCACTCCGAGGCTTAGAGGAAATCTTTTTTCGGTTGAAAATCGAATATGGTCCGGGGTCAGGAAGTGCGGCTCGTTGGCTTTTGGATGATTTTGAATTTGGAGATTTTGTGGAGGATTTGCAGCCCCCGACTTTGGAATCGGTAAGAGGTTTTGGACCTAGGACAGTAGAATTAGGCTTTTCTGAAGCCTTGGATGCTGTTTTCTCTCAGATTCAACTCAATTACTCGCTAGATGATATAGAGCCAATCAGTGCAAGTTTGGCTTTTGATTCTTTGGTTTACCTGGATTTTGAAGAACCATTGGCAGCTGGTCAAAATTATGTTCTCACCATTCGTCAAATTCCTGATTTGGCGGGAAATTTTTTGAGGGATACGACCCTTACTTTTCGCTTCGAAGATCCTACTGCTATCGGGTTTAAGGATTTGGTAATTAATGAAATCATGCCGGCTCCTCGGGATGGAAATGACTTGCCCAATATGGAATATGTCGAGCTTCTTTATTTGGGTGAAAAGGATATCAGGCTTGGAGGAATGAGTTTTCGGAATTCCAGAAGCGAATCGATTTTGGAGGATAGATGGATGGAATCAGGGGATTATTTGATCTTGGTTCCTGCTAATCAGGCAGCTTTACTTAGTGAATATGGAAATGTCCTTGCGGTTAATCCTTGGCCCACCTTGCTTAATTCAGGGGATGAAATTAGTCTTCTCGCTCAAAATGGAGAATTAATAGATCAAATCAGCTATTCCACGGCAACTTGGGAAGATTCAGAGCTTAGCGGTGGAGGTTACAGTTTGGAAGTTGTCAATCCTAACCTGCTTTGTGAGCAAAGCGAATTTCTCAAACCCTCTGAATCTCCGGCCCGAGGTACTCCCGGAACAGAAAACTCAGTCCTAGACCTTACTCCGGACACCTTGGCTCCTGAATTTATAAGCTACTCCTTCACTGATTCCCTAAGCTTGGTATTAGCTTTTTCAGAGCCTATCCAATCAACTTTGACTGTGGCTGACTTCCAAATTGAACCCAATTTGCCGCTCGATTCAGTAGGAGTAGCAGGAAATCAGATTCTTTTATTTTTCTTTGAGACTATAGCTGACAATCAATCCTATCAATTAAGATTGGACGGGGTGGTCGATTGTAGTGGAAATCAACTGGAAGAGACTAGAATTGAAATCATTCGTCCACGAACTGCAAAAATTGGCGAAGTCTTTCTTAATGAGCTGCTTTTTGACCCGCGCAGTGGAGGCCCTAAATTCGTGGAGCTTTATAATCCGACTGAGAATTATCTGGAAATTGGGAAATGGAAATTGGCTAACCTGGATGATTTGGGACAGGTTGATCAAGTCCGGATGCTTTCTGAAGAGAGCTTGGTGATGTCCCCGAGTTCCTTTTTGGCCATCAGTACAGATTCCGAACGACTCAAAATGGACTATCCCAGGTCTGCAAATGGAGGTTTTTTTGAGATCAGGACTTTACCTTCTTATCCAATTTCTGGAGGTACGGTAGTGCTCATAGATGCTCAAGGGGGGATCGCCGAACAGTTTGAGTACGATGAGGAACTGCATCATCCTTTGCTGCGAGAGACGAAGGGTGTTTCGTTAGAAAGGGTTTCGGTTGGGTCACCTGCTGATTTTACAGGGAATTGGCACTCAGCTTCGGGGAATGAAGAGTATGCTACACCGGGTAGGATGAATTCTCAGCGGATACCGGGAGAATTTGAATCTGAACTCATTCAAATTGATCCCGAGATTTTTGATCCTGAGGGGAGTCAAGGCAATACCTTCACGACGATTCGATATCAATTGGATCAATCAGGTTGGGTAGGAAGCTTCAGGATTTATGATATTTCTGGCAGAATCGTGTCGGTGCTTGCGCAAAATGAGATTTTGGCGACCCAAGGACTATACACTTGGACAGGGACGGACTCTCAAGGTAGAAGATTGCCGACGGGTTATTATGTTTTGTTAGTTGAGTTATTTGATCTGCAGGGAAGGATTCGGAATGTCAAAAAAACAATCATTATTGCAGAAAATATCTAAAAATTATCAGTTTACGAAACATGATTTGCTAAAAATCAGTATTTTAGAGTAACAAATCACGCCCAAACCATGGAACCCGGAATAATCAACAAAGCTCTCAAACAACTTTGCATCGTGGAATCCAAGCCGATTTCGGAGGTGGTGCAATATCTCAAGTTGCGCTACCAAATCGATGCCGACGAAATGATCCTCAAAAAGCGACTGGAAAAAATTCTCAATCAGGAGCAGGCAGTAGCCTAGATCATTTTTGACTTTAGTAAAAAGCCGCATTCTTTTCAAGGAATGCGGCTTTTTTTGAATCGCTAAGGGCTACTAGTTTTCGTCCTTGTAGATAAATACCTGAGCTTCCTGATCGGCTTTGCGATAGCCACGATACATCCCTTCAGAGTTAAAAGGCATCGCGATATTCCCCATACGGTCGATGGAAATAATTCCACCTGAGCCACCCATTTCTACCAATTGCTTCATGACTACATCATTTGCGGCATCTTCGAGACTTTTATTTCCATACCGCATTTGAGAGGCAATTTCATGGCCGACGACAGTTCGAATGAAAAACTCCCCATGTCCTGTAGCTGAAACTGCGCAAGTTGCATTATCTGCATAGGTGCCGGCTCCTATGATTGGTACATCACCTACTCGGCCATAGCGCTTGTTTGTCATTCCTCCTGTAGAAGTAGCTGCGGCGATATTGCCATTTTTATCAAGTGCTACTGCGCCCACTGTTCCAAATTTGCGGTCCTTGAAAAAGGGATCCTGAAGCTCCATCTCTAAAAGTGAACTGTGATCCAGTTGTGTTTTTTCGGTTTCACGGATTTTCTCCAATTGCTGAAAGCGGAAATCGGTGTAAAAGTAGTCCGGAGATACCAGTTCGAGCTCCTGTTCTTTTGCAAAAACTTCGGCTCCGGCACCAGTCATAAATACGTGGGGTGAATTTTCCATTACAGCTCGTGCCGCGGTAATTGGGTTTTTGACGGTAGTCAGTCCTGCCACGGCACCTGCGTTTCGGTCTCTCCCGTCCATGATAGCAGCGTCCATTTCATTTTTCCCTTCATTGGTAAAAACAGCTCCTTTTCCAGCATTGAACAAGGGGCTGTTCTCCATGACTTTCACCGCAGCAATGACAGCGTCCAGCGCTTCACCTCCGGATTCTAAGACAGCGAAACCAGCATCGAGCGCCTCTTTAAGCTTCGCACGATATTCAGCCTCCTGTTCTTCACTCATGTTTTCCCTTTTTATGGTGCCTGCTCCTCCATGGATAGCAAGTGCAAACTTAGTTTGGGTTTCAGTTTTTTCTGAAACAGGCTGATTGTCAGTTGGCTGCGAGCAAGACCAAGAAATAATTAAAATTGAAAGGAATGAGAGGAAGATTTTATTCATGTCTTGATTAAGTTTTTTTAGATGTGGAATAATTTAAAAATAGGGCCATTTCTTCAATTTGGAAGGGTTTTTTACATCGAGAGTAAAATTAAATTTTTGTATTTGCGATCCCCCACGTATTTTAGGGAACTTTAAAAAGTCCAGTACGTCAAAGAATTATTATCTAATAGAATCGCCATGAGCCAGGAAGCAAAAACATCCTATTCTCAAGAAGAATTAAAGGAATTTGAAGAGATCATTTTGAAGAAATTGAGCAGTGCTAAAGAAGAGTTAGGTATGCTCAAGGAATCTCTCAGCAAAAAGAATGATAGTGGTACGGACAATACAGCGTCTACTTCTAAATTACTCGAAGATGGGGCAGATACGCTTGAGCGTGAAAGTCTAAGCCAATTGGCAGCCCGTCAACAGAAGTTTGTGATCAATCTTGAGAATGCGCTCGTGAGGATCAAGAACGGAACTTACGGCATCTGTGTGGATACCGGGAAATTGATCTCCAAGGAGCGATTGCGTGCAGTACCTCATACCATGCATTCTATAGAGGCAAAGCTGGCTAAGAAATAAAAGTGGATTTTCTTCCCCGTCATATAGAGGCCTTGATTTTCTGCAGTCCTGCGCCATTACCCAAAGCTGAGATTCAAAAATGTCTTTCGGAGATGTTTGAGTCAGAAGTGCCGGGTGAGCATATCGACGAAGCTTTGGCGCAGTTGATTAAAAAATATGAGCAGGACGAGTTTTCTTTTTCTCTCGAAAAAATAGCCGGAGGGTATCAGTTTTTGACCAAGCCGGCCTATCAAACGAGTATTGCGATACTACTCAAGCAGCAGAGTCAAAAGCGTCTCTCAACGGCTCAGCTCGAGACCCTTTCTATCATTGCCTACAAGCAACCTGTGACGAAGGGGGAAATCGAGCAGATTCGAGGTGTCAACTCCGACTATTCGGTTCAAAAACTTTTGGAAAAAGAACTGATCGAAATCAAAGGGAAGTCAGAGCAAATTGGCCGTCCTATGATTTATGGAACTTCGCCGAAGTTTATGGAATATTTCGGGATCAATTCCATTCAGGACCTTCCTCAGCCCAAGGATTTTTCCCAACCTGATAATCAGATCGGCGAGGAGCGGGAGTAGGCTTTTGGTAAATGCTTGGGAAGAACTCTTCCCTCTTCTTATTCAATCGATATACTACTTTTCCGAAGGCAGCATTTCTGTTTAAGGGAAGTCAAGTAGTTTTTGATAGAAATGAGGATCACTTCCAACTTCCCTCTTCCATCTCCCCACTTCTTAACTTTCAACCTGAACTTCTGCTAATTGAGAAATAAGGTAGCGTTTCCCTGAGGGGATTTCTTCGCAGAGAACTCGTGTTCTACGCGTTTCTTTCTTTTTGAATTTTCGGCCATTGAGCTGAAAAATACTTTCCGGTTTCAAATCGGAAAGGAAGCTTTTTTCAATTCCAGCAGTTGCTTTGTTGTATTTACTCAACTCCTTTGTCAAAAAAAGATCCCCTGCTGAAGTAGCTTTTGGATTTTGCATATGTCTGACAAGAGGAATCAAAAGATCCTGAGGAAAAACTTCTTTCCGAAGCAGGGGAGACATCAGATTCTTGAATACTCGCTTCCACTCTTGTCCGTGTGGTGGGATATTTAGTCCAAACCGAATAAAAGCATATAAATGGGCCACCTCGTGGATGTACGTAATTAGGAATTGATAAGGATTCAAATTCCCGTTGATGGTGATAGTTTGCAGCGATTGATCTCGTTTCCATCGGAAGTCCCCCAATTTGCTTTTTCGCTCGCGGGTTACGGTGAAATTAAACTTCTCTTGTTTCCAAAGATCTATGCAATACTCCAGGCTAGCAGAGGGGACTTTTGCAGAAAGAATTTCGCGAAGCTTTTCGGATTGATCCATGTTGGGAAATTACTGATATCTGCGGATTCTAGGAAGTCCACATTTTTAAGATTCGATAAATAGGAACAAAAAAAGAGCCCCAATTACGGAGCTCTTTAAAATTTGAGAAGAATGGGTGATTAGTTGTTTTCTACCACTTCTTCAACTTGCTCAACAGCTACTTCAGCAGCATTTTCGATTGAGTCAGTTGTATCTTCGATCACTTCTTCAGTAGCTTCTACAGCTCCTTCAGTCGCTTCTTGAACAGTTTCAACTGTTTCTTCTTCTTTTACTTCTTTGTTGCCGCAAGAGGCAGTAGCTATCAAACCGACGATTGCGAAAATTGCAAATACCTTGTTCATTTGTTGTGTTTTTTTAAATGCGGTGCAAAGGTATCTGAAGTTTTATCAATTTTGCAAATTGCCGTTAAAATTATTTTTATTTGTTTTTATACAAGATTTTTACCGGTACTCCATCGAATTCGAAATTCTCACGAAGGCGATTTTCCAGGTATCTCGTGTAAGGATTTTTGATGTATTGCGGAAGGTTGCAGAAGAAAGCAAACACCGGGTTTTTCGTAGGCAATTGTGTTACATATTTGATTTTAATGTATTTGCCTTTCCAAGCTGGCGGTGGATAATGCTCGATTTCCGGCAGCATCACATCATTCAATTTGGATGTCGCTATCCGTCTATTTTTATTTTCATAAACCTTTACGGCCAATTCGATCGCCTGGAATATTCGTTGCTTTTCAACTACCGAAGTGAAAATGATCGGGATCCATTTGTGCTCACCCAATCGCTCCATCATTTCATCCTTGATCTTGTTCATGGTCTTGTGGTCTTTTTCGATCAAATCCCACTTGTTTACCATGATCATGATTCCCTTATTGTTTTTGATGGCTAGGGAAATCAAATTGACATCCTGAGACTCCAGTCCTCGGGATGCATCGACCATGACGATGACTACATCCGAATCTTCCAAAGTCCTGAGGGACCGCATGACAGAGTAAAACTCAATGTCTTCCTTCACCTTGGCCTTCTTGCGGATCCCTGCCGTATCGGTGATGATAAAGTCCTGACCGAAAAGCTTGTATCGGGTATGGATCGCATCTCGGGTTGTTCCGGCTTCATCGGTTACGATGGATCGCTCTTTTCCAAGTAGGGCATTCAAGAAAGAGGATTTACCGACATTAGGACGGCCGAGGATAGAAATCTTTGGAATTCCAGCATCAGGATCTTCTACTCCTTCATCTTCGAAGTGCTCCACTACACGGTCCAGAAGTTCACCTGTTCCGCTACCACTGGTAGCAGCGATGGGGAATATTTCAAAATCTGAAAGGCCCAAAGCATAAAATTCATTGGCCATGAAAGCCTTTTCTTGATTATCTGCCTTATTAGCTACGATATAAATCGGCTTTTTACTTCCACGAAGCTCGTCGGCAAATTCCTTGTCCAAATCCGTCAATCCATCATGACAGTCTGCGACAAAAAGGATAACATCCGATTCTTCCACCGCGAGCTTAACCTGCTTTCGGATCTCAGCCTCATACACATCATCAGATCCAGTGACATAACCACCGGTATCAATGACCGAGAAAAATTTTCCATTCCACTGGGCATGCCCATAGTGTCGGTCCCGAGTTACCCCGCTGACATTATCCTCGATGGCTTTTCTCTCTTCCACCAGTCTATTAAAGAGTGTGGATTTGCCTACATTAGGTCTTCCTACAATTGCTACGATATTTGCCATGTTTAAGAGGGATCGTATCCGAATTTTCTAAGTTTGAGTTTGTTTTTACGCCAGTCCGGTTCCACCTTTACAAAGGTTTCCAGATGGACTTTTTTGCCAAAGAATTCTTCCAAGTCTTGGCGGGCTTCAATACCCACTTTCTTGAGCATTTTGCCTTTTTCACCAATGAGAATTCCCTTTTGGCTATTGCGCTCCACAAAGATGGTGGCTCGCATGCGGATGATATCCGTATCTTCTTTGAAATCCTCCATCACCACTTCGGTGCTGTATGGGATTTCTTTTTTATAGTTTTTGAATATTTTCTCCCGGATGATCTCGGAGGCAAAGAACCGCTCCGGACGGTCTGTTAGTTCCTCCTTATCATAAAAAGGTGGATGAACTGGCAGGCGGTCTAAAATTTCCTGCATGATTCGCTCTGTGTTGAACTTCTCCAACGCGGAAATAGGAATTACCGTAGCGGCTTCAATTCTTGAGGTCCAATATTCAGTGACCTTATCCAATTGACCTTCCTTAGCTAGGTCAATTTTATTAATTACCAGCAAAACCGGGATCCCTGATTTATTTATTCTTGCGATAATCGGCTCGATATCCGCGTCGGTTTCAAAAAGATCCGTCACAAATAAGATGATATCGGCATCTTCCAATGAAAGATTGACAAAGGACATCATACTTTTGTGGAGCTCATATTGTGGCTTGAGCATTCCCGGAGTATCGGAGAATACGATCTGGTAATCGGCTGTATTCGAGAGGCCAAGGATGCGGTGACGGGTTGTTTGGGATTTGGGAGAAATGATCGACACCGGTGTGCCGACCAAGATATTCATCAGGGTAGACTTGCCCACATTGGGTTTTCCGATGATATTGACAAAGCCTGCCTGATGAGTTTGAGGATTCATTTCTTGAAATATTTTTCACAAAGGTACTTGATTTTTGACAGTATGTCTTTACCTTTGTACCACAATTCGCCAGAAGGGCGGATGGAACTAAAGAAAAGACGATTAAGTTTTAACAATATATCGCGGGATGGAGCAGTTGGTAGCTCGTCGGGCTCATAACCCGAAGGTCACAGGTTCGAGTCCTGTTCCCGCTACTACAAAGGGTACCAATCGGTACCCTTTTTTTTTATTTTATTTAATTATGGTCACTGGTTCGAGCCGTGACTTTCAGTTTTATTATTTCCCCCTACTTCTTCACCCGATCAGGGTTCTCTTCGATAAATGATTTCCAGCCGGCTGCTCTACCGCGGCTTTGGATTCTGCCCTCGTGAAAGTGATGACAAAGTGCTACGGCCAAAGCATCGGTGGCGTCCAGCATTTTTGGGATTTCTTCCAGTTTAAAAAGTGTCTGAAGCATTGCAGCAACTTGTTCCTTGGAGGCATTTCCGTTCCCGGTTACCGACTGTTTGACTTTCTTGGGAGAGTATTCGGTGATGGGGATTTCCCGTGCCAAAGCAGCTGCCATAGCCACCCCTTGTGCACGGCCTAGCTTAAGCATAGATTGGACATTGGCTCCGTAGAAAGGCGCTTCAAGCGCAACCGTATCCGGCAGAAACTCTTCCAAAATCCCGGTGATCCGCTCAAAGATCTTTTTGAGCTTCAATTCATGACTTCCGTACTTTTTCAGATGAATCACTCCATACTGAAGCAATTTATACTGCTTGCCCTCAGTGACAATCAGGGCATAGCCCATCACATTGGTGCCGGGGTCTATCCCTAGAATGATTTTTTCCTTTGCGGCTTTTTTAGCTTCTTTACTCACTGCCGCAAGATAGTCCAAAAGATGCTAAGTTTTTATTTGATAGGTGCCTTTGTCTATTGCATTTTGCTTGGGTTCTTGAGGTCCAAATGGCTCAGCGCGGCTTCAAAGGAAGGGTCTTTCGAAAAGGCTAAGCTATCTGCCACATTCCTGATTCCAATTCGGAATGAGTCTCAAAATCTATATAGTCTGCTTTCCCATTTAGAAAAAAATGAAGGTGAATTTGAGGAAGTCATTTTTATCGACGATCAAAGCGAGGATGGTTCCTTCGAAAAACTTCAGGAACTGATCGCCAAGCGAAATTCCTACAAGCTGATTCGAAGTGCAGGCTCGGGGAAAAAAGCTGCTCTTCAGTCCGGGGTTCATGCAGCCAAAACAGACCTTATCCTTACCTCAGATGCAGATTGCCGATGGAAATCAAGCTGGCCTCAGCAATTGAAAGCTCCTTTTTCTGATTCTTCCGTTCAACTGGTAGCAGGGCCAGTTTTGACGGAGAAAAGTGATGATTTTCTTGCCGGTTTCCAGCTCTTGGATTGGGCGAGCATCTTGCTTTTGACGGGTTTTTCTTTTGCTCAGAAGAAGCCCCTGATGTGCAGTGGGGCCAATTTAGCCTTTCGGAAATCCGCTTTCCTTAAAGTCGGAGGCTATGCAGGAAATGAGCATTGGCTCTCAGGAGATGATGAGTTTTTGCTCAAAAAAATCCACCAATTTTTCGGGAAGGCAAGCACGCATTATCAATTCAAGCCGGAGGCTTTGGTTCGTACCCAATCAGAGCAAACTTGGGAGGCTCTTTTCAATCAGCGAATTCGCTGGGCAGGAAAGTGGCGAGCCCATCCCTCTTTTTCCCATTTTGGAGCTTCTTTGGCGGTGATGGCGATGCAGTTTTTTTGGATAGCTTCCTTTTTCCTTTTACTTGAAGGAGCTTGGGGCTGGATTGTATTTTCTCTCACCTGGCTTTTGAAATGTTTTGGGGAATACTATTCTCTGGAGAGAATTTTGGAGTATTATGGCGAAAAATCGAAGAAAAGCCATCTTTTCGGCACGAGTCTGTTTCATCCACTCTATTCGCTCCGTATTGGATTTGGAGCTATTTTTGGAAATTATAGCTGGAAGGGAAGAAGCATCCGTGGAAATGTTAATTTTGAATTAAATGGAACTGACAGACAAGGAATTTGACCTGCTGGACGAACTTTATTTCGTCCAATCATTTGATTATTTGTTGGAGGAACTAGGCTGGAGTGATGATATACTGCTTCAGACCCTTCATTCGCTTTTTCAAAAAGCAATGATCAAATGTCTTGCTTCTCCCGATGATGAGCTTTTTGGGAATGTAGATATCCTGAACGAAGGCAAAAGCATGCTTTTCCTTGCCACCAAAAAGGGGCTGATGGCCCATAATGCAATTTGATTTTGACAGAAACCAACCAAAAATATCAACGCAAAGAACTCGAGCTAAAATCACTACTGGAGATCACGCAGGCGATCAATGAAAATCAGCCGGAGAGTACACTCACCGAGATTTTCAAGTTTACTTGCTTGATACACCTCAATATCCGCTCCTTGATACTGTACATGCAGACGGAGAAGGGCTTTGAGAAAAAGATCTCGCATGGAGTCAAAGCCAAGGTTCCCCCCATCATTTCCTTGGATCAGATCCATGAAACCAAGTCAGCCGAAAAGCTGGAACTTCACCTGGATGAAGGCTTTTCCTTCGAAGAGCTGGAGACCTATCTTCCCGTCTATCATAAGGATAAAATGCTGGCCATTCTTTTTATCAAGCGAAAACGAATGGATGAAGACCTGGATTTGAACTTTACCCAGGCATTGACCAATATTCTGGTGGTAGCGCTGGAGAATAAGCGCTTTGCCCGAAAGCAACTACAGCAGGAGGTCCTCAATCGGGAGGTGGCCATTGCTTCCCAAGTGCAGCAATTGCTTTTTCCCAGGAATCTTCCCGAAGAAGGGGATTTGCAAGCAAAGGTGACTTACATTCCTCACAGTATGGTGGGTGGAGATTATTACGACTTGATTCGTGTGGCAGACGGACTTGACTTTTTTTGTATTGCTGATGTATCGGGAAAAGGGATCGCCGCAGCTTTGCTGATGTCTAATTTTCAGGCCTCGCTTCGGACCTTATTGCGAAGTGGAGAGCGCTCGCTTACGACCATAGTCAATCAGTTGAATTTCACCCTTTTTGAAAATACCCACGGGGAGCGCTTCATCACCTTTTTTCTTGGGATGTATGATCGCAATACCCAAACCTTGGACTATGTGAATGCCGGGCATAATCCGCCCATTCTCTGTCATGAGCATGCCGGGGAAGTAGAGCTTCTCAATGCGGGGACGACGGTACTTGGAGCCTTTGAGGAGCTGCCATTTATGGAGGCAGGCCAAAGGAAGCTTAAGGGAGATTTTACCCTTCATCTCTACACGGATGGGCTGACAGAGGCCATGGATGAGAGCGAAGAGGAGTTTGGGGAGGATCGTTTGAAGGATTTTGTCTCCGGTCATCTTTGCATGGACCCCAAGGATTTTCATGAGTCTTTTCTTGCCCGTTTTGAGAAATTCAGAGAAAAAGAAGCTTTGCGGGATGATCTGACATTATTTAGTCTGCGCTTTAAAAATGGTCATTCATAAGGTTCCCTCTTCGATACAGGCAGTTTTTCCGAAAAGGGAGTGGAAAATCCCGGCAGAAGGTAAAACAGTTTTTCTGACCTTCGATGATGGACCTGTACCGGGAGCGACGGATTTTGTGCTCAATGAACTGGCAAAGCGAAATCAACAGGCGACTTTTTTTGTGGTGGGAGACAATGTGCGCAAACATGCTGACCTGGCAAAGGAGGTCATCGAAAGTGCACATCAAATCGGCAATCACACCTATCATCATCTGAAAGGTTGGAAGACTGATTTGGAAACATATCTAAATGACGTGGATCGCTGTGATCAGATACTAGCGGAGAAGTTGGGGCTTGAAACGAAGCTTTTTCGGCCTCCTTACGGTCAACTCCGGCCAAGCCAAGCTAAGGAACTCCTCCAATCCAAAAGAGTCATCATGTGGGATGTGCTTTCTGGGGATTATGATTTCGATTTGAATGATGAACAGGTGATCAAAGGAAGCACCGAAAAAATGGACGCAGGGTCGATTGTGGTCTTTCATGATCAGGAAAAAACTAAAGAGCGCTTGACTCGAGTACTTCCGACTTTTTTGGATTATCTGGTAGATAGGGGCTGGAAGACCGAATTGCTGTGATAGTCCTCGCCTGGATATTGGCCTTTCTTTCGATTAGCCCTTTTGTAATTGGGCTTTGGCATTTGAGGTTCCGCTGGAAAAGCTTCCCTGCCAAAAGCCCATTTCAATTCCCGAAAGTCAGTATTCTGGTGGCCGCACGTAATGAGGAGAAGGACCTCCCGAGATTACTCGCTTCTTTGGATAAGTTGAGCTATCCTGCGGAAAAGCTTGAATTTCTTTTTGCCAATGATCAAAGTGAAGATCATACCCTTGAAATACTCCATCAATGGGCTGCGGGAAAAGAAAATGTAACAATCATCAGCACAGAAAAACTGGAACCGGGCCGAAACGGAAAGGCAAAAGCTTTGGCTGAGCTCGGGAAGCTTTCTCAGGGAGAAATCCTGTTTTTTACAGATGCCGACTGCGAAGTTCCTCGGGATTGGATTCAAAGCCTTTTAGCTGCCTACATAGGCAAAACGGGAATGGTTTTGGGCATCACCCAAGTGGCAGGCAGAAGTCTTTTAGGCAGATTTCAAGAACTGGATTGGTGGATGACCTTGGGTTTTGTTAAGGTTGCCGCAGATTGGGGGATTCCTACCACAGGTCTGGGTAATAATATGAGTATTTCCCGAGAGGCCTATTTGGCATCGGGAGGTTTTGAAGGAGCGAGCAAAAGCTTGACTGAGGATTTGGAGATTTCCAGAAAAATCAGGCAAGCCGGCTTTACCATTTCTCATCAAGTAAGTGAAACAGCACTGGCACGAACCAAGGCAGAGGAAAGCCTTCCCCGGCTTTTGAAACAGCGAAAGCGCTGGATGAGTGGCGTGGTGACTTTACCTTGGTATTGGCAATTAGCCTTAGGCTTGCAGTTTGCATTCTATCCTCTGATCACCTATCTGATACTCTCAAATTGGCCTTTTGGCTTGCTTTTTTTTATGCTGAAAGTTCTGCTCCTTTCTTCCTTTATTCAGCATTTCGCGTCTAAAACCGGCCAAAGTCTTAAGAGGTATTTATTATTTCTATTTGATTTTTACTTCCTGCCTCTTACCCTCCTGAGTATTCTTTATTACTTTTGGCCTTCTTCTACCGAGTGGAAATCCCGAAAGTACCGATGAGACTGATTGATACACACGCACATATTTATTCACCAAAGTTTGATTCTGATCGAAAGGCCGTCATGGAAGCGATCCAAGAGGCAGGAGTGGAGCGGGTTTACATGCCTAATGTAGATGTGGAGACCATCGATCAGATGTTTCAGATGGAAAAGGATTACCCGGGTCGCTGCATACCCATGATGGGACTGCATCCCTGTGATGTGAAGGAGGATTTTGAAGCGCAGCTTCAGGTGATGAAAGAATGGCTGTGGAAACGACCTTTTGCAGCAGTGGGGGAAATAGGCTTGGATTTGTATTGGGATAAGAGTTTTTTTGAGCAGCAAAAAATTGCTTTGCGCGAGCAAATATCCTGGGCCCAAGAACTCGACCTTCCCATCGTACTTCACTGTAGGGAATCCATGGATGAGACTATAGAGATCATTCGGGAGATGCAGGATGGAAAACTCAGGGGGATCTTCCATTGCTTTACCGGCAATCTGACGCAGGCCATGCAGATTATTGAGATGGGCTTTTTGCTGGGGATCGGTGGAGTAGTCACTTACAAGAATGGTGGTTTGGATCAGGTTTTGCCCCATCTGAGCATAGAAAACTTGGTTTTGGAGACGGATGCGCCGTATTTGGCTCCGGTACCCTTTCGGGGAAAGCGAAATACCCCCGCTTATTTGCCGTATATTGCTGAGCGTGTGGGAGATTTGATGCAAATGAGCGCTGTTGAGGTAGCTGAGGCTACGAGTTCAAACGCCTTAAATTTGTTTGAGAAATTTGAAAATGAATTATAAAATAGTTCGCCTGAATACCCGGGCCAAGACCAGTAAGACTTCCTCGGTCTTGATCATCTATACCGGAGGCACTTTGGGGATGGCTTACGATGAAAGTGGAGCCTTGGTACCCTTTAATTTTGGGCAGATTCTTGAGAAGATCCCGATTATTAATAATCTGGATGTGGCCATCACGGTGATATCTTTTCCTTCTCCGATAGATTCATCCAATGTTTCTGTTTTGCATTGGAAGGATATGGCCTACATTATTTATGAGAATTATGATAGCTATGATGGTTTTGTGGTGCTGCACGGTACGGATACCATGGCCTACTCTGCATCCATGCTTAGCTACATGCTGAATGGCTTGAATAAGCCGGTGATTTTTACGGGTGCGCAATTGCCCATCTCAGCACTTCGCTCGGATGCCCGCGAAAACCTGATGAGCAGCTTGGAGATCGCGACAGCCAAAATCGATGAAAAGCCTATCGTTCCAGAGGTTTGTATCTTTTTCAATCACCTACTTCTTCGAGGCAACCGATCCAAAAAGGTGCAGAGTGTTCATTTCGATGCGTTTGAATCTGAAAACTACTCGCCTTTGGCGGAGTCAGGAATTGTGATTGATTACCAATTGGCGGCTATTCGCCCCTACGAACCCAGTAAAAAGCTCAAATTGCTCAATGACTTGGATAATCGGGTGATGGTGCTGAAGCTTTTCCCGGGGATCACGGACAAAATCATGGATGCCTGCTTTGCAATCCCGGATTTGCGCGGGGTCGTGCTTGAGACCTATGGATCGGGAAATAGTCCCAGTGAGGCATGGTTTATGAAGTCACTCGAGCGGGCTATTGCCAAGGGTTTGATCATTCTCAATGTGTCCCAATGCAATGGTGGTCGGGTGATTCAGGGACGCTATGAAACTTCCCGAGAACTCCTGAATGTGGGTGTAGTCAGCGGTGCTGATATGACCACAGAAGCGGCTGTGACCAAGTTGATGTTCCTTTTGGGCCAGTCCCAGGATCGAGAAGAAATCCGAAGAAAATTGACCATTCCGATTGCGGGCGAGATGACTACCTGAGAAAGCTTGGGTATTTTCGCAGGAAATTTGGAAAGGGGTCGAATAATTTTTTTCTTTGCACTCCGATTCTGAAAGGGAGTCGTGAAAAATACATACAGAGAGGTGTCCGAGTGGTTGAAGGAGCACGCCTGGAAAGCGTGTATACCCCTAAAGGGTATCGAGGGTTCGAATCCCTTCCTCTCTGCAAAATTGGTTTTCAAACTAATTCAAAACCCAACAAAATTAATTTGTTGGGTTTTTTGTTTTTACTGCATTTTGATTCAAAAACAGTTTCTAAATAATTGAAATACAGGTAATTATGTAATTTAATTAATTAGTGTTAGATTGGATAAAATGAATGATTTTAAGTTTAGGTTTGAAATTAATTCTATAGGCTAAATTCATTCAAATACAAAGAAATGCAGATAAAAAACGCGTCAACCTACGCGTCTTAAACTAAAGAGATAAATGACGCGTTTTTTTTAGGAAAGCCTAAAAAAACATGGAGTGGTCGCTGACTGGTGATTTTATCCGATTGATTTTGTGCTAGTTGTAAAAATCTTAACCAAAATCGATCTGTCATGATGGAAAAAACCTTCCGAATCACGTTTTTTCTGAAAGCCCGGAAAAACACCTCAAACAATCTTTATTACATCTTTTTAAGAATTACCGTCAATGGAGAGCAAAAAGAGCTTTCTACCAAACTGGACTGGCCAAAAGAACGCTGGAGCTCCAAATTGGGAATGGCTATCGGGAACAAAAAGGACGCTTTGCAGCTCAATGCTTACCTGGATTCGGTCAAAATGAAAGTGATGCAGGCCAGACAAAAGCTCATGGATGAGGGAAAGGAGCTGACTGTGCAAGCCATTCGAAATCTTTTGCTGGGTGAAAGCGAGGAAAATCAATTTCTGCTGGAAATCTTTCAGCGGCACAATGAGCACATGGAGTCGCTGCTGGGTTCGGAATTTGCTCCAAAGACCTTGGAGCGATATAAAACCTCCTTGAGCCATACCCGGGATTACATCCGCTGGAAATACGACAAGGAAGACCTGGAGATCAAGAAGCTGGATTATGAGTTTATAGCCGATTATGAATACTGGTTTAAGTCTGTTCGTAAATGCAGTCACAATACCACGGTCAAGTACCTGGCCAATATGAAAAAGATTGTGCTGGACTGTGTTCGCAGGGGATGGTTGGTCCGGGATCCCTTTTTGAATTACAAGATGGTCAAGAAGGAGGTCCACCGGGAAGCCTTGACCGAAGAGGAGCTTCAGCGGGTGGCCAAAAAGGTTTTTTCTACCCCGAGACTGAATCAGATCCGGGATCTGTTGATTTTTAGCTGTTATACAGGCTTGGCTTATATTGATGTAAAGAATCTCAGGAAGGATCAGCTGATCAAGGGGATTGACGGAGAAAGGTGGCTGACCATACAGAGGCAGAAGACTGGGACACCTACCAGGCTTCCTTTGCTGCCACAGGCTCAGGCGATCATTGATAAATACCGGAGTCATCCTGCTGTGGAAAGCTCCGACAAGGTGTTGCCTGCACCGAGTAATCAAAAGCTGAATGCCTACCTGAAGGAGATTGCCGATCTCTGCGGAATCAACAAGACACTTACCTTTCACATAGCCAGACATACCTTTGCCACCACTGTTACCTTAGCCAATGGAGTGCCTTTGGAGACTGTATCCAAAATGCTTGGGCACAAGTCACTGGCTCAGACACAGCACTATGCCAAGATTCTTGATACCAAGATCAGCCAGGAGATGAAACTGCTCAAAGAAAAGCTGAATCAGGGAACCCGTTCCAAGTCGGAAAACCGAAAAGCATCCGGAGCAAGACAGAGACGCAAACCGCGGTTTTGATTTTTTAGAAAAGGATTTTTAGAGTCAGTTAGCTTTTAAAGTTCACCTGAATTCCGGAATAGAAAGCTTCTAGCTTTCAAGAAAATGATATCAGTCGTTTAGTGAGTTCTCAGAGAAAAAACTATAATTATCGATTCAGCTAGCAAAATGATTACTAAGATCATGTCTAGCCTTTTTTGAAAAACTTACCATTCTAAATTCTTTAGAAGTGAATTTAATGTTTCAATAATGATACAATTTACGTATATTTGTGTTATTAATAAAACATTATGTCAAATACATCTCCGCTTTTATTTCCAAAGCTTCAACGAATTATGAAAGAAGTTGGAGAGAATATCAAGTTGGCTCGATTGCGCAGGAAGCTTAGTAGCGAACAGGTATCCGAACGTGCTGGTATTGGAAGATCCACCCTGGTGAAGATTGAAAAGGGGTATGCTGGTGTCAGCATTGGTAATTATCTTAATGTTCTTCGAGTCCTGGGCTTGGAGGGAGATTTTTTGCTTTTGGCAAAGGATGATGAACTGGGAAGGAAATTACAGGATGCCCGATTGATCACAAAAGAGCGGGCCCCAAAAAAATAAATAATGGGTAAAGCAAAAAAAGATATATGGGTATATGCTGACTGGAAGGAAATGGGATCTCCAAAGCTCATGGGGATTTTACAGGCAGAGCTACTTCGGGGAAAAGAAATTTTTTCCTTTGAGTATGATTTGAGTTGGCTGGAGAATTCTTATTCTCAGGTCTTGGATCCGGATTTGCAGCTATATGGTGGAAAGCAGTTTTTGAGTAGTTCAGTGAAACCCAATTTTGGTTTGTTTTTGGATTCTTCGCCTGATCGCTGGGGAAGAGTTTTGATGCGGAGAAGAGAGGCTGCATTGGCAAGGATAGAGAAAAGACAGGAAGCGAATTTATTAGAATCTAACTATCTGCTAGGTGTCTTTGATGGTCATCGAATGGGAGCGTTGAGATTCAAATTAGACCCTGAAGGACCTTTTTTAAGTGATAATAAGAAACTTGCAAGCCCACCTTGGGCTTCTCTCAGGGAGCTGGAGCAAATCAGTCTCAAGCTGGAAGAGGATAATGTCACCGAAGACCCGGAATATTTGCGCTGGCTACAGATGTTGTTAGCTCCCGGTTCCTCACTGGGAGGGGCAAGACCCAAAGCCAGTGTTTTGGATAAAGACCGAAACCTTTGGATAGCTAAATTCCCCAGTAAACAAGACGATTTTGATATCGGAGGCTGGGAATGGGTAGTTCATCAGTTAGCCAAAGAAGCAGGAATAAGCATGGCTGAAGGAACCGCTAGACGCTTTTCTTCTTCTCACCACACTTTTATGACCAAGCGATTTGATCGGACAATGAATGGGGAGCGATTACATTTTGCTTCTGCAATGACCTTGTTGGGATACATGGATGGGCAGGATTATTTAGACGGTTTGAGTTACTTGGAACTAGCGGAGTTTATTTCCTCTAGCAGTTATTCCGTTCAGCATGATTTGGAAGAACTCTGGAGAAGAATCGTATTTAGTATTTGTGTAAGCAATGTAGATGATCATTTAAGAAATCACGGTTTTATTTTGGATCGGGGAGGGTGGAGGCTTTCCCCTGCCTATGATATCAATCCGGTCGAAACAGGCACTGGTTTAAAGCTTAATATTTCAGAAAGCGACAATTCCTTAAGTTTAGAATTGGCCATGGAGGTTATACCTTATTTCAGGATCAAAGAAAAAAAAGCTTTGGAAATCATCAGTGAGGTACGCAGATCGGTTCGGAATTGGAGAAGCTTTGCAAAGGAGATCGGTATATCAAATCGGGAGATAGAACTAAAAGCAAGAGCATTTCAGATGCGATAAGTTTAGACCAAATGAAGTCTATTCTAAACAAAGATTAAGACTATTCTGCTACCAGAATAATAGATTTAATTGCTTGAGGAGATTTTATTAATTTGGAAATAGAGGTAAAATCTGATTTTCAAAAAGTTTCTTTCAAATACAATTGGAAGTGGAAGCATATTTAATTTTACTTTAAAAAGGCGTGTTCTATTTCTAAGATTCAAAATCATTTCCCCGCTTTCATGCTGATAGCAGGGAAAAGATTTTTCTTAAGACCCTTACTTTCAGCCCTTGGCTTAAAAGGGTATCGGCTTTGCCGCTTCCCTTTCAGCCAAAGGCTTTTGACTTTTAAATAAGTGCCATTTTAAAATTCACCTGAATTCCGGAATAAGGTAAGTCTGTCTCTTCGGAGGCGGCCAAGAGCTTCCGGCATAAAGCCATTCGCCTGCGGCTCATTATTTATTCCTTTTCCTCTTGGCCTTGCTCAGGACAGACTTGGGGGGATTCCATAATTCATGTTTCACAAAATCAAAAACAATTATGGAAGCTTTAAGAGAAAAAATCGATTTGGGTACAGTGGCAGAAATTACCATCTGGTATAGCAGCAAGGTCAAGGCCAGTGACCGGCCGAAGGTGACTTGTTCCCGACAGGTGTATCAGGTGTTTCTGGAGTTTTGGAATCAGGATAGGATTGAGTTGGTGGAGGATTTTCATCTCATGCTGCTCAGTCGGGCCAATCGGGTCTTGGGAATCTGTACCATCAGCAGCGGTGGAACATCGGGAACGGTAGTGGATGCAAAGGTGGTTTTTGCGACTGCCTTGAAAGCGAATGCCTCCTCGATGATAGTAGCCCATAACCATCCATCGGGAAACCTGATTCCTTCCGAACAGGACGGGAAATTGACGAAACGGTTGACTGAGATCGGAAGAGCCTTGGACCTGCCCTTGTTGGATCATGTGATCGTGACTAATGAAGGCTATTATTCCTTTGCAGATGAAGGGGTTCTGTAGGCCCCTTTTTTTGTTCATTTTGCTAAAAGGGAAGTCACTATGTTGGAGGTGAATTAACTGAAAGGTTTTAGCTTTTTTATCTACAGAACTGAAAGAGTCAGTTCTTCCTTATGGTCTATCAACGGAAATCTTTGTTTTACTAAATTTTAATCCGACGATTTCAAGTATGGATTCAATTATTAGTCTTCTTCCATCGAATGCAAATATTATAGGGCGGAGTGGAGTATGTCTAGGATAGCTGTTTTATTTAAGGTTTAGGAAACTTCTCACTTTTTAAATACTTCTTCAGCTTCTCAAAAAAACACAAACTTCCAGATACTGGGCGGTTATGTTCCTATTTCATACTATTGAGCTAGCTAAGCCTTTAAACGGCCCTTTTTCAACAGTTTAAAAACCATTTTGGTGAGCTTTGATATTAATTTTCTTGGTTTGGTTATGAAAATAAATTAAACATTCAGTTTTAATCTGCTTTATTTTCCCAATTGAGTCATGCTCACTTCAATCAGTCCCAATCTCTCTATTTGTATAAGGCTATCACGTTTAAGTTTAATGAGTATCATTGATTCATTGTAATTATTCTATAGCGATATCTATGGTTAAATATCCTTGAGATAAATTTTAGTCATCGATAAAAATAAATTTAGCTTTTATTGATTTTTCTTAGAAACCCGGATACCTCTCCACCCAGTCATTATCCGGTTCATAAGTATTTCCTTTCACTCCAATAGAAAGGTCTTCTCCCATTTGGAGTACAATGTCCGAAAACCTCAAATTTTCTTTCCATTGATTAGGGATTCCTTCTAGCCCATGAATCAATCCAAGAATATTTCCTGTAATTGCTCCGGTAGAATCACTGTCACCACTATGGTTGATAGCTGCTAAAACTCCTTTTTCGAAATCATCCAAGTAGTGCAGGGAACAAAGCAAGCTGATAACCAGTGCCTCTTCGGCGACCCATCCTCCTCCCAGGGACTCTAAGTGTTCGGGTAGTAAGTCCTGACCTTTGAGTTTTTCATGTAATGATAACATAGCAAGAATTTTCCTATCTAGCTCTTCAAAACCTGGTTTACCAAATAATAACTCGAATGCCTTAAAGATACTTTTGCCCAAAGGAATATGCTGACAAAGCCCCGAAATCACAGCAGCCAAAACACCTCCGCTAAGATATCCTGAAGGATGTCCGTGAGTCAAGGCTGATAATTTACACCCCATGTCAAAAGCTAACTCCATATCGTCCGAAAAAATCAATCCCACTGGAGCCATTCTCATTACTGTCCCACATCCTTTGCTGTCATTAATTGGCTGTTCGACAGTTCCTACTTTTCCAGAGGCTAAAGAAGAAAGACATGTGTTACCGGGTGCCCTGCGTTTATAAAGCTCTTTTCTTTTAATTAGCCAACCCTTCTCAATGTCATATACACCAGGCATTGGCTTTGCTTGAATAGGGAAATCCTGAGTATGAAGCCATCTCAGATAGGACTGATAGACAATTGTACCCTCTGCACCACCTATACCCCGCTGCATTGACCTATGCCAAGCACGAAGAAGTCCCTCAGCAGTGAAAAGGGTCATTTGAGTATCATCTGTAAATTCTCCCGTACCATCTCCAAATTCAACATAAGAATCAATTCCTTTTGGACCATACTTACTTTGGATTTGGGAAATGGATAAAAATTCAATCGGTGCCCCAAGTGCATCTCCAATAGCACCTCCCATCAAACAGCCTTGATAGACATTCTTTTTATCGAATTTTTTTAATCCATAATCGTGCATTATTGACCAAATGTGATGATATGCTTTCAGCTTATCTTTTTGATTCGGAGTATTGGCAATCCGTCCTTTGAAATTTGGATAATCTAATTCCGCCATTAGTTGGAGAAGAAGCTCACCCACTTCTTTTTTGGAGGCAAAAACTCTCCAATGATAATCCCCACCTGGTGTATGGAGGATTCTGTCCTCTGGAAAAACTTCCTCTAAATCCTTTTTTACCCTTGATCTCACCAAGACTTGCTCAGGATCATCTCTATGTTGCACGATTGAGAAAAACCCATTTTTACTTGCTATCCACATAAATAAATTTGTTTGAATAAATCTAAATATTTAATCACTGTTATAAAAAATGACGTCTTCATGATGACACTAGATGTCAGGAAAATTGAGTTTTATTTAATCAATTCAATTCTTTTTAAAACTTAGAAAATAGATAATTGTATATCCTTTTTCTTGTTGTGATGAGGATTTTTAAATTACTCAACATGATCTTAGAAATCTAGTGTCTAAAAGTTTTGATCAACATGCTATATGTATTTAGATCTAGCCTTTAAAAAATCGTCTGTAATCAGAGTTTTAAGCCAAATACTTGAATCAACTTGAAAATTAATATCTTTATGGATAATCACTTTTTCTTGTAAACTTCAAGTTATCAATTTCAAAAATTGATAAGATCTAGTATCAATTATTAAGTAATCTTTTATAGAGCCCTGAAAGGGGAAGTACTGCGCTGTGGTGCAGTAAGCAAGATGTAGGATTGTCTACACCAATCCCCTTTGGGTTTGCTCCGGAGTCGCTTCCTAGAATTAAAAAAATCAGACTACTGAATAAGGTATTGAGTATTCCACCTCTCAATAGTCTGATCTTGATTATTTTCAATCTAAGGAAACTACCAATCTGAGCTCATTGATTTGCTAGTCATTCTTTCTCTAAAATTAACAATCAATCCATCGGCTTCAGTTTCAAACATTCGTGGAGTAAACCCTATTTCTTCACCCATACTTTTTTGAGAATAAAACTCACCACCAGGAGGATCAATTTCAATTCTACACGAATTATCTTTTACTCTTATGGTTATGATTGCATATTTAGGCTCAATAGAAGCGATATAAGGACTTGTACTTGTAAAACCTTCACGTATTAGGTATTTACCTTTAACTGTTCCAGACTCCTTATCAGTAAATTGTATTACACTTTCAGCGTCATTGAAAGTTTCAACCATCCATTCGTTTGCTAAAACATAGTTAGAATCTTTATCAAGATTATTGGTAAAGCTTTCTGTCCGGGGTTCTGGTTTTTCTAGTATTTGCCTAGAGGAAACACAGGAGCTTAGTGCAGAGAACACTAAAAGGGCTATCAAATTAAATTGAATAACTTTGAACATAATAATATAATTTTGGTGATTGTTAAAATTACATTATTTTAATTTATTATGAACGGATAAAACTATTTATTAAAATTTAAAGACAGTAAATGTCTCGATATATTGAGTGTTTATTTATAACTTTCAATTACACACTTATTGCTTGGTGTTACTTCGATAGGTGCTTTTTGATAGCGCTAGGAATTTATATAAAAGGTTAAACTCTTTTTTTTTGACCATTTGGAATTTTGATTTGGTATAATTTTGTCAATATGTGTCAGAAAAATGGTTTATTTTAGAATATTTCTGTATAGTTCAATATTTTGAATTGTAGATGCTGTTTATGTAATTTTTAATTTATTAATCACCTTATTTTAAACTAATCGATAGTTTTGTTGCTACGAGGCCTCAAATTGAATTTGATCCTTATCGTACTCTAATAAATTTCTATTAATAGGTATCACCAGAGGGCCTTTCCCTCCTTGAATAACGAGTTCTTTCTGGATTTCAGGGTAGTGGACCAGTGTCTTTTCTAACTTCTTTTTCATTTTACTGATCATACTTTGGAGGTTTGCACGATAAGTCTTTTTCTCTATTTCAGAATAAGATTGTTTGATAAGAACTTTTAAGTCAGAATTGTTGACAAAATAGCGATGGTATAATGTCTGGTATTCTTTGAGAATTTTTGGCTTTTCAAAATCCTTATAACTAAGCCCGTCCTTATACTTTAATAGCATCATGAAAATGACTGATTCTCTTCCTCTACCGAGTGGAATTGGTATTTTGATTCGGTCAACCTCTAATTCCATTGTTAAGTCATCTTTGATATGGAGTTTATATTCAAAAGTTTTAAAAAAAGTAGCCCAATTTACTTCAAATAAGCTTTCTCGGACACCTTCCAATACCTTTTTTACTCCTCTTAAAAATAATAGGTCGTTTGTGGAACCATTCGCTTTTTTTGCCATGGATGTTAGGCATTGTTTACAAATGTGAGCTGACTTAAGTTTGAAACTCACTTCCTCTTTGACTCCTGTAAAGTCGAACATGCAGCCTTGAGTAGTATTGTGATAAAAGCTATATGCATCCTTCTTATCCCCAAAAAATTTCATAGCGGTTAAAATTGCCACTAAATGATAGGCTACTGCATAATGACCATGAGTAATACCGTAGTTTTTCCATCCCGAAACCTGTACAAAACCTATCCTATGATCTGTGTTGTCGAATGAGGCAAACCAATTGTGTTCATTTTCTCCGCTAAAAAGAACTATGTAGTAATCATCAGCTGCAGCTTTGTTTTGAAGGGATCTGGCGTTTTTACCTGCTGAAAATAAATCTTCCCAGGTCCATAAATCCTTAGGCTCTAAAATGGGTTGAATTGGATTAAAGTGAACATTTTTCGAAAAAAACTCAGGAAGATATCCCAAGAGAAAATTAAGGATTGAAAGAGAGGGTCGGTCTGAAATCAAATTAATTGTCATGATATATATTAGACTTGTACGCGGATAAATAAACTTAAAATACTTTCCCCTTAAGGGCACCATGGCAAATCAAATATTCTTGCCTGCAAACCTGCTAAAGATCCTTTTGATCTTTCAACTACAATGTAAAAATACTCTTCAGACTAATGATTTCATAGACCGATTTTTCTTGGGAGCTGTTTTTAGACATTAGTTGTCTCATAAAACAGCTTATTGAAAAAAATGTAAATAAACTGTAATTGTCTGTCTGGCTAAGCAGTTATTTATTGTCAGTAGAAATTGCAGTCAAAACCCATTGATATATTTGATTAAGGTATTTGAGCTATTTGAAGGGATCAAGATTATTTTTTACCTTTTTTCTGGTTATTTGATATTTCTAAAGCTGACTTGGATAGGTGAGAGCAGTATTTTCACTGTTCACAGGGTAATATCAAAAATTTGATGAAACTCCCTTTAAACCAGTTCATGCAGCTATGATTGATTGGTAGATTTTCTCCAATAGGGGAGTCGGAAACCTCCCTATGTATGATTGAGATTGTGGTTTCTTAATCTAGAAGACTCTGACCCCCATTGAGCTCCAAGGCTTGAATCGTCTGTACCGCATTTCCAGCAATTCCCCGGATAGATCCATACATGTCAATGGTGTTTTCGATAACCTTGTCAATCTGTTTTTCACGCTCTTTCCAGATTCGTTGCATGGATCGTTTTTCTGATTCTAGGGAATTTTTCATCCCTGAAAAACCTTCGACGATGGCTTCTACTTGCAATTTAAAGGTGTTGCTAGTAAGGAAGTCGTACAGCAGGTGCATTTTATCCCCCTTATTTTCCTGTGAGGTGACTGCCTGACTCAATTTGATTACCGATTCTCTTAACACCAAGGAAAGGCCCTTGAATTCTTCAAAGCTGCAAATCCAAACTCCGTCCATTACACCCATTCGTTCAAATCCGGCAGGCATTGCTTCTGTCACAATTACTCCAATATCGGCTCCTTTTTCACGCATGTCGGCCTTGAATTTCTCCACCCAAGCGGCATGAAACTCTTTGGTTCGCTTACTCTCGTAATAGATTTTACCGCAATTCTGGGAGGAATAGGTATTTACTACCTGAATGCAATCTCCGCCTCTTGCCCCTTTTTTGATATCTTCGATTGTATCAAGCGGGAATTTAGCGATCAACCATTCTTCAATGGCAAGCTCCTGTACTTCTCCTTGAAGTTGCATGGAACCTTGCTCTTGTTTGCGCTTCATTTCTTCAGTCAGTTTTTTCTGATCTTCAAGTTGTTTTTGTAGTTCCTTTATTTTTAGCTCCACCTTCGCTTCTTCCTGACTCTTGATTTGGGCTGCTTGCTCCAGAAGTTTTGAATGGACTTTTTCTTTCTCCTCTGCTAAAATGGCAGTGATTTTGGCTTGGGCTTCGGCTTCGACAGTATCTCGCATCTGATCTTTTTCTCGCTGAAGAATTAAGATCTCTGCTTTAGCCTTATTCAGTTCTTTGAGTTTGTCAGAAGTTTCTCTCAAATCCTTTTCAAGCAAGGCAATACGCTCCTGCTCCTCTTCTCTGATTTTACGCTTTAGATCAGCTTCCAGCGTTTTTCGCTCCTCTTTCATTCTGGCTTCTAATTGATCTTGCAAGATCCTATCCGCCTGCCTCTGCTTCTCCTCGAATTCTTTCTTCAAGTTTTCGAGTGCAGACTCCTTCTGTCCAAGTAGCTCCTTTTCAGATTCCAGATTCTGCTGAAATTCTCGCTTGAGTTTTTCTTCCAACTGATGGGAAAGCACGTCTTGCACATCGATAATAGTGTGGCAATTGGGACATTCGATTTGTGTGTGTTGATTCATTGTGATTTGAGTTTTCATAGAAGAGAAATATTAAATTGGAAAGACCTTACAGATAAAGAGTAATAGTAGGATTCCATAGTTGATTCAAATCTAATTACCCCAACGCCTCAATTTTTCTTTTTGCAAGCTTGCAGTCTTCTAACTTTCGTTTCGGAAACATTTTGCGATTCTGCAGATACCTGAAATTCCATGTAGTTTTTTCCAATAGCATAGGAAAAATATCTATTTTGGATTTTGTTGAATTCGTTTGAAAATGATTTCGCAATAGTCTCTAGAAGGTTGTTCTTTATGCTAAATAGCAATTGATTAACCGACTCATCAGTTTAAGCGACTTCTGCTTAGGTATAAAAAAAAATTACCCATGAATCAACATCCGCATATTCAGGTTTTACATCAGCTCTTTTTATCGGAAACTCAGCCATTCCGAAAGGTTCACCGAATGATAGACTTGTTTGAGAGTCTAATCAAATTCCATACAGTGGTGATTCTATCTGAGTATGTGAAACACAACAAGCTCAGCGATAATGCCAAATTTTTGCTTGCCCGGGGATTGTACTTGCCTACACTTGGTGTTTGGAAGCAAATAGGTTCCACCTTGTTCAAGGAACTGGAAGAGCAAAAATATAGTTGGCTGCTGCCGGATTTCCCTATCGAGTTTAATAAACTAGATAAGGCTCTTGAGCAAAAAGAAACGAATGTTATTGCTCTCAGGAACTATTATGGACATGGAGCCACACCCAATGATGATCATTGTGAAAAGGATATTCAAAAATTTTATCCTTTTTTAAATCAGTTACTTTGGTTCAATTGGATAAAGCATTCTTCTATTTTAATTCGTGAGAACAAGGTGTTTCTTACTACGAAACAAGGAGAACTAAGCCTCCATCCAATTTTACTCTTTCGTGATGAAAAATTTCCTGCATCCCTCGCTTTTTTTAACGATTTAAAGAGTGACAAAATCGGATTATTGAACTACCCACTAAGCAAGTATTATCGGGAAAAGAGTTTTTATGATGAGTTCCAAAATTATTTCCCTTTACGGATTTGGAAAAAATCCTCACAAAATCTTTTCGATCAACAGATTGAGGAATTGACGGAAAGCTTCAAGGGAAGAGAAGATGATCTTGAAGTTCTAAAGGGATTTGTCCGGAAAAAGAATAAAGGCTATCTCTCAGTACTTGGTAATCCTGGAATCGGAAAGTCAACTCTTATTGCTCAATTTATTAAAGAACTCCGGACGGATCAAGATTTAAAACACGTCCAGGTAATTGACTATTTCATTCATCGGGGAAGAAACGAATCAAGGCCGGAAACACTTTTGAACTACTTGATCCAAAAAACAGATGAGACCTTCAAGAAAGGGCAAAACATAAGGCCAGAAAAAAATGGAATATGGCACCTTCAAGAGATTCTGTTTGAGAAATGGAGGCTTTGGTCAGAGCACTCTAAAGAAAAAAAACTACTAATCCTTATTGATGGACTAGACGAAGGGGTCGAAAACAATCTCATAGGTTACCTCCCAAGAGAAAATTTCGAAAATGTCCTTATGATTTATGGTTCTAGACCTGGAGGACATCCCGAGATCATTGATTTTTGGCCAACACTACCAGTGGAGCACCATACGAAACTGGAATTGGGAGGACTTTCAAAAGAAGATATTCGCGCCCTGATTTACGAAGTAGGCAATAAGTATGAAATCGAACGAGAAAGCAAATGGATAGATACCGTCCTAGAGCGGTCCAATGGATATCCACTTTATATAAAACTTCTCTGTGATGCCATAGAAAATGGAAGAATCTCATTAAATGACATCAATGCTCTTCCTAAAGAGATCAACAACTATTATGAAGCCATACTGAGGCGCTACTCCAAGGATAAATATGGAAATGCCCTCCTTTCAAGTCTTTTCACTTTAGCAGCCGCAAAAGATGAATTAAGCATATCGCATCTGAGATTAATCAATCAACTGGACTATCTCAGTCAAGAACACGTAAGCAGTACCTTGAGAGAAATACTCACCAAAAATGAAAAGAGCGAAGTGGATACCTACCGGTTGTTTCATGAGACATTTCGGGATTTCCTTATCGAAAAAAGAAAATTAGAGATCGAGGAAGCTGAGGAAAGAGTTATTGATTTCTGCGCTACATGGGAAGATCTGGAAGGTACTTATGAACAACGCTATGCCCTTCAACACTACGCAGCACATTTGATTGAAAGCAAAAAATCAAAACGGAAAGAGGAACTTCTCCAACTCCTTAACAATAAGCCATACATCCAAACCCAAAAACAGGTTCTCCGGCAATTTGAATCGACTAAGACACTTCTCCAAATAGGATTGGCAGAAGCTTGTGAACAAAAAAATTGGGAAATTCAATTGGAAACAGCCTTAAGTCTAGTGGACTTAAAATATGAGGAAGCCAATGAAGCACCGAAAATAATTGAAATGGTGGCAAATGGAGAAATTGATCTTGCTTTAAAACGGATTGAAAGTTTTGGGGGACAGGACGAAGAAGGTTTAAAGCGTAAGTTTATTTTGTATATGCTTTGTCTAGCAGAACTTACGTTACTTTACAGCAGAGAAAAAGAGTTCCGAATAGAAGCTATAAGTGCAATTTTAGAACATTTCGGTAGTCATATTCCAGTGGACACATCATTAATAAATTGGAGTGATTTTTTTCCAGATTATTTCGTCTTTTTAATGGCGTGCGAATGGGAGAAACTAGGTTTAAATTATTTAAATGTTTATAGAATTACAGACAAATGGGAGAATAGTTGGATACACCAAAAAGCTCCATACAACAAAACACAATTATTCGTTTTATTAAAAATGGCTAATGTATTAAAGCATGAAAACTTTAAAAACTTAGCATATAAAGAAATTTCACTTATTTATGCAAAACAAGGCGAATTTAAAAACGCTATACAAATAGCAGATAAAACAACCAGTAATTATTCTAAAAACCAAACTTATTCTAAAATTACTAAAGAACTTGCTTCCAAAGGAGAAATCAATCAATCTTTAAAACTGGCAAGAAGTATTACTGAACCTAAAATCAGAATTTACGCTTTATGTACAATTTCATCGGAATTACTCAAAAAAGAAAAAAACAAGGAGTCTAATCTAATTATTCAAGAAGCTAAAGAAATTATTTTTGATAAGGAAAAAGAATCATTGGATGTAGCAAGTATGACAGATATTCCAGTTGAGTTAGCAAGAAATGGAGAAGTAAATGAAGCGTTAAAAATTGCTCAAAAGATAGAGAACAAATTTTTAAAATGCTGTGCTTTTTCTTATTTGTCAACTGAACTATCCAATCAGGGAAAAGAAGTAGAATCTTTATTTTCACACCTTGAAGCTATAAACACCATCCAGGATATGAAAGATGAACATTGGATAGCTAGAGGGCTATCTGTAGTATCCATCCAATTAACAAAGCAGAAAAAATTAGACAAAGCATTAAATATCATCAAAGAATTTAAATTTGATAAAGATCGATGCAGTACTCTACGGAAAATCTCAAAAGAATTATTGAATCAAGGAAAAAAAGTAGAAGCGGAAATAATTTTGAAACAAGCAGTAAACACTGCAAGAATTTTAGATAATTTGACAGATAAATTCTTTGAATTCACATTTCTTGCAAAAAGTTTTATTATTCATGATCAAATCAATATCGCTTCGAAAATTATAAATGAAATACCGAAAGAGCAAAGGAGTAAACCCTTGGTTGAGTTAGCAATAGAACTCGCAAGGAATAGAAAAAAACAGGAAGCAATTGAAACTTTGTCCAAAATAAAGGATGAGTGGGGCAAAAATTTTGCCTTAAAGGAAATAGCTAATGAGTTCACAAAAAACGGAGAATTTATCGATGCTAAGAATTTAATAATAAAAGGTTTGATTTTCAAGAGAAGAGTAACAAGTAAGTATTGGAAAGAAAAGGAATTAGAGGCAGTATCCTCCAAATTGGCAAATCAGGGAAATTTTAATAGCGCTTTAAATATTGCAAGTTTTATTAAGAAAGAACCTTTTAAAACAAATTCATTAATAGCAGTATCTACAGAATTTTTAAAAAAAGGAAAATTAAAGGAATCCATAAATGTGTCCTATGAAGTTAATTCAAATTATTGGAAGGACAGAATGTTTTTAAAAATAGCGATAGAATTTATAAAACAATCTGATATATCAAAAGGACTTGGTGTAATAAATAAAATAAATGAAGAATCTGACAGAATTTTAGGCCTCATCATTATTTCGAATCAAATTTCAAAAGGAGGTAATTTAATTCTATCTGACTCAATATTAAAAAAAGCTTTAGAAGAAGCTTATAACATTGACAATAAGTTAAGTAAAGCGAATTTATTATTAAACATCTTTAGCGAACTATCCAATAATGGTAATATCGAAAAATCAAACAGTATATTAATTGAAGCCATTAAAACAATTAGGGAAATAGAAGATGAATACTTAAAGAGTTCGCTTTTGAAAGTGACGTTTTCAAAATACACTGAACAAGAAAAATTAGACGAGGCAATGGAATGCATAAATGAAGCTGTAAAAGTCGCAAATTCTATTGAGGAGAATTCAAGAAAAAACCAAATACTATCTGAAATTTCCCAAGAATTAGCGGAATGCGGAATAGAAATGGATGCTCTGAAAATTATTGAAAAAATTACTGATGAGTCAGAAAAAAATAAATCATTAGCATATGTTTCAATAAGTCTATCGAAAAATAACATGTTCTCATTAGCATTGGAAACAACAAAAAAAATAAGTGATCCAGAGGACAAAGTGCGAGCACTTGCATCAATTTCTAGCGATTTAACAAGAATGGGTAAAAACAAAGATTCCTTTATTTTAAATAAGAAGGTTATCAGTATTATAAGAATTTTAAAAACTAAATCACATAAGAGTACAGCGATTTCCGAATTATCCATTTCTCTTGTAAAAAACGAGAATTGGGATTTGGCGGAACGTATCTTGAACGAAATTCCAGAGATTTCAAAGAGGGAAGATACTTGGGTAAAATTTGCAAAAAGCCAAATCAGAAAAGTGGGGGCGCAAAAAGCTATAATGATTAAAAAAGCAAATAGCAATCCGAATTCATCACCTTTTTACATCAAAGGCTGGTCAGAAGCTATTAATGTAAATGAAACAAACCAAAAACTTCTTCAAGACGCCATAGCCTACTTAATTCAAGACACTGATTCGTTAGAAATAGTCTTACAAAAATACGCGATTTATGAAATCTTCCTTGGGAATTCTACTCCCCAGCAGCTTCAGCGACTAAACCAAACCCTAGATATCCAATGGGCATTGGATATTGTGGATAGCTTTTCTGAGAAATCGGAAACCAAGGATCTTTCTCTAAACTGAAATGCTAACCTTTCTTACCTAGTTTGGAAATCATCAAAGCTTATGACTCTCAATTTTGTACAAGTAGAAACCAAAACTGGAATCAAAGAATTTGAATTGATTCAATGTGATATTACTGCACTTCCCTTTGAAGTAGACCTTTTGAGTGTCTCGGCCTACAAAAATAACTTTTCTCCCACTTCCAGAAGTGTCATTGGCCATTTATTCCGGAAAGGAATTAATGTGGAACAATTAAGTAAAAGACCATATTTAGACTTTAGGGATAGCCTCGGTGTTTGGGTCTCTTCAGCACAGTCAAACCTCATATTCAGGCAACTGATTTGTGTGGAAATTATTGGAAGAAACCATTCATTTGAGAATGCAATAAAAAATCTTTTTTCCACAATTTCAGCTTTAGAAATCCAAGGACTGCAAAACACTACCTTGGCCTTACCACTACTGGGTTCAGGTGATCAATACCTGAAAACAGAATTAGTTATACCTACTTTGATTGAGATCTCTCTGGATTTTCTAAAGTACTCAAGGTATTTGAAAAAAATATATTTCGTCGAAATTGACCAATTTAAAGCAGGGTTATTTAATAATGCTATGAATGAGGCGTTGGGGCGGGCAAAAATTAAATCCCCTAAAGGTGATTTGGCTGATATGCTTAAACAGGATTTGAATCGACATATTGTTTCACTCCTTAACCTACACGAAGACGAGGAGATTTTTCGGGATTTAAATAGGGTTATCAATTCCGATTTTAGGCCTTTTGAGTTTGGTGCAGCTAGCCGAAAAGTTGTTGAAAAAATTATTTTGATCATTCACCCAAAGACCAAAAAGCAAACTGATCTGCTCAAAAAAATAGAGTCTTTAAATCAGTTAGGTATTTCTTCATGGATTACTAGTTACATGCACACTATCCGGATTTTTGGAAATGAAGCCGTACACTCCAAAGAAGTTCAAAATCGGAAACCAGAATATGTTGATGAAAAAGATCTCGAAATTGGGATGTATTGTCTATCTAAAATCCTAGATTTTTATCTGAATCATTTCAATTCTAAAAGTTAAAAATCAGCAGCCTTAAATTTCCTTCATTGATGTAGGTCGCAATAATCACCTACTGACTTAACTTCCTTAATTCTTGGAATAAATATAAATTGATCTATTGGGTATAGTTAAAATTTTCACCTGCCAGTCTTCCAAATACTGACAGGTGCGGAAGTTTTTCTGATTACTTTAAGCTAACAGCCTTCTTTTATATTGTCGAATCATCCGGCCTGCTTTTGGATCTCGGTCTGAAAATCCTGCAAAGGTCAAGCCCAGTTCTTCTGGAATTTGAATCAATTGGTATTGTTCGCTTTCTTGCTTTGTTAAGACCCGCATATTGACCATTTTCCATCTTTGGAATGTTCTAATCACTTTGGTCCCCTCACAAATCAAGGCATGTGATTTTGGAATATTCCCAACAGGGATCATCTTGAAATAGGGGGTCCCTTTGGATTCTTCATGTGCTATCAAGACGTTTTGATCTGCTTTTGCCAATTGCACATTGATCAGGTTTCTAGTTCTCATCCAACCATTTGGATGTCTCCTATCCATAGGCATTGGAATTCTATTTCTATTGTTGGATATCACTATTTCTTCTGGGATGACCGCATTGATATATCCATTATCATAGGCCATCAATAGTTTTTCCGATTTCATTTCTTCCGTGACACAAATCTGAAATAGTACATCCTCATCCGTGACGGCCTGTTTTTGATAGGACCAATTTCCATTTTCATAAAATGTCAAGTATGCCCATATTATGGGCTTCAAGTATTCGATAGCTTTTACATCGTAAAATAACCCAAAGGATTCCTCAAACTCTTCTTTGGCAGTTGAGGGCTTTTTTTGAGGTTCTTTCCAATCAGAGGATTTTATATCCTTATAATTCATCGAAAGTTCGCTTTCATTCTCTTTTTCATAAGGAATAATTTTAGGGTCTTTTGGCGATTCCTTAGCTAGCCAACTGGCGTGATATTTCAGAATTCGCTGCTCCATGAAGAAGGTGATGTCTTCCCCTTTCAGCTGCTGAGTCGTATTTCCTGCTCGCTGGTAAATCTTTTCTTTGTTAAAAAATACCGGTCTGGACATCTCTTTGACCACTACTTCACAATAGGTCTTTCCCTCTTCTGTAAGAAATCTTATATCCAGGTGGCTATTTGCAGTAGCACCTAAGTGGATCTTTACCCCATTTCGAATTTTATTTTCATATCCATCCTGATTGGGCAGATAGTAAAATTCATCCGTTTCACTATCATTGAGTCTAGCGAAGTCTGATTCAATTCCTTGCAGGCTTCCATTGTCCCTGATTCCGATCAATATCTTACCTCCAACTTTATTCATCATTCCAGCAATTGCTTTCGTCACTGCAACTAATTGGCGGTCGATATCCGGCATTCCATTGGCTGTGAATACGATGGATGATTTAAATTCCAACTTTTCATTTTCATTTCCGAACTCCCCTCTTTCTTGTATTGATGGGGTAGATTCCCGAATCATCAAATCACTGGGACATTCCAAGTTGAGATGGGACTTGTTGGTTCCTTTTTCTTCAATGCTTCTCAAAACCAAGGTGATGATATCCTCCTGGGACCGCTTGGGCTCACCATCAGCAGGGTAGTAGCGATGATTGAGACCATGAATATCCTTTAGTTCATAGTAAAGCCAGCCTGTTTGTACATCCTGCTTCACTGCTTTGACAATAAACGGGTATTCTATATTTAACTCTGGAAATCTTTCCTTCAGCGTATCCAGTCTTGACTGAGTAAGCATGGGGACCCCATGGTCAGAAACCGCCTTTACATAACAGTTTAAGGTAGTTTTTTCTGCTAGGTATCGTTTTTCTAATTGAAATTCATAGGGTACTACACGAAGTTTAAAGTATCCATCTGTCAATTCGATAAATGGAGTCCCTTCTAAATAAATTACCCCCCAAAATTTCGAATGAATAAGTTTTACCGCTCTGATAGCTTCGTTCTGTTTGCATGATTATGTTTGTTGTTCTCATAGCTTTTTGATTTTTATTCTTATTGATGTTGATGATGTATTTATATTTCCTTCTTTAATCTCTTTCTAGATAGGTAGCCAATCTCTTTGGCTTCTTTTTGATACGATGTGGGGCATTTGCATTTCGATAGCAGGTAATGACACAGTCCGTCTCTGAGTTTGTGACGACAATCAAGTCTTTAACTTTCCCCCGGATTTTGCTTGGTAATTGATCCATCTGCTTTTTGGTGATGAAAAAGAATTTTAAGGACTGCTTGTAAATCACCTCTCCATATCGAATACAGGTTTTGATTGCTTCGGGAGTGATTCCTCTTTGAGACATTCTAGTTTTTGAATGATAAGAGTAGTTATAGTTTGACGTATTATCTTTGTATGATTCCATTTGATTATCTATTTGAATTATGGGTGATAAAAAAGTGGGGGAGAATCCCCCACACTAGGATCTGGTGATGTGACTAGTAATTTGGCCAATGAATAGCCCTTCTATCCCAAAGGATATTCTTTGTAGCTCCTCTTTGTGGAATTCTAAAGAGTTGTAGTAGCTCAGGGTACTTTCCGAGACTTTGTGAGATTTTAAATCGGATTCGAGAGAAATGAGGAGAAAAAAATTGACTGAATTGATCGTTTTGAATCCGATACTTGATCTCCTTTAGGACATCACTATACTCAGTGGTGGGCTTTGTACAGGTGTACAAATGAGCAAGAGTTTCGCTATCTCTATTCATTTGGAAGTCCGCAAATGAAAAGCCTTTTTCATTTCTCAGTAGAAAAAGGAATAGTGCGCTTTCCCAACCTTTTCCTACAGGGATATTGATTTTTTCCTGTTCGGAAATTCGGACCCATACTTTATAGTCTTTATCTACAGTAATGGATTTTGTAAAGTTATTTTGAGTATTTTCAACAGCTTCAGGCTTGGAAATAGCATTTTGAGTTGCCATATAAAACCTTATTTGCTCTTCCATAGCTATCGGTGTAAACACCGGGTTTTTAGCAAATTCTCTAGCTCTATATCCGATGGCTAGCTTAATAAATTCCTCAAATAGTCGTTTGATAGATGGTGAAGAAGGAAACTGAAGGGATAAGTTGCATAGCAGCTTTCCATTTTTTACTTTCAGATTTGAATTTTCTTTTCTGTAGGGAGTCCAATTGAGAAGAATGACTTCAAGCGGATAACTTGAAGATGAACTATTAATGTCCTGAAGGACCAAGTCCATCGTACGGAGAGGTATTGGGACATAGTCGATTTCTTCGATTTCTACACTGAGTAGCTGAGGATCGAAGGATTGGCTGATTTTTGCAAGAAGGGCTACTGCCTGCTCTTTAGTTGATTGATTAAATTTGATTTTTGCTCTCATGGCCATAATTGTTTTGTTTATGGCTGCAAGCACTTTTCTAAGAGTGTAAAAAATTTACACTAGAAATTTTTTTAAAAAAAAGTGGAAAAAATTCAAAAGCTCATTCACAAGTTCTTAAAATTAATAAGAAACAAATTTATTGGGGTTCTATATCAGATATATGATAGGACTGAAACATTTTTTCAATCCTTTTTCCCAAGCGCTCCCTAAGACGTCTAGGATGAATCACTTTTATTTGGTCACCTTTCGCTAAAATCAAGTTTTCAAACTCTACGTTCGGAATCAACCTTAAATGAAAGTAATTACACTCTTTATTTTCCCTATGATTCCATTTGAAATTCTCGGTCTCATTAATAATAGTGCTTATTTTATCAAAATGAATTAGTTGTTGAGACTCGTGGAAAGGTTTTGTCTCGATATAATGAGAAAAGGTCTTTTTCACCTCCAATACTATATTTTTAACATCATGGGGAGAAATTGCCTTTCTCTGTAAATTTTTTGGATACAAAACACTTAATAGACTTTTAAACTCAGGTTTTTCAAGAAGCTTTAAGAGGTCTGTATCAACTTTAAGTCCTTTGCTTTTTATGAATATGATTCCATTAGTATTAGCTACTCCATCCCCAAAAAGAAAATTCAGGTTGATTTTTTTAAACTTTTTCTCTAAAGTGATTTTTGAAGAAGCTTTTGATTCTGGCTTTGGTTCTGGTTTTGAATGCTCCTCTGGAACGGGCTCAAATCCAATATCCCTAGCTTTTTGATATAGATAATTGGAAACCTTTATTGCAACATACCTTATATTGTTAAAAATAAAATCACCTTCCTCTAACTTGAACGGAAAGAGTAGCCTCACGTCGTTTTTATTAGTTTTTATGAAATTTATAAGTTCTAAAGTAGGAGCACTTTTGAACTCCATAATGTTGTGTTCCTCCCTTCTAAAGTCACCAAATTCTAATCTTATTTTTAAAGATTCCACCACATCTTTTTTCGGATCAAAGCCGTTAAAAAGCCTATAAAAAAGACTTTTATCTTCATTTTGTTTTACTTTTGATCGCTTTTTAGAAGCCTCCATTTTCTCAATTATCGTTGATTTTCCTTCTAATTTGGTGTCATCTTTATTCGTATTGATTTCATTTCCATTGTTAATAGACTTCAAGTTTTCCCAAGTGGTAACGAACCAGCAATCTTTTCCTTCCTTATTTCTTTCTAAAGTGATCCCAATCAAATTTCTATAGTACTCTTTGAGTGTAATTCCTGGATTTGGTTTGAATGGGATATCATTTCTAATCCGGAGTGTTTTAAGCCTTTCGATTGAAACGGGCATCAAATAATCGTCAAACTCCAAATATTGGTCATGGGATTTACCCAAAAGATACCATCGATTGTTGCTTTGTTTTAAAAAAAAAGGAGACATGATTACCTTAAACTTAAACTTTCGAATTTCTTCTTCCGATTTCCCTTCAAAATATTCCTCACTAGGAATATTATGCCGATCATACTCAAATTCAACAACCAGCTTTTTTTCAATAGCATTATATAATTGTTTAAAAGTTTTAAGTTGATTCTCACTTAAGTGATATGGGAGTTCGTACTGAACCTTAGGTTCGACGGTAGCCAAATCCAATTGCAGGATTTCTAATCCTTGAGTGATATCTGAAAGCATATCATTTTGCCAGCGCGAAGAGACATTCTTTAGATAGGCTCCAATTTGTTGAATTTTTTTTCGATCGGCTTCTCCAAGTATTCGGTCAAAAAGTATGAATCCCTTATCGGTGTAGGTGTAGGTTGTGGAATAGCTATCTTTCGTCTTTAGGTTTCCATATTTATTTATATTTTTCTTGTCTAAAGCACCATCTCGTGGCTTTTCCAATGGAAGTGGAATTCCAAATTTTGATTTGGATTCATTTTCGAGCTTTTCCAAATAATTATAAAAAGTTTTTTTTGAAAATGGTTTACTTAAAGAAACTTCTAATTTTTTTTCAATTAAATTAATTTTCTCTTGGCATTTTTTAATTATTTCCTCCATGGTTAATGGCTTCGCCAGCCTAAAGCATTCATCCATAGATTTTAAGTAGATCTCTTGTTTGATTCTAGTTCCAAGCGAGGCCTTGTTTTTCATATTTTCAGATTTAACTTCGACTTCTATAATTGTACTTCAATTGTTTTAACTGCTCCAAAAACCCACTTCTCCAAAGCTCTCTCCATTTGTGGATAATGGCCCTTAATGATGAACTCCCTTGTTTTCCGAGATGAGATGCCTAGTTTCTGACTCCCACGATTTTTTCCCTAATGCATAAAAACGACTTGATTATATCCAATTCCTTGAATAGAGATTTTGTCTTTTCTATTGTTAAAAACTTTAAGCCGGTCAATTGGCCTCTCAGCATAGAAGGAAACTGTGTTTTTCTATCTGATTCTAGGTAGGCGAAATACGTAAAATTGTTGATTCGTAAGCCCATTCTTAATGAGTTACATCTTTAAATATAAAATATTTTTCAAAAATCACCTTGCCTTAAAGCCTTTGTAATAAATTACAAAGTGATTCTAATTCAATAGCTTTCTTTATGAAATTTGATTTAAATCTTCTCAAGGAATTATTGGTTCACGGGTATAACTCGAAAGGCACCGTGGATCCTGGCGCATCAGTCAAATTATCTCAAGCAGGTGTAGGCTTAGTAACCAACTACATCGAAAAACTGGCTCTATTAGAGCTTGTGGACAATCCAGTTCCTTTATTTGGTAAGGATGGAAAAAGGTGGATTGGATACAGCCTTACTGAAAAAGGAAGAAACTTGATAGGGGATGATCAAGCAATGAAATTGGCTTTTACGGATTTGATCGGTGGACCTAAAAATGAAATTTCTCAATCTATTTATTCCTTAATTGAAGAATGTCAAAATGCTGAAATAAGGCAGTCTTATCAAGCAGACTTTTTGAAAACTCTCGAAGAAATAGCCATTTGCTTTGATCATGAATGCTACATTGCCACATTAAGTCTTTCTGGAAAAATTCTAGAAATATGTCTAAAGGAAATTGTCAATAGATTAGCTATATCGATTGATCCAAATTCCGGTATTGGGACTCTTCTGAAAAAAATCAGAGAGAGTGATAATGAAAAAAAATATTACCTGGACCCAGGGCTTTCAAACATTGGGCATATCATTAATATTTCTAGGAATACTGCTATTCATGCCAACCAATCTATCCCCATTCCTTCCAGAGATCAGGTAATCATGGTGATTTTTGCACTCCGTGATGTAGTAAGAAGAGTCATGCTATAAATGCCAAAAAAAGACTTGGAGTATCTGAATAAACATCCCAACCCCAAGTCTTTCCCTTTTAATTATATCAAGCCTTCCGTCTTTCTAATCTTCGCAATACACGTAGTTGGGAATGGAGGCTGGCATCATGACTACAGGCCAATAAAATGGGGCATTTCTCCAACCTTGCTCTTCTCTTCCCTGTTGATGAAGCAGCATTAAAACCGGCGCATCCAATGCCAATTGTTTTGCATAAGGAGAATCTACCTTACCGTCGTCTGGTGAATCAGAAAAACTAGCACCTGAATATTTGAACCGGGATACATCCCTGTTTTCTCGAAAGTAGAGGTAGATGTATTCTTTTTCACTCCAATTCATACCTAATTCGAGCGCTTTTATCACAGGGATGATATCCCATTCCAAGCCATGATTTCCGAATCTGTATTCGTATCCAAAGGTATTTCTAATCTTCTTGATCAACTCAGTAGCCTCTTCAAATGTGACTTTGAAGTGGAACCGGTCTACTTCTCTACGGGAGGTAATAAACGCGGTAATTTCTTGAATCTTTGTCCGTATCTCCGTTTGAGAGAGTGTCTGAAAACCCACAGGAAGTAAGCGACTATAGGCTTTGAATGAGATCAGATTGGAAGCCTTTACTTTATTAGGTCCAGCTGGAATAATCATTCTGCCCTGCTTGGCAATAAATCTCGCTGTTGCAGTTTGAATATCTTTTTGGATATTTTCTCTCAAATCCTGGTCAAACCAATGCATGCTTCTCATGGCTTCATAGATTCTAGCTGAAGTATAAAATCTGGTGACAGCCAAATCCTCTTTACTTCTGCTCCCATACATTCTTGAATGCTGCAACACCGTATCCATTTGAAAAGTCTGAGGATTCCGACCATAGTAGAAGCCGATCAGGTGATCAATCGTAATTCCTCGATCTAAAGATTGACCACCCACGAAAATATTAAAAGGATTATCCAGTCGGAGTTGGCCATCATCACCCAATAGCTCGGCTACTTGATTTTCAGAATTAACTTCCACGATGCCGATATGATTTTGAGATAATGCATTGTAAACAGCGTCAAGAACTTCCTCAAAATTTATCACCGGTAATTGCGTCGCACGGATAGAATCACATAAAGCCGAATAAGGTTCTTTGATCAAAGCACTCAGCTCTGATTTCGCACTTGATTTTAAGGCCTCTATCAAAGATTCGGTGAGTTCCTTTTCCATCCGCTGAATCACCTTCTGAGTGGAGGTATGTAAGACAAAAGAGCAATGATAAGGTTTTGCCCATACATCTTCTGATTTCTCTTGCAATTGACGGATAGCACCTCCAACTAAAAAGGATAATATCGCAAACCTAAACCGATCAATTTTAGGTGAATTGAGAATATTACTCAAAATTCTGCCGTCATAGGACCGAGTTGATTTTTTCTTTTGATTGAGAAAATCCAATTCCTCCTCTTCCACAAGTATGTGGATATAAGATGCAGGACTATTGGAGATCAGGGACTCTTCAAAGTAATACTTGCCACCTGTGTAATTGGAATGTGGATGCAAAATATGCGTAAATGCAGGCCTCAAGGGAGCGTAAGCATCTCCATTGATTCTTTGTTCTTCCGGTTGAAGGTAGAGAGAATATGGAGTAGCGGTTACTTGCAGAAAGCTATTTTTGCCTTTAAGCTTCTTTCTAAATTCAGAAATACTGCCAGCAATTTTGGCAAAATCCAGTCCGTCTTTCTTTGTACGGTCTGAAACAAAAGAAACACTCGCCTGATCAGCTTCATCATCCACAATCAATACCTTTTTCTTTGCCAAGTCTGTTTCATCAAACAAACGGTGAAGCTTTTCAAGGTTCTTTATCTCCTTTTTTACTACCAAAATAATCTTATTTGATAGTACATACCCAGTAAGTTGCTCAAAGGTTTGAAGCTTAATGATATCCCAGATATATAGTTTATTTCGCTCGACAGGCTTGGCAAACTCAGATTTTAGTCGTTTCATTGTTTGCTCGGCAAGAGCCACGGAATTTTTTGTAAAAACAATCGTAACGTCATATCCTAAGTCAAAACATTTAGCAATGGTACCCACAAAAGCTCTTGTTTTACCTGACTGAATCAAGCCTAAAAGAATTCCTGGTTTTAGCTCGTCAGTAGTCGAATTAGCCAAGTCTGAACTCACCGATTCCATGATTTGAACCAATCCCTGAGAGTCATTTCTTTTTTCTGTGATGTATTTAAAATATGCCATGGTATGGATTGTGAATTAATTATTTATACTTCCAAAGAAAATTAGTCTAGACTCATAAAGTACCTTTTTGCAAGCTTGCAATTGTAAAAGAGAAGACCTAAGAACCAGATTGAAAATAGAGTTAGTTAAACATGTTGTTCTGATCAATTATGGGTTTCACAATATCTATCTCATCTTTCGCCAATAAATCATCGAAAGGAAACGCTGCTTCAGGATAATTTTTGATAAGGGAAGGTATTTTATCTCGGTAAGTATTCGAAATTGGAATGATTTTTAACTCTCTGATTGTACTTGTAATCTGCTTGAATAATCCACTCAGTCTTTGACCATTGATTAAGTCCCCATCAAAAACTTTAAGAGAGTTTCTATTCAAACTACTTTTAAAACAAGCCAATAACAATGAGTCTGATTCAGCAAAAAAAATATTTTGAATAGGTGAAGGTAGATTTTGGCTAAACTTATTTTTCTCCCCGAAAGAAAGATTCTTAAGGATTTCACTATCAATTTTTTTCACATATCCATTTTTCAATGTAATGAATAATGAATATTTCGTTTTAGAAAGGTCTATCCCTATACTACCTTTAGCTCCTTGTACTCTTTTACTTGAAAGCTGAATACCATCTTCCCAGACCGAAATGTAAGCTTCTTCAATATGCACAGGAGAATCTCCATTTTGAACTACGTATTCTCTTTTATCTTGATCAGGGCGTTCGGTTCTTCGGAATAACCTTCCATATTGTTCAATATCTCTTTTAAACTTCTTATTAAGTTTTTCTTTGAACCAATCCCTATCAAAAGCTCCCAGTGGTTTCATGCCTCCTAAAAGATTCAAATAGGGGGTAATAGCTTTTCCATTATCTTCAAAATTTTGTTGATCGAGCTTATTTTCCATAATGAATTCTAAGACACCTATCACCGCTTCTTTGTGTCTTGCAATTTTGGATGGACCAAAGCCCTTTGTCCTAAAGGTTAGGTTTTTGAAAAATATTTTTGTCAACTCATATTTATCAGCTCTGCTTTCATCCACAGTTAATAAAAATGACCACCATAGACCCGACAAAGGATAATCCATCAACTCAGATTGTGCTGAAGATGTCATAATCCAATGATTGGCGATGTACCTCTCCGAACTACTGTGGCCAGGAGGGTTTTCTACATCAGGCCACATTCTATGGACCACTTTATACAATTGATTGTGAGATAAGTAATTCCACAGACCAATATCTGATGCTTCCCTTCGAGTTAAATGAGATAGTGATTCGAACAGAATTTTTCCTCTTTCAAAATCTGATTTTTGAACCAATATTTTATTTGAAGTATTTTCTGAGATCTCAGGAAAGTCTAGTTCTTCCTCATAATTTGATAAAAGTCGAACAGCCGAGAAACGACTTTTATCAAAATAGGAATTTGTTAAACCACCATCTTCCAACCTAGCCTTCAGTACAGGAATAATTTCTTGAGTATATTTCCTTTGATTCATAGACTATTTGGTTAATTTCTCCAATTCCGTGAATAGACGTTCATTTGGATTTTCAAGTATTTTTTCAATTAATAGATTTATATCACTTGAATCATTAGGATATGGAGATCCCAGATAATTCTTTGATTTCTCCTGTAATGCTCTATACCAAGCTTTTTCATTATAAGAATCGTCATTCTCTTCTGTCAAAAGATGGCAGGCATGAATTAAAATCGGAATAATCAATGTAGATATTAATATATTCTCGCTATCAGGATTATTCTTCAGAACCTGAAGAGATTTCAACTGTTTAGTTGGTAACTTTACGATCAACGCATCCTGCTCAAATTCATACCGGACGATTTGCTCTATTGTGTTTTCACTGATTTTTACAAAATCTGAAACAGCTAATCCTGCAGTATCAATATCTATGGTTGCTGTATCGAACACTGCCAATACATCTCCTGCCTCTATTGAAAAAGTTTGACTTTGAAGCTCAGGCAATAAATTTGTTGAAGTGAAGTTTTCCAAATCTCTTGTTGCAATCAGCATCAATTGCATCTCTATTTTATTCTTAAGATCCTGATCTGGGATCTCAAAAATCAATTGAGTATCAAAAGAAGAAAAAACCTGTCTATAAACTGTATAGCTACAATTTATCTCACATATCAGAGAAATTTTTTTTGATTTTAGTAAGGTGTTAAAATCATCACTTAAATTATTTACCTGATAGCTGAAGAGTATTCCTTTGCTGTTTTCCTCGTAAGTGATTTCCCGTGAAGTGGATGGTTTTATGATAAAATCATCACTAATTCCTAAAACGGGATGTGGATATAGATAATCATTTACTTTCATGCTTGGATCAGTTTCAAATTGAGTGCATGTTTTTCATCATCTTGGAGAATAAAAGAAAAATTATTCTCTCCTTTCTGAATATCCATTTTTATTCGATTAGACTTATTATTAATCAAGTCATCATTGATTTGAATAATAGGCAAAATATTGTCCAAGCCCGCCTTATCATTATCTCCACCAACTAATACCTGAAAAACTGCTGCAGCAATATACTCTGATGCCCTAAAATTTACATGATAAACCCATTGCTCACTTTTGTTTTTATTTGCATAGCAACGTAAACCAAAAATCTTTTTGTCACCGCCTCCTCCGGCTGATTCTCGTTTTGATCCTACCTTGATTTCTTTTTTCTTCGTGCTAAAACTTCTTGGTTTTATATCACTCTTCTTACGATGATCAATTTGAATAAACTCCCCCAGCTTAGCAATGGTGATTTCGCTATTATTTTCAATTGAAAAAAACTCATTATAGCTACTTACTAAAAATTTTTCCATAACTATTAGAGCAGCTCTCCCTTCTGGGTGTTTGTGGTTTTTGGCTGACCATTGATCATGCCTTGGGTTTTCCAATCGTTTCAAGATCTCGTTTCCTTCGTCATCTTCGCAGACAAACACTCCAGCGTAACCTGAGTGATTTGGATTTCCCCTTGCTTTAGTTTCTATCAACATATTTGATTTTCTAAAAAATGAAATCATACCATTGAAATCAGGATGCTTACCAATGGTCAATTCAACTTTTCCCAAAAAGTCCAAGCTTGATTCAAATTTTTTATGTTCCACCTTACCCAAGTAACATTCCATATACTGTCTTGGATTAATGTTCTCACCCGATTTAGTTCCTTTATAATCGAGCCAATAATCACAACAAAGGTCATAAACATTGGAAGCATCAATTAGAGTGTGATTCACCTTTACTTCCAATTTTTTATTTAGAATAGCTAACCAGAAACTTTTGATAATGGCTTTGATAAACTCATCCTTAATTGAATCAGAATATGGATTCCAAACACCAATAATCCCCAGCGTAGTCCCGGGTTCATTTCTTGAAAAAATATCTGACAAAATTCCCGGAGTCGGGAATTCTGCAGGCTGAAAGTTTTCTTCCCCAAAAAAACCTTTAAAATATAAGTTTTCTCCATTAAACCGATGTGTGGCTAAACGTGATATACCCTGAAAAAGGGTCTCGTTTGTCTTGAAATAGTGAGAAGAAACAAGAATAGTTCTCAAATAGCTATTACTAAAAAAAGCAGATTTACCCATACCTTTTGAACCTGCGGAAGACTCATTTTGCTTATCATTTATATTTCTTGAAAAGGCAAAAGCATCATACGCCCCATCCTTCTCCATGCCGATAGTATTAAAATCAGCTATTTTTATAAAATGTATATTGTTTTGATTCTCCTTGATCTTATCGGTCATATCTGACAATAAATCGAAATCTTCAGTGCCTTTTCGGACCTCTCCCAAACAAGCTTCAATATGATTTTCAATTTTAAAAAGTTCTCTCGCAGAAGTTTTCTCTATTTGACCGTAGGTAAACTCTACTCTTACAGGCTTACTATGGTCCAAAACAGCATCTAAACTATTCTGTATGGATTCTCTAACCAAAGAAGGTATTCGGTATTTATCAAATACCTGAATATCATTATCTCGAATACCCTGTTTCTCTATTCCAGCGCTGATTTTTTCAAACTTCCAATTCATAGTTGTTTTTCTAGCAATTGATCTAATACACGATATACTTTATCAAGGGATTTATCTTTTCTTCGATAACCTAGATAGCCTGAGGTTTGATGATCTTTTAAAACCAAAGAAGAGATAAAAAGATAGTGATAAATGGGGATGGGCTCAATGGAGGTGATATGTGCATTCAATCTTGGATTAATCAATACATTACCAGCTAACTGCAATGTTCCATGAACTGAAATTGCACCTACGTTATGAATTTTCACCCATTCGATACCCAAATCATCTATACTTTTAAAGACTAAAAGGTCATTCTTGTTAACACAAAAGAAACTCAAAATCTCAGCCTCGGTATTCCAACCATTACTGTACCGGTGACCTTTGTTTCTCAACTTTCGCCCATTTCTTCCCATAGGCTTGATTTGGTCATAGGGGATGACCACATTCACGCCCCCATTTTTATAGGCCATTATTAGCCGTTCATTTTTCAAAGAATTGGGGATGGCTACTTCATAGACCTTGTCTTTTGCATTGGAAGACTTGGTGTCAAAGGACCATCCGCCATCTTGATAAAATGTCATCCAATACCAGATTTTTTCGGCTTTTTGTGGAGTAGGAGTGGGGGGTAAAATTGGTTTAATTTCAGGTGCTGAGGTGCTTTCCACAGCTTCAACCTCTTCAATTGTTTCTGATTTAGAAATTGGCATGGCTGCACCTTCAACTGCTGCCCGTTTTCTATAGCGTTCCTCGATAAACCAAGCAATTTCATCCCCTTTTAAAAGTTGTGTCATATTTCCAGCACGCTGAAAAAGCTTGGATTGGTTTAGGAAGATTGGTTTTAGTACTTCCTTGATTTGTACTCTGCAATAGGGGATACCTTCGTGAGAAGGAAATGAAACCTGAATATTTGCGTTTGCAGTATTTCCAAGTAAGTTTTTGACAGTTGATCGGATTTTATTCTCGTAACCGTCATGGTTTGAAGAATAAGTGTTGCTATCGACTTTGGAGGAGTTGAGGTATTCAAAATCCCGCTCTATACCTGAAACAAAACCAGAATCATTTACTCCGATTAATAATTCCCCGCCTTTATGATTCATAAAACCAGCTATGGTTTTGCAGATAATAACCATTTGACGGTCAATGTCTGGTTCGGTGGTTCCAGCAGGGAATACTAGGGTTGACTTAAATTCTAAAGTTTCGCTTTCATTACCTAGGGATTCTCCTTCACTTAATTCCTCTTTAAGTGGTTCTGCTATAAGAATGGTTTCTTCAACTGGAGCTAGCTTAAGAAAGGCTCTATTGTTATCCCGCTCTTCGATTCCATTGAAGGTCAATGAAAAAATATCCGAGATTTCCCGCTTTGGCTCACTAGGTTTAGGATAATAGCGATGAGAAAGTCCGAACGGGTCATGCAATTCATAATAATCGGCATTCGTTTTGGGATCCTCTCTTTTTGCCACCAATTTAAATGGGTATTCTGTACCCTCTTCCGTGTAGTTATGAGCTAAGACTTCACTCCGGACCTGTGCCAATAGGGGAAGTCCAAATTCATTGACACTGACCACATAGCAATTGATGAGCTTTGGCAGATTATAGGGTTCCCATTCCAACTGATAGTCGTAAGGAGGAACTCGAAAAGTGTCTTTATATCCATCTGATAGGTAGATATATTTTTTCTCATTAACCTCTCGGATATCGGTTACTTCAAATGGATAAATTTGACCCGCAAAATAATCTCTCATAGTTTGGGTTTGTTGATATTTCAATAGATCGATTGAGTAAAAAAACTTCCTCAGGGAAGAAAGAATCCTCCTCCTTTTGGTTTGGGCTTTTGTTTGGGTTGCTCCCTGAAAGGATTTAACCGTTTCTTGAGTTTTTTCTCTCCTTTTAGGAGTTTCTTTCCAACTAATCTGCCTTCTTTGAAACTAAACTGGTATACGCGCCCGTCAGGATGAGTAAAAGTTGCCTCTCCTTCAGGTTTTCCCTTAACAAAAGTTCCCTCCAAAACCTGCCCTTTTGACCCAATTAGTTTCCCTTTTCCATGAAGCATTCCCTGATAGGTTTGCCCTTCGTAGTGATTCAGTTCTTCCATCTGTTCTTTATTTTGTACAAATAAAGGTTAACTAAACTTTATAAACCACATTTTCACCTTAATTGCAAGCTTGCAATTAGGTGTCGCAATTACTTGAAAGCTTTGTTCTTTAATCGATATTCTATCTCAGGAAAAACTACTGGTCCAAATATTCTGGTCAGTTGAGGTAAATCCCTGCCCCTTTTTTCAATTTCAGTCTTGAGAGTTCCGATCGTACGAAAGGCCAATATTTTATTTTTACTGTCGGTTGTATGAGTGCCATTTACAATATCTATAAGTTTTTGCTGTGCCTCGGATGTAAGACCTATTGCTTGCTGAGTGTACAAAAACTCTTTTCCTTTAAGTTTATGATAATCATTGCTAATTGCATCCACTTTTGGATCAGGGACTTTATAGCTATCTATTTCATCAATATTTACGTGGTCTACCCATTTGTCTTGAGTGAAAAAGTCTAATGACTTTTCAAAAAGAATGGAGACTTTTTCATTATAGGATATGATAAGTTCTCGCTTTGCTCTAGTCATCGCTACGTAGAGTTTTGAAATATCTCTAAACCATTCTTCCTTAGGTTGATCTGGATTAGGAATTATTTGATCATTACAATTGATGATTATCATCCTATCAAATTCAAATCCTTTTGTATTATCCAAGTCTGATAAAAAAATTGAATTTGATCCCAAATCCATTTTACCGTCAAGGACAGGAAGGTTTTGGGCTTGGCCTATAGAAAGAACATCATAATAAGAGTATCCACAAATAGCAATACATCCCTTTTCATTTTTTCTATCGTCTAGTATACTTTTGAGATAGGCTAAAGAAAAGTTAAAACCATTAGAAAGGGTAGAAGTTTGTCGTAAGAATGGCTTTGGAGAAGAGAAGTTGGCAAATTCAGGATTCAGAATTTCAAAATCACCTGAAGAATAGGAAGTAAAATCAGTGTTATTTTTAAAAACCTCATATGCGGCGGCTAGTATTTCTCTACTGTTTCGGTAGTTTTTGGTAATTTTTAGGTAGTTCTGGCCGGCAATCTTTATTTCAGCCTGAGTGATTTTATGGTGTTTGGAATGAACCACTTGGGCAATGTCTCCACTGAGGAAAAGGTCATTTTCTTGCTCTTCACATAGTTTACGGATAACCATTAATTCAACCGTCCCAAAATCTTGCATTTCATCCACCAAAATAGATCTGTAATCAGGTTTTATTTTGTCCAAATGGTTTAGAATGGACTGGGACAAGCCCAAGTAATCAGTAACCCCAACAAATTTGATATAATCCTCCCAGCCAGATAATCCCTTTAGAATATCTTCTCTGCTCTCTTTCACTAGGGGAATGTGCCTGCCTTCACGCTCAATCTCCAAATATTTTGATCGGTCTTCTTTTGAAAAAGCACTTCTTATCCAGTCAAACTCTTGCTTGATATAGGCTTGTGGATATACTTTCCGGCTAAGTAGTGACTTGTGAAGATTGAAGAGGACCTCCGCATCATGATTATTGTTTTTGCATTGATAGTAATCCTCCCATTCATCTTCTATAGAATCATTATGTTTATGAACAAATTCGTCATAAATCTTTTTTTCCATTTCATCTTCGGCGTTCTCAATTAAAAATGACCTGCAAAACTCCCAGTAAGATGTTACTCTGATTTGTTCCTCTAATTCTGTTTTATTAGGCTGACAGTCTAAGAGTAAATCCACAAGGTTTTTAATTAGACTGGCCAAAGACCGGTTAAGTGTAAGTACCAAAACCTTCTCTCCAGGATATTTTTTAGCTAATCTTAAAGCCCTTTTTACGATGATTGCCGTTTTGCCAGAGCCACTTACTCCAAGTAATCTCGCAGGTCCTGAAAAATCCATTTCTACAATTTTTCTTTGTGCAGGATGCATAAATAACATCCATTCATGCCAACTTTTATTATCCATCAAAATTTGAAGGTCCTCAGGTTCCATGTCGTCAAACCTTAAATACTCGTCATTGGATTTAATTCTTATTTCTTGGTCACCTACAATATCAACTAGGGATTTTATTTCTTCTTTATAAAATAAAACTCTGTTCTTTGCACTATCTACGTCGCCAGCTCTTAGTAAAATAAATGTGTCAAAAAGCAACTCTGCCCTTTTCTGGTCAGATACCAGTTCACAAGTCTCTAATATTTCATCCTCTTCAACCAAAGAATCAAATTCTTCAAACATTTTTTTCAACTTTCCCTGAAGGCCATCAAAAAGGACATTTAAATATGAATCATTCAGCTTCTTTGCTAAGGAACCATTAGAATAATCTGATTCATTATTGATTCTTTTTTCGGGGGTAGACAAATCTTCTGAGACATAAATAGGCTTTAGTTCACCATTTTCATCAATTCCTATATTCAATCCCTTGTGTCCATTTAGCCATGTTTCACATTGATCATGATCTCCCAAAAAAACAATTAAACAGGTATCATCCTGCTGAATAGTGACAAGTCTACAAAAACCGTTTAAATCGTATTTAATGGCATTTTTAACTCTTGTTTCTCCATGATTTGTTGTATTCAATCCAGCAAGAGGGTTTTCGGCATTTAAAGTAATATCTCCGAAAACTCTTTTGACTGTTTCAGCAGCTTTTTGGTAATGACCACCTCGTCTCATTAATCCAGCAAGTTGTACTTTTACTTTTTTGTCAACGATAAAATCCATTTGTTAATTTATTTGGTTAATTTTTGGATTGGTAATGTGATTTTGAATCAAAGTTTTAGAGAGGACTCTTTTATTTCACCACAAAATCTTTGACTTTCAATTTAAAAAATGGCTTCAAAATCAACTCTTCAAATAAGTTGAGTTCCTCTTGTGGAACCTTGTGAAAAGTGGAATTATGATTGGGCGTCCACCACTTTTGATCCCCCTCATAATATCGTCCATCAGAAAATTTTACAGCCTTAAAACTCCTTTCCATCCAGTCTTTCTCTTTGAGATTGAATAGTCTCACAGGTTCGGTGAATTGGGCAAGCATATAGATCCCTTCATTACCATGCGTGGGATAGAAGTAATCCCCCACTTTTGCATTCGCAAAATCTAAGGCTTGTGAAGTTTTACTGGTAGCCAATGGCTTGGTATCCTTATGCATCGCCACATAACCCTCGTGGATACAGCGAAGGATTTGATCCAATCCAAAAATCGATTTACCCATCGATAATTTCCAAAATGTAGGTTCCATGATTATTTGGGTTTTATGTTATTTCTTTTTACAAATGATCTGGGAGATACTCATGAACTTACCAAATACTCCACTCGCTCTGGTTCTATCCCCTGAACTAGTCGCTCTAGATTGCCGCCCTTAGAAGCATAGCCAATTACTACTTTTTCGGCTAAATCTACCATGAGTTTATTTCGGATAGCAGCTCGGTCAACACTCATGCGCTTGACTGTTTTATCAAAAGGACTAACGATCAGCAATCTTCCTTCCTTTAAGGGGGAGAGTAGTTCTGGTTCAATTTTTTCTTTCATACCTCTGGCTAATGCAAGGATTATGGGTTGCTTTCCTTTGAGTAGATAGTGGAACACGTCTTTCTCCAACTGACTGTGAAAGCCACTGATTACGCAGTTTTCCATTTCCCGTTGGGCTATCGCCCAATCATAGCATTTCAATACTGCTGTGGCAGGTACTTTTCTGCTACATAGAAATGCTGTTTTGGGCAGCTTCCACAATTCGGTGTTTCCAAGACTATCTTTTATCATTAGTGTTCTTCAGCTATTCCATATTTTGGAAAAAATACTGCGGTGAAATACCCCTCTAAGGCCCCTCTTAAGCACACATCTTCTTCTAAAACCCAACGTACTCGGGCATGAGCCCTTAAATAGTCTTTGGCGATTGCCAAGTTCCTATATCCGATATGGCCTTCATCTTCGATAATGTATTTTTTTAATCTAGCATTACTGATAGGTCCCATCAGATGGTTATTGTAAATCCTCTGCCTGATATTTTTTGTCCTTCCCACATAGAGTTAGAGTGCAACTTCAACCCCTTCTTTTTTCTCAGATATCAGGTAAATTCCTGCGGCTTCAGGAAGTAAACTAGGCGTAAGCCCAAGAAATGGGATAGGAGACATCTTCAGTAAGTTCTCAGCTGAAGAGTTGAGAAAGTCGGACCATATTTTTGACTCATAGTGTTCCATGTCATTCCGCCTCATCTCCTTCCAGTTCCTTACCCATCCGGTACTTGATATCGTAATTGATAATAAAATCCAGTTCTTCCTCTGTAAATCCGTAATGCTTAGCAAGAATGGTGTCTATTTGGTCAATAATTTGTTTTGATTTTTTTAAATAAAATTCATCATACTCGACACGACCAGATGTTTTATAATTATAAACCCTTCTAATCGCTTTTTCTTTTAAGTCATTTTTTAACAATTCATAAATTTGATCTAGCTGATTTGAGATCTCTGAATCATTGATGTCATAGAAGAAGTTTGTTACTTCTGGTTTGTTCAAGTGATAACAATCGGAAACACTTATCCACCAAATAAAAAACGTGGTACTTGAAAGAATAGCTGATGCAACTCTACTTTCATGTTTACTTTTAAAATAGATTGGTTTCAATTGAGTTGATGATTTAAAACCATCTCTTTCGCTATGAAAATATGGCAAAAAATCATGTGACCTAATCCAATTTACAGGTGTATTATGATAATATGTAGGATGCTTTCCGTCATCAAGAAAAAATAATTTCTTTTTGTTTTTTATTTTTTTAAGAATAGCTAAATGTAATTTGTCGGAAATTTTAGAAATGATTTTTTTGTAATTGAAATTCCTTAAAATATTAAAGTTAATAACTGAAAAAATAGTATTTCTCTCATCAGAGTACCATCTTTTGTATTTAGTGACATATTTATTTTTAAACTGGTTAGAAGCAAAGAAGATTGTTAATCGAAACTTAACACCTTCAAAAAGCTTACTTGGATTTGCATCAGCACTCAAGTTATAAATATAAAATCCATTTAACCGTTCATAAAAAGCTCGAACTAATTCAGACATTCTATCTGTACTATGTCCACTAAGTGGAATAATCATCCCTATATATCCTTTACTTGAACAGATATTACTTGATCGTTCCATTATATAAGCATATAAATTTCCACAATCAAAAGTAGAATAACCTGAGATTTTATAAGTGACAGATTTATATTCAACATATGGAGGATTTCCGATAATCACGTCAAATCCACCTTTTTCTTTTATAATTTCATAATACTCAGCAAACCAATGGAAGGGTTGATGTGATTCCAGCCATTTATCATAGGGAATAGCGATGGCTTGCTTATGGTACAGCTGATTGAGTTCATGATTGAGTTCCTTCAACCGTAACTTTAGGTCATCCTTTGCTTCTTTGAATGACCTAAAATCATCTCCATGACTCAACTGAATTTCTTTATACCGCTTGAAGGCCCTCGCCACGATATCACATTGCTCCTCGATAATCGGACGGGACTCCACCCCGTCTATCGTGTAGTTGAGCGCTCGCTCCAACTCTAGGGCATTACCGATTCCTACGAGGGCATTGCCTGCTCGGATATTAAAGTCGATATCGGGAAGGGGCTCCAGCCCCATGTTTTCTTTTTGATGATCCACATCCACAGCAGCTACCAGCTTCAGAAACAGCCGCAGCTTGGCGATCTCTACTGCCTCCTTCATGATGTCTACCCCGTAGAGGTTCTGCAGAATGATGGATTTGTAAATAAAGTATTTGCGATTTGGGTGCAGAGGGCTATTGATGTTTTCCAATACAGTTTCGAAGTACTGGTATTGCCTTGGCTTTCCCTCTTGAACAAATCCCTCCATTCGTTGGATGCAAGTCTCGTAGAGCGGCTCCAGAATATTGAGCGCTGCAAACAGAAAAGCGCCAGAGCCACAGGTGGGGTCAATGATGGTGATCTGACTCAGGCTTTTGTAAAAATGTCGGATCAGTTCTGGATCTTCGGTTTCTTCCAATAAATCTTGTACAAATTGTCGAATGTTTAGATTGTAGGAAATTAGATCATTGATTTGAGTGATTTCACCAGAAGAGATTTTGGCTATTACTTCTTGGTAGCGTTTTCTTCGATCTACTACTTCTCTCCAGATCTCGGTAGGAAGAGCATATTCAGAATCTGCCGACTTGTTCCAATTTCCCCGTTGACTGACCACAGCTACACCCGCTTCGATTTCTGCTGGAAGGGGTAGATCTACTCCTTTTTTGACTGCTTCATATACATAGCGGTCTCCGCTATTTCTGAGCATAGTCCATATTTCCCCATTCGTGGAAAATGCAGTTGGATAGTGCCTCTCTGTTTCATCAAACAAATAGGGTAGAATCGTATTTTTAGAAATGTAATCGGTGATGTCCTCCTTAGTGTAGTAGGCACCCATATTTGCCCGGTCATTGATATACTTTTCGAAAATGTATCCAATGACATCCGGATTAATATCTTTTCCAGAAGCCTCTTCAGAGGTGTCTAAATGCCAATTCCACTGACTAAAAAATCCAAAGATTTTTTCAAAAGCAGTATCCTCGATATTGATTCCCTCAAACTGCTTTTCCAATTCATGTACATCAAATAAGCCTCCATTTAGGTAAGGAATGTTTCCCATTGGGATAGGAAGTTTCTCGTTTCGTTTGTCTTGAGGTTTGCCTAAGCCATTATGAAATAGCTTCAGGAGGAAGCTTCTATAAAAGCTGTAAAAGTTAGTTCCTTGATATTCTTGGCAAGCCTTAAGTTTATTTTCAAGATACTTTCTATCCCCATCCAAGAATCCTTTTCGCTGAATGAAGTAGCAAAACATTAAACGGTTAAGCATCAGCGAAGCGTACCACTGCTTGTTTTTGTTGTCGGTGTTTTTGATGTGGTCATCAATCCCCTCAATAAAGTCCATAAAGGAGGTATGATGCTTTTTGAATTCTGCATAAAACTTCTTCGTGACTTTTTCTGCATTCACCGCAAAGTTCAACTTTAGCCGCTCTACTACGTCAATGATGGTGATTTCTCCTCTTTCGTCTTCTTCGAACGAGAAAAACACTCCTGAAAGTCGCTGGTACAAATCCTCAGGGTCTTGTCCTTTTTTCCATGAGAAAGAAACGATCCTTCTTGGTTTTTCGGGTTCCTTTACCTGTGCCTCCCAAATCTGTCTGGACTTCGCTTCATCTGTGAAAATCAAGAGGTGCTCGAAAAACAGTTTTCCGATTTCATGATGGATCTTTTTCCGTTCAGAAGCGAGGGGTATTTCTCCCGACACTCTACATTCCAAAACAGAAAAACCAGCTTTATCCGCCAGTTGGGTGAAATTGTAGATGATATCACCAACTTTTTTGGTGATAGGTTTATTCTTGTAAGCCCAACCTAGGTCGATAAAAAGTTCTGAAAAATTGAATCGTTCAATGTATCTCTTAAAAGTCTGCTTCTTAATTGCCATTTTCAATAGTTTTTAATCCCATAGAACAAATTACCTGAGCCTCATGCTGATTAGCTCCTTCCCCATCTGTGATATTACACAATCGGCCATCATTTCGCATATTTCTTACCACCTCGGCCAGCTCTTCATCTTCGATTCCAAGGCGCATTCTTCGGTTGAGCAGTGATTTTGCATTTTCTTGCATAGGATACTTGTAGATTTCATCAATGGCTTTTTTGAGCTCCGTATTTTCAAACAAAGTTCCTGCTTGCTCTTCGTAATGCCTTTTGAGTCTCATGTAGGTTTTGTATCTCACGCTGCTACGCTTACCCAAATGACCTCCATCGGTTTTTTCCAGTTGCTTGGCTAGTGCCATGGCTTTGCTTACTAAGAAATGGTGATCTCTCAATTTCTCAAGCGCAGGGGTTTCGATGCTGCATTCAAGCACTTTGAGGATTTTGAAAAGACTTTTTGATTTAACCACCCCTCGCTCATCCAGCCAAGTGAGCATATCCATCCCACTTTCACTTTTATGGTAAGTAATTACCCCATCATGGGTGACATCTTTTGGTTTTTCTTTGGTGGAATAGACCACATTGGGAAGGTTTAGAACCTGGTTTTTGAGCGAAGGATTTGCTTTGATTGCCTGATTCCATACTTCATAGGCCAAAGAAGTCAAATCCACATCCTCATCCATATCCTCTTCGTCAAGAATACCAGACTTTTCATTATACAGATCTTTCAGGTTGACAGGATCACCGTCAAAGAATGTCTCATCCGCTCCGATCAACTCAGAGTTTTCCTGAATCCGGTTCTGAAGTCTACTTCTCAGCCTGATGATGGTTTCAACCCCTTCTGCCGGTAAAAATGAATAGCAAAGTATCTTAGGTGCTTTTTGTCCAATTCGATCGACCCTACCCGCACGCTGAATCAGACGAATCAATGCCCAAGGCAAATCGAAATTAACTATTATATGGGCATCTTGAAGGTTTTGACCCTCACTCAATACATCTGTAGTAATCAAGATACGTATAGGATTGACTTTGCCTTCTACTTCATTACTGTGCGGACTAAATCTTTTGACTAATTCAGAAGGATCGGATGTATCCCCTGTGACACAGCCAAAGGAGTCAATTTTCCTTCTTTTGAATTCCCTTTCGATATATCGAGCTGTATCTGCAAACTGAGTAAAAATCAAAACCTTCTCCTTTCGATGGGTATCATTGACCATTTTCTCGAGCGCATCAATTTGTTTGTCATTAGAGGCATCCCAGTTTTTTCCCAGAGACAAGACCTCCATGATGAGGGTATTATCCTTTTGTAAGCTTTTCTTAAGCGAAGACTTGAAAAATTTAGGCGAAATCCATCCATATTTTTTGGGATGACTTTTCATAGAAGCATACAGAGAAGAGGCTCCATCTCGATAGTCTTCGGGATCCGTGTGAATTTTTATCCGTCCCAATTCGGTTAATCGTTCATCATTTTCTTCTAGAAATTCATCCATTTCGGAAGCTTCCTGGGAACCAATGGGTAAATCAAGGTCATTTTCTATGGCATAGAGGAAAATATGATTTCGCATGGCATGTCTAGCCAAAGACAGCAAAAAAGAATAACCGCTGCTCTCTAGTCTTTTATACAAATTGGTTCGGCAAAAACCCATCAACCTTTTTCCTGCCCTAGTGAGGTTTTCAAGCTGTTGGGTTTCTGTCCCGCTAGCCTCTTCTGCCTTATATTCATCAATAAAATTCCCCAAACCATATCGAGGAAGACTAAGTTTATTGATTTTACCTACCACCTCATCCGAAAATAATTGAGAATAAATATCCGAATGATCTTCAGGATCAAAATCATATTCCACTTTTTTTACCTTTCTTTCAGGAAAATAGAATCTTGTTCCGTCCTTGTATGATAAATACCGCCTTCCATTGGTTTCGTCCTCCTTCGCATAGTTGTTTTTTATAAAAGAGCGAGTTCTACGCACCAAGTACAATTTCAACAAGTCTCTCCAATCATCAATGTAATTGCTGTGCTCAAATGCAGCGATACTATATGGGCTAGTTTGGTGTTCAGCAATGTATTCGTGCTGGCCCCCTATATGCTCGATATACCTTTCAGGCCAAATCCCCAGCTCCAAATCTTCTGGAATAAAAAGCCTTAACTGATTGGAAACGTCCTTATAATTTTTGTTATATGGTGTTGCGGTAAGCAGAATTACCTTTGGATCGTTTCGGTCAATATAGTCTTTGATGAGGGCATATTTTTTCCCCTCTCTATTTCTGAGATTATGGCTTTCATCAATGATGACAAGACGATATCTTCTTTCTGTTTCCAGCCAATTATTATTAATCTTTGAAATACTTTTCACACGTGCCCTTAGCCTGTAATTGTGGACGTAATCCTCCCACATCGGAACCAGGTTTTTGGGACATATAATCAACGTTTCCAAAATAAATGTTTCCTCGAAAACCTTGGCAAGTGCTGAAGCTGTCATGGTTTTTCCAAGTCCAACGACATCACCGATCATTACCCCATTTCGGTTGTGGAGATGCTGAGCGGCCAAGGTTACAGCCTCTTTTTGGAATGGGAGTAGATGATCAAACTCCTTTGGGATTTGAAAACTACTCTCCCCAGTTTGGGCATCCTTGGATAAGTGATAAGCTATTTTGAGGTAAATCAAGTATGGAGGAATAAGCTTTTCTCCGGCCCAGCTGTCATCAATTATCTGTGCAAGCTCCTCTGTAATATCAATAGAAAGTCTATCGTCCCATCTATCTTCAAACCAGTCTACGAGCTTACCAGTCGCATCATTGTCAACCACATCTACATTCAACTCCCCCTGTTTTTTAAGTCCAGATAGGGTCAAATTACTTGAACCAACGTAGCCAATGGTTTTTGTTTTCTTATCGTTTCGATAGCATAGGTAGAGCTTAGCATGTAAGGGGTGCTTCAAAAAAAGCTTAACTCTTACTTTACCATTTTTTAATTGTTCGGAAAGTTTCCTCAGTGCCGCTTCATCGTCATTCTTTGGAATGCCAAACGTCAACTGATTTCTGAAGTCTGCCGCTATTTTTCTCTTAAGTGCCACTGCTTGAGGCTGATCAATTACAGGTTCAGCATCTTGAGAGAGAAATTCCCTGACATGATCCTCATCAGGCTTTTGCATTCCAACTAGAACTCGACATTGCTTGCCTTCTCCACCGTGAAATTCATCAATTTTGGATGCCAGATTTTTCCAACCTCTCAAATTAAAGTAACCGACACAGAAATCTGACCTATAAGAATCAGATAGTGAGGCTTGTAAATCATCAGACAAAAACTCATCGATATTATCAAAAATAGTAGGCATTCTTAAGATTGATTAGTTTTCACTTCATTAAAGGCCTGATTTATAAATTCCATTAATCAGGTGTTGAATAAATTTATTGCTTATTGAAATCATCGAATCCTGCATATTCCTGGTGACCTTTTTGATCGGGTAATTCAGTTTGTGTTGATTTTGTTGGCAGCTATGTTGTCTCCCATCGTACGCGATTTTACCTCCTTTGACTTCAAGACAGAGTAACGCATTCAATTTCCCCCCTCGGAGGTCCGCGATCAGAAAATCTATTTCATACTCCACTTTTTCACCTTTCTCAATAGCAGAAAACTTCCTTCCAAAATACACATCAAAATCATCAGTAGGTAATCTTCTTAAGGCATCAAATACTACCTTCTCAGCTTTTTTGGTGTTTTCTAATGGGAATTCAGAAGGATAATGCATATGCTTAATATTAGAAAATTACGGGAGGTCTTGTTATTGAATAAAAACTTACACTTATCCGAGATCTGATTAAAGACTTTTAATATTCTAAATTCTGAAGAATTAAACAATTAAAATTAGGTAACAATCGAGGTTTTTTTATGTTTTAGATAGTTTCCTTTTAACATGTTTCGACCGTAGTGTATGAAAACCAGGTAAATACAGTCTGATTTAGATTGGGGTTGAATATTAACCCTTCTTCACAATAGTGATAAAAGGTAGAGGGATGGGGTTGATGTCGAAAGGACTTTTAGGTTTTCTCTAGAAAATTATACTTTTTGAAGATAAGGGCTAGCTCCTCCAAGCGATACATTTCGATCGTTTCTGATAGAGAAATCAAGCCTTTGCCATCATAATTGAGACCATCATACCATTCGATGCTGAAGTCCTGATCCAGTTCAAATTCATCTCGAAGGATGACTTCTTCGAAGGTGTAAGCTTTTCCTTCTCGCTTTACCGGAACTTGAAGGATTACAGCTATCCCATGAGCTAGCAATGCCGCCAGGTAGGATAGTCTGTAGACCAGCTGATTTTCCTCATCATCATAGTAATCTTTCAGCTCTTCTAGCTTAGTGGCAGATTCAAGTAGGTTGGGGCTAGTGGTTTCGGGATCGATATGCCTGTAAATTGCCTTTTGATCTTGGAAGGTGAGTTGATCGAAGTCAAATTCAAATTTTCTTCTCATTTGTATTTGGTTCAATTGAAAGGTGAGACAGCTGTTTTAGATCTGGATTTCAAGAAATTTTTCTTGAAAATCAGTAAAAAAATTGTTCAATTTTAAAATTTGCAAGCTTGCAAAAGTAGGAGGCCATTGGATCGCAGGTTCTTGCGCCTATGTTTTGAAGAAGCGAGCGTATTACCAAGTCAGTTATTTAATCGCCCTTAACCCATGGGCTGCGTTGATTGAAAGGGTTTAAATTGATTTTTACTGTTTATTTAAGGGTTGGTCTATGAGTTTTATTAGATTATTATAAATAGGAATCAAGTGATATAAATCCTTCAGGAATTTTTACAGAACACCTTTTATGATATGGAGAAATATAGAGCTTGGATATTTTTTTTCCACTATAATCATATAGCTGATACTCGTCAATTGGTAGATTGATCATTAGATGAACTACTGATCCAATTCGTTCGAAATCGACAATCTCACCATTTTCAAGCAAGAGGCTTTCTAGATAAATCTTTGCATTGGGCACACCGTGTATGGGGATGGGGTTGCTGGGTTCCAATCCAAATTTACCTGAAGTGCCTGGAATTTCGTCTTGGTCAGTGGCTTGTGGATTATCTAGAATAGGACTCAGAAAAAACTCGAAATCTCCTTCAAGTTTGATATAGCCCAAGTCGGATTGATCTGGGAATTCTGGTGTTCTTTTATCACGTATAGACATATTCTATTGAATTAGAGTTGGTAAGAATTTTTCTTATCAGTAACTGATAGGGCGATTAGGCCTGTAAACGGCGCCTGATATTCTCAGTCTTTATCTTTCGAAAATAAATGAATATGAGGGGTGTTGGAGTATTTTGCAAGCTTGCATTTAGGATGGCTGAGATTCTTCAATTTTTTCGATCTAGTATTTTTTAAAAATCTATGTTCATTTTATATTTTGTTCATGTTGCATGAACGATGTATATTTGTGAACAATGGAAACAGAACTTATTCAAGAAGCAATAGAGAACTTTCAAAAAGAGACGCCGATCCGTATCGAATTGAAAAGTACCAGTCCTCTGGATGGAACATTGAGACTGAAATGGGAGGGAAATGATATTGAGTTGGTAGCTTGGGTCAGAAATGAGATTCGTATCCCATTCCTTCCACAAATTGCTGAAAGATTTAAAGAACAAGAGAATCTTATTCTTGTTGCGCACAAAATATACCCTAAAGTGAAAGAAGTACTTCGTTCTGAACAAATACCTTATCTAGAAACGGCAGGGAATATATTTTTGAATAAGGAAGGAATATATCTTTGGCTGGACCAAGCAAAAGTTACCGGGAATAGAGATAAGGCCTCAATAAGTGGTGCTTTTACAAAAAGCGGTCTTAAAATAATCTATCAATTTTTGACCGTTCCTGAAATACTCAATGAACCGTATCGAACTATCGCAGCAAAAGCCAAGGTAGCGCTGGGTACTATTCCTCCTGTGATTGAGAGCTTAAGGGCTGCTGGATTCTTATTGAGAAAAGATAAAAAGCATTTCCTGCTTGACCGGAAGAAAGAGTTATTGGAAAAATGGATAGATCTCTACAGTATGAAGCTCAAACCAAGTATTCGTATGGGTGAGTTTGCTCCAAAAAACGGAGATTTTAAATTGGCTAAACTAGACCCGCAGGACTCTGTATGGGGAGGCGAAGTAGCAGGTGAGTTTTTTACAAACTATCTACGACCTGAGAGAGGCAGTATCTATACCCGGCTTGCAAAAGCTGAATTGATACGAAAATATAATTTGATTCCTCAAAAAAATGGTTCTATTGAGGTTTTCGAAATGTTTTGGGAGGGTTTTTCAGAAGAAGAACCAAGGGAAAATGAAAAGCTTCCTTTTGCTTCTCCGATTTTAACCTATGCTGATTTGGTTCTTACAGGAGATAAGCGCTGTTTGGATACAGCCAAAATGATTTACAATGAACACATCGAACCAAAGTTATAAGAAATTAGCTATCCCTTATTTCAGGGAAGTATTTGATTTGATTGATCAAGCCTTTCGAAACCAGGGAATCGACTATTATCTAGTTGGCGCTAATGCAATTGCTCTTCAGATATTAAAGGAAGGCAGTATCAGACCACCGCGGGGGACAAAGGATATTGACTTTGCCATCATGGTTCCCACCATTGCCTCATTTGATCAAGTAATGAATTATTTGGTTTCACTGGGATTTGTTCGAGCCAAAGATGCTGCCAATACACTAATCTATAAGGCGGGAGCTGCTGTCGTGGATATTTTACCCTTTGGTAAAATCGAGGAGGAGTTTACCGAGCGATTTGATCAGCGAGTCATTGATCTACACGTTTTGGGCTATTCAACTATTCTTTCAGATGCTGAACAAATCATGATAGAAAACCAATTAGTGAATGTCCCACCGCTTCCCGGTATGATCCTATTGAAGCTGATTTCCTACGGGGATAGACCTGAAGAAAGGCAGAATGATTTGTATGATATTCTATATGTAATAGAGCACTACTATCGAATTGATGAGGATGAGATTTTGAGTAATCATTTTGATGTAATTGAAAAACTATCCGAGTTTGATCAACTCTTAATTGCCGCTGAGGTCTTGGGAAGGAAATCAGGCAAATACTTAAAAATCAATAAAAAATTGAAGGATCGGATCTTTAATTTTATGGAAAGCAGCATCCAAGAACCAGAAAAATCAGGGATGGCACTAGATTGGACACGAAGAAAGGATTGGGACTTAAGTTATACAGTTGCTATTCTAGAATCATTGTTTAGGGGAATGAAGGGAGCCCTGTCATGATCTCGGTAAAAAAGCATGTGCGCTAATGGGAAGTAGTAAATGCTATGCCGATTTGAGATCATATAGCTACTTTTTTCATTACGTAGCCATGAGTCTTTGAAAGACTAAATTCTCCTGCTCTTAGATTTTACTATTCATTATAAGAGTCTTTTATAGACTGGAGGCATCATATCCCTGCGCTAACTGATCCCAGTCAAGACCTTTGACGGATTCCTGAAGCATTTCCCTAAATCTCAAATGGTCAGAGATATTTTCCATAAACCAAATCACGCGTAAGAAGGAGCTATTCTCAGCCTTTGTATTGATGGAATATTTAACCCATTCGGCTACACCATAAAAGACCGGTAATTCTCTCTGTTGCTGTTCTTCAGAGGGTTTTTGGATGTGAGTTGGAATATCAGATTCATGGTATTTTCTTTTGAGCCGTTCTAAGATTTCTTCATTGTAATGGGCATCCGGCTCTCCTTCGATCATATCACCATAGGTCAGTTGAAAGCTGAAGTTGAGCAGGTCAACTGGCTCACCTGTATCCAATTTGACTTGGATGACCTGCTTTTCATACACTGTAGGCACCTGTTCTACTTGATGGACCAAAGCATCCATTTTATGAAAAACAGGCATGACCCGCTTTACAAATTCCTGATTGGATAGAAAAACTTCTTCCTGGAAAATTTCACCATCTGATTCGGGGAGCTCGAGGGTAATTCTATACTTGGGCATACTTTAAATTAGGTTTAAATAAAAAGGTCATTAGACTGGTACTCTTTCCCCCTCATAAATCATCGTCAAAATCATCAAACTCACCATCTAGCTCATCAAATCCATCTATATCATCAAAGATGTCTTCCCAGGCGATGGGCTCAAACATTACTGAATTGAACCCGACATAGGGGAACTCGACTAGGAAGAAGTCTGTATAATCGGAACTTTCCTCAGCAAATAAGAGGGTATAGATTTCTCCTTCTTTGAGGTATAGATTGGCATCTTCCCGGTCTTCATCGTAGCCATTTCGATTGAGATAGATTAATTGAGTGAGTGGTGGAGGGGCAAAACTCATGGTGGGTTCTTTTAAATGATAGCTAATTTTAAGACGGACTTATCCATACATAGCCAGATGGTATACATCCGTCCGATTTCTGTTTATACCAAAATGTATAAATGGCTGTGGTAAGGGAATATCTTCCACCAAATCAAATGCTTGGCAGTCTTTTGGGAGTGCTTCGAAAATCAGGGTAAATACATGATTTTGATTAAAGAGAAGGTTCCATTGAGGAGCAAAACTGATTCCCAATGCCTGGATTAATTTGGCATCGGAGCCTCCTTCATGAGGGATCAAATAGGTATTGGGCCAGATTCGTATTCGGACAGGAGGCTCTATGATTTTCATGTGTACATGAACAATGACCTGCTTTTCTTCCAATTCCCGTGTTTTCAGTGAGGCTAGGAGTTCAGGATCTAGCTGCACCTCTGGCTGTGTGATGATTTCGGTGGAGTTACGATACGAAATGAAATCTTCTTTCATAATGAACCGGATTGAGACAAGGTTTAAAATAATTGTTCTTGAAATTGGTGTAATTACCTATTCAGCAGCTTGTTGGATGATTAAGTTTTCTAAATACTCCATTTGCTCCATTGAAGGGCGATAATGAAATACTCCATTTGTCTTTCCTGATCTTATTCCTCTGAGGAAAAGATAGATCACTCCTCCAAAATCTCTTTGGAAATCAAATCCTTGCTGATAGGTTTCTAAGAATTGTTTAAGTGCTAGGGAATAAAGAAAATATTGAAGGTGGTAATTGTTGGTGTTCATAGCTTCAAGCAGCTTGTCTTCTTCATAGTCAGCAAGACTATCGCCTAAGAAGTTGGATTTCCAGTCAAGGATGTAGTATTTACCTTCGTATTCAAAAATTAAATCTACCAGTCCATTTAGGATTCCTTGTAAGGCTTTTCCTTCTACAGAGCGAACTAGAAAATCATCCTGAAGAGGAATGGACATCAGTAGCGCAGGCTCAAAGGCGGTACTGCTCAAATCAAATTCCCATTCGCTTACTTTCTTGTCCTTGGTCACTTTATTGAGTGAAAAGTCAGGGGATACATGAGAGATGGAAACGGAAAGTACCTGATCGACTAGTTCCATTAAATGCTCTGTCATCTCCTCTCCAAACTGGGGATAGAAGCGTTTAATGGCTTTTTCTACGATGTGAGTCCAGTCGGTCTGATCCTGAAAATCAATTCGCTCGAAGATGTAGTGAAGGAGATCTCCGATGGAAGCTCCTTTCGGTAATTTTTTGAAGACAAATTCCTCATAAGCGTTTGTATAATTTTCGGAAGCTGTTTTTGGTAAAGGTTTTGTCTTTCGTGTGAGGTAGCTAAAGCTTAGCTTTCTCCAATTTTGATCTGGCAATTCCAAGTCGGGGAGGGCTTCGAAGACCAGATTTTTTTTGCTTTCAGAAATGGACAGGACTTTTTTCACTTCTGGAAAAGGGAATTGATCTGCAGGAAAATATTTTATTTGGTCATTTTCTTCCCGAATAAAAGGGCTTAAGGTGCTTTCAGTTTCTGAATCTACATGAAAGATAAAACAATGGTAAATAGCCCGAGTGAGAGCTACATAGAGTATTCTTCTGTTTTCTTCTTCTGTCTGCTGCTTATATAATTCTACATGACTAGGTACGGGAGCTAGATTATTACTATAAAAACAATAGGTCCCATCAGTTTTTCTGAAAGAAGAAAAGGTGAAGGTTGACTTAGGTCTCATGTTCAGGTAAGGTGCAATCACAATAGGGAACTCCAGTCCTTTAGCCTTATGGATGGTCATAATGGTGATGGCGTCTTGATCATCTTCCAGTCTTTGCAGGTATTTTTCAGACTCTCCTAGAGATTCTTCAGCTCGTTGTTTTGTCAAGTAAGAAAGCAGACCGGATGGACGCAATTCATATCGGTATTCCTTTTCTTGTAAGATCTCCATCAGTTGGGATAGATTGGAATAGACTCGTTTTCCAGCGGGATTTTCTGCCCTGAAAAGATACTCCAGTACCCCAAAGTCTTGTATATATTTTCGGATCATGGTGTAAACCCCTTGATCAGCCCAGGTTTTTTGATATTCCTTGAACTTACTTACCAATTGGTCGGAATCTTTTGAAAGAAGATCTTCCGATTTCCAGCCTGTAAACTTGTTTAAAAGAGCCTTATTGACTCCTTTCCAGGAGATTTCGAGTGTGGTTTGAAGTATGTATTCTAGGTATTCTGCTTCTTCGGTTTCAAAAATTTTCGTTTCATCTACATTGACCGCGGGGATGCCTTTTCTTGTCAATTCTTGTTTGATTCCTTTGCCTTCATTTTTGGTTCGGACCAGGATGGCAATGTCAGAAAGCTTGATTTTTTTTTCGTCAAGTTTTGTGTCTCCAGTAATTAAATCAGCGACCAAGGCTACTACCTTTTCTGGAATGTCCCCTTTGTTTGAGCTTTCATAGATTTGAATGGGTTCTAGATTGATAGTACCTTTACTGATTACTTTTCTTTGATTTCCCAATCCACTGGTCACTGGTAGGTAAGGGATATTGGAATCCAGAAATGGGTTTTCGATAGAAAAGAAGCTATTTAGGGAATCAAGAAGGGAGGAGGTAGAACGATAATTTGTTCCCATCGTATAGCGGGTAACTCCCGCTTTGGTAGAAGCCTGAAAGTAAGTGTTCAGGTCCGCCTTTCTCCAGCCATAAATAGACTGTTTGGGATCGCCGATATAGAATAGGGTTTTCTTTTCTCCGTAGAGTCTATCATAGATCTCATATTGAAGCTTATCGGTATCCTGAAACTCATCTATAAATACGGCGTCATACCTGTCCGACAGCTTGGCTACCAAGTCTTCATTTGATAGGACTGCTTGATGCAGACGGGAAATCATATCATCATAGGTGAGCAGATGGTTTTTTTTCAAATAGGTGGTGAGTTGTTCTTTAGCGAATTGAATACAATGTTTGATGGTGGATTTTAGCGCATTAGTTTTATTATCAAAAATCCAAAGTAGGTCTGAAAAAATCTCTTCCCTCAATGCCATAACATAGTTGCTTTTGGAAGACTTCAATTCATTGAGACAAGACTCCGGATCATCTTGGAATTTTTCGATCCAAGTACTTTTCTTAGCAAGGCTTAGCCCTTTGATCGTACTCTGCTCGATGGCTTGGATAATACTTGAGCGCTGGTTTTCTACGGCACCATAGAATTCTTGTTGCCACGCTTCCCAAGCTTCCCGCGGAGTTTCATTTCCTTCAAAATCAAAGCTTTTTCCGCCAAGACTTTCTTTAACCGCCTCTTTGAGTGTTTGAAGTGAGATTTTATTTTGCTCCATCTCTGCCAAAAGATCTTTGGGTAGTCCAGTTACATGGTTTCTCCAGTATTCCTCTGCTGCTAAGGATATGCTATCTGACAAATCTTCCTGAAGCTTGAGTCCAAATGCTTGCCCCGTTTCGAATGCAAAAAGTTTTAATGAATCATGACAGAAACTATGAATCGTTTGGATGGATGCTTCATCTAATCCAATCAAGGCAGTATTGAGTCGATTGATAATTTCTTGGGGATCAATATGATTTGACTTTTCGAGAATATATTCCCGAATATTTTGCTCTCCGATTTCCACTCCTTGAGCGGCCTGCATTCCCAATCGAATGAATTTTCGAATTCTATGAGCCATTTCTGCCACAGCTGCATTGGTAAAGGTTACCATTAAAATGCGTTGAATGGGCACTTTCTTTTCAACAATCAGACGCAACACCAAAATTGCAACCGAATAGGTTTTTCCAGTGCCAGCGCTAGCTTCTACTAAATTGACTCCCCGGAGCGCTACAGTTTTCGGATCAAAATTTCTCATGCGGTTAAGAAGGGGTTGAAAATGTCTGAGATGGTCTTATAATTTTGAAGAAGCTCTTCCATGGTCTGATCGGCTTCAAAAAAACCGGTAGAGGCTTCCTTTTTCAAATACTCACTGGTGAAGCTAAATGGAGACTGACAATCCTGAAGGACCTTTTTTCTAGCGTCTTGTATCTCATTTGGAGAAAACCTGTCTAAGTTTATTTCAGAGCTGTAAACAAACTTTTTTTCGGAGTGGGAAAGAAAGATTTCCACCAGTTGGTGAAGCTTCTGAGTCGCTTCCTCCTGTGTCATCAGTTGAGACCACCTTGTGTTTTCATCCAAGCCGAGCAGGTGGAGTGTGGCTCCAGTTCCTGAGGCTACTCCAAAAAGATAATCTAGTCCTGCATCAATTAGGTACTTTCTCCTTTTTTTAACCTTGGATGGGGTCGCATAAATTAAATTGGAATCACTTCCAATATTCAATTTACCTCTCAATAGTACCTCTCCAATGAGGAGCTCGGTAGGATGTGAAGTGATGGGTAGGATTTTATTGAAATTTTCTTTTAACTCTTGAATATCCAGGGCGTTTTTTTCCAATTTGGAAAGCCCTCGATTTCTAAGTGGTAAAAGCCCCGCCACAATCAATTTTTTTCGGCTTGATGCCAGGTCTTCGTTTTCTTGCTGATCATGCAGGAGTATGTCTTTAATAAGCCAATCATTGAGAGCATCCGATTCAAAGCGTTCATGATTACTGAGTTGATGATTGATGTCTGAATAGTAAACCCCTAAAACATGATTGTAGAAATACCTGAAGGGATCTTTTAAGAATGCTCTGAATTTTACTAAATCAAGCTCTTTCCTAGTTGGAGTAGGTTCTTGGCTTGGCTCATTAAATTTTAAAGCAGCCTCTTTTTGAAAGAGGTAATTCTTTAGCTTTTCATTTTCTGAATGATTGTACTCTGAGGAAAAAGAATGAAGAGGATGATGGATGACCAGTTCTTCGGGCTTAACTCCAGCTGCAGTTGCGACCAAATCCATGAACTCTTCAACCACCGTGGATGCCGGATGAGAAGAGTTGTCCTGATCGTTTTTCCCCAAATATGAAAAATACAAGGCCTCCTTTGCAGCAAAGACAGCTTCCAAAAATGTTCCTTGATCAGAAATACGAGGATTTGGGTCTAGTGCTCCCTTTTCTCCTTGAAGTAGTTTATCAAAACTCAATTCTTTGGCAGTTCTTGGAAACTCCCGAAAGTTCATTCCAATCATTGCGATTACTTTTTTTGGAAGAACTCTCCCAGGCATGATTTGGGAAATGGTAATTCCGCCATAACCTTCAATGCGATGACTGTCCATATCTTCCAAAAGATGGATAAGTCGGAAAGAGAACGTTTTGAAGTCAATTGCCTCGGTGACTATATTATCTATTAACCCGAATTCTTGAAGCAGTTTCTGAAACTTAGCTTCAGTTTGAGGATCAGGCTTAAAAAAATCATTTGCTAGGGAAGCCACCCATTCTAGCCAGGATTTCAGTTCCCTTGGATTTTCTTTTGAAATAAGAACTTGATTGAGTCGCTTGATAAAGTCAAATAATCTAAATAAATCATCTGCTTGTTTTCCTTCCACAGAATCCAGCGTAAAAATTTCTTCTTCTCCATCATCGTACTCAAATTGGTCTTTACCAAGTAGATATCCATAAATGAGTCTTTTAAGGCCATATTCGAACGAATAAAATCTTGTTTCGGTATCCTTACTTCCTTCAAACTCTCGGGCCATATGGGCTTCGCTCATCATTTTTCGGATTAATTCAAGATCCTCAAATCCGAAGTATTCCCGTATAGCTTTTGATTCAATTAATTCTAAAATCTGTGTAGTCGTGAAATGCTCGGCATCCATGCTTAGTAACTGAATGAGTCCAGACCAAAAGCTTTCCTCGTGTGAATATCCACCGCTGATAATGCGGTATGGAAGTGCAAGAGGTGCTGTATCAAACACTGTTCGGATTGGAGCGATATAATCATCAATTTGAGGGGCAAAGACATGAATATCTCTCGTTCCAATTCCTTTATGAGTATTTAAGAGGCGTATAAGGTAATTGTAGAGTGACTCAACTTCGCGGATTCTGGTGTGGCAGGAATGGAACTCCAAACTTGAGTCCCTTTTCAATTCTTCTTCGGTAATTGGCACCAATTTATTAGAAGCCAATATGGTTTGAGCCTTACTTAGCAAGTTAGGTTCTGATTGCTCTTCTTGGGGATTAAGTTGATGTATTTGATCTTTCTGGAAAGTTTCTTTCAGGACAAGTTTGTTTCTTTCCTGAAGTTCATTCCAGTTTTTGGCAGTTGGATGATCTAAATCAATCTCAAGCCTATACCAATGCACAGGAATGACTCCCTGGAGAACTTTTATAGTTTCCAGAAATTTGGGTGTGAGTGAAAAATTTCCAAAAATATAGAGAATGGGAATCAGGCTTTTTAAAAGTGCTTTATTTTCTGCCGTCTCTAATTTTTTTTGTAATTGATATGGCCATAAAGATTTGTCTGGGACGAGATCAGCATGGTTTTGCAAGACCTTTACGAAAAGGTATTCTTGCCAATCTTCAGTGTTCAGGTTATTCTGATCCCTCCATTTTTGTATTAATTCTGGTCGAAAATCCTGATACTTATCTAAAAGGCTGACCGCTTTTTGAGCTAAAGCAAATCGCTTCACTTGGTCTGAATTAAAATAAACATCAAGTTCAGGAAATCTTCCTCTGAATTCATCATCACCTAGTTCGGAAAAGTAGATCCATTCCAACTGGGGCAGCGTAAAACGCTCAATTGCTTGATTACTATTCAAAACAAAGTCCAACCATCCCATAAATCGGTTTGGATTAAAGGTTTTTAGGTTGGCAACAAGTCCATTAATTGAGGCTACCTGTTCCTTGATCCATAGGTCTTGTGAAAAGCCAGCACTGATTAATGTTACAGATTGAAAAACACTCTTTTGAGACTTTTTTAAGTCTTTGGCAAATTGCTGCAGGAGTGTATTTTGATGGGATGAGGTATAAGTATTCAGCATGTTTAAGGGGATTAGCTGATGGCTTGTAGTTTTTCTTTCAATCTGGAGGCCCTGTTTACTTTTCGACTTACTGCTTCCTGAATTAATTCTAGTTTACCCTGAATCAAAATTTTGGATTTGGCTCGGGTAATTCCCGTATAAATCAATTCTCGTGTAAGGATTTCTACATTACTTTTATCAGGAAGTATCATTAGTACCTGTTTGAATTCGGACCCTTGGCTTTTGTGAATAGTCATCGCAAAGACAGTTTCTACTTCTGAGATCAATCCGGGAGCGATTGAAATAGGATTTCCTTTTTCATCTAAAAACCAGGCACTCTTATCTCTTATAATGCCGATATCACCATTGAATAAGCCAAGATCATGGTAATTTTTGCCCACAATTAAGGGTCGGTTTTCATAAAATTCGGAATGTGGTTTGATCAATCCTTTTCGTGTTAAAATCTTTTCCACCTGTTTATTGGTCTCATAAATTCCTTGCTTCCCTAATTTTACTGCGCAAAGGATTCTTAAATCTTCCAATTTGCGAATAGCCACGGTAATATCATTTTCTTGGATATAGTCAGCGTATTGTTCTGCAAATTCATAAACCAGTTTCTCATTGTAGCTCTCATCAAAAACTAATTGATCAGGAGTACTATCATCTTTGAGTATCAGTTGAATGTCTTCCCAGTTTCCTTTAACTGTTTCTCTGCTTAACTGAGCGATTTTCTGATCATATTTAAATCGATAAGAATGGTTTAATGCTATTAAATTGCTTTGTAGAAATGAGGAGTCTTGGATTGAATGGATCGTAGAAAAATCATACTTAGGAAAAATCAGTGATATTTCCTGGGTCAAAGGTTTAGGAAGCTTATTTTGAAGGTCCACAGAGTTACATATATCCCCAAATAAAGATCCTGCTTCCACGGATGCTAATTGATTTTGATCCCCTAGTAGAATTAACTTGGTTTTTGGACCAATAGCCTCAAGTAATTTTGAGAAAAGTGCCACATCCAACATAGATGATTCATCGATAATAATGACATCAGCAGATATTGGATTTTCAGAATGATGTTTGAAGTAAGGAGAAAGGTAATTGGTTCCTAGCAATCGGTGAATCGTACTGGCCCTCAATGTTTGGATTTTTTCGATTAGCTCTTCCGGTATGTTCTGGTTTGCTTTCAAGGCCTGCTCCATTCTGTTGGCGGCTTTGCCTGTCGGGGCTGCCATTTTTATTTCAGCATTGCTGTTTTCAGAAAGGATAAGTGTCAGAATTTTTGCAACGGTGGTGGTTTTACCTGTGCCTGGACCACCCGTGATAATCATAAAGTCAGTCAGGTAAGCAAGGATTGCTGCTACTGTCTGCCAATCAACCTTTCTTTCAGAATCAATTTTTTCAATTAGAAAGGGTAATCCTTGGTTGGCCAAAAGTTGTTTGATCTTAGTTGGAATCAATTCCGTGTTTCTTGAAACCAATTCTTGGATTTTATGTAGGATCCGTTCTTGATATTGGAAGTATCGATAAATGTAAATGGTTTGATTCTCGGCTATGAATGGTTTAGGCTCATTGAGGCTATAACTGATGAAGGGGTTTTTATCTTCCAAGAGGCTTTTGAAAGCTTGACTATCAATGCAAATGCTGCCATTAGTCAATGCTGTGCTCAAATCTTTAGCAAGGACTTGGATATTTTCATCATTGAAAAAACCTGCAAAGCGGAGGCTATTTTGGTCAACTTTTTCCATGGCAGTGAATGAGTTAGATTTGGAAAACATATTAATAAATTAATTTATCTTTTAGGTCTTGTTCCAATCAATTTTTATATGTGTTCACAGGTTGATATTGGAGGCTTTCTAAATACCGCCGTAGGTATTCCAGCCTTCGCTGCACAAAATCGCCTTCTTTTTTTCTAATATCTCTGATTTCAAGGGGAGAAAAATCTGAAGCAAGGACATAATAACTATCTTCCAGGGTGGTACTGGAGATGATGCCCATTACCCACAGGATGGGAAGGGTAATACTAAACTGCTGAAAAAACTCATAGAGATACCAAACAGCAATTTGTTCTGCTTGGCTCATGGTTAGAAGCTCTTTTTGCAAGCGTTGTTGAATGTTAGCCGGTACAAAGGGGACTTCTTGGTCAGTCATTTCCTCAAGAGATCCTGTGTAGTTGGCAGGAAGGTCTATCCAATCTTTCCCAAGCCACTGAATAGCATCAAAAACCACGTGGACTTGTTCCATTTTTTCAATAGGTCCAGGACTCATGCGGTACAATAGATCCCATTGTATAAGTTCCTGGATAGGAAGTTTGAATTGGCTAAAGTCTTCAATGGCCAAAAGGGTGTTATGCACACAGACTGAGAAGCTTTGCATTTCCTGTTTTTTTCGGATCTCAGCATAGTTCGGGTGATTTATTACCTCTTCGGGGCTCAAAGCAATTGTTGTGTCATTTTTGTTTACTAGATAGGTGTCCATTGCTATGATTTCGTTAAGCTCCGCTACTAGGATCTCGGCAGTATCATTAAAAAGTGGCGGGTAAGTTGTGCCTAAGTGGTTCTTGAGTACTTGCTTTTCACCATCAAAAATCAAATAATTGTTTGGAGAATTATTCTTCGAGGAATTTCTGCTTACAGAATATCTTCTCATGTCTTGCATTGGTGTCGGGTTATTTTTTCGAGTTACAATATTGGCATTATTCCCCCTTGTATCTGGGAATGTGCAAGCTTGCAAAAATCAAAAGTAAGCTTGGGTAAAAGGTAGATTTGGTCCTTGAAAGTTTAAAGAGGATTTTAAAAGTCTTACTATGTATCCATTCCACACACATTACCACGGAGACACCTTATTTCCTGAATATGGTCAGGCTATTCCGGGTGAAAATGATATCAAAGTCTCCTATGTCCTGGAGGATCGGGAGATTTTTGATAGAATGAAAACACTGATTACGCCTTTATCCTCTTATGAGGATACGGGTGATGATGACTACAATGAATTATCGGATGAAGATTATGTGAATGGTCAGTTTTTGATGACCGTGGTTTCTTTCTGTCACAAACTATTCAAACCGCATTTAAAGTCTTTGAAAAAATCCAAAAAGGAGCTTGTTGTCCATTTATATAAAGGATCCGGTTCAAGGGCTATTTTAGATTACGGAAGTATCCAAGCGCTTAATGATCCAATTCATATCTATCTCCCCAGCCGCTTGGTCATGCTTCTGCTAAAAAGAAGAGAGCAGCGGATTTACATTGAGCCTGAATTACTGCTCTCACCAGAGGTCGATTTGCTATTGGGCTTGGATTTTAAAATGTGGCCTTGGAGATCCAAGTTAAATAGCCAAGAGGGCTTGATATCCGATTTTTGGAAAGATTTTCTTGTCACTTATCGTCTTGCTGGACTGAGTAGATTGATTCACTTGGTCGAAGGAGTGAACACCGAGTCTAATTCGCGTCTTTTGACCTTGGGTTTGGAAGATCAACTTCAATCGCTACTCCACCTTCTTGAAAGACCTGATATTGATAATCAAGAATTGAATCAATTTTCAAAAGATGAAGTAGGCCGGCTTCTACTATTTGCTCCGCAAATGATGCTACATGCCATTGGCGTCCAGATTCATAAATATGATATCCAGGATGGACCTTCTAATTGGAAAAGCTTTTATCGAAGATACGGCTCAGGTAGCTCATTCGTCCCCAAGGAATTTTTCTTTCTGTATTCTATAGGGCGGAATATGGATTTAGAGGATTGGTTTGGCAACCTGATGGAGCCTGCTTTCAATAATCCTCCAATTTTATCCAAAAATTTGGTTCAGGCTATTCATCGAAAAATTCTTGTAATAGAAGGGAGGCCTAGTATTTGGGAGGAAATTCAAAAGCAAGAAATGACAAAACTGGAGGAGAGTTTCAAATTAAAGCTGGCGGAGGGTTGTGATCCCCTTTCTTTTGATGGCATTGACTTCGGCTTTTCCTTGGGCCTTGATGAACGAGTACAGGTCCTTTTGGAAAAGTACGCCTAGGATTTTGCAAGCTTGTAGTGCATCATGTCTCTAGCTAAAAGCCTCACCTTTGTGTTACAAATAAATTTAAATTTTCATAATGCATTCAATAGTAGAAATTACAGAAAAGTTGGAATTGATTAAGTCTAAACTTAAAGATGAGTTTATCGGTATCGAGGAAGTTATTGATCAATTTATTGATGCTGTAAGCCCTTGGTGTACCATGAGTGACAGCCAAACAAGACCCCTTGTGGTTAACTTATGGGGGATGACGGGAGTAGGTAAAACAAGCCTAGTCAACCGGTTTTTAGAGCTTTGGGATTTAGATGAAAAGGTAATTAATTTCAATTTAGGGAGTCGAAATTATTCCCGTGATCTTCTAGGTTCCATAGAGGAAATGTATGGAATGGATGGTCGTCCCTGTGTTTTTATCTTGGATGAATTCCAGCACGCAAAGACTTTGGGACAAATGGGAAAGGAATTAGAAAATCCCATAGATCGAATAATTTGGCAGCTATTGGATGATGGGAGATTCTTATTTGTCAAGCGTTTTTACGATTTAAACGACCTTCAGGAGCTTCGATTCACCTTGGAGCTATGTCTGGCAAGGGGCGTGAAGGTCGAAAATGGACAAGTGGTGAAAGGTTGGGATATTTTTAAGTCCTTGGTTCCCAATTATGATATGGATCATGGAAGTGTTGGCGGAGAGGAAAGCCGAAATTTTGTTACCGAAAGAAATATTGGGGTTTTGTTTGATATTACCCAGCCAGAATTTAAGTATAAGGTCTTACTTCGAGATTATTTGATGCAAATGAATGGTGAGGAGATTGTTGAATATATTCTTCGAGTTGAAAAAAAGTTTAGTACGGCCAGGTCATTGGACTTTTCTAAATCACTCATTTTCGTCATCGGTAATCTAGACGAAGCCTTTGAAATGAGTGGAGAAGTATCGGCAGACAGTGACCCTGACTTCTTTCATAAAGAATCAAAGAAGATAACCTTTAGTAGGATTAAGGAAGGGTTGAAAACCCACTTTCGGATGGAGGAAATTGCCCGGTTAGGTAATATTCATTTGATATATCCTGCTTTTAGTAGTCAGTTTTTCAGGGATTTTATCGAAAAGGAGCTTTTGGAAATTTCGAAACGGTTTGGAACTGTTTTTAACTACCAATTTGAATTTGCTGATTCGGTGAAAGCCATGCTTTTTGAGGAAGGTGTTATAGCTTCTCAGGGCTTTAGGCCTTTACGATCCAGTATTCGTTTTTTGATTGAATCTTCTCTTGCAAATCTTTTCAAACATCTGTCATTTGAAAATGGCGCAGACTTATTAATTGAAATGGATGGAGATGATCTAATTTTAAAAGTTGATGGGCTTGAGGTGGGAAGAAAAAGACTTCATCTTCCGGTCCGACATGCCAAGCGTAAAAAACTAACACCGGAGATTATGGCGGTTACAGCAGTCCATGAAGCAGCTCATGCTCTAGTATATATGGGTGTGTTTGGTAAATTTCCGAAGATGATAACCATTAGTTCTTCTGACTTCTTTTCAGGTGGTTTTGTGGAGGGGGAAGAGATTTCAGCATTTGAAAATTATGATCTAGTTATCCGTGGTATTGCAGTGAAGGTAGCGGGTAAAAAGGGTGAAGAGCTTGTTTTTGGCGAAGATAACCAAGCGACTTTTGGAAGTGAAAATGATATGCAGAGGGCAACCTATTCACTTATGAAAGTGAGGAGGCTCGGTGTTCTTTCTCATGATAATCGGTATTTGGAAAGTGAAAGACATGGTATGGGAGACTTTCTTCCCGAATCAAAAGATGATCATCTTTGGGTGAAGGAAGAGCTAGAAAAAGCCGCCGGTATGGCATCTAGCTTATTGAAAGAAAATATTGTTGTTTTTGAGTTTCTTATTCGAGCCTTGTTAAACAGGAAATCGATCAAAGATAAAGACTTAGAAGAACTATGTGTTGTGGAAGGATTAGACTTAACAAAATTATTTAACAGCTATCCGCCTATTCCTAATTATGCGGAAAGGCTGGAAAAATTTCTGAAATCCTCTACTCTAATTCCCGCAAATTCATAAGGGCTTAGCTAAAAATAGGCTGACGTACTTCTTGTTTTCTTAATCTAATTTCAGACTCTTATGAATTCATTTACAAGTAATTCAGGTGGATTGGGTTCTTTTGAAAAAAAACCAAAAGTCACTCCATCAAATATAATTATTGCAATGACCATGTATAATGGTTTGATGATGCAGGAATTGGATGAAAATCAAGTTTTTTTTAGTTCCCAATATCCCTGCATTCACGAGCGATTGGCCCATGCTGAATTCGGAGTAAAAGAAGCTCCAAATGAGCATAACAGGCGAGTGGATCAAATGCAGAATTTTTTTTATTTGATGCGTTTGAATTGGAAAGATCCATTCCATGAGTATAAGGTCATGGGTACCTTTCTTGAGGTTATTATGAAAAGCTTTGATTTCAAGATGGAGTTTACGATTCATGAATGCATAAAGGAGAAGCAGGAGATCTGTCTTATTCAAGCAGGTTTTTTGGACCGGGATGAGGAAAATACCGGATCTCTATTTACATTTTACCTATCCGATGATTTTGAGAATAAGGCCATATCGGTTTTTATTACAAATTTTTTTAAAAAAAGAGTTTTAAAATTTAAAAAGAAGAGGAAAGAGCCAGAGGAATTTCGGATTAATGATTTTATGCAAGAAGAAAGGCGTAAGGCTAAATTGTACGGATTATTTCTTTACGTTAACAAGACCAAGTTTTTGAGTGAGTTTCATTCGGAGGAGGATGGGCTTAATTCACTTCAGCAAATAATGGTAGAATTTTATGAAGAATTAAATCATTTATTTGAAGATCGAAATACCTTCCTGAAGTATTTAGAAGCTCAGAAAAATAGAGCAAGAACGAAATATGAGGCAGGGCTTGGGCAGAACAATGATCAGCTGAGTACCTGCTATTTGAAAGCAGAGAGGGGTCAATTTTTTATAAAAGAGGACCAATTTGGGGTCGAGATATTGGATTTTGTTCATTTAAAGATCTGGTATGATACCAGCAAGAAAGACCTTACGGATATTATCATCAAATACTTGCCAGATCTGGAGTTTGATTATGCCAGTTGTAGTGACGAGGAATATGAGATTCAAAAAGATAGATTAAGTTATGTTTTATGAGAGTCTTTCGTATTTGATGAAGAGTGTTTTTCACGTTGTTCCGAAATGAGGTTCCACATTAATTCAAAGAAATAGAAGCGGTTTTCAAGACTTTCTCCTTCCCGGTTTTCTTTAATGTAAATCGCCCAGGCTTTTTGAATTTCCCAAAGGTATGCCAAGATTTTTTCCTCTTCATAAGATTCAAATAATTCATTTCCAGGTATTTCTGTAAGTCGTCTCATTGCTAGTTTTTTTACTATTCTCTATTTAATTGGAGGGATATCCAATTCTGCAGTAGCATATTTTAGAAGGGAATAGGAATAAAAAATTCAGAAATCGCATTCTCAATGAATTTCAAAATACTGATATTTTGAGATCAAAAAATATTATCTTCGACTTAATCATTTACCAAAGCCCATTTTGGAAGTCTAAGCAAGTTATTTTAGTTTAAAAGTGATTGATTCTTTATAATCTTAGTTTTTTAACATGAAATCGAGCATGACGCGAGCGACACACAGAGGGAGGATTATAATCCATGCGAGATTCCATCTGCCCAATAAAAGTCAAAATATAAACAGATGAAAAAAAATATACATCAAGGAAGAAATATTAAGCGTTTTAGAGAAATGCTAGGGGTAAAACAAGAAACCTTGGCATTTGAGCTAGGGACTGATTGGTCTCAGAAAAAAGTCAGTCTGCTGGAACAAAAAGAAATAATCGAAGAAGACATTCTCCGTCAGGTTGGGGAAATCCTTCAGCTTCCTGTAGAAGCTTTTACAAATTTTGATGAAGAACAAGCTGTCAATATAATTTCTAATACATTCGAGAATTGTAATCAGCCTGCTTCAATTTTTAATAATTCATCCATTAATCCTTTAGATCAAATTATCAAGCTTCACGAGGAAAAGATTGCCTTATATGAGCGAATGCTGAAGGAAAAAGATGATATGATGCTGAGACTTGAAAAGTTGATCAAAAAATAAATCGATCTATTGATATGTATTTTCTCTTTCTTAGCTTGAAGTTGAAAAAATGTCGGAATTCTGTAGGAGTTTGAAAAAGTGGATTAGGTATAGGCGTTCTGCGTTAAATTTTTCTGGGAAACTGTTTGAGGTATTTCGTTTTTGGTATTCATTTGGTCATGATCACTCCATTTTCCTGAATTTGGATCAAAGAATTGTTTTTTGAGTTGGTTGGATCAATAATATAACCGGTTAGGAAACCTCCATATCCGCAGCTAGTGTTGATATTAATTCCAAATTCGTCTTTAGTTACCTCTTTCACAGGTAGGTGCCCGTGTACGAATGGTTTTTCTGTCCACAGCGGGTCGTAATCATAATTCCAGATTAATTCTAGCAAAGACTTTTCTTCAATTTTTTGATCGGTATCACGAAGGACTGCATGGCAAAAAATAAATTCTTTTGTTTCATAGTATGGAACTGTTTCATCCAGGAATTGAAAGGCTTCATCTTTTTCTCTTGGTTCTAGGCTTTGCCATTCATGAAATGATTTAACTGCTTGCCAGTACTCAAATTCACCTTCAGGAGTGGTCCCGGTATCCATGGGGCTTGCTTTGCCTAAGATCAAGTCAAGTACCATTTGATCATGATTTCCCCTAATAAAGATCCAGTCAAAGTTTCTTTTTTTTGCTGCATTGAGGATTTTGATGGTTTGCATCGCAGAAGGGCCACGATCCACATAGTCTCCAAGAAAAATAGCCTTTGTCTTTTTATCTTCACTAATTTTCACAGCGGTGTTGGCTGCTAAATAGCATCCATGGATATCGCCGAAAGCTATTATCTTTTTCATTTATTTTCATTTATTTTAAATGGGAATAACTTGCTCATGGCCGTAGGTCTGGATGGAATCCTTACCGCTAGGTAAATCATAAAATTACCCAATATATCCTTGTATTTCCCTTTTTGTCTATTTCGTTCTTTCCTTATCTATTTTTTTATGTTCATTGAAAAGAAGTTACAAGGATTTTTTTACCGTCTTAATTAGCTGGGTTAAGAGGCTTTGATTGGACTTTGATTTAGATAGATCTTAAGTATTTTTTCCATTTCTTCTTTAGGCTTGGTTAGGTTAGTGTATTTGGATGCACCATCTAAGCTGAAGATACTGTCATTAAGGTAGCTGTTTACATGGGTAAGCGTTGGGTATAAATCACTACCGTGAACACATTCAATCGCAAATAAGATCTGATTCATATGACCCAAAGCACTTCGGTCTGCATCAGTTGGGAAGAAGCTAATCCCACCTAGTAGCCGGTTGATTTCTTCTTGGCTGGAATCAATTCCATCTAACATTAGCTGTGCTTGTAGCTCTTTACTGATTTTTTCCTGAATCTCAGGAAAATCTTTTGCTGAGATGTTTTCCAAAATCAAGGCATAGTGGGTTTTTGGGTTGAAAAGCAACCAGTTTTTTCTTCGGTTGATATAGAATACGGTAGCATTCCATTTACCTAAAATTCCCGGAATTTTTGTTTTTGAGTTTTTGCTGATCAATTTCTTGATCATTTTTTCGACTTTTTTACTGACATAGATTGGAGAGGACATAGGCTATTGAATTTACATATAAACCAAGGTATGCATCCTTTTATAGTATTGCCATCAATTTTCTGAGGTTTTTCGGCTACCAGCCTATCCAATTCAATTTTTCCTCTGAAAATAGAAAAATTACGTTAATAGGCTCAATCCAATTCCCCGTTTCGCCCACTTCCCGAGTTTGAACCTAAAGCACCATTATTCAAATGATAGCTTTTGTCTCTTCAGTTTGGAATAAGGCTGTCACTGCCCAAACCTCCATTAGGGGAACAAGCCTTTTTTTATTTTTCTTCCGTTCTTAGATAGGTTTCATACCCTTTTCGATCTGTTCAATCTGGTTTGATGGAATATTTCAAGGAAGAGGCTATTACTAAAATGGGAGCCAGTTATTTAAATACTTTTAGAGCTATTAATGATGCTAATTTTAAATATTCCTTGGTATACCTGCAAGGTTGATTGAAGCCACTCCAAGACGATCCCAAAATGCTGATCAATTTGGCAAAAAAGGCTCACCAAGCAGTTAATTATATTCTAGGATCTAGCATAAGGAGGCCAGGTGATTTATCTATTTTCCTTGTTTATCCCTTTTTCGTTTAACTAGGGAAAAAGCACTTCCTGTTTCAAAAATTGGAAGTAGATAAATCTAAAATTGACGCTTTTTGTCTGAAAAAATTAAAATTACCCATTTTATGGTATAGGAATTTAGTCCTAGAGGCCTTTTATTGAAATTGTAATCAGGAACAGCTTCCAAGATCTCAAATTGTGAAGTTAAGGAGATGGCTAGTCACCCTTGAGCCATATTTTCATGTGCAGCGCTATGAACTCTAACTTTCAAATAAAAAAAATTAAAATAATCATTTCGGTATCATCTTTCAATTACTCCTTATTAGGTTGGCCAATGTAAAAGTCAACTTGATCCACTAAAAATTAAATGCAGATAGGTTGCATTTATGCATCTAATATTAATAAGCAAATTTAATTTAAGTCCTTAGGTTTATGTAAGTTGTCTACCCTGGTAAAAACTGATTAACAAAAAAAATATGGAAAATTTTTACGTTTACGTATACATTGACCCTCGAAACTTTGAAGAGTTTTACTATGGTAAAGGTAAAGGAAATCGTAAAGAAGCACATTTAAAATTTGACGAAAATTCCGATAATGATTCAGAAAAAACTAAAATTATCAAGGAAATTAAAAATGAAGGGCTTGAGCCCATAATAAAAGTAATAGCCAAAGGACTAACTGAAAAGGAAGCTCTACTAGTAGAAAAAGCTTTAATCTGGAAATTAGGTAAAACCTTAACAAACAAATCATCAGGACATTTTGCTGAAAAATTTAGGCCACATAATAAACTTCATTTAGATCTTTCAGGGTTTGATTTTGAAAATGGTGTTTATTATATAAATGTTGGCGAAGGAGATCATCGTTGTTGGGAAGACTGCAAACAGTATGGATTCTTGTCTGCAGGTCAACATCCAAAATGGAGTGACCCTTTAAGAACTCTTGAAGTTGGAGATGTAGTCGTTCCTTATTTAAAAAACCACGGATATGTAGGTGTTGGAAAGGTTGTTCAAAAGGCAGTTAGGGTAAATGAATTTATTGTAAATCAGCGACCATTAAGAGACTTTGACTTAAAACAGCCAAACATCTTTGAAAATTCTGAAAATATAAATTCAGAGTTTTTAGTTCAAGTTGATTGGATTAAAGTAGTTGACAAAAAGAGTGCGGCTTGGAAAAAAAAGAATAATCTTTTTACAACACAATTAATCAAAGCTTCTCTAGACAATCAGGCTCATACACTTTATTTTATTGAGAAGCAATTTGGTCTAAAATTCAAAGAAATTCTTCACGAAAACGAAGGGAACAACAAAATTTCTGCACAACTGAATAAGTTATCGGAAGAAGAAAAAAAGAGAGATAAATTTTTAGGCTGTATAATGGGGGGTGCTATTGGAGATGCTTTGGGCGCCCCAATTGAATTTTTAAGCTATGATGCAATTATTGATAAATACGGAGCAGAAGGTGTGCAATCGTATGTTGAACATCCTAAAAAAAAAGGTGAATTTACAGATGATACACAAATGCTTTTGTTTACAGCAGAAGGACTTCTAAGGGCATGGCACAGGTCAGTCATAAAGGGAATTAGTGGAGCACAAACATTGATCACTTATAGATCCTATTTAAGATGGCTTAAAACACAAGGTTATCAGGTTCCCGATTCAGAAACTGGCAAAGGGTTAGAAGAAGGCTGGCTCATAAAAAGAAAAGAATTATACAAACAAAGATACCCTGGAAATTCTTGTCTTTTATCGTTGCAAAGTGGTAAAATGGGAACAGTCGAATCACCCATTAATGACAGTAAAGGTTGTGGAACCGTAATGCGGATTGCACCAGCTGGTTTAGTTTTTAATCATGATAGAAAAATTGCATTTAAAGAAGGAACAGAGTTATCGGCAATAACTCATGGTCATCCATCAGGATATTTAAGCGGAGGATTATTATCATCCATCATTGCAGATTTATCGAACGGTTTAGACTTGGAGACATCTATCTCGAACGGACTTGAACTATTGAAAAATTGTAAAGATCACGAAGAAGTCTACCAAAAAGTGAAACTGGCATCTGATATTCATAGAAGATATATGAACAAGGAAATAACCAACCTTGAAATAAAGATGATAGGGGAAGGCTGGGTTGCGGAAGAAGCTTTGGCTATTTCCTTGCTTTGTGCTTTGCATTACCCTAATGACTTTAGAAAAGCAGTCACCATATCAATAAATCATAGTGGGGATTCAGATAGCACAGGGGCAATTACCGGTAACTTAGTAGGCCTGATAGTTGGGCAAAATAAAATTCCGAAAGAATGGAAGGAAAATTTGATGTTTAAGGACATAGTTGAAGAGATTGGTGAGGATTTAAGTATTGGATGCAAGAGTTCTACATATAGGATAGATGAAGAATGGCATTTAAAATATCCAGACTACTAATGGAGAAGGCAGAATCTTTGATGAGTGCTTGGCAGAAAATATATGTGATGTGAATTCAAAATTATACCACCTTTCAAGCACCAAGTTTTTGTGTATTGACAGTTTTGTACTCCGAAACCGCAACAAGCCATATGCAAACCGTTACCTGTAACGATAAAAAGACGTACTCAATGAAATTTGACCCCATAACAAAAGAAATTTATACTGACAAAGACGAATTTGTCAAGAAAATGAATTGCCCATATAAAATGAATTGGGATCACTTGGAAACTACAAATTCAGCTTTGCGGAAATGTGTAATTTGTGATCACTTAATAGTTGACACAAAAGTTCTAACAGATGAAGACCTTCTGGAAATGGTTAGACAAAATCCCGACACCTGTTTAAAAATTGACTTAAACCAACAAAACATTAAGATAATATCAAATGGCATCCTGGGACAGAAATAAAAACTCTCAAAAATTACGTGTTATAAAAACTGCACGTGACAAGGAGAGTATAAATATGGCAGCAAAAAGTGGACTTAAACCATTATTAAAAAAGGTTGAGCCTTCCGGCAAAATTCGTTCAAAGTATTCTGTGGTTCAAAACAAGATAACGGGAGAAATTGAAATTATTGGGGATTATCGGGGTGGCTTTTATTCGGACGACAATAATGAATTTGAAACTGTAATTGACTGGACATTTTATTATCCTCATAGCTTCAAGTCACCATTTGCAGCATACTTAATACCCAAAGACATTAAAATTGGTGAGAGAGTTTTCATAGAAGACTTAATTGAAGATTACATTGGTGCAAGTTGGAATCAAGGCGATACATATAGACTAGATAGTTGTGAAGCAATTTGGAACGGAACAGACTTAGAAATACAGTATGACCCAAGAGAAAACCGTTCAGAATTTATTGGATAGAAAAATAGGAGCAGGTGACAAGGTATATGAAAAATAGGCGAAACAGTTGTAAATTAAGAACGTAACTGGAGTTGAAAATATCAAAAGGGGCCAGATTAGATTCTCGCTAAAAAATAAGTAGGTAAATGTTACCTAAATAATATGTAAAAAATAATTTAATTTATTTCTTCTATATATTTCTTATAGCTTTCTCTACTTGAAAATAATTAATAAATATGATGATCAAAACAAAAAAATCTATATATCAAGGGTACTATTTAAGAATTTTTCAATTCCATATAGGGATATCTTTTCAATTAGTGCAGGATTTAGAAATTGACCCGAGCTATAAAGCTAAAATGTATTTTGGCGAAGATCAACAACAGCTTTACTTAAATTTCTTTGATTTTGATTGTAGAAATAGTTCTTATAATATGGAATGTACAAAAAATTCAAGAACAGGAATAAATTATAAGGAATTTCCCATAATTATTTTCGAAAATTCCAATTATAGACCTATAAATTTTGAAGAATTAATTGGTAAGAAACTAGAGGTTGATATCGAACCGGAGATTATCCAAAATGAACCTTGGCATTATGTTTATTTAGAATAAGGTTATTTATAAATAATGTACTCAATATTAATGTTGTCGTTGTAAATATAGTATTTAATTATTTCGAAAAGTTAATACTTATAAGAGTAATAATTATAAATTGCATATTATATTAAAACTAAAATCTTGAATTAAACAGATGTCAAAAACCTTTTCTCCAGTAAGCTAGGAAAGAATTATTTATTTTATCATTAATAAATTGAAAATGAAAAATCCGATTGAAAGACTAATATTCAAAGCTCAGGAATTAATCCAAGAGGAACCGGCTCAACTTTACTCGGCGAATAAAAAGATTGTATACGATTTGGCTTGTCCATCAGATGCAGTTTACAAAGGTCATATCAATTATTCTAGGTGGTCCAAAATGAATTTACCTGAAGAAATTTCTTTATCGGATTCTAAAACCCATATCTTTATCAAGGATGGATTTTTTGATTACTTACCTCAAGAACAGTATTCAACCTCAATTGAATGGCACTTGAACTTTGCAGATGAAGATATATTTATTGCCTATGGAACTGATCTTTTTGCTCAAGATGAAATGCAGGTAGCTGAACATCCTGCTTTAGCATCTCTAAAACAAAGGCTAACCGGTTTAGGTGTAGATGCATCGACTATGGATGGGGACGATCCAACACCGATCCTAATATCAGGAGTAGAAAGGAGATGTTTTGTAAAGACTGACATTAATGCTGAAGAGGGTAGGCCATATGGCTTATATGGAAATGAATTTGGACGTGCTTCAGAGGATGTAATTAAAAACTCTATCGTAGTATTAAACCCACCAACTATCACGAATTTTCTTGCAATTTCAGCACCTTATGGAGGAAAGGGTAAATATACGTACGAGGAAATTAGATACATTCTAGATACAGCCTATAGTGGGTTTAAAGCCGTTGTACGAGAATCAGGCTCAACTTCATCAATTATTCATACTGGTTATTGGGGTTGTGGAGCATATGGAGGTAATAAAATACTTATGACCTGGCTGCAAATAGTCGCGGCTAGATTAGCAGGGGTAAATCAATTAGTTTTTCATACAGGAGAACCGGATTATGGTGAGTTAAAGAAGTCCTGGAATGAAATAGAAACTTTCTTTGGAGAAAATCTATATTCTATAGAAGGTTTTATTAATAAAGTATGTGAACTTGGCTTTGAATGGGGAGAAAGCGATGGAAATTGACCTTCCCAAAATCATTTTAATTATTGAAAAATATTAAAAAAAAGATGAAATGTTATAAAATGGAAGTAGTTTCTTAGAATTTGTTTTGCATTGAAGTTACCAATCATGATGTTACACTTATAGGTAGACAAGCGCGATAATGGTTTTGTTAAATAAATTTTGGTAGCGTCCCGATAAGTGTGTAAATGGTAGGAAAAGTTGTTCTGGAATTTTTCGGCCCTTTCAAAGGCCTGGAAAAATTACGGAAATAACTTTTTCGGGGTACCTTCACACACTTAAAGCTA